>Ga0180437_10000005_pt1 | contig 497291 bp, 404 predicted proteins | sample SS_ome_4_FD_132410 | JGI IMG/M metagenome (GOLD analysis project Ga0180437, IMG submission 132410) | Hypersaline lake sediment archaeal communities from the Salton Sea, California, USA - SS_3_D_1 metaG | ecosystem: Environmental > Aquatic > Non-marine Saline and Alkaline > Hypersaline >... | reverse complement strand
TTCTTCATCGATGGTATTGTTATTGATCGAGATACCCCGCGACAGAGTTACCCCATCTGTGGGAAGCGGGACCGCGCCTTCGGCAAACAGATTGTCCATAACACCATCGGTCAATGCAATTCCCGCAAAGATCGGATGGGTCGGATCAGTAACCGCCAGGCTGACATCTCCGGTTGTGTCCACCATTGTCGTGCCGTCAGTGATGCCCAGGCGGCTGCTGCGCAGCGTGTAACCATTCAGGTTAATCAGAGGAGCCGTGACGCTGTTCCATGCGGTGGCACCACCACCACTATAATGTCCGCTGGATGCTGTACGACTAATAATCACCAGATCCATGGTATTGAGGTATTCCACATCGGGAGTCTGCGAGGTGAGAACGCGCACCACGTTGTAGCCGTTGGCCTTCAGCAGGTCGGTATACTCAATATCCGGCGCCAGTGTGAAGCCGACAGCGGCAGCATCAGCATGAGGTTCGTCGTCGGCAGCGTGGTAGGAGACCCAGGCAATCGTGGGAGCGGTATATACCTCAGTAATCTGAACGTTATCCAGTACCGGCCATGACTGAGTACTATTAACCCAATAGTTATTGAAACGAAGGAAGATTTCATCTCCCTCGTTGGCTCCGGAAAGATCCAGCTCGACTACAACGGGGAAAATCTCACCGTCAGTGCCGAGTGCGACATTATCATACGATGCAGAGTCGAGCAGAGTGATACCGGCAGCACCGAGTACATCGTTTGCGTCATCCGCGACAAACGAGCCATCGCTGGCAAGTACGGAAACGGTCAGGCCATCAGCCCTACCTTCGGCTGTGTCATCGGGATGACCCCATTCGAAGCCAATCGTAACCGAAGACTCACCACTTGAGGTTCCGATACTCTGATAGAGATACGAACCGGCCAAGAGATCCCCTTCCACAACATCCTCTCCAGAAAATATCACGACTTGGCTTCCGTTTGGTGTGATATGCGAATCGTTGCTCTGCCATGCATCTGACCAGAAGCCGCCAGCATTGTTGTCATACCAGTCGTTGACGTCGGGAGTACTTGGCCCAGCGCCTACTTCGAAATCGCCATTTGTAATTACAAGGTCTGCCCTTGCAGGGATACTGATAGACAGCAGAAAAACAAATGAAACAAGATAAAACAATTTTCTACACATAATAATCCTCCTTCTAATAAGTTAAAAATTCCATTTTGGCTACACACCAAAGCACTTAAAACCTTCCTACAAAACGAATACATTCTATCCATATTTGTAGAAGATGTTTTTCGCGATTTGACACCACCTCCTTTCTTCAATAAGCCAAATTTGAGCTGCTAACTTAAAAAGGCCATAGGATTTTAGCTAACAGAAAGGCCGAAAATCCACAATTGCTTATAGTATTACTTATACAAGATTAGCTATCCTCATGTCAAGGATAAAATCAGGGTGATTATGTACAAGATCCACAAAAAGCAGAAAGGTACCGAAAGATGTCTTTAATTCCCCTGATTAGCCGGCAGATAAATCCTGATTTATGCTTTTGTAATCAATAAAACGGGGCCTATACCGAACAATTCGGTATAGGCCCCGAACTAATACAAACTCATATGGTTCAACGGTAGTCCAGTACAGCATAGCTCTTCTGAATAACCGTGCCATCCTAATTCAGGGTTTCCTCAATAGAAAACCTCAATCCTGCTGTGTTACTTACCAGCAAGGAAAAGAACCTCTTCTTCGGACAATGCCCTATTCCAGAGATTTAAATAATCGACAGAACCGGCCCACAACGGGTCAACATTATAGACACCCTTGCCGATATGGGCGACGGCCGTGCCAATGCCGGCGATAGAATTACCGGGCGGGTCCAGAGCTGCAGTGCCAATCAGTACACCGTCAACATAGAAGGCCAATTCCGTATCATCTACTGTGCATACCATGTGATACGGAAGACCATCATCATGCTCGACAACGTCACTGACACCGGTTTCTTCACTCCAGGGATCATTATCCATCGAGACGGTTTGAATCATCGCACGACTTACGTTATCACCTCGGGCAGGCGTAATACATACATACTTGTAGCCGTATCCGGGATTATCTCCAGTGCCTTCCTCACCAAAAGCCGTGACCATGTGGAATCCTGTGTTTGCACCGGCAACCGACGTAAACTGTACCTCGATAGTCAGCCCTTCGAATGTGTTCATCGCAATAACGTCGCCGGGCATGTCCATCCAGTCGCCGTCACCATCAAGAACGAGCTGTCCATCTACAACCGCCGCATCGCCAACTAATGTACCATTGGCATCGCCGACAATATCATCGGCCGTCCCATCATCAAACGTCCATGAGTGAACCAGATTCGCAGTGCCGGGATCGACCGGAATCACAGGTATCATATAATCAACCGCGTTGAGGAACATTTGTTCGCCGTCCGGGTACAAATCAAACAAAGCCGCAGCTTGTCCACCCGTTACACCATCAGGCTCGCGACTGCCGGTCAGGAAGACCAGACGTGGTCCGCCCAGCACGTCATCCGGGCTGCCGCTGGAATTCTGCATTGTAGCTCCAGCAGGCAATTCGGCGATCATCATGCCGCCAACAGGACCTGTGTCCGCTGAGGCTTCAGCGATTGTAGCCAGAACCATCCCTTCTTCATCGATGGTATTGTTATTGATCGAGATACCCCGCGAGATAATAGTCTCGTCGGTGGGAAGCGGGACTGCTCCCTCGGCAAACGGGTTATCCATAACGCCATCGGTCAATGTGATTCCTGCAAAGATCGGATGGTCCGGGTCAGTGACTGCCAGCTTGACATCTCCGGTGGTGTCCACCATTGTCGTGCCGTCAGTGATGCCCAGGCGGCTGCTGCGCAGCGTGTAACCATTAAGGTTTATCATGGGAGCCGTGATGCTGTTCCACAAGGAAGCACCGCTACCGCTATAATGTCCGCTGGATGCTGTACGACTAATAATCACCAGATCAAAGGTATTGAGGTAATCCACATCGGGACTCTGCGTGGTGAGAACGCGCGTCACGTTGTAGCCGTTGGCATTCAGCAGGTCGGTATACTCGATGTCCGGCGCCTGGGTGAAGCCGACAGCGGCAGCATCAGCATGGGGCTCGTCGTCTGCAGCGTGGTATGAGACCCAGGCAATTTTCGGTTTGGGTTTGACTTTAGCTGCCAATACCGCTGTACCCCATTGAGAGGCATCATTCCAGCCTTCTACGGCGGAAAATCCGAGCATCTTACCCTCACGAGAATCACCGCCGTCGTCGTCGTCATTGTAGTAGCAGTCGATACCGATCAGGTCACCGGCCTGCGGAACTACGCCCCATATCGACATCCAGGGCATCTTTACCTCGATACGCCAGCCGGTCTCGGTGTCTACCTGAGCGTGTTCAATACCTTCGGTATATCCGTCAATGTTGGTTCCCTGTATTTCCTCCGTTGTCCACCCAAACGTATACTGGTGGTCGTCTCCGGACAGCGCAGTGCTTAACTTGGTGTTGCCACCGTCGAAATATATCTCCACGCTGTCATCCTGCCAGGAACCGGCCGAATCATTTTGCAGACTCTCGTCGGTAACGTCCACGAGAACATAGAGATTCTCCGCATCATACAATGCCTTCCAGGTACCGGAGCCATCGTTCGGATCTTCCAGAGGAACGAAATACTGCTCTGCTGCATCAGCCCAAATGTCATCAACCTCACCATCAATTACAGGCGTGGCAAAGCCAATTGCCATATCAGTAATCTGAACGTTATCCAATATCGGCCATGGATCAGCACCAGCTTCTGGCAGATAATTGTTGAAACGAAGGAAGATTTCGTTCCCCTCGTTGGCTCCGGAAAGATCCAGCGTGACTGCAACGGGGAAAATCTCACCGTCAGTGCCTTCTGAGACATGACTATAAGATGCAGAGTCGAGCAGGGTGACACCCTCAGCACCGAGCACATCGTTTCCGTCACTCGCGACAAAAGAGCCATCGCTGGCAAGGACGGAGACTGTCAGGCCATCATGCCTATCTGCGGCTGCGTCATCGGGATGACCCCAATCGAAGCCAATCGTAACCGAAGACTCACCAGTTGAGGTTCCGATGCTCTGGTAGACGTATGAACCGGTCAAGGGATCGCCTTCCACAGTATTCCATGAACAAAATACAACGACCATGCTTCCGTTTGGTGTGACACCAGCACGGTCGAGCTCCCATGCACTTTCCCAAAAGTTGGCGGAAAGGTCGTCATACCAGAGGCTGACGTTTTCGGTATCTCCGGCCCCAGCGCCAGCTTCGAAATCACCGTTGGTGATGACAAGCTCTGCATTTGCAGGGAAGCTGATAGACAACACAAAAACAAAAAAAACCAGATAAAACAATTTTCTAAACATAATAATCCTCCTTCTAATAAGTAAAAAATACCACTTTGGCTACACACCAAAGCACACATAGCCTCCTACAAAACGAATACATTCTATTCATATCTGTAGAAGTTGTTTGTTTCGATTTGACACCACCTCCTTTCTTCAATGAGCCAAATTTAAACTGCTAATTGAAAAAACATTAAGAGACCTGAATTTTCACAAGCCGAAAGATTGAAAATCCACAAAAGCCTGCAATGTTATTTATACAAAATTAGCTATCTTAATGTCAAGAACAAAATCCGAGCGATGATACCTGCGATATATGAAGAATCGAAAAGCCTGTTTTTTAGCATTAAATTCATATTTCACCCGGATTTACCGAGATTTTTATATAGGATTTTCAGTTGTTTTTAAGGCTATCGACTCAAGAGCTGGATAAGTTTTCAAAAGACCGGCGGGCACAAGCTGTTTTTCGCCGCTGACCAGAGCTTTTAATTCAATGGCGTTCGCAAGCTCGGCTCCTCGATAGTGATTGTTGGCAATAACAGTTAAAAATTCAAAGGCCTCGGTGAGTTTTTCGATCCTGTCGTGTATCCCGGCAAGCTCTTCTGGATTATAATAGTAATCATACGTTTCGTCCCTGCCGGCCTTGCTGAACCATTTTTCGGAGTTTATGCCGTGCAGACGAAAATAGCCGGACCGCCCTACCGTGCAGTGCTGCAAATTGAACGAGTTGTACGTAGTCGGATAGTCAAGATTGCAGACTGAAACGCCAAGTTCCTGCAGAAAATCCAGAGATCCTTTTTCCTGCCAGGATTTATGCCTGACCTCCACAGCCACCTCGAACGCATCGCGGAAGTTCTCCACTATCGACGTCAAATGCCACCGGCTATCCGGGCTGTCCGCAAAGTCGTACCGGAACTGAGCCAACAGATGCTTAAATCTATTTTCCTCAAGAAATGGCTCGAAACCTTTGTGAAAATTCCTGACCATCTCAGCATCAATTTTGCCTTTGTGCGTAAAGTCCCGATGTAGCTTGGCCGTGAAGAAAAAGTCCTTTTTTTCCGAAGTCCGCGCAAGCCACGATTTCGTATTCTTAATAGACGGCGGCCGGTAAAACGTGCTGTTAATCTCGATACAATCGACGAATCTGCTGACGTATTCGAGCTGATCGACTTTGGAATCGGTATAAACAATCCCCTTCCAGTCCGGATACGACCAACCCGCTACGCCTATATACACTTTCCCCTTCATACGTTGTTTTTCCATCTTGGCAGTAATTCAAGTTATTCCACTTCGGCTAACTCATCCCACCGGGTGGTGTATCTTTTCGAGCGTTTGGCGAATTTGGTTTGCCAGGGCTGGTCTATGCCCTCGGCCGCCCATATCAGCCGGCTGTCCGGCAGTTTTAGATTAACCGCGTCAATCGCCCGCATCAATCTTCTCGATTTCTGCCTGTCGGCCTGGTCGAATAAGTTGCCCTGTACTTTGCCTTCCGGCACAATGTCGCCGAGAATAAGGCCCGCCTTGGCATACAAAAATCCTTTTTTGTACAGCCGCTGGATCATCCGGGTCGCGTATTCAATCAACTTGGGCGTGTAATTCGTGGCGACCGGGAAATAAACACCGCGTGAATTAAAATATCTCTTTTTCGGATTAACAAAACGACTCGTCATTACATAAACGGTCATCGCCCCTGCGGCCAGTCCCCCTTCCCGGAGTTTCTCGCCCGCTCTCGTAGCGTAAGTCGCTATCGCCTCTTTAAGCTCTTCGACGGTCTCGACTTTTCTGCCGAACATTCGCGAAACGGTGATGCCCTTTTTCGCCGGCGGCTGGTCCTCTAATTCATAGCAGCTCATACCCCGTAATTCATAAACGGTCCTGACGCCGGTAACGCCGAAACGCCGTCTCATCCACTCGACATCCACGCCGCGAAGGGCGAGCGCTGTTTTAATGCCTTCCCTCTTCAACTTGATGCAGGTCCTTATGCCGATCCCCCAGATGTGCTCTACGCTGGTCTGCGCCAGCGCTTCGTCGATGCGGGACTGTTCTGTAAGCTCGAACACGCCGGCCGCTTCGGGCGAGTGTTTGGCGATTCGGTTGGCTATCTTCGCCAGCGTCTTTGTTTCGGCGATGCCGATTGAAACGGGCATGCCGGTCCACTGCTTCACGGTCTGCCTGATTTTCCTGCCGTAATCTGTAAGGTCATCGCCGAAGCCCGAAAGATTCAAAAACGCCTCATCGATCGAATATACCTCGATCTCCGGCGTAAAATTGCAAAGCGTATCCATCACCCTGCGCGACATATCGGCGTAAAGCGTATAGTTGGAAGAAAGCGCCACCAAGCCGCTCTTGACGACCAAATCCTTGACTTTGAAAAACGCCACCCCCATCCCGATGCCGAGCTTCTTGGCCTCGTTCGACCTCGATACGACACAGCCGTCATTGTTGGAAAGCACCACGACCGGCCTGCCTTCCAGCGACGGGGCAAAAATCCGCTCGCACGAGACGTAGAAATTATTACAATCGACAAGTGCGAATATGTATTTCATAATGCGTGTATAACGTTGGTTACAACCCCCCAAACCTCGAATTCTATCTGGTCGTTGATTTCCCGGCTCCGGTAGCCGTCGTTTTCCGCCACTAGCGTTACTTTATTCCTGCGTATGCGGATTCTCTTGACGGTAAGCTCGCCGTCGACGACGGCTATAACGACGTTCCTGTCTCTTGGCTCGATGCTGCGGTCGACAACCAGCAAATCTCCGTTGTGAATTCCCGCTTTGAGCATCGAATCGCCGGCAACCCTGACAAAGAACGTAGCCGCCGGGTTCTTTATAAGATGCCTGTTCAAATCGAGCTTTCCTTCCTCGTAATCTGCTGCCGGGGAAGGAAATCCCGCCGGCACCGTCGCTATAAAAATCGGCTGCCGGCGTTTCGTCGAGCGGTCCGGCTTATAAACTATCTCTACCTTCGTTTCCATACGCCGTACTATACACCTTTGGCCGCCCGGAATCAAGCACACTTATGCCGAACCAATTAAAAAGGCCTACGCCGAATTTATCGGCACAGGCCCCGAAATTAATCAAATTCTGCCGCTAATTCCACTACAGTGGATTTTATTACTCAGCAGCCTCTCTCGGCTGATACAGCCGGATATCGTCTATATACATCTTGCCCGAACCGCCGGGAACAGTCATATTGTCTTTCGTACCAAGGCCAATCGCGATCTTATCAACATTGGTTAAAACAATGCCCTGATCGGCAAAAGCCGACAGCGGAATAATCCACTCAGTCCAGGTGTTAATCTGTGCCGCGGCCGGATCGTCATGGACTACTACCGCCGGTGCTCCGGTGGCATTGGAAATCGCCACATAAAGCGGTTCCGCATCGTTGCTCTCAATGCCGATATCCTGATTCGTCCATTGTCCTGTGACATTACCGGTAGTCGTAACGTTTGTGAATACCGCCTCGCATGCGGCTGATGCATTGTGAGCGGTCACCGCCAAACCGATATGGACATTCGCGCCCATCGGGATGTTTTCGGTACCTACAATCGTCCAAGTGGTGCCGTTGGCCGAAATAGAGCCTGTAAAGTCTCCGGCTATGCTACGCTCGATTTTCACCCAGTACGGTGCAACAATTTCGGTATTGTCTGTATTCGCACTGGCTTCGCCCGTTCCGGGACGTCGCTGGAAGGAAGCGCCCTGAGCAGGTGTTATTACCATCATCGCATGCGAAGAGTCGGGATTGAGTGTCTCTCGAATCATCACACCGGCTTTCGCCCAGTTGTTCGTATTGGCAACACTCCCAACCCTTGCGATCATCGAGCCGGCGCCGTTAAGCATCTTGTAGGCAAAGTGGAACTCATCGGCCTCTACGCCATTGACGTTCCAGATATCCGCACCGGAGCCGACCATGGTGTAAGTACCGACAGGGCCCTCGGCAAAGCTTCCGACGGCTGCCGGATGGCCTCTAAACCACAGCGACAATTCCGTGACACCTTCCGCAGTCCAGTCTCGCTGGTCCGGCAACGTATGCTCCGCTTCCGAATACCTGGCAAAACCCTGCTTGTTGTTGTCGAATGCAATCGGCATTGCCTGGTTGCCGCTATGAACAATGCTTTCCTCGGTATAAGAAGCGGTTGTTTCGTCGCCTACTGCAGCACCGGTTCCGTTACCGGCAAAGTAAGGATCAACTCCAACAACACCATAACCGAGGCCGTCATGCCATGAGTACCATATCTGGTTGTCATTGGCGTCGTAAATCTCGAAATCGTCTATGACGAAGAAATCGCCGGTCGAAAAGCTCCAGACGTTGCCTTCCCACGGACTTAGGGGATTGACACCGTTGACCTCATCGATACGCCAGTAGTACATCGTGTTCAATGTAAGCTGGCCGGGATCGTAGCTCTCATCGCCGAGCGTCTTTGGTCCTTTATACTCAGGTGAGGTTGTCGTCGCATTCTTTACAGCATCTGAATCGGTGCCGAAGTACACTTCGTGCGAAGCGGCGACTGCCCCTGCATCCCAATTAAGAACGACAGATGGTTTAACATCCACAGAACCATCGGCAGGATTCGGGCCGCTTACGGCTCCTTCGGTAGTGAAGCTCCAGACTTCGCCTTCATACGTATCGAAGCCGTCGGATTCATCGACACGCCAGTAGTAAGTCTTGGCCAATTCGAGTGTGCCGGGAGAATAACTCGTAGTACCTCTCAGATCACCTAAAGTAGCGTTGCTCACTTCATCGTAATCATCGCCGAAGAAAACATAGTGCATTTTCGAGCCGAAACCCGCCGTCCACGTGAGTGTTGCTCCCGTAAGCACAAACTCGGCGCCATCAGCCGGGACGGGATCGTATGCTGTCTTGGGTGGAACCGAAAAGCTCCAGATGGGCCCTTTCCATGGACTGTTCGGCTCAGCTTCATTTACCTCATCGATTCGCCAATAATAGGTCGTGCCATTAACAAGGCCGTCCGGATAAGCATATCCGGGAAAGCCGGCAAGATAAAATAAATCAGTCTGGTTGCCATAAAATGTATCGCCGGTGCCGTTGTTCACATCCTCAAAGTTGTCTCCAAAATACACATCATGTGAGACCGTAAAATCACCAGATGACCAGCTTAAAGATACCCACGTTGCGTTGACAAGTTCCCCGTCCTTCGGACTGGGATTCCATGCATAGGGGAACGCTCCGAGACCAACCATAATGACCTGTATCTCTGGCTCTGTTAAAACCTTGTCATAGAACATGATGTCGTCTATAGTAGCGTTTGCACCATTTGCCATTGGAATGTATGTAACGGTTTCCAGTCCAAAGCGAGGATTCGGGTCAAGTGTCGGGAAACCACCTATTGAATCGGCTCTCGAGACTTCCACACCGTCGAAATACAGTATTGCAGGGCCGCCACCAAATTCCCACGTCACGGCAACATGATGCCAGGTGTCGGCATTGATAACACCGGCCGGATCAAACTCGATAGCCTGGTAGTCGGCATCTGAAGCATCCTCCAGATAAAATCCGAATTCCTCCGGATTGATATCGGCATGGTTTGCTCCCTTCGATATGAAAAAGTATATGGTGCTGGTGCTTGCATCAAAAAGTCTGTAGTCTGCCGGATCAGACCCGTCCCAATCGGGTTTGAACCAGAATGCGAGAGTGCCTGTTTCAGTCAGGAAATTGGGAACCTCAATATAGTCATCCACTCCATCGAGATAGACTGCTCCATCCAATTTCCCTGTCGTCCATCGGGCGCCGCCATCGAGAGTGCCGTTGTTGCCGTTGCCGCTCGCGTCTCCAGCGGTAGTTCCGGCTCCCTCGTCGAGCCGCAAATGAGCGATAAGACCGGGAAAACCCGCGTTGGTAATGCTCGTGAGAACAAGGCCAACCAGTAAAACGAAACAAATCAGAAAAATCAGTCTTCTACACATAATAGTGCTCCTTACATAAGGATTATGATAATAACGCTCTGGCCACACACCAAAGCGACCGATAAAAAACTGTGCTTTCTTGATTGATTTGTACGATATATGAACATTTTAATACACTATACCACCTCCTTTTTTCGGAGAGCTAAAGAGCAGCCATAAATTAAAATTCAGGAATCGCTAATCCAAAGGAAAATTTACTTGTCGGAACCCTATTGCCACGCATAAATCCTCCTCTCTCAAGCCAAATGTAACAGATCTCTAAACCCAAAGACCTATAATCTAAAGCCTTAATCCACACTTATTTCTATCAGATTATTCACCCGCCCGTCAAGAAAAATCTATCGATAATATGTAGGCTAAAATAACGGTGGCCTATACCGACTTGATTCAGTACAGGCCCCGGATTAACACAAAACATGCCGTAACTTCCACGAAAAGCGGCTGGACTATTCTGCAGCCTCTCTCGGCTGATACAGACGGATATCGTCGAAGTACATCTTGCCCGAACCGCCGGCGGTCGTCATGTTGCCCTGGGTACCAAGGCCAATAGCGATTCTATCAACATTGGTCAGCACGGCGCCCTGATCTGCAAAAGCCGACAGGGGAATAACCCACTCGGTCCAGGTCTCGATGTTCGCCGCAGCCGGATCAACGTGAATCACAACTGCAGGTGCGCCGGTGCTGTTGGAAATCGCTACGTACAGCGGCTCGGGATCGTTGCTCTCGATGCCGATGTCGTGGTTAGTCCACTGACCGGTGACATTGCCGGTAATCGTAACATTGGAGAACTGGGCTTCGCATACAGCATTGTTAGTGTGGCTGGTTAATGCCAGTCCGACATAAACATTCGAACTCATCGAGATATTCTGCGGATTCCATGTCATCAGTGTCCAGTTGGAACCATTGGCCGAATAAGCGGCTCTGAAGTTGCCAGCGAAGTCGCGCTCTAATTTCACCCAGTATGGAGCAACGATTGCCTGCTGTTCGGTTGTCCTTACAGCAGAATCACTGACAGCGGCTACATCTGTGTCCAACCTGCCCTGGAAGCTGCATCCGCTTCCGGGAGTGATATACACCGCAGCGAATTTCGAGCCTGCGTCAAGCGTCTCACGGATCACCACGCCGGCTTTGGCCCATGGATCGGTGTTCTCGACGCTTTCGACTTTAGCAATAATCTCACCCGTGCCTGTGAGTGTTTTGAAAGCGTAGTGGAACTGGTCCGCTTCGTTCCAGATATCCGCACCTGTCGCTGTTATCGTATAGGTACCCACCGGGCCCTCGACGAAGCTTCCGACGGATGCCGGATAACCTCTGAACCATAAGGATAATTCTGCAACATCCCCCTCGGTCCAGTCACGCGAGTTGGTCAAAGTCAATTCCGCCTCTGAATACCTGGCAAAACCCTGCTTATTGTTGTCATAATTATACGGCATAGATTGGCTGCCGCCGTGAACTATCGTCTCTTCGGTATAGGAAGGAGTGGTTTCATCGCCGACCGCTGCTCCTGTGCCGTTGCCGGCAAAGAAAGGATCGACTCCCGGAATTCCATAGCCAAGGCCGTCATGCCATGCATACCAAATCTGGTTGTCGCCGGCATCGTAGCTCTCAAAATCGTCAATCAGAATGAAGTCGGCTATCGTGAAGCTCCAGATTCTGCCTGTGCTTATGGTTCCATCGGTACTGACCTGGTCGATACGCCAGTAATAAGGCCCACCGCCCCATTCGAGGCCTTCCGGCGGTGTGTAGCTGGTCACGCTCTGGCGGATTCGATATACTCCCGTGGTGTCGGAAGCATCGGCATCTTCTACGGCGTTTTTGTCAAGGCCGAAGTACACATCATGCTGAGCTGCATTATTGCCGGGCTGCCAGCTAAGAGGAACTGCATCCTTTATGTTCGGAGTTGAATTGTTGGCCGGTATCGGGCTCCAGGCGACAAGGGGATCGCCTCTCATGGCCTCTTTTATCTCGGCATCGGAAAGCGCGTAGTCGTAGATACGCACATCGTCTATCATTCCATCGAAGTTGGTTGCATTACTGCTGGTGCAGCCAATGAACAGGCCGGTAGTAGCGGCATTTTCTCCCGGATGACTAACGCTGCGCTCCGTATTTCCATTGACATGAATCCGGAAATTCGTGCCGTCGAATGTGCCTGCGATGTGATACCATGTGCCGGCCGACCAGGATGTAGTCATCGACAGAGGTCCGTCGAAATCTCCATCAATATTGGGCCACAGACCGATTTCTCCGCTGCCGCTTCTATTGAAAGTCATATGGGGACGGGAAACCGATTGCCAGTATATGAAATCTTCTCTCCCGCTGCTTGAGTCCAGAGAAGTTTCGGAACTGAACCAGAATGCTATTGTAAAAGCACGGGTCGGAAGACTGACATCGCTTGAAAAGACGTGGTCGTCATTGCCGTCAAAATCCAGCGCATCACCGTCGTAGCCGGTTACCCACTGGGGATTACCCATGAGAGTGCCGTGATTGTTATGGCCCGACCAGTCGAGTGCTCTATTGCCGGTACCTTCGTCGAATTTCCACCAGGCTATGAGATTGGGATCGGTTATCTGGATATCGGGTTGGGTTGTAAAGCTCCAGACGTTACCTTTATGCGTTTCGATGCCGTCAAACTCGTCGACCCGCCAATAGTATTTTTTGTCCAGCTCCAGAGGCCCGCGAGAAAAAGTCGTTTTTCCCTGTGGTTCGCCCATAGTAGCATCGTTAACATCATCAAAATTATCGCCGAAGTGCACATAGTGCAATTTGGCCCCTAAACCCGCTGTCCAGCTAAGAGTAATATCTTCAGTATCATTGAATTTCGATCCGTCATCGGGAACGGGATTGTATGCTTTAATCGATGGGACCCAGAAGCTCCAGACGTTGCCCTTCCAGGGGCTGTTCGGATCGGCCGGATTTACTTCGTCAATCCGCCAGTAGTATGTCGTGCCGGGAACAAGACCTTCCGGATAAGGATTACCGGTAAAGCCTGTCATAAAGAACGTCGCCGTCGTATTGCCGCGGAACACCTCTGAGTCTTGCGTGGCATCATTAACATCGTCGAAATTTTCGCCCAGATAAACATCATGCGAGACTGCAAGATCACCCGGCAACCAGCCTAAGCTAATCCATGTATCATTGACCATGGCGCCGTCTTCCGGTTCGGGACTATAGGCCTGTTCAAAGGAACCGCCGACAAGATAACGCACCGCATTGAGGAATATTTTTTCGCCTTCGGGCGTAAGATTATAGTCACCTCGGCCAATCGTTGGGGATGACTCTTGTGTACCGGCACAGAATATCATCCGCGGACCTCCGGCGAACTGACCGGCTCCGGAATAGAATTCCACTCCAGGTTCCCACTCGGCGATCCAGGTCTCCCCGGTACCCTCGACTGTAGCGAGCAAGGTACCGTTGCCCATGTCGCTGAAGCCGACAAATGTTGTCGGCCCCACATTTCCATCTATTAGCTGCGCGCCATCGGATATACCGGCAAATATGGGATGACCGGTTTCTATAATGTCGATCAAGGAATCGGAGAGGTTGGGCAGAGTTGTAGTATTCACCCAGAGCCAACGGCTGCTTCTGGCGATGTGCATGGCCTGAAGCATCAGCGGCGTTGTGATAGAATTCCACTGGGTAACTTCAGCAGCATCACTGGCATAATCCCCACTGTTGCTGTTGCGGCTGACAATGATCAGATCGGCTGCCTCAAGAGCAGCTATTTTGTCATCATCGAGGGTGCGCCCCTGTTGGTTTCTGAAGCTCGCATCAACGATATATCCGTTGGCCTCCAGCAAATCCATCCATGGCTGATCATCCGGCTCACCGTCAGCGTTGTCGTCATAGCCGTCCGAGACCCAGATAATCGTGGTCGCATGGGCCGACGACATAACGCCGATGGACAGCAACAAAGCTAAAAACATCAATTTTTTGTACATAATAATCCACCTACTAAAAAGCTGAAAAAGATTAAGACCGATAACAATACATGTCTTCTTTTATTCGTTTTTTATGGTATCAAAGCATTTTTATACCTGATACCACTTCTTTTTCGGAGAGTATAAGAGGAACCATAAATAAAAATTCAGGCATCATTATATCAAAGGAAAAATTTCTGGTTGGAATCATATCGCTATGTATAATTCCTCCTCTCTCAAGATAACTACGGTAGATCTATAAACTAAAAAAGACCTATAACACAGAGCTTTTATCTATGATTCTTATAGCAGATTATTCACCCGTCAGTCAAGAAAAATCTTCGTTTTCTGTGCCTTGTGTAATATTTATTCGGACGTGACGAATCCCCTGTTTTCTTAAAGTAATTGCAAAGAATCAATTATTTGCCGCCAATGCGCGGGCCAATGTAACCGCCCAGCCAGCAACGATTATTATTATCAGGGCCAAGATCATGTATCTGAGCTTGATTTCTTTGAAAAAACGCTCGATAAAGCGAAAATATACTCCGAAAACAGCGATAATGAATGCCAGGATCGCTGCGAGAACCATTACACAGCACAAAAAACCACAGGCCGGTTGGATATAGAAGGCTTCGAAAATTCTGCCCTGAGCGAAGGCAAGCGTAGCGGTAGTCATTCCGCAGGTCGGACAAGGCAGACCGGTCCGTTGCTTGAAGCCGCAGTAACCGAGCCATCGACCCATATCAATCTTATAATGTCCCACAAGTGCAAATACGGCGAAGAAAACAATTATCCCCAGGCAAACAATCGCCGCGACCTTCCGCTGGACGGACGAGGCACGGTAGAAAAATCTCGGCTTATTTAGCTGTTGGCTTTTCTTCATTATTATGTTAAAATAGGACAACGTAATAGATATGTCAAGATACGAGGCGGATTATAAGATATGACATTAGAGCAGAGAAACCTGAGCAGCATGTTAGAGACGGCAATCGTGGCCGCCCGCCTGGCGGGCCAGCGCGCGATGGAAGAGATTAATTATATCAAGGTTTCAATAAAAAACACCACAGAGCTGGTAACGCAGGCCGATGCGAGATGCCAGAAGATAATCATCGACCGAATCAAAGAGAACTATCCCGATCACGGCTTCATCGCCGAGGAAGGCCAAGACGGCAAACTCTTCAAACAAACACCACGAGGCGCAGAGCCGCTCTGGTGGGTCATAGATCCGATCGACGGAACGAACAATTTCGCACACCGTATGCTTTTCTTTACCGTGAGCATAGCAGTAATGTACGAAGGTGAGCCTATAGTCGGCGTGATTTTCGAACCCGCTACCGACTCGATGTTCACCGCGGTCAAAGGCAGGGAAGCACAGTTGAACGGCAGGAGAATAACGGCAAGCGAAGAATCCATCGACAAATTTGCAAGTGTGGGGCTGGAAAGTCATTTTGAAGACGGAGCGCCGGACTGGGCACGCGAACTTATGGAGCGAACAAGATTCAGGAATTTAGGCTCCACCGCCCTGCAGATAGCATACGTAGCAAAGGGTAGCATGGTTGCAACTATCGCCAATACACCGAAGCTGTGGGACATAGCAGGTGGGGCGGCAATCGCCGAGGCAGCAGGAGCACTTTTTACTAACTGGCAGGGGCAGAAAATTTTCCCGGTTGATCTAAATAGCTACGATGGACATAAATTCCAGGTGACAGTAGCCAACAAAAAAGTACACACCGAGATAGTCGAAATGCTAAAACATTGACGATTGTCGATTGCCGATTTTCGATTTTATTTATTTACTTTTCCTGTTTGGCAGTTTTGCGAGATGTGGCCATAATTGCAGTCAACTCTTCAGCCTCGGCATGTAATTCTCTTACCGAACCTATTTTGACGATTTTAGCTTCAACAAGCATTTCAATCCAGTAAGTCGATTCATCGGCTTCCTCTTCAACTATACCAAGTTTAGCAATGAATTCTGCTTTTGACCTGCCTCTACATGCAGCACGATAATTTGCACCCACTGAAATCCCAGAACGTAGCAATTGACTACCTATTGTTGAAGCGGTTTTAGTATTCGGGAGGCTCTCTACGAGCCGAATCACCCGAAGACCAAATTGCTTAGTTCTTTTCTTTAGCTCATCAGGTGTCATGGTCCTGGATTCTACTGTTTGATTATAGTTATTTTTCTCCGCAATCGAAAATCGGCAATCGAAAATTGAAAATCCCTTACCTTGGGTCCGGGACGGGGTGCAGGGCAAGGATTCTCACCTTGCCGCCGGTGGATGTCACATCGCTCCTGTCAAGTATGACCAGGACTCTTTTTTGCGGACCGTCGGCGCCGATGCGAACGAGGATATAAGCGGTAAAGACATCGCTTCGAACGGTCACAAGATTGCTGATACGTGAAAAAATCAAATCACGCTCTTCAAAGTCATCCGAGGCGCCATCTCCTACATCAACTCCCGATGTTGGATCAACATCGGTCGTTAGATCAGGAAATCCTTTCTCATCTTCACCGTTCATATAATATGCCATGCTAAATTCGGGATAATCGGGAGTCACTACTGTTGCTAATTCACCAATACTATCAAAACCTAAATCTTCTCTAAGACCCACCAATATTTGGGTTACCGCCGCACGTTCCGAACCTGGTCTTATCCTTTTCAATTCGTCATAATATATTATTAGATCCCAATTATCTTGGTCCTCGTAACTAATTACCTTGCCTTTTTTGTCGCGATATGCAACTATAGCTTCAGCTAATTTGTATCTATTCATATATTCCGAATTAGCAGGATCGACTGGAGCAGGATGAGTAATCCATGGCAATTGGGCGATCACAAACCATGGTGCGGTGTTGATATTTATCCGGCCTTTTATTCTCGTTTCGTTCAAAAATAACTCGTATGCAGCGTTATATTCTTGGTCATTAGCATAATTTCTTCGATCTGGTGGATCGATATGTTCCGTCGGGTCGATAGCTGTCAGATATTGGAAAATGTTTGCAAAGGCGGGATTCTGCAAATTAAGCCGGATAAGCTCTTCGTCAGGCTCCTTCTCAAGCCTTTCACCAATCATATCATCGGGATCTGTGCTTGGCCCAATGGTAAGAATTCTTGCAATATCACCGACAGTAACGAATCTGCGAAAAGTAGGGATATTATAGTTATGCCTTCCCCCTCCACCGTTAGCTGCACCTAACGTGCCGTCAGGTGCCTTCTGCATCTGCTGGTACACTATGTTCCAGTTGTTATCCGGCCTGGAGTAAAACTGACCTACTTCTTTAATTACATCCCAGTCAAACCATTCATCCTTAGTTTCCTGTTTATCCAGATAAATATCACCTTCCTGCGTGCTCCTGATAAGATAAACGTCATATCTCGCGGACAATTCATACGTCGGTGGATCAGTATCAGTTTGAATATACTTTGCCAAAATTAAATCAGTCTCTCCTTCTTTATTCCTTATTACAACTCGGCTTTTACCCAGTAATTTACCAGGCTCAACCACTACTTTATCAGAATCAAGTTTTACTTCTATAGTGCCAGATGAGGATCGTAGCTCAAGACTTAAACCATTCAAAGGAATTTCCTCTTCGAACGGATTATAAAGCTCAATCGCAAAATAATTATTCTCCGGGTTATTGGGTTCTGTTCCGCTAATCCTGAATGCTATCTCACTGATAAACGGCTGTGACTCAAAACCGTAATATATTTTCTGACTACCCGGTAAGACTAAGACAGTTACACCTGTATCATCGTCGAGCCGGTCGACTATATTAACCGCCAGTTGAGCAGCTTTTTGTTCAGCATCAACTGAGTAAGGATCCTTGTCATAAATCCTTTCTAATATCATGTTATATAGTTCATTTTTACCAGCGGTATTGACATTCAACATTTTTCTACCGTTTGGATCGATAATTCTGTCCATATTATAGGTTGTAGCTATGTGACGTGGAATATAGTAAGAAGAACCTCCATCTGCAGCTTTGCCAAACCAGGCAGATAAGTTATCACCCCTTTGGTATGGGATATTTTTTCCGTATGCACCTTGTCTATCAAATGTACCCGGCCAAATAGATTTAAGGCGCGTAATGGTATCATTTTGGTCGATAAAATAGCGATTTCGCAGTATTAACTCGTCAGATATATCAAAAGGTAAGTACGTATTCGAAGAACCTTGTAATCTCCATATAACATCCCTTTCATAATTTTCAAAGTCCAACGCAGTAAAATTTTCCGGAAGAATAAGACCGCGCGCAATATCAATGCTGTCAATCAGGTCTCCCCCCCTGCCAAGGTCTTCAAGATTTACATGCCATTGTTTTGACCCATTAATTAAATCCGGATTCGTCTCTGGATCTGCCTTGGTATGAGTAAATTTGTATGCAGTGTTAACGTTCAACATTCCACCGTTATCAATGATTCTTATGGCAGCATATATTGGTTTGCCTTTGCTGGTATATAAATCAGGTATAAGCACCCATCGAGAATCCGATACGCCGTCGCCATCCGCATCCGCCTTATCACCCTCCCTCTTGATAGGTTCGAAAGGCTCAATAATCGTAGCTCGAAGATTGCGAAAACTTATCCGGTCACCATCTGAATCCGAATATGAAAGTTCACCGTTAACAAAGTCATAACTATCCTGAAACATATAACCAAGGCGACCATAAACATCGCTGATATGACTAAACCCGTATCGCTCAATATCAATATCTTCAATAGGATCTCGTGCTGGTGCTCTGGTTACATCTACTAATCTCGGCTCCAAATCAGCCAGCCAGATATTATCCTTCACAGTATAATAAAATATGCCAGGATCATCATCATCACCAAGTTTTAAATTTTGACCCGGATCAATTACCAGGTCATCAAATGTGTATAGTTGCCCATCAGGTCCTGGATGAATATTATGTATTGGATAATCGTAATATTCCTGCTCCGGCATGCCGGGGACATCCAAAGCCAGCTCTTCCGATATCTTTGCAACGACTGATTCGACCGCGAAATTCAGCTCTTTATACTCGGATATGGAAGACGTCGCCATCTTGTCTACACGGGAAATCATAACAAACAAAACACCGACGATAGCCAATAGACTGGTCAGAACAACTGTCAGGATCAGAGCAGAGCCAACACATTCGCCGCTCGTCGCTCGTCGCTCGTGATTCGTTATTTGCATTTCGCTTTTCATATCTTATATTTCACCATCCATGAATAATGAACTAATCCAGATAAACAATGTGGGTGAAGTATCTGACTTCCTTTATAATCCCTTTGGAATCATACAACCTAAAGGTAAATTTCAGAGCGTCCGGAAAAAAGTCCGTGGGAAATGGATCACCTATCCTGCGCTCAACTATTCCATCCTCGATTCGGAACCACCCAGAGGGTAATTCCGGAGTATTGAAAGAAACACCGAACATATTACTCCGTGGCCCCATGTCCGAGAAATGAGAATCATTAGGAGTGACATAAGGATTTCCGTCGGAATCGTAGCTGGGGTACCAGCCATAATAATCATCGGCATGATTATCAGGGTCAGGGCCAGGATCCCAATATCCCAATTGGACAGAAAAACTACCAAGACCTTCACTCATCAAATTATGCAATGTATTGGAATCATATTTGTCGATCTGAGGACGATTAACAAAACCGGTCGGTCTTACTACTTGATTATAAGTAGCCTGATCAACATCTTTCCACTCTGACAGGGACAGTTTGTCATGTTCGTAGAAATCATTGTTCGGATATTTATTGTAAATAATCTCCAGTGCATTGAAATTCGTAGACCAATCAATAATATCCGGATTTTTAGTTAATATATGTCGATTTCTGGCCAGTACTCGATCCATCCCGAGTAAGCTGAATGGATCTCGTATCACGTTAGCCCGAGAATCACGAATTGATGCCTGCCCGTAATAAATTCGAGCAACGTTATCTCGAATGGGCACGCCAGTAGCTGCTGGAGCTAAAACAGGAGGTACAACAGGAGGTACAAAGGGAGAACCATTATAATCCCTATCATAGTAATTATATAATTGGATTGACTGGAAATCACCATCAGCAAAGAACATAATCTGGTCATATCTTTGTTGAGGATTGCTCGGATCCTGTTGAAACCATATTAACAGAGGTGCATCCTTGCGCAGGCCTTTGAAGTCGGCGTTGAGCTGTTCGGTAATGGCCCGGAGCTTCTGCATAATCTCAGCATTTGCGATTGCAGTACGATGAGAATCTATGCTGACTCTGAAAATCACGCCGGCAAAGGACAAAACTACAGCCAGAATTCCAACGGCAACAAGGAGTTCAATTAGTGTAAAACCGTTCGTTTTTCGTTGTTTGCTGCTCATCATTTGATAGATTTTTTCAATCCGTACAACATCTCAATAAATCTGTTTAATTCTGCTGCTCAAATCTGATCAGCTTCTGATAAATCCCTATGCAAGGATTTCTGCCGCCGTCGATCGGAGGTGGTATTACCCAAATCAGATCATCAGATCCCCCCTGCCAGGGCCTATCAAGTACAATCGTACTCGGATTATCAGCATAGCGCTCGATGACTCGATATATTTGGCCTCGCTGGTTATCGAGGATATTGAAGCCGTCATTGACAAAGGTAGTTTCATCAATTAAATCTTCTATAGGAAGCATATCCTTAATTGAAAGCTCATTTCCGTTATGCACTAATATATCATGCACGACATTAACAGGCACCAGTCGTGGAGCACTATCTTGTATAAGAGAAGGCACATTGTTTAGATCGCGCTTCCATCTTGGATCACGCGTCCAATACATTGTGCTGCTACCCACTTTTCTACTGATAAAGACTGTTACCTGCGCAACTCGATCATTCGGATCGGAATACTCCTTATTCAGATCGGAATACACCGGCCTGCATAAAGCAGACCAGTAGTACTTCTTTTCGTCCCCATATGCAAACTCATTGGGGTTACGAACAATCGGTACAGTTGTTTTACCACCAGATGAATTAATAAGTACTTCAACTTCAACGTCACTAAAATCAAAACAGGCAAAGGTTGATTTTCCTGACAGCCAATCAGGATCGGCACTTCCATATATCTTTACTTTTGCAAAAGCCTCGTCCGCAACTACCGCCGCAATGGTTCGTTCGGTGGCGATTGTCGAAAAATGAATACCCGTAAGGAACGTGCCGCTGATGAAAATCATCCCAACAGCCAGCGTGCCGACAGCCAGTAAAACCTCGGTAAGAGAAAAACCACTATATTGACGTCTTCTTCTCATAAACTTTTCAATCATGCAAAATCATCGTTCCTGTATAAGAATTTATATAAATCCTGTCTGAAGCTTTCTGTGCCAGATAATCCGACCATGCCCGTCCATTTGCAAAAGCCTGCCCGAATTCTCCCTTCTGGTCTATAATTATGAAACTGTTCCTGCTTTCTTCCTGACCCAAACCCATCTGGGGATAATCATCCTGAACGAACCTGCCAACGTTATGATTATTTATATTCACAGGAGAATTAAAGACGTCATCCAACGAGATTTTGTTAAAAATTCGATTATCCGGCTGGTAAATTCCATCCCGGTTTCTTACCCGAACATCATGAACAACCAGTTTACCGGATGGAGAAAATATTATTGAAAAAGTCATAATATCGGTAAGGATGTTTACATTATTCAACTCAAGATCACTATTGACAATGCCATCTTCGGGAGGATTTAACAAATCCGGATTATACATCAAGTCCACAACACCGACCTTCTCAGGCAGTTTGATCGGCTTGACGCCTTCAATAGCCCTAAAACCAGGACTCAGGCCTGTTTTATCATAGTCGTGTATGATAAATATCATATATTGATTGCCGGCTAAATCCTGCTGGAAACGTACACCCGCGTAGCGCTGCTCTTTTGCAGCGATAGCACGTGCCGAAGCAAGAGCCGTGCTTATCAGAGTTCTCGCGCCGGTTTGGGTCTCGAACGAGTTCAGAAGCGAACGTATAGCCGGTAATGCGAAACCGACAAGCAGAGCAATGGTTGCGATAACAACCGCCAACTCAGGTAACGTAAGACCAGAATGTTTCGACCTCGTTCTCATTTTTATCTGTTCGTTATATCATCATCAGTGCCGAATACTTTGTCCGGGCCGGCAGAGGTAATTACAGGGAAAGTCTTCCTTGCTATTTCGTTTGAATAGTCGTACACGAGCGTTTTATCCCATGGATCAATAACTCTCAGCAATGGATAATATCTATCGCCAATTTTTAATCTCATTCGATATCCATTATCATCTTCGTCAGTTATGAGAGAACTATCAATTTTATCCAGAGTTTCTCTACACTCAGGTATTCTGCTTAAGAAAAAATAAAGCAGTTCGCATGAAGTATATTCCAGGTTATGGAATATAGGCTCACCATCATAAACAGGCTCAACTGAAACCGGCAATCCGAATTCTTGTGTCAGCATCGTTAGAAGTATGTCTGATGGTATAGGGCCCGAAGCAGGCTCAACGACATCCAATGGAAAATCAAATTCCACATAAAATGGATTTTGATAGGTATATTTGTAATCGTGAAACTGTTCCAGTGCTGCATCAAGGATTGCAACGGTACTTTTGGTCAGCTTTTCTTTGGCCTGATTATCAATACGGCTGGCAACGCCGATTACCATTGTCGCAAGCAGCGCAATCACACCGATTACTATCAGCATCTCGACAAGACTTAAGCCGTGCTTGTATTTGCGAGTTTTCATAATTTTCAGGCTCGCTTATTGGGAGGGGATGAGGGCCTTAGTTTCCGAAGTTCTTAATGTCATCAGGTGTTCCGTAAAGACCATCCGCCCCCGCTGAAATTAATATGTAAGAATCCGGCCTGTAAGGCCAGATTTTGGCATTTATTTTTTGATCCTCGATGTATCCCACTATATTATCCACAGGATCATTATTACCATAGAAAAACTGATAAGCATTGGTCGGATCGACTAAGGGATGTATCTGGCCATCCGACTGCTGCTTTATCACGACAATCGCTTCATTGTCAACGATGCGGTAAATTCCACGTATCGTCTTTGCCGTAGTGTCCGCTTTAAAATAGAGGATCGGTGCCCCTGCATTAACTATAGTCCCATCAGGCATACTTATTTTTTTCGAGCCGAACACATCACAGAGAACGAAAGTATCCGCACGCAGAGGACTGGTATCAGCAAGCTCGCCGGGATTATTTGCAAAGATATTACCTAATCTGAAAGCATTAGTGGTCGCATGCTGCAGGTAAGGACCTTTTCTCTCATCGAAAGTGTCTGGATTAGTATCGCCGTTATCGTCTCTTGTTTGACCCGGATCGTATGTTGTGGGGCCGCCATCCGCATCAAGGCCATCCGCTCTCCAGACGGATTTCGGATGAAATCCCAGAAGGTCCCAGCCGACAAGCGCCTCGGCGAGTTTTTGAGCACCACAGTAATCACCAGTAAACGGCGCCGGCGTCCAATTAGATGGTGGAAAATCTCCGCGGTCGTTCTTGAAAGCAACCAGAGCCATTTCGATCGTCGAGAACTGGGCTTTTTGCTTTGTCTCCTTTGCAATATTTCTCACTGTACTAAGAGCAGGGACCAGCAGACCAACCAAAAGCACTATTATCCCCAGAACGACTAACAACTCTATCATCGTAAGACCTGTTTTTGTAGGTTTCACAGCTACTCCTTTAAATTCCGTTACCGGCATCAACTTCCTGCTGCTCTATGTAGCTCGTAAGGAGCCAGTTATTTGCAAGAATCGCCAAATCGAAGAAATTGATAGTGCCAATATCCTCTAAATCATCATCCCGAAACAGATTATATTTGTTTCCGGATTCCACCTCAAGCAACCATACACCCGCTGCCTGTCGCAGGTCGCTGACATCGACAAGGCAATCACGATTAAAATCTCCGGCCAAAAGACCGCCGCCATCACAATATATCACGCAATTGATAGAATCCCACTTAACACGGTAGAACTCGAAAAATCCGTTTTGCGTATCGATATTAATTCTTAGACCTAACGATAATTTGTGTGGATTTTCATCCCTGTATTTGTCCTCTACGGTATAGCTTTGGCCTATATACTCTCCTCTTATATCCGGGCTTGCTCTGTTCGGCTCCCAAACTATCTCGTCATCGATCATCACAACCGCAGTTGCTATATTCGGGTCCCATCCGGAGCCCGAATAGGTATCCAGCTTTAAGTCAAACGTAATCTCATTCACATCGTCCAGAAAAACATCCTGAGAAACCATAGCTGTATCATTGGCGTCAAAAGCTGTAAACCACTGCGAAGATAAAAACAAATTAAAGTTGCCATCTGTTGACCACGATGAGTCGATACTTCCGGTAAATTTACCCGAAGGGACATTGGGCTCCCATCCGTTCGGCTCTCTCGCCGTAATATCAACTATTGAGCCGTCTCCTTCAAAACTCCCATTTATAATCTCATATGCCGTCTCCTGAGCAATAACACAACAGTTTATAACAGATGCAATTAGACTAACCATTATTATATGTTTCATCATAATACCCATAACAAATAACCTCCTGCCAAATATCATCTATGAATATTACAGAACTTTCGTTTTTGAGAAAAATCACATACCCGATAACATTACTATAAGCACTAATTTACTTTGTGTATTACGGCAATGTGTCAAGGTATCTCCAGTCGAAGTTGCATATATCGTCGGACGTGCCATATTCACCATCCCATCCGGCAGATATAAGGATGAAGGAATCAGCCCTGTAAGGCCTCGATATATTAATTTTCTCGTTCCTTATGTTCCAATAGAAGCGTTTACCTCGAGGTTCGGCAGGAGTAGCATCCGGATCCTGAAGGAGTTTATGTATTCTTCCTGTTTCCCACGGCATGCCGAGCATCAACAGCGGCTCGTTGTCACCAAATTTATATATGTTTCGAGGATTGTCAGGATCATCCGGTATATGCAGATCGTTGATTGTGTTTGCCTTATAGTAAAGTATAGGCATACCGATTCTCATACCTGACTTGTTACTTACAACGCGTTTGTATACGTCACATAAGACATAATCACAGGGATCAAACGGACCTAATGTGTCGTATATATGACCAAGTGGATAGGCATTGGCGTTTTCAAGAGGCAAAAATGGTCCTTTTCGAGCCGAAGTTGTCGACGGATTGTAATATAAAGTGTGGCCGAAACCATCCGTACCATCACTTCTGAATGTCGAATCGGGATGATAACCAAGCATGTCCTGGCCCATCATGGCTTCGCAGAGCTTCTCTGCACCACAGTAACCAGACGGCCCGGTGTCCCCTGGATTACTATATAACGACTCCGGGTAACTATCGAACTGGCTGTTAAAAAGCTCCAAAGCAGCCTCAATACTATGGAACTGGGCCTTTTGCTTTACATCGCGAGCAAATTGTTTAACCTTGCTCAGCGCCGGCACAAGAAGACCGATTAGGATGACAATAATGCTCATCACGGTCAGCAGCTCAACAATGGTAAATGCCGCTTTTCTGTTGGATTGTTTTACGTTTGACTTCATTTTCTTTCTCCTAACTTTCTACTTTTCAATTAAACGTTTGTTATTGGTTTGATTTCTATGTTGCGCTCAGGTTCGTAATAATTCCTATCATCGGCAGGAAGATTGCCAAAACGATGGTCATAACTATCGCGCCAAGCACAACGATCATAATCGGTTCGAGCATCGACATCAGCGAAGCGACGAGCACGTCAACCTGCTCGTCGTAATTGTCGGCCACTTTCAAAAGCATCTTGTCCAGGTCACCGGTTTCCTCACCGACGGCGACCATGTTGGAGACAATCAAGTCGACGGTTTTTGACTGCCGCAGCGGCCCGGCAAAGGTATCGCCCTGCCGGATGGAATCGTGAACCTTGCCGAGCATGTTTGCAAAGACCTCGTTACCTGCCGTCTCACGAGTAACGTTCAGAGCGTCAAGAATCGGCACACCGGCACTGATCAAAGTCCCGAGAGTTCTTGTCCAGCGTGTAACCGAGACCCTGCTGGAAAGTTGGCCTACTACCGGCAGTTTCAATTTTATGCTGTCCAGAACAAATCTGCCCCCGCGAAATCTTCTTACAAACCTAAGGATAAACATTATTGCAAACGGTATGGCCACTAAAACCACCCAGCCGCCGATCGGCACACCTTTTATTAGCAAAGGATGACCGGGTACTATAGGCCCCTTCGCGATCCAGGCGCTTATTCCCAGCACGACCTTGGTTATTTGCGGCAATTCCGCACCTTCAGTCATTTCAGCAATGGCAGTCTCAAATGACGGCACCACGAAAGTCATCAGCCCCAATAGAATAAGAAACGCCGCTGTCAGAACGACAGCAGGATAAATCATTGCACTTTTGACCCGTGATTTGAGCTTTTGGGCCTTTTCCATGAAGTCGGCTACACGGGAAAGGATCAGATCGAGAACACCGCCGGTCTCGCCCGCAGCCACCATACTGACCAGCAGCCGGTCAAAGGCCCTTGGGTGCCTGGCCATTGCCTCCGAAAGAGTTGAGCCTCCTTCGATGTCATCGGCAACGTAGCCAATTACTCTTTTGAATGTCCCCGACTTTTGCTGCTCCTCGAGAATCCTGAGAGACCGCAAAATCGGCAAACCTGCATCCTGAAGTGTCGAAAGCTGTCTTGCAAATTGAGTGATGGCTTTGATTTTGATCCTGCCGGCGGCACCACGCCTTTTAGCGGGCTTCGCACCGGCTCTTGCTCCCGGCTTTTTCGCTCCCGCACTGGCACGAACCTTCGTGGGAAAATACCCCATGTTTCGTATTTTGCTTATCGCTTCTTTCTGGCTTAGGGCTTCAATCTCATCTTTTACTTCCACGCCCTGAGCATCCAGCGCCGAATATTGGAAAACAGGCATCTTAAATAACTCCTTCGCATTAGTGATTGGTTTTTATTTCCAATTAATAATGAATCAATTCTCCCTTACACATCCTCCATCATTGTCTCTTTTGCAATCTCGTCAATGGTAGTAATACCGTTGTAGATTGCAGTCAATCCGTTATCACGCAGCAGTCTCATGCCAGCTTTTTGGCCGGCTGCACGCAAAACATTTGTCGAGGCCTGATTCATAATCAAGTCTCGTATTTCATCATTGAATACCATAATCTCAAAAATACCTGTTCGCCCTCTGTAGCCGGTACCATTGCACTTGCTACAGCCTCGCCCGTAATGGAACTTCTTGCCCTTGACCTCATCCGGCAGCAGTTGCAGCTCCATTAGCTGAGCTTCACTCGGCTCGAATTGAGTTTTGCATTTTTCGCAAATCTTTCTAACTAACCGCTGGGCAATAATTCCTTCGACCGTAGCAGTAATAAGAAACGGCTCGATCCCCATATCCAGAAGACGCGCGACAGAGCTTGGGGCATCATTGGTATGCAGGGTCGTAAACACAACGTGCCCTGTCAGCGAGGCCTGTGCGGCAATCTGTGCCGTCTCGAGGTCACGAATCTCACCAACAAGAATGATATCAGGGTCCTGACGCAAAATTGAGCGAAGGCACCGTGCAAACGTCAATCCAATATCAGGCTTCATCTGAACCTGTATAAGGCCGTCAACGTCATATTCTACAGGGTCTTCGGTAGTGATTATTTTTGTCTCTATGTCATTAAGCTTGTTTAAAGCTGAATATAAAGTTGTCGTTTTGCCACATCCGGTCGGCCCGGTAACAATGATGATACCATTAGGTTTATGAATGAGCATATCGACTAATGCAAGACCATCCGGCCCCAGACCAAGGGCCGCCAAATCAAAACTCGCCTGACTTCTGTCCAGAACACGCAACACAACACTCTCACCGAACATTGTCGGCAGAACACTAACACGAAGGTCGATCGGATTGCCCTGAACGGTCAGTGAGATTCGGCCATCCTGCGGCAGACGTCGCTCGGCGATATCCAAATCAGCCATAACCTTTATACGGGAGCTTAACGCCGCAGCAATATACTTCGGCGGAGGCACCATTTCATAAAGAATACCGTCGATCCGGTAACGCATCTTGTATTCATCTTCAAACGGCTCGAAATGAATATCAGAAGCTTTGTCACGAATTGCCTGCAATAAGACCAGGTTCAGTAGTTTTTTTACCGGATTGGACTCGGACAGTTCTTTCAACTCATCCAGGTCGATGCTCTGGTTCCTGCCGTCAAATTCTGCAAGAAACGTATCGCCCTGAATTTCATCGATTAACTCATTGATATTGTTGTCTTGCTGGGTCTCATAGTATTTAGCCAGGGCCTTTTCAAGCGCTTCGGGATCAGTTATCTTCGCTGTAACCTTGAAACCCATTAGAGTGCTCAAATCGTCAGTAGCTCTGAAATTTTCAGGATTATCAAGGGCAACGCTTAATTCATTTAGTCCCTTATTGTATTCAATTGGGACGATATGATAGGTCTTTGCCATTTGCGCCGGTACCTTCTCAACCACATCGGCAGGAATATCAATACCTTCCAAACTCACATACTCCATTCCGCGCTGAGCAGCAAGGGCCATCTGTAGCTGACCCTCATCGACGAGACCTAATTCCAGGAAAATCTGTCCTATCTGCACCTTCTCATGCCGCTGACCCTGAATCTTCAGGCACTCATGTACCTTGTCTCTGTTCAGAATACCCATTTTGATAAGTATTCTACCAAGCGTTCTGCCCCTCAACTGCTCTATTGGAGGCATTTTTTGTGCTGTTTGTATTTTTCCCATCAGGTCTATCCTACCACTGATTCTAACTAATACCTACTTATTATACGACACTAAAACCTTTTTGGCAAATAAATTATCAAATGGACATTTAGTTATTAAGACTGCTGCTGTTGCACCCATTTTTAAGCTAATCACGTCAGATAACTTGCATTTTAAAAGAAATCACTTTTCCAATAATTTGCTCATAAAAAGTAATATAATCTTCCAAAAAATGATAATATTTTCTTCTTACATATCCATTTTGATAATGTCTCTCAGAATGGCGCTTATTTACAAACTTGCTACTCCCTCTGCCTTGGATTTGTCTATTCCCCGGATTTGAATGTATTATTACCTCATAATCCAGCGTTTTCCCTGATAAGCAAAACTGCCATTTGTCCGCAAGGCTTGATCGCCTTTGAGGGAGTAGCTTAACTCGAGGGTTTTCCTCAGGAAAACTTTGACAGGCTTACCCATCTGGTCTTTTGAGACCGGATGGTCAACAGCTACTGTCTCATTACTCAGACCTGTTATAAATAGCTGTAAATTCTTGGCTTTAGGATCAAAATCCGGCCAAATGACGGCGATATCTTTCGTATTATCCTCACCCTGGAGTATTTTAATGCCGGAACTATTTAAAGGCTCAAGAAACGGATACTTGCTCTTATGACGCCTTTTTATTTGATCGAAAAGCATGGTTGATACAAATTTGCCTGCCGGTATAATCTGAAAGCTGTCCGTCATCAGGTCGCACTTTGGGTAGAAATCAACGTCATTACCCGTGTTGTTGGTCAGCGTAATAATCGTATACCAGAAATTTACCTTCTTATTATCGGAACCTCGTAGCAAAGTGATTTGCTGGGGATGAGTAAATTCCGTATTCAAAGTCCATTGCCCCGGGGCAGGCACAATAGCCGGCTCAGGCGCCGCAAGACAAGCACAGGCGTAAATTGCCCAGATTCCCAAAATTCCATAAAAAAACCTTTTCATCGCATCGCCCTCATATAGAACATGTCTTTTTCTTTGCAAAAGTCCAACAATCAATTCAAGCTATATTTTACACTAAAACAGCACAAAAGCCAAGAACATTTTGCCTCTTATTTCTGACAAACAACAAATTTATGGACTCTCCAGCCCTTTTTCTTGAAGCTCTATAAAGTAATTGATTTCAATGCTGTCATGATTAGGTATGATTGTTCTTGTTACACACGGCTTACCCTTCTTAGCCGTAATTAAAAAACGTACTCTACTGTGGAATGCAACTAAAAGTGATCGTAAAATCTCCATTTCCATCGTTATCGTCCAAACGCCCAACTATAACTGCTGTATTTATGACATCATCCTCAGGCAAAGTGATAATGTCCCAATTGTTAATAGTATCTTCCCTATTGATATCGCCGGCAGGATATATTTTGACGAAGAATACCGATTTGTCATCGCCATTAAAGCTTATTTGAATTTGGTCGCCTTGGTTTGCATTAGTAATCTTAAAATAGCGTACTCCATAGTTCTCTACGTTCCTTATAACTGGATTCTGGAATGATCTAAGATCAATGTCCTCTAAGGTATTTACAAAATTTGCCTGACCTTCAATCGAGTTTATGGCATCTGGTAAATAAAATTGTTCCTGGGAATTAACTGGATACGTAATAGCTATAAAGTTTGCCTTTGCAAAAGCAACGAAGCTGGCATCAAAATTCCTGTATTGTTGGGGTTCCGCATTCACTAATGCGGCATTGATCGCTGTTTTAACCTCATCATAATCCCACGAATCATAAGTACTAAGTTCGTGAAGCTTTTCCCATAATGTACTAATAACTGATAGGTTTTCAATATTGTTATTTGTATCAAGTTGAGTGTTCCCATCGAATTCGATTTTTGTGTTTCTCATTAAAAAATACCAATATAGCCCAGCATCATAGCTTAGATCTATCAATGTTCTATGAGTGTTTTGAAAGTAGTCTCTAGTTGAATTTTCGAAAAGAAATAATCCTGTAGCAGTTGATCCCATCTCATCCGAGAAATCAGTGGGGTATCCAGGTGCAATATATTCCATGGCTCTTGCATTTCCTTCTATTATCCACAACTTAGCTTTGAAATAAGGTATCCACATATTCGCTAAATATCTGTGATAAGCGTGTTGTATTGCATGAAAATATTCGTGGAAACACGTCATTCTGAGCAATGCATTATTTAAGTCATGTTTTATTACACTATAAGTCCCCAATGGCTCACCTCTGATCTTCCAGGCATCTGCTCTAAGTTCGCCATATGCACCAAGGCTCCATATATGAAATCCTCCAATCGAGACTTTATATTTTTCGGAATTCTCGCTCCAACCTGCGTTGAAACCGTGCTCCTCTACAAAAAACTCATAGGCGTCTTCCATATATTGAGCAACTCTTTCAGCGTAAGCGTTATTTTCAACGTGCCACGGAATAAGTGTATTGGTAGTATAGCTAATAATAAAATGGGCAGTTTCAAGTTGATCCAATTCGGTCGTCACGTTAAATGACCATGTTTCACTAACGACACTCCACTGCTCGCCGTCATAAGCATATGCACGCCATTGATAGGCTCCATTTACGAGGGCCTGGGTTTCGTGTACGGTGAAAGTCGCCACTTCACTGCTGGGGTATTCTGCCCGATCCCAATTGGTCACATCTTGTGTCTGGTCAAAGCTTCTTACCACTTGATTATTTTTTAAAACCTCAATCTTAAATCCTAACGGGTCCCCGTCGATATCCGTGGATAAGAGTTGAAATGCAGGTGTTGTTAAAGTTGCGGCTCCGTCAGCAGGCAAAAGAAGTATGGGCACATCAGGTAGATTATTGCCAGGAACAAAATTTGCCCGGAGAGTATAATTATCATCTACACTCACAGTAGTCACTGCAGAGTTAGGATTGGCAACTTGACCCGCGTCCACAGCAGTACCAGTCCAATTCATGAATCGGTTGTGCGGCTCAAGCGTTGCCCTTATTGTTACAATGCTTTCTTGGTCATAATAGTAGAATGATCCCTCACCAGGCGTGGTCACTGATCCACCAACTGTCGAATCAATCGTTAGCTCGTAGTTACCAATAGAGGGTGGATCATAATCTATAGGCCACCAGAATGGGTGCAGCAAGATATTATTGTCATAAATAAGGGGGATATAAATTTCGTGAGCATCTTGATTTAAAGGATTATGACGTAAATCCAGCAAGAACAAAAAATAAAATTCCGATAGTGCTGAAATGTCGCTAATCTGATTATCATTCAGAAATAAAGAGGTAACATTCGTCAATCCTGATAGCCCGGAAATGCCTCTTATCTGATTATACTCAAGATCCAGCCATAAAATTGACGTTAATCCGGAAAGCGGGGTTATGTCATTAATCTCATTGTTTGCAAGCCCCAGCTCTAACAGATTTGTAGCATACTCAAGGCCTGTAAGATCAACAATTCCTCTATTTGAAGCATCAAAGAAAAAAAGGCCTAACATATCGTCGGGTGTTGGATCGGAGATACCAAGTGCATCTTCAACAGCAGCTTTTAGGTTGGAATCGGCGAAGTAAACGGGTTCTTGCGAGAACACCCGTCCCGGTAAATTCAGCAATACAAACAAGATGAGACATGCTGTTCTTTTCATTTTAGTCATTCTCCTGATTGATAAGATATTTTACTAAAATAAGGCCATTAAAGCAATAAAATATTGGACGTTACAGCATGTTTTCAACCTTTAAAAACACATATTAGGAACAGACAACAGTCTTCGGGAACACTTTTTTGTGAAAATCACAGGCTATTCAACGCACAGTGACGGGATGCCTGTTGACACGGTTAGGGAAAAACGAAGACAAAGAAGTCAATAATCGCAGATAAAACCATAAAATTGTTGCCTGGCATATGAAATTTAGTTATTTTGTCCCATGGGTGGGTGAATTTTGGCTCTTAGTATGAGTATATCTATGGCGGACGAACAAAAGCAACTATTGCAACAAATTGAGCATTTGCTCGAGACGGAGAACACCTCTGCCCTGCGCAAACTGCTGAGCGACCAGCGGAGCAGTGATATAGCCGAAATCGTCGAGCTTGTAGATAACAGGGAAAGACGCGCTATCTTCGATGTCATGGACAAGCAGATGTCCGCCGAAGTTCTGGAAAAGGTAGATGAAGCAACCAGAGCGGAGCTGTTTGAGCTACTTGAAGACGAGGAGCTAACCAGTCTTGTTTCTGAGCTTGACCCGGATGATGCCGCCGATATCCTTTCCGAGCTGTCCGAAGAAGAAAGAGCTGAACTCCTCGAAAATATATCCCCACGCGAATCGGCAGAGATCAAGGAGCTAATGAGCTACTCCGAAGACTCGGCTGGTGGGATTATGGATCCCATTGTCATCAGTGTATCCGAGGATGCCACTATTGGCGAGGCCGTAAATAAAATACGTACTGCTGAGATCGACGAGGATTTCTTCTCTGTCTATGTTGTAAACAAAGCCGGCCGATTTCTTGGAGACGTTCGCGTGCGATTTCTGCTAACCCGGCCTGAGAACACAAAGATCCATGATCTGATCGATCCCGACACAATCTATGTCCATGTTGACACGGACCAGGAAGAAGTGAGAAACATATTCAGCAAGAACGACCTGATTGTTGTGCCGGTTCTCGACAGAAACCAGAGGCTTGTCGGGCGCATCACTGCCGACCGTGTCATTGAAGTAGCCGAAGAAGAGGCCGCGGAAGACTTATACACTATGGCGGGCACCGATCCCGATGAACTGGATAACGTCTCGGTTTTCCACGCAGCCCGCGTGAGAATGACCTGGCTGCTGCCCTGCTTAATAGGAACGGGCGTAACAGCGCTTGTTCTGATGTTTTTCCATGACAGATTTCATATAGATAATCTGTCGCTTATTTACACCGCTGCGCTTGCTTTTGTGCCGATGATTGCCGCTATAAGCGGTAATGCAGGCTTGCAGACTTCCGCGATTGTTGTTTCCGGATTGGCTACCGGTCACCTTGTGGCACTGAGATTGAGCCAGGTTTTTAGCCGTGAAGTGCGAATTGCGCTGCTGGTAGCCCTTAGTTGCGGTCTGTTGGGGGGCATTGCCTGCACACTATTGCTTCACACAAAAGGCCTTCAAGACGGCATCAAAGTAACGAGACTTGTCTTTGCATTCGGCACGGCGATGTTCTCGGCTATCATGGTCGCAACAACGCTCGGTTTGTTTCTGCCGTTTTTGTTCCGCCGAATCGGCATAGATCCGGCGATAAGTTCCGGTCCTCTGGTTACAACAGCCAACGATTCGATAAGTGTGGCAATCTATATGTCACTAACGCTACTGCTGGCGACATGATAGCAGGTGAAAACTACTTTATGAGTTTTGATTTAGTGGGACAGGCAAAAAATTCCTATCGACATAAAGGTTTTATCCGCGCGAACGCCTCATCCCAATCCCTCGCCTTGTATCGACTCTCCCCCTTGGCCTTCTTTCATGCGAGATTTCCCTGATTCTCGATTTTTTTGTTGCCGGCTTTTTCTTTGTAGAACCGGCGGGAACCTTTTGTCCCAACAGTTGCAAGGCGCTTGCGCTCACTTGTCTGGTGGAACTGTCAGGATGTTTGAGGCCCTGATTGAGAACATCCAGGGCCACTTTCTTCATCCTGCCTCGCATTTTCCTAAGACCATAAGCTGCTGCATTCTTTGTAGTTATATGGTTACTGCCGGTCAAAGCTTCCTTTAAGATTTCCAGACCGTCTTCCTGCATCCAGGATAAGTTGAAGGCCGCCCGACGTCTGTTCGAAGCATCAGACGAACGTAACTGCTCTTTCAGCTTCTCAAGAAGCTTTATGGCCTCTTCATCCTTTTCTCTACCCGTCAATATCCGTTTTTCTGACTCCATAAATACACCTTTTCTTATATCGGCAAGCAGGTACGATTCGCTAAAGTCGATTTGCCTATCAGCACTGATTTGGAGGTTTATCAAAGACAGAGAAGCTAAAATCGGATATATTAGCTTATTTCAGGGGAAAATAAGTATTGTTTAAGCATCAAGCTTGACAACCTGGGTAAAATTTTATATTATAGGTAAGTTAGGTTTGTCATAACAAATCTCACGGTGAGATAAGTGCTCTTCTGTTTAACGACCTATAATCAGACTGGTCGTGACAGAAAGAGTTGGTTAATAGTATTGGAGCTATATAATTATGGCCAAAGAACAACCGATTGACACTCGGACTCCCCTTGACCATGAGCCTAAGCTGAACAGGTTTTTCAGAGCAGCTGTTAAAACCCGCGCCAGCGATCTACATCTGAAGGTGGGACAGACACCGAAACTGCGTCTTTTCGGGGAATTGAAGAAAACAACCGGCGATGTATTGACCCCCGAGAAAATGGAAGAACTGGTGTTCGAGCTGCTAAGTCCGGCCCAAAAAGAATTTTTTCTGGAGCACGGGACACTGGACTTCGCTCATGAAGTTGACGGTGAGCATCGATTCCGAACGAACGTGTTTCGCCAGCGGGGTCTAATCAGCCTGGCGGCACGGCGGGTCAACACCGTCATTCCACCGTTCGAAGAGCTGCACCTGCCACAGTCACTGGAACTGGTATGCGCCAGCAGACAAGGCCTGGTTCTTGTCGTAGGTCCTACCGGCTGCGGCAAGACAACAACAATCGCATCGATGATTGACTACATTAATCGAACCCGTTCATGTCATATCATCACCGTCGAGGATCCTATCGAGTATTTGTTTAAGGACCAAAAAGCGATTGTCTCACAAAGGGAAATCGGGCTTGACACCAACGATTTCGAGGAAGCCTTAACATATCTTATGCGGCAGGATCCAGATGTTGTCTTCGTCGGCGAAATGCGAGATGCCAAAACCGTCACAGCGGGAATGAGAGCAGCCGAAACCGGGCATCTTGTTTTCGGCACGCTGCACTCGGCAAACGCCTCTCAGGCCGTTCACCGACTTTTGGACCTTTTCCCCCAAAATGAACGGGACCTTGTAAGACAGACTTTGGCCCTGGCAATTAGAGCAGTTCTCAGCCAGGTATTGCTGCCATGCATTAAGGAAGGCACAGATCGAATACCGGCTGTTGAGATTCTTATTACAAATGCCGCCGCCAGGAGACTCATTGCCGAAGGGCGCGAGGCCGATCTACCCAACGTTATACGAAGCTCACAGAACGAAGGGATGCAGGATCTTACATACAACCTTGTTGATTTGGTGGAAAAAGGGCTCATCGATCCGAAGGACGCAATGAAGTACGCACCAAATAAAGATGAATTGAAAATGGCACTAAAGGGGATCAGAACCACTGCCAGTGGAATTTTGTAATATTTTACGGAGCACCTTATGCTGGACTTATTATCAGCCTCCATCGAATACGGCAGCTATATTTCCATAATTAAACTATTAGGCTACATAATTGTCTTTTTCGGATGGCTTCCACTGGTTGGCTGGATACATTACGACGCTAAAACAGTTGAAACAAATGATGTCCTCTGGACAGGCATCATTCTGGGAGCAGGAGGGGCCGGGGCAATAATCTGGCTGCTCATACCAATCTATCTCGTGGGGATGCTCTTCTATCTGATTGCTGTTGGAGCGATATCTCTGGCTTATGTCAAACACCGCAATGCGAGAGTCCTGGATTTCGATAAAGTTCTGACAGTCGACCACATGAAAAACCTGTTCGTCAGCAAAGAGAAGAAAATGGAAGCCCTTAAAAGCTTCACTTTTGTTACATCAAATAAAAACGAAATACCAGTGCCCGAACCCAGAACGCCGGACTTTTTCGGATATAAAACAGCTTATGAAATTATGAGTGACGCTACCTGGCGAAGGGCAAGCAGTATCATATTCTCCCCAACGGCACAAGATTACCAGGTGGCCTACAACGTTGACGGCACATCACTCAAACAGCCGAGCATAGCCAGAGACCAAATGCAATATTTCATTCATTTCGCCAAGGAACTCGCTGGTTTGGACACCAAGGAAAAGCGAAAACCACAAAAAGGAACTTTCAAAATCCGCAAGAAAAAAAATGATATCCCCTGGGAAGTAACAACTGCCGGATCAACCGCCGGAGAACAAATCAGGCTAAAACCAATCGAGCACGAGGTTATAACAAGAATATCCGATATCGGCTTAATGCCTGAGCAGGAAGGATTGCTCAATCAGTTTCGTGAGGTAAAACAGGGTGTATTTATTATAAGCGGTCCGAGGAAAAACGGCATAACAACCACTCTTTACGCACTTCTTCGAAATCATGATGCCTTCATTAACAGCATTAACACACTTGAAAGACAGCCTTCTACAGAATTACCCAATATAACTCAAAACGTTTTCAAGCTCACCGACACCGGTACGACCACATTTGCCAATAAGTTCCAAACCGTTGTCAGGATGGGACCTGATATTATCGGTGTTGCTGACTGTGAAGATGCCGAAACAGCCCAGGTAGCCTGTGCCGCCGCCAGAGACGGTAAACTCGTTTATATCACTCTAAAAGCAGACAGCGTTATTCAGGCTCTGGGTAAATGGCTTAAATACGTCGGCAATAAAAGTGTCGTTGCCGATACTCTTTTGGGTATAAGCAACCAACGGCTGCTAAGAATACTTTGTGATGAGTGCAAGCAGGCATACGCGCCGGACAAAGAACTATTTAAAAAATTCAATATCGCCGCGGAAAAAACAAAAGTGCTGTACCGAGCCGGCAAAGTGCAGTATGACAAGCACGGAAAGCCTTTGACCTGCGAACACTGCCAGGGAACCGGGCATTACGGCAGAACTGGTGTGTTTGAAATCATTACGCTGAATACCGAGTTAAGAAAAGCTATTAACAAATCGAAATCGCTGCCGGAGATCGGCACGCAGTTCAGACGCGCCAAAATGCTTTATCTGCAGGAACAGGCACTCAGAAAAGTAATTGCCGGCAAGGTAGCTATAAATGAAATGATTAGAGTACTTTCAGCATCTAAAACGAAACAAGCAAATCAAAAATAGTCGTTAGTAAAATACGGTTCGTGGAGTGAATCACGAATCCTGAAAACCGGAGACATTATTTATGGCCAGCTTAGCTGTTGTGATAATAATCTTAGGTTGTGCTGCTCTACAGTACTTCAAAGGAACATTCGTCAAGGCCTTTACCATGATAATTATTGCTATTATATCAAGCGTTGTTGCGTTCGGCTTTTTCGAAGCATGTGCAAATTTGATTATCAGCCGCGGCACTGACGGTAGTATGCTTTCTCTTGTTCCCTGGGCTCAAACTCTGTGTTTTATCCTGCTGTTTGTCGTGACATTCGGAGTCCTTATGACGGGCGCTGTTTTTGTTATGCGCCACGAGGTTGATTTCGGATTTCTGCCCGAGCGTATCGGACGCGTAGTCTGCGGAATTATCCTGGGCTTTATAATATCCGGACTTTTGCTAACAGCTCTTCAAATGGGGCCGCTGCCGCTCTCTTATCCCTACGAGCGTTTCGACTCAACCAGGCTGGATCCCGACGATCCGAGTGGAGTTTTGCTTAGTGCCGACGGTTTTGCCACCGGCCTGTTCGGCATCATCAGTGACGGTAGTCTCCGCGGAAAAAACAGCTTTAAAACTATCCACCCGAACTACCTGGATCAGCTTTTTTTCAATAGGTTTCTCGGCGATGCATCGAGCGTCAGCAGCGTCTATCCAGCTATAGAAGTACCAAAACCGTGTGTCTGGCCGGCCTCCGAAGCTGTTAAAAAACAGGCAGTAAACTTCGTCTCGGAAATGAAAACTCGCGGCGGCAAGGTTGTTTACGAGCAGCCAGGCAAGTCCGTAGCCTTACCAATCTCGACGAATGAATCGTATAATCCTACAATCGTACGAATTGGAATAAATAGAAGAGCAATACACCGAGAACCAAACATCAATGGCGGCGTATTCACACCTTCTCAGCTAAGATTAATATGTACGCGAAGTACCGGAGAAGCGGTCAATGCCTATCCCATTGGATACCTGAAATCAAAAGATGAAATACAGATAAGCCCCGAGATAAAACTCGCGTCTAATGACATCGAAGGCAAAGCCAGATACATTGACTTTGTTTTTTGCGTACCAAACGGCTATGATCCGACGCTGGTCCAGTTCAAACTCAACAGCATTGTCGAGATACCCACAGGAGCAATCGTCTCGGCCGACCAGGCTCCGGAAGTGGAACCTTTTAGCTACTCGGCTCCCGCGCCTCAGGGCGGCCGTAATACCCAAAGACAAGCTCAACCTCAGTACCAACAACCCCGGCAACAACAATCCGGTTCCAGAAGATCCGGACTCAGCGATATCAGCAGATCAGTCGTTGGCGACCTCGACGAGGAATGACCTATTTTCAATTGCCGATTGCCGAATTCCGATTTATAAATCGAAAATCGCAAATCGTAAATCGTAAATCGTAAATTACCTTTAGCTGCAGACTACCAATTCTTCCAAATCCAGCTCCATAAGATGCTCAAGATAATCATTCAGCTCTTCTTCCGAAAAAGTGGCGAGAAATTCGGGCTTGGCAGTTCTGTTTATTTTGCAGATGTAATCGATCAACTCCCTTTTACTCATACACACATCCTTCAAAACTTGTAAAAATTTTTGGCAACCTACGGAATATCGACAGAGCACACAATTTTTCTTTAGCTTACTACACCACAGCCAAATTAACGCCCCATAACCCAAACCACCATATAGCGGTGACACATTTGCTTTGACTACCACATATAGAGCAGACCATAAGAAAGCATTAACCATCCCTTAAAGTGTCCAATAAAATCACTCTCGATATCGGCGTATCCAATCCAAAAAAAATATAAAATTTTCAAATTTCTTGCCGGCAGAATTTTTTTAGTAAACGAAATTTCACCGAGAGCCTCTATAATTACAGATATGCGACCGGTCGTGATTTCAAGTTGTGTATAACTTTGTTTCTTTGAAAGAAAAACAGTGTCAAAACCGGAATTTAGAGCATTAGTCAACGATTATGGTGCACAAGTTCTGAGCACCGCGATGCGGATTCTCGGTAATAATGAAAAAGCCCAGGACGTGCATCAGGAAGTATTTCTCGCTATATGGAAACGATGGCACAAATACAACGGCCGGACAAACTGGAACGCATATCTGTATCGGGCCGCGGTACGAAAAGCAATCGAGTTTGCAAAACAATCAAGGGCTGAACAGTCCATACAGCAACAACCGAAATACGACACAAGTTTAGACAATCCCGACGATGCTTTAAGAACCGCCGAACTGCAGCAATTGCTGGCCCGACACCTTACAAAATTACCAAAGCGCCAGTCCGATGTGTTCGTATTATCGAGAATTGAAGGATTAAAACACAATAAAATCGCCGAAATCCTCGGTTGTTCGGAAAATACTGTAAGAGTTCATTTACATCGGGCTGTGAAACATCTGGCCCGGGAACTCGGTGACTACCTTACAGATAATAGGTGAATTATGAATAAGCACGATAAAATCAGCAGATTATTAGCGGCGTCGGCTCTCGGAGAATTATCGCCGGAAGCACAAGCTGAGTTAAAAACACACCTGGCCGAGTGTCCTCAATGCAGCAGTGAGTTGAAACGACTCCAAAGATTGCTGGAATGCACAGGATGCATAAGCGAGCTTTCACCTGATGACCGGATGTGTGAATCAGCAAAACAAGCTGTTTTCGCAGCCATGGAAAACGATAAAAATCAACCCTCCTCCGGGCCGAATGCCGGCCCGGAACCTATATGGAGAAAAATAATGTACAGCAGAACAATGAAATACGCCGCCGCGGCAGTGATTGCGATTGTCGTTTTAGGCGGCATAAGCATTTGGCCCGGCAACCCGTCGAACAGGCTATGGTACCTTGGCCCCCCCGCTGCATGGGGACAGGAGATTATAGCTGAGCTGGAAAAAATCGAAGCTCTGGTCTACCGTGATCAGACGGTATTTGTCGGCCGTTACGGCTCTACCCATGTTTCCGGTTCATGGAACAGAATTTATGAGGCCAAAGACAGGTCTCGAAGAGATGAATACTATGAGGATACTGACGAAGATACTTTTGGTGACAGCAGCGAGGCCAGTGTACTGCAACGTGCAGCATGGATTGTGCCCGATGCGCAAGACCTGATATCGTATGAAGTCTCATTCGAGTTTCAGTGTTTTACAATCAAGAGAACCGAAGGTGGCGCTTATAAGCGTGATCCGATAGAAAGGTTGCGATTTTATGTCGATCTGCTGGATAAAGCCGACCGAATACTTGATACGTCAATGTTCGAGGATCGAGAATGCGTGGGTTTTGAGATAAGTGCCGACAAATACGGTGATAATCCGAAAGATTGGATCGACCGCATCTGGTTCGACGTCGAGACGAAGCTGCCAGTTCGTATAGAAAGGCACGGCCGGCCAATCACCAGCCGGCCCGGCGAAACATTCACATTCATACAAGACCAGTTTGAATATTACGCGCAGATTCCCGCTGAAATGTTCGAACCTGAAATTCCAGATAGTTTTGTGAATGCCGAGCCGGGCGAGGTCCATGCCGCCAGGGAAAGGCAAGAGAAGGGAGATATGCTTTATGCGGATGTGCCGGAAGGATTGAAAGATGAAATTGCCGCCGCTCTGAAGGGCGTGAAAACCGCCGTCTATCGGAAGCGCATCGGATTTGTGAGAGATGAAAACTGGCTATTCGACGATGGAGATTGGATATACATATCCAAATACGACTGGCGAAAAGATTTTTATTCCGGCGAAAAACTGCAAATGACGCAATGGTTTGTCACGGATAAAGACGACTGGGGCAAGACGAGCTTCGACTTTAATGACAAAAATTTCAGACTGATTCAGACGACCTTGAATTACGCCAACCGCTCCTATAAGCAAATCACTCACGGCAGCACTTCACATCCGGATAATCCAATGGATCGAATCATCTTTCTGGCAGGATACATTGACAGAGCGGACAGGTTCTTCGAAAGCGAACAGATAGATGGAATCGAATGTTTCGGATTCGAGCTAAGCGCCAAAAAGTACGGCTCAAATCCAGACACATCTATCCATACGCTCTGGTTCGACAGCGAAACAATGCTCCCGGTAAGGGTAGAAAGTGCAGGGCTTCAGGATGATGGCCCGAGGAAACAGGTTCTGGATCAATTCGAATGGGATCCGGAGTTACCTGCCGATACATTCGTCCCCTATATTCCTGATGGCTTCATCAACGCTCATGCTGATGAGATTCAGACGGTCAGAGAGAAGGAGCAGCAGGAGTGAGTTACTGGAGTACTCTTGAAAGCCAAGTGATATGAACAGCTTATTGTTGCAATTTTTCGTAAAAAGCAGGATGAAAGGAAACAAAAAATGATTGATGAAGAGAAATATTTTGTCAGCCTTGTGTTAGTTGTTCTCATCTTTACTTTCGTCAGTCTCGCGATTATGGCCGGGGAGCAATCCGGCAATAGTGCTTCGCCCGCACTGGATCCCGACCGAGACGGTTTAGAGAGCCGATTGGAAATAGAACTCGGTACGAACCCCAAATCATCCGATACGGATGGCGATAGCCTCTCCGATTATGATGAACACTGCAAGTATCGAACCGATCCCACGAAGAAAGATAGCGATGATGATGGCAAGCCGGATGGCGACTGGGATGAACGAAGGGAGTATGCCTACTCAATACGGGCGATCTGCGAAATCAGGCCACCATCGAGCCTGGAAATGATCAATGATCTGTATCAAGATGCGCGTCCAATTGAAAAAAAGGCAACGCTCAAAGATGCAAAAGTCGTGGAAGTCCTGATATTTCCTTTTGCTCAAGCCCATGTTTATCCTCAGCCATATCCGAATGAGAAACTCGATAAAAAGCTCAAAGAATATATCCAGCCTACGGTCTCAATGAATTATTCGGCTGAAATGAAAGAGCAAATCAATCACATCGTTGAAGGTTCTGCTTCAGACGTTGCAGCTATTGAGAAAATGTTACAGTGGCTGAATCACGAAACCAGGTTGGAAAGGGAGCTTCCGCACTGGGAGTACCTCCACATCATTAACGGCAAAATAATCTGGCATAAGTCGATTGGTCCTCCGGAACGAGATGAACAGTTCCTTGAGACTAATTTTTTAGGCGATTCTATGTTTAAAAACAAAGTGCATGGGACATGCAGCTCGACGGCGATTATAAGAGGCACAATGTTCCGTGCCGCCGGGCTTCCCACAAGGCTTGTCCAAACGTTGCCGTTGATGACTCGTTACTCGGAGGACCCTGAGCCTTTGGCTGATCAACTCCGTATGCGGGCAATGGCTAAAGGCTATGATTGGGGCCCCGGCAGCGGCGGAGCAAACCATACGTATAACGAGGTTTTCCTAAACAATCGCTGGGTACGTGTTGATAATTCTATAGGCACCGGTCCATTTGTGGGTGACAAGCTTTTTGTCAAAGCCTGGTCTGCGCCAAGCTGGAACAATCTGAAAGAAGAATGGAACGACAAGCGATGTTTCAGGGCCCTGCATGTCTCCGATGCATACCCAAAGTATGAATCCACATTAGCGAAAGCAGATATTGTCATAGAGAACAAGGATTTGAGAATTAATCAACAACCCGATGGCAGATTCAGAGCAGGTATCAGTATCCATAACAAGGGCAATACTGCCACTACCAGGTTTAAGGTTCTTTTCTATGCAGGTGATCCAGGCAAGAAAGGAAGGAAGGTTTATCCCGGGTACCATAACGCAGGGCCAATTATGCCGGGCGGCACATGGAACGAGGGAACACATCCATTTACTTTAAATGAGGGCGAGACTGAGATCTTCGTGATTGTTGATCCGGATAATTTGACTGACGAATTGGATGAGACTAATAATAAGGCTTCAGCAGCGGCCCCGGGGAGACAACCGAAGAAATCAATTGAAACTGACACTTCGAGTAAACAAGCTACACAGAAAGAAAGAGGAAAAGCAGCAAGAAAAGTTTCAGGAGTGGATATCACACCTGCTGCATTTAATATTCACTTTGACAAAAATCGAGGGACTTGCTTTCTTGTGGTTTCGATACAGAATAAAAGTAACCTCACTATCCCGGGGTTTAAACTGAGGTTTTATCGGGGTGATCCAGGCGATAATATGGATGAGGCGGGGAATGTACATGGTGGCTCGCATGGAGCGGGGCCTATTGATCCCGGTAACAGATGGAACGAAGGTACGAGGGATTTTCATTTGCCGGATGGCCAATATGAGTTTAACGTTGTTCTGGATTTTGATAATAGTATTCCCGAGATTGATGAAAACAATAACCGGGCTGTATTGCAAGTCAAAATCGAAAACGGCCGGATTGCCGACAAATCCACTACATGTCCCAGCAACTCGAAAAATTAAAATCAGATGCGTTGTCCGAGGTCGAAAAGCACTAAGGAGGACTTCCTGCCGGTAGAAAAGACAGGCGTGAAATTCGATATCCGAAACAAATCCAAATGTAAAACCATCACTCAGCTACGGTTTGGCGTTCCCGCTGCCCCCGCAGCTTGTAGTGCATCAATGCACTATCATAGCTACTAAATTCCTTTTCAGTATACATTAGCCTTATATCACCAATAAGAATTTCGTCCCCGTCGATCAGGACCGTACTTTCCGTGATTCGCCGCTTGTTTACGAACACTCCATGCTTGCTCTGCATATCATCCGCATAGTAGCGATGTGTCACCCTGTCATACGATATCCGCAGGTGCTTCCGCGATACCATAGCATCAAGGATTTGCAGGGATATGGCCTCGTCCCTGCCTATCACGCTGGTTCGTCTGCCGAGTGGTAAATACTCCCCCTTCTGCTTTCCCGACGTCACTATAATAGAGCCCATATTTTTTGTTCCTCTAATAGCAGTTTATCGAAATCCGGACGAATTATATAAAGACCCTTCCAGGCAGTCAATAATCATAATTTTGCTCAGCACAATTTCCTGCAGAGGTTTTTATATATGTAATTCTACATATTTGTGCCACTAAAAGGCCCCAAATGGCACTTCTGATTTGATCCTGGGAGTACTCTGCCCCTTTGCGGGAGCAAGAACAATAAATTCAAATAATTTTCTTAAAATTCCTGCAATATAAAGAATTTCCTGCGTATGTTCTTATGGAACCATGAAAAGAGTGAAGAATAAGCAGTGAATTTAGGAATAGAAAATGATGCTGGAGAGCTATTTGAGAATTTGGCAGATAATCCCTTTGCTAATCATATCTTGTTTTCTTGGCTTACCTGCTCAAGCGAAATACAGCGGAGGCATGGGAGAGACCAATGATCCGTACCAAATAGCCACAGCAGAAGACCTGATGCTGCTGGGAAATAATCCCGAAGATTACAACAAGCACTTCATCATGACCACAGACATCGATCTGGATCCGAACCTTCCAGGACGAAAAGTCTTTAATATGGCCATCATTGCACCGGATGTGAAATCCAATGATTATTCGTCTGAATTTCAAGGAACTCCCTTCACAGGCGTCTTCGACGGTAATGGCTACACCATTTCAAATCTAACGATAGTGGGTACAGGTTATCTGGGACTATTCGGGCAACTGAAATCTCGGGCCCAGATCCGAAACGTGGGGGTGTTGAACGTCAATATAATCGGTTCAGCCGAAGCGGTCGGCGGGCTGGTGGGGCACAACTACGGCGGAACTGTAACTCGGTGCTACACCACAGGTGTGATCAGCGGCACTTCCTACGTGGGTGGGCTGGTTGGCGACAATGGGTCGGTATACACAATACTCACACGAGGAGCCGGGGTGATCGACTCCTACAGCAACTGTACGGTCGATGGAAGCGGGTGTGTCGGTGGCCTCGTTGGTGGTAACTGGCTCACCATCAGAACTAGTTGGAGCACCGGCACTATTCGTGCATCACATGGTTCTGTCGGAGGACTGGTGGGATATAATCGTGGGTATGGAGATATCACCTATTGTTATGCATCCTGCAATATCTCCGTTGGGCACGACTCCCATCGGATCGGCGGCCTGGTAGGAGACAATTTTGGTGAAATCACCCAATGTTTTGCGAGCGGATCGATAATCTCCGAAGGAAATTCTACTGAGTTGGGGGGCTTAGTAGGAGACAATTTTCAAGCTGATCACTTCATAAGCAGTTGTTTCTGGGATATCGAAAACAGCGGTCTATCTGAAAGTGACGGCGGAAAAGGTCTCACTACAATCCAGATGCAGGATCCGAATGTCCTTGCAGATGCCGGCTGGGATTTTGTTGGTGAATCAGATGGCCCCAGCGATATCTGGGCCAAGCCTCAAGGGGGTGGGTATCCAATCCTGTCGTGGCAACTGCCAGAAACTCAGTGGCCTCCATTGCCCAGCTTTTCCGGAGGAACGGGAGACGCTGATGATCCTTATCTGATATCGACTTCTCAGGGTTTAAACAGTATTGGCCATAATCCAATGCTGATGAAAGCACACTTCAAATTGATAGATGATATTGATCTTGCAGACGTCAAGTTCTTTATAATTGGCAATGAGGTCATTTCTTTCGAAGGAACTTTTGACGGCAATGGTCATGCGGTTTCTCACTTCAGTTACACTTCAACCAATAGAAACCATGCAGGTTTTTTCGGATACATTGATAGTCCAAACGCGGAGGTAATGGACCTTGGATTGATCGATCCTAATATTGACTCGACTACGGAATGGAAAGTTGGATCGCTTGTTGGCCAGTTGGAGAATGGAATGATAACCGGCTGCTATATTAACGGCGGCAACGTCTCAGGGTACGGTTACAAAGGCCCAGAGTATACGGCAAATAGTATAGTCGGCGGATTGGTTGGTGTTAGCTATGGAACAATTACAGATTGTCATACCAGTTGTAGTGTTTTCGGACTTAAGTACGTAGGTGGCCTAGTGGGAACTGGCGAAGGAAAAATAACCGAATGTAAATCTTCAGGAGAGGTTGCAGGCGATGATTATGTAGGTGGTCTGGTGGGAATCGGTAGTGGAATAATAACTAGGTGCATCTCATCAGGTAACGTTTCAGGCAATGATAAGATCGGTGGATTAATTGGAGATAATCGCGGGGAAGTCACATACTGTTATTCGTTATCGGATGTCTTGTCAAGCGGTTCGGGAGCAGGCGGCCTCGTAGGTGAAAACGGCGGGACAATCACTGACTCCTATACTACCGGTGAGACTGCGGGAAATAATATCGTTGGCGGTCTGGTTGGTTCTAACGGATTTATAGTAAGCGGTCGGGGTGACTCCTGGCGGTATACAGGTCATATATTCAATTGTTATTCAACCGGCAGCGTTTCCGGAATTTCTGCCGTAGGCGGCCTGTTGGGAAACAATTTATCGGGAACTATTACATCTTCTTTATGGGATAAGGAAAGCAGCGGCCAATTTGAAATGTGTGGTCTTCAAGGTTCCAAAGCCAGCGGCTGTGATAATGCCAACGGCAAGACCACGACCGAGATGCAGGATATCCGGACTTATCAGGAACAAGGATGGGACTTCTGGGGAGAAAGAGCAGATGGCTTACACGAGATTTGGTGGATACCGGAAGGAGGCGGCTATCCGGTTTTGTCGATCCTGAGTGGGTACGTCCCACCTCAACTTGAAGGTCATGGCACTCCCGATAGTCCCTACCTGATATTTGATGAGACCGATCTTGGTGCAGTGATATATTGCAGCACTTCTGCCCATTATCGACTTGCTGCTCCGATTGACCTTTCCGGTATTCGTTGGGGCACGCACGTCATTCCGCGATTTGAAGGCACATTCGATGGCAATAATCTTACAATCTCACATCTTACCATCGAGGGTTACGACGACGTGGGTCTGTTTGGCTTCATGGATTCCGGGGCCGAAGTCAAAAACATGGGACTTCTGGACGTCAATATTATCGGTTTAGGCGACAATGTCGGGAGTCTCGTGGGGCATAATCACCATGGCGCTGTGGCCAATTGCTGTAGCGACGGCACAGTCAGCGGAGGTTGGTATGTTGGCGGGCTATTGGGCTTCAACGGCTCACGGTCTGACTATGATGAATGGGCCTGTACTGTGACCGGCTGCTATAGTACAGCAACAGTAACAGGCCTGCGGGATGTCGGCGGTCTTGTGGGCAAAAACAAAAACGGCAGCATCGTCACCAGCTTTAGCACTAGTGCGGTTAGCGGTAACAAGGACGTTGGTGGATTAGTGGGATTTAACTATGGCGGTACTTTGACCGATTGCTATAGTACCAGCGAGGTTAATGGCATTGACAATATTGGCGGGTTAGTGGGGGAGGCCCACTTCGGCCCAATCTACAGGAGCTATAGCACTGGTGCTGTAACCGGAGAAGAAAATGTCGGTGGCCTCGTGGGGTACAAGCATCCAGTGCCTTCAGGGCGTTCGGCGCCATCAAGACCCACAACTGTGTCTAATTGTTTCTGGGACATCGAGACCTCCGGCCAGGTCACAAGTGACGGAGGTACTGGTAAAACTACTGCTGAGATGCAGACTGCCAACACGTTTTTCGAAGCCGGCTGGGACTTCGTAGATGAAACAACCAACGGCACTGAAGACATCTGGTGGATTTTCGAAGGTCAGGACTATCCGAGGCTTTGGTGGCAAGCCAGCAATTGATTATTGATGATTGATTAATGATTATTTCTCAGCGTTTATCCTTCGGCTATGCTCAGGACGGCGTCTGCGTTCACTGCGGTTTCAAGTATCTAAGGAACGCCGTCTCACGGAGATTTTTTGAGAATTATGCTGATTTTGTAAATTAATGTTCGTATGATACTTAACGAAATGAATATGGAATGGAGAATTGAGAATGAACAAGACAGCACCGAATATCCAATATCGAATGTCCAATATCCAATGTCGAAGTTCTCTGTAGCCTCGTTGCTCTCGGTGGCACAAATAATAGTGTAAATCGGTGTCTGACAGAATGTAAGTTGAAAAAACAAAGCCAATTTGCCGACAGGCTAAAATGGCGTAAAGAACTATTTGAAAGGAAGTTATGGGTATATTGCGGGCCGCGGGGCACCAAAAAACAAAGCCAATTTCGAGTTCATAGTTCGTTATTCATAGTTCGTAGCAAAGAGAAGGTAAGGCTATCTGAAAAAACAAAGCCAATTTGCAGATGACACAAATCAGCGTAAACTGTTATTTGAAAGGATTTTATAGTAATAATCCGCCCAACGGGGTATCGAAAAAACAAAGCCAAACAAAGCCAATCCTTCGACTTTGCTCAGAACAGGTTTATTCACTTTCGGTATTCTGCGAGGTTGGAAAAATCCATGTTTGATCCATTAGATAGCTTGTCTATTAGGGAGCAAAACATTCATTTGACGGGACAAATTTGCAGTTCGATATAAAATTTTCGTTATAATATGATATTACTGGACACAATATTAATGAGTCAGATACGATTTTAACCGATAATTAAGGATATTCTGCTATGTAGAAGCAGACTTTAATCTGGAGGCAAAATGAGGAGATTAAAAAGAGCATACCAGAGACAAGCCCAGAAACGCAATAAGTTCAGAAAACGGGCCATCGCAGCCGGTACCGCAGCGGCAATAACTCTGGGAGCAGGTGCAGGTCTGAATAAAGCCCTCGCCAAAGATAGGCCGGGTACAATCACACACCAACTACAGGTCAGCCGGGATGCAGATAAAGATTTACTTACCGATGCCGAAGAAACCGCAATCGGATATCGCCCCTTTATTGCCGACCAGAATCGGAATGAAAATCCAGACGGCATAGAATTGGCTCAGCACTGTTCTGCTTTGATCGATGAACTGCCCATCTACGTTCCCGGCACAATGATGCCGATACCGAACAAGATACATAAAGTAGTTCATACGCTTTTTGGTATCGAGCAATGTGACATTTGCGGTCAGGAAGTCAATATGGGCGGCGTTGAGATAGTCAATCCAAATCTCGGCTTGTCATATCCGGACCTCAGCGATCCTTTGGAAGGAGAATTCCTGCCCGAACTGGCACTGCATTATATGCAGCACGGCTCATTCGACTGCTTCGGCGATGTCCATAAGGGCAGGGTCGATATCGCACGATTACTGAGAACCCTCGAACTGCGGTATCCTGAAAATCCGAACGAGCATCAGGTAGCCGTCACCGATGACCTCGACGGCGATTTTATGACGGACAACGAAGAACTGGCAGCGGGCTATGACCTGTATGATGCCGACCAGGACGACGACCTAACCACCGATGGGATCGAGCTTGCCAGACAATGTGCAGAGGCGGTTGACGCCCTGCCGGAGTTCGATCCGAACGGGCCAGAAGTACATGCAATATACAAGGTAAACTATTTTCAGCGAGGTTTTGAGAATTGCAGCACTTGCGGGGAGGGGGTAAATATGGGGTACTGGCAGATTACAAATCTAAAGCTCGGGCTTTCTATCGACGTTCCCGTACTGGCACTGCATTATATGGAGCACGGCTCGTTCAGTTACGATGGAGACGTCCACGTAAACAGCAGGATTGATTTGGCCCGTTTGGTTAAGATTCTGGAAATGCCCCGCCTGTGCGGCGATTTGGGGACGATCTACAAGCCCGCGGATCTGAACAGGGATTGTAAGGTGGATTCTGACGACTTCGCTCTTTTCACAGAGCAATGGCTGCAAAATATCGATTAGAACCAGGGCGAATATGATGAGCAAAAAGTCCGACCACGGCGATCTGCATTACGATTCACCTGAATTGCAAAAAATCCTATTTGCGCTCAAAAAAATCGACTTCGAACTGGCATATCTGGTTGCTTTAACGTGCAAAGGATTAAAGCCTCTAAGCAGGTGGGAGAAAAAGTTATCTAAAAAGAACCTCGAATTATTGCAGCGAACAGGGCTGCTGACAAGTCAAATCCGGCGAACCGTCAAGACCGGCAAGGAAGTCGTCGAGACTATCTTCAGCCGAGCGCCTGTTTACATTCAACTGTACGAGCAGGCGTTTGGGAATACTCCAATAGATAAATCCTCCCGAACTCAGTTGTTCGAGGGCTTTCTCTTCGGTTACCCATCCTGTTGTGTTAACCACTATATACACAAGCCCTACGCCCCAAACAATCTGACGGACCAGCAGCAGAAAATCCTGTTCCACTGGGCCTGCAGGGACTGCAAAGTTACACCTTTGCTGCTGCCGGCTTATAAAAACATATATGATTTGCTCGATCGTTGCTAAACTAAACCTCGCTCGTAGGTTTAGTTACAATATAGATTAACGAAAATTCACTTCTGGGGCACTGAAAAAGGCTTGACCGTCCATTGTGAGCACATTATTATCCAAATTCGGCTTCCTGGCAATATAAGAATCTGTGATAATTGGAGCAATTAGGGAACGGTTCAGGAAATACTACAGGGATGAGCAATAATATTCTATACATAGCTTTGAGTTTTGTGAGCCCATATCGAAATTGGAAAGAAGCCTATATAAATAGTAAATTTACAAAATGACATTTCAAAAAAGCCAAATCCGGCCTCTTGAAAGCTTTTTGGTGAAAAATAAATTAATTGGATGACCGTTATCGTTGACTTGATAAAGAAATGGGGTATTTGAGGCTCGCAACTTTTTTGCTTCGTAAGCTTTCCGCAAAAATTTTCGACTGCACCCCACGGGGACGGAGTCTTAGGAAAATAACTGCCATTAGATACAATTATCAAAACAAAATATTTATAACCCAAAACTCATTTTACCAAAATATGTGAACATTCTTCACAAGAGGAAAGGTGTGTCTTAGACAATTATCAACGTTTACTAGAAAAAAACCATAATATAAAAGATCTAAGGAAAAGGGTATTTCGAGGTGGAACAGGCTCATGAATTATGAAATATTGCAAATCACAAAAGGTTCAGTCTAAGATGGAAAAGTCAAGTCATAGGAGATTTTGAACACACATGAAGAAAAAACTTCTAAAAAATACCTTCTATAATTATCTTTATAGGATTTGGATTTTAATCGTTGCCTTTTGTCTTTTTCCTTTTATCGTTCACCATTTGGGCCCAGCGGCAGCTGGTGTCTGGTTGCTTGTCAATTCTTTTGTTGGATACGTGGCGACATTAAGTTTGGGTATAGGTCCTTCCTTAACTAAATACGTGGCACAATTTCAAACGGAAAATAATAAGGAGAAATTAAACCAATCTATAAGCACATCAGTTGTCATTTTTATAGTAATGGGTTTTATAGCCTTTTTTGCTTTTTTTATTGTTGGGCGTTTTATTATTCCATTATTTAATATTCCCGAAGAGTTGATAGATGAGGCAAAAATTATAACAAACATAGTTGCTGCAACTATGTTTGTCAGCTTTCCCATGGGCACTTTCACTGGTGTTTTGCGTGGGCTGCAACGGTATGACATATTCTCATTAACAGGATTTGCCGCCTCGATATTGCGGATAATATTAACAGTCTTCTTTCTCTCCAGGGGTTACGGAGTAGTCACATTAATATTAATAAACTCAGTCAGTTCTTTGTTCGGCTGGCTTCTTAATGCTTATTATGCTAAAAAACTTCTACCATTTATGCGTATAAGTTTTTCATTGGTTGACAAGGAAATGAGAAAGACGCTCTTAAGTCTTGCCATTCCAATATTTATCATCAATATATGCATGACCATAATTTACCCTACAGATAAGTTAATAATAGGCTTTTTTCTCCCCGTAGGATTCATAGTGTTTTATGAAGCAGCTTACAGGATTTATAAACTTTTAGTCACTTTTCCTCAACTGTTGGCATCTGCAGTGATACCTGTGGCTTCCGAATTGGATACAATGCGCAATTGTAAATCCCTTAAGAATCTTTTTATGAAAGGCACAAAATACATGAGCGCGTTTTTCCTGGCACTCGCAGTACCTGTAATGTTGTCTTCAAAACTGCTTCTCTATTACTGGATGGGAGAAGAATTTGCTCAATATTATTATCTTGTAGTTATTTTTACTTTACATCTATTTTTCAACTATAACCATTTATTCTCTTATTATATCTTAGTTGGAATGAATAAGATAAGATTTACACTTTGGTATTATGTAGGTTCAGCCGTTCTGAATCTGATATTAAGCTTTATCCTTATCCAAAAAATCGGTTTGGTGGGAGTTGTTTTAGGCACTACAATTTCATACGTTGTTTTAGAGCCGATCTTCTTTTGGTATAATTTAAAGGTCTTTGATGTTAGCCTTCGGGAATATCTAAAAAGGGTTCTCAGTAAGATCTATCCCCAAGTATTAATTGTAGCTTTGCCACTTTGTTTGTTGTTGCGATACTATTCCCCAAGAAATCTTATTGAAGTGGCGATACTTATAATTTTGAGTTCTGCGGCCTATTTAATTCTTTTCTATTTCTCTGGTGTAGAAAAACAGGAACAAAAGGATTTTCAGTCACTAATTATAGCAGGCAGACAATATATTCGGAACAAATTAAGGGTAGAGTAAGGCTGTTCCTATAGTTTTGACAGAATCACCAAAAGCAGGCAAATTAATGAGAGATTACCACACTATTATAACTTGCTGGAAAGATAATGCTCGTGCGGCCTTAACGTTGACTTTTGATGGGTGTTACGCAGATAGCTGGAATCTGGCCCATGACGTTCTAACGCGATATCATATACCATCAACGTGGTTCCTGGTTACAGGAACTGTAGGAGGAGTACTCCAGGAGCGTCCGGTGGTCACTTGGGAAAAACTAAAAAAGCGGTCTGACTTGGTAGAAATTGCATCTCATACAGTCACCCATCCCAGACTGAAACTTCCTTTCAGAAAGCGAATCCCTAACTATACTTGTTCAGCGATTAAGAAATTCAAGAAGCTTTTTACATCTAATCTGGCCCAGAAAATAAAAAGGGTGGGCTCGAATATATACAAGGATTGCCAAGGAGTAAGCTATCTTGAAGTGCTTCATGAAGCAGAAGAATCAAAGACTACGATCGAGTTTTCTCTTAATCTCAAAGAGATATTAAGTTTTGCCTATCCAGGCGGGCGGTACAATTCAAGTTTAAAGAAAGGGATAGCAGAGTTAGGCTACCTTTCAGCACGTTCAACGGAAAACGGATACAATTTTGTGAACTCATTGGATTTCTATGCTTTGAAGAGCAAAGTCTGGGATCTTACCATAAATGCGGAACAAGCAAACAAGTGGGTGGATGATGCAATTGACAAAGGTGTTTGGCTTGTAGAAACTTATCACTTAGTGAGCCAGAAGGCAGCTACAGGATATCGTTATAATACGACACTTTCAGATTTTGATAATCACTTATATTATGCAAACTCAAAAAATCTCTGGATTGATACTCAGCAGAACATCGTTAAGTACATTAAAGAAAAGCAAGCTACTGATGTAAAAACTAAAGTGATATCTGACAAAAAGGTAGTATTGTCACTAAAAAACGGCCTTGATGCAGCAATCTATGATCAGCCTTTAACTTTGGAAACAGTTGTCCCTAATGCGTGGGAAACAGTCACGGTAGAACAGGCAGGGAATATCCAGGAAGTGTTGCCCATAAAGGGTAATATCTATTACAATGTATTGCCAAGCGATAACGAAATAACAATAACTTCCATCTAAGAGACTATGAAATATGAAATTAGAATCAGCACGTCGATATAATCAACTCAAAATAGCCTTTGATCTATTGGAAGAGTGCGATGGTAACAGCATTGTAGATATAGGATGTGGCGATGGAGTCCTTGAACAATATTTCCCTCATCATCAGGTTATTGGAGTAGATATTTCCCCCTCAGCGCTGGATAAAGCCAGGAAGAATGCCCCTTGGGCAAAATATATATTGGCTGATATGAGGAGTCTGCCGTTAGAGAACGAGTCTGTAGATAATGTCGCTATGATAGCAGTCTTGGGAGGGGTACCTGAGGGTGAGGAAGCAAATGCATTAAAGGAAGCTAAGAGATTACTTAAAGACGGAGGACATATAGTAATTCTTGTTTCACAAAAATGCCAACTCTATTCTTCTTTAGCCCCTGACAGGCTGTTTGGTCGAAAGTGGCGTCATTTTGATGCTGAAGTTCTTCAGAAACAGTTGACAGAAGCCGGCTTCAAGATCAATAAGATTATCTTCGTGGGAGGATTTATTAGCCTGTGCATGAGTTTACTTAACTATTTCTGGGAGGGATTCTGGCGATTTTTTACTAAAAGAATAACAAAAAAAGTGTTTATACCACGTTTGCCACAATCTTTTCTTGTGAAAATAGAGGGCTGGGAATTTCGGCCTTTCAGAAGAAGCACACAGCGTTTTGCCAGATTTTTTTATATATTAGCACAGAAGATTTAGTAGGATAAACAGGATGGAAAAGCTTATAATAAAAGGTGGTAATAGGCTGGAGGGTTGCGTTAGCATAAGCGGCGCCAAGAACTCAGCTCTAAAAGTTCTATGTGCTTCTATTCTGACTTCAGAAAGAATTAGATTATTTAATATACCTACCGGGCTGGAAGATGTTAGAGCAAGTATAGATATGATTAAGAGTGTAGGCGCAAAGGTATTCATTAAGAACAACACAGTTACTATCGACAATTCTTCAATAAATAATTATGATGTTTCCATACCCAATGATAAGGACATAAGGACATCTTTGTTAATGCTGGGGAGTTTGTTGGGAAAACATGGAAAGGCAAAAGTACCGCTCCCAGGTGGTTGTAATATTGGGGACAGGAAATTTGATTTACATATATATGCGTTAGAGCGTTTAGGAGCCAAAGTCAAGATTACCGATGACGGCTATATAGAAGCAGAGACTACCGGTTTACAGGGAGCAGAGATAGAATTTCCATTTCTTACTATGGGAGGGACCGAGAATAGCATAATAGCCTCCTGTCTTGCTAAGGGTCTTACAACAATAAAGAACGCCTATGTCACACCGGAAGTCCTCGATTTGATAAGATTTTTGAAGTATATGGGAGCTGAAATAAAGGTAAAAGGTTCTAGATATGTTAAAATTGACGGGGTTAAGCAATTACATGGAACCGGTCACACAATTATTCCGGATAGGCTAGAAGCCCTTACGTTTATAGTTGCCGGGGCAGTAACGAAAGGTTTTGTGGAGATAGAAGAATTTCCGATAGACTTTTTAGGGATCCCTCTTATCTACTTAGAGGAAGCAGGAGTAATTTTCCACAAAGGAAGGCGTAGTGTTATAGTTGATGGTCAAGGCGCATTCAGTCCTTTAGAAATAGTTGCCGGTTCTTATCCGGGTGTAATTTCAGATATGCAGCCTTTATTTTCAGTGTTTGCAACTCAATCACTTGGTGTTTCCAGGATAATTGATGTACGCTACCCAAGCAGGTTTGGTTATATTAAATACTTACAGAGAATGGGGGCAGATATTAATCAGGAGGGTAATATTGCGGTGATTAACGGGCCTACCCGCTTAAAAGGAAGTGATGTCAATGCTGAAAATCTACGTGCAGGAGCCGCCTTGATTTGTGGCGCATTATGTGCGGAGGGGAAAACTGCAATAGAAAATGTTTACCAGATAGACAGAGGTTACGAAAGAATTGAGCAAAAACTCAAGGATTTAGGTGCAAATATCACAAGGGTGATTCGTGAATAAGGAGACAAGGTCAAAAGGATTAACAAGTCTAACCGCGGTGCAGGATTCATGAGTAATAAAGTTCCTAAAATAAGCGTTTGCATGCCTAACTACAATTATGGTCATTTCATTGGTCAGTCTATCCAAAGTGTTTTAGACCAGGATTTTAATGACTTTGAGTTAATTATAGTAGACGATTGTTCTACTGACAATTCCGAAGAAGTCATCAGAAGCTTTTCCGATAACAGAATTAAATATCATCACAATAATACAAATATTGGAAGGTTAAAAAATATAAATAAATGCCTGCAATTATCACAAGGGGAGTATATAACTATTTTGCCTTCTGATGATTTATATACACCAAGCTCTCTAACTAAAAGGAAAGAAATCTTAGATTCAAATCCTTCCGTAGGCTTTGTGTTTTCGTCTGCTCTAATAATAGACGAAAAAGGAGAGAAAGTGAGAAACAGCAGTCCTTTTGGAGATAGTTGGATTAAGAAAGGGGAAGAAGTTTTTAGATTGCTAATCCTCGGAAATTTCATAGGGACTTTAACATGCATGGTTAGAAAAAGCTGCTTTGATAGTTTGGGACTGTTAGATGAAAATATCAAGGCAACAGGCTCAAGAGATTGGGAAATGTGGTTGCGAACAAGTCTATTTTACGATATTGCCTATCTTCATGACGCATCAGGCCTGGAACGCTTTCATGCTGGAAATGCCAACATGTATTATCGATACAGTCCCTCAGGATGGAAAAATCGACAAGCCGTCTTAGAGCATGTCTTTACGCACCTACCTGCAGAGAAGAAGCACCTTTCAGTCTTAAAGAAACAGGCCTTGGACGTTTTGGCGAAGAGGACTTTGAGGACGGCATTCGGAAACCTGATGCGCAACCAAATCGATTTCGCCAAAGAAAACGCGGCGCTAGCTATTTCTCTCAATAAGGAGCTTGCCAAAAATTGGAGAACCCGTGTTTTCTACTTCCTTGCCCTTTTTGGCCGATGGAATACAATCATAAATAAAATTCCGAAATTTGTTAAAAGGATAATTCGGTCACTCCTGTTTGGAGGAAAATAAACAGTGTGGGATTGCATGCATAAACTGGTCGATTTACATATTCAACAAGAATGTCTTAATAGGCCAATCAAAACATACATAAATTTTGCCTCGGTAACGACAGCTTTATCGCTGCGTACTTTACGTTTTTATTCCTGAAAATGGCAGTACTGCGAAAAGGAGATATGCCCCTGTTTCACAAATCAATATACAAACAGTTGGAAAATTTATCGAACCTGTTAAGAAACAACCGTTTGAGCTGTGGGTGTTGTGAAGACACAGTTAATGGTAAAAACCATATTAACGAAAGCGACTCTTCAGAGAAGAGTAAGGTTGTAAAGAGCACCATAGTTCTTTATTTGTTACTTGCGTATTTTTTTGTTACGTTATTTGGAAACGTTTTTCGTATTACCGCTGAGAAAGGTTCTTTGGGTCTGGGCACAGCACTGCTTTGTCTGATAACAATCCTAACATTCGGAAAAGCTGTGGTAAAGAGCTTCAAAAAGCCCATCTGGTTCGCCCTGCTTCTATTTTTGATATGGTGCTCTTTCAGCACTTTATTTGGAAACTGGAAAATAGGCTATTTTCATCTTCTTCATTTAGCCGTCTATGTTTTTTTTGCAGTTGGCCTAAGCACAATAAAATTTACCTCGAAAAAGCTGAATATTCTATTCCTAGTCATCATTATTACTATGTTAGTCTCAACAATGCTGACTTCACTTGATATGGCTGGTGTAATCGACGTTCCTTATTTCAACGATTTCTCCGAAGGGGTGCGTACAGCAGATAATGTCAGAATTGCCGGTGCATCCGGGCCGTTTATGGGAAGAAGCTTCATGTGCATGTACCTGGGACCATTGCTTCCAGTAATAGTTATCTTCGGCCTGTTATCACGACAAAAAGCTATACAAGTTCTCGGTTTTGTTGCATTCGTGAGCAGCATGATTGCTCTATTGATCTCTTTTAATCGCGCTGCCCCTTTAGCCGCAGTTATATCCATCCTGTTGTTTTGTGTTTTATCGCGGAATTCCATAAGAAATAAGGGCAAGGTTTTGGGAGGCTTTACATTGGGCCTTCTTGTCAGCCTGATAATCATATACATATGTTTCCCTGTACAAATGACTGCGATTAAATATAAAGTTAATCTTACTCTCGGCCTCGGCAAATACACAGAAAAACAATTTGAGAAACAAAGAAACGCGGACATGAACAGGATCGTCATTGCCAAAGAAACATTCAAGACGATTGCTACCCATCCATTTGGATATGGCCTAACAAACATCGAAAAATTACTTAATGGCAAAAACACTGGTATCCACACGACTTTTATACAGGTCATTTGGGCTACCGGATTCTTTGGTATTTTGTGGATACCTTTTTTTGTGGCGTGCTTAGTTTATACATTTAGAAAAGCACATATGTCGAACATGCTGCATTGCGAGAGCATCAAATATGGATTGTGGGCATGGTTCCTGATTTCATTAGTACATGTAAACTGGGCAACCGGTATAGTATGGGCCTTATTCGGAGTTCTTATTTCACAGTTTGGACGAGGTAACGGCAACCACACTGCCAGCATATGAATTCAGTTCACAATTCGATCTAACCATGCATCATCAATCTGCCATTAAAGATTTTATAAATGCAACTACTCTGTATTGGAAACGGGATTTTTACTAAAAAGTCCGGCAAATTATTAACCCACAAGCTTAGCGGGGACTTTCTGGTTGAACTAACGCGCTACTTCGAAAAAGTCACATTTATTCAAGCCGTTTACAATACTTCCACTTCCAAGACACTGAATAATTTCGAGCTAAACGCAGACAAGCTCGAAGCTCTTGCAGTTGAGTTAAATGAGAAAAACAGTCTGGCTAAATGCTTTTCCTATCTGAAAGCCATGCCTGCCATCCTGCACCAGGTCAGAAAGGCGGAATATATATATGTATTCCTGCCCGGCAACTTACCAACGTTGTTTTCTGTCTGCGCCATAATCTTAAATAAATCCTACGGTATTTATTTAAGAGGCGAACATGGTTTTAATAGAAAGTTGATGTCCCTAATCTTGTCGAAGAGTAATTTCGTGCATGCCAACGGACGAATTCTTGCAGATAAAGCGAGCAGGTTCTGCAAAAATGTAGACCTGACAATTCCCATGCTTGACTTAACTGACAGTGACTGCCTCACACACAGGAACTTCAAAAGCAAACCGCCATGGAATATCCTTTATGTCGGCAGAGTTGAAACAAGAAAAGGCATACACGAGTTGATCGAAGCAGTTCGTATCATAAAAGAGCGGGCCATCGACTTTGAATTAAATGTTGTCGGAGAAGGACCGGAACTTGAAAAACTTAAAACAGCACTACCTGAAGAATTGGGCCAACACGTACGATATTTGGGGCTAATTTCAGACAGGGATAAACTTTTCTCCCTTTATATGAATGCCGACCTTTTTGTTTTTCCAAGTCATGAAGAGGGTTTTCCACGTGTATTATATGAAGCTATGGCTTTTCAGGTACCAATAATTACCACATTTGTCGGAAGCATAGGTTCTGTAATGCAACACGAGGATAATTGCCTTCGCGTAGATGTAGGTGATTCGAGGATGACCGCCCTGATGATTGAAAGAGCACTAAACAACGTACAACTGCGGCAAAAGATCGCCAGTAATGCCGGCAATGTTGTACGTCAGATACTTAAAAGAAAAAATGAATCAAGTCACGCTAAACAAGTCCACCAAAAGGTTTCCAAATATGAAAAAACAAAATAAGTTCTGGAACGGTAAGATAACAGGAATATGCGGGGCCGGTATGCAATTCTCAAAAGCATGTATGAACCGCCTTCTGGACCGACTTTCAACACATTTGACGCGACCTAACCTTTGTTCTGTGGGCAAAGGAGTGGTTATTCAGCATGGTACTGCCATTCGATACCCCTCACAGGTCGATCTCGGCAACGATGTACGTATAGGTCGAAATGCAGAGATCTCCTCAGAGTCAGGCCATGGCAGACTCCTTGTCGGCGACGACACGTGGATCGGCAGAAAGTGCCGCCTAGATTTTACAGGTGGCTTGACAATCGGCAAGAACTGCACTTTATCCGAAAACGTAACGATCTTCACACATGCCCACGGCTTAAAACCCCGCTCTGAGCCTGAGATGAAGTCTATAACAATCGGCGATCGCGTCTGGATTGGTGCAAATTCTACCATATTGCACAACGTATCCGAAATTGGCGATGACAGCATCATAGGCGCCGGCTCGATTGTCACAGAATCGATCCCCCCCGGAGTAATCGTTGCCGGTAATCCCGGATGCGTTATCGGGGAAATCAAAAAAGATCAAGGGTAGATGGCATAGCCGTTCCAGCGAGTCTGTATTAATACTATCAGGGCTGTTTGTATGAATCATGTTTAACCTAAACAAGCAGTTCCTATTTCATGGAAACAGTCTATGAAATACGTAATTAGTTCCTACAACACCATTAGCATGGGCACCCGTATCGTTACCGAATACCTGGTAAAATATTTATCAGAGAAGAAACATATAGGCTGTAATGACAGATTTTATGTTGTGCTGCCAAATTCCAAAATTCATCGAGAAATGCAACAATTGGTTCGCTGCGATAATACTCGGTTAATATGTTTCTACAATTTTGGTAATTATCTTAGATTTGTGCTTAGATGCTTCTACGATTTCTTGATTTTCCCACTCCTCACTTTTTTTGTCCGGCCACAATCGGTTTTAATTATGGCAAACTATTGTCCAACAAAAGTGTTCGGAAAGAAAATAGTATTCATGCGACATTCCTACCTCGTTGACGACAATATCTGTCAACAAGTTAGTTTAGGAACAAGAGTAATCGAAAAGTTACGGAGATTGTCTTTCAACCTGACCATTAAATCAACAGACGTTCTCATCGTTCAGACCAACCATATGAAAAAGTTGATTTCTGACAAGTATGCGCAAGCAAATATTGATATAGAAGTACTGCCAAATCCAATAATTGATGCACTCAACAGCAGGAAGAAAAGGATAAAAAGACCAACCTTAAGCGAAAAATATTTTCTGTATCCAAGCAGATATTATCCACACAAAAATCATACATTTATTGCCAAGCTTGCACAAAAGTATTCCTCTGAGTTGAGAGAAAAAAACATGAAGTTCCTTATAACGATTAATCCCAAGTCAGCCAAGGATACTATCAGGTTTCTCAACTTTATAAGAAACGAAGGATTGGACGATATCGTAATGAATATAGGCGAATTGCCTCAAGAGAAACTTATGGAATACTATCTCAAAGCCGAACTTTTGTTTTTCCCTTCTAAATCGGAATCTTTTGGGAATCCAATTGTCGAGGCCATGGCCTTTGGCTTGCCGATAATCGTCCCGGATATTGGTTATACAAGAGCTTTATGCGGAGAATGCGCTGCATATTATAGAGACGATAGCATTGATGATGCCTACAATAAGTTGATTCTAATCTGCGAAAATGAAGATTTATGGGAGAAGCACTCGCAACAAAGCTTTGAGCAATCCAAGAGTTTTCCATCCGTTAGCGAGTGGGCCCATAGACTTTTAACAATTATGAAATCATAGCTTTACCTGTGAACTACCATCGCCCAACATAGTAAAATCTATACAGGGATTGACAAAGTCGAAATCATGCTGTCTATAATAATCGTAAACTACAACGCCGGGCATTATTTGGAGAATTGCCTGAAATCCATATATGCTGAGACAAAAAAGATACCTTTTGATATTTGGGTTGTAGATAACAATTCAAAAGATGCAAGTGTCTCAATGGTACGACGCAATTTTCCAGAGGTTAATCTGATCGAAAACAAAGAAAACGCCGGTTTCGCCAGAGCAAATAACAACGCAATATGTAAGTGCACCGGCGATTATGTTCTACTTCTCAATCCTGATACTCTTGTCCTGGAAAACGCAATAGAAAAGATGGTTAAATTCATGGATGAGAATCCACAAACAGGGATTGCCGGGTGTAAGGTTCTAAACGAAGACCGAACGTTACAACTTGCCTGTCGCAGAAGTATCCCTTCCCCTGGCGTCGCCTTTTTCCGCCTTACCGGCTTGGGCAAGTTATTCCCCAACAGCAAAAGAATGGCAAAATACAATCTAACATATCTGAATCCTGATGAAGCAAACGAAGTAGATGCTGTATCGGGTGCTTTTTTAATGATTCGAAAAAAAGTTATTGATAAAATCGGCAAACTCGACGAAAACTTTTTCATGTATGGTGAAGAACTGGACTGGTGCCTCAGAACAAAGAAAGCCGGATGGAAGGTAATATATTACCCGGATGCGGAGATCGTTCATTACAAGGGAGAATGCAGCAAAAGCAACAGCAGAAAGGCCGCCTTCGAGTTCTATCGTTCAATGTTTCTATTTCACAAAAAGCATTTTGCAGATAACTATAATCCGATTATAAATAGCATTATTTACGCCGGGATTTTTCTCAAAGCCGTTAGTTCCTGGCGCAGCTTTCTCTTTTCAGCAAAAGTTGGTTCTAAGCGGTAATTGATTCATGCGAATAATTCTGATCATTACTAATATATTTATGATAAATATTGGTTTTCTTCTGTCCTTTCTGGTCAGATATGGTCTGCCATTTCCTCAGCGCAATTTTCTGCCTTACAGGAAAAGTTTTATATTTGTTACACTTATATATATGGCTGCATTGTCTTTTTTCAGAGTGTATAAGAGCAGGTTCAAATCCTCATGGGACATGTTCAAAAGAATTTTTATGGGATTGTTTTCCGGAACATTGTTGAGCATCGCTTTCGTTTATGTCTTCAGGATTAAATGGGAAGCCTTCCCAACCACTATTTTTGCTCTTTCCTTCCTCATTAACCTGCTGATGATATTTAAGCTGAACCAATACGTTCTCAAAACCAGAAAAAGGATAAAAAAGAAGGTCCTTGTCATCGGCAAGGACAACATCGATGACATTGTAGGAAGAAAAGCCGTGGTCGAAATTATAGGGAGCGATGAAATCGCAGAATTTGCAAAATACAAAGACGTCGATGAAGTTGTTATCAGTGAGAGAATCCAGAACAACAAAGAGCTGAACCTTCTGGTCTTCCTTGTACAAAAGTTGAAAATAGACGTTGTTTTTAATCCTTCGATTTATGTAGAGCTTCTGTCCGGCAGAATCAACGGCGACAATTCCGTCCATTTTCTCAGCACCTTTGTTGGAGAAAAGCGGGACTTGGAAGAATTTCTGATAAGGTGTCTTGATATAGCAGGCAGTATCCTTATCCTGCTCGTTTCGACACCAGTAGCGATCCTGATCCCCCTGCTGATCAAAATTTCATCTCCCGGGCCGGTTTTTTATAAACAGCAAAGAGTCGGCAAAGACGGCAAGCTCTTCACACTATACAAATTCAGAACAATGGTTAAAGATGCGGAGAAGGAAGTCGGCCCTGTTCTGGCAAGCCGGGATGACCCGCGTGTTACAAAAGTCGGAAAGATTTTGCGAGCAACACGCCTGGACGAGCTTCCTCAACTTCTCAATGTGATAAAAGGTGATATGAGCCTGGTCGGCCCCAGACCGGAGCGGCCACATTTTGTAAAAAAGCATAAAGCCCTACACGAATTAAGATTGGCCGTAAAACCAGGACTGACAGGCCTCGCTCAAGTTCGAAGCTTCTACGATTTGAAACCCCGGCATAAAATAAAATACGATTACCTCTACATTCAAAAAAGGTCGCTGCTGCTGAATATATACATATTGATCCGCACCATTCCCGCCGTATTCTTAAGAAAAGGCTGGTAATACCACACACCACCTACCTCTTACATTATCTCTCAGCGATTTCCCACACCTCCCATCTTTGTTAGCTAACGACGATGTCCTTCTTCTAAACGCTGCATAATCAACTCTACAACAGATAGAAACCAGGCGCGCAACTTTTAAATATATGACAGATTTTCTTTGAAAAATCCAACTGAATAGTATAGACTTATTCTTGCCTGGCAAACGAGCGCATCTTTGATTTATGCTTCTCAATAACGGTTTTCGGACAACAGCATGAAAAACAGCAGCTTGCCTGAATAATCCGTGTATGTTATTTCCAATATATACGTTTAGGCATATTAAAAGCACTTTTCAAAGAAAGTGAGAGAACATGTCATGAAAGCATCATTTCTAAAATCAAGATTGATTCTACTTTCACTTATTCTTATGCTGGATTTTGTCATGATTGGCTGCAAGAAAGAAACTCCGCCACCTCAAGAGGCCGCTGCACCAGCCCCACCAACACCAGAACAAGTTGCAAAAGAAAAGGAATTCCTATCGGCCCCGGATGTCGTGATCTGCAAGCTTGAAAAAACCACAATCTCTAAGCTAAATCTTCCTCAAAACAATATGGCATCATTCATCCGCAGGATGGAACGGGAAAACAGAAAAAACGTCAAGCAAGCACAAATCACTCTCGCCAATCGCTCATGCAAGGTCATCCTGGGGGACAAGCCCGGAGGTGAATTTTATATCTATGACATCGAAACTGGAATCGGGCCATACTGGTGGGGCTCATGGAGTCTACATTCGTACCACAAGCTTGGCGACGAGTTTTTTGAATTTATGCTAATCGATGACGGCAACAAAATCGCCGCCCGGCCTTACAAAGGACCGCTCGGCACCATTATGGTCGGTAGAGGCGGCAGAGAGCTGGAAAAAGTTGAATTCAACGGTTCATTACTTCAGAAGGAAACCGGCGCTGCACCGATAGGAGTAATCAAGGAACGCTGGCCTGAGCCGGTGACCGAGTGCAAAATCCCCGTGGGTGATTATACACCCTATATTATTAAAGTGACCTACAACAACCTGGGCATCGACATCTCCAATAACTATCACACAAATGCACAGGGTCAGTCCGGTCCCGAGAACATTGTCTATGGAATGCAGATACGCCAGGACAAGCCGTACGTTTTGGATTTCTCGAACGAGCCGATGGTTATATTTGACCAGCCGTCCATGGACCAAACTTCCTATTCACGCGGCCAGGAAATCAAATTCGCCGCCGTGCTGATAGATCCGAAACTTGATATCATGATACGTGGACTGGATGATACATCCGTTCAAGTCGAAAAAGAAACTTCCAGCGGCCATAAATACAAGCGGCCCAAACCACTCGATCCGAATGTGGTGATTGCGCGTGCCGACGGCGAAGTTATCGCCAAGGGTGTTATGCCCTTTGGCTGAGCAGGTACCTGCGGGTACACGTGGCGTGTACCAAACAACTTTCAAATCAACGGCGACGAAGAAGAGCTGACCGTAACAGTGACTTACGAAACGCAAAAACTTTATGGCAAAGTAACCGCGCAACGAAAAATAAAAATCCGAAAATAACAACTTCCAGACAACCTATGAAAAACAGTGGGTTGCCATAATAATTTGTTTATGCTGTTTCCAACGTATATGATTGTGTATATCTAAAAAACTTTTCAAAGACAGTGAGGGAATATGTCATGAAAGCATATTTTCTTAAAGCAGGTTTCGTTCTATTGCTTGTCATTCTGGCGCTTGGATTTATCTTGATCGGACACAAGAAAGAAACTCCCCCGTCTCATGTGCTTACTGCAAAAGAAAAAGAATTTCTGTCGGCTCCTAATGTCGTGACCTGCAAACTTGAAAAAATCAAAATTTCTAAGATCGATATTCCGAAAAAAATTGCATCGAACATTATCGACCACATGGAGCGGCGTAACAGACGACACGTCAAACAAGGCCGAATCATCCTCGCCAATCGGCCGTTCAAGATCATCTTAGGATTTTTTCCGGAACGAGAATTTTATGTCTATGACATCAAAAAGAAATTCATGTTCGACAACTCGAGCACATCATATAACCTGTATTCGTATCATAAGATCGACGATGAATTTTTCGAGTTCATGCTGATTGAAGACGGCACAAAAATCGCCGCTCGGCCATACAATGGGCCGCTCGGCACAATTAAGCTCGGCAAAGGCGAACGTCAGCTGGAAAAAGTTGAGTTCAGAGGCGCACTAAATAACAAAGCAGGCAACTCGGTACCTATCGAGACAATGCAGACAATGCAGGGCAATTGGCCGGGCACGGTAGAGCAATGTCGAATTCCTGTCGGTGATTATACGCTTGGCATGTTTCCTCGGTTGCATGTAACCTATGACAACCTGTATTTCAGCATCTCCAATTATTCCAATGCCCGGCGCCGGTACAGCGAAAAGGATATTATCTACCCCATACAGATCCGCCAGGACGAGCCTTACGTATTGGATTTTTCGAACGAACCGATGGTTATATTCTCCCGACCGTCAATGAGCAAGACCACTTTTTCACGCGGTGATGTAATTATTTTCAACACTAAGCTGATCGATCCTAAGCTGGATATTATGATAGAAAAGCTGGAAGACACATCTGTCAAAGAGGACATAGAGGTTAAAGATGGAACGGGCAAATTAGTTGGAACCTTTAAAATAAACAAGTCACTCGATCCGAATGTAGTCATATCTCGCGCAGACGGCGAAGTAATCGTCGAAGGTGTTTCCAGCAGATTCGGATACAATTGGCGTGTACCGGACGACTTCAAAATCAATGGCGACGAAGAAGGGCTGACCGTAACAGTGACCTACGATACACAAAAGCTTTACGGCACAGTTTCAGCACAGCGAAAAATCAAAATCCGAAAATAATATTAGGTTCAGATAATGGCACAAAAACATAAAGGTTTTATTCAACTCCTGGTATTGTTCGCTATTGTTATGTACATAGTGTTGGGAATCATTGATCCTGTCGTTAACAGACGATTATCTTCATCTGAGGCATTCAGTAAATTTGTATACCGTCCTATTCCAGAATCCATAACGGATATAAAAATGGATAGGCTTATCAGGTGGAATGGATGGCATAGGTACGTCTTTCACTTCAAGATTGATGAGGCAGACTTACCGTCAATTCTCAATTCCAAGCCATTCCAGGAAATACGACATTTTAAATACAATCCTGAAACAAGTATGCTTAGCTGGGAGCCTATAGACTTTAAGAATAGTTTACAGCTCCCGTCCAGTAGACAGTTGTACAATATCCATCCCGTAGAATCTGTGCCTGAGTGGTTTAACTTGGAGAAGTGGGATAGTCCAAAAGCATATAAATATTTGGTAAGAAATGGCGTTCACCGGCTTCGGCTACTAATTTACAATAAGGAGCTTGGAGAAGCGTACTTCATAGACTACAGATCCCAAGATTAAGATGTCGCAAAAAATATCACGAGAGAGAATTAAGGTACGAAAAGATAAAGGTTTTCTTCAAATACTGATACTATTCGCCATCGTTATATACATAGTGTTGGGAATCGTCACTCCTATCGTCAACAGACGGCTATCTCCAACTGAGGCTTTCAGCAAGTTTGTGTGCCGCCCTATCCCAAAATCCGTAACAAACATAAAAATGCACAGGCTCATCAGGTGGCAAGGGTCGCACAGGTATATCTTTCACTTCAAGATTGATGAGGAAGACCTATCACTAATTCTCAAAAGAAAACCATTTCAGGAAATAAAATATTTCAAATACAATCCTGAAACCGGCTGGTTTAAATGGGCAAAGGAGAAGCCTCCAGTTTATTTTGAGAGCCCACAGCCTCCTCCTTGGAAGTCGTCCAGTGAGGTGTTGTACGATATCAGTTCTGGAGAGATTGAGCCTGAATGGTTTAATATAGAACAATGGGATATTCCAAAAGTGTATTTATACATAGTAAGAGATGTTTACCGTCTTCGCTTATTTGTATATAATAACAAGCTCGGAGAAGCATATTTCATCGACTACAGAGCCCCGGACTAACAGAGCAGCAAAAAATGATAAAGCTTGAACATTCGATAGAAATCAAAACGCCGCCGGAGAAAGTTTTCCAGCGGCTTACCCAGCGCATGATGAACAAGGAATCATATCAGGCTTGGCACTCCGACCAGGCGGACATTCGCTGGATTAAGGGCGAACCTTTATGTGAAGGTTCGATAATCTACGCCGAGGAGTATCTACATGGATACTTGCATAAACTTAAATTTCGCATTACGAAGATTGTACCGAACAGATTGATTGAATACAGGTGCCTGTTCCCTTTGTCAATTATAACTTCCGGCAACAAGTTTCTCATAGAACCAAAGGGCCGGGACGGCCGCATATTTACTGCTATGGGTGGTCTTAGAATCCTACGCTGGTTGTTCGTCAGATTGCACAAAAAACATAAACATAAAATTGAGAACACACAGCAACACATGAAGCAAGATGGCTTAAACCTTAAAAAAGCATTAGAAATGACCGGTTCGAAGCTATATGAAATTTGTAAATCAGGCAGCTTTGTGACCTTTTGCTGTTGCCAGGCGAACGGAGATAATTCGATAGAGCACCGCTAAAACGAAGATCAAAACCACCAATCCTCCGGCACGTATGAGAAGGTCGTTCATCATAGAGCTGTAACGGCGTGATTCCAACAACTTATCTATTTCAGCTAAAAGAGCCTTGATGTCGTTTGCCGCCCGTGATGTCTGCTCGGCCGTGTCACGATAGTCCTTGATGTCGAACGATGATTCTTCTTTCTTCGGCTCGGGTCTGGCCTTGTTGAATTCCTGCACAACTTCGCCCGTGGTTTTAGCCGCCATCTCCCATGCCTGGACCGTTTCGGTGACATCCTTGACCACATCGTTCACCGAGCCGGCGGTCTTGTCCAGCTTCTCAATGGTATCATTCAGGGCAAGTGCGGTTTTCTCTGCCTGCCGGAGCGTTTGTTGAAGAGAAGCCTGCTTCTTGTCCACGTCTTCGACAAACTGCGTCAACTGCTCGCGAAGCTCCTCCGGCAATTCTGCGACCGATTTTTCCAGACGGGCGCTGCTTTCAGAAACCTGTGCCAGACTTTTCAGGAAGGATTTTGTCATTTCCGTCTCTTCAAGGTCGAAAAGCAGCAGTTGCAACTGCCAGCGAGTAGATTCGGGCAATTCGGCAACAATATCGGAAAAACGTTCGGCCGTATCGCTGAAATGATGTATCGCCGAGGCGGTTCTATCCACACCTTCTATCGCCCGGAAGGGTGTCATCGGAATCTTCAGCACGCTCACAAAGGGATTCGGCTGGTCCTTCTGTACCTCAGTCGCATATACGATTACGTTGGAAAACGTGCCCTTAATGGGATTGTTATGGGCAAACTCCGTCACGTTGTTGAGGGCCGCCTCGAAAACGTCGCTCTTAAGAAAAATAACGCCGATACGCTGGATTTCCGCTTCCAGGCGTTTGGCGGCAACCAGTGCGACCTGATGCGCATCACCGAAGAGCGAGATGCCTTCGCCTTCTTCGAGATACATTCTGAATCTTGTGCAAAGAGCCCACGTCTCGATGAATGCCACAATCGAGTCGTCATTATCCAGCATTGCATTGAGCCCCTGAACCATCCGCGCTCTCATTTGCAAAGTCGTCTTTTCCGTTCTTGTGCTGGGTACACGCTCATTTAGATCGTTCGCTACCTGTCTCAGCGTAGCCTTGAAGTATTCCCGGAATTTATCAAGCTGTTCCCGCAGCTCCTGCTTTGAGATTTGCCCGGTTTTAGGAGTCATACCGCTGCCGATTGCACGGCGTCCCTGCGGGCCGCAGCCTTCCAGCAGTAAAAGCGAAAATATCCCCGGGATCACCGCAATTATTAAGCCCCAACGGCATAGATTCAATTTGTATCTCATATTAGCACTCCTTCCATCACCATTTCTTCTTTATATAATGTAACATTCTAATGGTTATCGAAGCATTTGTTCGAATTAATTTATAAATATTATAAATCTGATATTCAAACATACGAAAGAAGACCAGATGCGTCCGGCTACATTTTGAGGGATATCTAAGGACCATATTAGGGCTAAGAATTTAACAGCTCGCAAACAGACTTGACGACATTTCGGTCGATAAGATCATATCCATCTTCGGCCGGCCGAGCCGGGCCGCTGAAAGTGATGTGCGTCCGATGCTGCACAGACGAATCAAGCCTTTGGCCAAACGCCGAGAAATGGATCTGTGATGCTTTTGTCTGATCCACGAAATCTCTGATGTTATGGGGCCGAAGCCCGCTGCCCGGCAGGATTTCGATTCTGTTGCCGGCATGAACAATAAGTTTCTTTATCAGTTCTATCCCCTCGGGCGCGGTTTTTTCCTGGCCGCTTGTTAGAACGCGAGTAAAACCGATATCTACCAACTGATCGAGCGCGTTCAGCGGATCGGGAGTTACATCAAAGGCTCGATGAAATACAGTCTGCCGGCCTTGTGCCAGTTCAACTATTTGCCTACAACGCTCTGCATCGACTAAGCCGTCAGGGGTGAGGATTCCGAAGACCATCCCGTCAACGCCGTGCTCGAAGGCCAGCTTCGCATCGTGAAGCATTACCGCCATTTCCGCTTGAGTATAGCAGAATCCACCTGATCTCGGACGAATCATTACCATTACGGGGATTTTCAATCTCTTCTTTGCTTCGATTATCGATCCCAGCGAAGGCGTCAGACCCCCAAGGAATATGGCTGAATTCAACTCGACCCGATCAGCGCCGCCTTCGGCAGCTTCAACAGCATCATCCACCGAACCGCAACAAACTTCGATCAGTATTTTGGATGACATGCTGATAATCTCCCGCTTAAAGAGATATACAGAACTTCGAATCGCTCCACGAATCGACGAGCAGCCGTCCGTTGTATATTGTGCGAGTCTAATCTTCCTCTTTTTTCTTCGCGTATTGAGCGACGATCTGCTGCTGGACGTTGGGGGGCACCAGCTCGTAATGGCTGAGCGTCATCGAATAGCTGCCCCGGCCGCCGGTCACGCTTTTGAGCTGGCTGTTATATTGAGTGACTTCCGACAGCGGGACCTGCGCCTTGATGACGATGAAGTTGCCGGCCAGCACATCCTGCCCCTGCACCCTGCCGCGCTTAGAGGCCAGATCGCCGGTGATATCACCAACGTTCTCTGCCGGGATGGTGACTTCCATATTAACAATCGGTTCGAGCAGGACTGCCTTTGCCTTCTGCAGCGCATCGACAAACGCACCCTTGCCCGCCGCACGGAATGCTACCTCTTTCGAATCGACCGGGTGGTGCTTGCCGTCATAGATTGAAACGGCGATGTCCTGCATCGGGAAGCCCGCGACGACACCGTTCAGCATGATTTCGTTAATGCCCTTGAGCACGGCCGGTTCGTACTGGCCGGGGATTGAGCCTCCGAAGATGTCCCAGCTAAACTGCAGCGGCGGGTCCGAGTTGCGCTCAGCCGGCTCGACGCGAAGGTAAACCTCGCCGAACTGCCCCGCACCGCCGGTCTGCTTTTTATGCCGGTAGTGGCCCTCGGCTTTGGAGGTAATCGTCTCACGGTAAGGAATCTTCGGCTCTTTCGTAATGATCGAGAGCTTGAACTGGTTTTTCATCTTCTCCAGCATCAATCGCAGATGCAAATCGCCGAGGCCGTTGGCGACCAACTCCTTGGTCTGCTGATCCCGCGTGACCTTAAAGCACGGGTCCGCCTCGCACAATTTTTCAAGAGCGGAGCTGATTTTCTGCTCATCGCCCCTTGTAGCAGGCTCAAGCGCCAGCGAGAACATCGGCTCCGGCACGTCCGGCAGCTTAATCCTGCCGGTCACTTTGCCGTCGTGCACAAGGTCACCGATTCTCAGCTCTTCGATCTTGGCCAGGGTTATGATGTCGCCGGCGACGCCCGCATCGATGGTATCGTTATCGCCGCCCTGCGATTTCAGGATATGGCCCGGGCGAATGCCCTTTTTCTCGTCGTTACGCAGCATGTTCGTGTCCGACTTGATAGTACCGCTGAAGATTCGAATAGAGGAATACTTCATATTCGAGCGCGGATCAAATCCGACACGAAAAACCACACCCGCCAGCGGGCCGTTGGCGTCGGCCTTGAGTTCCGTGACATTCTCGCCGTCCTTGAGCTGAACGGTTTTCGCCTGCAGAGGAGATGGCGTGCATTTAACGATGATATCCAGAAGCTCCTGGATTCCGACTTCCCGTCGTGCATCGGTAAAAATAATCGGGATAAGCGTGCCGGCCTTTAAGGCCTCTACAAAAACCGAAGCGATTTTCTCGGCGGATATTTCCTCGCCGCCGAGGTATTTCTCCATTAGCTCATCATCTGCTTCGATTACGCTCTCTATCAACTCGGTATGGGCTTCGGCTACGTCCATTAGAGGCGATTCGCCGCTGTCGTTTTCTATACAGTCGATGACGGATGCCTTGTCCGCAGTCGGAAGATTCGCACAGCGGCATTGCGGGCCGAAGGTCGCCTGAATGTTCTTTATCAATTCGGCAAAAGCCACATTCTCTGCATCCATTTTATTGATGACAATAATCCGCGGCATACCAATCCCGGCGGTCAATTCGGCCATTTTCCGGGTGTTGGTCTCTATGCCTGCCGAGGCGGAAATTACCAGCACAGCCGTCTCGGCCGCCGATATCGCTTTTATTGCCGGGCCGGTAAAATCCGGATAGCCCGGTGTATCGATAATATTTACCAGCTTACCCGCATGCTCGGTGTGAACCAGGGCCGATTGTATCGAATGCTGGTGCTCTTTTTCCTCGTCATAGAAGTCGCAGATGCTCGTCTTGTCGTCGACGCTTCCGAGCCGGTTTGTCGCCCCGGTTTTATGCAGCATCGCCTCTGCCAGAGACGTTTTACCGCTGCCGCCATGTCCTAAAAGAATAATATTCCTAATATCGCCGGTATTAGCCACTTTTATGTCTCCAAAAAGCCAGTTTACGATTTTCAATAAAGCTAGTGATGATACAACAATTCCGGGGCTAATGGAAAGGATTTTTTCAAAAAACTCATGCTTCGTGGTCAGCCAGAGTAAAATCCCGCATCGTGAGAGAAAATTGATGCTCTATAAGCCTTTCGTCTTAGAACGAATCCTATTGAAAGGCCCGATTCGAACAGTTATGTTTACGGCATCCATGTTGTGCCGATACGTCTGAATATATGCACAGAGCCGGAATTGTCCCCGCTATCATCATCGTAAGGCGCACCAACGATTACATAGCTACTGTCGATATAGACTCCCTGGCCGAAGAAATCATTCGAACTCCCATCGGGAACAGTCAGCTTGGCCTGCTGGGACCAATTCTGACCTTCACGCTTGAATATATACGCAGAGCCGGATTCCGCTCCTATGTCGTCATCAAGATGTGCCGCCACTACTGCATAATTACCATCGATTGATACCGAGTTTCCGAAGTGGTCTCCGGCGGCCCCATCCAGGGGAACCAGCCTGGTCTGCTGTATCCAATCGTTGCCGCTTCTGACAAAGATATACGCCGCTCCGGCATCTTCGCCGGCAGCATCATTTGCAATGGCCCCGATTACAGCATAGTTTCCATTAATACAAACCGATCCCCCAAACTCATCCCCGGCCTGTCTATCTTCGGCAACAAGTTTGGCCTGCTGAATCCAATTCGAACCGTCACGCCTGAATATATATGCAGAGCCGCAGTCGATCCCATTGTTATTATCGAGAACCGCCCCCACAATAGCATAGTTGCCATTAATCGACACGTCACAGCCAAACCAGTCATCCGTTACTCCATCCAAAGCCGTCAATTTAGCATCAAGCACCCAGCCGGCTACATCTTTCCTGAATATATATGCCGATCCGGAATTAATTTCTTCACTATCATCCCAATATGCCCCAATAATTAAATAGTTGCCGCTGATCGATACTGCATTGCCGAAGCGGTCGCCAACATTTCCGTCCGATGGAACCAGCATATCCTGCTGTATCCAACCTGTATTAGTCCGCTGGAAAACATACGCCGCACCGGACCATGGCCCGTTGTAGTCATTTCGATCCGCCCCTACGATTGCATTGTCGCCGCTGATCGACACATCGCTTCCGAATTGGTCCCCCGCCGCCGGGGATGATGCTGTTAGTTTCGTCTGCTGTATCCAATCCGTAGCTTTACGCTCGAATATGTATGCTGAGCCGCGATCGCCATTATCATGAATAGCTCCGGTTATTGCGTATTTACCGCTTATCGAGACCCTTCGGCCAAACCAGTCACCGGATTCACCATCGTCAGCAATCAGCTTAACCGGGTAAACAATATTGTCATCTTCTTGTTCTTCGGTTACCTCGATTTTAATGTCATCCACGAACCAGTCATCGTATTTCTGAGATGTATGTAAAGTTCCTTTATTCTGTATTCGGAGCTGAAATACAGCGTGAAAAGCATCAGGAGGCAGTGGAATAACAATTTCTTGATAATAGTCCATGTCCGGACCGTCTCCGGGGCGGCGATCTAATTCCACCCAACTCAAGCCGTCATAGTATTCTATTACCAGGTCCTCCCCTTGTTCGGGTGAATTACCGGCTCCTGTCCGCTGGAAGAAATAAGTTAATGCCGCACCCGAATAGGATGAAAGGTCTATCACTACCGACTCGATTAAGTCGCCGCCGGTAGGATGACCGTTCAACCGCAGAGAATAATCAGGCGAAGGCTCGTTTATACCTATATCATCAACTTTGATATTATCAATCACCGTCCATTTCAAAAGATCAATCTTCAGCGACTTGAATGTATCTTCGAATAAAATCGCAGATACTTCATCAATTGAGAAATAGTCGTCGCTCTCGTCGAAAACGGCTGGATTTGACGCTGATGCTATCTTTATTTTGTAATCGGAATCTATGGTTTGATCCAAAGGAATCGACCAATCGTAGGAACCATTATTGTCAGCGGAGCTGATTATCTTCAAATTCAGCACGTCGCCTTTGTACAAATCAATCCTTACACTGGAGCCGACATCCCCAACCGAATCCCATGTGATATTTTGGGATGTCCCTCTCTGCCAGCTCTCGCCGCCATTCGGAGAGGTGACTGTTATAAGCGGTTTATCGATGATGGAAAAATTATCATTGCTGTAATCATAATACGAGGAATTTGTCGTCGAAGTAATTTTTATCTGATAATCGGAATCGACAGTCCGGTCAGAAGGAATAGACCATACATACGAGCCATCATTGTCGGTGGAACTGGTTATCTTCAGATTCAGCACACCTCCTTTGAACAATTCAATCCTAACATCAGAGCCGACCGGGCCGAATGAATTCCAGTTAATATTGTAGGATGTTCCTCGCTGCCAGTTCTCGCCGCCGTTCGGAGATTCGACAATAATTGAAGGCGGAGGTGGAGGCGGGCCGCCGTTAGACGCAGCATAGTTCTGACTAGCCTGATCCGACTCAACGTTCGAGTAAAATCTCGATACGGGATCGAAAGTGTATCCTTCCATGGAGGGTTCGACGGTCCCAGCGAAACCATCCGGTACAGGAATATTGTAATATCCCAAGAAATCTGTTATATCAAATCCCAAATATCCCGTAAAGTCACCTGTGCCGACGCCCATAACCATCACGCCGGAAATGCCTGAACCTCCATAAGTTACATAACCAGAGATTGCATGTCCGTCGGGAAGCTGGCCCAGAACCAGGACTGGAACCATAATAATCAAGGCCGCTGTAAGAAACAGCATTTTTGCGTTAATCCATTCGTTTGAGATTTCAATTCCTGCCCGGACCTGTAATATTTTCTTTGACATGATCAACTCCTCTCAAAACGCAGACGAAAGGTAAACTGCTCTCGGTTCTGCATATCCAAAATTTCTATTGAGCATTGCGCAATATACTTCTAATACCATATCATATTTCTATCAAAATCGCAAGATTTTCCGGAATTACACAAAACTCGGCACACGATATGGAGCACAAAACGCGATTTTCTGCAAATGATTCCTATCTGAGGAGTTTTAAGTTGACAGAGGCTGCCGGGTGTAATATATAGTGCTGTTCCATTTGAAATTAATATTACAAGGAGAATTACAGAATGGCAGAAAAACGAGTTTATTTCTTCGGCGGCGGAAAAGCTGAAGGCAACGCAACAATGAAAGTGCTGCTGGGTGGTAAAGGGGCGAATCTCGCCGAGATGACGAACCTCGGCGTGCCTGTCCCGGCGGGCTTTACTATCGCTACGAAAGTGTGCAAAGAATATCATAAATCCAGGGGAAAATGGCCGAAAGGGCTCGCAAAGGAAGTCGACCTGAACCTCGCGAAGCTGGAAAAAGCCATGAAAGCCAAGCTCGGCGACCCGAACAAACCTCTGCTTGTCAGCGTCAGAAGCGGAGCCGCCGTATCGATGCCCGGAATGATGGATACCGTCCTTAACCTGGGACTCAACGATGATGTGATTGAGGGTATCATTAAGAAGACGAAGAATCCGCGGTTCGCATACGATATTTACCGCCGGTTTATCGATATGTTCGGCGATGTAGTTATGGGCTGCGACCACGAATACTTCGAAGAAGTAATTCACGCCGCCAAGGTAAAAGCCGGCGTCGAACTCGACAACAAACTCAGCGCCGAGCAATTGGCAGATGTCGTCGACAAATACAAAGCCGTATATAAAAAGCACGTCGGCGAATTATTCCCCCAGGACGGCAGAGAGCAGCTAACACACGCCATCAACGCCGTCTTTGGTTCGTGGAATATCGCTCGGGCGGTCAAGTATCGCCAGCTCAATAACATCACCGGCCTTCTCGGAACCGCCGTCAACGTCCAGGCGATGGTCTTCGGCAACATGGGCTCCGACTGCGGCACGGGCGTCTGCTTCACCCGTAATCCGAGCACCGGCAAAAAAGAATTCTACGGCGAGTTCCTGATGAACGCCCAGGGCGAGGACGTCGTCGCCGGCATCAGGACGCCGGTTCCGCTGAAAAAGCTGGCCAGGGTAATGCCGAAGGCTTACAAGCAGCTAACCGCCCTTATGACCCGGTTAGAGAAGCACTACAAAGACATGCAGGACATGGAATTCACTATCCAGAACAAGGTGCTCTACATCCTCCAGACCCGAACCGGCAAGCGTACTGCCGAAGCAGCAGTCAAAAACGCCGTTGATATGGTCGCCGAAAGACTCATTTCCAAGAAAGAAGCCGTCACTCGCGTCACGCCGGAGCAGTTGGATCGCCTGCTGCACCCGCACTTCGATCCGAAAGCTAGGCGTAATGTAATCGCCAAGGGCCTTCCGGCCTCACCCGGCGCCGCCGTTGGCCAGGTCGTGTTCAATGCCGAAACCGCAGAAGCATGGAACGCGAAAGGCAAGAAAGTCATCCTCGTTCGTATAGAGACCAGCCCCGAGGACATCGGCGGCATGGACGCGGCGGTCGGCATTTTGACCGCACGCGGCGGTATGACCAGCCATGCAGCAGTAGTCGCACGCGGAATGGGCAAATGCTGCGTCGCCGGCGTAGGTTCACTTAATATTAACTATGCAACCAAAAAAATGACTGTCGAGAAGCTTACCATAAAGGAAGGCGATTGGATGAGTCTTGACGGTTCATCAGGCGAATTGATGACAGGGCAGTTGGCCACCGTCGAGCCGACTTTGAGCGGCGACTTCGGCAAGTTCTTGCAGATTTGCGACCAAGTACGAACACTGGGCGTCCGCACCAACGCCGACACGCCGGAAGATTCCAAACGGGCAAGAGACTTCGGCGCCGAAGGCATCGGCCTTACAAGGACCGAGCACATGTTCTTCGAAGGCGAAAGGATCTGGCCCGTCAGGCAGATGATTCTGGCTGCCGACGATTACGCGGCAATGCTCGCAAAGATCGAAGCGGCACCAACCGCTAAAGAGAAAAAGGCAATCGAAAAGGAATACGCCACCGCCAAAAAGCAATTCGAAGGCGCATTGAAGAAGCTGCTGCCCTACCAGCGAAGTGATTTTGAAGGCATCTTCAAGGCCATGGCCGGGCTGCCGGTGACGATTCGTCTGCTGGATCCGCCGCTGCACGAGTTCCTGCCGCAGGATGCAAAGAGCCAGGCGGAGATGGCAAAGCGACTCAAAGTCAAACCGGCCGTCGTCAAGGCAAAGGTCGAGCAACTACACGAGTTCAACCCGATGCTCGGCCATCGCGGCTGCCGTTTGTCGATTACATATCCGCCGATTGCGCGAATGCAGGCAAGAGCGATTATCGAGGCGGCGCTGAACGTCAAGAAAGCGGGCAAAGTTGTACTGCCCGAGATCATGATTCCGCTCGTTGGGGCTGTAATGGAACTCAAGCTGGTCAAAGACGAAATCGTGGACGAGATCAAGCAAGTCTTCAAAGAGAAGAAAGCCAGGATCAAGTACATGATCGGCACTATGATTGAGGTCCCGAGGGCCGCCCTGACGGCTAACGAAATCGCCAAAGAGGCTGAGTTCTTCAGCTTCGGCACGAACGACCTGACGCAGATGGCAATGGGCTTCTCGCGTGACGATGCCGGCAAGTTCCTCGGCGAATACGTCAACAAAGGCATTTACGCCGCTGACCCGTTCCAGCAGCTCGACCAGACAGGTGTCGGCAAGCTCGTCGAAATGGGCACGAAGCTCGGCAGAAAGACCAAAAAGAAATTGAAGGTCGGCATCTGTGGCGAGCACGGCGGCGAGCCAAGCAGCATCGACTTCTGCCATCGTGTAGGCATGAATTACGTCTCATGCTCGCCGTTCCGGGTCCCGATAGCAAGACTCGCCGCGGCTCAGGCGGCAGTACGCTGATTCGTATAGCGTACTGTGTAATGCGTTCTCCGTATTACAATATTTAGCCCCCCGGTTTTACCGGGGGGTTTTTCTTTATTCAAAACAACGCGGCAATCTCAAGTCTTACAGTGATTGACTGACGATTTACGATTTACTACGAACTATGAACAATGAACATACTCTTGACTATTTTCTTTAAAATTGACGTTCGATAGCATATAATACAATTTAATAATTAACTGTTGGGAGAGCCGCCGAAGTGCTTTTGAGCACAAGGCGGACAGCGGTTAACCGGTAAACGGCCGGATAGGCAAAAGCCCATCCGGCCATTTTTATTGCTCGCCGTTTACAAAATTCGCATTAGTTATGGGACATTCCTCTTGACAATCTTTTTATAAATACTTATAATAATATTGGTTTAACCTCACGGAGGAATTATCAGTAAGCTTCTATACATACGTGCCGGATTTTCTTATTTTGCTGAATTGGTGGCATTAAGGTTTGCCGGGAAAGCTAAATATACGCATTAATGGTTATTGGAGAACCCAATCATGAAAAGCAGGAATGAAAAGAACATATTAGGAGCTAATATTCTTCTGGTACTCCTGGCAGCAGTCACGTCCATAGCGGTTGCTCCGAATTTGGTAACGGCAAAATCGCTGTATGTTATTGCCGATATCAAAGGCGCCACCGAGGACATAACACAGCCCGTACAAGCATACGATATCGGAGTCGATGGTACTTTGACATTTCAGGCCCAGTACGATATTCCCCATAGAATACTTGGTGCTGTGGGCATGGCAATCGATTCGGATTCCGGATATGTTTTTATCACCTACGAGGACTCCAATGTGATTCAATTGCTCAATCCGGTCACAATGACGGACGCAGGTACAACAACAGCCCCGGACGCAAGAGACCTGGCGGGCATCGTTTATGACCACGACAAGAGTTCACTTTACTGCGTTGACCGTCTCACAAACAACTTGTATGTTTATAATTGGTCTGTGGGTAACGCCACACTTACTCAAGTGCCGGGTTCGCCTTTCAGGCTGAGCAACGCTTCGGCCTACGGGATTGCCCTGGATGAAATCGACGACCTGCTGTATGTCGCCAACTTCGACAAAACAGTTACGGTTTACAGGACTTCCGACTGGAGTTTAGTTGACACTATAACGATGAGCCGAGCTGCTATCAGTATTGCCGTAGATGTTAAGAACGGCTTTATTTATACCGGCGGAGGATATGTAGGTAATATGTTCCTTACTCAGTACCACTTGGCTACGGGTATCGAGAGAGAGGTCCAGGTGGAGCCGGACGCCGGTGTAATGGGGCTTGGAGTGGATCCTGACACCGGTCTTGTGTACATGAGCACCGGCAGAGACAACACACCCGGCGGGGATAATCTTCTGGTTTATGATGCCACACTTAACCAAATCGATATCGTTGTTGCCGTTGGAGATCCTACAGGCCTTGTTATTCCCGGTAAAGATATCGGTTACAATCCGCTCAATCTCAGCAAGCAGGTTCTCAGAGGGGCCACTGCAGGTTTTAGAGATGATGAAATAATGACAGTAGCTCCCGGCGACACATTTACTTATGGTATATCCTTCGAGAATAACAATGATTTTACAGTCACTGATGTAATGATAACTGATATTCTCCCGGAAGAAGTTGGTTATGTAACGGCTACCGACGACGGATTAAATGGACATTATGACTATGACGAACAGACTCGGATACAAACTTACACATGGACATATCAAGAGTTGCCGCCGAGAACGTCCAAGCTTCTGGAGATAACCGTACAGGTGCATCCTAATATAGATGTTGGTAAGGTCATTACGAATTGGGCAACGATTAGTACGAACGAAATCCCCCCAACAACAAAAAAAACTGGTGTTATGTCAAGGAGCAATGCCCTTAACCTGAAAAAGAGAATTCTCGGCGTCCCGGAGGGTCAGATCGCCCGGGTCGATTCCAGTGACATCATCACTTATATCATCGAACTCGACAATAAAGATAATCATATTCCCGTGACCAATGTAATCTTGGTCGATGAGCTTCCGGGAAATGTAACCTTTATAAGTGCCATAGACAGCAAAGACTTCGGAAGATATGACTACAAAACCCACACTTATACATGGACGTTCGATTCACTGGAGCCGGGGGAAGTGGTACATTTAGAGTTAGACGTCTCGGTTAATCCAAACCTCGCAGTGGGCACAATGATTACCAACGTTGTCGTCATCGACAGCGATGAAACACCGCCGTCTTCGACAAGCGTCGATGCTGTTATATATTACAAGCCACTTAATATCGTTAAAAAAGCTGTTGATATGTCTGGCAGCGAAATTGAATGGGTAGGGCCCGGCGAGAGATTCACTTATAAAATCTATTTCGAAAACAATAACAATTCCAAGGTGACAGATGTGCTCCTCAGCGATCAACTTCCGGATGAGGTAAATTTCGTATCAGCTTACTCTGAAAATACGAATTTTACCGGTGATTACGATCTTAGAGCACACACTTTCACAGGAACAATTGAAACCCTCGAACCGGGATTAGAAACTTGCCTGGAATTAGTTGTAGATGTCAAAGAAACCACGCCTTTTAATACTACTATCAGCAACACTGCCATAATCGACAGCAATGAAACACTGCCGGTGGCTGCAAACATCGATATTTGGGTTGAGGATATTCGATTGGAAGTTGACAATCTTGAGATATCAACCAACACAATCAGCTATGACGATCCAGAATGGGACATCACGTTCATTTTAGAGCTGCCTGAAAGCATTGGAATAGATGATATTATAGACGAACCTTTAATACTTTATCCCGCTTATATCGATTATCCCATTTATATCGAATCATACGATCAACAAATAACCGAAATAGATGGCAAAGTAACGATCACAGCCGTATTCGATAAATATGAGCTTCTGGACACTGTGTACGACTACAATGGACCACTCGATTTAATTATTGAAGGAATACTGGCATCAGGCCAAATATTCTTTGGAGAAACAATAATCAATATAATCCAGACTATAGACATATTCGATGACATCTATATTGATATTTATATGGAACATATCTGGGATTACAACGATCCAACAGACGATAGCGACCTGACATTCGAATTCCGGTTGACAATTGAAGTTTTCGACATTGATTCATCCTATGAAGAAAATGTTGATGTTTTAGAGTTTCTCACACCAGCAGGTAAAACATTCCAGATTCCCAAACAGCCCGGCCGATGGTCGGACGGTATCTGGACATCGTACGAGTATGAAACTGAATGGGATTGGGATACGGCCACATGGCAATATCGAGCCAAATTACCAAAATTTTCCGACCTGCAGGAATATGGCGATGGAGAATATACAATCACTATACATTACAAGGACGGCAGCAAGGACACGGCAACCGTATGGTTCGGCATTCCAGGCACGACAGATCCGATTCCACAGCCAACCCAGGAGCCGATTCTTACTTCTCCCCTGCACAAACAAACTGTCGAATCACCTGTCACATTCATGTGGGAGCCCTGCACCGACACAAACGCTTTAGAAGTCGGGATAGAAATGCAAGAGCTTGAATATGATGCTTTTAAAGAAGGATACTTCAATATTAACGAAACTAATTGGGGGCCGGTCATTCTAACCGACGGATCATGGCAGGCAGACCTTATATTTGGACAATGGGAAACATTTGAGTTCGACAATATCCTTTTCAGCTTTTCCAAGAGCAGTCGAAGTCGATACGAGTTTACAGTTGTCGGCTATCCGAGAGCTACATATGAAGTCTGGGGTGGTAACACATGGATATATTGGGAAGATGGAAGTTATAGAAGAATTGCTGATCTGGTAGAAAACGGTTACGAAAAGCTCGGAGAATCAGATGGTAAAACCGCCACCTTCCCAGGCGAATATACATATTATCTAATAGCTACAAGAGGACAGCTCCTTCTTGACAGTATCCAGGGGCTGGACGGATCTTATTACTCTTCTTTCGAAGCCAACTGCTCAAGAGGAAATATATCCGACGAAGACTATCTACTCGGCCCGCCGGATGAGCAATACGCGATTGTAGGCAGTGGCAGTCCCTGGTACGAAGATGATTTCAGCGGCTACATAGTCTTTACCAATCCGGGCAATTGGACGGGACTCACTGTTCTTGTCGACGAAACCTCTCCATTGGAAGTTGATAATCTGTCAATTATTCCCAACGTGCTCAGGCGTGACGGCACCTCACCATATATCACGGCCGTTATACGGTTCCCGGAAGGAATTCAACAAAGCGACATCGACCAAAATAATATACCTTCACTTTACTACCAGGACCAAAATACAGGTGAATTCATCTTTATAGGAAATGGAAGTCGTCCAGATCTGTCTGGAACTGAAATTAGTACTTCGTTCAACAGGGCTGAATTGATGGATGCTGTACAAGGTTATGGAGAATTCACCTTGAGAGTCGAAGGCAAACTTAAAACAGGCCAATCATACTACGGCGAATATATTATTTATATAACGAGATTCACAGGTGACTAATTTATCGCAGCTTTCTCTGGCCTTGTGAAGTAAGGCTTTTACTACTTTATCATGTATCCTTAATTTTCTGGCAACGTTTCCGGACTCATTGTATTATTGTCGGGTATAATGAGAGAAGCCCGGCGGTGCAGCCGGGGAGATTGAATCGGAATATTCGATAAATTAAGGAGGTCGACTATGAAATTCGCATCAAATACCATCTACACAATTCTCATCGCTGTCGTGTTGTGCATGATATTGGCAATCGCAGGTTTTCCATCTCAGGCAGCGGCTCAGGAGAGAAAAGTTACTGTCCCGCTTGCAGAGCTACCGACTGTCATAAGCAAGGCCGTCAAGCAAGCCCTGCCGAACGGACGGATCATAACAATTGAAAAGGAAGTTGAAGGCGAAGATCCGGGCCAATATGACTTTTTGATACATTCCGACGGCAAAAATTACGAAGTTGAAATCTCGCCTCAAGGCGAACTCATTGAGGTAAAGGAGGTTACGTCTGCCGAAGAAGCCCCGGCTTCCGAACAAGGCAAGAAATGGACAAAGTCCTTTGACCAGGAAAACTGCACGTTTTCTACAGTCGGCAGGAACCGGTTCTTTATTCTCGACCCTGGCCATCAACTTGTGCTTCAAAGCAGCGAAGAAAAGGTGGTGATTACCGTCCTGGATGAAACAAAGAAAATTGGCAATGTGAGAACGAGAATTATTGAAGAACGGGAAGAAAAGGATGGAAAACTGGCGGAGGTATCGAGGAACTTCTTCGCCATTTGTAAGGAGCACGGCGATGTTTTCTATTTCGGCGAGGAGGTGGACGATTACAAAGACGGCAAAATAGTCGCTCACTCAGGAGCATGGAGAGCGGACGAGGCCGATTCCCAGGCGGGCATCATAATGCCCGGCACGATTCTATTAGGGGCCAGACATTATCAGGAGATCGCGCCGAACGCCATGGACAGGGCCGAGATAATTAGCGATGATGTCACAATGGTGACGCCGGCCGGAACGTTTAAGAATTGCCTGAGAGTAGAAGAGACCTCCGGGCTGGACCCCGATGAAAAATGCTACAAAACGTATGCACCCGGCGTGGGCCTCATTCAGGACGAAGATCTGCTGCTGATTAGTTATAGCAAAGCAAAAGAACAAACCATTTCACTGAGAGATTTGCCGCGTGCGGTACGCGCCACAATTAAGAAACATGCTGCCGGAGGAAAAATCACAGAGATCGAAAAGGATACGGTAGAGGGAACTGTCAGGTATGAGATCGAGGTCGTCCGCGACGGCAAGGAATTCGACATCCTCGTCTCTACCAAAGGCAAATATCTCGGGACCGAAGGAGAAGAAGAGGCTGAGGACCAAGAAAACGAGAACGGGGATGAGGATGCGGAATAGCGTGAACCGTGATCTGTTACCCTGTATCGTAGTGTGGGACAAATTCCAGCAGAAATCAAAATACGAGATACGAATTTGATTGAATATTGATGTTCGATAGGATGCAATTTGGCTATTAAATGTTGGGAGAGCCGCCGGGATACTTATAGCGTCCGGCGGAATGCGGTTAACCGGTAAACGGCCGGACGGGCAAAAACCCGCCCTGCCATTTTTTATATGTCAAAAACCTGATTATTCAATCGGAATTGAGCTTTTCTGCACTTTTTTTCAAAAAAATTCGGTTTTCCCAATTTTATTATCAACATTTGACACACGAGAAACGCTGCATTTATAGTTAAACGGGATTATAAAATTATTGATCAATTAGCAAGAGAGAACGACAACTAGATTTAGATTAAAGTCCTAACATATTATGAATGATCTGAAATCTGACTTCTGCATTGAAATAGACTTCAAGAAAAGCTCATCTGAGAGACCATCGCGTGTCTTTAAGGCTATGGCCGGGCTTATAGACAGTATGCAATCACTCGATGTGAGTCTTGCGCAGACAATAGATGCACGTATCCGGCCGGAACTTATTTTGCAAGACATCGAAGTTGGCTCAATAAAATCATGGCTCCGAAATAGAATATTGGAGATTGACGATGATGCTCTGAAGACACTCGATATCAAAAAGATTATTGGAGATTATCTTGTTAAAGCGAAGTATCGTATACTCGAGCGTCTGAAAACAAAAGATAGTCTTAATGCGTCGGAGATAAAGGCACTTCAAGTACAACTACAAAAGTTAGCAGAAGAAACTGGAGTAAGAAAGATACCCTCGTATGGTGTTGTAAGGTATAGAGAACTAGCAGAATTCTGGATAAGAACATCGGAATCCACTGCAGTACTTGGAGAAAGTGACGTAGCAAAATACATTAGTGGTTCGGGTCAGATTATTTTACCTAAAGGCACTTTTCTGGATGACGAAGCAAAAGAACAAATTCTTACTCAGGAGATTAGCACAGAGGAAACAACCCTTCTGCTGAAGGTAAAGAAACCCGATTATTTGGGACAATCAAGATGGCTTTTTCATCATGATAAGCATCCCATAGAAGCAAATATAGACGATAAGGAGTGGCTTGCAGCTTTTCAGAATCGGGAGATTATCATCCGTCCGGGAGATTCTCTAAAGGCTCGCCTCAAAACCGAAGTGAGGAAGGGCTATGACAAAGAGGATATATCAGTACACTATTGCATCACTAAGATTTTCGATGTAATACCCGGCGATACGGGAACGCAAGCTTCTTTGTTCTCATAAGAAGACTAGTGACAACCCACTATTATTAAATGCGTATCGTGAACACAAACCGTTGAATGTTTGTAACGATACGGGAGTAATTGCAATGACTAGCAAAAATAAGGTTGGAACTTTATATCCAAATTCAAAACAAGAAAACACTCGGGATTACCAAATACAACTCTTGGCCGAATACAATGCTCTACGAGCAGAGGCAATACACCGTATGGGTGCACGTCATCAGATTGTCGCTTTGTCAGTTGCAGTCTTGGGTGCTATATTAGCATTTGGTAAACAACCCAACACACTTATTGGATACCCAATCTTGGGTTTTTTTCTGGCGCTTGGGTGGGCTCATAACGATTTCAGAATTGGTGAAATCGGGGAGTATATACGAATACATATTGAAAAGAAACTCCCAGGATTAAACTGGGAGAAACACTTTTTCGATATAAAGAAAAAGAACAAACCTATACGATACATATTGAGAGCTACAATTCTCTCGGCGGGAGGCATTATTGTCGGCACACAAATATTGGCAGTTGTTATACCTTTTTGTAACCAGACCCGACCGAGTCTCGCCTGGGTACCTGTAGATGCTACTGCTATAACGTTAACAGCTATCGTTCTTCACTGGCGTAAGATGCTCTATTGGAAGAGGGAAAGAACTAACAAAGTTGAACGAACGGTATTGTTCATCCCTAATAGTGAATTACATAAGCATTTCCACAAGAACAAACGCAGGGATGTGAAGGTCGTGACTCCTGCTGTATTAACTGAAGAACTAGCCGAAAAGCTAAAAAAACGCGGGAAAAAACCAAAAAAAGAGGTGCCCCTCGAAGGAATACAGTGGACACACTCGTCGGCAAACAAACCCAACTATATATGCGAATCTATTGACTTTGCCATGAAGTCGTGGATGCACCGCGGCATTGGACCTGTAGCAATATCTTTTGCAACTGATGAATCAGTTGAGACCTTCCACCACCACAAAAAACACTGGGAAATCTATTTCTCTGATCACAAGCTAAGTGCGGAGTACAAGCTCCCTGGCACAAAGATGATAGAAACTAAAACTATGGATGATGGTGGCACTATCCTTTTTGCTCCAGGTGTTTCTCACCGAATAAAAATTCACGGATTAACCATTGTTCTGGAAATGCCAGGTATCAAGGGAGATAGAGAAGTTGAAAACAGCAATGGCAGTCTTGTTGACAACCGAAATACACAAATGAAGGCGAGAAATAGTAAAAAAGGCTCGTAGTACTTTTAGTTAATTGTTGTTAAATAATATTGTTGAAGGTATTCGGTACAGCAAAGAATCGTTTAATCAGTTAAAAAGATATTTGTCCTGAGAGAAAAATGGTCAAAAAATCAAGTAGCAAAGCATCGAAATCAATAAAGAAAAAGAATTCCGTACGTGCAGCAAAAGTCTCAGGCATTTCCTATTCGCACAGAACACCCACACAGCTTCACGCTTCAATGTATGCATCGAAGCACTCGTAATGGATTATTGGTGGGGCTAGCCCCACCCTACCGATTTCTGAATTCTGTATTCTGACTTCTGGATTCTGATTATTTCTGGCATCCCTTGTAGATTCCTTGTATTATTGTCCGGCGTGGGCAAGAAGTAATATGTGCTTTTGGAGAATTGGTATTATGGATAGAAGGATTATTTTTTGCCGGATCGGGATGGGACTTGTTATCATTAGTTTGATTTTCTGCATCACATCCTGTTCGGGGCGTAAGGAGGCCAAATTACAAATGGAAAGAGACCAAATTATCATCAATAAACTTCAACATGCCGAACGCTATTTCAAAATTCACACGGCGTTCGAAAAGGCCTTCGAATTTCTAAGACAGGATGGTCTGGCCGAGCTGCCGGAAAGCCGGCATGAAATTGACAGCGAGCGTTTGTTCTGTATTATCGACAAAGGCCCCGGCCGAAGTCGAGCCGAAGCGAAACTGGAAGCACATCGTAAGTATATCGATATTCAATATATCATAGCAGGCACCGATGAGATGGGCTGGAAACCTACCGCCGATTGTAAAATGATCGATACAGAGTATGACGCCGATAAGGACATTATGTTTTTCAAGGACCAGCCTGATAGCTGGACGGAAGTGCCGGCCGGCTCGTTCGTAATCTTCTTCCCGCAGGATGCCCATGCCCCGCTGGTAAGCAGCGGAGAAATCCATAAAGCCGTACTGAAGATCGCCGTTGAATAAAAAAGGATTATTCCAACTATTGAGTCTGCAGCTTAGCTTCTTCCATGATGACTTCGTAGGAATACCCGGCACCGAAATCTTTATTAAGTGCAATTTTTCCTTCGAACGTTACAATGCCTCCAACCTCAACATCATCGGTAGTCGTGACTGTCAGATCGAAGCTGCCCGAATCGCTGGTGCCGTCCTGGAGGTGGACCCAGTTTTTGTCCATTATCGCCCGGTTGACCTTCGTGACCTGCCCTTTAACCAGCACGGTTTTACCGGCGTAAGAATCCCTGTTGGCAAACAGCTGGCCGATTGTTATGCCGCCCTCTGCCGGCTCAACCGAAACCTCCTTCTTTTCTAACTCGGGCTTCATTTGGTGAGGCATGCTCATTGACTGCTGGCTTGTAGTGGATCCGCCGCCCATAATCTTGTTAACAAAATAGATCGTCTCGAAAGTTCGCTGCAAGTCCTTGCTCTGGAAATTTTTCATCTCAAGACCGCCCATAAAAGAAATCTTCGCTCCGATCTCGACTTCTCTTTTATTGATGGCGATCCAGAAATCTTTATCTGCTTCTTTGACTTTCAGATAAGTGTAAGATGTGGCCTGGATTACTTCCTGAACCACTACAGTGTGTACATTTAAAGTGGCCCCATCCTGTCGGGTATTTTGCTGCTGGGCTTGCTGTTCCTGATCTTTCTCTCGACAGGAAAGCGACGCCAGAGCCAGTAAAATCGATATTGCTGTTAACGTAAACTTCATATTGTACCCTTCTAAAAACTTAAAAATTATCTTCTCAAAACATGCATAATATAACGTATTAAAGGCATAATTGCAATCGCCACCCCGAATCCTTCAATTCACTTTCAGCTTTATCTTCCCAAAGGCACGAAAAAAAGTCATTTCTAATATTTTAAGCAATCAGCATTGACATAAATTAGGCATCCTGATAGAATTTCTCTCTTGATTTATGGTGAGAGTAGCTCAGCTGGTTAGAGCACCAGATTGTGGATCTGGGGGTCGCGGGTTCGAATCCCGTCTTTCACCCTTCGTGAGAACATGGGGGTAGTTATATGCCCGGCGTGATTTCAGTCGCTGGCAATCCGATAATGAAAAGGAGAAACGAAATGACAAAACGCAATTCTTACTCAAACATCACATTAATTCTTGCCGTGCCGGCTTTTGCTTTGGCCGGCCTTTTATGTGCAACCACAAGCATGGGCGCCGAGCAGGTGTTGAATAAGCCGCCGAAAGGATTTGTCGCCCTGTTTAACGGCAAAGACCTGACCGGCTGGAAAGGGCTCTTGAAGGGTCCTTACGACAATCCGTCAGAACGAGCGAAGCTTTCGCCGGACAGATTGAAGGAACTGCAAAAGGAAGCAGACGACAATATGCGGGCGCACTGGAAGGTCGCAGATGGCGCGCTGGTCTTCGACGGCAAGGGACGCAGCCTGTGCACTGATAAAGATTACAGTGATTTCGAGATGTTCGTGGATTGGAAAATCCTGAAAGACGGCGACAGCGGAATTTACCTGCGCGGCTCACCCCAGGTTCAGATATGGGACACACAGCGACCGGGAGCCCAGGTCGGCTCGGGCGGCTTGTATAACAATCGGACTGGACCGAGCAAACCGTTGAAAGTGGCGGACAAACCGGTCGGGCAGTGGAATACGTTCAGGATTATTATGGTCGGCGAGAGGGTGACTGTATATCTTAACGATGTGCTGGTAGTCGATAACGTGGTAATGGACAACTACTGGCAGCGCAGCAAAGCGATTTACCCTAACGGGCAGATAGAGCTTCAAAATCACGGCAACAACCTGTACTTCAGGAACATATATATTCGCGAAATAACGAATATGCTCAATGATCAGGAAAATGCCGACGGATTCAAGCTGCTTTTCAATGGCAAAGACCTGACCGGCTGGCAGGGAAACACAAAGGGCTATGTGGTCAGAGACGGTATGATTGTTGTCGAACCGGAACTCGGCGGTGGAAATCTTTACACGGCTGATGAGTATAGTGATTTCATCATGCGATTCGAATTCAAGCTCACGCCCGGCGCCAACAACGGACTTGGGATTAGAACACCCATGACGGGTGATGCCGCTTACTCCGGGATGGAACTGCAGATACTCGATAACACCGCGGACAAGTATAAGAATCTTCAAGATTACCAGTATCACGGATCAGTCTACGGAGTCGTCCCGGCCAAGCGGGGATACCTTAAGCCCGTGGGTGACTGGAACTACCAGGAAGTAATCGCTAAAGGCAACCAAATAACAGTCAAGCTCAACGGCATGACCATTGTCGATGCCGACATCGAGAAGGCAAGTACACCGAAAACAATGGATGGAAAAGACCACCCGGGACTGAAACGAGACAAAGGTTATATCGCTTTTTGCGGTCACGGAGATAAACTGGCGTTTCGCAGCCTGAGAATAAAACCACTCGATTAGAGAGCAACAATTTGAAAATAATAATCAGGTAAAGACAATGAGCAGCAAAAAGATAAACGTATCCCGTCGTGATTTCCTAAAAAATTCCGCAATAGTGACAGGAGTAGCTATCACATGGCCGACTATTGTTCCATCGTCGGTTTTCAGTGCAAATGCGCCAAGCAACCGCATAACGATGGGCTGCATCGGCACCGGAGGCCAGGGCAGCAGTAACATGAGGGGATTCAATGCAAAATCCGATTGCCAGGTCGTTGCCGTATGTGATGTGGATGCCGGCCACAGGGAAAACGCCCGCAAGAGGACAGGACTGGATCCAAAGTCGTGCTATAACGACTTCCGCGAGCTGCTGGCCAGAAACGATATCGATGCGGTCTCTATCGCGACGCCTGACCACTGGCATGTCCTGACTTCCGTCGCCGCGGTCCGTGCCGGCAAGGATGTCTATTGCGAAAAGCCGCTGACTTTGACCATTGCCGAAGGACGTACCCTCGTCAATGAAGTAAAACGCTACGGCCGGGTTTTCCAAACCGGCTCCCAGCAGCGCTCCGGCAGCGAATTCCACAAGGCCTGCGAGCTGGTCGCAAACGGACGAATAGGCAAACTGCATACGATGAGAGTCGGAATTTCAGGAAATAACAGAACGTGCGAGCCGACCTGGACGCCCGAGCCGGTGCCGGAAGGTTTCGACTACGATATGTGGCTGGGGCCCGCACCGTGGGAGCCGTACCACACACAGCGATGTCACTACCAGTTCCGCTTCATTCTCGAATACTCCGGCGGACAGATGACCAACTGGGGAGCGCACCACCTGGACATCGCCCAGTGGGGCAACCAGTCCGACCACACCGGCCCTGTGGAAATCAATGGCAAGGGCGAGTTCCCCAAAACAGGCCTGTTCACAACGGCACTAAACGCCGAGATAGAGTACACATATGCCAGCGGTGTAAAAATGTTCCTTAAAAGAGGAGGAGGCACGCGATTCGAGGGCACTGAAGGATGGATTTACGTCAACCGCGGCAAGCTCGAAGCCCAGCCCGAGTCGCTCTTAACGTCGGTCATCGGGCCTGATGAGATTCATCTGTACGAAAGCAATGACCACAAGCAGAATTTCCTCGATTGCATCAAGAGCAGAAAAGACCCTATCTGTAACGCCGAAATCGGACATCGCTCCAGCACAGTTTGTCACCTGGGCAATATCGCGATGCTGCTCGACAGACCGCTCAAGTGGAACCCGCAGGCCGAGCGGTTCATCGGCGACGATGAAGCCAACCGAATGACCTGGCGCCCAAGACGCGCGCCATGGAGCTTATAGGGAATCCCAAAAAATCTTATCGATAACGAAAGGTTTATTATGAATTGGACCAAGTTGGTTGTTACACTGTTGGCGGTTAGTTTTATAAGTAGCATTGCCTGTGGAGCAGAATTTTGGTGGAAAGATACTGAAGGCAAATACCTCGACCTGATGTATGGTGAAAGGAAGATAACGCGATATATGTACGATTCCGATGAGTCGAGTGAGCAGCGGATTTTCGAGACATACAAGGTGTTTCATCACGTCTTCGACGAGAAGGGGCAAAATTTACTGACAAACGGTCCGGACGGGGAAAAACCATATACCAAGGAAATTCTGTATCCGCATCATCGCGGAATCTTTATCGGCTGGAACAAGTTGCAATTTAACGGCGAATCTTATGACACATGGCATATGTCGAAAGGCGTCAGACAAATCCATCATAAATTTCTGGCGAACAAAGGAGATGCGGAAAAAGCGACTTCGACAGTACTGATCCACTGGAAGAACGGCGACGGCAAAGTAATGATCGAAGAAAAACGGACGATGACTGTATATAAGCCCGGAAATGGAGCAATCGTGATGCTGGACTTCGAGACAGAACTGAAAGCCATCAACGGCGAAGTTTATCTCGACGGCGACCCGGAACATGCAGGCTTTCAATATCGGCCTCATGATGATGTTGCGAAGGGATCCGCGGACGTGAAGGCAAAGTATCTGTTCCATAAAGAAGGAATTGATCCAAAAAAAGACAAGGATCTGCCGTGGGTTGCACTGGAGTATGGGTTGAACGACAAGCAGTACAGCGTTCAATATATGAGTGCCCCGGCCAATCCTAATGCTGATGCGGTTTATTCGGCTTATCGTGATTACGGGCGATTCGGGGAATTCTCCAAGCATACAATTGGCGCCGGGCAAACATTAAAGCTGCTCTATCGCATCCGTATAAGCAAAGGATCGCTGCCGGATCGCAAATCGCTGGCAAAGCAATATGCAGCGTTCACTACGAATTAACCTAATGCTTCTGCAGTCAACCCGGCAAAGAAAACGCTGTATGAGCGGAAACCTGCTCATCATACTTGACACAGCCCAGGACCTGTTAAAATGAATATAAATTTCTTACGAAGATTTCCCAACTTTTTTCATCTGAACCGGGGCTTTTTTATAGTAAGGAATTTATAATAAATGCAGAACTTATTCGAAGACATAATAAAAGCTCAAAAGGGTGATTTAAGCGCATATGACAGAATCGTCACGAGCTTTCGTGATATGGCTGTCGGTTACGGGCATTCCATTCTCGGGGATTTTCAACTTGCAGAGGACGCAGCACAGGAGGCGTTCATACAGGCATATAAAGATTTACGGAAGCTGAACGTGCCTAAGGCATTCCCAGCATGGTTCCGTAGAATCGTGCTGAAGCATTGTGATCGTATTATGAGAAAACGAAAGCCTTCAAGGGCGCCCATTGAGACAATGAAAGACATGGCCGATCATGATGATACTCCGTTCGAGACTATAATTAAGAAGGACATTCAGCATGCAATATTGGACAGCGTAAAAGCTCTTCCCAAGCATGAACGCACAACGACAACTCTGTTCTACATTAATGGATATTCAATGGCTGATGTCGGCAAGTTTCTCGATGTGCCTGTCAGCACGGTAAAAAGCCGTCTGCATTCTGCCAGAAATAGACTGAAAGGAAGGATGATAAAAATGGTCAGGGATTCTCTGCAAACTCATGCCCCGGGGGAAAAATTCAACCAACGTGTGCGTAAAGTCCTGGATAAAGTCCCTGTTGTCAGTTTCGAACTGCACAGAGGCAAAAGGGCCAAAGGATTACGACGTTGCCCGGAAATCGTACCCTTTCCATCCTGTTTAAGAGCGTGTCTCGAATACATGGGAGATGATATGGGGTATAAAAAGATTAACATCCACAACATGGATTGGCGTCTTGACACGACCTATGTCTATCTCATGGGTACAACAGGATCTGCATTCAGACTTAGCTGGAAACCCGGCTGGCTACCGGATAATTCGGTCATTGCCCATATGAGTGACGATGCGGAAGAACCATTCCGGCGAGGACTGGAATCAGTGGGATACAATTACGAGATAATTTATAGAGAAGAAGACAAGAGTAATGAAAAATACTTTCGCAAGAGAATCCTCGAAAGCATTCGCGACAAGAACCGCCCTGTAATCGCACGAGGCGTACTGGGCCCGCCGGAAGAATGTATCATCGCAGGCTTCGACGAAAATGGTGACATCCTTATAGGCTGGAGCTTTTTTCAAAGACCTAAGAAATTTTCCGCTGATGTAGAATTCGAATCGAGCGGCTACTTTCGAAAGCGAAACTGGTACAAGGATACGTGCTGCGTGATTCTCTTAGGTGAAAAGAAGAAGCCCCGTCCATTGTCCGACGTTTATAGAGACTCAATCCAGTGGGCTCTTAAAGTGATGAGAACAGCACGAGTTCATGAGGACAGACACAATGGAATTGCTGCCTATGACGCCATCGCAAAAGAAATCCAGCAAGATGAGGAATTTACCAATAAGAAGGTGAAGGAACTTCACCATCAGTACATGGTTCTCCAGGATGCTTTAGGGCCTATCGGCGAAGGACGTTGGTACGCACACCATTTTCTCAAGAAGATTATTGAGGATGTCCCTTGTCCACAAGAGCAGTTATCCAAGGCTGTGGAATGCTTTAACGAGGAGCACTCTTTAATGTGGAAAATGTGGGAATTAGTAGGCGGCCCTGGTATGTCGGCAAAAAAAGCCAAACTATTCGCTGATCGCAAAATCAGAAAAAAGACGGCACAAATCCTCCTTAAAGCACGTGATAAAAATCAACAAGGAGCAGATCATTTAGAAAATGCGCTCAAGGTTTGGTAAAATCGATACAAAGGCAAGTGGTGCTATGCGAAATAAAGGGTATATTTAATGAAAACATATCGTATCTACCAGATAGATGCATTTACAAAAGAACGATTCAAAGGTAATCCTGCAGGTGTTGTTACCAACGCTGACGGGCTTTCAGATTCACAAATGCAGGCCATTGCACGCGAACTGAACAATGCTGAAACAGCATTTATTCTTTCGGCGACCGCTTCCGACCACGATGTCTGGATCCGTTTCTTTACACCTACAACCGAAGTTCCTTCGTGCGGGCATGCAACAATATCCGCCCATTACGTTCGTGCTATGGAAAGCAAACTTCCATCCTGCACTGTTCGACAACGCATTGGTATCGGCATATTGCCGGTCGACATTGTAAAGGAGGATTCTGACTACAGAATCATTATGACACAAGGTTCATTTGAAATTTCTCCGGAAATCACAGGTGAGGCTCGAAATAACATCCTCGAAGCACTGAATATATCCGATGCTGATTTAGACGATCGATGCCCTATCCAAATTGCCTCGACCGGTCACTCGAAAGTTATGGTCGGGATAAAGAGCAGAGAAACGTTGAATTCGCTTACACCTGATTTGACTCGTTTAATGAATATCAGTAAAACGATAGGCTGCAACGGGTACTTCGTTTTTACCTTTGATTCTGATGACGAGGACATCCTTACCTGCGGCAGAATGTTTGCTCCTGCAATAGGCATTCCTGAAGATCCCGTCACTGGAAATGCAAATGGCCCGCTTGGAGCTTATCTTGTACACCATGGAATCTTAGAGAAGTCCAATGGACTCGTCACATTCAAGGGAAAACAGGGTGAGGCTATCGGAAGACCCGGCATCGTTACAGTGACTGTGGAAGTTAAGGATGGAAAACCAACTAAGGTACAAGTGGGCGGTTATGCTGTGGTAGCCTTCAAAACAGAAATCGACATATAAAAAAGAACATGCCCTGGATAAACACACAGGATTATCCACTACGGCTGTCACTCACTGTTACGGCCGGAATATTAAACCTTTCAGCGGGTCCCCTTTATCGTCTGTAATGCGCAGGTACAATCCCCAGTTAAACTCGGTGTTGCAGACTTTAATCAGGACCGTATTTTCACCTTTCTCAAGCCGGACAGGAAGAATGTCACTGTCCGGAGCAGCGGAACGTTCTATGTTCTTCGAGAGAATTTTCTCGCCGTTAAGCCAGACCGTAGCGGTGTCGTTGGTGCCGAGTCGAATCTGGGCAGAGCCAGCTTTGGAACTGATGACTTTACCGCAGGCGTAAGCACAAACCCAGTCGCTCGGTGACAGATACTTCAGGAAATCCAGGTATCCCGTTGCATCAACCGAAGCAGTCTTCCAACGCACCCGGCCGGTGTTTCCGGCATAGTTTGCATCGAAATCAATTTCCTCTTCCGGCGGAAAAACCGCTCCGAAGTTACCGAAGTTCCTGCGGCCGAACGGGCCGATTATTTTGAATTCCTTCACGAAGTTGAATAATCGCAGGAATTCATCCGATCTGCCCTCTCTTATCATCCGGCTTATTTGTTTCATCCGGTCGGTGGATGTCCATTTCTCTCTCAAGACAGTCTTGAAATCTTCCAATCGCTCGTCCACCGGCAGAGTCGAGTTTCCGACGTTGCCGTATTTAGCCACATCGGCCTCGGTAAAGTGCCACCACGTCGCCCCGTGGCCGTAAATCCAGCAATACTGCTTGCCCGCCAGCAGCATCCCGGCATACTGGCTACGAAAATCTTCCGGGGAATAATTGCTGCTCTTATCCGCGTAAGAGCCGACGATTTTATCGCCGAACTTTTCGACCTTGCCGCTGTAACCGATACGCTGTCCGTTTTTGTCCAGAATGTCACGGTAATACCCGAGCGGCCAGCCACCGAGAGCGATCGAACATTTTTTTCGCCAATATTTTGCCGTTGCTTCATCCAGGTTGTCCAGTATCTTCGAATTCAAGCTTTGGGTATAATGAATCAGGCCGAGCGTGTTTACCATTTTATAGGAGTGCTCCGTTAACAAATGGATTCCGCCGGGAGCATCCGATTCCGCCATGCCCTGCACCATCCCGACGAAAAGGTCCGTTGCCAGAGGCCCATAGTAGTTGATGCCCTCCGGCAGCGTTAAGAACACCATATCCGGATAACTTTGCAGCATCGCTTCGACCAGTTCCCGCCCTCTCTTAACTGCCGCCATGCACAGCTCCTCTTTCGTGTAACCTTTATAATCATATCCCTCCCAATCCAGGTCATACTGCTCGCCCACATATTCGATGTCCAGAGCGATGCCCTTACAGCCGGTCATTCTGGCGAACCGGGCGGCCTGGCGGAAATTCTCATTAAACTTTTTCCACGCGGCATCGTCCGTCCAAAGCGGAACATGGCTGTAAAAGGCAACCTTTATGAAATTTTCCGTAATTTGATGTTTGCTACATTCATTGTTGCAGAGCTTGATTCGCTGAAAGGTCAGGTCGTTTTGGCCGCGGCTCGTATCGTCACCGTCGGCAGCCCAAATATCATCAGCCCAGTTTTTCATTATACCAGACAATAAAAATCCATCGAAACCGGTTGCCTTCCACTGCCCGGCTGTGTCCCCAAGATATTCCGGCGAAATGGGACTAAAGAGTAGCGTGTTCGGTGTGGAGATTTTATTTTGTGCCGCACAGCCGCAAGTCAGCATAACGCCGACAAGCGAAAAATATAGCTTTCTCATGACAGTCTCCTACTGTTTCGGCAGCACTTTATCACCGAGCCCATCCCGGCAAAGAAACCGTCGCCTGGTAGTTCGAGTAATTATAGAGCGGATTACGCTTCGGCTTATATAACCGGCCCTTTTTTGGATTGTCGTGCTGAGTGTAAATCCAGAGTTCGTACGGGTCCCACACCACCACCTCATCCCGGCAGTCTCCCGTAACGTCCAGCACGGCATTGCATTGGTATGGATGACCGTCGGCAGGAAATCGTACTACCCGCCGTCCCCGGCCGTCGTACATGCCGCCTTCGGTCACATCCGGTGAAAGCACGAAGAATTCTTCGCTCTTTCCCGTCCAGTTGATCGGCAGACACATGCTGCCGTGCTGGACCGGCTCGAAATCATAATACAACTCGCCATTCGAATCAAAGTAATGGATGATACCCTGGTTTCCCCAGAAATTGATGCTCACGATTTCCAGACCGGGCAAATCGTCCCGGAAGTTCGCCACCGCCGGGTTCTGCACATGACCGAAAAAGTGCCGCTTGAGCACGTTTCCTTCAAGGTCCGTGTAAAACGCTCCGGCGTCGCTGGCCGCGTAAAAAATGGTCGGTTCGGCATTCTCTTTGAATTTTACGACGGCAACGCCGTCCGCGTGGTCTTTGATCTTGTCGTCCAGCGACCACAACTTTCTGCCGTCATCATCGAACATCGAATAGCCGATTGCGACCTCGTCTTTGCCGTCGTCGTCGATATCGTATGCGAACGGATAGTGCCCCGTGTTGCAATTTCCCGTCCACATTACCTCGAATTTATCATTCATCGCCCAGATGTGACGGTAGCGGTCCTTGAAGATGATGTCACGATCGTGCCCGAGTCCCCACAGGTCGCAGAAGAAAAGCGAATCTCCCAGGATACGCGGGAAAATGTTGTGCTCTCCGTGATTGCCCGGTGGTGTCAACGGTGTCGGCTTGCTGTACTTGACCTCGCCAGTTGCGCCGTTGGCGGCAATAATTTGCTGGTTCATGCAGTAGATCACTTCGTTTCGGCCGTCACCGTCAATGTCGTGTATCTGAAAGCCCACGTCATTCGTCAGGTGGTTCTTCCATGAGTCCGGTCTTCCTTTTTGCCAGAGCACCTTGCCATCAACATTTACCGCCGTGATGCAGCTCAACTCGCTGTTACGGTCCTTGGGCCCGTGATGGAGCACTTGCCCGAACAGGATGTCGATTTCGCCATCGCCATCCAGGTCACCGAACCGAAGGTTACGTCCGACTCCATAATCTGAAATGGAAAATTTTTTCCACACAACAAGTTTGGGATTAGCAGCTTGCAACTTTGCCTCTTCTCTTCTTCTGGCCCTGATAAGTTTCCTTACTCGTTTCACTTCACCATCGTCGGCAGTAACCTTCACGAAACTGTATTTTGTCGGAATATCCGTTGTAAGGCCAACCTTGCCTTCAGAAAAAGTCGAATCCGTTGCTTGCAGAACAATGTCGTCACCGAGTTCGGCACGAATGTTGTCACCATCGATGTTAATCTTCGCATTGAGGAATTCGCCAGCCTTCCATTTCAATGACTTCTCAGCCAAAATCTTCTCATCGGGTTTACGAAAAGCTGTGGCATGATTTACGACTTTAAGAATCGCTTTGGAGCTTTTAATACCAAAGAAGTAGTAGCACCGGTCGTTGCGGTAGCGGAATGCTATGCCGCTCTGCCGGCGGTCCGATTGCGGGCAAAAGCGCACCGAAACAATATAATCCCTCCAGAACTCGCTACCTTTTGCGACCGTGCACACCATAGGATGGGAGTGTTCTCGCCTGTTATAAATCGTCTGCGAGAGCATTGCGTCACCATCCTGCTCGATTACCCACCAGGCGCGCTGTCCCGGTGTGCCCGTTGTAAAACAGGAGACAACCCAGTTGCCTTGTGGCGCGGTTTCTCGCACATAGTGGTATTCGGCATGAGCACCGATTACGCCCGCTGAGAACATGCCCGGACGTAAACCGCTGAAATCATCATCGAGCAAAATCGCCGGTTCGCCAGGTGCCGCTCCACAAAGAACAGTTAAACCGAACATGAATTCGAACAAAACAATAATCGGGTATTTCTTTTTCGTGCTCATTCTACTGTCCCGGCAGTGGCCAGTGCTCCGATGGAGTCCGGGCGGCTTTCATATACTCTTCGATCTTCGCGACGATACTTGGATGCCGGACGGCAACATTTTTCTTTTCGCCTATATCGTTTTTCAGATTGTACAGCTCAATGGGCCCATCTGGATTCTTTGCTACATTTTGCCGGATACCCTTGAAGTCACCCATCCGCACGGCCTGCCTCTTGCCCTGCTCGTGAAATTCCCAGTAGAGATATTCATGCTCCCGCTGGCCCGGCCTTCCAAGCAGTGTCGGAACCATCGAGACCCCGTCAATACCTTCCGGAGATTCAATACCAACCAGCTCACAACAGGTCGGCAGCAAATCCCAGAACGCCGAAATATGCTCACTAACCGAGCCGGCCTTTATCCTGCCCGGCCAGCGGGCAATCATCGGTACTCGAATACCTCCCTCGTATAAGGCGCGCTTGTAGCCTTTCAGCGGGCCGGAAGCATTAAAAAATTCCGGGTCCCCGCCGCCTTCTTTGTGAGGGCCGTTGTCGCTGGAGAACATTACCAGAGTATTTCTATCGATTCCGAGCTCTTCGAGCTTCGCCATCAATCTGCCAATGTCACCATCCATCCTCGTTATCATGGCGGCGTGCCCCTTCTGCGGATCGGGCCAGTCCTTATCGGCGTAAGGTTCGTACGAAGGCACTTCCATCCCCTTATTCCCCGCCTCGTTGTTGGCGTGTGGAATTGTCAGGGCAAGGTAAAGGAAGAACGGATTGTCCTTGTTCTTCTCTACAAAATTTAAAGCTTCCCCGGCAAACAAATCATGCGAATATTCCACACGTTTTGTTGCTACGCCGCCGGGCGTCCGGTCCTGCCCGCCGATTACGTGATTTACTTCGTTCTTCAACATGAACTTTTCCTCGTTTTTCCAGAGGTATTCCGGATAGTAATTATGAGCATGTCTCTGGTTGAGATATCCGAACCAGTAATCGAAGCCCTGTTTGTTAGGTATGCCGGTGGTATCAGGCTCACCGAGGCCCCACTTGCCGATGATTCCTGTGCTGTAGCCGGCCTCTTTCAGCAGTTCGGCGACGGTTACATCCGAAGGCCGAAGCGGTACACGGGCGTTGCCGCGAATAAGCGCATGGCCCGTATGCAAACCGGTCATCAGGCAGCATCGCGAAGGAGCGCAGACCGTGCTTCCGGCATAATGGTCGGTGAAGCGGATTCCTTCTTCGGCAAGCTTGTCGATGTTCGGCGTTTTGATTGTCTTCTGCCCGTAGCAGCCCAAGTCGCCGTAGCCCAAATCATCAGCCAGGATATAAATAATGTTAGGCCGGTTTTTTCGTCCTCCCGTCATCATGCCGGCACCATTACAGCCCGGCAACAAACAGGAAGCCCCGGCAGAAGCCGCCGTAAGACCCATCAATTTAATGAATTCTCTCCTGGTTCGTTTGCCCATAGTCATTCTCCTTAATAAGAACAAGATTCCGAAGTGTATTGCGCCCGCTTTATCATGTCAACACTCAAGACACAAAAGCGCAGCCTTTGATTTGTATTCAGTGATTCAGGTCCGATGCAGCTAATTATACATGAAGTACACTGTTGCTATACAATCCTTATCTACACTGACTCGCACCCAATGGGCAGAGAAGCCATCTTCGAATTCGTGATGCACATATCCGGCACCGGAAGAAACCGGGATTGTATGATATACTTTCCATGTCCCGTTGCCGAGAAAGTCCACCTCAATCTTGAAATTTATAACCCGATCAGAATCGTGAGCAAGATGCACAACCTTCTTATCGAAGCCGGTCATCAGGAACGGATCGGAAACTTCGCCGGCCTTTACAGGTGTTTCCCACCATGGCCCTCCCCAGCCGGCTGGCTTGCCCATCGACCACAGGTCGTCGATATTGCCGAACCACAATCCCGACTGCGGCTGGCCCTGGTCGTGGTCGATCTGGTCGCTGGCCATTACGAACAATCCGCGCCAATGGCAGAAATCGGGAACGACCCGAAGATGGCTGCAAATCGGACGGATGCCCCATATTTTGCCCTCGTAAGAAAGTGCCGGCAGCTCGTAAAACATGCCGTGAACGTCCATCAGCAAACGTTCGGTCACGGCGTGACGTATCCGCATCCATTCGGTGTTCCAGGTGTGGTCCCATGTGTGACTGGCCTTGGGCAGCAGATAGCGATGCCATTTGCCCTTAACGAATACACGAAGCACGACGGACGATTTGGTCCAGCCGGTCGCGTAAATCGTATGGCCGCCATAAGAATCGCCCGAGGCGTTTCCGCCGACACCCACAAATGGATTGCGCTCGATGATTGTCCATTTCCTGCCGTCCCATTCGGCCAGCCGTCCGGCATCTCTCTGGCCAAGGAATTCCTTCTCATCGTAAGTATTGTTCGCCACGACGACGCGGCCATTTGCGCTGTAGGCGCCTTTGAAATGTTCTTTGGCATCCTTTATTTCCAGCTCCTTGACCAGATTGAACAGCAGCTTCGATTCGAGGGTCTTGACATCGACTTCCCAGAACCGCCCTTCCATGCCGAGGAAATATACCTTGTTCTTCGGATCGGTCAGGTGAGACACCGTTGCGGTCAGGCGGTATTTCTTGAGCGATTCGATAGTTCGGACGTTGCCTTCGGCATCAATCGCATGCGGCCCGATGAACGCCTGCTCCGAAGGCCAGTGCGCCATCCGGTTAGCAAAGGTCCCCGTTATCGCAGCAGGATGACGCCGCATTGTCATATCATCGCTGATTTCATAGAGCCCGAGTCCTTCTCCCCGGATGTGTGCGACATATCCAACGGCCCACAGTTTTTCGGCCCAGGGAATCAGCGCGCCGATGCCGGCCTCCGAGTCGCTGCCGACTCCTTTTGCCATCACGGTCAGATTTGGAAACACGCCGTTAACCTGAACCGGAGGTGCTTCGGCGCCGGAATTCTCTGCCGAGGCCGTACAGACAAACATCATAAACAGCATAATAATGACCGGATATCTGTAATGCTTAGGTGAGATAACCACGGAGATGTATTGTTTTGCAAATCGAAATGTCGAATACCGTTCCATAATAGTATCCTTCCATAAATAACTTCTGAAATCTCCCCTTAAATATTGCGCACAATCGACAATGTCAATGATGAAAAATGCCGGATAAATTAACGTTTAGATGAAAAGAACAGATGCAAAAAACCGGGATGTGATAAACTTATAGTATTCTATATAGCAGAAATGTTTGAACGAATCTCGAAAATATCCCTTAGACAGGCAATTGAATAAGGCGAAATTCGCTCACACAAAAAAGGCCGGATGCTAATTATCCTCACCGTTATTGGAAGAAGCCTTCCGGTTTATACCCCGGCAGCTCTCGCAATTACATACTCCAACCTGCCTTAGATGGGATGTGCCAGCAAGCTTCTTTGTTTCGACCAGCTTCGCCCCCTTGGTCTCCATTTTGCGAAGCGCCAGTTTTGCATCTTTATTGTTATGTGTACCCACCGCATCGACTACAATGGTGACTTTCTTGCCCCTCTGGAGCAATCCGAGTGCGGTCATCTTAACAGCGCCCTCGAGGCTGGCACCGACCAGAATGAACTCATTGGCGCGCACTTCGCTCAGCAGCCTGTCAATCCGGGGCTCATCGAACGGATCAATGCAACGTTTGTGCAGAATGATCTGCCTGTGCTGCCGGAGCATATCTCTTGGCAAATCAGTGTTACCGTCCGCAGCAAAACATACCCTGTCTCTGAACAGCGTGTAACGTATCTTTTTTTGGCCGTCAGTGCCGTCGATGCAATAACCGAAAGTACTTTCGCCGTTATCGTCGGGGTAAACCTCGGCAGTAGAGATGATCGGGACATGCTGAGCCCTCGCCCAGGCCATCACCCTGCGAATATGCGCCAGAACCCTCCTGTGGTTCCTAATACAGGCTTTACCTTCAGCTAATAGAAAGTCTTTCTGTGTATCGATATCGATGAGAATTTGTTTCCGACGTGACTTGACCAACTGTAGAATCATTTTCAGCCTTCCTTCCCCGGCTTCTGCGATTCTGTCCTATAATGAATACGCATCAGCCACCAATTGAGTTCACAGCCTTTTATCGAACAGTCCCGGCACGCACTTTAATCGCAATAAGACTGAAAAATAGTTTCATACTTCTCTCAAACACACGTTTTCAGGTATAATAAATTCCATTAATGCTCGTTAATATTTTAATTTGTGTTGTTTAGAACGGATTTGACGAATGACCCGAATCTTGCAGGACTATCCTGGAATTTCGCTGAACGCAGAAGATCTGGACGGTAAAATTGATTTTATCCGGATTTTCGGACGTCCCGGCCCGGTTCATATAGAAATTGGTTCCGGCAAAGGTACATTCCTGCTCGGCCAGGCCCAGGCGCAACCGTCTGACAACTTTCTCGGCATCGAATGGGCGCGAAAATATTATCGTTACGCCGTAGATCGCATCGGCCGGTGGGGTCTGACAAACGTGCGGATAATTCGCACCGATGCCGCTGGATTTCTGGCCGATTCAGTGCCTGACGAGACGGTCGATTGTTTCCACATTTACTTCCCTGATCCCTGGCCCAAAAAACGTCACCACAAAAGACGCTTCATCTGTTCTGCCAATCTGGAGCATTTAATCCGCGACCTGAAGAATAAAGGACAATTACGAATCGCAACCGACCATGCCGATTACTTCGAGCAGATAAAAATGGTCTTATCCAGCCGAAGTGACATAATTGAAGAGATTGATTTTATCAAGCCCGCCGGCGCAGAATCCGGAGAATGGACCGGTACAAATTTCGAGAGAAAATACATCAAAGACAAAAGACCAATCTACACCATCGCCGTAAGAAAAACATAATGATCTGCTGAATTGAGTTTTGGTTAACTATCCTTTGTTAAAAAACTTATTGCGGAATCTCTTAAGTGTTCAGCGATAGCTACACATTGCCTGCAGGTTTGCATATCCGCTTCAAAATCCGGTAGAATGCCACTGATAGGATATTTTGACGGTAAGTATATCGAGTCGATCAGATCGCGCTCATCCTCTTCGATATCGACCTCCATACCGTTTTCAGCAATGATATTTACCAACTCATTGATACTGTGAGTCTTCTTAATTTTAATTTCCGATTCGGCCAAAAACGCCTTGAGCATCTTCTCGATGGCTTGCTGTACATTTTGCAGACACGGATTGAAAAGTTCACTTTCTAAAAGTACCTTAGCAGACCGCAGATTCTCATCGGCGTACTCAAGCCACTTCTTCGTCTGATCTTTCATATATAACCTCGCCGTGTTCAATTTCGTCCATGAAAACCTCGCCCCGTACACCGGCTTTCAAAGGCAGGATATCCATAGGTATTATGCGGGCAATATCACGAGTTTTTCTGCGATATTTCATTGCCAGCGGAAGGTATTTCTCATCGCTGTCCTGAAATACGGCGACATCCATGTCATGCGGATCGTCCGAATTAACAAAGGAGCCGAAAATGACAATCCGGCATACCTCTCTTTCTGTCTTCAGAGAGCCGACCAACTGCTGCTTCAGTGATTCTTTTTCTTGTTCAGTAAACATAATCTCACAATAACACAAAGAGCATAGATAACTTCAAATCCTACGATCAAGCAAACCTATTATCATTTTATCTTAACACACCGTCAAGAAAAACAAGCCGCATCGAGGCTCACTTCCCAATTTTTCACTTTGACAGCCAATTTATCAGCAATGCTCCAAGAACTCCACCAAGGAAACTGATAATGATCCATATCCAATGGTTCTTATACTCTGCGAACCACAGGCCGCTTCGAGTCCACCAGGAGCTGTACTTTCTGCCTAAATCATATCCTTTAATCGACAAGCTGATTCCCGCCACCCCATCACAATGTTCATGTTTTTGTAGTTTAATAAATTCTCGCCTTTCAAGTCCCGCATTGGAAATCTTAAGTCTCTTATCAAGTCTAATAAATCTCTTGACTTCATCCTTCGCTTGTTCAATGCTTTTATCTTCTTTGTTAGGCATATCTGCTCTATCACCATAAGATTGAACTTTGCAAGCAGCACGTTTAATCAGCCAGGGTGTTAAAACTGGAATCCAGTTTGGCTTTTCCAAGATAACAAGCCAATCGGACATTTCAAACCACTTTGGCTTGTCAAGATATCGACAGACATTCTTATCATCGATATTGAATATATTCAAATAGTAAGCAAGAAGTAGATACCTTTCATCCTTTGGCAGCCACATAATAGTCTCCCTCATATTTATTAAAGGCCGGATTCTTCGCTTCGCTCATGGATTCCTTTTACCGCGGGAATGTCACGGTTCGAATCATCACTGATATATTACGAGTATCCAGAACTTACTTAGCCAACTGGAAGTTTTCCTCGCCGACTACTTGGCGCATTTTGCGGCAGAAGTCGAGGTCGGGATTGACGCTCAACTCCTTGTCGGCGGCGGCATAAACCCTGCCTTTGTCGGTCCGCACGGCGACATAAACGGGACTTCTGCCTTTGTGGTGCTGACAGATGCTCTTTATCATCGCCACCTTTTCCTTGGTGATCTGGCCGGCATCGAGCCCTATCTTGACCTTGGCGGCCAATTTCTCCCTGACATCTTCCAGGCGTATCAGCTCGGAGGCCAGAACATTCGGCCGCTCCCTTCTGTAATCGAGCTTGCCCTTTACAAAAATGATAGCGTCCTGTACAAGGACATCGCTGAATTCATTCAACACATCGGGGAACATGACCACTTCGACCTGTCCTTGTAAATCTTCAAGCGTAAAGACAGCCATTTTCGAGCCGGCGTTTCGCCCCGTCTTTGTCAGATTGTATCTGATCTTCGCTATCATCCCGCCGATGACTATTTGCTTTTCGATGTTGGCTTCGTTTAATTGTGAGCTGTTGCGCGTCGAATAAATATTTATCGTCTCGGCATGATGACTGAGAGGATTGCTTGTGACATAAAATCCGAGGACTTCTTTTTCGTAAGCCAGCATCTGAGGCTCGGGCCAGGGTGCGACGTCCGGCAGACGTTTATGGTCCTTAGAGTAATCATTTCCCCCGGCCATCTGGCCGAAGAAATTCATCTGTCCTGCTTGTTTGTCCGCCTGCAGGCCCGCCCCACTCTCCATCGCCCTTTCGAGACCGGCCATCATCTGCGCCCTGCCTCCGCCCAGATTATCGAAAGCCCCGGCCTTGATTAGTGCTTCAAGGACCTGCTTATTGGCGGCCCTTAAATCCACGTTCTCACAGAAGTGGAACAGACTCTGAAATCTGCCGACTTCTTTTCGAGCGGCGATAATCTGCTCGACCGCCTTTTCCCCGACACCCTTAACCGCAGCCAGCCCAAAACGAATGACACCAGCGTTCTTTTGCTCGTCTTTCTGCTGCTCATAGAGCGGCGTAAAATCGACCCCGCTGGCGTTGATATCGGGAGCCAATACTTCGATGCCCATCTGCACGCACTCGGCGATATAATCGACAATCTTGTCGGTATTGTCCATTTCATAGGTCAAAAGAGCGGCCATGAATTCAACAGGATAATGGGCTTTCATATAAGCAGTCTGATACGCAATAAAAGCATAGCGGGTCGAATGGCTCTTATTGAAGCCGTAGCCGGCGAATCGCTCAATCAGCTCGAAAATCTGTTCGGCTTGCTCGGTCTTCAGACCTTTATCGACACAGCCGGCTAAAAATCGTTCCCGCTCCTTGGCGATGGTCTTGGCCTTCTTTTTGCTTATGGCTTTGATAAGGGTATAAGCCTCGCGCAGCGGGATGTCACCCAGCCGGTTGCAAATCCGCATTACCTGCTCCTGGTAGGTCATGATGCCATAAGTCTCTTTGAGGACTTCCGTCATAATCGGATGCGGCAGGCTCCACTTGGCGCCGTGCTTGCGGTCGATGTAATCCGGAATCAGGATCATCGGCCCCGGTCGATAGAGCGCATTGGCAGCAATCAAATCTTCGATCCGGTCGGGCTTCATTTTCATCAGCAGGTTCTGCATCCCGCCGGACTCGAACTGGAAAATACCTTTTGTCCGGCCGGCCGAAAAAAGTTCGAAAACCTTCGCATCGGAAAGATTGAGTTTCTCAAGATCGATGTCTTTTCCATGTACTTCCTTGACGAGCTGACAGGCCCGCTCCAGAACACTAAGGGTCTTCAAGCCCAGAAAGTCCATTTTCAACAGCCCGACCTTCTCGACCGTCGGCCCTTCGAATTGTGTCACAATGTCATCGGAACCCGGCGCTTTATACAAGGGGATGAAATTAGTCAGCGGCTCATCGGCAATAACTACGCCGGCGGCGTGCACCGATGCGTGACGTGCAAGACCTTCGAGCTTTTTGCCGATGTCGATGACCTTTCTGGTCTCCTCGCTTTGTTTGTAAGCTGCCTCCAGCTCGGGTTCGGTCTTCAGCGCTTTTTCCAGTGTCATATCGAGCGAGAACGGCACAAGTTTCGCCAGCCTATCGGCTTCAACAAGCGAAACACCAAGCACCCGGCAAATGTCACGGATAACTGCGCGGGCCTTCATCGTCCCGAACGTGATGATTTGCGCGACATGTCCGTACTTCTGCCGAACGTAATCAATGATTTTAGCACGATGAACTTGACAGATATCAATGTCGATATCGGGCATCTCGTTACGGTGCGGATCCATGAACCGCTCGAAGAGCAGGTCGTAATGAATCGGGTCGACGTCACAAAGCCCGAGACAGTATCCGACCAGCGTCCCGACACCGCTACCCCTGGCGCCGATGGGAATCTTGTTTTCATGAGCATACCTGCAGAAATCCCAGACGATTAAAAAGTAGCTGGAGAAACCTTTCGACTCAATGATGTTCAATTCTCTTTCGAGTCGTTCCTTAATTTCTTCGGTTATCTCGCCGTAGCGTTCTTTTACACCCTCGTAGCACAAATCGGTAAGGTATTGCTCCGGCGTCAAATCATTTGGCGGCTCAAAACGAGGCGCGTGACGCGTCTTCAAATCAAGCTCGACATTGCAGCGCTCGGTAATCGCCAGCGTATTGTCACAGGCCTCGGCGGTCTCAGCAAAAAGCTTGCGCATTTCAGCGGGACTCTTGAAATAGATGTCGGAAGGATAAATCATGCGGTCGGGATCATCGAATTTCTTGCCGGTGCTTATGGCACAAAGGCAATTGTGAGCTTCATGATCGTCCTCTTGAAGGAAATGCACGTCGTTCGTCGCCACCAGGCCGATACCCATCTTCTTCGCCAGGTCAATCAATCCCTCACGGATACTTGGATTATCATCTTCATGGTTTTGTATCTCGATAAAGTACCTGTCGGGTCCGAATATTTTAAGATAAGTTTCCGCAGCAAGATGTGCCGCTTTTTCATCGCCGCTGGAAATATCAGCAGCAATTTCGCCTTTTATACACGCAGAGGTACAGATCAGGCCTTCGTTCAGCTCAGCCAGAATCTCTTTATCGATTCTCGGCCGATAGTAAAAGCCTTCAAGATAGCCGGCACTCGATAGCTTCAGCAGGTTTTGATAACCGGTATCGTTTTCGGCAAGAAGAATCAGATGATACGCAGCATCGGATATGCTGGTTTTCGTCCTGTCGAAACGGCTGCCGGGAGCAACATAAGCCTCGATACCCAGTATTGGCTTGATGTGAGCAGCGACGGCTTTTGTATAAAACTCAACAGCACCGAACATATTGCCGTGGTCGGTAACAGCCACCGCCTCCATTTCAAGTTTCTTGCAACGCTTGAGCAGCTTCTCGTATTTTATAGCGCCATCCAGCAATGAATATTGACTGTGCAAATGCAGGTGCGTAAATCCTTTACTCGACATAATTTATGCCATCCTTCCATAATATGATTAACATTCGTATGATAGGCCAAAGCATAACTTATGTCAACGAACAGATTAAGTGTTTATTGCTAAAACCGAAAAAAAACTTGCCGTAACCGCAGCGACAGATTAAAATCCGCTTTAGAAAAATCTGGATAGGCCAGGGGAGCGGAAGGCCGGATTCGCCTGAAGCTGAGAAATGACCCTACGAACCTGCTCGGGATAATGCCCGCGAAGGAAGGCTGAAAAGTTTGAAGCACTCCTTTTGCAGGGGTGCTTTTTGTTTTTAGAAAAGAAAGATATTAAGATAAGCCATCGGCTAATCACAAATGAAAGGTAACGAAATTGATAGAGATAGAAATTTCCAAAGCCATCACGGCCGAATATAACCGCAAGCTCACCGAGCATCTCGAAAACGATGTTGTCATCGTCGGCGCCGGGCCGGCGGGACTCACAGCAGGCTATTATCTCGCCAAAGCCGGGTATAAAACCGCCCTGCTCGAAAGAAAACTCTCGACCGGCGGCGGAATCTGGGGCGGGGCCGCAGGATATAACGTCGTCGTCACACAGAGCAGCGAGATTCCGGACGAATTCGAAATGACCTCTAAGAAGCAGAAAGGCCTGTACATATACGACTCGATAGAATTCGCAACCGCCCTGGCGTTCAAAGCCAAGCAGGCGGGGCTGGAAATATTCAACCTCACCGAGGCCGAAGATGTCATCGTCAAATCCGGCACCGTCGAAGGAGTCGTCGTCAACCATTCGGCCATCACTATCGCGAAGCTGCACGTCGATCCGTTCTGCATCTCCTCGAAATACGTCATCGATTCTACAGGACATCCCGCTGAAGTGGTGAACATGCTGCTAAAAAGAAAGCCGGATCTCCTGCCGCAGGGGATACAGGAGAGCTTCATGGACGTCGAGACCGCCGAGGCCGGCGTAGTGGACAAGACCGGCGAAATTTTCCCGGGTCTTTACGTCGCCGGCATGTCGGTCTGTGCCGTGTACGGCCTGCCGAGAATGGGGCCGATTTTCGGCGGAATGCTGGTTTCAGGGAAAAAAGTCGCCGGGATGATCGATGAAAGATTGCAGTCTTCCAAGTAATAAAGAATACTTTGCCATATTAGCGGAATATCATGTCCCGCCTCACATCGTAAGCCACAGCAAAGCCGTGGCGAAGCTGGCCGTCTTTCTGGCACAACGGCTCAACGAAAACGGCGAAGCGGTCAATATCGCTCTGCTGGAAGGGGCATGTTTGCTGCATGATTTATTGAGAGTCCATGACTTTAAAGAATCAGACTACAACAAGTTCGAGCAGAACCTTCCCGAAGAAGAAAAAGCCAAATGGCAACAGTTGCGCGCAAAATACAAGGCAATCTCCCACGAAGATGCTGCTTATGACATATTGAAGGACAAATATCCGGCACTTGCCTTAACTATAAAGCGGCACCGATACATGGCACTGCTGGATGAGAAAGAAAAACCCAAAAGCTGGGAAGAAAAACTGCTTTATTATACCGACAAGCGAGTGATGCACGATAAAATCGTGCCGTTAAAAGAAAGGCTCGCCGAAGGCCATAAAAGAAATGCTTATCAACACGGTTCGGCCGAGCAAAGCAAAATCAACACCGCCAAAGTCGATCCGCTAATTTACGAAATGGAAAAAGAAATCTTCGAAAAAATCGCCCTCGATCCGAACGAAGTAACAGAAGAATTTATCGACTCGTACTGAATCCTCGACAATTCTTAAAGACCCGAAGTGCGTTTCATCAGGGACATCTTATGGTGGGGCAGTCCTCGGGACGCCTTGCAGCGGAAAATTGAGATTCCTACGTGTTAAATAGCGGTAACAACGTTTACTTCCAATATATAGCTCGTAGTCCTTTTGATTAGTCAAAAGGACTACGAGCCTTGAAAAGACTGGCTCTAAAAAATTGCAAACAACTACACATATTCAATGTATGCTCTTGACAATATGCAAGGGCACATTTTACATGCTGTCATTCCTGTCTTTGGCACGCCCATGGCGGAGCGCAGCCTCAAAGCAAGTTGAGACGCAGTTCTCACACTGTCATTCCTGCCTTTGGCACGCCCAAGGCGGAGCGCAGCCCGAAGGGCGTAGTCGAGGAATCTATTTTTAACAGATCTCTCCATTCCGTCTTCGACTCCAGTCGAGATGACACTCTCAAGCTTGCCATTGCAAGAAACTCGCCTATTAGGGCGAGCGACAAAATCGCCGGGATGGCTTACGCCACAATCTCAATCGTTCACAGGCCGGAAATTGCCACGGCATTGGCCCTCCCTATAGAATTCACAATATTTTTTCTTGTAAGCACTGCTTATTTTTGTGTATCATACAATTGTAAACGCGAGTAATCAGAATCGAGCAGCAGGGAAGAACACTATATTCGGCGATTGATAAAATCTTGCGTCACTATTCTTAGTGAAAAGGGAAACTGCGAATGAAGAGAAAACGCTTCTACATAGTATCGTTCTGTGCAGTCCTGCTTGTCGTGTATATTCTGGTCGTAACACTTCGACCTGAGCGGCAAGCTCTTTACAAGGTTACATATCTGCCATCTCTTGGCGGAGAATTCACCCTTCCTTGTTCCATTAACGATAAGGTACAAATCGCCGGATTCTCGGAGGTCTCCAGGGGTAATTACCATCTTTTTCTATGGAGTCGCGAAAAGGGGATACAGGATTTGGGACCTGTAGTCAACAATCGCGTACATATCAATAACACCGGGCAAATCGCGGCAACTATGCAGGATCCGAATGGTCATTATCGCGCCTTTATCTGGGACCCGAACCACGGCAGGCGCGTCCTTCCCACATTGGGTGGCAAAGCCACAATTACCCATTGGATAAATAACCACGGACAGGTTGTAGGTGCCTCCGAAACTGCTACCGGTCTCTTACACGCATGTGTTTGGAATGCAGCCACAGAAATTCAAGACCTGACCCCATCCAGCAAAAAACGCACGAGAGCCCGGTCTATTAACGATGCCGGTCAAGTACTAGTTTTCGTTCTGGGTGCTGCTCGGCTATTAGTCGATGCAAATGAATTCGCAACTTCTACTTATCAGCCAATACCGGTCATCGGAAATAAGATCAATAGCAACGGTTATGTTGCGGGCTTTGTACAGGTGGGACCGGGCAAGTATGATGTTCGCCTCTGGCATTCGGAATTGGGAATGATTCCTCAATTCAATGTGGATTTGCCCGCCGCATTAGAAATAAATGATGTTAATCAAATAGGCTATACTAAAGGCCGACAACCGAAATTTAGAATCTTCGGTCGACCATTTTTCACTATTGCCGCCAAAAGCTATCTGCATGATCCGAAACGTGGTCGGCTTCCTCTTAATGGATATGTTTCTGTCGCCCCTTATGAAGACCTCTGTCTGACCGATCTGAACAACAAAGGTTGTATAATTGGTGCTGTGCAGTCAAGAAAAGATTCTCGCAGTCGCGGCGTGCTCCTCGAACCGATACCCGAGCAATGGGATAAGTAATTCAAATCATATGGGTAGTCCTCAGGATGTTCCATAGAATACGCAATGAGTATAAAGGACGCCGTCTCATGGAGATTTTCTGAGATTTTAATGGACTTTTTGAATAGTAGTTCGTATAATACTTAACATATTTAGTATATCGTATGCAGTATATAGTATATCGTTCTTTGAATTCTGAATAGAGAATGGCAAACAGCTAAAATGGGTAAAATGACAATAAATCGACAATATCTTATGCTCTTGTGTTAAGTTGAAAAAACAAAGCCAATTTTAGGCGAGGCAAAATGAGCTTAAAGCTTTTTTTAACAAAGGATTATGTCAATATTTACTCTATTGGAGGGCAAAAAAACAAAGCCAATTTTATGGTTCATATTTCGTTGTTCATAGTTCATAGCAAAGACTATAATAAGGCTATTTGAAAAAACAAAGCCAATTTGTGTTGGTATGAATTAACATAAACCTTTATTTGAAAGGGGATTATGACATAATTTAGGCTGAATGAACCGACGAAAACAAAGCCAATTCAAAGCCAATTTGAATTCTTATGGCACGAGATTCTATCGAATCGGTGGGGCGTGGTATAAGCCGACATTGGCGATTGTGGGGCAGACGCGGGAATCCAGGATTCTGATTCTCACTTTCTGTGCTGTAACGTCGTCGAATCGGCAGATTCTTTTGTAGCCGACGGTTTGCCCCTCGGCGACCTGCTGCCAATTGCCGTCAACTTGTACATCGACGGCGAATTTTGCGATTCGCTGGCCGAAGCCGCGGATCTGCTCCTGGAACATTATGACGTTGAAGGTCTTTTGGCCGGCTAATGTGATTGTCAACTCGGCCTCTTTTTTCCAGTCGGGCGGCATCCAGCACGTATCAGTATCGCCGTCAAGGGCGTTTGCGACTCTGAAATCTCGCCCGCGAGTGGCCGAGGCGGTCGCTTTGGCACCCTCGGCAAGGTTGGTCTTGAAGGTCTCGCTTAGATATTGGCCGACCTCGGTCAGCACCTTGCAGTCGCGCTCGGCGAACAGACCGTCGCTATTGGGCGGGATATTCAGTAGAAATACCGAGTTGCCGCCGACGCAGTTGAACCAGACATCGAGGATTTCTTTGGTGCTTTTGACCTTCTGCTGCTCATCTCGCCAGAACCAGCCGTGGCGGATGGATGTGTCGGTCTCGGCGGGATACCAGTGCAGATAGCCGCCCTTGTCGAGTACCTGCTTGAGTTTATCGAGACTTCCTAAGTCGCGAGCCGTCATGTCGGGCCAGGTGAATTTGTCCGGCGGGGCATCGATTGGGATGACGCTCCACTCGGCGGCCCGCGCACGGCCGGCTTCGTTGCCGCACCAGCGCAGGTCGGGACCTTTGCCGAATATCACTGCCCCGGGCGCCAGCGTGCGAATCAGATCGTACCATTGCTGGTAGGTGTATTTCTGGCCGCCCTTGCGTTTGGGATGGGCGCCGTCGAACCAGACCTCGTGGATTCGGCCGTACTCGGTAAGTAGCTCGAAGAGCTGGTTCATAAAATACTCGTTGTAATCATCGACGACGTATTTGAATGTTCGAGTGTCTTTGAAAGGCCGGCCCGGCACAGGGCGGGGAATCACACGCTCGGAATATTCGCTGAGGTTGCCATAAAGGCCGGCGGGATTTTCAATCTGGTACAGATCGGCCGGCGACAAATAGACGCCGACTTTCAGGCCGTACTTACGGCACGAATCGACCAGCTCGCGAAGCACGTCACCTTTGCCGTTTCGCCAGTTGCTCGAAGCAACAGAGTGCGTGGTGTATCGCGTCTGCCACAGGCAGAAGCCGTCATGATGCTTGGCCGTCAAGATCACCTGTTTCATGCCGGCGGCTTTCATCATCCGGCACCACTGGTCGGTGTCGAGCTTTTCAGGATCGAAGATTTTCGGGTCTTCTTCGCCTGTGCCCCACTCGCGGCCGGTGAAGGTATTGACGCCGAAGTGGACAAAGCCGATGAACTCAAGCTGCTGCCAGACAAGCTGCCGGGCAGAAGGCCTGACTTCTACGGCTTTGCGGATTAGCTCTTTTCGTGCCGTCGCTTCGTCTTGATCGACCATGTCATAGACTCGGACGTAATCGACGATGAAATAATCGGGCAGGTCTGCCTTTGTAATGTCACCGCCCCACCTGCCGATTTCCTCGGTGAGTTTGGCGTACTCGGGGACCTGCGAGACGCCGCCGGCACTGGTTCGCCAGGTTTCCTTGCCGTCAACGTAGAAAACATACTCTTCAGGAGTCCAATGCAAAGCGAACGTATGAAAACCTTTACTGATGCCGGGGATTGTAATCTGGCCGGAGCCCGCGCTTTTGTGCTCTTTGCCGTATCCGTCCCAGTGCAGGTTCTGCGTGATTTTGTCCTCGCGCCACGGCTTTTCCATAATGTCGATTTCCGTGCCGTCCCTGCCTTCGTCACCGATCATGCCGACCGAACCGATGTGCAGCCAGAACGCGGGCCAGTGACCCTCCTGTGTGGGGAACTTGCACCGGCAGACCCAGTAGCCGAACTTGTGCTCAAATTTGCCTTTAGTGCGCATGGCCCCGCTGGTATATCGCTCGCCGTCCTTTTTTGTGCGGATAAGCAGGTTTCCCTTGCCGTCGAGATAGGAATCTTCTTTGACCCAGAAGCCGTCCCGGCGTTTGAAATCGCCCATGATTTCCCATTTGGACTTCTCGATTTCGGTGCCGTCGAATTCGTCGCTCCAGGCGAGTTTCCACATCTTACCTTCGGGAATCGGCGGCAGGAACTCATCCTGTGCCGTAGCCGTACTTGTGAACCAAAGTACCGCCGCGCAGAAAACAACCAATATCGTAATTTGATAAGATGCCTGATTTTTCATGAGCCTCTTTCCTTTTATTTTGCTTTTTGGCCGTGCGGCCGCTGGGTTGCCCTGATGCCCGAGATGACCGTCACTACCAGCATCAGCGTGAATGTCACGGTTGTGAACCAGTATCCCCATGCGGCGGTCTGGACGTGGGCCATTTTGATTATTACCGTGCCGATGGCGAAAGATTGAAGGAACATTTTGATCTTGCCGGATTTGGTTGCGGCGAAATTGACGCCGCGTGACTCGGCAATATGCCTGAGTATCGTCACGTATGCTTCTCTGGCAATTAATACAGCCGCCACGAGCCAATGGATCGCCGTCAACACGGCGGGGCCAAGGTCGAAAAGCTTCGGCTGGCCAATTATAGCAAAACAAATGAACGCCCCGCAGACCAGGATTTTATCCGCCAGCGGATCGACCATTCGGCCAAACTTGCTGGTTACATTTAATCTGCGGGCGGCATAGCCATCTACGATATCGGTCAAACCGGCAATAACAAAAAGAATGAAAGCGACATCGAGAAAGCCAGGGAATGGAACTTCACCATGGGCGTAATATCGCGGCGCCAATAGAATCATAATTAAAAATACAACGGTCAAGACTAGCCGGCCGAAAGTCAACATGTTCGGGATTTGCTTCAACATAATCAGAAGTTTACGTGTTTAGCGAGACTAATTCAATATTAAATTTGCTCAACGAGCAAGTCATAATCCTGTGTTCCAATAACTTTTGTGGTGACGAACTGCCCGGGCTTTGCCGAGCAGCGTTTTATTATGCAAACGCTGTCAATGTCGGGAGTCTGGCCGTAAAAGCGTCCCGTAGCCAGACCTTCGGAATCAACCGAATCAACTAGACAAGTCAAACTATCGCCAATCCTGTCTTGGTTTTTAGCAAAAGCAATTTTCTGCTGAGTCAGCATCAACTCATCAAGACGCTGCTGTTTGATATCGTCCGGGACCTGGCCGGGCAGCTCCGCGGCTGCAGTTCCCGACTCGGGATAGAATTTAAAGCAGCCAAGTGCATCAAATCGCGCCCACTTGATAAAGTCTAAAAGCTCTTCAAACTGCTGGTCAGTTTCGCCGGGAAAGCCAACGATCAGAGTTGTTCGCAGGACAATAGCGGGCATGGCAAGACGCAGGTCCTCGATTAGACGCTTGAGTTTGTCTTTTTTATCGGGCCGACGCATCGACTTGAGTATCTGATTATTTACATGTTGCAGCGGAATATCCAGATAATGAACTATTTTCTCGCTGCTCGCGATGAGCTTGATTAGTTCGGTATTAATTCCTGCCGGGTACAGATACATCAGTCGCAGCCATTGAAGATTTTTGATCTTTTCGAACTCTCTTAATAGAGCAGACAATCCGTTTTTGATTTTCAAATCTCGCCCGTAGCTCGTTGAGTCCTGCGCAATTACATTCAACTCGACAGCGCCGGTAGAAACTAATTCTTCGGCTTCGGCAAGAACAAGCTCCATAGGTTTACTACGGAACTTGCCTCTTATTTCAGGTATTGTACAAAAAGAGCAGCGGTGATTGCAGCCTTCGCTGATTCGCAGGTAAGCCCAATGTTGCGGAGTGATGAGTAATCTGCACCTGTCATCTACAACTCGGTCGCTACTCGGAGACAATGGTCGGTTTGGAAAAGAATCTTTGCAACGTCCGCGTATACCGGAAGAAAGAATTTTTTCGATAATTTTAGCAATATTATCCCGCTGGCTGAGACCGACAACGGCATCAATACCTTCTACCTTTTCGTGAATTTCCGGCCCTAATCTTTCGCCGAGACAACCGGCAACAACAACTTTTTTCACTGCTCCACTGAGTTTGCGACCTACCGCGTGTCTTATCGCTTCGAGTGACTCAGCTTCTGCAGGAGCTATAAAACCACACGTATTAATGACAACAACATCAGCATTATCAGCCTCGGAAGTTATCAGAAAATCCGCCTGGACGATTTCAGCAAGCATCCTTTCGCTGTCAACCACGTTTTTCGGACAGCCTAAAGATACAAAACCTACTGTAATTTCTCGCTTTTTTCTTTCCATAAAATCCAAAAATATCGAGAAAATTGCACTTTAACCCCCGAAAAAAGGAAACATTTTTCCTAATTCAAAGGTAATATACTTGACGATACATAAATTAGCAATATAATAATCGAACATCCCGTCTATATACAGGTCGGAAGTAAAGAGGTTAATAACGCTGTTTTAAGCGTTTGAATATAATGGCTAATGCATCAATCATGAGCGAAAGCAGCCAAAAAATTGGCCGCAGTCAATGGCTAATAGTGGCTGTGGCTGTATTACTCGTGCACTGGATCGGAGGGTGGGGTAACATCTCCGCTCAGACAGATACTGAAAACGAGGCCGAGCGGACACTCAAGGACTTGAAGATCAATATGACCACTGATCCTAATGTCCCTATTCCCGAAGTCTATCAAACACCACCTAAAATATTTGAACAGATTGTCGGCGGCAAATCCGAATGGAAGCTTTTTTATTTTTGCAAACAGCACACTTCCGACGAGCTGAAAACAATCATCCACGAACAATTTGCTTCGAAAGTGTTTAATGAAAAGGGCAAATCGGTCACAGTAGTGGATTATACCGTCAGCAGTAATCCTGCTACAAACCAGTTAATCATTCGATGTCCGACTCGTGAAGACATTGACGCAGTACTCGAGACACTAAATCAGGTGGATGTCAAGCCGATTCAAGTCAAGATAGATTGTCTGATCTCAGAAGTTTATGCGGACATGACATTCGACCGTGAAACCACTATAGCAATCGACAACCTTTTCGGTGAGTCTGTAACAATGAAACCCGGCGGCACGGCTTTCGGGGCCGATGTTCAGCAACTGGTTCAGGATGACGAATATCTTCCGGCGTTCCCCGGCGCATCCCTCAGAGAGGTAGCACGATCCCGAATGGGTCTTAACATAGGATATTTGAACGCTGGTAAAGCCGGGCATACTTTCACATTATTAATCGATCTGCTTGAGTCGAGGGGCTACTTGAAGATTCTGATGAATCCGACGCTTGAAGTGGTCAATGGCGGAACAGCCAAAGTCTTATCAAGTCAGAAAGTTCCGCTTGACCGAATCACCATGCGGTCCACGATATCAGACTATTTGGAGACAAGTACTACATATGAAGACGTGATCGACTCGCTTGAAGTTACCGCCCACGTCTTCGGAGACGGCTACATCGGCCTGGAAACGGACATACTTCTCGGCTCAAAAAACACGCCTGAAGGTGTAAAGCAAGTACCAATCATTACAAAGAAAGAGATCCAGAACAAGCAAAACCGCATCCGACAGGGCGAAAGCCTCATAATCGGCGGAATCAGAAAGAACGAAGAATTCGCCGTGGTCCGTGGTGTTCCGATACTCAAAGATATACCGCTTATCGGCTTTTTGTTCTCCAGTGAAGACACAGAGCAGCGGGCGGTCGAGACCATTTTTATACTGACTCCAAGCATTTCCACCGACGGAAGGCCAAAGAAGGTAGTGATGGAAGAGATCCAAAGAAAGCACGAACCGGATACCTCCAGCGGCTTGGGTGAAATGATCTCGGACCCGTTCGGGTTGAAAGCTCGCGAGAAAGCAAACCTACGATCGAGGCACGACGCCGAACAGGCACGTCTCGAAGCTGAAGTGGAAAAAGCTCAGGCCAGAATCGACATCAGGGAGGCCGAGGAAAGGGCCATCAAAGCAGAAGAAGAGCTTGACAGGATTGAAACCGAAACCGAGAAGATAAAGTCCGAAGCCGAAACAGCCAACGCCGAAGCCGAGGCAAAGGCTAAGGCTGCTGAAGAAGCCAAAGCAGCCGCAGACAAAGCAATCGCCGATGCTAAAAAGGCTCAGGAAGAGGCAAATAAAATAAAAGCCGAAGCCGAAGCAAAAATTAAAGCCACTGAAGAATCCAAAAAAGAAGAGCCTAAGCCCACTGTCGAGGCTGAAAAACCGGCACCAACAACCAAGCAGACTGAAGCTCAAAACGCGCAAAAAGCTGACAATGCAAAGGCCGAAGAGGAAAAAGCTTAGAGTAAAGCCAAAGCTTTAAGCTTACAAAAATAGACCAGACACATGAGATATCGGGCTAAATCACGCCGTTTTTGTCGTCTGTTAATCAACCGAGTCTTTCCCGGGTGATGATGCTAAATCTTAAACTTTGATGAAGGGAGAAAATATGGAAAATTTAAATCTAAATAATCCTCTTAATCAGCCGGCCCCTCCCGGTAAAGACATCGATAAGCCGCCGATTCCATTTGATGATTCCGAATCGAGCGATACGGGTGTTTCACATGCACCTCTGGACCTGGGCGGCACCGCCCCCGTCCAGATACCGAAGGTCGAGATGCCCAAGCCGGCGGCGAAAAAACCAATGGTAAAAACAGCCTCCTCGGACCGAATTGAGGGTGTAAAGACCTTTTTCACAAAACTGCACCCGGGGGCTATGAATTTCCTTGATGAGCAAATCACCAGATGGCTGGCAGAGAATCCGAATGTCAAGGTAAAACGAACAAATGTTACTACGGGTGAGGTCCAATCCAAAAAAACTGAGCCCAACATTATTATTACCGTCTGGTATTGAAACTATTTCTTAAAATTACCGCTTCTGTGATGAACGGTCCAGAGACATTCAGCATTTAAGCCGTCAGAAGCACCATTAATTCAAAAGAAGGCCTGGGATCTGCAATATCAGCACTCCAACCCGTGCCGGATCGGGAAATCCGCATATATCCACCAAAAATTCTTAACATAAATTCTTGACATCTTGACGGATTTACATTATTTTTCTTAATTCGTCTGTATATATATCGTATGAGGTCAAGTTTTGTAAATTATTTGGAGATCTTTTGTGGCTAAAGAGTTGGCACGGAAACTTATTAACGCAGGGGTGCATTTTGGACACGGCGTGAGTCGATGGGACCCAAAAATGGCTCCATTCATCTTCGCAAAACGCGGTAATATTCATATCATTGATGTCAAAAAAACCTTAAAAGGGATGCTTATAGCTAAAAAACTTCTTGCTGATATAGTAGCTTCCGGCAAAGACGTTGTTTTCGTAGGCACCAAACGCCAGGCCCAAAAAGCCGTAGAATCCAACGCTGAAAAGTGTGGAATGCACTATGTTTCTCAGCGTTGGCTTGGCGGGATGCTTACCAATTTTAGAACGATACGCTCCCGGCTCCAGAGGCTGGAGCAGTTAGAAGCTATGGTTGAGGATGGAACACTCGACAGTGAGAGCAAAAAGCAGGCATCAAGACTAAAACGCGAAATGCGAAAGATTAAAGCTAATCTGCAGGGCGTTCGGAATATGTCCCGTTTGCCGGGTGCTGTAGTCGTAGTTGACGCTAAGAAGGAATATCTGGCACTTCGGGAAGCCAGAAAACTGGACATAGCAACCATAGGGCTGCTCGATACTGATTCGGACCCCGATACGGTGGATGTGGCGATTCCTGCAAACGACGATTCAATAAGGGCGGTCGAACTGATACTCAACGAATTGGCCGATGCGGTTGCGATTGGTAAAACAATGACTGCGGCTCGTCAGGAAGTACCCCAACGCCCGAGGCGCGTCCGTTCAAGAAGACCGGCGCTGGCCCGCGCCAGTGAACAAAAACATCAAGCGAAGAGCGATATCAAGCAAAGCCCAGCAGAGATAGCAGAGGTACCTTCGCAAGAAAGTCAAACAGAGCAGCAGGAACCCAATTAGAAAAGCTAAAAGTAGATAGTATTTTATATTTAGCCGGCGGTTCTACCGCCGGCTAGCATAATACGAGTAACAACCCACGAAGCATAAGAGAAATAGGAGTTTAAGATGGCGGACATTTCAGCAGCGTTGGTTATGAAACTGCGGAAAATGAGCGGTCAGGGAATGATGGACTGCAAAAAAGCCCTGCAGGAGACGGATGGTGATGTCGAAAAAGCAATGGATTTACTGAGGAAAAAGGGCCTGGCAACCCTGGCTAAGCGTGCCGGACGAGACACTTCCGAAGGGCTGGTCGTGTGCAAAACCAGCGACGACGGCAAAACAGCAGCTTTAGCAACACTTTGCTGCGAGACTGATTTTGTGGCAAAAAGCGATGATTTTGTGGCTACGGCAAAAACTTTGGCCGATTTCGCCCTGGCCTGCCCCCAGAACGAGGGTGTTGAGAATGTCCTTGAGACCTCTGTGGACGGCAAAACATTTAATGATCTTCTGACCGAAATAGTCAGTAAGACCGGCGAGAAAACACAGGTAGGAGACTACACCAAATACAAACTCGACGGCCCCGGACTGATTAGCACATACATTCACTTCAACGAAAAAGTCGGTACAATGCTCCAGGTCGATACCAGCAATGACGAGACAGCGGCCGGAGAAGCAATAAAGCAGGCCGCCTCCGACATAGCTATGCACATAACAGCAACAAAACCTCTGGCGCTTAATAAAGACCAGATTGATCCTGAAATGATTGAGCGGGAAAAAGCCATTTTCGCCGAACAGGTTAAGAACAAGCCGGCGAATATTATAGATAAAATTGTAGAAGGCAAGATGAATAAATTCTACGCTGAGAATTGCCTTTTGCAGCAGCCTTTTGTCAAAGACGACAGTAAGTCTGTCGAACAGGTCATTACTGAAGCGGCCAAACAAGCCGGCGGAGAAGCAAAAATAAGAAGATTCGTCCGATTTGAAGTCGGATAACAGGGGTACCTCCTGGAACAAAACGCGAGATACCCTTGACTGGATATAAAATGGCACAGAGCAAATATCATCGCGTTCTATTGAAGCTTTCCGGCGAAAGTTTTTGCAAAGCAGGCCAGTTCGGAATCGATGGCCCTGCACTTGGGTCAATTGCCGAGAGAATCGTTGAGATTTGCAAACTCGGGCCGCAGGTTGCGATTGTGGTCGGAGCGGGCAATTTTCTAAGGGGAGCAAGTTTCTCCGAAACCAGCCAAATACCCCGGAACACAGCGGACTATATGGGAATGCTGGCTACCATTATCAACGCCTGCGCGCTTCAGGAGACTCTTGAGAAACTTGGCCAGGAAACGAGGGTCCTCAGTGCGATAGAAGTGCCGGCGATGTGCGAGGGCTTTATTCGCAGAAGGGCCATCCGTCACCTCCAGCGCGGAAGAGTAGCGATATTGGCGGGCGGAACGGGAAATCCTTTCTTTACTACCGATACCTGTGCGGCATTACGAGCGTCGGAACTCGATGCGGACCTGCTGATAAAAGCAACAAAAGTGCGTGGTGTTTACAGCGACGATCCCAAGACAAATCCGGATGCACAGCTCTTCGATAAATTAACTTTTGATCAGGTACTTAAAAAGAACCTTAGAATAATGGATCATTCGGCAATAAGTTTATGCCGGGACAATAATATCCCGATCGTCGTCTTAAATATTTTTGAAAAAGGCAACATCACGAAGGCTCTTTATGGCGAGCACATCGGTACCAAAATTTTTATGAAATGAGGTTGGAGATGCCTACTAATGCAATAGTCTCGGACACCGAATCAAAAATGAAAAAAGCCCTCGAAGTCCTCCACAACGAGTTAAAAGCTGTCCGCAGCGGCAGAGCCGCAACAGGCCTGGTTGAAAACATAAAGGCCGATTTTTACGGAACACCTACGCCGTTGAAGCAGATGGCAACCCTGGCGACGCCTCAAATGGATATGATTGTGATTAAGCCGTTCGATCCTGCTTCAATTAAAGATATTGAAAAAGCAATCAAGGCCAGCGACCTGAGCATCGCACCGATCGTTGATGGAAAAATAATCAGGCTTAATATCCCACCGTTAAGCGAAGAAAGAAGAAGACAACTCGTTCAGCAGGCCAAACAAACCGGCGAACAGACAAAGGTCGGCATTCGCAACATACGGAGAGATGCAAACAAGCATCTCGAAAAGCAGCAAAAAGACAAGCTCATCACTGAAGATGACCTCGAAAAAGGCAAGAAACAGGTCGATGATATTACCAAGAAGTACACTGACAGGGTTGACGAGCTGATAAAACACAAATCAGACGAAATAATGCTCGATTGATTTTGCCAAAAAAAAACGCACAAATCATAAGTTTATAAGTTACAATTCAAGTATATTCTGCCCTTATGTTTTAGTGCAATTATTCATTTAATTTTGGAGGCCAAAACGATGCGAGCAACAAACAAAACAAAAATCAAGCCACAAAAAAAGACCGGCACAAAAACCCTCAAGCGATTATTCGTACTTCTGGTGATTTTGATTGTATTAGTGCTGTTACTTGTACCGGCACTCATTTCGTCAGGAAAAGGTCGCCAGATAATATTAGCCAAAATCAACGGCTCAATTTCCGGCCGAACCGATTTCTCCGATCTGTCGATGGGCTGGCTTAAAGGTATTAAAGTCGCTGATTTCAGCTTTAACGACAATGCCGGCCAAATTTCCGTTAAGGTTAAGGAAATTGCCACAAAACCGCACTACGGCTCCCTTTTGACCGGCAATTTATCCTTCGGCCAAACGTTGATCGACAAACCGAACGTTGAGATTAATATTAAAGACTTAGAGCAACAAAAGACCAAAAAACTCGAACCGGAAAAACCTGCCGGTAGCGAAATGGGACCGATAGTATTACCGGTAAAAAGAATAAAGCTTGTTCTAAATGACGGCAATGTTAAAGTTACCGGTCCTAAGTCCGGAACTGTTCAGCTTTCGCGGATAAACTCAAAGGTAAACTTGCAGCCGCCGGGAGAACAATCGAATCTCGATCTAACAATGGCCGTAGTAAAAGCAGGAAATGCTTCCGAGATCCAGGTCGCCGGCAGCATCACCCCGAAAAAGCAAACCGGCTGGAGCCTCAAAGGTGCGACCGGTGACTTGACTGTCGAAGTTAACGATCTCGACATCGAATCGTTAGGGCCGTTTCTTGCACTGGCCGGTGTTGACGTCCAGGCCAAAGGTCTCGTTCGCGGGCAGGTAAAAGGCCAAATAAAGAACGGCCTGATCGAAAATCTCAACGCCGACGTAAAGGCAAAGGATCTGGACATAACAGGGACGATGTTGAAAGGCGACCGCCTGCAAACCGGCGACCTTGACATTAACACTACACTGAGCCAGGGCAAAGAAACGATAGATATCCAGAGCCTGCAAATAAAGAGTGATTGGGCTTCTGCGTCGGCCAGTGGGACCGTCCCGACAACAATCAAATCCATTGGTGATATGCTCAGTGCCAAATCAAATTACAGCTTGAAGGGTAAATTCAACTGTGACCTGGCCGCCGTTTCATCGCAAATGCCTAAAACTCTTGGATTAAAAGAAGGCATGCAGTTAACATCAGGCCAACTGAACGGCATTGTTGATACATCCACCAAAACCGGTGGCCAAAAACAAATCCAGGCCAACGCAACCATCACTGCATTAGAAGGCACGGTCGAAGGAAAAAAAATCGCCCTGTCTCAACCGATAGAGGCAGTAGCACAAATCTCATCGGACAAAGCCGGCATAAACTTCGACAAAGTCGACGTCTCGTCTTCTTTTGTAAAAATCAACTGTGCAGGCAACACTAAATCGCTCAAATACACCGCCCAGGCAGACTTGGCAAAGCTGCAAGCCGAATTAGGACAGTTCGTAGATTTCCGCCAATGTAAGATGTCCGGAGAGGTTCACCACGAGACGGGGCAGATTTCCATCCAGGAAGATAAAATCGTAGTCTCCGGCTCAGGAACAGTAAAAAATCTGAATTTGAGTACAGAAGAGGGAAAAAGTGCCTCTGAACCTATGGCGAATATAGAGTATACCATCAACCTGGACAAGAAGAACAACCTTGTAAACATCGAATCCGTAATTGCCAACGCGAGCTTGGGACGGCTCAGCGTAAAAGACGGCGTTGTTCCGTTGAATAAAGACTCGGCACAATCTTTGCGCATGGATGTGACGGCAAGTAATCTCGACCTGGCGAAGATCAAACCGTATGCCGTCATGTTCGGCTCGCTCCCGAAGGACACACAATTGGCCGGCATCGCCGAATCCGAAGTAAAAGTCACATCTAAGAATGGCACTTACCACATAGTAACCGAAAAAACAAATATCAAAAACATCGAGTTTAGTACTCCCGGAGAGAAACCTTTCAAGCAGCCGAACACCTCAATAGTTGCCGATGTTAGCTTAAATCCGACAAACTTTACTTATTCAGGAAAACTCGACCTGTTGTCCGACCAGTTTAAGGTACACCTGAACATAGACAATCAGAACAAGAAAAACCAAATATCAGAATTCAAGGGTAATGCAGATTTGGAATATGACTGGTCGGCCATAAATACAATAGCAGCACCATATTTGCCGGAAGACTTAACGCTTAAGGGCAAACGAAAAGACTCAATCACTTTCACCAGCGAATACCCGACTGGCCAAAAGAATAAGCTCATGGCCAATCTCAACGCTAAGGGTAAAGTAGGTTTTGAACAGGCCGGTTATATGGGACTGGATTTCGGTCCAACTGATGTTGACATCGATGTGCAAAACGGATTATTGAACATTGCACCATTTGCTACGACCGTTAACGAGGGACAGTTTAACTTTGCCGGCGGCGCGGATTTCAAACAGGCCCCATCGCTCTTCAAAGCCGCCAAACCGATGCAAATGGTAAAAGATATTAAAATCAACGATGCAACAACGAAGAAACTTTTGAAATACGTCAATCCAATTTTTGCCGATGCCGTCAATGTCAGCGGCATCGCAAACTTCAACTGCGAGCAACTGGCCATACCGCTCAGCGCCGAAGCTAAGAACGAGGCGGTAGTTATCGGCACGATTTCGATGAACCAGGTCAGCTTGCAGACCTCAGATTTGCTGGGGCAGATTCTTACCATAGCCGGCGGCAGTGCTCGCGGTACAGTCTTGACCATTCACCCAACAAAAATTATTCTGCAGAAGGGCATTCTGCGATACGATGATATGCAAATCGATGTAGGCGATAATCCAATTAATTTCAAAGGGGCAATCGGCCTGGACAAGAGTCTGGATATGACCGTGACTTTGCCCTATACCACTGAAGGTCGAACGGCAAGAGTCGGCGGATCAACAAGAGGAACAAGGATTGTGCTGCCGCTCAAAGGCACGGTCGACAAACCCCAGCTCGATACCGGCAAGCTCCTCGAATTACAGTTAAAGAAAACAATAGAGGAAGAAGGAGAGGAACTGCTAAGAAGGGGTCTTGAAGAGTTATTCAAATAATACAGGATAAAAGATTCTTCTCGCCGGTAAGCTGGAAAAATTTATCGGCTAACGTGCCGCCCGATTGAAAGGGGACAAAGATGCTGACGCTTGAGAAGCTTTTAACTACACCCACGACCCAGGTCGGCAGAGCCGGTCGATTCGTTATTTTTCAAATCAAACTCTGGTCGCACTGTGCGAGACTCCTGAAGTTTAACCGCTCGGGCCAGCAGGCCGCCGCCCTGTCGTACCATACAATCTTCGGAATTGTCCCTTTAGCGATCGTTACCCTTATGATATTTCAGTTGTTTCCTGCTTATAGCTACATAGGTGAGAGGGTAAAAAATTTCATATACGACCAGGCCAATTTCACAGCTTTCAACAGTCCGGTTCAAAACAGCGCCGATCCAGATCAGACGATCAAACTTACCGAGCATCTTGATGCTATCGTTGCGAGGTTCTTCACCGAGACAAACAAGGGGCAAATCGGCCTGTTCAGCATATTGATTGTAATTTGGGCAGCCCTGGCTCTGCTGACGACGATAGAGAAATCGTTTAACAATATCTGGCACGTCGCGACCGGCAGGAACTTCCTGCATCGGATTATCAGCTACTGGGCGCTTCTGACCCTCGGACCACTTATTCTCGGAACGGGTATATACTTTATCACACGATATTCGCAATTCGTAAAACTACAGGAAACCGTACTATCACATGTCGCTCCTCAAATCCTGTCCTTCTTTGTAGCGATGGTTGCCTTTTTTCTGCTCTACTTCGTTATGCCTAACACGAAAGTCAGCATCAAGGCCGCTATCTGGGGTGCGGCGGTCGCAGCCCTGGTCTGGATGGCTGCCAAAAGCATCTTCGGATATTGCATAACAGAATTGGGTCTATACCGCACGGTTTACGGCGTCATGGCGCTTATTCCCATGACGGTAGTCTGGATTTATATAACCTGGCTGACAGTGCTGTTCGGCCTGCAGTTGACATACACCACCCAGCACCTGAAGAGTCTCGACGCTGCCGAGATTGCCGCCGCCAGAAAAACCGAGGAGCATTTCATAGCCAACGACATGACCATAATAAACGTCGTTAGAGAGATCGCCGAAGCTTTCCGAGACAATCAGGCTCCTGTCCCGCCGGAGGAGATATGCGGCAAATTAGACATCCCCGCGGAATTCGGACAGAAAATTCTCGACCACCTTGTACACAGCAAAATTATAGTCAGGACATCAGAACCGCAAGCAGGTTTTATGCCGGCCAGAGACCCGGCCAATATCAAACTGTCAGACATCGCCGAAGCAGCATCCGCGACCGGATTTGCACAACCCCGAACCGACCAGCCGGACAGTTTGCAGCAAATAGCCCAAACTCAACGAAACGCCCTGGCTAAATATAACCTCAAACAAATCCTTGATACCGGGACGAATAGTCAAAACTGCTGAATAAAGAGATTAGCGGCGTTGTAGATAAAAAACAGGCCGAAACCGAAAAGGGCCGCTGAACAAAAAATCAGAACCACTTTCAGACCGCGAGGACCGAGCAGTACCGAGCCTTTGAAACTTGCCCAGGACAGAATCTGCAGCCAAATCAGGTCCACCGACCAATGCGCCAGCGCAAAAAGTGCAAAGGCCCATATTCCCCATTGTGTTGACTGAGTGGCCAGGGCAAGGCCAACCGTTGCCCACCAGAGCAGAAAATACGGATTACCTGCCGTCAGAATAATTCCGGCCAGAACCGGCTTGCTGCTGAGTGTTTTCTGTTCATTTTGGGTATTGGCTTTGAGACTGAGCAGCGATTGGACCGCCATCAGCATCAGGAAGATACCGCCGGCCAGGCCGATTGCGATCTGCACTTTCGTTAGCTTGAAGTAGTAATCCAGGCCGAGGATAATGATAACCATAAGGGGGAATTCAATAATGCCGTGGCCGATGGCCATAAGGGTACCAGCCCAGCGGTTGCGCGTGCCCATCGTAATGGTGGTAGCAGTGACAGGCCCCGGCTGCAGGGCGCCGGTTAATGAGATAATAAATACCTGAGCTAAGAAAAATAACAATTCCACAGGATTGCCATCCTACTCGCCGATGATTTTAACAAGGACACGTTTTTTTCTTTTGCCGTCGAACTCGCCGTAGAATATCTGCTCCCACGGGCCGAAATCGTTATGACAGTCGTAATAACATGCCCACCATTAATCTCTAAAATAAACAAAATAATAATTACCTGAACTCAACAAAGCAATAAATCAAACAAGTTAACTACCTATCATCAACAGGTTCGGTTGCTTCTAATCGTCCGAAGAATTTTCCTCCTTATCATCTGCCCAATGGATTTGCCTAAACCACTCTTTGCTTCGTACGCTCTTAAGGTCAGGGTCGGACATTGCCCGTCTGCGGGTCAGAAGGGAGTTAGCTTCCTCTCCGATTTTGAGCCATCTTTTACATTCTTCCTCATTGTCAAGCAAAGCAGATACACAAGCCAGATTATAGGCTCCTGCCCCCTTCTTAATTGATTCTCCCTTCAAGCACTTCTCTTCAGCTTCTTTTAGGAGCATCCTTCGTTCTTCGTTTTCTTTGGTCCTAGCCAAAGCTATAAGCGCAGAGCCCCAATTGAAGTAAGCTTCTGACACATCAGGATTGATCTGGACGGCCTTCTGCAATTTTTCACAAGCCTGTTTCGCAAGCTTCTCAGCCTCTGGGCCATACTTCTGTTGGGCGATTTCTGCAAGAGCAGCAGCGAGGTCAATTAATGCCCATAAGTTATTCGGATCTATATCAAGTTCCCGGATGAAGCAGTCTGTAGCACGCTCATATTGTTCCCTCTCATAGGCACTCAGTCCTTGACTATGCAGTTTGCTCATTTTCCGTTGCTTTTCGGCTTCTTCAATCAGTTCCGTCACTAATCCCTTCCCTTTCGCCTCTATCTCTTTCAGCTTTTCTGTAACCTGCTCATCAATGCTTGCTAACCTTTGCTCCGCTTTCTCCTCATATTCTCTGGCCTTATCGCTAGCGGCCCTTGCTTCGCTGCATGCCTCTCTTGCATCTCCTAAGGCTTGTTTGACATCTGCCAGAGTTTCCCTATACTCTCGTCCACTTTTAAAAATCGCATAACCAACAAAGCCAACCAGCAAAGCAACTATTATGCCAAGTGCCCACTTGAGATTCTGCACGCAGTCTTTGTAATATTCCTTCGCAAGCTCCGCTTCAATCTGGTCTGCTGGTTTTTGTTTTTCAGGAACATGTGTCGCAGTCGAATTTACCTTTGTATTTTCGGTTGGTAATTCTGCTTTTACAATATTCGATTCATTAGGTTCAGGAGTAACCCCTGCATGGCACGCAAAAGCAAGAACAAATAGAACTGCGATTGCAATGATTCTTTTAATTTCAATGTTCATTTTATTCCTCTCCCAAAAAAATTTCTAATTCTTCTTCCTAACAAAACTATTCACTTTATACGAGCAACGAATAACTTATCATTCACCTATGATTTTTACCAGGACTCGTTTTTTTCTTTTGCCGTCAAACTCGCCATAGAATATCTGCTCCCACGGGCCGAAATCGAGCTTACCACCGGTTACTGCCACGACAACTTCCCTGCCCATCACGCTACGCTTCAGGTGGGCGTCGGCGTTGTCCTCGAAGCCGTTATGCTGATACTGCGAGTGAGGCTTTTCCGGCGCTAATTTTTCCAGCCAGACCTCGAAGTCGTTATGAAGCCCGGATTCATCGTCATTAATAAAGACGCTGGCGGTTATGTGCATGGCATTACAGAGTACAAATCCTTCTTTTATGCCGCTTTCACTCAGGCACTCTTCAACCTCCGGCGTAATATTAATAAATTCACGCCTTCTCGAAGTATTAAACCAAAGCTCTTTTCTGTAACTTTTCATAGCTATTATTTCTCCTTCTGCTTGTTGAATAATCCCGCTCCAAGATCGCTTCCTGGGCTGCCGGCAACAGGGTGCATGTAATTTCTTACTCTCTTGTCTTTTTCCAGAACTACCGTTCCTTGCTTAATTATGTTTTTTTCATGGTAAGTCACTTCGGCTCCGGTCAATCCGGTCGGGCCCATTTCTACGCCGTACCCCGAGTAGTTTTCATTACCGGTGACAACGCAATCATGCAATCGATACTTTCTCGGATTATCGATTCTTTCCCGCATCCAGAAATAATCGCTGCGCGTGATAATATTATGGTGGAACTCGAAATCTTCGGCCGTCCGGCAGGTCCATACGCCGGCGATATAAGCGCCATCTACAATACAGTATCTCATCGAGCAGCCCTTACCGGCAATACTCAGTGGACCGTCCCAGAATACCGTGCACCCGTGACAATTACGGAAAATGCAGTGATCGACCACAAATCCGTCCCCCGTGGCTAACACGGCGGAATAGATGTCGATTACGTTGTTATCGCCCACAAACATACACTGCGTCACGAGCAAATCTTCCAGGTTGTCACCTATGCGCGAGATACAGTTGTGCCAGTTCCGAGACAGAGGGTTGCCGAGGAACTTCAGGCCGCGTATCGTGACATGACTGACTGCTATTTTAATACCGTATGTTGCCGTCAGGCCGTCGAGACTGCCCTGCTTTCGAGGATCTTCAGTGGACAATATGACCGGCATCAGCGCTGGCTTCCACTGTTGATCATCAGGCAGAACAGCAGCCTCAATTACCAATCGCTCACTTTCAGTATATAGCCTTGTACCACCAAATTCAACAGACTCAGTAAGGTTATATATCCCCGGCGCTATCTTAATTGTAGTCGGGCCTGGTTCTGTACGGTTGTTGACCATTTCCGCCGCCCGCCCTATTGTCCGGACAGGATTATCTTTTGTGCCAGGATTTACATCACTGCCGTTCCTTGCGTCCACGTATATCGTCTCAGCAAGCCCGTTTGCGGCGAGAACAGCAACAACCAAAACTGTCAGGAAAAACCTCAGTCCTTTTTCGTGACTTTTCATAATTTCTTTCCTTCAAACCGATATCAATTAGAGTCTGTTTCTTACCATATCTAATCGCCCCCTGGCTCCGGGATCAGTCGAAAAGAGTTTTTCAAGGTCTTCGCAGGGATAATCATCACAATAAGCACAATTCTCGATGCCTTTCTCCACGGCGCATATTCTCATCGGGCAACCATTATTGGAAAACAATCTTCCGCCTTCGGTTTTGCAGCCGTCACAATCGCGGACATCCTCGGGATTAATTTCCTCGCCGTAGTACTTTTTGATTTCCTGCGCGACATTCGCCCTCATTTTATATTTTTTTTCTTCATCCGGCTCTCTCGTTGCCAAATAGATCTGACAAGTCCGGCAGATAAGCCCGCAATATGACAAATTCTCTTCCATTTGCTTTTCTCCCATATAAACAGAATTACTTTTTACCAAGCAGATTTCGATAGACTTCTTCGATTGTATCGACCATTGTATCCGGGGCGAACTTCTCTTTTACGGATTCTTTGCCGGCCCTGCCAAGTTTCTGTCGCAAATCCGCATTTTCTATCAGTTCGGCACAGGCTTCGATTAGCTGCTCGACATTTTTAGGCTCAATCAAGCGGCCAGTATTTTCATTTACGACCTCTTTCGCGCCGTCCACATCGAAAGATATTGCCGGCCTGCCGCACAGCATCGCCTGAGGCAGCGTTCTGGCGAGACCTTCCCTCAGCGAGCAGTGGACAAGCATATCGGATGATTGAATAGCAAGTGGAATCTGACTTGGGGGCAAAAGCCCCGTAAATTTAATTCTGTCGGCCAATCCCAACTCGCGAGCCTGCTGTTTGTAATGCTCAGAAAGATTACCGTCCCCGACAAAGAGCCAGACGCAATTTGCAAACCGCTTCGAAAGCTCTTTAGCAGACTCGATGATAAACTCATGGCCCTTGAGCATAAACAACCTGGCAACGGTGACAAGAACAACCGCATCTTCACCAATGCCGTACTTTCGACGGAAGCCACTTCTCCGCTCCTGTGAGATCGGCTCCAGAAATTCGTCCTCATCTATGGCCGAATACGCTGTCACGTACTGCTCGGGCTTGCCAATCCCCACGGCAGTTGACTGCGCCGTCATGGCATCGGCGACGCTGATGAAGAAATCCGTCCTCTTCGCTGCCGACTTTTCTATCGCGATGTAAAACTTGTTCAAAGTTTCGCTCTGGTAGGGATGAAAAGCCAGACCATGTAATGTATGGACAATTTTTAGTTTTGGATTTTGAGCTTTGAGTTTATTTCCCACGAACCGGCCCAATATCCCGGCCTTGGCGGAATGGGTGTGAATGATATCCGGCTGTAATTGACGAAGCAGCTTCTTAATCTGGAAGTAGCTGATCGTATCATTAAAAGGATTAATCGCCCTGCGAAGTCTGTCGATAACAATTACCTTATAACCCTGCCCCTGAGCCTGGTTGAAAAGTTCGCCCTCAGGCCCCAGCGCCGGCCCGGTAATCAGCGTGACATCATGCCCTCGCTGGGCCAGGACTTTACAAGTGATAATCGTATTCTCCTGTGCACCGCCCAAAATCAATCGAGTTATTATATGAACAATTTTCATAAAATATAGAATACAGAATACAGGACACAGAATACAGAATACAAGATGGGAGACTCGTATTTCAATTGTTTTTCCTGACAGCGTTCGAGTAGGCAGCTAAGAGTCTGGCAACCTCGTCAATCTGCTTTGCAAGAACATCTGTATTGCCGTAACTTAAGTCATTCGCCAATATCAAATAATAGCGGCATTCTTCGAGCGAACCCTGGGAAATATTTAAATATCGTATCTTGTCCGCCGTCCCGGTCTTTTTGAATCCTTCTACTATATTAGCCGCAATGGAAACGGAGGCTCTCCTTAGCTGAGAAGTCAAACCATAGATTTCTTCCTTTGGAAAACCTGAAGTCAAGCGATAAACCGAAAGAACAAACTTATGTGCCTTTTGCCAGACTATCAAATCCGTAAATCTCTTAGCCTTTTCTTTTGTCACTTTGTTCCCCCTGATATATAGAGTTTCACATTAATTCAATAACCTCACTAAGTAAATCCTTGATTCTCAAAAGCGTTTAAGGCATCGCTCACCTTGGAAAATACCTTTGACTCCAGACTTCTATCTGCCTGGAGCATAAAACCACGCAACTGTTTTTCTATCAAGACTACATCGGCATAAGAAATAACGGGGATGTACATATAATCATCAACATCATTATCGTTAGGAGCAAGGTCGGATTTCATTCTCTTTTCTCGAACTGTCCAATAAAGGTTAATCGCCGGGCAATCTTCTATGTCAATTTCCGCTAATATAGCATCAACATCAATACCGGGATTAAAAGCTCTTAGTATCTTGTCAATCTTCAAAAGCCGTTTTATCCAATCTCTCCGATACTGTTGTGGATTGCTAAAATACTCATCCTTTTGCGCTATATCCTCAGACATAGATGCACAGAAATCAACTACTCGATCTTGATATATTTTTATATTATTTTGTTTCCATCTGAAAGTCTCTTTAGCCCATTCTCCGACCGACAATGCTGGTACCGTTATTGGCAATTTGCCTTTTCTCTGAATCTGTTGCAATTTGTCTTTCTTAATATAGCCTGGAACATCACGTACCAAAATACCAAGTGTCGATTGAAATGTGCTATTATCGGAGATATTCTGAAGAACCGGTGGAAGTTCGGGTAGATGAACGTCCGGTTTTTGTTTTTGACATTGAGCCAATATTTCCTGTGTATATACCAGATAATCCGCCCCAATTATATATTTGACTTGTGCTGAATCAACAACTGCCGCAATACCGCTTGCAGATTCTTTAGTAGCATTGCCCTCCACCCACTCTAGTGCAGCATAAGGATTAAAAATGAGACCACAACATGATCTAATGAATCCGTCAAGACAGTTATACTCTCCTTCAGACTGCCCTTCTTGAAGTTTCTCTCCTTTTCGTATTTTGGCAATATTAATCAAGTGATTCGTATCAAGATATATTTTCGGCGGTCTTTGGATGAAATCGAATTTACTGTCTTGCGTCTGTGTCATTCTGTATTCTGTATCCTGTATCCTGTATCCTGTATTCTAATATTTTATCCACATCAAGCAAAGTCCCTGAGCCGGAGCGAGCCTACCGGCAACAGTTCGGTCTTTTGCTTCGAGTATTTCATTGATCTTTTCAGGCTCCCATCTGCCGAGGCCGATATCGATAAGAGTACCAACGATATTTCTTACCATATTATACAAAAAACCATCGCCTTCGACATTAACATATATCCACTTGTCCTCGGCCGTGACGTCACAGCGGAAAATTGTCCTGACTGAGCTTTCCCGCCTGTCGGCAGCGGAAGCGAAAGACTTGAAATCCTTTTTCCCAATGAGCATTTGAGCCGCCTGGTTCATCGCCGCTACATCAAGTTTCTTTGGCATGTGCCAGCACTGATTCAGCCGGAGCACAGGCCGATAGCGACCGGTGTAAATCGAATAGCGATAGAGTTTGCTTTTGACACTACCGAGAAGATCAAAATCTCGCGGAACTTCTTCGGCGGATGTCACCACTATCTCGGGCGGGAGTCGGTCGTTGATTGCATCGGCGAAATTTTCCGTAGGGATAGGTGAGTCGATTTCGAACAGGCCGACCTGTCCCAGTGCGCTGACACCGGCATCGGTCCGGCTTGCACCATGGACGTGAGTTTTTTCTCCTACAAGACTCGATAGCGCCTCGACAAGCTCACTCTGGATGGTTCTCTTGCCCGGCTGTATCTGCCAGCCGGAGTATCGACTGCCATCGTACTGTATGGTGAGTTTTATCTTGCGGATAGCCATTTTATCAAGAATACAGAAGTCAGAATCCAGAATTCAGAATAATTCATTATTTGTTAGATTTCTGGATGGTACGGTTATATGCATCAAGCAATTTACTTACTTCTTCTAATTGTTTAAGTAACTGTGAGCAATCACAGTATCCAAGATCTTCAGCAAGAATTAGATAATAACGGGACTCTTCCAATGAAGCCTGAGCTATATTGAGAAAGCGGGACTTATCAGCTTTACCTGCCTTTTTGAAGCCTTCGACAATATTTGCAGGAATAGACACAGCAGCTCGTCTAAGCTGTGAAGTAAGACCATAGATTTCAGATTGAGGAAAAGTACTTGTAATTTTATAAGTAGCAAGGACGAATTTATGGGCTTTTTGCCAGACAATTAAATCTTGAAAGTGCCTCGCCGCTTGCCTCATTCTGACTCCTGGCTTCTGAATTCTGGCTCCTACACTACAGCAGTTTCTCAGCGATTTGAACAGCGTTAAGAGCCGCACCTTTTCGCAACTGGTCACCGGCCACCCAGATATTTATGCCGCGGTTCTCAGGAATTGATTCATCCTGGCGGATCCGTCCGACAAGAATATCGTCTTTGCCGGAAGCATCAATCGGCATCGGGAAGCGGTTATTCTCGCGGTCGTCCAAGACCGCCACGCCCATAGCAGTGCTCAAAAGGTCTCTTACCTGGTCCGGCGTCATCGGATCGGCAAACTCCAAATTAATGCTCTCGCAATGCGCCCGGAACACGGGAATACGAATGCAAGTACATGTCACTGCAATCTCCGGGCAGTCGAAGATCTTGCGGGTCTCGTTGACCATCTTGACCTCTTCCAGATTATATCCGTTCGACTGGAGCGCAGAATCATGGCTGAAAACGTTAAACGCAATCTGATACTTGAACGCTTTGCAGGTCGGCTCTTTGCCGGCAAGAATCTCACGCGTCTGCTCCTCAAGCTCAAGCATTGCCGACTGGCCCGCCCCGCTGGAGGCCTGATACGTGCTGACAACCATTCTCTTGACAGGATTAGCTTTATGCAGCGGCCAGACCGGCACAATCCCGATAATCGTCGAGCAGTTCGGATTCGCAATGATACCCTTATGTTGAGCGATTGCCTGAGGATTAATTTCCGGAATAACCAGCGGAACATCCGGGTCCATTCGGTAGGCCGATGAATTATCCACTACAACCGCACCTGCTTCGACTGCAGGTGGGGCAAATTCTTTGCTGCGGGACGCCCCGGCACTGAATAGAGCGATATCAATTCCTTTGAAGCTATTTTTCGTTAATTCTTCAACGACGTACGTCTTACGCTTGAATTCTATCTTTTTGCCGGCCGAGCGGCTGCTCGCCAGCATTTTTAACGAACTGAACGGAAAATCCCGTTCTTCGAGAATTTTTAGAAATTCCTGACCGACCGCGCCGGTCACTCCTGCTATCGCAAGATTACAGGCCATAATTTCAAGCTCCTCAATCTTTTCCCAAACTTAAGGGCAGCCGTACCGGACTGCCCATCGAACTTCTCAAAAAACCACTATCGGCATATTATAGCGTCTCTACTACCAAAAACAATGTTCTTGTCAATATTTTTCGCCATTCGATATTCAGCTACGAGTCTTGTCCGGAGATGTTCGCTGCCAAACCGCCGCCATGACCGAAGCGGTGATAATACAAATGAATACGAAAATCGCCGCCGGCATGGCCGTTTTTTCGCCGAAATGCTTCAATGCCAGAACCGTCCCCAGGCCTGCATTCTGCATCCCAATTTCGATTGCAAGCGTTCGCCTTCTGGGTAATTCCATCCGAAAAACCGACCCGACGCCGTAGCCTGCCAGCATTCCATATACATTCAAAACGACCCCCGCCGCCAGGATAATGAGCGTTACCTGTGCGAGGTAAGACTTGTTAAGAGCAATTACAAGCGAGCAGATAAATATGATGAACGTTACCGATATCGCCGGGAATACCGGCAGAATCTTCTCGACCCTGCTCTTGAAATAATGCCGCACCCCGAATCCGACAAACAACGGCACAATCACCATCTTTATAACACTTAGCACCATTTCCAAAAACGGCACTTCCAGCCTCGACCTTGCCAGAAGGAACGTAAGGCCCGGCGTCAATAACGGGCACAACAGCGTCGAGACCGTGGTTAGTGAAACAGAATACGCCGTGTCGGCTTTGGCAATGTAACTCATCACATTGCTCGCCATCGCCCCCGGCGCCGAGCCGGTCAGTATCAATCCGACTGCAATCTCCGGCGGCAGGTTAAACAGCTTTACCAGAACAAACGCCCCCACCGGCATAAGACTGAACTGCGCCGCCGAACCGATAAAAACAATAACCGGTTTTTGCGCGATTCGCTTAAAATCCTCTACCTGCAGCACAACTCCGATCCCGAACATGGTCAACGCAAAGAACCAGTCCATGTAGCCCTTCAAAGCCACAAACGGTCCCGGCCAAATATACGCAGCCAACCCGAACAAAACCACCCAAACCGCAAAATATTTCGTATAAAAGGTAAGTATCTTCTTGAACATAGAACAAAGTATAAAGCTCTACCGCCCTTCCGACAATCTCAAAAGTGACTAACTCCAAGTGCTTTATAGAATCACAGGTTCATAAATCCATTGACTTCTCGCTTTCGAGGAGTATCCTTAATTTATGATTTATTCTCTGTGGAGGCAACATGGCTCAAAAATCTAAGATCGAATGGACTGAATCTACCTGGAATCCTGTCACCGGATGTACAAAAATCAGCGATGGCTGCAAGAACTGCTACGCGGAACGGATGGCATTACGTCTAAAAGCTGCAGGAAGTCCTAATTACGCAAAAGGTTTCCAAGTTACACTTCACGAACACGCTCTTGAAATTCCATTACGCTGGAAGCAGTCTCGTACAATATTCGTAAATTCGATGAGCGATCTTTTCCACAAAGATGTCCCTTTTGATTTCATCTCAAAAATCTTTGATGTTATGCACCAGGCATCCCAGCACCGATTCCAAATACTAACGAAACGCTCTAAGCGTCTGCTCGAACTTAGTTCCAAGCTCTCATGGCCGGAAAACGTCTGGATGGGCGTAACTGTCGAGAACGAAGATTGTACATTCCGCATAGACCACCTCAGGCAGACCGACGCGGCCATAAAATTCATCTCCTTCGAGCCTCTTCTTGGTCTTATCCCAAATATTAACCTTGAAGGCATAGACTGGGTCATCGTAGGTGGCGAATCCGGCCCAAAAGCAAGACCAATGGAGCCCAAATGGGCTACAAATATACGCGATCAATCTCTTGACGCGGGTGTCCCCTTCTTTTTCAAACAATGGGGTGGCAAAAACAAAAAGAAAGCTGGACGCATGCTCGAAGATCGCACATGGGACGATATGCCCTTATTGGATAAAGAAAAATTACTCGTGAACATAAATGAGTGACACATTGCCAACTATTTGGGAAGGCTCTGCTCACACCTTCGCAAAACACCGAATTCTAGAGACTTATCTGAAGGCCTGGATGCCAATCATGTCAAGACAATCATATAAATTAGGCTCCTCAGAAGCAGAATTGTTGTTTGTTGACGGTTTCGCTGGCCCTGGATGTTATGCCGGGGGAGAACTCGGAAGTCCCATTTTAGCGATAGAATCCGTTTTAAAGCATTCCCATTATTTACCCATCCCTATTAGCTTCTTATTCATTGAGGAACACAAAGAAAGACATGCTGTTTTACAAAAAAAAATTGAAGAATATAGAAGAAGGACAGAGGAATCTCCCAGAATCAATTCCGTTAGTGTGAAGATAGGCGAGTGTGAAAGAGTATTAAAAGAGGTTCTTGATAGCCATGAGAAAACCAACCGTAAAATTGGACCAGCATTTTTCTTCCTCGACCAATCAGGATTTTCCGATGTATCAATGAATCTAATTCACAGAATAATGTCTCAACCTCTATGCGAAGTATTCTCATATCTAAATTGGGACCATATGAACCGATTTCTCACAGATAAAACTAAATGGCCATCTCTTAACAGAACTTTTGGCGGCTCTGAATGGCGCACAGCCCTTGGGCTCGAATCGAATGAACGTTCATTATTCATATTGAAAACCTATAGAACTTCACTCCAAGAAAAGAGTGACAGTAAATACATTTGGCACTTCGCTATGTGCGATACCAGCGACAAGTTACTTTATTGGCTTTTCTTCTGTACAAATAGCTTGAAAGGCTTAGAAGAAATGAAAAGAGCTATGTACAAAGCCGATCCTGGTGGTGGATTTCGATTCTCTGACAAAGATGATCCGTCACAACTAAACCTTTTCGGCAGTTACCAAAACGAGATGCTTGCTCAAGACTTGGCAGTGACCCTACAAGGAAAGACACTGACAGTATCTCAGGTAAAGGAATTCGTATTAACTCAAACTCCCGCCTATTTATACAAGAAAGCACTCAGTCTCTTGGAAGACAAGGATAAGTTGGAGGTCATTAATCCTCCACCGGGCAGACGGAAAGGCACTTTTGCCACTGACGACATGCAACTAAAATTTCTTCCTAATTCTCATCCAAAAGCATAGAACTATTCTATCAGCATATTCAAATGTTGCATCAATTCTGACCTTCCGAGACAATACGAAGTACGTAATCTCCATCAAGTTAGGATGTCTTTATAATCGGCGCAGAACTCTTTTCGCTTGCATTGGGGGCAGTGAGTGCCTCTCCAGATGTTGTCGAATTGCTCCATGATTTTACCAACTAAAACTTCATCGTCGGTAATTATGCCGGACTCGAAGTTTCTTTTATGCTCGCTTTTAGCGCCCATGCCGGCACCGGTGAGATTGGCGCTGCCCGTGTAGGCAAATCTGCCGTCTATGACCACGGCTTTTAGATGTACTCTCGGGCACAAGATTCGCTCCATGCCGGATATCAAATTCGGGTACTTATCGAAATCTCTTCGAAAAGCCGGCCCAGGCTCTTTGGCATGTAGCAATCTGATCTCGATTTGTTTTTTCACTAAATCTGACAGGACTTCAAGAAACGGCACCATCCGTCCATTCTTATCCACGTGAAGGTCTTTTAAGTTAGACGTTGCTATCCAGAGAAACTTACGGGCCTTTTCAATTCGGCCGCAAATCACCTTCTCGTATATATCCCTGTCTGTAATGAATTCAAGCATTCCAAGTGAATCCGAACCTTAAGCGTCCATGCAATTCCATTTTACCTACGAACTCTGTGCTATACAATACAACATTCAAGTTCCAGCATCAAACTCTTGAATTCCAGCATTATTATCGGCACTGCCGAATCAATGTTCGAAATACACTTTAAATATGGTAAAGAATGAATACAAATAGGAAGGGAAAGATAATCGTGAAAAATCTTGAGGATTGTTTTGATTTGATTTATTGCTGTATGTTACTACTTCTCTGAGGGCTGTTGGGGAGTATCCTGTTCCTGCTGTTTTTCAGTTTTTTCCTGCTTGGAAGCTTTGGCTTCTTTCTCAAGCTCTTTTTTCTCGTTTTTTTCACGCTGGATTGCGTCGTATATTTCCCTGCGATGAACCGGTACACTCTTCGGAGCTGTTATGCCAAGACGAACTTTATCTCCACGAACATCAACAATTATAATCTCGACATCGTCGCCGATCATAATTGACTCATCTCTTTGTCTGCTTAGAACCAACATTGCTAACTCCTTTTGTCGGCTGGTTTTACTATACTATACAGTACGTTAATTTTCAGCCAGGTGTTCGTTCTTTTGCTCCTTAAATATTTTTATATGCCCTTGTTTAATAAATACTTAGCTTAAAAATCCCAACAATAAACAAGTCATTGACACAAATATATTTCGGCTAATTTCAAGAGCAAAAACAACCACTTTTATCTTTTTTTGTTTAATTAAGTCTGAATTTAACCCATTAGAAGTATATGTGCTTTTATTACAAGCACTTAAGTAAAATACAAGACATGAAAAAAGATATGTCAATTTCGCCGGATTAGGTCCGTTTTACTACTTAAACTCATGTTTTCGCCAGTACTCATAGCGAATAGCCATCCAGTAGCCAGCAACCGAGCCCAATGTGCCAAAAGCCACCATTTGCACCGGGAGTATAGAAATAACCGAGTTAGAAAAAAAGGCTGGAGGCCAGTTTTGAACCAGATACGACGCTTCTCTGCCGTAAATAGTGGCAATAAAAGCAGTTACAAAAGCACTGGCGACTGAAGGCCAGATATAGCTGACATTAAGGAATTTCTTTACGATGAATGCAGCAACTCCAAATGAGACTAATACGCCAAAAACAACCTGTCCGATAGCCGGCTGGCCGACAACCATACCAAGATTGTCATCTGATACTCTAACGTCCTGAGCGACGATCCTGATACAAAATTGAGCTACGAAACCCGAGCAGACCAAGGCAATAATTATATTCAAATATTCACCCGGGGTTGCTTTAGATTTTTCCTGTGCTGCAGGAATTTTGTTCGGCGCTAATTTCTTGGCTAACAGCACGCCGACAAAACCTGCAGCAACAACAATCAGCCAGAAAAACGGTTCCCATTTGAGCGATGCTACAAGTGCCTGACGCTGGACGGCTGTCGGATTGAGTTGTATCAGACCGGCCATGCTGCCGGAGCGAACGGCCCAAATAGCCAGGCCGGATGGGGCCGCCAGGATACCAATCTGGCGTCCATATGGCCAGGAAACAAAATAGCCTATAAAGCCGGCAACAAACGCTAAAACAATCAATACTACCGCCCCGTTGGAACCCATAGCTTTGACCGCGCCGAATGGTTCTGCATAAGGCCATGCTAAAATACCTATCAACAGCACGCCGATAGCAGCGACAGCGGCGATTCTCAACTTCATTGGCCAGGACAATTCCATAACTCATATTCCTTTATTTTACAGGCGGTAAAGTAACACTAAAACCTGTGCAGGTCAATAACATATTCATCAGGTCTTTAGCTAATTCGGCGTTTTGCGGATGACGATTCATTTTTAGGCTTGACTGTCCGGCGTTTTTAATCAACAATCAAATACAGCAGTAAATACCTGTCAAAGAGTGTTGAGATAGGGTCTTTCCAGACGATAGAAAGAGAAGGAACAAAACATAAGAAACTTATGAGTTGATAACCTGAGATCAGGCTTCTGATCGACGATGCCCAACAAGCAGTATGGCCTCGCGTGAAAAACGGAGGTAAATATTAATGGATTATTAAGGGCGAGGTGAACTGTGAAACAGCCGGACATTGAAAGCTACAATATCACACATTCGGAATCGCGGACGGCCCTGAACGGCCATGTTAAGGACTTTACGGCAGGTTTCGACAAGATTATGGACCTGGCGAGCGTAAGATTTCATTTCATTGGCGCCGGCGGTATCGGAATGAGCGGGCTGGCGCAGCTTCTGATGAAAAACGAAGCAATTGTAGCCGGATCGGACCAGATGCCGAGCGAAGTTGTCGACAATCTTTGCCGGATGGGAGCCGATATCAAAGTCGGCCATCGTGCCGAGAACCTCAGCACTGAAACCGATGCGGTTGTTATCTCGGCGGCGATAAAAGATGATAATCCGGAGCTTAGGGAGGCCCGCGAGCGAGGATACAAGGTCTATAAATACGCCGATATGCTGGGCGAGCTGATGGACCACTATGAAGGCATAGCTATCAGCGGCACTCACGGCAAAAGCACTACAAGCGGATGGTTGACTCATCTGCTCAAACAGGCCGGCATTGATACGAACTTCATAATCGGAGCAAAAATCAATCAGTTGGACAGCTCTTCCGGCGTCGCAAACAGTAAATACTTTGTTGCAGAAGCCTGTGAATACGACAGAAGCTTTTTGAACCTCAAGCCCAAAATCGCCTGTATTCTCAATATCGAGCAGGATCATCTGGATTACTACAAGGACGAAGATGAAATAGTTAAAGCCTTCGACGAATTCGCGCTCGGCACAAAAAAGAACGGCACACTCATTGCCAACGGCCAGGATGCTAATGTAGCAAGGATCCTTAAGCGACTTGGAAAGAGACTGCCATACGAAACCTTCGGGCTTGAGAAGAATTGTAATTTCTACGCCGAGAACATCGCGCTTAATGATGGATTATATGCTTTCGATGTCTATTACAACAACCAACTGCTGGGAGCAACGAGAATATCGCTGCCCGGAAAGCACAATATCATGAACGCGCTGGCGGTTATTGCCATGGCGATTAAAATCGGGCTTGAGCCTAAACGGGCACTTCAATCGCTGCCGGGCTTTACAGGCATTGACCGGCGGCTAATGCTCAAGGGGCAGTTCAACGGTATAACCGTTCTCGACGATTACGCCCACCATCCGACGGAAATCAGGGCATCGCTCGCAGCAATACGCCAGAAATATCAGTTGAAGCACATCTGGTGTGTCTTTCAGCCTCATCAGTACAGCAGAACGAGATTTTTACTTGATGATTTTGCGGAAAGCTTTAAGCTTGCCGATATAACAATTGTGCCGGAAATTTATTTCGTCCGGGACTCGCTTCAGACAAAAAAAGAGGTCAACGCAGAGATACTGGTAGATAAAATGCAGGAGAACGGCACGAACGCGGTCTTTATTGAGACCTTCGAAGCAATATGTGATTATCTAAAACGCAACGTCAGTCCCGGTGAGCTGGTGGTCACCATGGGTGCAGGTGATATTTGGAAGGTGGCAGATGAGTATCTTCAGTGGCTTAGAGCAAATAGTTGAAACAGATTATCCGTTGGCAAAGCGAACATGGTACGGCCTTGGTGGACCCGCCGACTATTTTATAAGACCCAAAACTATTGATCAGCTTAAGGAAGTTGTCAAAAGATGCAATGAAAATGAGGTCCGAATCTACGTATTAGGCTTCGGTTCAAATCTCCTCATCAGTGACGACGGACTGCGGGGAGCCGTGATAAAGCTTGAATCCGAGCAGTTTTCACAGATCAAGTATAGCAAGCAGGAGGTTGTCGCCGGGGCCGGAGCCGAATTGAGCAAGCTGGTTCTAAAATGCGTGGAAAAAGGTCTCTCCGGCGTCGAAGCACTCACGGGTATACCCGGCTCGGTAGGCGGGGCAGTGAAGATGAATGCGGGCGGCAATTTCGGAGACTTCGGTTCGGTTGTGGAATCTGTTACATTGATGGACAGTGCCGGAAAAGTCTTCGAAAAGAGCAAGCCGGAACTGGAATTCAACTACCGCCGGACAAACATTACAGCGAAATTTATTCTTAGCGCCCGGCTGAAACTCAACGAATCCGATCCGGAGCAAATCATGCGAACGGTCAAAGAAATCTGGATTCATAAAAAAAATAGTCAGCCGCTCAACACGAAAAATTCCGGCTGCATATTTAAAAATCCTCCTGATACCTCAGCCGGCGCTTTAATTGACAGAGCCGACCTGAAAGGACTTCAGATTGGCAGAGCAGTCGTCAGCGACAAACATGCCAATTTTATAATCGCCCAGGAAGGATGTAGCAGCCGCGATGTTACCAGGCTGATAGATGTCATAAAACAGAGAGTCAAAGAACAGTTTAACGTCGAACTTGAACTCGAAATCGAAATCTGGGATTAGGTACGGTGCGATGAATCGCACCAAACTCGTAGCTATAATAAATTGAAAACAGAACGCAGCAAAATACAAGTCGCCGTCCTCACCGGCGGTATCGGCTTCGAGCGAGACATCAGCATTCAGAGTGGTGAATGTGTTGCCGAGGCATTAAAAGAAGCCAGCTTCGAGGTAGTAACAGCCGATATCCGACCGGACAATCTTGAAATATTGGATGATAAAAGCATCGACGTTTTCTTTCCGGCTCTACACGGCATATTCGGTGAAGACGGCCAGCTCCAACAAATACTCGAGGACAGATCGCTTCTCTATGTGGGAAGCGGGCCGACCGCAAGCAGTCTGGCATTCGATAAAATGGCGAGTAAAAATCTTTTCAAAGAAACCGGTGTAGCCACTCCTGCGGCCATTGAGTTCGGCCCAGAGAGTAAGATTGACAGGCTTGAAGAACGATTGCGGGATTTTGCAAACGGTTACGTAGTGAAACCCATAAGACAAGGAAGCAGCGTCGGCGTGAGCATTGTTTCAGAGCCTCACGAAGCTATCGAGGCCGCCAGGCAAACCTATAGCGAGTTTGGAGATTGTATGATTGAGGAATTCGTGCCGGGCAAGGAAATGACGGTTGGTATCCTTAACGGTCGGCCCCTGCCGATTATCGAGGTCAGAGCAAAAACCGGCTTCTACGACTATCACGCAAAATACCTCGACGAGCAAACAGAGTACCTCTTCGACACAGTGACGGACACGACCATAGCGGCAAATCTCAACCGGACAGCGATTGATTGCTTCAATGCACTCGGCTGTCGGCACTTTGCAAGAGTCGATTTTATGCTGGGAAATGACCGAACCGCTTACGTTCTGGAGGTCAATACAATCCCGGGCTTTACAAGTCATTCACTTTTGCCCAAAGCAGCATCAAAAGCAGGACTCTCGATGAGCGATTTGTGCACCAATATTGTCGAGGCGGCATATTCATCGCTCGCCGGGCATAAAATATAAGCAAGACGCAGGACCATGGCAGCAAGCAGAAAAAAGAATAAGCCCAGAAAAATATCATTCAAGTTCAGTGGCCTGACAAAAAGGAAAAGGAAACGAGCAAGCTGGTTTGGTCCGAGTTTGATTACTATTCTGAAAGTACTTGTCGTTGTTTGTATTCTATGCGGGATAGTCGTCGGGCTTATGTCACTGGAGAAATACGTTAAAGAGACTATACCTGTCCAACAAGGTTCAGGCGAACTGGTGCTTGCCGATGTCCCCCTCTGGGTTAGCGATGAACTCAAAGAAAAAATCTACACAATTGCAACAGCAAAGGGCGTCAACGTGGCTCTTGACGACGAGGCCGTCTCATCAATGCAGCGCAATATAGAAGAAATGATCCCCTGGCTCGATGAAGTGAAAGTAAAGGCTCCTCACAATATTCTCCGCGTCGAAGCCCGATGGCGAAAACCTATCGCTCTGGTAAAATCGGGCACTATCAAATTCTACGTGGACGCCGAGCAGGTAGTGCTCGATTATATGGAGATGCCGAATCTTCCAATCGTCGAGATAAAGGGATTGCCGCCGGTTGCAAAAATACCGCCGCTGGGTGAAGTCTGGCAACGAGATGATCTCGCAGCGGCAGTAACGATATTAAATCAGCTCGATCACATGGACAGAATCCTCACGCCTGACAAACCGCTGCTCTATGAGATCGACCGAATCGACGTGAGAAATTTCAACGGCAGGCTAAACAGCCGCCTTGCTCATATTATTCTTTACTCGAATGACGATTCCCAAATTATCTGGGGTGCGGAATTTGGTCAATGGCAACGGCACCTGGAACCGACTGATGAGGAAAAAATAGCTAATTTATACAGCTATTATAAAGATTACGGCTCACTTTCAGGTGGCGCAAGATACATTATCCTGCGCGACCCGCGAGATAAAATTCCTCTGCCGATTGATAAATATTAGAGACCTGCAATACTATTCAATCCGGCCGCCAAGTCGGTATAGCGATAGGGTATTTGAAATTCCACGCAGATTGATTTGAGCTTTTGAAGAACTTCCTCGCTTAAACTGCTCTGGAAATCCGCATCTCCGTTGCAGCAAAAGATTCTGCACCCGGAAAAACGATATTCGTAAATAGTACACTTGCCGTCAATATTGTAAGGACATCGACTGCCCGGCATCGGCTTAATATTTTCGGCACCCAGATTAGCCGTCAGATACATCAGTTCCGGCGGAGTAATAAACAGGCGGTGGTCGAATCCTTCGAAATCACAGCAATCCCCGCAGGACCTGCACGCCCCCGCCATCTCAGAACACGAGCGCAGTTGCAGGTCTAACCACTGATAAATTTCAGCTACTTTTTCGAGCAGCCGCCTGTTTGCTTCGGGTCCTGCCACCACTTCTTGCTCCTCTTGATTTCTTCTATTTCCTCGAAGCTGTAGAGCCTGCCCCGATTGATGCCGGGGCATTTTTTGGCCGCCTTGTTCCATGCGCCAGGGCTCGCCAGATTATTCGGCCAGAAAGGCCAGCTCCGGCACTGGCTTGGTCTAACAGAATAAATCATGCACTGTCTTCCGCCAGCTTCGTTTTGTAGGAATATGCAGTCTTTGGTCGTTTGATGTTCGATTATTGTCGTTCGCAGCCCCACCCGCTTGAGATATTTCTGCCGGAACTTTCCTGCCGTCATTTTCAGAAAATCGGCAATGATTTCAATTTCTTGCCTCGTAACCCAGATATACCCCTCTCCCGGCCCCGAGCAGCAACTTCCACACCCCTGACACTCAAAGCTCAATCCGGCAACATACCATTTAGTATTCATCTTCGCCAACACCTTACCACATAAGAACAGCACCGGTGTCGGCGCTTGTTGCCATTGAGGCGTATTTTGCCAGGTAACCTTCAGTGATCTTCGGCTTGGGCGGTTTCCATGTCTTCTTGCGCTCGACAAGCTCTTCGTCGGAAAGCTTAACGTCTATTTTGTTGCCGGGGATGTCGATTTCGATAATATCGCCGTCTCTTAATAATCCAATGGAGCCGCCGACCGCTGCTTCGGGGCTTATGTGCCCGATGCTGCAACCCTTCGATCCACCACTGAACCGACCGTCGGTAATAAGAGCGACAGAGTCGGCCAGGCCGGCACCAGCGATATAGCTTGTGGGACTGAGCATCTCCTGCATTCCGGGCCCCCCCTTCGGACCTTCATGTCGGACGACAACGACGTCGCCTGCTTTGACCTCTCCGGCAAGAATGCCTTCACATGCGTCTTCCTGGCTCTCGAAGATGACGGCCGGGCCGGAGTGTTTGAGCATGGATTCGGGAACACCGGCGGTTTTGACAACGCTGCCGTTGGGTGCGAGATTGCCTCGTAGAATGGCAAGCCCGCCGGTCTTCGAGTATGCACTATCTAGTGTATGGATAACCTCAGTGTTTTTAATTTCGGCCCCGGCAATATTTTCGCCGAGCGCTTTTCCGGTAACAGTCAAGCAATCGAGATTCAGCAGGTTCGGCAACTTGCCGACCTCGTTTAGGATTGCGCTGATACCGCCGGCGGCGTCCACATCCTCGATGTGAATTTTGCTGGACGGCGAAACCTTGCAGATGTTCGGGCATTTCGCCGAGATTGCATTGATGCGTTCGAGGTCATATTTAATGCCGGCTTCATTGGCCACCGCAAGGCTGTGCAGCACAGTATTGGTCGAGCCGCCCATCGCCATATCCAGAACAAGCGCGTTATCGAACGACTTATCGGTTATAACGTCCAGCGGTTTTGTGTCGTTTTCGATGAGCGTCATAATCTGTTTGCCCGTGGCTTTGTAAAGCTCCTGGCGTTTCGGATCGACAGCAAGGATTGTACCGTTGCCGGGCAGCGCCATACCAATCGCCTCGCAAAGGCAGTTCATCGAGTTAGCTGTGAACATCCCGGAACAGCTCCCCTGCGAAGGGCAGCCGGTCATTTCAAGCTCCTTAAGCTCATCTTCGGTTATCTTGCCGGCATTGAACGCAGCGACTCCCTCGAATATGCTGATGAGGTCAACGGTTTTGCCGGCTTTTGTTTTGCCCGCCTTCATAGGCCCGCCGGAGACGAAAATTGTCGGAATATTCAGCCGGACTGCAGCCATCAGCATCCCGGGGATGATTTTGTCACAGTTGGGGATGCATACAAGCGCATCGAAACAATGCGCACGTATCATTGTCTCGACCGAATCGGCGATAATCTCTCGCGAGGCCAGAGAATACTTCATACCCGTATGTCCCATGGCAATACCGTCACAGACTGCGATTGTATTGAATTCAAAAGGAGCACCGCCGGCATCTCGAATGGCAGTCTTGACCACCTGTGCCACTTTATCGAGGTGGACGTGCCCCGGCACGATTTCACAGAAGCTGTTGGCAACAGCGATAAACGGCTTGTTAATATCGGCCGCATTTAGACCGCAGGCGTGGAGCAGGCCGCGATGCGGCGCCCGCTGAAAACCTTTTTTGACCATATCACTTTTCATAATCTTGTTTCTCCAAAATTGTTCAGCACGTCGATTCAAAATTTTCAAAATGGCATTTTAACCTTTCATAGAGCCCGGATAAAGAAAAATCGGTTGTTTCAGGTGAGAGAAAACATATAATAAACAGCACGAAACGTTTCTTATAAAGTGCAAATAAGAAAACCCAGATAAGAAAAGGAAAAAGCATGAGTGCTAAAAAATGTGAAAATTGCGGACAGGAATTCCAACAGTGGACGGAATTTTGTTCAAATTGCGGCCAAGCTAATGAAAATTATTCACGGCCGGCAGGTTTCTGGATCAGGGTCGGCGCGCATATTATCGACGGTTTGATATTTATTCCGATTGTGCTTTTGAGCTTTTGGAATATCTACTCATTTAAAAGCCCGGTCGTGTTAGTTTTGATAAGTCTGCCGGGATTCATATACAAACCCTTCATGGAATCGTTTTTCGGGGCGACACTTGGCAAGATGGCTTGCGGGATCAAAGTCATCGACGATAACGGCAAGAAACTCTCTTTATTCGGAGCATATATTCGATTCTTTCCCTTTCTAATTTCAACCGGCGTCACCCTGGCAGGTCAACTGATTATGTTTTCGTCACCGCAGTTCAAATCTGCCGAATCAATGATGGAAATCGCTCAGGCGCAACAGGGCAATTTCCTGGCCCCCATTGGTACTATTGTTGGTGTACTGGTAACGATCGAATGTATTTTCGCTGCATTTACATTCAGAAAGCGCGCATTACATGATATGCTTGCAGAATCTTTCTGCGTTTATAAAGAACCGAAGAAACTTAGTCCCGAACAATCCGAGCCGGCCGGGCAGGATGTGCAAACTTTACAGGTTTCTGAACGAGAAAATGAGTAATAAGTGACAAAAATGTTGCTTAATAAAGAATTTGCAGGAGAATTATAATAATGAAACATAGTAAAATACTGATTTTTACAGCAAATATTTTTCTTTGCATATTGCTTTTAATAGTCGGCTGTACAAAGCTTGCCGAGGAACCTGCTCAAACCAAAGTCGAATCCGAAGAACAGCAGCAAACTGTGAAGTTGACGTTAAAGTTCGACCAGGACGATTCAATCACCTATAAGGTAACAACAGAAGCTGATAATAGCCTTACTTGGGAAAGTCCCGATGCGAATAAACCGAAAGGCTTCACGGGCGGGCATACCGGCAGAAAAAGCGAAATTACTTTCACACAACAGATTCAAAGAATCGACGATAAAGGCAATGCTGTAGCAAAGATTACAATCAAGCAGCTAAAATATCTGTTAACAGTAAAAAATGACATCACAATGGATTTCGACAGCTCCCGGCAACAAGATCAACAACATCCTCTCAGCAAGCTGATTGGGCAAAGTTATATTATTGAGATGACAGAATCCGGAGAAGTTTCAAAAATTATCGACGCAAATGATGCACGGGCAGTCGTTAAGGGCACATCAGCCGCTGATAAAACAGCGGCAAATTTCCTTTCTGACAAAGCAATCACCGAACGCCACACAATTCCAGCCCTGCCCGCCACCGATAAAAATCAAGTACGCACCGGCGAAAACTGGAGCAGCATAAAGAGCCTTTCCTTCACAATGATGGGCTCAAAAGCATACGAAAAAATCTATACACTAAAAGAAATCAAAGACATGGATAATCGCCGGATTGCTATTGCCCAAATGGAAGCCGTTCCCTCAGCCGAAAGAGCAAAGGAGCTGCACGAGGAACAGTCAGTGTCTTTCTTTGCAAGTATGTCCGACAATACGGAAACTTATAAAGGCGAGCTAAAGCTGGATTTGACCAACGGCAAAATCGAAGAATACCGCGAAGAACTTATTACAAAATGGCTGATCGTCGATCCGAATCCGAAGGAAGGCCAGCAGCCCGCAGCGTTGAAGATGGGTGCCCTTCGTTCCTATAGCATCGAAAAAATTGATTAGAATCCTTATGCTCTTCGTGGGTCACTGCGTGTCGGCTGCTAAATCAATTGAAAGGAATAAAGTTGAAGGCCACGCTGCTAATTCTGACGACTTTAATTCTGAGTTTACTGGCGGGATGCAAAATAGCAACAGAAGAAGATTTGCCGGGTGAACCGGGTGAGCTTTTGACCGTAGATTTCCAGGCTGACCAAACTTTGCGATATAAATTGCTCTCCAGCAGAGATATAACCGTCGAGTGGGACACGACCGCTGCGAAATCTCGCCCGGGCAGTCCTGTTTCCGATAAATCCACAGAATCGCTGGAAATCATTATGGCTTATACACCCATAGAAGTCGATCCCTACGGCCTGACAAAAGTCAAGGCAACCTGCGAGTCGGTAAAAGTGTCTCGAAGCAAAGGCCCTCAAAGGGATGCCGTAGATAATCTCGCCGGCAAAACTTTCACGCTCGCTGTTGGGCCCACCGGTAAGATAGAAGATTATTCTCAATTGGATAAGCTGCTCAAAGAAATTGGTAAAAAAGCATTCCGGCCAAACTCTGATATCAAGGAACCCGACATGATTTGCGATTTTGTCGCTACGCAGTGGTTCCTGTGGGATGCAGTTTCCAGCATCGAAAAACCTTCACACGGCTTGTCAGTCGGACAAAGCTGGAAGTCGAAATTATCCGTTCCTACTCCGATGGTCATGCGAAAAGCACGAGATGTCACTTACAGGCTCGATGAAATTCGCCCGGGCGAAAAAGGCCGGCTTGCAGTGATAAGCAGCTCTTACAAGATAGCCGACTCAGCCCCGCACGAATGGCCGATACCTTATGCCGGCAGGTTCCAGGTGGCCGGGGCCTTCGGATTCTATAGAAATTATAAGGTCATAGATTTACAGGGCAAAGGCCAGGAAGTTTTCAATATCGACGCCGGCAGAACAGAACAATACAATCAGCAATACCAGTTGCAATTAAGTGCATCTTTGCTAATGCCTCTCGCCGGCGTAAATCCGAAGATAACAATCAAACAAAATCTGACAATGAAGCTCCTCGAAGATTAGGTTTTACATCGCATAAAATGCGAAACGGGAAATCAATTATGGAACATAAGAATTTGTGGGCGCCATGGCGAATTCGATACGTACAAGGCCTGGACAAGGAACCTCCTGCAGCAGGAAAAAAGAAAACCGGTTGTTTTATCTGTCACAATCTAAAGCATCCGCAGGATGACGACGATAATCTTGTGCTCTGGCGAACGGAGAAAAGCATCGTAATCCTGAATACCTTCCCCTACAACAACGGCCATTTGCTGATAGCGCCGGTAAGGCATATCCCCGATCTTCAAGACGCGAGCGATGAAGAGATGCTGGAAATGATTAAATTAATCCGAGAATCCCAAAAAGCCCTGTCGCAGGCGATAAAACCACACGGCTTTAATGTCGGTATGAATTTCGGCCGGTGCGCCGGCGCGGGACTGCCGGGACACCTACACATCCACATCGTGCCGCGATGGGATGGCGATACTAATTTTATGGCCGTTTGTGCTAATACCGACGTCATCAGCCAGAGCCTGACAGAACTGCTCGGACTGCTGAAAAAAATAAGCAAAGAACAGAACCTGCCAAATCTGTGAGAAAGTGAATGAGCTGTTGCGCAGTTACCGAAAAAACCAGCCGGGGCCGGGCTTTTCCGGAAAAGCAGCATCCTTACCGCTCGGACTTCGAGCGTGACCGAGACCGCATTATCCACTGTTCGGCCTTCCGCCGGCTTGAAGGCAAGGCACAGGTCTTCACTCCCGGTCTGGACGACTACTATCGTACACGCCTGACACACAGCATCGAAGTCGCTCAAATAGGAAGGACAATCGCTAAAGAACTCGGACTGAACGAAAGCCTCACTGAAGCGATATGTCTGGCGCATGACCTGGGTCACTCGCCCTTCGGCCACGCCGGCGAAAAAGTGCTCGATGAGCTGATGGCCGGCTCCGGCGGATTCGAGCACAACCGCCAGTCACTGCGAATCGTCGATTTGCTCGAACATCCGTATCCCGACTTTATGGGGCTGAATCTGATGTACGAAACGCGCCTCGGGCTGGCCAGGCACCAAAGCCCTTATGACAAAACGCAGAATGAGACTTTCAGCGAGAAAAACTGCTCGCTCGAAGGGCAAATCGCCGACATAGCAGACCGCATCGCCTACAACTGTCACGACCTCGAAGACGGCATGAGGGCAAGATTAATCAGCAACGAGCAGTTGAAAAGCGTGAAAATTTTCGCCGAAGCTCAGAACCAAATTAACGCCGGGGCAATTAAAGACCTCACTATCCGCAGAACACGAACAGCCAAAGCAATCATCGATAAGCTCGTCGGCGACTGCCTCGAAGCAAGCAAAAAAATGCTGAAACAGGCAAATCCCAAAACGCTGGAAGAGATCTACACCGCCGATACGAATTTAATTGTGCTGCCGCCCGAAAGCGATGCCGAACTTGCCGAGCTGGAAAAATTCCTGATGAAGAACTTTTATCTGCATGAAACATTGCTTCAAACCGCGGAAAAAGTAAAGGACTGGCTCCGACAGCTTTTCGAGAGGCTCTATATGGAGCCTGAATTGATGCCGGGATATTTCCAGCACTTCATTCCACAGCAAGGGCTACAAAGGACGGTCTGCGACTACATAGCCGGCATGACCGACCGGTTCGCCTCCAAAACGCTCGAAGAAATGCAGATGTAGTTATGCCGTGAAGCCGGTTTATGCGCCTGTAAGAAAATACGCAAAAGAGACTATTAACCAAAAAATAGGATATCCGACGTATGTCGGATAAAAATAGTCCTAATTTTTATTAAAAATTCGAACCGCCCGTAAAGTCAATCGTACGAATAAGCAGAACTACTGAAATTTGACAATCAAAAATAGAAAAGGATAAAAAAATGAAGACTTCAATGTTAAAATCGATAGACATAATTGCGTATGCCCTGCTGCTGATCGGGGCGTTAAACTGGGGTTTGGTGGGATTCTTAGGATTTGACCTTGTTGCCGCCCTGTTCGGACAAATGTCAGTATTAAGCAGAATGGTATACGCGCTCGTGGGTATTGCTGCGCTTTACGACCTGCTTTCTTTGCCGTTGATATTCAAACGATGGGACATCCATCTTGAGCATCACCCGGTTCACGCATAAAACAAACATTAACCCAGGCTGAACATATTAACTCAAAAGCCTCTTGCCAAAAGCAAGGGGCTTTTTTATTATGTATCCCGAGATGAGGTTAACAATGTCAGGCAAACTTGCTATCGCTTATAACAATCTTTCCAATATGCTCGCAGCCGGCGTGCCGGTGCAGCGTTCGCTTAATACTCTCATCCCCGGATTGCAGGGTCGGCTGCAAGAAGCCTTTCTCGCTTTGGCTGATGGTGTCGCACAAGGCAATCCACTGGCTTATACGATGGTCCTGCATCCCGATGTTTTTGACCCGGTCGATATAATGATCGTCCAGGTCGGCGAAAAGTCCGGCAATCTCCCGGAGCTAATCGCCCTTCTATCCAGGTGGCACGAAATGTCCGGCCGGATGCTCAAAAGAATGATATCAGGGCTCCTGTTGCCCATTATCGTTCTTACTATCGCAGCGTTCGTTTTCCCGCTTCCAAGTTTCGTTCTGGGAGACATTAGCTCCACATCTTATCTCTTTAAAGTAGCGGGAATTCTTATGCTGTTCTGGGTACCGGCGGTAATTATTTTTTTGATCATACGCACAACACCGGGAACGGGGCAGGCCCGGAGAGTGCTGGACAAGATCGCACTGCGTATCCCCGTCCTGGGCTCAGCCGTTCGCAAGCTGGCAATCGGCCGTTTTTGCTGGGGCTTTCACATGCTCTGCAAGGCGGGCGTGCCGTATAGCGAATCAGTCGATATGGCGATGTCGGTAACAGGCAATCTCGTAGTGGCCGATCTGTTCGCCCCGGCCGCCGAAAGTGTTAAAGCCGGCGAGCTAATGTCCGAGGGATTTTCCAAAAAGCTTCCGTTCGAGCTTGTGGAAATGTGGAAAACCGGCGAGGAAACCGGCCGGCTCGACGATGTTTCAAAGCGGCTGGCGAGCAATTATTCCGAGCAGGCGGATTTCTGGTTCGCCCAATTCACCTGCTGGTTCCCTCGCTTCATATACCTGCTAATCTGCATCGTTCTTATCATTATGATTGCCAAGCTCGCCGGCAAAATCTGGGGAAGCTACTAAACCTGCCTAAATGAACGAGATGTGAGATATCAGATATAAGAAACAAGACTATTTGTCTTTGACTTAATCATCTCGGTCAGTTAACCTTCTGCGATTATGGCAAATACCAAAAGAATGCTCACATCCTGTTTCGGTCTCGGCCAGCTGCCTATTGCTCCGGGTACGTGGGGCTCGCTGCCGCCGGTGGTTATTTTCGGCCTGATGAGCTATCTCGGCGCATCTCCGGCAATTATAACGAATGTAATGGCGGCTTTAGTTTTAGCGGGCGGCTTCGTTTGCGTACAATACGCTCCGGCTGCTATAGCAGCAACAGGCAAAAACGATCCTCGCGAAGTGGTCGCCGACGAACTCGCCGGCCAGGCGGTTCCGTTTGTATTCAGCCCTTTATTAGCTATGGGGACAGCAACGGGCCTGCAAATTATGCTCACGGCGTTTGTTGGCTTTGTGCTGTTTCGTTTGTTCGATATATCCAAGCCCTGGCCGATACGCAAGCTGGAAAAGTATCCGGCAGGCTGGGGGATCCTCGCCGACGATTTGCTGGCCGGTGTGTTCGCGTGGATTGTTTTGCAAATTTGCATCAGGTTCTTCATTGTTTAGGTTAGAAAGCAGGAATGTCGAAAGAATATTCTGTTGAAGTTTGCCGGCAGCTTGAGGCCGAATTTCATGCTGTCAGGCTGCATCGGCCGATGCGAATCAGCCGCTACGATGCCGGCACGGAGCTTACTTACGACGTAAGCGGCGTAGAACGCGCCGAGACGGTAAAAGTGCATCTGATCGTCGAGAAATTCGTGGGCGGCGGATTTGCCGGGCAGGTATATCGAGTAAAAGTAACGGGGATCGAGGGAACAATCGACGGGCTCGAAGTCGACAAAGTTTATGCTATAAAGATTCTTATCCCGCCATCGGGATTCTCCCGATTGTTTCGTAATTTGCTGTACTGGATTGGCTTTCAGGGACCGTTCCAACTGCAGGTCAACCCGGCGGCGGCGCGGGCCGGGGCGCTCTGGCAGAAACTAATCCGGCGGGGAGCAAAGATTCGATTCGGCGATGAAAACGCCGTTGTGGATATTTATGGTACATTCGTAGACAATAAGCAGGGAAGCTGCGGAGAGCTTAGGGAGTGGGTCGAAGGGCGAACATGGCGGCTGGAGGTTGACGACCGGCTGGACCTGCTCAAGAAGTGGCGGCGAGGTGAGAAAGTCGATGAGTCTCTCATTGCCGAACTCGGCTCACCGGAATACCGCGCGAAGCGAAAGTTTATGAGGGAATTTGTCGGCCTTCTGCATGATATGGGGGCGTATGAATTTGCCCGGCAGTACGAGTGGTCCACATGTAAGAGTCAGCCGAATGCGCTGAAACGACAGGGAACAGATGACGATCCATCCGCAGGATTGGTGGCGGTGGATTTTCGTGCCGGGCTTGCTTTGCTGCCTTTTCTGCCGATGAGCCCGGGCGATTTTAAGCTGATACTCAAAGGCCTGATACGAGGCTCGCTCGTGCAGTTCGACCGGGGCAATCTTAACAAACTGGAGGCCTTTGTGCGTGCACACGGCGAAGAATTTGCCGGCATGAAGGAAATGCTGAAGGATTTGACAACCGCCGAACAAATTTATCGAAACTCGATACCTGATATATCCCACAATCATCTTCGCTTGCTCTACAGTGGAAAGCTTTGGGCGACGATGCTGGACAGTGCAGTCACAGGCTGGCAGGTGCGAAACCTTGTAGATGAACGTCACGAATGGAAGTTTCGCCGCAGCACGATTTTGACGCTGCTGTTCTTTTTGATTGGACTGATACCGTTTTTGGGCAAGCTCATCCGGCGGATTTGGGGACAGGAGGATTGGCGAAAGCATTACGCAGCAATGCTGAAAAGCTGGGACTATTTTAAGCACGCGGTCCGGGGGAGAATCGCAGAGAAGGTCATCGTCTGGCACCGGGCCGGACGTCTCGACGCCGAGAAAGCACCGAAGGTAGCAGCAAATGTATGGCGCTTCTCGTGTCATCTGCCGCTGTCGATTTTACCGGTAGGATTGCATAGAATTCTTACGGACAAAAAATATGCTAAGGAGCGGCTCGTCTATTATCTGGTTCGACCGGTTCGACTTTATTTTAACGCCGAGCTGCGAGAGCAGTGGCTGCGTGAGATGATGACCGAGGGACAGAAAAAGCACATGCTCAGCGATGAGGATGCCCAGGTGATTACTTCGCAAATCAACGAGCCGTTTATACAAAAGTATCTCAAGAGCCTGGCTGTACATGTTTGCACTCTGCCGGTCACGCAGATTGTTTCTGTGCTGGTGGCATGGATTTACACGCGAATGCATCCAGAGCTTTCCGCAGCGGAAACAGCAGTTGCTATTACGGCGATCCTCGTGCTGTTTCAGATCACGCCGATTTCGCCGGGCTCGCTGACCCGCGGGCTTTACGTGCTGTATCTGGTCATCAAGGAACGTAATTTCAAGGACTACAATATTGCTGTGTTTCTGGCATTTTTTAAGTATGTCGGCTATCTGGCTTTCCCGATTCAAATGACGTATCATTATCCCGTGTTAGCAAGATTTATGGCGGGTCACTGGGCCACTGAGGGCGTACATATCGTTCCGGTATTTGGTGAGCGAGGGGCGTTGCTGGAGCATTGGGTGTTTTATCTGTTTTATAACTGGCCTTTGACGATCCGGCGTAGAATGAGCAAGCGGGCCGAAGCAAGAGCATTAAAAAAGCCGCGATTTTGGCATGCAACATTATGTGCCGCTGCTGTGCCAGCGACATTGGTATGTGCTGATTTGGTCTACGCGAAGACCTGCGGCCAAATACCCGAACTGAGGGATATCTGGTGGCTGGTGGTCTTGGTACCGTTGCTTTGCGGGGCGGCAATAACTTTGGGCTGTGGTGGGGCAACTCTTGGTAGACGAGTCGCCGCAGCCGCTGCGGGTGGCGTTCTGATTGGCGTGCTCAATGCGGAAGTTCTGCTGATATCAGCAACCAGCGGCGGGATTGTAGCAAGCTTCGTGTGGGGAATGTTCATTTTTGCAATCCTTAGTACGATTGGGGCAATAGCCACGGAAATTAAGTTGCCCGATAGCCATAAGGTTTAATAGAATTATCTGGCAAAAAGAATATTTGAAAGTATAATATTTATCTGGCCGATTTACGGTTTATGAAATTTGAGACCTTTTCAGCAGGACTTTTGGGACGTATTCCCTCAAGTTTGCTATGGAGGGTTGTATTATGACTTTGAACCCATATAGTTCACTTTGTGACGATTTCTATTTTGATATGTATATTAATACCGAGCTGGATCTCCCTACCGAACGTGACACCATTCTGGCCTTTTTCGAGCGGATACAAAAGAAATTTCCAACGATGGGTTGTTTTTATCGCCGGGGCAATAACGAATACTGCCTGGAAGAAGACCGCAACCTCGGCCAATATCGGTGGATCAGTCTCGAAATGGACCGCATCGCCTCCGGCCTCGCCAATCCCTCGGACCTCGAAATGGCTTATTCCCAGGACAAGCTCGTGCTCGAACTGATGCCGTATATGCTCAGCGTCAGCCATCTCGATATCGATTCGCTGGATGTTACCTTCGCGATGGATTTTGATTTTGCGGGCAGTCACGATGAAGTTATTGCCGAGGCGCTGCTGGGTCAGAGTGCCTTTAACAGCATTTTGGATATGCCCGATGTAAGATCCATCGGCTTTTCGCCCGCAATGGTTGTGGCGTTGTCCGACGACGACCACACCCAGGCGCGGATCAGCGTCGAATCCAAGACCAGCGTCTTTGAACCTGAGAAAAAAAATCATGGTGAGGATGAAGCGATATGCCTGTCTCTGACAATCCGCCAATACCCGGGAACTACCGGGATTTTTAATCCGATCGAATCTTTTGAAAACCAATGCCGATTGGCCCAAGAATTCATGGATGAAAAAATAGTCCCGAATTTCATCCAACCATTGGCTGAGACAATCGCACAGAAAAGGTTAACGTAGATTTAACAAAGGAACTTCGAATGCCTATCGAGGCACCGATAAGTAAATTCACAAGGACCAATCTAAAAATCTATATTATTCTTTGCATTGCCGTGGCGGCCTGGTTCGCTTATGACGGCTATCTCAACGAAACATTCATCGAGGAAAACACCAACGAAAACGGCACACCTAACATTACGCTGATCGTGAATCAAAAGTTGCCGCCATTTTTAGTTGCCGCTGCGGTGCTATTCGGCGTGTATCTGTTTGCTGTAAGGAACAAGAAACTCGTTGCCGATGAATATGAGCTTGTTTTCAGCGATAAAGACAAAATCCCTTACGATTCCATACAAAGCATAAACAAGACATACTTTAATAAGAAGGGCTTTTTCGTCATCACACACAAAGACGAGCACGGCAAAGAAATAAACAGGAAAATAAGCGACAGAAATTACGACAACCTCGCATCCGTCCTCGACCATCTCGTAGCAAAAATCAGTTGAATATCAACCACGTAGAGTACGAAGCTTCGCACCATTTGAATTATGTAAATTTACCCTCCCTTCCTACAGATTTTCGCCCGCGTTAAACCATACCTTGCATTTCAGCATGATTTTATTGAAAAAGAAACTAATTGACGAATAATAGCTGCAAAACGTTCGTAAGAACTTAGTCGTGGCAGCACCTATATCTGCCCATAACAATACTACAGAATTGCCCCTACAATCCTACCTTCTTTTTGGATGCCTTCTTTGACGGGACCGACTAAATGGCCTGCTTTCTCCCCTACTTACCTACTAATAACATCTTTATCGGCGTTTACCCCATGAGATAGGCAAAATTGTCATCTTACCGGGTAAATTAATAAGTTTCTCTGGTAAGCAAACGGAAAGCTTGAATTTTCAAGACAGATCTGATATTCTACCCGTCGCAGTCCTTTGGAATCCTCAGTAAGGGATTCTCCGTAAGGAGTCCAAAGGACTGCGGACTGATGGAAATATAGTTTAAGGAAACATTGAAAAGGAACAAATAAAAATGAATTATTGCGTTGTCGGATTACAATGGGGCGATGAGGGCAAAGGCAAGGTCGTCGATATCCTTGCTGAGAATAGCGATATCGTCGTACGATACGGCGGAGGAGCCAATGCCGGCCATACCGTTATCGTAGGCGAAAGCCGGTTCGCTTTGCATCTTCTGCCCAGCGGCTGCGTTCGGCCGGATACTATGTGTGTAATAGCAAACGGCGTCGTAGTCGATCCGGAAGTGCTGCTAAAGGGAATTGACACACTCGCTGAAAAAGGCCTTTCGCTCGACGGCCGGCTGCTGATAAGCGAAAACGCCCATGTTGTGCTGGACTACCACAAACAGGAGGACCAGCTACGCGAAGAGTCACTCGCTAAAAACAAGATAGGCACAACCGTTAGAGGCATCGGCCCCTGTTATTCCGACAAGGTCGGCAGAAGCTACACTGTCCGGATGGGCGATTTCAGGGACACCGAAGCGCTCGAAGCCAAACTGCAAACAATCGTCGAGTACAAGAACAAAATATTCGCCGCCCTTTACAATGCTAAATCAATAAGTGCGGCCGAAATCCTCGAAAAGTGTAAAATCTATGCCGACAGGCTCCTGCCCTTTACAACAGACACAACCGAATTTCTGCACAAATCAATTGCCGAAGGTAAATCTATCCTTTTCGAAGGCGCCCAGGGCTCGCTGCTCGACCTCGATCACGGCACTTTTCCGTACGTGACCAGCTCGAACTCGAGCTCGCTCGGCATGCCGGCAGGCTGCGGCGTGCCTGCCAAATTCGTCGATAAATTCATCGGTTTAATCAAGGCCTATACAACAAGAGTCGGCGCCGGGCCGTTCCCCGCCGAACAGGACAACGAAACCGGCCAATATATCCGCGACAAGGGTAACGAGTACGGCACAACTACAGGCAGGCCCCGCCGATGCGGATGGTTCGATGCCGTGCCCGTAGCCTACGGCGTAACTATCGGAGGCATAGACGAAGTCGCGCTGATGCATCTCGATACGCTCAGCGGGCTGAAAGAGCTGAAGATTTGCAGGGCATACGAAATCAACGGGAAAGAGACGACGTTCTTCCCTGCAAACGTGGCCCGACTCTCTCTTGCTAAACCTGTTTACGAAACAGTCCCTGGTTGGAGCGAAGACCTGACGGAAGTGAACAAATTTGAGGACTTGCCGGCGAACGCCCAAAACTATGTTCGCCAAGTTGAAGAATATATCGGCAAACCGATAACATTCGTCGGCGTCGGGCCAAAACGCAGTCAGACAATATTCAGACAATAGCGTTCATATCTCATGAAAGTATATACTTAATGCTATAAGCCAGTGATGGAAACTTTCGAACAGAAAATAAAAAAAACCGCAAAACGACTTGGTTTGAAGCCCGAACAAATACCCCGCCACATAGCAATCATTATGGACGGCAACGGTCGATGGGCACAGCGTAAATCGCTGCCGAGAGTCATGGGGCACCGCGCGGGCGCAAAAATAATCGAAAGAATAGCATTATTCTGCGTCGATTTGGGCATCGAGTCTCTGACATTATATTCTTTCAGCACGGAAAACTGGAACAGGCCCAAATCTGAAATCAACGCCCTTATGCACATCCACTCCGATTATCTTGTAGAAATCCGGCCTGTCCTGATGAACAATAACGTAAAGTTAATTCACCTCGGCCGCAGAAAGGGACTGCCGGCACAGGTACTAAATGACCTCGAAGATACGATGGAGCAGACAGGTGCCAATACCGGCATGATACTTGCCCTGGCGTTGAATTACAGCGGCAGAACAGAAATTATTGATGCGACTCGGAAGATCGCACAAGAATATAAAAAGGGCAAACTCCGGCTGAAAGATATCGATGAAAAGTGCATAAGCCAAAATCTGTACGCGAATAAACTTGCCGATCCCGACCTTTTGATCCGCACGGCAAACGAAATGAGAATCAGCAATTTTCTGCTCTGGCAGATTTCATATAGTGAATTCTATGTTACGAAAACGCTTTGGCCGGATTTCAAAAAAACATCCCTCGAAAAAGCAATCATGGCCTACGCATCAAGAAAACGACGTTTTGGTACTATCTAAACGAAACTATAGCGGATAAAAACAAGCTCAAAAATAAAAAGCCGACTTTTTCAAAGCACTCGTTAGAATTACAATGGTCAGACACAGATTGTTTTTTGGAACATTGATGACGCTGTTATTCACCGCAGTCGTCGTTTTAGACGGCTGGCTGGATGGCTCTCTTACATCATTAGCAGAAGATAAACCTGTGCAGGGAACGATTTTTTGTATTCTCACAATCCTGTTGATAGTCCCCGGACAATTCGAGCTGTCGAAACTCGCTGCGGCAAAAAATGTGAAGATTTTTCTGCCTGTTTCGATAACCGCTTCGATTTTGTTCGCTGTATCCCGCTACTTGCAGCAGCTTGTAGAATTTCAGCCGGGAACTTATTTCAGCTTCCTATCGGCTTTCGTGCTGCTGGTATTGCTTTTATACCAATATAAATTCCACGGCATACCGGGTGTTTTAGCCAATTGCGGAGCAAATTATTTTTCGATCCTTTACCTGGGGCTCCTCAGCAGTTTTTGCATCGCAATTCGAATAGAATTCGGACTCTGGCCCCTGTTAATGTTTGTTTTTGTCGTAAAATCCGCTGATATAGGTGCTTATTTGATCGGGAGCATGTTCGGCAGACGTAAATTTTCGCCCAAAATCAGCCCCGGAAAAACATGGGAAGGAATGGGCGGCGCCGTTGGATCGGCGATAATTGTTGCTATTGGTTTTTCTTTGATTTGTGATATAATGCTGTGGTGGCCGGCGGTGATGTTCGGCCTTGTTTTTGCGTTCATTGGACAACTGGGCGATCTGGCCGAGTCTATGATAAAACGAGACGCCGAGCAGAAAGATTCGGCCAATAAGGTGCCCGGCTTCGGCGGCGTGCTGGACATCGTCGATTCGCCTCTCGTTGCGGCGCCTCTGGCATATTTATTCTTTACGTGGAGCTCCTGAGAAGAGCAAAGCATTGGAAATAACAATACAATTAGATTCGACAGATAAGCAGCTCGAATTGTTCGGCCCGGCCGACAGTTACCTTCGGCTTTTGCGCCAATCACTCGATGTGCAGATTACCGCCCGCCAGAACAGGTTAATGATTACCGGCAAAGAAGGCGATGTGAAAAAAGCCGCCGAGATTGTCGATAAAATGCAGAAACAGCTTACCAAACATCGTCCACTTACCGCCGAGGATGTAACCGCTTTTATCAGGCATCTCGATTCGCACAAAAAGCCCGAAACACCCAAAGCCATCAGTGTCTATTCGCATAAAAAGGTCATCGAGCCAACCACAAAGGGGCAGCTAAAGTATATCGAAACGATGTTAGCCAACGACCTGACCTTTTGTATCGGGCCGGCGGGAACCGGCAAAACATACCTGGCAGTGGCTGTTGCTGTCTCAATGCTGAAGAAAAAACAGATCCGGAGAATCGTTCTTGCACGGCCGGCCGTAGAGGCCGGCGAAAAACTCGGTTTTCTGCCGGGCGATTTGCAGGCAAAAGTAAATCCATATCTTCGTCCCCTGTTCGATGCTCTCGAAGATATGATGGATTTTACACAGATGAAGAAATTTGTGGGGCTGGACATAATTGAGATAATTCCGCTTGCCTTTATGCGCGGCCGGACATTAAACGAAGCCGTCATCATCTGTGACGAAGCACAAAATACCTCGGCGTTACAGATGCTGATGGTCCTGACAAGACTGGGCAACGGCTCGAAAATGATTATAACGGGCGATATAACACAAATCGACCTGGAGCCCGGACAGAAAAGCGGAATGATCGAAGCCATCGAAACGTTGCGAAGAATCAAAGGCATTGGGTACGTGGAATTAAACCAGAAGGACATAGTACGGCATCGACTGGTTCAAAATATCGTACAGGCTTATAAAAAGAGAGGAAAAGCCGATTAGTCATTATAACGTACAGGATAAATAGATGGGATTTTGGAAGAAAACAAGTCCACGGCGAAGTCAGGTTCGCAAAAATATATCCGCCGAGCGTTTTTCACGAATAAGCCGGCTCGCCAATACTGATTTTTTAACATCGATCCTGATATGGCTGCTTTTCGTAGTGGTCTGCACTCTCATTTTATCTATCCCGCAAGCCGGTATTGTCGAAGTAGCACCGATAGCCGTTATTGTCGTTTTGATTTCCCTGGGCGGCGTTTTATATATTTACCATTTCCAAAAGAGAATAACAAAAAACCACGCCAGGGCTTTAGTGCTGGTCGGCTTGTTTGTCTTACTATTAGCAACAACCAGACTTCTTACGCTATCAACCGGCGAAACTTTTTGGGCTACCGGAACCGCCGTCACAACTGCGATCATTATGACTATCGCCTATAACCAGCGTTTCGCAATAGGTATGAGCATTTTTTATTGTCTCTTTGCCAGTCTTGCCGTAGGGCCGATGGAATCTAAACTTACCGATATCTACCTGTTTTTGGTAATGACCACCGGTGCTGTTACCTGCTGTTTTTGTCTGAAAGAAATCCGCACAAGGATTAAATTGCTCCAGGTCAGTACGCTGGCGGCGATAATAGTGTTCATAACAGCAGCCGCCTTGAACTTTTTATCCCAAAAACTCAACACAGCTCATATTATCAGAGACTCCGCCCTTCACGCCGGCGTTACCCTTGTAGTCGGCGTGCTTATTCAGGGACTGTTGCCGCTTATCGAAAAAGCATTTCGAATCGCTACAAGCATGACGCTGCTGGACTATAGCGATGCCAACCAGAAATTGTTGAAACGACTTCATATGGAAGCACCCGGCACATTCAGTCACAGCCTCTTGATCGGCTCAATTGCCGAGGCGGCCGCCGAAGCAATCGGGCGCAACGGTCTGTTGTGCCGGGTAGGCGCTTACTACCACGATATCGGCAAAATCAACAAGGCAAACTATTTCATTGAAAACGAGCTTGGCTCAGCCAGCCGGCACAAAGAGCTCTCGCCGACAATGAGCCACCTGATCATCGTAGGCCACGTAAAAGACGGTATAGAAATGGCCAAGGAATACGGCCTGCCAAGTGTGATTCGACAATTTATCGAGACACATCATGGTACAACTTTGATAGAACATTTCTATAACGAAGCCAAAAAACAAAAAGCGAAAAACTCGAAAGGAAAAAACTCCGATACTCCAGCCGAGAGCGAATTCAGGTATCCGGGCCCGAAGCCGCGAATAAAAGAAGCTGCGATTGTTATGCTGGCCGATACCGTAGAAAGTGCCGTCAGGAGTTTGCCGGAAGTAACACCGACAAAAATTGAAGCGGTCGTGCATAACATGGCTATGAAGCGTCTGCAGGACGGCCAATTCGACGAATGCGATATGTCTCTGAGAGAACTAAGTCAGATAGAAGCAAGTATATCAAAAACTCTCGCAGCACACTATCATGGACGAATCGCATATCCGAAGCCACCCGACGAACCTCCCGAAACAGACTCTAAAACCGAGCAGAACGAGCAAAAAAACGACTAACTGTCATGGCCTCTTCCGGACAAGATCGCGATATATCCATTTCACTTACGAAAAAGTTCGAAGGCATAGATATATCCAAGCATAAGATAAAAAAACTGGCAAAGGCCGTCTGCAATCGTTTCGCACAAGAAGAACCACAAGATACAAGATACGAAATCAGCATTGCAATAGTCGATGATAATCAAATCCGAGGATTGAACAGGCAGTTTCTGAATAAAAAAGCTGTTACGGATTGTTTGAGTTTCGATTTATCCGACGACGAAAAAGGCGGGAAAATTTTTGATCTTATCGTCAATGGGGAAATGGCCGTAAGGCAGGCAAATAAGCGAGGCCATTCAAGCGAGGCCGAACTGGCCTTATACATAACACATGGGCTGCTGCACAACCTCGGATTCGACGATTCGACGAAAAGCCGGGCCCGGAAAATGCACGAAACCGAGGACGAAATTTTGCAGGAATTCGGCTACGGCATAGTATATAATAAGAGCATAAGATAAAAGAACATTAAAGCACGGAAAACGTAGAACCTGTGCATTAATATAGATGAAAGGGTATTAAAAAGTGAATTACGCTGGTTGGGCGGTTCTGTTAATTTGCTTTCTCGCCGGTGGATCATTGTTCTTTTCCGTCAACGCGGTCGCTCTGCGAATATTTTCACACGTCAAATTACAGGAAGCATTCAAGGCGGCCATCAAGAAGGAAGATTCAAAAGATCTGACCGAACGATTTCTCGAAAAAGAAGAAGATCTGATCTTGACATGCTCCTTATACAGGCTCATCTTTAACATGTGCATATTGCTGGTGTTGGTAGCTGTTTTTACCCACCGCAGCGATCCTGCCGACACTTCGAGATATGTCTTGGATTTGTTCCTTGCAGCTATCGTTGCCTTTGCGATATTCTCGGTTTTCAGCCTGGCAATACCGCATGCCTGGGCGAAATATGCCGGCGAAAAGATCTTGAGCCGGACGTACCGGATTGTAATGCTCTTTGCGTTTATCACTTCACCGATTCTCTATATCTTCAAACTATACGATGGCTTTGTCCGGCGTCTGGCAGGTATCGCCGAAACTACGCCGGAAGAAGAACACGAAGAAAAACAGGAGGAATTCCTGACAGGCCTTGAGCAGCACAGAACCGACGGCGTGCTCGACGAGGAAGAGCAGGAAATGATAGAGAACGTATTAGAGCTAAGCAGCAGCACTGCCGACGAGATTATGACTCCACGAACGGACATAGTCGCTGCCGAGGTCAATTCCGATTTGCAGCAGGTTCTGCAAATCATTACGTCCGGCGGTCATACGCGCATCCCGGTTTTCGAGGAGAATATCGACAACATCGTCGGCCTGATTTACGCCAAGGACCTGTTAGCTGAGATCGGCAAAGATCCAGTGGATTTCAAGCTCCGCGAGAAAATGAGAAAGGTCTATTTTGTACCTGAAACAAAACCTCTACGTGTCCTGCTGCACGAGTTTCAAAACCAGAAATTGCACATTGCCGTAGTGCTGGACGAATACGGCGGGACGGCCGGCATCGTAACCCTGGAGGACATCCTTGAAGAACTCGTGGGCGAAATAACCGATGAGTACGAAGAAACGCCCGCCGAACCTATTAAGAAAATCGATGAAAATACGATCGATGCTGATGCCAGAACGTACATAGACGACCTGAACGACGAGTTCGATTTGAACTTGCCAGAAGACGAAGATTACGAGACCATTGGCGGTTTTGTCTTCTCGCGCCTGGGCTATATTCCGAAAGCCAACGAAAGCTTCGATTACGAGAATCTAAAGTTCACAATTGCCTCGGCCGAGGCGAGAAAAATTAAACGCATAAGAATCCAGAAAATCTCTGAGCAATAGCTATGCTGACCAAGGACCTGGCTATCTGCATACGTGCAATCGATTATTCTGAAACATCACAGATTATCACGTTTTTTGCAAAAGCCACCGGTAAAATCGACGCTATTGCCAAAGGCTCGAAACGACCAAAATCGCCCTTCGACGGGCCCATCGAAGTACTTTCGCATGGGAATATCGTCTTTGTCGATTCGGCCGGTGAAAAGCTCGCCACCCTGACCGAATTCCAGCAGCATCCCACTTTCATAAACCTGCGGAACAACCTTTTTGTGCTGTACGCATGCCTTTTTGCCGCCGAGCTGCTGAATAACCTGACGCACGATCATGATCCTCACGCCGAGCTTTTTGACGGCTTACTGGAATTTTTACACAATGCCAATGAACAACTTTCAACGAATGACGAGGAGCACCATATCTTGGCCCTGCTTATATTGTTCCAATTAACCCTGCTAAATGAAATCGGTCTCCAGCCGGTTTTAAGTCATTGCGCAAACTGCAAAACGAAATATGCTGAACGCAGTACGCAATACGAGACATATTTCAGCAGTTCAGCCAACGGGTTAATCTGCAGGGATTGCGAGTCGAGTTTTCCCGACAAAATCAGGCTCACTAAAGAGGCAGCAATCTGTTTGTCCAGCTTGAAACAAATTCCCGACTCGGATGAAAAAACGCTTAAAGAAATCGAGAAGGTTTTGATTCACCACTTGACGGGACTGCTTGGACGAACGCCGAAGATGGCAAAACATATTATCGAGAACTGACTTTTTTCATTGGTATTGGGCCTGGAGCTATCTAATATACTTGCATGGTAAATGCGGAATACAACATGGAATCACAGTCCAGGGGGAGTAAGGCAAAGTTTATCGCCACAACGCGAAGGACTCTGGAAAACAGGTATGCGCCTCTGGTCATAGCCGGGATTGCCGCAGTGATTATGCTTCCCGCATTAAACGCCGGGCTGATACAGGACGACCTGCTTCACCGTGTAAGGCTCGTCGAACCATCCCAATTGCCCGAGCAGCTTTCCGACACAGGAATGATCCCTCCGGATGCAGGTGCACTATCGGCGGCACTTCGTGATATGCACTCTTTTTCGCGAACTCAGGAGAACACCGACAATTTGATGGAGTCGGGCCTGAGTCCATGGTGGACTACTAAGAATTGGCGGTTCGCGAACTGGCGGCCTTTAGACAGCTTCACTCATTGGCTGGACTATCGCCTGTTCCCGGATTCACCGCTCCTGATGCACTTGCATAACATCATCTGGTTCACGGCGGTAGTGTTTTTGCTGGCAATCTTATATCGACAATTAACTACTCCCGTCTGGATAGCAACGTTGGCAGCGCTGTTTTACAGCATTGATGACAGCAACTATTTTCCCGCGATGTGGATAGCAAACAGAAACCTGCTGCTGGCACTGTTTTTTTCCATCCTCACGCTGCTGCTCCACCACAAGTGGCGAGAGCATAATTCGCTGGCAGCAGGAGTTGCCGCACCTTTTACGCTGCTCTTGTCTTTGCTGTCAACGGAAGCCGGCATAGCAACTTTCGCTTATCTTTTCGCTTACGCTCTTATCATCGACCGGTCAAGCCGGCTCCAAAGGACAGCGAGTCTGGCTCCGGCGTTTATCGTGATTGCAGTCTGGCGAATGATTTACAACGGGCTCGGCTATGGAGCTGTCGGAAGTGGTTTTGTCATCGATCCGGGACGTGAACCAATGCGTTACGCACAGGCTGTGCTGGAGCGTGCGCCGGTACTTCTTTCCGGTCAATGGGGCGGTACACCCGCTGAAATGCTCAACATATTCTCCGACTATGCCGGAGCATTGTATTTGCTTGCTGCTGTTCTGTATTTGACGCTAATCCTGCTTGTCTTTATTCCACTGCTGCGTAAGAACCGTGTGGCACTCTACTGGTTTGTGGGAATGCTGCTCTGTGTGCTGCCTATATGTGCCACAATTCCAATGAACCGCAACCTGCTTTTTGTCGCTATTGGTGCTTTCGGCGTCATGGCACAATTCATCGGCGGACTGTTCACCAAAGAAAACTGGACTATGAAATCGCGCTTCTGGCGAGTCCCGGCATGGATTCTTTGTGTAACGCTGATTTTCGTTCACATCGGCTTCACAATCGTATCCCGTGCACGAGCACCGAAAATGGTGTCCTTTTTCTTCGACACTGTTTATTCGACAATCGAAGTGGACCCCGCCGATGACCTGACGGGCAAAACCCTTGTAGTGGTCAATTCCCCTAATCCCATGCTGTTTTTGGGCATGCCTTTATTTAGGGCCTATTGGAATGAACCTTTGCCGGAGAGGACTCGCCTGTTAGCTCCGGCATTTGCTCCATTGAAAATCACACGTACCGGAGAAAAAACGCTGCTCATCGAAACTCGAACCGGCAATATTCTGTCAACGGATAAGACCCGGAGAGATTTCAAGCCAAACTTCGCTAATTTCTATTATCACTTCAACAGTCTTTTCCGGCCCAAAGACCTGCCATTCAAGGCAGGCGAGAAGACAGAACTGAGCGACATGTCGGCTGAAGTTATCACCGTGAATGCCGATGGTCAACCAACAACCGTTCGATTCGATTTCGATGTTTCTTTAGATGACCCGGCCCTGCGCTGGCTGCAGTGGAACTGGAAAAAAAGCGGCTTCGGTTCCTACTCTATATTCAAAATACCGCCTATTGGTGAAACATCTCACACGGAAGGGCCTTTTGGCGATATTTGAAATATCTTCACTCGAAAAAAAAAGATAGCACGATATTTTATGAGTACATTTCACAATACTTTGATGTTGCTACGATTGTCATTGCGAGGCCTGCAAAGCAGGCCGTGGCAATCTCAATTTTCATATAAACAGGTAGACTGATGGGGAAAAGGCAATTTTACGTTTACCTAATGACCAACAAAGGAAATACTGTGCTGTATACAGGGGTAACGAACAATCTCAGAAGGCGAGTATATGAGCACAAGCAAAAACTGACAGAAGGTTTCACGAAGAAATATAATGTTGTCAAACTCGTATACTATGAGGTTTTCCAAGATTCCCTAAGCGCTCTCCAAAGGGAAAAACAAATCAAGGCTGGCTCCCGGAAGAACAAAGAACAATTAATAAACAGTATCAACAAGGAATGGTGTGACCTGTTTGAGTAGTTATGAGATTGCCGCAGTCGCTGCGCTCCTTCGCAATGACGTTGGGGCGTTATTTTGTTTGGTATGCCTGTCGCCTTGTTGCTGAGGTTTTTGCAATGATAATAATGTTTACATTACCTTGAAGAAAAAGAAAATGGCAAGTGATTAATTGTTCATTTTCAGCAAATCGTCTAATAACGAATATGTGTCTTTTTTCGAACCATAGTCACACGAGAAATCACCACGATCATAAGCGTAATAAATAGTTTGTAATATCTCTATTGACGAATTAATTAATCTTCTCATATCATTTGGTGATACTCCCGCAAGCCCAAAGGATTTTTGCGAGTCCAGATTGCCTAAGTGTGCAAAATGATTATTTCGCAGGATCTGTAATTTCACAAACATTTCGTCCGTTCCATTTAAGGCATCCTTAATTTCCTGCAATTTTGATGGTTCAATAAACTCATGCTTTTGGGCAAATTCGACCAATGAGTACAGACTTATTCTATTATTCTTAGTGTTCTTATCTAATACCTTTGACAAGGTCAGCAGCATGGCTGTGAATTGAGCACTATTTGAAGTGCGAAAGAAACCAAGATAGTGATTCATAACAGTTAAATATTTGGGCTTATTAAGGGCATTTTTGCATATGTGGTGGATATTATAGTGTTCACTCGCTGCGACAATAGCATCCTTCACCCTGTTCAAATCTTGTTCAAATTTTCTCTTTATTTCGGGTCCAACCATCGCGAACTGTTATACCTATTTACTGTTCACTTTTCTCAAAAAGTTCCGGTTGAGCAGGTGCACTTTTCTTTTTGTGCGGCTTTATACCGAGGTGCTCACAAGCTTGAGTCGTGATTTCTCTGCCGCGTTTGGTTCGGCGTAAAAAGCCGATTTGCAACAGGTACGGCTCAACGACGTCTTCGAGTGTGTCTCGTTCTTCACCGAGCGTCGCGGCTATTGCGTCGATGCCTGCCGGGCCACCATTATAGACGTTAACCAGCGCTCGCAGAAAAGCCCTGTCCAGCTCGTCCAGACCTAAGGAGTCAATCTGCTCCATCTTCAGCGAGCTTTCGACAATATCTGCGCTTAGGATACCGGAGCCTTTGACCTGGGCGTAGTCACGGACACGCTTTAACAGGCGATTGGCCACCCGCGGCGTGCCGCGGGAGCGGTCCGCTATCAATTCCAGCGTCCCGTCCTCGCAATGCAGTTGAAGCAATTCGGCGGACCTGGCCAGAATCTCGGTCAATTCTTCGCTGTTGTAGAAATCAAGGTGATACAGCATTCCGAACCTGCTGCGAAGCGGAGCGCTGAGCAGGCCGGCCCGCGTGGTAGCACCAATCAGAGTGAAAGCTTTAAGGGGGAAATTTATCGTCTTTGCGTGCAGGCCGCTGTCAACAGTGAAATCGACCTTGAAATCCTCCATCGCCGGATAGATAAATTCTTCGACAAGAGTGCTGAGCCGGTGAATCTCGTCGATGAAGAGCACGTCGCCGGTATTGATATTGCTCAGAAGACCCATTACATCACCGGCTTTTGTCAGGGCCGGACCGGATGAGCAGCGTATTCGCGCCCCCATCTCGTTTGCCACGACGTTTGCCAGCGTCGTTTTGCCGAGGCCGGGCGGGCCATAGAATAAAATGTGCTCTAACGGCTCGGAACGCTGCCTTGCCGCTGCGATGGCGATGGCGACCTTTTCCCTAACATTCTGCTGGCCCACACATTCAGCCAGCGATTTCGGCCGGAGCGAAATATTGAAACTCTCCTCGGCCTCGTTCAAAGATTGACCGCCTATGATTCTGCCTATAGCCATGATGTAATATCAAATATTAAAAATTAAATATCAAAGTTATGGAATTGCCGCTCTGCGGCAATGACTTCCTTAATTTTGCATTTTTCATTTTGATTTTTGCTTTTTTGATTATACTTCGACGCCCTGCTTCAATCTATACACCAGAGGCACGAGCGCCTCGGCCGAGTTTATATCCGAATGCTTTCGGCAGGCCATCTCAACCAATTCCATCGCTTCGGCACGTTTTTCGCCCCATGCGATAAGAATCTCCAGGGCCTCGATCTGGAACGGTTTGAATCCAGCCGCCTGCCGGGCCGGCTCGGCACCGGCGGCAAAAGACTTCAATTTACCTTTAAGCTCGGCGACAATCTGCTGGGCCATCCGCCCACCAATCGCCGGCAGAGACATGAGAGTCTTGTCATCAGCATTTTCTATCGCTGCGGCTATAGTCGCTATCGGCATGCTAAGCGACCGCAGGCCTTTTTTTATGCCCATTCCTTTTACGCTTATATATTTAGTGAAAAAGTCTCTCTCTGCCGTGCTCAAAAAACCGACCATCCTCGGTATCAGGTTTCCGCCGCCCGGTGTGCCCTCGTAATATTCCATCGTGCAAAGAGTCACATCCGAGCCGACCTGCCCCGAAAGAGCACTGATACAATAGCCCGGCAGCATGACCTCATAACCGACAGCCCCGACCTGAACCAGGCAGCAGTCGGTATCCAGCTTAATAAGTTGACCTTCAATTTTCGCAATCATAAAACTATCAAAAGACTACACTTTTTGTCGAGTTAGCACAGCACAGCGCCGCGGCGATGGCATCGGCCACATCGCTCGGCTCCGGCAGCTCGGGTAGGCACAGAATGGTCTGGATGGTTTTCTGCATCTGCTCCTTGGACGCCCTGCCGTTGCCGGTAATCGATTTTTTTATACGCGTCGCACTGAAGCTTCTGACCTCAATCGCCGCTTCGGCACACTTTTGCAGTATAACACCTCTTGCGTGCCCCATCAATATCGCCGTCTTCGGATGGGCATAGTGCGAATACAATTCTTCGACCGCCACCACGTCCGGCTGTAAACCATTAAGAAGCGAGGCCGTGTCTTCGGCTATCCTGTTCAATCTCTGCTCCAAAGCCAAATCAGCAGGTGTGCGAATAACACCTGCCTCAATCAGCTTTTCGCAATCCGGCCCAACTTCCAGGCAGGCATAACCGCAGACGAGCAGACCCGGATCTATGCCGAGGAACCTCATTTCATTCTCCATGTAGTCTTTTCCGGCGTATCTTCCAGCACTATTCCCATCTCATCCATCCTGTTACGAAGATCATCCGCTTTGGCAAAATTCTTGTTTTTACGAGCCTCATTTCTTTCGTTTATCACAATATTAACGAAATCATCGATGTTCAAACCGTCTGCTTGATTAACTGCAAGGTTCTCTTCCTTTACAATGCCCAGAACATCTCCGCCCAATTTGCTGAATAAATCATCAATCGCACCAAGAGTTTGAGTATTTGCATTGCCGTCCTGCAGTAGCTTGTTTGTCAGACGAACAAGATCGAATACTACCGACAAAGCAACCGATGTATTCAAATCATCATTCATTGCCGTCTCGAATCGTTCCTTCAATTGATCCAGTTGCTTTGTCGTTTCTTCGTCGATTTTCCCATCGGGAGCAGCAGCCAGTCCTTTTCGCACGGCTTTTACCGTCTCGGTTATTTTGTTATAACCGCTCTGAGCGGCAAACAACGCCGCATCCGAAAAGTCAATAGGGCTTCTGTAATGGCTGTTCAAAATCAACTGCCTTATTGCCAGTGGATCGTAGCTTTGGTTCAGTCTCTCGTGCTCACCCTTGAAAGCCTGCTTTAGTGTTATGAAATTATTCAGGCTCTTGCCCATTTTCTGCCCGTCCACGGTGACCATGTTGTTGTGCAGCCAGTAGCGAACGAATTGCACGCCGTTGGCCGATTCGGACTGGGCTATCTCACATTCATGGTGCGGAAACTGGTTCTCTAATCCGCCGCCGTGGATGTCGATAGTGGCGCCGAGGTATTTCATACTCATAACCGAGCATTCCAGATGCCAGCCGGGATAGCCATTGCCCCAGGGGCTCGGCCACTGCATGATATGGTTGGGCTCGGCCTTCTTCCAGAGCGCGAAATCCGCCGGGTTCTTTTTGTCCGGCGAGACTTCCACGCGGGCACCAGCCATCATTTCCTCGATATTTCTGCCGGAAAGCTTGCCGTAGTCCTTGAATTTGGATACATCGAAATAAACCGAGCCGTTGACTTCATAGGCAAAATCTTTTTCCAGCAGTGTTTTTACTAACTCTATCTGCTCGATGATATGACCACTGGCCCGTGGACTGATGTCCGGCCGGACGCAGTTTAATTCGTCCATGTCCTCGAAGTAGCTTCGGGTATAAGATTCGGCCAGCGCCATCGGGTGCATTTTTTCTCTTTTTGCCGCCTCGCCGATCTTGTCCTCGCCTTCATCCGCATCGTCGGTCAGATGTCCAACGTCGGTGATGTTTTGCACATAGGTAACAGCGTATCCGAGATAACGAAGATACCGAACCAGCACATCGAAGCTAACGTAACTTTTCGCGTGTCCCAGATGAGCGTGCCCATAAACCGTCGGCCCGCAAACATAAATTCCGACTCTGTCTTTTTCGAGTGGTTTGAATTCTTCTTTCTTTCTCGTCAAGCTGTTATAAACCTGCAATCCCATTTAAATCCTTCCATTGACTATTTTCGGCGTTCTCAATCACTCAATAGTCAATATTCAATTGTAAATAGTCAATTACAAAGTTCTTTTTCTTTTCTTTCTCAACAGTGCCGTTGCCGTGGCGGCCATTGCCTGGCCGGCCCCTATCTCGCCGAGGCCTTCGTTGGTCTTGGCTTTGACGTTTACAGCATTAAAATCAATTCCTAAAAGCCCTGCTATGCATCTTTTCATCTGACCCTTGAACAGCCCGAGCTTCGGCTCTTCGGTATGTATAGTCAAATCAACATTAACCACTTCCCACTTTTTCTCCTCCAGCCGCTCTTTTACAGCAAACAAAAGCTCTTTGCTGTCAATATCTTTATATGCCGGATCGTTATCGGGAAACAATGTCCCGATATCACCCATACCGGTCGCGCCAAGCAGCGCATCGATAACGGCGTGCAGGCCCACATCGCCGTCGCTGTGCCCTGCCAGACCGGCCGGGTACGGCACATAAATCCCACAGAGCATCAATTTCCTGCCCTCGACTACCCTGTGAATATCCGTGCCGATACCTATCCGATATCCCTCGTCCTGCTCGTCTATCACAATATCCCTTTCGTGCTTGGAACATCCGTCCCGAGAACGCTTACCGCCGTGCCCAGAGCCTTGCCGAGTCCCTTGAAAATCGCCTCAGCTATATGATGGCTGTTCGTACCGTACAGCACATTGATGTGCAGATTGAACTTGCCGTTGTTCGAAAAGCTCCGAAGCATTTCTTCGAGGCACTCAACATCAAAGTCGCCGATCTTATCCGTACGATATTCGACGTTGTAAACACAGGTCGGTCGGCCGGACAAATCCACGGAGACGTTAGCAAGGGCGTCCTCCATCGGCACAGAGCTGTGGCCGTACCTGGCGATCCCTTTTTTATCACCGAGAGCCTTGAGCAAACATTCCCCCAGGCATATCGCAATATCTTCGACCGTATGGTGCGCATCGACCTGTAAATCGCCTTTGGCTTTTACAACCATGTCGATTCCGCTGTGCTTACTCAGATGCGTAAGCATATGGTCCAGAAAACCGACACCGCTGTCTATTTCATACTTACCGATGCCGTCCAGATTAAGCTCGACAGTAACATCGGTTTCTTTTGTCTGCCTGTGAATTTCAGCAGTTCGCCGTTCCATAATCATTTCCTTTTATAGGAGCAAACCAGCCCTATGCCTGTAAGATTTCTTTCAAAGCCAAAATAACTTTATCGTTCTGCTGCTCTGTGCCAACCGTTATTCTCAATTTATTTTCCAGTCCGGGCAGGTCAAAATACCTGACGTAAATATTACGCTGCACCAACTTATCATAAATTACCCTGGCCTGACAACTTTTAGTCTCGACAAGAACAAAATTCGAGTGGCTTGGCGGCACATCGAATTTTAACGCTCTTAGCTGCTCAATCAATAATTCCCGAGCTTTTATTACTTTATCGGTTGTCTGCCTGAAATACTCCTGGTCTTTTATCGCCGCCGTTGCTATAGCAATAGCGACGGCGTCAACGTTGTAGGAGTCCTTGACCTTCATTAATCCGGATATCAGGTCGGCCGGAGCAATCGCATAGCCGAAACGCAGCCCAGCAAGACCGTACCCTTTGCTCATGGAGCGAAGGATAATCACATTATCGAATTCTTTAACCAGCCCGGCACAATTCTCGTCAGCGAAATCCACGTAAGCCTCGTCTATCAAGAGCACGCCGGTAAGCTCATCGGCCAGCGAAGCCAGCTCGCCGACGCTTACAAAGCTGCCGCTCGGTGCGTTAGGATTGCACACTATCGTCAATGCAGCAGAAGTTTTTGTTAATTCAGCCGGCAGATTAAACTCATGGTCGAACGGCACCTCAAAAACTTTGCAGTTTTGCAGATTCGCCAGCACAGGGTAAAGCGAATATGTCGGGATCGGGTACGCTACCGGCCGGTTTTCATCGCAGAAAGCACGAAAAGCAATAGTCAGCAAATCGTCGCCGCCGTTGCAGCACATAATATTTTCAGGGCGTAGCCCATGGATTTCCGCGGCAGCTTCTCGAAACGCGGTTCCAACAGGGTCGGGATATCGCCGGAGTTGCTCTACATTGATCCGGCTGAGAGCTTCTACGGCCTGCGGCGAGGGTAAATACGGATTTTCGTTCGTATTCAGCTTTATTATATCTACCGACTTCGGCTGAAAACCCGGCTCATACCCTTTTATCTTCTCAATATTGTCCCGAAAATAAGTCATAAACACACCAAAAATGCCATTGCGAAGCCTGCAAAGCAGGCTGTGGCAATCTTCTGTAAATTTTAGATTACCTCGTCGCTGCACCCCTAAGGGGCAAGCTCATCGCTATGACGGAGGAGACGTCATACACGATATAATACCATCGGCAGATTATAAGGATATTCGGGCCAAATTAAAAGGGTAGATTTTACGATTATTCACATTGATTATTTCTTTTCAGCCGACTATTATGATAACGAGGGCTTTGAGAATTGAATAAGATAACAAATTACGGGAATTCTGAGATGAAGCCGATTGATTTGGGGATTGAAGCAGATAGAATTGCAGACTTTTGCCAGCGGTGGAAGATAAGTAAACTGGCGGTTTTCGGTTCTACAGTTCAAGGAGAACTTCGCCCAGATAGCGATATAGATCTGCTTGTAACATTCCACACCGATGCCGATTGGACCATGTTCGATCATTTTACAATGGAAGACGAGCTATCAAATCTTCTCGGTCGCGAGGTTGATCTTATAAGTACACGAGCAGTAGAAGAGAATCCGAATCCAATTACCCGCCGCGAAATTCTTGATTCTGCGAGGCAGATTTATGCAGCGTGACGCATCCCTCCTGTTGGACATGTTTAGAGCAGTAAGCCAGATTGTGCAATTCAAAGGTAAACTAAATTTTGAGCAATTCCATGCAGACGCCAAAACACAATCAGCAATAATACATCAATTTCTCCTCATCGGTGAGGTGGCAAAATTGCTTTCTGACGATTTCAAGAAAAAATACCCTTCGATTCCATGGTCGGCTATGGCACGTATGCGAGATAAGCTCATACATCACTATCGAGGAGTGGACTTGCGTGAAATATGGAACGCTGCTGAGGTCGAGATACCAAAATTGCTTGTCTTTTTAGAGAAGCAATTACCGGATAAACCAACAGAAAAATAAAGAACTGGCTAAACAACCTTTATTATCAATCATAGAAGCCAAATTCGTACGCTGCATCGAATAAAGCCACGATATTTTCAGGCGGAACGCCGACCTGGATATTGTGGACGTTATTGAATACGTATCCGCCGCCAGGCTTGAATATTTCGAGATTTGTCCGTACGTGCTTTTTGATTTCATCGGGCTTAGCGAAAGGCAAAACGTGCTGGGCGTCAATACCGCCACCCCAGAAGACAAGCTGCTTTCCGAACTGGTTCTTCAATCTATCCGGCTCCATATTGGGCAGGCCGATTTGAACTGGATTGAGGATGTCAATGCCGTTGTCTATTAGATCAGGAATATATTCATAACAACAGCCACAGGTATGATACCAGATTTTAGCTTTCGTTAAGGATTTGATGTGCTGGACAAGTCTCTTTTGTCTTTGCTTTACAACTTTACGATAAAAATCCGGAGAAAAAAGCGGCCCGCTTTGGCCTGCAAGATCATCCCCTATCATCACGACATCAACAACGTCTCCCACTTCGGCTAAAAAGCCGTCGAAGTAATCCAGCCAGAACTTGAGTGTCTTATCGAGAAGTGCCTCGCAAAATTCAGGATTCTCGATCATATCCGTGAACCACTGTTCGAGGCCTCGCATATACCAGCAAATTTCATATACAACGCCGCAGATACCGGTAGATATCGCATACGGCGTTTCGTTACGTAATCCCAGGGCATTTTCACGAACGCCGGTGAACCTCGTCGGATCACCTCCTTTGGGAAACGGATAGTCCGCGAGGTCTTTTATAGTGGCATTTGCCAGCGGATGGTGCGAGATATCCATATAAAGTTGCTGGTTGTCCGACATAGACCAGACTACGCCGAACTCATCTTTGAGGTCGTGCCATAGCTTACCGTCGCGTACATTTTGTTCGATGCCGCCCTTGAAGCTTTCGGGGCCATGAGCACACACATATCGAATATCGACATGAAAACGCTTCAGCAATTCTTCGCACGGTTTGGCAAGCTGCTGCACGGGATCCATAATTATCGGCTCATCGTCAATGCCCAGATAATCGAGCAATTCGATGTATGCTCTTTTATGAATGCCGGTCTGAAAGCCGCCGAGATCTATCGGCACCCTGTCCGGGATTTCATGGTTGAGGGCCTTGAGGACACGCTGTCTCGAAGTCATTGTCTCTTTCTTTGCCATTGATACTCTACTTTCCTTTCGCTGCAAGGTAGTTTCCGAACCCTACAACAACCGTCGAAAGAATCAGCACAATAATCCCGGCAAACACAATCTTGTGCGTTCTGCGGCTGGAGCCTTTCCATTCGTGGAAAATTATTCCCCATAAATTACTAAAAACAATGATAAAAGCCATGTGGATGGTCCAGCTCGAAAAGTCATACATGCCCATCTTTGTAGTGCCCATACCGTAAAACATAAATTGAAGATACCAGGTAATCCCGGCCAGAGCAGAAAAAAAATAATTACCGGCAAGTTTCTTATTGGCGGTATCAAGGTAATTTTTCGCCGTTCGGTTTTTAATATTGAGAACAACACACCAGATAAAATTCGTTGTGAATCCACCTGCGAAGATAATGATATAGACAGGATTGATTTTCCACAAAGATGGTGTTCCGCGCTCTACCGCAAACTCGGAAATAGGCTCGCCTGCAGCTATCGCGAATGCCATACATGCACTCATCACGCCTGCAAATGTCGCGACCAGGAGTCCTTTGGTGAAATTGAATTCCTTGATAATTTCTTTTTTCTTTTCCTCCGAAAGTTCGTTTTCCTTCAACACGCCGGCCCAGCCACATATTCCAATACCGGCAAGACACGCTAAGACTCCCCCAAGTGTGGTCAAACCTGATATATGACTGATTAAATAGCCAAACTCACCTCGAAATATCGGCGGGATGATCGTGCCGAAAGCAGCACAGAAACCCAGTGCAATTGCGTATCCGAGCGACATTCCCAGATAACGCATAGACAGGCCGAACGTTAGTCCTCCAACGCCCCATAACAGACCTAAGACATAACACCAAAAGATGCTGCGTTGTGGTGCACCTCCAAGAACCGAAAACAGGCCGGGGACTGTTAGTAACGCCACTAACAGCGGCATAATAATCCAGGAGAAAAAGCCGCCTACGAGCCAGTAGCTTTCCCATGCCCAGTCGCGAATTTTCTTAAAGGGAATGTAGAAACTGCCTGCTGCAAAACCTCCCAGTGCGTGCAGGAAAACGCCAAGTGCAACCATGCTAAAGCCTTCAAATTCTTAACTTGTCAGCAGTAAATGAGAGAGTATTTATTTTTGACAATAGTCTATCAGTCGGGCAATTTCGCTGCGCAGGTCCTTGCGATGAACAATCATATCCACAAAGCCGTGCTCCAGCATAAACTCGGCCGTCTGGAATCCTTCCGGCAGCTCGACTTTAATTGTCTCAGCTATTGTGCGAGGCCCGGCAAAACCGATAAGCGCCCCCGGCTCAGCTATCAGGCAGTCGCCAAGCATTGCAAAGCTGGCCGTAACTCCACCTGTTGTTGGGTCTGCCAGAACGCATATGTAAAGCCCACCGGTCTCATCAAGCTTCGCTAAAGCCGCCGATGTTTTGGCCATCTGGCCCAGCGACACTACGCCCTCATGCATCCTTGCCCCGCCCGAGCAGCTCACTACGACCAGGGGCAGCTTTTCTTCAATCGCCAGGTCAACCGCAGCACAGAACTTCTCGCCGACCACCGATCCCATAGAACCCATCAGGAAATTAGGTTCCATCACCGCCAGAACGACACCCCTGCCCTTGATAAAAGCCTTGCCGATTAACATGGCCTCTTTGGAGCTGGACTTTTTCTCGTCTTCCCTGATTCTCTGCTTATACGTGGTTCCTCTGAACTTGAAGCTCAGCGGATCATCGGAAGTCATATCGTCAAGTACCTGCTGAAAAGAAGCTTCGTCGACCAGATACGAAATTCGAGTTTTTGCTTCAATGCGAAAGTGGTGGTTGCATTCGGGGCAGACGTTGAGGTTTTTCTCGACAGTGCTCTTATAGAGCATATGCTCGCAGCCCGGGCACCGCATCCAGAGCCCTTCGGGCATCTCCTTACGCGGCTTCAGCGAAAAACCGTTCCACTTTGATTTGACTTTTTTGGCCATAGCAATCTATATTTAGCCCCGCGTTTCACGCGGGGTTTCTCCCAGTAATACATATTCAATGATTTCCGAGAATTGTACCAGAAAGTTGCCAACACCGCCACAAAAATTACTTACAGGCGTCTCGAATGGCGTTTATTGCAGCGATACGGTCGGTTTTTGCAAATATTGCATTGCCTGCCACAAGCGTATCGGCACCATAGGAAACGACAATTGGTGTGGTCTGAGGGTCTATTCCGCCATCAACTTCGATGCGTATATCGGGGCCGACGATCTCTCTGACTTGAGCGACTTTTTTCGCCGCTTCCGGCATAAATTCCTGACCGCCAAAACCAGGATGGACCGTCATTATCAGAACCATATCACAATGCGGTGCTACCTCGGCAATCTCCTCAACCGGCGTATCCGGATTCAGGCATATTCCCGCGCTGCAGCCCAAATCATGCAGCTTGTCGATAAGCATCAAGGGATCATCAGCCACTTCAATATGAAATGTGATATGGTCGGCCCCGGCCTCGACAAAAGGTTCGATATACTTCGCCGGCTCACTGATCATCAGATGAGCATCGAAAACCAGGTCACTCACCTTGCGGAGCTTGGTAATCACCGGCGGGCCAATTGTAATATTCGGCACGAAATGGCCGTCCATCACATCCAGATGCACCATGCTAACTCCGGCCAGGGTAATTTCAGCAATTTCATCGGCCAGCCTGGCAAAATCGGCGCTCAGCACCGACGGCACAACTTCAATTGTTCCGGCTTTCGGTAATCGCATTTTTATTACATAAAAAGAATGCCCCCAGCTAAAAAGCCGGGGGCCCAATTCCGTAAGTTCTATTTCTCATCGAGGATTTCGAGGCATTTGAATACCTTGCCCTCGAGAAATTCAAGCGAAGCACCGCCGCCTGTGGAAATGTGGCTTACCCTGTCTTGAAGACCGAGCTTATTGACGGCGCTGGCACTGTCACCGCCGCCGATGATACTCGTTGCCCCTTTGTCCGTAGCCTCGGCGACGGCCAAAGCTATGGTCTTTGTGCCTTCGTCGAAAGGCGGGATTTCAAAAACGCCCATTGGCCCGTTCCAGACAATGGTTTTGGCATCGACAATCTTTTTTGAATATGCCTCTGCCGCCATCTGCCCTATGTCAACGGCCTGGTAACCGGGATCGATATCACCAACAGCGGTGCGATATGGCATCCCGGATTTCAAATCACGAACAACATGGTGGTCAACGGGCAAAATTACTTCACAATCCGCATCTAACGCTTGTTTCAATAACTCCTGGCCTTTGTCGATAAAGTCGTTCTCACAAAGGCTCTTGCCGATACTTTTACCTCTGCCCTTGAGGAAAGTATATGCCATGGCTCCGCCGATGATGATACGGTCGACCTTGCCGATCAGGTTCTCTATCACGCCGAGCTTGTCAGAAACCTTTGCTCCGCCGAGTATCGCGACGAAAGGCCTGCCGGGATTACTAAGTGCTTCACCGAGAAATTTCAGCTCCTTTTCGATGAGAAAGCCGATTACCCGCGGCTTGCCTTCCATCATCAGCGGGACTGTATACATCGATGCGTTGTCCCTGTGGGCGGTGCCGAATGCATCGTCAACGTAGATATCCGCCATGCTGGCCAGTTCTTTTGCGAAGTCGTCTTTTGCCTGCCGAAGCTGCGCATCTTCTTTTGCCGCCTTGTCCTTTATGGTCTCTTCCTTGCGGAAGCGCAGGTTCTCAAGGAGCATGCAATCGCCCGGCTTGAGGGCTTTGGCCTTTGCGCTGGTTTCAGGGCCGATACAATCGTCAGCAAAAATAACATCCTGGCCCAGCAACTCAGACAATCTTTTCGCTACCGGCGCCAGAGACAACTTCTCATCCTTCTTGCCCTGAGGTCTGCCGAGATGGCTCATTAAAATCAACGAGCCGCCGCCCTCTAATATATTCTTAATCGTCGGCAGCGCTTTGACGATCCGGTCATCGCTGGTAATGTTGCAGTCATCGTCTAACGGCACGTTAAAGTCGCACCGCATCAGAACTTTCTTACCCTTAACATCAATATCAGCAACTGTTTTTTTAGCCATTTCCTTCTAAATCCTCAAATAAACGTTTACGCTTCGCGCTTCGAGTATCGGATATCCGGACTACATCGCAGCCATTTTTTCCATAATATCGACGCTACGATTCGAATAGCCCCACTCGTTGTCATACCAGCTTACCGCTTTAACGGTTTTACCGATAACCATCGTGCAAAGAGAATCGAAAATGCTCGAATGAGGATTCAAGACGATATCGCTGCTGACAATCGGCTCGTCGCTATAGGCCAGAATGCCCTTTAACGAGCCTTCCGCAGCGGCTTTCATTGCTGCGTTGACGGCATCGACTGTAACGTCCTTCTTGACATTTACTACTAAATCAACGATGCTGCCCACGGGAATCGGGACTCGAATTGCAAAACCGTCGAGCTTACCATCCAGATCCGGAATGACTTTGCCGATGGCTTTTGCTGCTCCGGTCGTCGTTGGGATCATGTTGGCCGCTGCCGCACGTGCTCGACGCAGGTCCGAATGAATCATGTCGGCCACTCTCTGGTCGTTGGTATAAGCATGAATCGTCGTCATCACGCCCTGCTCGATGCCAAACTCGTCGTTGAGCGTCATGGCCAGAGGAGCAAGGCAGTTGGTTGTGCAGCTTGCGTTGGACACGCATTTAACGTCCTTGGTCAGCATTTCATCGTTAACACCCAGTACGATTGTCGCATCGATATCGTCCTTGGCCGGTACACTCAGCATGACTTTTTCGGCGCCTGCTTTGATATGGTCGGCGTAACCGCCCTTCGGCGACTCGGCCTTACGGAAGATTCCTGTCGATTCCAGCACGACTTTCACGCCCATGTCCTTCCAGGGCAGCTCAGCGGGATTCTTCACAGCCAGAACCTTAACTGTCTTGCCGTTGATAATCAAGGCATCATCTTTCGCCTCGACGGTCCCGCTCCATTTGCCCATGACCGTGTCGTACTTGAACAGATGAGCAAGGCTCTTCGCATCCGCCAGGTCATTTATAGCGACCAGTTCCAATTCGCCGGCTCTTTGGGCGATAATTCTTGCTACGGCCCTGCCGATTCGGCCGAAGCCGTTAATTGCTACTTTTGTTGCCATTTTATACTTCTCCTTATTTTCACATTAAAAACGCTGTTTTTTCTGTTTTAAGCCCCTCGCCAGACACTGCTATGGGGTAAACGAGTCAGATACTTTATGAATTCGACGCCCCGCTGTCAAGAATTTCTTCCAAATTTGAGAATCTTACTCAGTTAAAATTGCTGATCAATTGTAGAAATCAAGGCTTCTTTTTCCTGCTGGTCCTGGCCCTTTTAATTTGAGGGGCCATTTGGCTCTTCCAGTCTATGTAGGTCTGTTGCAAACTTTCGACAATTTGGGGATTTTCTCTTGAAATGTCGTTTTTTTCGCTGATATCAACCGAAAGATCATAAAGTTCCAGCGAGCCTTTTTGAGAGAGCAGTTTCCATTTGCCCGCCCGGACAGCCCATTGATCGGCTCCATCGTACCAGAAAAGGGCCTCGTGCAGCGGTTTTTTGCTCTGACCGCAGAGGACAGGCAGCATATTTTTACCATCATAAATACGGTCATCGGGCAGTTTGGTTCCAACCGCGGCACAAATCGTTGGCATCACATCCAGCGAAATGACAGGTTCATCACAAACCTTCCCTTTGGGCAGCTTTTCCGGCCAGCGAACGATAAACGGCACCCGAATCCCACCTTCGTAAACGCTGTGCTTATAATCCCTTAGGGTGCCATTATCAGCGAGATTCTTCCTGGCGCCGCCGTTGTCGGAGAAGAACACAATCAGAGTATTATTATCCGTGCCGGTTTGCTTCAGGGCATCCAGCACTCGTCCAATCGCTTCATCCATGCATACGAGCATTGCTAAATATATATCCCGGTTCGGATCCCCTGTATTGAAAAGCTCGATATGCTTCTGCAGAGCCTGAAGTGGCCAATGTACGGCGTTAAACGGCAAATAGAGAAAGAAAGGCTGATTCTTGTGCCGTTCAATGAACGAGACAGCTTCGCGGGCAAGATTGTTCGTTAGATAACCTTTATCATTAATTGGTTTTTCGTTACGATAAATTGATGTATATTCATCTGTTATGCCCAGCTTGAAATAATCGTGCGCGCCATGGCCCAAAAATCCGTAGAATTCATCAAAACCGCGCTTCATAGGATGATACTCCGGCTCGATTCCCAAGTGCCACTTGCCGATGACGGCGGTGGCATAGCCATCTTTCTTAAGCAGGTCAGCCACTGTAATTTCCTTCAAAGGCATTCCAGTTCTGCTGTCTGAAGCGGTATAAAAACCGAACCGCTGCTGATACCTTCCGGTCATTAGCCCGGCCCGGGTCGGCGCACAGACATAGCCACTTGCGTAGCCATTGGTAAATCGCACCCCCTCGTCGGCCAGCCGGTCAATATTCGGTGTATCGACTTCTTTCGGATGCTCGTAGCAGCTCGAATCAGCGTAGCCCTGGTCGTCAGAGACGATAACCACAATATTCGGCCGACTGCGATTATTTTGCCTTGCCGCCGCTGAGAAAATCCCGCCGCCCAGACACAATCCTGATGCCGCCAGAACCGATGAACGCAAAAAACTTCTCCGGGTTATCTTTTCATTTATCATCCTGTCACACTCTCCAATAGCTAAATATTCATTTATTAAGATAGAAATAGTACCCGAACTTCTCTAATATTACAACTGCAAACGTATTCGCGAGCTTTTTGCACTTGACTTCAGACAGTCACCTCTGGTATATTAATAATACCCGTAGTGAGCGCATCTTGCCGGAGTAGTTCGTTTCGTTCATTTAACAAATTGAAGTACGAAGCGTTTGTTCTTTGGCCCATAAAGCTAGCAGAGGAGGTCAAAAAATAACTATGGCGAGAAATTCGAAAATTCTGTGGGTAATACCTTTATTGATAACAATCTGTTTTTTAAGCTTTCCAGCATACGCCCAATACGGCGGCGGTACGGGTGAGCCCAACGATCCCTATCTGATTTATACAGCCGAGCAGATGAATGAGATTGGCTTGCATCAGGAAGACTGGGAAAAGCACTTCATGCTGATGGCCGATATCGACCTGGGCAGTTTTACAGGAACAAGCTACAATATAATTGGTGAGGACTTTGACAATCCGTTCACAGGCGTTTTCGACGGCAACAACAAAAAAATCTCGAATTTCAACTACTCATCTATAGGTAAATACGGCGTTGGAATTTTCGGCTACATTGGCTACATTAATGATCCAAATGCGGAGGTAAAAGATTTAGGATTGATTGATCCTAATATCGATGCACGAGAAGGGGATATCATCGGTTCGCTGGCGGGTAACCTACAAAACGGGGCCATTATTAATTGTTATGTCCAGAATGGCAGCGTTTCCGGTTACGATGGCGTCGGCGGGCTTGTGGGATGGAGTCTTGGCGGTACAATTATCGATTGCTATACCACTACTAATGTATCGGGCAACGAAGACGTCGGTGGACTGACAGGATATGGCGGCATAATCACTAACTGCTATGCAACCGGTGAGATTTCAGGATATGATGATGTCGGCGGTCTGGCTGGAAATAACCGGGAAACAATGACTAATTGTTATTCAATCGCCTCAGTTACAGGGAACATTTTTGTTGGCGGTCTCGTAGGAGATAATCAAGGGGGATCAATTACTAATTGCTATTCAAGCGGCTCAGCTACAGGGACCTATTATGTCGGCGGGCTGGCCGGAGATAATGCAGTGGGATCAATTACTAATTGCTATTCAAGCGCTTCTGTTAAAGGAACCGAACATGCAGGCGGCCTGGTTGGTACTAATGATTTGGGAAGAATTACTGATTGCTATTCAAGCGCTTCAACTTCAGGGTACAATAGTGTCGGCGGCCTTGTAGCTCATAATGGGCGGGGAAAAATTACTAATTGCTATTCAATAGGCCAAGTCGATGGGGAGCTTAATGTTGGTGGTTTGGTAGGATATATTGCCGGTAATGTATCCGCCTCGTTCTGGGACACTCAAACCAGCGGACAAGCAACAAGTGTAGGTGGTACAGGCCTGACAACGGCAGAGATGAATGATCCCAACACTTTCATAAATGCAGGCTGGGCTTTTTGGGGTTCGTCTGATGTTCCCAACTTCGTCTGGGCAGAGCCTGAAGGTGGAGGCTATCCTATTCTTTGGTGGCAGCTTCCCAAAAACTTCGGTTTGCCTGCCTTTTCCGGCGGAACAGGGGAGCCGAACAATCCATACCTTATCGCAACTGCTGATGAACTCAACAGTATAGGCTATAATCAGAGACTTATGGACGTACATTTCAAGTTAATCAACGACATTGATTTGACAGGCGTTAACTTGTTTTCGATTGGTACCAGCCTGTATCCGTTCAAAGGAACGTTTGACGGCAATGGTTACATAATATCGAATCTAACAGTTACCAGCGAGAGCTACTCAGGCCTTTTCAGGTACGTTAGGGGAGAACATGCTCATATAAAGGATTTGGGATTGATCGATCCTAATATTCATGCAGAAGAAGGGAATTTTATCGGTTCGTTGGTGGGTTACTTTAGAAATGGAACCATCATCAATTGCTATGTTCGGGGCGGCAGCATTTCAGGAAAATCTCGTATCGGCGGCCTTGTGGGACACAATCGTAGTTTAATCGCGAACTGCTATTCGAGCGCCAGCGTTTCAGGAGGTTCTCGCATCGGTGGATTGGTGGGAACCAATTCCGCGGGAACAATCATCAACTGTTATGCTAAAGGCAGCGTTTCGGGAAATTATTATATCTTCGGCGGCCTGGTGGGACAGAATGACAGCGGCACAATTAAGAACTGCTATTCAGTGGGACACGTTCAGGAACCAAGTGAGCCAGTGTTCTTTCCGACGGATGTCGGCGGCCTAATTGGAAAAGTATCAGAGGACGGGATGGTTATCACTTCTTTCTGGGATACACAAACCAGCGGACAGACAACCAGTGCTGGTGGTATACCCAGCACTGGCGGTATTCCCTTACAAACACACGAGATGCAAACGGCCAGAATATTTCTTACCGTTGGCTGGGACTTCGTGGACGAAGACAAGAACGGCACAGAAGACATCTGGTGGATTCTCGAAGGGCAGGACTATCCGAGACTTTGGTGGGAGGCCCACGATTGATTATTGTTCCATGTGAATCTGCGTTTATCTGCGTTCATCAGCGGTTTCAGTGCTAAAGCACATTTTGGGGGATAATTTGTGCAATTTTCTGTAACATAATGGCTCTCTGCGCAATTAAACTAACGACAATGGTTGGTGCTATGGCAAAACTTGTTGAAAAAACGGAAGATAACGACCTGGTCATGAAGGCCAAAACTCAGGCCGAGGCGCTGGGCAGGCTGTACGAAATGTACTACGAGCGAATCTTCCGCTTCTGTGTTCACAGGCTCTTTAACAAGGAAATAGCTGAGGATGTTACTTCCGCGGTCTTTCTTAACGTCGCCCGCGGGATACGCAGCTTCAAAGGCCGGAGCGAACAGGATTTTCGCAACTGGCTGTACGCCATAGCAGCCAACCAGGCGAACGCCTATATCAGAAAATCATCCCGGCGTAAAAAGCTGCTCGCAGAGGCAGCCGGCTCGATGATACCGGCAGCCGCCGGCAGCGCCGATATGTCGTTCGAGCCGGACTGGCCGGGGCTTTATGCCGCCATCCTCAGACTAAAGCCACGGCACCAGACCATTGTCACATTAAGGTTCTTTGAAAACTTCTCATACGAACAGATAGCACAGATTTTAGACGTAAAAGAGGCAAACGTCCGTGTGACGTTGCATAGAATACTAAACAAGCTAAGAAACCAATTACAAACCGTTTATGACGGGGAAATATAATGTTCAAAGACGAAGCCGATTTTGAAAAAGTCGTTGGTCGGCTGAAAATAGACACCAAGCCGAACCCGGAGCATAAGCAAAAACTGCGCCGGCAGATGCTCTCTGTCTTCAACCAGACCGAGCAGGAATCCACTACCCGAGTAATCGTCTTTCGAACATTAAGGAGTTTAATCATGAAAAGTCCATTCACAAAATTAGCTGCGGCAGCGGCGATAATTATAGCAGTGTTTATCGGTTTAAATATTGTGGGAACTTCCACTCCCGCTTTTGCGGAGATAATTCAACCTTTCCTTACCGCCAGAACAGCATCATTCAAGATGACGATGGAAGTCGAGGGCGCACCGACTCAAACCTTCGATTGTTTGTACGCCGAACCCATCCGAATGCGTCAGACCAACAAGGAGCAAGGTGCTGTTGTCATCAGCGATTTACTAGAAGGAAAAATAGTCACTCTCATGCCGTCACAGAAAAAAGCCTATGTAATGGAATTAGAAAATATTCCGGAAGACCAGGATCAAAGCGGATTCAATATGTTCGGCGAAATCAGAAAGCACATTCTGGAAGCTAAGGAATCGGAAGACGAATCGGTAGAGTTTTTGGGCGAGAAGCAAATCAACGGCCTGACTGTTATCGGCTATCACGTTACAAAGCCCGGCGTCGAAATTACCGTCTGGGCCGATCCAAAAACCAAACTACCGGTACAAATGACAAATACTATGGAACCTACAACCTATACAATGACCGACATCGTTTTCGATGTCGAATTCGACGAGTCACTTCTCAGTCTTGAAATACCCGCTGAATATACCGTGCATACTATGCAGGTTGACGCCTCCGAACCGACGGAAGAGGACCTGATCAATATGTTCCGAATATGGGCCGAACACATGGACGGCAATCTGCCTTCTGCTCTTGAAATGAATGCTATGATGGAATTTATGCAGTATCAGCTAAAGAAAATGAAGGAACAAGGCATAGAACTAACAGAAGAAATAATGCTGGAACGGCAACAAATCATTCAGAAAATGAGCCGGGGCGGAATGTTCGTGCAGAAGCTCCCCGCTGACAGCGATTGGCACTATGCCGGCAAGGATGTCAAATTCGGTGACGCCGAGAAGCCGATATTCTGGTACAATCCGGAAGGCTCCGAAACATATCGAGTCATCTACGGAGACTTGAGCATCAAATCTGCGGCATTGGAAAATCTGCCGCAATAGCCAATAAATTTAACGCACTATGACAAACCGGGCTGACTTTGTCCGGCTTTTTTTATAAATTTAGCACCAAAATCCGCCAGAAAAACTTTTTGTCCATATCAAAATATACCCGACCACCGTCATAAATAATAGCAACAATCGATTGTTCTGATATTAGGTGAATTGTATAAACCTTGAAAATAAACAAGGCATAATCGCTATCGTTACATAAAGGGACAATCATGAAAAGCACAATCACAAAAATCGCTTTTGCCTTCATAGCAGTGATATTAGTCATAGTTATTGGCATCAGTAACAAAAGCAAATCCAGGCTGGTTCCGTTGGAGATAAAACTGCCTCAGGCAATGTTTGTCGGCACGGAAAAGCCTATACGGGTAAGCAACCTTAAGAAATTAAGCACCGAAGATCGCCCGCCGTTTCTGGCACCGCCCGGGACCACAAATATTGCTCTCGGCAAACCTGTCACCAGCAGTGATGAAGAACCATTAATAGGCGAGATTGAGATGATCACAGACGGCGACAAGGAAGCCGCCGACGGCAGTTTTGTGGAATTAGGCCCGACATTACAGCATGTAACTATTGACCTTCTGGCAAAGCATGAGATATATGCCGTCGCGGTCTGGCATTACCATCAAAATCCCCAGGTCTATTTTGATGTTGTGATACAGCTCGCCGATGACAGCGATTTTATTACGAATGTCAGGACTTTGTTCAACAACGACACCAACAACTCGGCCGGACTCGGCGTGGGGACTGATATGCATTACGTCGAAACAAATAAAGGCGAGCTTATCGACGCAAAAGGCACAAAAGCACGCTATGTCCGGCTTTACAGCAACGGCAATAATAATAACGATCTGAACCACTACATCGAAGTGGAAGTTTATGGCAAACCTGCAGAATAACATTCGCCAGAACACGTCAAAAGTTACAATTATCCAGTTTCGAGCAAAATTTTTTCCTGCTTTTTAGACCAAAAACAGCGATTTGAAATTTTTTTCGAGAAATTCTGTAATATTTTCTTGGTATCTTCGACATATGTAGTAGAATGCTTCTACTTTTGTAGAAGGAGATAAAGATATGAAACTATCGCAGGCAGAATGGCAAATCATGAACGCTTTATGGGAAAAGCACCCCGCAACGGCAAGAGACATAATGAGCAGGCTGCCCCAGGGTGTCACGTGGGCTTACACCACGTTAAAGACGATGCTGAGCAGGTTGGTGGAAAAAGAGGCCGTCAGCGAACACAAGCAGGCCAATACGAGCATCTACGAGCCGCTCGTTTCACAGCGCAAGGCCCGGCTCAGCGCCTTTAGATTGCTGCTGGACCAGTCATTCAATGGCGCAATGGGGCCGCTTATGCACTTTATGCTGCAGGAAGAAAAGCTAAACGACAAACAGAAAAAGGAGCTTATCGAAATACTTCAAAATGAAAGCGACAATTCGGGAGAAATAAAATGATCGAACAAATCAACCACATCGCAGCTCTGTGGTTCAGCGGGGCGATAGCCATGTTCTGGCAGGTCGGCGTGCTGATAATACTGATTGGCTGTGTCGATTTAATCATCCGAAAATGGGCTTGGCCGCAGTTAAGATACGCTCTATGGCTGATGGTGCTCGTCAAGCTTGTCCTGCCGCCCACGATTTCTCTTTCAACCAGCGTCACATCCGGACTGGAACCTCTGGCCAGACAGATAGCCGCCAAAGAAACCCAGCGAGAGAATCTGAACGCAACGACGGCAACAATTCTCGCAAACCTTGAAACCGCTGCTGCCGAAACTCCAGTCGAATTTGTATCTCCCCGCGACATTGTCACTGAACAGCAACCGGCAATCGTTTTTAGCGGCTCCGAAATCGTGGCCGATGAATCTTCGAATACAGCTTATATTAAACTAACCTGGCAGGCTTATGCAATGGCGATATGGCTGGCAGGAATGTTCGTACTGGGCGGCTGGCTTATCATCAAATTGCTGCATCTTCGTAAAGAAGACTATAGGCTTGCAAAAACAGCATCGCTTCCGGAATCCTTTTATGATGCAATGACTCGATGCGCCAAAAGTCTCAGGCTTCGCCGGGTTCCGAAAGTAGTACTGACTCGAAGGGTGGCATGTCCGGCAGTTTTCGGTATCATCCGGCCGGTGCTGCTTATGCCGGTTGGCTACCTGAGTAAGATGACTCGCAGAGACACTGAGAATATGCTTCTGCACGAGCTTGCTCATATCAAAAGGGGCGACCTGTGGGTGCACGGATTTTATATGCTGCTGCAGGTTGTCTATTGGTACAATCCGCTGCTATGGCTCGTTCGCAGCCAGATGCACCACCTGCGCGAGTTGTGCTGCGACGCTACCGTCGCACGACTTTTGAAGGAAAGAATCAGCGAATACCGCCAAACGCTGATAGACGTGGCGCGAAGATTCCTCACAAAACCAACAGAGCCGGGTCTCGGCCTGCTCGGACTCTTCGAAGATTCCAACCGTTTGCTCGTTAGATTGAACTGGCTAAAAAAAGAAACCTGGAGGTACCAAAAAATGAAGAAACTAACAATCATCACCACAATTGTCCTGATGCTCGCCTTTGTTCTTCCCATGGCCCAGGCCCAGGACAAACCGGCAACCGAAAGTAGCAGCGCCGACTCTACAAAAGCCGAGGAAAAACCCTCGCAAAATGTGGAAGCTACTAAAGTCGAGCAGGAACAATTCCAGAACCAGCAGGAGTTATCACAAACCATGCAGAAACTTCAGAAACAGCTTCAGCAACTCGAGGATGAAAAACAGAAGCTTCAGCATGAACTTCATGCACTGGAACATTCCAAACATACTCAGCAACATGCTGAACACACCGAACAACAGGCTGCACAGGCCAAAATAAAAGCCAAAGAAGCAAAAGATAAAGCTGAAAAAGTCAAAGACAAGGCAGCAAAAGTAAAGGCCTCCGCCGAAACCCACGCAAAACACATGGAGCAATGGGCAAAGCAAATGGAAGCCTGGGCAGAGCAATATGAAGCTAAGATGAACAGTCCCGAAGTACAGGAGAAATACAAGCGTCTCGCTGAGAACTGGGCGCAAAAATGGACCAACCGCGACGAATTCAAACAATGGCAGAAAGACCTGCAACAGTGGGCGCAGAACCTCGCAAAATTTCAAACGAGTGTGTTGAGCAGCTCAGGAGATCCTGCGCCCGAACCCGGTCCAATGCCCGTTATGCCGCCCATGCCGCCAATGCCGGCAGAAATTGCAGCGCCGAATGTAGCAATCCCCGCTCCACCGGCACCACCGGCGGTCGTAGCTCCCGTTCGGCCACAAACCAGGAACGTAATCAAACTACCCAGCGAGCGGTCTGGAGTGGCACTCATTACAGGAGAATTCATCGATTCGGACCTTGCTGCAGAGGTGCTGCCCTACATTTCAGAATGCACAGGTATAACTATCATTCCCGACGAGACTGTCAAAGCCCTCGTCACTTGCGAACTCAAAGACGTGCCACTCGATAGGGCATTAGAGATAGTCCTAGCCGGCACACCATATACCTATAAAAAGACGAACTACTATTATTTGGTTTGTCCAGGCAACATCAAAACCACAAAATTTCCAGTCCTGCCGGAAGTCAAAATAGAGCATGATACACATGACAAGCACGTCGTGGTCCACGATGATAAGGACGGAAAGTATGTCGCTACTAAAGAGATGCACTTCGTTTCAAAAGTGAAACCCGGCATCCCTTTCGTTATCAGAAACAGCCTCGGCAATATCATCCTCAAACCAAGCAAAGACGGCAACTGTGACGTCAGGGCCGTCATTCGGGCAAAGGCCAAAACCGAAGCCGATGCCCAGGCGATGGTCGAACAGGTCTCAATGAATGTTCAGTCATCGGATGAGAAATACTATCTCAAGCCGGTCAAGCCTGACGATGATCAGTGGAAAGATCTAAACGTAGATCTTTATATTACAGTGCCGCCCGGAATCCAGCCGGATGTGCAAACCAACATGGGTAAAATTGAGATATATAATTTCCAGGGGAACATAAAGGCCGTGACAAACATGGGCGCTATAAAAGCCGTCAACACAACCGGAGACGTTGAATTGCTGACAAAAATGGGTGCTATCGAATTTATTGCCCCTAAGAACCTGTCTGCAAAATTCAATATACTGAACAAAATGGGCTCCATCGAGAGCGAATTACCGCTGGAAGTCAAGAAGATTGACATGTTCAAAACAAGTGCAGAAGGCACAATCGGCGCCGGCCGGGACAACATAACAATGGCTACCAATATGGGAAAAATAAGCTTGAAATGGCAATCCTCATCGCAGGTTGAGGTAAAATTCTAAACGACTGACCATCCTCCTTCAAAACGATCAGTTTACGCATAAAGCCGGGTTTGTTCGATCCGGCTTTTTTTCTACGCTTCAAATAGACTAATACCGTAAAATTACTCAAACTAAGGGCTTTTTTGCAAAAGAATATTGGTGGAATCATTCACTCAAGAAGCACTCCTTGTGTATGACGATATAAGGGGAAGTTTGAACTCACATAAACCCTTATTACACAAGGAGGTGCATTATGTTGAAACGCAGAGCTCTAATGGAATCAATATCGTCAAACCTTCACAACTATCTCAAAAAAACAGGCAAAAATTTGTCAGTGCCGGACAAAAAGTTCCTGCGAGACAGTCTCGTAGGGCTGATTCGGTGCGGTGAGCCTATCGTTTGTCAAATGGCACGACACCTGCCAAATCAACGCACAAAGTTCCTTTCACGACTGGATCGCCTCGAATCACACCTTGTAACCGATAGCGATTTTGACAACAAGATCAAAAGCGCATTGCCAAACATATGGCTACCATTTGTCCAGAATGATACACCCATTATCCTCGACCTTTCTGACATTGCCAAGCCATTAGCTAAGAAGATGGATTATCTCGCCACGGTTCGCGATGGCAGTACCGGAAAATTGGTGAACGGTTACTGGTTGGTCGAATTGTATGCATCATTGACTCGTAAGAATCCGGTACCTGTGTTACTGGAACCATTCAGTCATGAAGAACCTTACAGTCCGGGACAAAATCCTGTTGTTCTGGCGGCTGTCCATAAAATCTTCGAGCTTACAGGTAATCGTGGTGTGCTGGTAGTAGATCGTGGATTCGATGGATGGGTGATGTTTGAAGACTGGCTTCAGAACAAATATCGTTTCGTTGCCAGACTCGTAGGAAATCGTCATTTGCTGCGTTTATCCGGCGATTCTGAGCAAAAGCAAGCCGGACAGTGGGTGCCGATTCGAGCAGATCTGCTTGCCGAACAAACTCCAACTTCGCATCGCTTCAATAGACTCATCAAACGTCACGGCAAAACTTCTATTCGTATTACACAAATAGGCTGGGTGAAAGTTCGTCTGCCCGGTCGAGATGAGACTTTGACCCTGGTTGTATCTCGCCTTGCCGGCAAGGACAAGCCGATGATGCTGTTGACCAATTTGCCGGTAGAGAATCTTAAGGATGCAAAACGCATCATGCGTTTCTACATACGCAGGTGGGAATGCGAGGAGGCAATTCGCTTTCTTAAAAGCCAGGTAAACCTTGAAAAGATACGAACGTTTCGTTGGTCTGCTATTCGCCGTCTTGTTTTGTTAGCCGTGTTGGTAATGATTTACCTGGGCTGGCTTATTGAAGCACACCCGAATATCAGCGACCGCCTGGTTAGTCTGAGTCAGCCGCTGCCGGATAATCCTGATTTCCTTTCGTATCGTTTGTTAGGCGGCCTGACCGAAGCGATAAATACATGCTTTTGGATTCACAAGGATTTGCTGCGGAAAAGATTAGGATAAAAGCCCTTAGTTTGAGTAAAATTACACTTGACTTCAGGCTTTTATCTATTGTATATTAATAATAATACCTGTAGCGGATACATCTTGCCGGGGCAGTTCGTTTCGTTCATTTGGAAAATTAAAATACGAGGCGTTTGTTCTTTGGCCCATATGGTGGGCAGAAGAGGTCAAAAATGACTATGGCGAGAAATCCACGAGTATCGTGGGTAATATCTTTATTGATAACAATCTTCTATTTAAGCTTACCTTCTTACGCCAAATACGGCGGCGGAACCGGAGAGCCTAACAACCCATATCTGATCTACACTGCTGAACAGTTGTATGATATTGGAACAAATCCAGAGGATTGGGACACACATTTCAAACTAATGGACGATATCGATCTAAGCAACTTTGCCAAATTTCGTATTATTGGTCGTGATCGTGACAATTACTTTTCGGGTTCTTTCGACGGCAACGGCCATGTTATATCCAACTTAACCTATATTCGAACGAGTGGAATAGGTAACAACATCGGACTTTTCGGCTATGTCCGCAGCTTCATGGGTAAGGCCATTATAAAGGACCTGGGTTTGATCGATCCCAATATTGATTCAGGAGGGGGAAATTATGTTGGTTCTCTGATTGGTATACTTTTTGATGGGTCCATCATAGATTGCTATGTCAAGGGCGGAAACATATCAGGAGGAGACTTTACCGGTGGCCTAGTCGGGGCATGTGCTCAAGTATCAATGATGACACAAAGAGAGATAATAAACTGCTATTGCACAAGCACTATATCGGGAAATACATATGTCGGAGGATTAGTGGGATCTTATGGTGGCACTATTACCAATTGCAATTTCGCAGGTAACATTGCAGGGTATGAATACGTCGGTGGATTACTGGGAGAGAGTTTTAATAGCGAAATATCCAACTGCTATTCAACTGGAAGGGTTCTGGGAATCAACCAGGTCGGAGGACTGGTAGGCTCTTTTATGGGCCCCTGCACACTGTTCAAATCCACCTCGTCAAGTCGCGTGATCGGATTTGATCAAGTTGGTGGATTAGTGGGGCTCAATATTTATGGCGAGATATTTAACTGCTATTCGACTGGCAGTGTTTTAGGGATTTCTAAAGTCGCCGGACTGGTGGGAGTCAATCAAGGAACGGTTAGTAATTGTTACTCAGCGGGATTTGTTGAGGGAACAACGGATGTCGGCGGGCTCGTAGGTTCTCTTGATGCAGATCCATTCTACCCAGTGGGTTCCGTCACCAATTCTTTCTGGGATATCGATACCAGCGGCCAGACGACGAGCGCCGGAGGCGAAGGCGGAACCACGGCGCAGATGAACAGTGCAAGCACCTTCACAGAAGCTGGATGGGACTTTGTGGATGAGACAGACAACGGCACGGAAGATATCTGGTGGATGCCTGAGGATAACTATCCAAAACTCTGGTGGGAAATAGGCGACGAATCGTCGCCTTAAATCAAATATTAAACATCAAATAGTATAACACCGCTTTTTAGGCGCTCTGAGTGAAGCTAAGAATCTCACTAAACCGCTGACAAGATCCTTCGGCTTTGCCTCAGGATGACACTAACGTGTCATTTTACACTTTGATATGTAATTTTGATTTTTACATTTTGATTTTTAATCTGCACAAAGGTCGCCGTGTCATGGAGATTTTCTGAAAATATGTCCGCTTTTTTCGATTGCCGTTCGTAGAATACTTAACAAAATGAATATAGAATGGAGAATTGAGAATGAACAAGACGGTCCACTGAATATCCAATATCGAATGTCCAATATCCAATGTCGAAGTTCTCTGTAGCCTCGCTGCTCTCGGTGGCTCAAATAACAGTGTTGATCGGTGCAAATCTGTGTCTAAAATAACCCAGTTTGAAAAACAAAGCCAATTTGCCGGCCTTTGGCTGGAAATCCGAAGCACTAAACACGAAATCCGAGACGATTTGAAAGGGTATGTTTTGAAAAAACAAACCCAATTCACCGGAAGGGTAAATTGGCGTAAAGTCTTATTTTTGAATATGTTATGGCAATAAACCGCACTGCGGGGCTCGAAAAAACAAAGCCAAACAAAGCCAATTTTCTTATTTTCCTGTCGCAAATACGGCATAACATGCACTATATAGCGAGAACAGTAATTCTTTGAGAATTTGAGGTGCTAAGATGTCTGAGAATGACAAATTCTATGTAGAGCGATGTTTGGATGGCCATCCGGACGATTATCGCTACCTTGTGCGACGCTATCAGGGCGTCCTGCTGGCCAACCTGGCCGGCAAGCTGGGCAGCAGAGACCGTGCTGAAGAAGCCGCACAGGAGGCACTCGTAAGGGCCTATTTCAATATAGGCAAACTAAAAAAGCCGGATTCGTTCTTTTCCTGGCTGCTCGGAATCGCCGACAACGTGGCGAAAGAGCACCAAAGAAAAGAACAACTCCAACGCCAGCGCGAGATCGTCCGCTCATTTTCAGAAGAATCTGCCGGCACCGAACTTTCACAGGATTACGCACTCGAAACGGCAATCGCCGAACTGCCCGAGGCATTCAGGAAAGTCATCCTGCTGCGATACTACGGCGGGCATTCCTGCAACCAAATTGCAGAGCAACTCGATATGCCGCTGGGCACAGTAACGAAAACATTATCACGGGCCTATGCCATGCTGCGCGAAACGCTGCAGCAGCAAAAGCAATCAGAAGTTAGTGAGGTGTCACAATGAAATGCACAGAATCTAAAGAACTATTGGTCGCATACTTTGAAGGACTCCTTGAGGACTCCGAACAACAGGCAGTTGAAGAACACCTGAAGGACTGCTCGGCTTGCCAGGCAGAATTACAAGAGCTGAAAGGCCTTCACGACCGCCTCGTCACCAACGGCAAAGCTTTGGCCCAAAGCAACCTTGAAAAAGATGTAATGAACCAGGTAATACGAGAACAGAACGTAAGGCTCAAAGCAGCCGCAAGAGCGTCAGACGCTCTTAAAATAAGGAGAACAATCATGAAAAGTTCAATTACAAGAATAGCCGCTGCGGCGATGATAATCGTTGCGGTGCTTGTGGGCATAAGTCAATTCACCGGTGGAACTGTAACCTTTGCACAGGCCATAGAGCCAATACTCAAGGCACAAACTATCGTGTTCGACCTTGTCATCGGCAACGACGAAACGAGCCCTGTAATGCACGAAGTGGTTTCAGACTCGCTAATTAGAAGGACCATATCCAACATGCCGGATATGGTCATGATTATTGACATGGACAACAATAATATGCTTGCCCTCGATACCGCCGGAAAAACGGCGAGCTACGTTGAGCTTGGCCAGCTCGCCGAAAAAACGGAAAATTACATAGAGTCCATCCGCAGGATTATCATCGATCTGCAGGGTGGGCTGGACATCGAGAGGCTTGCGGAGCGCGAAATCGACGGAAAGAACGCCATCGGCTTCAAAGGCCGCAACGACACAGGGAGCATCATCATCTGGGCCGATCCGAAGACCGCTCTTCCGATAAAGATTGAGCTTGAGAGAGAGCAGTGGCCTGCCATATTCAAGAATTTTGAATTCGACCCGCAAATCGAACAAATCAGCATGGAAATCCCGGAAGGATATACCCAAGACAAGGCGCAGCTTGACCTCTCCGATGCCGACGAGCAGGACCTCATCGAAAGCCTCAGAATATGGGCAAAGTTCCTCCTGAACGGCGTCTTCCCCGATGCGATTGGGACTGAAGCTTATATGAATCAGATCGGTGTGCTGGGACACAAGATTCCCACCCTGGATATTCCTGAGAGCGAAAAAGAGCAGGTCGGCTTCCAATTCGCCAAAGGGATGATATTCCTGCAGAATTTCGAATTGGGCGACCAGTGGCATTATGCCGGTAAGGGCGTCAATCTCGGCGATGCAAATACCGCCATCTTCTGGTATCAGCCGCAGGGCTCAGAGACATACCGCGTGATCTACGGTGACCTTAGTGTTAAGGATGTAGCTGAGGAAAATCTGTCGAATTAGAGATTCAAGTAAATACAAAGCTATACCAAACAAGGCCGGGTTTTATCGCCCGGCCTTGTCCATTTTATACATTCTTCAAAAAAAAGTTGTGATTTTATTTAGAGCAAAACATGGCTCTCTGGCGTTATATTAGCGACAATCGATTGTTCTGATATCAGAAAAGGTAAATCCTGGATGCTCGAAGACAGATTACTCTTGTGGAAATTCAAACACGGCAGCAGAGATGCTTTCCGAGTGATCTACGAAAAGTACGCCGGGGATATGCTGACGTTAGCAGGCAACCTGTTGGATGACAAAAACGGCGCCGAAGACATTGTTCAGGATGTTTTTATCAAGCTCGTCGAATCTGTTGGAACGTTCCGTCTGACAGGCAGTTTGAAAAGCTATTTGGCAACCTGTGTCGCAAACCGCTCGCGCGATTATATTCGCAGAAGGATTCGCCAGCGAAAAGCTATGGCAAGGCAGGCGGAACAAACGTCCGCCGAGACTAAAAGCACAATTCACCTGGCGATAAACAGCGAACAATTGCGGAAAGTAAGTGATGCAATGGCAGAGCTTCCGTACGAGCAGCGAGAGGCCATTGCCCTTCGCATCCACGGCAGCATGAGATTTCGACAGATAGCCCAATTGCAGAATGTTTCGACCAAGACAGTTCAAAGCCGGTACCGCTACGGGCTGGATAAGCTGCGGTCAACCCTGAACGGCGAGGTGGAAAAATGAGACCGTCCGAAAAGATTGAAAAGTTAATCAAGAAACTACACTACGAAACCAGTGCCGAAACGCACGACAGAGTCCTTGGCAACGCCCTTCTGGCGCTGGACGAAAAACAAAAAGCAGGTGCAATCGCGCCTGATATATGGAGAATGATTATGAAAACGAATACGATTAAACTGGCCGCTGCTGCTGTGATAATTGCAGCAGTGCTTGTCGGAATACATCTGTTGGGCGGTAACGGAGCAAACGCAGTCTATGCACGCGTTGTCGAGCAGCTCCAATACGCCCGAACGATGACTTACAGCATCGTGACACACACGCCTGTCGAAAGTATGCCGACCCTGCGGCAACAGATGGCTTTTAAAGAACCCGGATTTATGCGAACAACAACAGCAGACGGCTACATAACCGTCATCGACTGGAACCAGAACAAAGGTATTACCCTATGGCCACCAAACAAAGAGTATATCGACTTCGAGGCGTCGAACTATCAGCACGACCCGGCCCAGGATCCTTTCATGGTAGTTGAAAAATTAAGAACGCTTCCAGACGAGGCGGATGAGGTGCTCGGAGAGAAAGAAATAGACGGCAGAGTGCTTGAAGGCTTTCGTGTCACTCAAGGGGACATGATCAATACCGTCTGGATCGATCCACAAACGGAAGTGCTTGTTCGTGTGGAAACAGAGTACACGAACGCTCCGGGTATGAACGCAATCATGACCGATTTTCAGTTTAATGCTGAACTCGATGATTCACTCTTCAGCCTGACGCCAACAGAGGGCTATACACGTATGGGAGTCCAGGCGGATGTTTCCACAGTAACTGAAGAGGACTTGATAGCATACCTGCAAATGTGGTCTACCTGGACCAAAGACAGCACATTCCCACCAACATTCAACCCTCTCGAATTACCTAAGGTTACTGCCGAGATGATTAAAGAAGGCAAGTTCGGCGAGGGCGAAACATCGCAGCAGGATCGGAATGCTGAGGCAACGCTTATGTATCGTGGCATAATGTTCGTGACACAATTACCCGCCGAGAGCAACTGGCGCTATGCCGGGGAGAATATAAAGTACAGCGACGCCGAAACGCCCATCTTCTGGTATCAACCGGAAGGCTCGCAGACTTATCGCGTAATCTACGGCGATTTAAGCATTAAGGAAATCACACCAGAGAATCTACCACAGTGAATCTTTTTGAGCGAGTGATGTATAAAAAGCCGGGCCAATTCAGCTCGGCTTTTTCCTTCGCCTATCGCCCAGACAGTCAGACTATTTCTTAGGCAAACTTCCGTAGTAAGGATACTGATCGAAGGCATCGCCCTTGCGTAAGACACGCGGGTCATTGGTGGCCTTCAGTTCAGCCATCAAAGTATCGGCAAGCTTCTTCTTTACTTTGGCGTATTCGGATTTGTCGGCAACATTGTTAAGCTGGTCGGGATCTATTTGCAGGTCGTATAGTTCCTCAGCTGGACGCTTTGCAAAGGCCAAATCAAACAATCTCCTGACCTTCGGATCGTCGCGATGTTTAAGCATATACGACTTGGTGGGTGCTGCATCGACATCCGCATATCCAAAGTGTGTACCACGAGGACGGGTAATCTCTATGTCTAATGGCTTGGCATAACCTTTAGGAGCACCTGCAGGCCATCGCTGGGGCTTGAAATTGCGGATGTACAAGAAATCATGCGTCCGTATTGCCCGCATCGGATAGCCACCCGTGCCGGTCTCCTGGCAGACTACGTGACGCTCCTTTCCTGTCAGGACGTGGTCGCGTTTGCGATCTACTCGGCCGGATTTGTTCGAACGCAGAATATTCATGAAGCTGCGAGCAGTCATATCCGGTGTCGGTTTCAAGCCTGCCGCTTCAAGAAATGTAGGGGCCAAATCGGTAAGACTTATGAAATCCTCGACAATCCGGCCGCCTTTGACCGCTGCCGGCCAGCGAACCGCCAGCGGGACGTTTGTGCCCATATCGTAAAGGTTGCTCTTACAGCGGGGAAACGGCATGCCGTTATCGCCGGAGATAACGACCAGCGTATTATCAAGCTCGCTGATGTCTTCAAGCATTTTCAGCAGCTCGCCGACTTCGGTATCGAAACGCTGGACTTCCCAGTAATAGTCGCAGATATCGGTGCGGACCTCATCGCTGTCGGGGAAACATGCCGGCACAGCAACATCTTCGAGCTTCATCCCGCTTTTTATGCCGGACTGCCATTTATAATTCCGATGCGGATCCTGACTGCCGAACCAGAAGCAGAACGGTTTGCCTTCCGGCCTGGCTTTCATAAATTCCCTGAAGTCCTTATAGCGCGGCCCAGCGGGATTTCGCGTTCGCCCGCCCGGCGCATCCCGGCCGGGGCCCCAGCCTTTACGGGTATAACCGACATGATAGCCGGCTTCTTCCAGTAGGTCGGGGTAAACGTTGAATTTCACAGGTAGCATGCCATGAAGATTGCCGCCCTCTTCCAGACGCCAGTGCCATTGGCCGGTAAGGATTGCCCCACGCGAAGGTGTGCAGGACGGCGATGAAACGAACGCATTCTCAAACAGAACGCCTTCGCGAGCGATCCTGTCAAATGTCGGCGTCTTGACAACCTCATCGCCGGCAATGCTCGCGTGCGGCCATGACCAGTCGTCCGCCAGACAAAAAAGTATATTCGGGGGATTCTTCGAAGCCCCGCTCCCAACCGGCTCAGAAGCGTTCGCACATCCGGTAAAAGCCAGCGATGCAGCACTGAATCCTACTTCCCTCAAAAAGTCACGACGCGATTTACACAAATCAGTCATATTTGTTCTCCTGTCTCTTTAGTTATTCGAAGCTGAAGAATTTTCCGAGTGCGGGCGGTAATTTTCGACTGCTCGCTTATTCGAACGGGCCAGACCCAGATTACCTTTTCACTATCTGCGACTACAAGCACACCTCTGCGAATCCCATGCGGGATTCGCTGGGCGGTCAGGAATTTGCCGATCTTTTTTTCTGCACTTTGGCCTAAAGGAACAAATCTGTCGCCGGGACACCGGTAACGAACAGTAAGCGGCGGTTTTATTTTATCCAGATCGAACCATTCAATCGAATTGGTTTTGGTGTCCTTGAATTTTTCGAAATCAACTTCATCCTTCTCGAAAACAACCGCACGTATTGAAAATTTTTCGTACTCTTTCTGTCCAGGAATATCAACAGTCACAGCCTGATCTTTCGTCGGTTGGGACGATATCGGTGGGGCAACCCATTCGACTTCGCTCAGGGCAGGTCCCACCCTACGATTTGAAAAAATCAAATTTCCGTACTCGCGTCGAACTGCAAATCCACCGGGCAACTCCATTTTTCCACCGGTGATATTTTGATCCGTCAGTTGCAGTATGCTTTCATAATGTGCCTGTGTCAAATTTTTCTCACCGCAGTTGATATTGGCCAAACCTCTCCGGATCAGTTCTATCTTTACCGGCTGCGTCTCGACTCCAAACAGCTTCAAATCCAGCACGGTTTTATCCCCATCACAATCAGTCAGCCCCGGCCATAACTCATCGGCCCTTTTACAAACCATGCTGTAGTATCTGCGGGAAGATTCAGCTAATTGCGATAATTGTTCCACGAGCGAATCAGAAAATTCCTGTTGCAACGCCGGCATCAACCGATGCCGGATGTAGTTTCTCCGGTACGTACAATCAGCATTCGTATGATCATAGCGCCATTTCAGATTTCGCTGCTGCAGATACTCGATAATCTCATCGCGTGTGAAACACAGCAAGGGCCTGATAAATTTGATTTGATCCGCGAACATGCGCTCCGGCCAGATGCCCCCAAGCCCGCGGATTCCCGTGCCTCGGCTCAGCCGCTGGAGGACGGTCTCGGCATTGTCGTTTTTCTGATGTGCCGTTGCGACTCGGCTGCAATTGTTGGCCTTTGCGATATCGATCAGAGCATCCATTCGTAACCGGCGAGCAGCCGTTTCAATCGACAGCTTATTGAGACGGGCAAACCCGCGCACATCTGTTCGCCTCGTCGTCACGGCCAAATTCAATTTCTTCGCTTGAGTAACAGCAAATTCCTCATCCGAATCCGCTTCGGTTCCTCTCAACTGATGATTTATATGAGCACAATGCAACTCAGCATCAAAAAGGCTCTCTGCCTTGAGCGTGTGTAACGCGTACATAAGGGTTATCGAATCGGCCCCGCCGGAAACGGCCAGCAGGACTTTATCCGCGGAGCCTAAAAGCTCGTTCGCCCCGACAAAATCGGCCAGCTTTTTCTCAAATTCGAGCAACATTTTTTCAACACAAAAAAAGGGCCTGATATCCAACCAGGCCCGAGATCGCATTGTATAAAACTTTATCCTAAAACTTCTTTCAGCGTTATTAGTCGACTTTCTGCAATGCCCTTATCCGCTTTTCAGCAAATTCTCTCCATTCTCTATACCTGTCAAACTGACCTTCGATTTTGACAGCCTGTTGATAAAGCTGCAGTGCCTCGGCGTTTCGGTGCAGTCTTTGATCCAGAATGCGTGCCGCCCTGAACCTTGCCGGATGAGGCGTTTCAGGATCCCACTGGAAGGTCCTTTTGAAATACAAAAGTGCTATCGTGTAATCCTTAAAATATTCATAGATGACGCCGGCATTATACGCCGCATCGTCAATCTTGTCGCTGGTAGGGAATTTCTTTATCACCTCGTTGTATTTCTCAAGAGCCAAACGTAACTGATTTTCATTCTTAAGAATGGGTAGTGTGCCGGCCTCTTTATCAATCTCTTCAGCTTCATAATACAAATCATCCGCCTCGGGGATCGAAGCACTGACTTTTAGATTGGCGGGGGCCACATTCGCCTCAATAATGTAGTTATATTTCGGCATAGTATTCAACGCCGCCAACTCTTTCTGCGCCCACTCAAGTTTCATGTTGTTGCCGGTCCGCATGTAGTAACCAGCCAGAAGTTCAAGGCCCTGTCGATAGGCCTGCCGATTGACTGCCATCTTCTCGACAAGATCAACCTCACTCGCATCAGCGATTTTAATAGCGGTGGCGGGTCCGAGCGCTTGTCTCCTGCCTTGTGGCACACGTTGCCCCTCACCCTTGTCGACTCCCTGACAACCAACCATCACGCTCAACAATACTATGAGTATTACGGTACATCCTTTTCTCGCCATAATGGCCTCCTTTCAATCTTTATAAACGAATCCAATTCTAAAATCATTTATCAATTATCAAGTCAAAGCCCGTTCGTCAAGAACAAACAAAAATATTTAATCATAGACTTGTAGAGAATTCTAACGGCAAGGGGCAAAAATTTCTACAACTTTTAATTTAATAATTTCCACAAACGCTCAAATCCATAGATAAAAAGCCGTATTTTCCCAAATCCTCACTAAGAATACAAAAATCGAAGATTCCAAATCGATTAAAAACATCGTTTTATTGAAGCCGATAAATACGTGTCTTATACGCTCTTCACAGCCACTATAAATTCCAGCTAAGGGTAAATAACTGCCGGGTCATCGTAGTATAGGACTATAAGAGCAGAAATGTGCATTTTATGCATAAAAAGTCCATAAAAGTCAGCGAAAAACTTTGACATAAGCAACTAATTCAGGTATAATAATTTTTTAGTAATCTCGGCGATATGACCGTGAGGAGGTCATCTTAATATCGTCGATTTGATTCGTTTTTTGTCAATCCGAGTCTTTTCTCGGATTGACTGGAAGAGTTCATTGCGAAATAATTTTGGAAATAGGAATATGAAACCGAATCGGGTAACCTTCACTATTCTCATCATGAATTGCCTCTTACTCCTCCAGGCCGGCTGCGAAGAGGAAACAATGGCACCCCAACAGGGACTTAGCTCCGACTGGTTCCGACAGTTCGATCAAATGCAGCGGTCGAGCAGCCCAATAACTACTCCTCGCACTCGTTTCCAAAGAAGAGCACCAAAAATTGAATTCGAAAAATTAGAGCACGATTTCGGCAGTGTCGGCCCCGGTACGAATAATCTCTGCGAATTTAGATTTACGAACACCGGAAACAGCACCCTAAAAATTGGGGAGATTATCAATACTTGTGGATGTACGCCATTTGCGCTTGCAAAAAAGGAATACGCTCCGGGTGAAAGCGGAACATTGAAGGTGGGTTATCTTTCCGACCAGCTTCGCGGCCAGACGACAAAACAACTGATTGTACATAGCAATGACAGGGCAAATCCCGAAATCACACTGGGCGTTAAGGCAAACATTATGATGCAAGTCGATTATGAGCCAAAAACTTTAAACCTTTTGCTTAAACAGGAAAATGCCAATTGTCCACAGCTTACCCTAACCAGTGTGGACGGCCAGCCGTTTTCAATAACGTCTTTCAAGTCAACCGCCAATTGTATAACCGCCGATTTCAATCCATCCGAGAAAGCAACAAAATTTGTTCTTCAGCCGAAGGTTAATATGGAGGTACTGGAGAAAGCATTGAACGGCCGTATCGAAATTGGTTTAACACATCCGGAATGCGAAACTATAAACGTCGGTATAAGAACTCTGCCAAAATTCAAAATTCTTCCAAGGTCCATTGTAGTTCGTGGAACGAAAACTCAAGAACCAATCAAACTAAAGATACTTAGCAACTATAACGAGGATTTTGAGCTTGAATCACTGACATCAAGAAACGGTGCTGTAAAGGTTTTGAGCAATTCAATCGTCAATAATGGTTATGAACTCCAACTTCAGATAACACCGCCGGCCAGCAAAGACACAAAAAGGATCTTCAACGAAACGTTCTATGTCAAAACAACAGAAGGCCTGCAACTGGAAATTCCATGTAACGTATTCTATTCAAGAACAATGCCGGCATCTCTAAGAGCCGCAACAACAGATGACAAGGAATGCAAAACTTGTGGCCATAATCTTTTGGACTTCACCAAGGGTACGGTTACAACATTCCCTGCCACGGAATAGAATAACGATTCATAAGCATGCTTTCATGGTTGTATACAAAATTTTCCTGCCTATTTGAATTTTTGTCCACACGTGAACCTTTTCTGTGCTTATATTAAACGTGTCGGACCCGACTATTTAATCTGGCTACGGAGTAATGGCAAAAAGGAAATGTTCATTACCAAGGCTTTTAACTTGTAATTGAATCGACTTGCTTTCATCAGTAAAAGCATTTATAGAAGTGTCTATTACCCAAATACCACCCGGCCCGAGTTTTCCCCCGTTTTCACTCGATCTTGAGCTTCCATTCCGGCTTTCAACGGTCAGTAAATGGTAGGGCGCCGAGTGTAATGATTCTTGTGATCGGACAATCCGCAATGCGAAAGTCTGCAATTCTCCATCGTCAAGATGACGGTAAAATAGAACAGGTTCATCAATGGATTTTTCAATCTCAACAGGTTCTTCGAGCTGCTCTGGATTTATAAAACCCATCTGGCAAAAAACATCTTCACTGACGGGGACTTCGGCCAGATCCTCATCTCCGAGTTTTCTGGCCAGGCTTTGAATCTCATCCGCCCTGATATTGTGACCTTTTTCCGTACGCTGCATGGCCCGGGCACGCATGAGTGACTCTCGCCCCTTGTCCGTTTGGCCACGGTCCGCCCAAAAGCAAGCGAGCATAAGACCTCCATCCAACGTATTTACAGGGCTATTTTCAATAATAGACTGCAAACGTTCAAGCTGCTTCGGTGTGCGGAAATACTTCTCAAAAATAAGAAGCGTTTTCATCTCCACATTGCTGTCTAATAAAGCATCCATCGCTTTTTGCATTTGATCATCGGTAAAGTTAGATTCGTAATCGGCAATTAATGTAGCCTCGGCCGTTATCTTCTCCGGTTCACTCCAAAAGATGGTCCCCGCTTTGGAGTCACGCTGGCGGTGGCGGAAAATATAAATATGCTCATTTTCCTTTTGCATCTGAAGATAATCTTTGCCGAGATCTTCTTGTCCCCATCCCAGGATTTTCAATTCATCCCGACAAGCCGTCAGTGCCTTATCGGTATCACGCTCGCTCACGAACCGCCAGACTGTGCGATTATTTTTCAATAATCCCTTCCCTGAAATCAGCAGTCGTACCTTATCCGCTTCTAAAAAGGAAAGCTCCGGCGGCTCATGATAAACTCCATAGAGTATCTCAGGTGATTCAGGCATCTGGCCATACTTATCCAGTAAATTCTCAAATTGTTTGCTGATTGATTTGATTAACTCGCTGCAAATGCTATTTGCTGCAAGCTTGTATTTGGCTTGTGAACTTTCAATCCCAAACATCTTACTCTCATGCTCGAGCTGGCTTTCGATATCGAACCCAACCAATGGAAACGTGTCAGTCCGATCCGAATGAGATGTCCCTGCAAAAACAGAACTGCCCACAGTCCATTTTATTATCGCTTTGAAATAACGACTATGAAGAAACGTCTTCTCGTTTACCTGGGGCATATTTATAGTAATAAAAACATCCGGTAGAAGCCCGCCCGGCTTTGGCCATGTCCCGAACGGGTAATAAGCAACTTCGCCCACATAAGGCAACCGGGCCAGAGATTTCTGAAACTCGCGCGTTGTATCGTCCAGCAGATCATGTGGACTTTGACAAATAATCATGATATTTCGCATACTTACTCTGGCACCGCTTCCGGCCGAGGTCGAACTCAAAGTCTGTATCTTGTTGCTGGCATTTATCGTTCCAAGATGTGCCTTGAATCTGCCGGATGAATCTTCCTGCTCCGTTGGCTTGTTTTCTCCTGATCCATTTAGAATGATTACAGCTTCGGATTTGTCGGAACTCAAAGGCAATTCGAAAAACACCAGCACAACACCAATTAAAGCAATCGCAAGCGCAGAACCTAAACCTACAGGAACAATTTGCGAACTGTCACCCTGCTCGCCTGTCTTAGCCTTCCTAAAAGACAACAAAAAACCAAAAACAAAATATATTAAAGTAAGCAATGGATTGAGAAAAACAAAGGTCAATAGCCAGAGACATTTTGTTCCCCATCTTCGACCGAATATCGGATAGAATTCCCGCTGGAACAAACAATGAATTAGTAATGCCGACCATACAATCAAGTAAAGTCCACTATAAGCATACCAGGGCATCGAAATCTACCTTTCAAATCATTATATCCGAGCAACCTGTTAACATCCTTTATTTTCAAGGCACCTAAAGCCCGATATATCAGTATCGAAATTTTAGCACTTTAGAATTACTCAAAAAGCAACAGAATGCCGGAAAAAACGATAATTTTTTAGTCCGAATAACAATCTTAGAAACGGGCGTCTATTCCGTAAAATATTTAATAAAAAGAATTTACGCTTCAGACACAACAAAAGCCGCCGGATTAGCTTGGTGAGCATCAAGGTTTTTTCATTTTTTTCTATAACAACGCTTGACGGGAAACAAATGTCCATTATAATTGTAATAGTTGATATAGTACAAATAGTGAGGTTACTTAATGCAGGTTCGTATTGACAGCGTTTCGAGCAGACCAGTTTATCAGCAGATAATAGACCAGATTAAGCGTGACATTGCCCTGGGCCGGCTCATCAAAGATGAAAAGCTGCCGACAGTCAGGCAATTGGCCAGGCAGCTTGCTATTAATCCCAATACAATCGCCAAGGCTTATCGTCAGCTCGAAGGCGAAGGCATCATCGTTACCAGGCCCGGCTCCGGGGCTTTTATCGCAAATCTTGACAGCAGTTTAAGTAAAGCCGTCCGTAAAAGGCTCCTGTCTGATGAGCTTGAGCGAATCGCTGTTGAAGCATTCCACATGCAAATTGACAGGCAGACATTGCTGGAACTATTTAATAAAGCGGTTGAGAAACTAAATGTACCTTCAAAGAAACCACCGTCAGGGGGCCCTAAGGGAGGACAATCGAATGAATGATAACGTTATCAAAGTTGAAGGTCTCGTCAAATATTTCGATGGCCGGTGCGTCCTGGACAGCATCAGTTTCAACGTGCCGCGAGGCTGTATCTACGGCCTGCTGGGACGAAACGGTGCCGGCAAAACAACAATTATCCGGATTCTTTTGGGCTTAGAACCCTCGACGCGGGGCCGGACTTTCCTGCTGGGGACCGAATCGACAAACCTTTCGCCGAAAATTCGTGGCCGAATCGGCTGTGTTGCTGAAGGCCATAACCTTATCCAGAACTATAAGGTCAGCAGGCTGATCAAACTCTGCAAAGATCTTTCCCTGCAATGGAACGATGAGTCCTTCGATCATCTCATAGAAACATTTCGTCTGCCAATGGATCGAAAGGTGCGGGACCTTTCCATGGGCATGCGCGCGCAATTAAATCTCTCGCTGGCAATGGCGATTGACCCTGAGCTGCTGATACTCGACGACCCGACCCTGGGGCTCGACACTGTGGCGAGAAGGCAGTTCCTCGAACTTGCCATCGAGGTAATTCAAAAGCAGGATCGGACGATTTTATTCTGCTCTCACATCCTCAGCGATGTAGAGCGCATCGCCGAGAGGATAGGAATCCTCGCCGCCGGCAAGCTCGTGGTGGATTGCCCGCTGGAGCAGCTCAAAGAGCGGGTCAAAAAACTGCGAGTCATCTTCGGCGAATCCGTGCCGGAAAACCTTTACCTGACCGAGATTATCAAACAGCAAATTCATGGCCGGGAAATGACCATCACAGCCGCCAACTGGAACAAGCAAAAACAAGCCATTCTCGAAACGTTCAAACCCTCGAGCTGCACCGAAATCCCGATGAGCCTCGAAGACATATTCATAGAATGCACAAGGCCCAATCCGGAACCGGTTGAGGTTTCATAACAAGGAGATAAGCAAATGCTTACACTTATAAAACGAGAAATTCGGGACCATTCGATATTCTTCATTGGTTCGGTTATCCTTTCGGTAGTTCTGATTGGGCTATCGATTGCCACGCTGGATGGTCACCGCTGGATCGAGGACGAGGAGACCTTGGGTACCGGTGCCATCGCATTGACGATTATTGTCTTCGGTCTCTTTGGTATGGGTGCAGTCCAGATGGACACGGACAGAATCAGGAAGATCTCCGCCTTTATTTCGATATTACCTGTCAGCCGGGTCCGAATACTGCTCGCAAAGATCATCGCAGGCCTGCTGGCAATTCTTATTGCGTTCGTGCCGTTAGCTGTCACCGTGACAATCCTGCTTCGGATTCACGCAACGCCCATCTCTGTATTCTACGTAATGGTTTTTGAAATCTTCTCAGGCACATTTCTGATAACCTTAGCCTGTTACCTGATCGGCCTTCAGGCCGGCTGGAACTCTGGCAGACTCACGCACGCGATCGTGGGGCTCCCCTTGACTTGCATCCTCTTGACACTTATTCTCATCAAAGGCTTTACACCCGAAATAATGGTAATACTTTCGCTGTTTATCGTCGCCTCGCTGATCCGGACCTGGCACCTGTTCACATCAACACCGCTTTAGGAGCAAAACCATGAAGCTTTCGACAAACTATATCGTTCGAGTTACGGCCACTGGCTTTGTTATTCTGACATTACTGTCGATCCTGCTGTTCTGGATTCGGTTTTTATGCAAAGAGAGTTTGCATGTATGGATGCCGCGTGAATTTAAACACGTTGCCATAGTACCAACCGGTTTATTGCCGGACAATCTCGAAAACGACCCGAACATCGAACGACGCTCGCAAGTCTATGCAGATTTGGAGGAATGGGAATACCCGCATCTTGGAATCATAGAATATTTCGAATCGACCTCACCGGGCGAAAGTCACTCATGTTTAATGTTATCCTCCTCAGAGAAAGATTGGGCTTATTTTGACAACAAATCCGGCCAGTTTGTTTTTCGATATACTGAAGCCAAATTCATGCCTGATAGCGACAAGTTGGAAAGAGAAGTACAATACTATATCGGTCCTGAAGGAATATCAGAAATCCCGGACAAAACTTTAGGCCGATTCGTCGAACCAATTGCGGACAGCAGCGAATTCAAAACCAGTTTGTGGAAATCAGGCAGGATAATCTTGTACGACAAGAAGCTTCGGCATTTTTTCGCCATTAATCTTAAGGAAAGAATGGTCACCAAAGGCCCACAACCTTCCGAAGACGATACCCGTCAGCCAATCGATATAGGCATATTGAACAAGAATGACAACATCCTTGATCTATATTGGATGCTGCCGAAGATTAAGACATCTGAGAACAATCAAGTCAGAACACTCTATTCAAGAGGGATTTACAGACATATAAAAGAAAGAGATCCCGATTATCGCCCCGACCGGTATATTCTCGTTCTTGATAAATCGGGACAAATCGATCTGTTAGACAAAGAAACGCTCGAATTTGCCGGACAGGCCGGGCGTTTACCCACACCAGCAACGCTATTTCCAGCCGACAAAAATGCAACACCTGACGATTTGCTGGCTTACAGAGTCCTGCCGATGGCCCTTAAAGAGGGCCACATGTACCGAGGATTATTTGCAGCCGCCGTCAACCGGGAGGGCACAGCACTGGCCCTGGCCGTCTTCGATGCAAATGGGGTCCTTATCAGAAGCGACCAAACCGGAGAAAGGGACTATCGAGGTCGTAGAGGCACACTTTCCAGCCGTGCTGTTTTATTCGGTTTCCCCTGGGCGCCCGCCATTACCATCGGCAAGTTTCTGCTGGAGAACCTTCATCCGCCGATTCTTTCCCTGGCATCTTATTTTACCGCTAACATCATCGAGGCCGGCTCCGGCCACCGGGCATTATTCCTGCTGCCGAATTCCTTTTTAGCAATGAAGGGCAGAGATGCCCGTGACAGTATTGCGAACAATATTGTGGTAAAATTCCTGTACGCCCTTTTATTAATGTCGCCTTCGATCGCACTGGCGATATTGCTCGCTGTTCGGGTCGACAAGGATGCCGCCGTCGTGGGCCTCCCACGAAAAACCAGAAGCTGGTGGTTAATCGGAACTATTGCTTTCGGTCTCGTCGGATATATTACGTATCGGCTAACCCGGCCGCAGATTACGCTGGTCACCTGTGCCAATTGCGGCAAGCCGAGACGGCCGGACACCGATATATGCCACCACTGCGGCAGCAAATGGGACGTGCCGGAATTAATCCCACCAGCATGGAGAGTAACCAACAGATAATCGAAAACCTATGAGAGCATTACTCACACTAATCAAAAGACAGTTAGTTGACAACGCCGTCTATTTCTTAGCTGCAATCTTCCTATCGGTGGTGCTGGTTGTAGCAATTCTTTCAATAACCTTAAGTGAAGATATAACATACCTGTCGTTTTACACGGTTACGCTTATTCTCATTACGCCCATTCTTTTCGGTATCGGTTCTTATATATTGGGACTGATCCAGATATATCCTGATAAAACGAGCGGGATAACGGCAGTATTGTCGATTCTGCCGATTAGGCGAGGACAAATCCTTATTGCACGTCTTGTCACCGGAACACTTATAATCCTGATACTTTTGGTTCCCTTGGCAATTACTGGAGCTATACTCTGGAAATTTTTAGGGCCGCCTGACTGGCTTTATCATAACTGGCTTGCCGATACGTTTATTGGCCTATCTCTGGCTTCTCTGGCGTGCTATTGCCTTGGACTTTGTGCAGCCCAAAGAGCAGAAACATTCACATCAGCCCTGCGAGCACTGTCGTTAGTGCCAATTTTAATGCTGCTGATTGTAATCAAAGGTTTCGGATGGCCACTTCTTGTTGTGCTTTTACCGTTTCTCGCTGCTTTGTTACTCCGCAGCTTTAAATCTGATTCCAATCATTTGATGACAATTATTACAAACGGATTTACAGCTTTGGTATTATTGTCTGTGATGCTCTACTTCGGTCGTAATGTTTGTGACGGATTATTATTGGATAAAATGGATGCGAGTGCCGAGGTCAGTCCGTCCGGTTTGCTGTCGCCTGAGATAGAGAATGGTCCAAACGTAGAAGGTCACTCTCGTGCTGTAATTAATATCCGTTACTGGCACAGGTTACGCAGTATCATTAGCTCTCATTTTAGACACACTGAATTCCTCGAAGAAACCTACAATATTCTTGAACCTCTTGGCATAACAGAATACTTTGATTCTCTTGAGCAGGGTAAACGATATAAGTACACCGAACGCGGCACTAATCAATATTCATGTCTCATTCACCTTGATGAAACAAGAGGACAGATCGTCTACCGTCATAAATACTTATATAGAGATAATGAACACACGTGGAAATGGAATGACGCTACAAAATTCTATTTCGGCCCTAATGGTATTTCTGACATGACAAACAATAAATCGGGACGATTCGAATCACCGGTTATCTATCAATATTCTGAATCGTCAAACTATCGTTATGAGTCTCCTCAATTCGTGGTTTACGATGCTAATTCACATTGCTTTTTTGCTATAGACTTTAAAAACCAGATCGTCCACAAGGGAAGTAAAGTTCAGGATACCTCATTCCGCCCTATTAATATTAGCCCCGTGGCTAACTCGTTATATTTAGATATAAGGTTTTCTCTTCCATCTCCTAAAAGTTACAAAGATCCACTTCCAATCGTTCTTGCAAGAAGTGGTTATCTACAAGTCATTGGTGAGTCGGGTAAAATTTATCTACTTGATCCAAATACGCCCGAACTTCACGGGCCGGCAGGCTACTTACCTCGTCCAAAAACTCTCTTTGGCCACACTTCGTCAAAACCGACAGACCTTCTTGATCATTTCGTACATCTTGTCGCCATTGCACCCTATGACAAACATCCAACTTATGGTAATTTTCCCGCTTACAGGAAAACCAATAAAAAAGGAGAATACCTCGGCCTTGTAGCTGGGAGTTTGTCACGTCAGGGCTTATGGACATCTGTGGCGGTTTTTGACAAGGATGGCAAAAAGATTAAGAGTGCTGATTCCAAATCGACTTTCTTTAATGTGGCCGGCGGGCCGGTATTGGCTATAACGAAGTATATTTTCGAGAGCCTGCATCCACCGGTTTTGACGCTGGCTTCTTTCTTCACTGCCTACAACTTCGATGCCCGCACGACACATCGGGCGCTGCTTTTGATGCCCAACTCATTCGTGGCCATGGCCAGAGATTACGAGGGGAACATTTTCTATATGTTCCTTCTTGTTCTGATACTGATGCTGCCCGGGATTCTTTTCGCCGCCCTGCTCGGCTGGCGGATAGCGCGGGATGCTGCAATACTCGGTTTACCGCACAAAACAAGGAGATTTTGGCTACTGGGGATACTGGTCTTCGGCCTGCCTGCATATATCACCTACCGTCTTACCCGACCGAAGATAACGCTGGTAACCTGTACCAATTGCGGCAAACCAAGAAGGCCGGACACCGACACTTGCCACCGCTGCGGCAGCAAATGGGACGTGCCGGAACTGACACCGCCGAAATGGAGAGTTCTGAATGGGGCAGAATAAGTCCCTGACAGCTCTTGCCATTTACGATTTTCTATTGATTATTCAATTCTTCGTTAGAGTTCTTCGTATCATCCCCGGCAGACTTAAGGACGCCGTCTCATGGAGATTTTTTAAGAATTTCCCCGCTATTTTCGCGATATGGTTCGTATATATAATAGATAAAGAATAGAATAACGTACACAAATAGGCGGAGATCAGGAAATCAGCACCGTAAGGCATCCTGTGGAGGTATCAGGATGATAGTAACAGAATATCAGGTAATCAGGATTTAATATAGATGTGTTTATTCGTGTTCACCCCGCGAGATAGACAGAGACGTTATCTCATGGGGTAAATTCGTAGTTTTGACCCTAAGTTGAAAAAACAAAGCCAATTTATCAGGAGCACAAATGAGTGTAAGTCATTTTATAACAATCAGTTAAGATTAAATGTGGAGACTTGGCAACCGACGAAAACAAACCCAATCAAAGCCAATTTCAGTTAGCCCCCGGCACTGCTGGGGGTTGAAAGCGAATTTGAAAAAACAAACCCAATTTTATAACGGGCAAAATGAGCATAAGTGTTTATTAGAAAGGATATTATGTCAAAAATCCCGCCGACCGAACCAAAGAAAACAAAGCCAATTTAATCGTTCGGTGTGCTGACTACTGCGTGCTGCGAAATGGAATTTGAAAAAACAAGCTTGTCCTGAGCGAAGCCGAATGGAGCCAATTTCCCCGGAATGCAGATGATTCAGAACGGGGCAGAACAAGACCTTGACAATTCACCTATAGAGGAAGACCTAAGGCAATAGAAACACTTTCGATTGGATATTTCTGTTACTTCGAGGCAGCTATCTGCCTTTTAACAGTAAGAGGCAGCGTATTATGAATGAAGATAACGAAAATATCCAGGAATTACTTTCCGAGGCCCGCTCGGGCAGCAAAAGGAGCATGGGCCTGCTGGCCGATATAGTCCGGGAGCGGTTATATTCATTCGTTTTTCGCACTACACTCGATCATGATATGACCGAGGATGTACTGCAGGAAACACTGCTGACTATGGTCGGGAAAGTCGACCGCCTGCGGGACAAGCGGAGATTCTGGCCCTGGGTGTTTCGCATTGCCTGGAGCAAGCTTCAGGACAATCACAAACGACGCCGGCACCAATCCTCCGGGAAGGCTTCGTTTCGCTGGAATCAGTCATACGAAACCCGGGCACGCAACAGCAATCTTCTGGATGCGACCATTCATGCTGAGAAGCTTCAACAACTATCGGAAGTGCTCGAGCAGCTCAGTAGGCAACAAAGGGACATTCTTCGCCTTCGATATTACGAGCAATTGCCCTACACCGAGATTGCGGCACTAACACACACAACGCCCCAGAAGGCCCGCGCTCGATTCCACCGCGCGAAGAAATACCTCAAAGCCCGAATGCTGTAAATAAAATCAAATATTAAACATCAAAAATAAAACTTATGGAATCATCGCTTTGCGATGATAACTTCATCAATTTTGCATTTTGATATTTGATTTTTAATTTACGAAATGTGGCTACGGCCAGAATTTGTTCAGGTACTCGATGCTCTTACGAGCGATGGTCTCAGGGTCGGGATCGTATTTGAATACCTCGACGCTGAGCCACTTGTTCCAACCGAGGTCTTTAATCGCCTCGGCAATCGGAGCATAATCCACATCGCCCATGCCGGGGCCGTACAGGTTGGCATCGTTGACGTGAAAATGACCGATATCGTCGGCGCTCACCGAGCGGATAATATCCGGCACCGGTGTCTGCTCCGAACACATCGCCTTGACGTCCAGGTGAATTCTCAGGCTGGGATGGTCGATCTGGTGGACCATTTTCATGCCCTCGGCGACCGTATTGATAAAATCGGTCTCGACGGTCGAAAGCGGCTCAAGGCAGATGGTCAGGCCCGAATCGCTTGCCTTGTCCAGCACGGAACTGAGCAACTCGAAGGCCCGCTGCCATGCGCCCTCTTTGGTTTGCCCCTCGACGATGCTCCGCTGCTTGGGCGAGCCGAGCACTAAAACCTTGCCGCCCAGGTCGCTGCACAAATCAAGCAGGCAGGACAAGTAATCTCTTGTCCTGCCCCAGATTTGATTATCGGTTGTAGTCATGTGCAGCCCACTCGGGCCGGCAAAGAGCCAGTGCAGCCCGACAGTCTCCAGGCCGTTGTCCTCTATCGCGCTGCGAGCTTCTTTTCTCTGCCCAGCGGTGATTTCATCTGCTGAGGCCGCCAGAGTAAATGGTGCTATTTCGATTCCGTGATAGCCCAGCTTACGGGCGGTCGAGCATACCTCGGCCATCGGACGGCCTTCGAACATCTCATTACAAAGTGCAAACTTCATTATACTTGATCCGGCACAACAAACGGCTCGCGATAGTTTCTCTTGACGTACATGTTCGCCATTTCACTATGGTCGCCTACGAACTTCTCATCTTCGGGATCCATCGTCAGCATCGGCCCCATCGTGATCGGCTCTTTTTCCAGATCCACCTCGTTGACCTTGAGATGTTCGAGCATTCTTTCGAACGAGTCCATTACGTATTCATTGTCGATGGTCTTTCTTGCATCTTCGACGGTCATCTTTTTGCCCAGCCGGTAAGAGATATTACCCATGTGGCAAAGCGCGCTGGAGTAGTGGCCCTTCTCGATGTCAGCATTAAGGTCGCTAACCTTGTGGCTTCGAACGGCGTCGATAAAGTTCTGATGGTGACTGCCTCCGCCGCCGCCAGCAAATTGCCTGTCGGTTCGCTTGTCATCATTATCATATATCCTACCACCGCCGTCGCCCGCAGCCCAGTAGCCGTTTTCGCATTGCACGATGATACCGATGTCGGTGCCGGTTCGGCGCCAGACGTCCATCGCCCTGTCACCCTTTTTACGGGGCAGGCCGCGGACCTCGAAGATCAGTGGGGCCGGCTTATAGTCAAGGAAGACGATCTGTGTATTGGCCGTCTCGCCGGCATCGTTCACTCTGAATCGGCCGCCAAAGCTCATCACGCGTGGCGCCAGCTCCGGATCGCCAAGCGCCCAGCGACCAAGGTCCATTTCGTGAATGCCCTGGTTGCCGAGATCGCCGTTGCCGGTGTTCCAGACCCAGTGCCATTTGTAATGCAACTGCCGGCGGCGTAAAGGCTCCATGTCGGCTGGCCCGCACCAGAGATTGTAATCTATCGACTCCGGCAGCGGATTGGGGCCGTTGGTCCCGTTGACAATTCCGTTTGTGCCTTCGTAACGCTTCTTGTAGCACAAAGAGCGAACCCACTTAATTTTGCCGAGGTTGCCCTGGCGCATCCACTCATAAGCGGCCGGGTGTGCCTCAGAAGAGCGCTTCTGCGTTCCGGTCTGCACAATACGGTCGTACTTGCGGGCGGCCTTTACCATCTGGCGGCCTTCCCAAATGTTATGCGAGACCGGTTTTTCTATATATACGTCTTTGCCAGCCTGACAAGCCCAGATTGTTATGAGCGAATGCCAGTGGTTGGGCGTTGCTGATGTAATCGCATCGATGCTCTTGTCCTCCAGCATTTCGCGGACATCCGTATATGTCTTGAGCTTGACACCGTTCTTCTTCTCGAAGTCCGCAGCACGATTCTCGACGTGGCTTCGGTCCGCGTCACAAATGGCCACCAGCCGGGAGCCCTTGCAGTTCTCGCCGAAGTATCTCATGTGGCCTCCGCCCTGACCTCCAACACCTACAACGGCGACGCGGATGTCATCATTGGCACCAAGCACTCGTGAGGCCGGACCGGCCAGTACAAGACCGGCACCAATAGCCGCCGAACTTTTCATAAAATCTCTACGATTTAGTTTACTCATAATCTTCTCCTACATTTCAAATAAACGTTTTATTCTCCAGTATAGATTCGACTTATTTTGTCGCTGCATATTCGCGATACTGCTGAGCTACTTTGCCCTGCTTTTCGTCACCCTTATGGAAATAGAAGCGATACTTAAACGTCAGACTCTCACCGGCCGGGATTGTAATATCTCCAACTCCCTTTTTCTTTCTTTCGAAGTTATGCACGCCGAACGGATTGGCCGCGAACAAGCCATAATCCCGCACGTGCCACCACGTCGGATGTTTGGGATTCGAAGGATGGTCGAAAATCGCTACGCCGACCGTTTCGCCCTCCACCGGTCCATAGTAGTCGCACCACGCAGCCCGTTTGCCCCAGGTGTTGCCGTCGGTATGGCCTTCGCTGTTGACTATATGGCCCTTGCCCACCTTTCCTTTCAGCCGCATTGTCGGCGTCAAACGAATCGCCATTGAGCCTTCCTTAGTATCACCCATGACCACCTTACCTTCCGAGGCATGGATCGTTATCTCGAAATCCATGCACTGTCCGTCCGGCCGGTTATAAAAGCGATGCGTGCGTGTGTCCGTACAAACAACTTTGCCGTCGCGTGCGACCCACTTATTCGTCGAGGTAATTTCGCCCGTTTCAGAGCCCGAACTGACCTTTACGAATTTGTCGTGAACGACTTTGCCAGATCCGCGACCTTCGCCCCAAAAGTCATGGCCATTCACCTCACCGTGTGTATACCACAGGCTCTTATGATGCACATGGTCCTGTGCTTCGTCCTTGTTTATATCCTTCATCGGCCAATGTCGATTTACCGGCACGCCGGTCGGCCCGATTACCGGGTAGAAGAAGGGACGCGGCACATCCTGATAGTTGTATTCTGTGAAAAGCTTGCCGTTAATTTCGACCCGGAGCTTATTGCCCGCTTCGTCAATTTTGACGCCGCCCTTCGATTGAGAAGACGTGGAAGCTTTCGCCTTTTTAATCATTCCGAGCCAGATATTATTCTGCTCGGCAAGAGCTTTGACTCGGTCATCGGGCTTGGTGCGAGCTTCCAGAAGAATCCAGCCGTCATAGTCCATCGCAACGAACAGATTCATCAACTCCTGATAGGGATAATCGCCGACATTAAGCTCACGAATATGAGCAGTATCTCCGAAGCGATCTTTGACCAGGTTGAAGTTGTATTCCAGTCCCTCGCCATCCAAATCCTGTCCATTGCAATTCCAGCAGACGCCGACATTAGGATGTTCAGCCACATCCATAATTTTCTTCATTATCGGCAGCGGCGAGCATGCCCCATGGACTTCCAGTCGAATCTTCTGTCCGTAGTCGGCACTGAATCGTCCCAATTCGTTGAGCGACTTGCCGATCTGCTCTATCGTTTTGTCCTGCGGCACGTTCTTTGGCAGATCATTCGGTTTGACTTTAACACCCGTTCCACCGCAATCATATGAAAGTTTGATATACTCTTTCGCCCCTTCGATGTCACGTCGAAGCCTCGATGCATCGGTGTGATGGAAGGCAAAGTTTGTTCCCGGACCTAAAAGCGTAACCGGGCTGTCGGCGAAACGTTTCTTTACGTCCTTGCGTTGCTGCGCGTTGAGGTTCGATTCGACGCCGTGAGCGTGTTGGGTGCGCAACTCAACGCCCAGCACGCCGGTCTTCTCACAGTTGGCGATAACTGTCGGCAAGTCCCAATCCTGACCCCAGAGATAGGTGACCAACCCAAACCGCATCCGTGTCAGCATCTCCATGGATTGTGCCCATTTTGCCAACGGCCCGACCACCAATGTACCAGTTCCGAAAACCAGTGAATTCTTAAGAAAATCCCGGCGTGTAGTAATGATTTTGTTCATCTTATCCTCTTTCTGTAATATTTGAGATTTGTATTTCATCCTCATTAGAAGCCAAAGTATGAATTGTCGTAGTTCAAAACCCGCCTGTCAAGCGTTTTCTGCCATTATCAGCAACTGCTGGGCAATTTTCCGGTCCGCATCCAGATTCGCTACTATTCTGCATCCCTCCTCCATTACCTGCCTTGCTTTCTGGTCTTTCAGCAATTTCTCCAATTCTTCCCACAGCCATTCGGACCTGTCTTTTTTACTGGGTAGATCATCTACAATAATCGCCGCTCCAACTTCGACCAGTTTGCCGGCATTAAGATACTGATGCCTGTCCTTATGATAAGGGTAAGGCATACATATACTGGGAACCGCCGCGGCCGCATATTCCGCCACGCTGACCGCCCCGCTTCTGCCTATAACCAGGTCCGCAGCGGCAAGTAAATCCGGCATATCGTCGAAATAACTTATAACCTTGTTGCTGATTTTGGCATCTCTATATTGGCTATAGACTTTCTCGTAATTATTCCGGCCGGCCATATGAACTATCTGCCAGTCGTCCGCGAAGGCAGCTAAACTATCCAGCAGCAAATAAATCGTATCGTTAATATTCTTAGAACCACTCGATGCACCGGTTATCAGCAGAATCTTCTTATTCCGGTCAAGACCTAATTGCTCTATAGCTCTGTTCGGTTGAGGATCCCGAAAGCCGCTGCGTATCGGACAGCCGACAACGCTGACCTTCTTTTTCCACCGGGCAAAATATTGCTCCGTCTCCTTAAACTGAACAAAAATTTCATCCGCCCAGCGAGCATTAACCTTGTTCGCCCTGCCGGGCACGATATCTACGTTCAAAAGAGCAATTGGAACTTTGTGCTTATGTGCAGCCAGGCAAACCGGTGCCGAAACAAATCCTCCGGCACCTATAACTACAGTATTCCAATCAAGACAAATCGCTTTTTTTGCAATCCTGTAGCTAAACAGCAAAGATTTACAGAAGTTAATTAATTTCCTTGGATGAACAGAAAAACCTTTGGCCGGCAAAACGGTATATTCGAAACCGGCTTGCCTAAGAATATATGTATCAATACTGCGATTGCTGCAGAAAAAGTGTATTTTAGCCGACGGATCAATTATGGCTATCTGTTGCGCCACGGCGATAGCAGGATATAAATGCCCACCAGTCCCACCGCCAGCAAAGAAAAAGCTTTTGTCGCCCATAATCAATGCCTCCATGCGAAATCCAACACGGAGAGTCTGCACTAAGCAGGCGACAAATGCAAGCGTTTTTTTCAGCTACGTTGATAGCAAGGTATTACATAAAACAGCCGGAGTTCATACCGAATTTAACGGTATAAACCCCAAACTGATAAAAACCTTATGTCACTTCTTAATAAAACGGCCTTTACTCTCCTGCAGCAGCCCTCAAGTGATACAGCCTGATGTCGTCAATGTACATCTTGCCGGAACCGCCGGGATTTGTCATATTGCCCTGGGTGCCCAGGCCAATTGCAATCCTGTCGACGTCTGTAAGGTTTATGCCCTGATCGGCAAAAGCCTGCAGCGGTATAACCCACTCAGTCCATGCGTCGATGTTGACCGCAGCCGGATCATCATGGTACACAACCGCCGGCGTACCGGTACTGTTGGACAGCGCCACATAGAGCAGCTCAGGATCATTGCTGAAGATACCGATATCCTGATTTGCCCACTGAGTACCTGCCATGCCGGTAATCGTAACGTTGGAGAATGTGGCCTCGCATGTCAGAGCTGCATCATGACTAGTCAGCGCAAGGCCTATATAGACAGTCGAATTCATCGAAATGGTCGGTCTCCAAACTAATCCCTGCCAGGTGGTTCCGTTAGCCGAATAGTAACCCCTGAAATTACCGGAGAGATCACGCTCTAATTTAATCCAATAGGGAGCAACGATTGCCATCTGTTCAGGTGTTGCCACTGAAGTGTCGCTCGTAGCGTTAATCGCTGTATCCGTTCTCGCCTGGAATCTGCAGCCTTGTGTGGGTGTGCCGTCGGTGTTAGTTGGTGTAATGTACACTGCAGCAAATTTCGAGCCAGGATCCAGCGTCTCGCGGATCATCACACCGGCCTTCGCCCAGGGATCGGTATTTTCAACACTCTCGATCCTTGCTATGATTGTGCCCGGGCCCGTGAGTGTCTTAAAAGCGTAGTGGAATTCGTCCGCAGCGTCCCAGATATCCGTGCCCGTTGCGGTCATAGTATAGGTGCCGACCGGGACCTCGATAAAGCTTCCAACCGATCCGGCGTAACCTCTGAACCAAAGTGACAGCTCTCCAATGGCTCCTTCTGTCCAGTCTCGCGGAGCAGTTAACTTCATCTCCGCCTCGGAATACTTTGAATAGCCTTGTTTATTATTATCGTAGCTAAACGGTAACGACTGATTGCCGCCGTGAACGATAGTCTCTTCGGTATAAGAAGCAGTAGATTCGTCACCGACGGCCGCTCCTGTGCCATTGCCGGCAAAGTAAGGATCGACACCCGGTACACCATAGCCAAGCCCATCGTGCCACGCGTACCATATCTGATTTTCTTCGGCATTGTAACTCTCGAAATCTTCCACGAGAACAAAGTCCGCGACAATAAAGCTCCAGATACGACCTTTGCTAATCGTCCCATCGGTATTGTACTGGTCGATACGCCAGTAATACGGCCCTCCGCCCCATTCGAGGCCTTCAGGCGGCGTGTATGTAGTCGCGCTCTGTCGGCCTCGATAGATATCGGCCGTTGAAGTGTTTGCATCGGCCACGGCGGTTTTGTCTGTTCCGAAGTAAACATCGTGCTCTGACGCTTTATCGCCCGGCGACCAGGTCAGAGGCGTAGCATCTTTGATATTCGGTATTGCCCCATTACTCGGATTGGGATTCCAGGCAAGAAGCGGATCGCCGCGCATCGTCTCAATAATTTCCGCTACGGACAGCACGCGGTCAAAGAGCCTCACATCATCGAGTGAACCGATATAGAATCGCTCGCTGGCGTTTGGAGCACCCAGGCGGAGACGGCCTGAAAACCGGAAGTTATTGCCCGTATGATCCGCCGTGACCGGCCCGCCTCCGTTGAGATACAGCATGATCTGACCATTGATGTCCCATGTGGCTGCAACGTGCTGCCATGAGTTATCGTTCACCGCGATAGTCTCGGCGCTTGTGTCAGCATCAGCGAACTCTATAAAGCATTCGACAATACCGCCGGAATCGATGTTGACATGCATCTCGTTCTCGTCACCATAGCCATTACCGCCGGTGCCATCGGAACCGTAAAGAATCATACCTACATTCGTTTGTTCGGTTTTGATCCACATGGTAACCGAGCCGGCATCCGAGCCGACCAAATCCGTGGGCAACTCGATATAGTCGCTGCCGTTGAATTCAATCGCTCCGCCGTCAAAGCCCTCGACCCACTTCGGATCACCTTGAATCGTACCGTTATTACCATAGCCGGACCAGTCTATTGCGGTTGTACCTGAGGTCGTATTGAGCTTCCACCAACCGACAAGATTCGGGTCGGTAACGGTGATTTCGGGCAATGTCTTGAAACTCCATATGTCGCCCTTATGCAATGTTGTGCCGTCAAACACATCGACTCGCCAATAGTAAACTGTGTCCAGCTCAAGGTTGGCGGGAGTATATTTCGTAGTTGTCATGGGAGGAGCCCCGGCGGCATTATTGACCGTATCAAAATCATTGCCGAAATACGCATAGTACAGTATAGCCGTTAGACCGCCCTTCCAGTTTAGGGCAATATCAGGAGTGATTAATCCGGCACTATCAGGCGGGAACGGATCATAGGCTTTCAAAGGCGGAATCAAGAAGCTCCAGACATCGCCTTTGTGTTTCGTGTCGTCCGGTTCGATCTCGTCGACGCGCCAGTAGTATGTTGTGCCGGGAATCAGGCCGTCCGGATATGGATATCCGGGGAAGCCAACCATACAAAAGGACGTGCTATAATTGCCACGGAACGTATCGCCGGTGCCTTCATTCACGTCAGTAAAATTTTCACCCACATATACATCATGCGAAACTGCGGCGTCGCCTGCCGTCCAGGAAAGGGATACCCATGTATCCATATATGAATCGCCGTCAGCCGGGACAGGGTTATAGGCTTTCAGACGGGGCCCTCGCCAGCTCTCGGGTGGGCCGGAACCGGTCGGTGTGTAATCGGGATTCGTAGTCAAAACAATCTTGTCGATTACGGAACCATCCTCTCGCATCCAGATATTCACAGTGTGAAGACCCGGGGTGTTTACATCGAAGGATACGCGTTCGGGATCCTCATATGGCGTGTTGGTCCATGTATAGTTATTGCTGAAACCGCTGATACGGTCGGCCGTGGCAACGGCCTCTCCATCCAGACCTGAATGCAAAGAATCGGAATTGCCGTCGTAACCCCAGGCAAGTACCCAGACATAATACGTTCCTGTCTGATCGAATTTGACTTCGTAATCCAATCTCGGACTGTTCGCCAAGAAATCCGCAGGATCATTGGGGCCTGCACCGCCCCCCGGCGTAGCAGGCGTTGACTGCATCGCAAAACCACCGCTGAATCCTGCCGGGGGCGAAAAACCGTTCGCCGACACTGTGATAAGCTCCCACGTGTGGGGGTCTCTCGGGGTGTTCAAGTCAAAATTCTCAGCCTCGATCGATACTATGCCGTCCGGGCCAGTTTCCTGCTGGTACGGATCTGCTGTTGCTATACTCCCAGTAAGACCAAGTGCTAAAAAAATACAAATAACGTAAATTAATTCTCTGTACATTATAGTCCTCCTTATAACAGGATGAGAATGATTCTGCTTCGGCAACAAACCAAAGCATCCAGTATTAATTTTACTACCTCTATACTATAACTTGAATATTTTACGACCTGAGACCACCTCCATTTTTCGTAGAACTGATTATGAACCATTAATGAAAAATACAAGAATCTTTATCGGAAATTACAGATTTTACATTTAATTCCGTGCTATTCTTTATAGCAAATTCGCGCCCGTTCTGTCAAGAGAATTATAGGACCGAATCCGCGAAAGATTATGCATTCGGTCCATACTTTACTATAGCGTTAAATTTCATTGCAAAATTGGCCTTAGATAGTGTATCATGCTTTAAATTTATAACTATGAATAAACCATGAAGTTTTGGAGATTAGAATGAAGAAAAGGACTTTACATTTAGTATTGTTACCTCTCGTCGCTTTCACATGTTGCTGCAGAACTCCCACCAAAGAAACCAAAAAGACATCTTATGACAGACCTTTGCCGCCCGGTTGGCATGCCTTGCGAAAGATAACGAATCCTAACGAAATTCCGGATTTTACGATGGCATGTCTTAATCTTACCAACCTGCAAGAAGCCATAGACAACAGCCGGAGTTATCTGAACAAGCCTTCCAGCAAACAATTCTTTCCCGTTAGCGGCATAACTCACCGCAGGGCACAGGAGAGCCTGGATGAGTTCGCCGAAATGCTGGATTCGGGGCTTCGCGGCCCACAACTGAATCAGGCAATCCGAGAGAAGTTCGACGTCTATATATCGATTGGTTGCGACGATCAGGGCACGGTCCTGTTCACGGGCTACTATACGCCGATCTTCAATGGCTCGCTCGCCCGCACAGATCGCTTCGTATATCCGCTGTATGAGCAGCCGGAAGATCTGGTTAAAGGACCGACCGGCGAGATTCTCGGCCGGCGAAGTCCCGACGGGACAATCACGCCCTATCCTCCGCGCACTGTCATCGAAAATTCGGGAATGCTCAGGGGCAAGGAAATAGCCTGGCTCAGTGACCCGTTCGAAGCATATATCGCACACGTGCAGGGCTCGGCAAAGCTCCGGCTGCCCGACGGCGAGCTTACCACAATCGGCTACGCCGCCAACAACGGGCACGAGTATGAAAGCGTTGCCCAGGCGCTGGTTAGAGACGGCCGAATCGACGGCGACAAAATCAGCCTCTCGGCAATGATCGACTACTTCAAGAGATATAGAGACCAGGTCGATATGTACGTCGGCTTAAATCCGAGATATGTATTCTTCCGGGAAGAAGGCGGCCCGCCGCTCGGCTGCCTGAACGAGCCGGTGACAACCCTTCGCAGCATCGCCACCGACAAGTCGATCTTCCCGCGCGCGTCACTGACTTTTATAACGACCACCCTTCCGCAAGCGGCGGGCGCATCAGTCGTCAATCGACCCTATAGCGGCTTCGCTCTCGACCAGGATGCCGGCGGGGCAATTCGTGCTCCCGGCAGGTGCGATGTCTATATGGGTGTGGGTGACATGGCCGGTAAGCTCGCCGGTCAAACGTACCAGGAAGGCCGGTTGTACTATCTGTTCCTAAAGTAAAATATCGAAGACAGTGACTACCGGCAGGTTTGAAGGAATTTGTAATGTCTAAAAGAATACTCATATCAGTTGTCCTAATTGCTATGGTGTTTTCGTTTATCGGCTGCCAGACCGCCAAAGGAATAAAGGAGGACGCCCAATTCATCGGCAACAAAACTGTCGAGATACTGGATAAATAAATCATGGCAGAAGAAATAAATCGACGACGGTTCCTTCAGAAATCCGCTATCGCCTCGACCGGAGCGGCACTGTCTCTGGCTCTGGAAGAAAAAATCCTGCTGGGCCGGACGACAGCAAAAGCAAACGCAACAGAGCGACAAACTTCCGGCAAAAATCTGCCGGCAGGAAAAATCGGCAACGTCAAAATCAGCAGGCTCATCTGCGGCGGCAACCTTATCAACGGCTTTGCACATGCACGCGACCTGATTTATGTCTCTTCGCTGCTGCGGCATTATTTCACCGATGAGAAAATCATGGAGACATGGGAGCGATGCGAGGAAAACGGAATCAACACAATGATCTCCACCGTCCACAGCCCATACGCAAACGGCAACGATCCGACCATTCGCGTCATCAACAAGTACCGCGAAGAACGGGGCGGGCAAATCCAGTGGATCGCGCAGTGCTTCCCGCAGAGCGACGACCTGACAGGCAGGGTCAAAATCGCTATCGACAACGGAGCGGTCGGCGCCTTCATCCAGGGCGAGATCGGCGACAGATGGGTCAAGTACGGCCGGTTCGACCTGATTGCTAAAATAATCGAATTCATCAAGGACAACGGCCTCATTGCCGGCGTCGCATGTCACGACCTGTCCGTGCCGATGGCGCTCGAAAAAGAAGGCGTCAATGTCGACTTTTATATGAAAACGCTTCACCATGATAAATATTTCTCCGCCCCGGCTAAAGACCAGCGTCCCGAGACCGGCCTGCCCGGCAACGATTGCATGTGGTGCACCACGCCGGAAAAGACCGTTGATTTCATGAAGAACGTCGCCAGGCCCTGGATCGCGTATAAGGTCCTTGCCGCCGGTGCCATCGGCCCGCGGGACGGCTTCAAATACGCCTTCGAATCCGGCGCCGACTTCGCCTGCGTGGGAATGCTCGATTTCCAGGTCATAGAAGACGTCCTTATCGCCAAGAACATCCTTACAAACAACCTCAACAGACAACGCCCCTGGCGGGCATAAAACCTATCATTGCCAGGCAAATTGGGTTTGTTTTGGCTTTGAATTGGCTTTGTTTTTCGCTGTCTTTACCCATTAAATCACTATAAGCCATGGCTATTACTGATATTACATCGTTTCGCCTTTCCACAAATTGGCTTTGTTTTTTCAATCCCCAGGAATCCTGGGGTCTAATATAGATTGGGTTTGAATTGGGTTTGTTTTTCACCGCCCAAAACCGCCAAAAATCACCAAAATACCCATAAGTCTTTGCTATCATTGCGCTAACGCTATTTTGCCCATTTTAACATTGGGTTTGTTTTTTCAAATAGCCTTAACCATGAATGAACACGAATTAAACCACAGATTAACGCTGATAAACGCCGATTAACATGGTTTTAGTCATGTTTTTCACCCGCTCCCAATTTCCTAATTCTCTTAATTCACTAATAAACTCAACTTTCACAACGAACTATGAACTATAAACTACCAACTAATACATTCTACGAACGGCAATCGAAAAAAGCGGGCATAATTCTGTCATATTTAAGAAAAATCTCCATGACACGGCACTGGATTATGGGTTCTCAGTTTACGACGATAGAATTTGAAAAATCGCTGTATTTTCAGTACAATATTATGAACTTATTGAGAAGTCCGAATCATAGAACGATTATGGCTGACGTCACACAAATCTTGAACGCGATTGAGCAGGGTGATTCCCGAGCTGCGGATGAGCTTCTGCCGTTGGTATATGAACAATTGCGTGTTCTGGCGTCTCAGAAGCTTTCGCAAGAGCCTCCCGGCCAGACACTTCAATCAACCGCACTTGTGCATGAGGCATATATACGATTAGTCGGCGAGGAGGCGCAAAACTGGGAGAACCGGCGACATTTCTTTCTGGCGGCGTCTGAGGCTATGAGGCGGATTCTCATCGACAATGCGCGTCGTAAAAAGAGCCAAAGGCACGGCGGACATCAACAAAGAGTCGATTTCGATTATATAACAGTAGCTGACAAGAATTTGCCCGGCGATCTTATCGAACTGGATGAAGCACTTTCCAAACTGACCGAGCAGGAGCCGGAAGTTGCCGATCTTGTTAAACTCCGTTATTTTGGAGGTCTGACCCTCGAACAGGCGGCTAAAATCAAAGGCATTTCACGCCGAACGGCAGGTAGGCATTGGAAATACGCCCGTCTATGGTTATACCGGGAAATGACCATAGAAAGCGATCAATAATGCCGTCATAATAAATCTTTTTGAACGGGCATTTTTATCATATTTTTTATCTCAATGATTTTTTTCTGTCCCATTTTTTACATGAATTTCGCGATGTAATATAGAAAGCCATTTTGGTGGAGTTATCTTATGGTGAAAAAATCGGCAGACATTAAATTGATTCTCGCCGAATCTTTGGAAAAATCGAGCATCGAGGAACGGTCAGAATATTTGGCCCAGGCATGTGGAGACAATGTCTCTTTGAGGCAGGAGGTTGAATCGTTACTTAAAATGGAAGATAGAGTAGGCGATTTTCTCGAATCTCCAATACTCGATTCTGGTGTAACCCTGGACGAATCTCCCTTATCTGAAGCCCCCGGCACGGTCATCGGCCGGTATAAATTGCTGGAAAAAATCGGTGAAGGCGGCATGGCCGTGGTTTACATGGCAGAGCAGACTGAGCCGATTCGCCGGAAAGTCGCTTTGAAAATCATCAAATTAGGCATGGATACCAAATCCGTCATTGCTCGATTCGAGGCCGAGCGACAGGCTCTTGCCATGATGGACCATCCCAATATCGCCAAAGTCCTCGACGCCGGAGCGACTGAAACAGGCCGGCCGTACTTCGTAATGGAATTAGTCACCGGTGTTTCGATAACCGAATACTGCGACAAAAACAATCTAAACACTAAAGAACGCCTGGCTCTGTTTATTGAAGTCTGCAACGCCGTCCAGCATGCCCATCAGAAGGGCATCATTCACAGAGATATAAAGCCCAACAACATTATGGTCGCTCGGCATGAAGGTAAACCAGTTCCAAAAGTGATTGATTTCGGTATCGCCAAAGCTACTAACCAGCGATTAACGGAAAAGACGCTCTTTACTCGCTACGCTCACATTATCGGTACACCAGCCTACATGAGCCCCGAACAGGCCGACCTGGGGGACTTTGATGTCGATACACGTTCGGACATCTATTCACTTGGTGTACTGCTTTACGAACTGCTGACAGGCACGACACCATTCAGTGAAGAAGAGCTGCGCAAAGCAGGCTATCTCGAAATGCAGCGAGTCATCCGCGAGCAGGAGCCTCCAAAACCATCCACCAAGCTAAGCACCCTCGGCCAGACTCTGACCGACATAGCAAAATACCGTGGCTGCACACCCGATCTGCTAACAAAGTCAATCCGAGGCGACCTTGATTGGATAGTAATGAAATCACTGGAGAAAACCCGGGATAGGCGTTACAAAACCGTTTCAGCCATGGTAGTGGACATCCAGCGACATCTAAGCGATGAACCAGTCTTAGCTCGAGCCCCCAGCACTATCTATCGTCTGAACAAGTTCTTACGCAGGCATAAATCAGAGGCCGTTGCTACATTAGGTTTAGTGCTCATAATTTGTGCTTTGATAACCACCTTTTCCATGTGGAAACAGAAAAGTCAAGAACGCAACAGGACTGAATTGAATAGGCATAGAAGCATCTTGTCTCAAGCCTATCAAGCTGTTGTCGGGGGTCATGATGCGCGTGCTCTTGGACTGCTCAAGCAGATACTCGACAGCAGGCATGTTGGGAAAGAAGCCCGCCTTACTCATGATCAAATTCTCACTAATGCTCAGGATGAAGTGCGCCGTTTTACAGTTGAAATCGAGACGAATCCTGAGGATGTGACGAACTACCTGAACCGAGCGCGCTGCTATCACATCCTCGACGACACCGAGAAGGTGCGCGCCGATATGAAGAGATACAGATCTATCCTTAATCCACCGAAGGGAACAAGTGCACGCAAACGCTGGGTAGAGGATATGATCCGTCAACAACAGGATTCTCATTTGGTGTTTGGGATTCCAATCAATCTCGGGCCGCCGATCAACGGTCCATCCAACGATTGGTGCCCGAGCATATCAGCCGACGGCTTGGAGCTATACTTCGACTCTAATCGGTTCGGCGGATTCGGTGGATTCGATATCTGGATTGCGACGAGGGCGACAACAGAAGACAACTGGGGCGAGCCGGTGAATCTTGGGCCTATGGTCAACGGACCAGGCTTCGAGCAGGCTCCTCGAATATCGGCTGACGGTCTGTCACTATTCTACGGCTCCAATCGGCCCGGTGGATCCGGGGGTTGGGACATATGGATTGCCACGCGTCAAACGAGAGATGCCGACTGGAGTAGAGCGGTGAATTTAGGATCAACTATCAACAGTTCCGCCGGTGATAGTACTCCAGTCATATCCATCGACAATCTGTCACTACTCTTTGGTTCGAACCGGCCCGGAGGATCCGGCAACGTCGACCTGTGGCTGACAACGCGGGAAACGCCACACGACGACTGGGGCACGCCGATCAATCTTGACCCCCCTGTCAACAGCGAGTTTTGCGAAACAATGGGTAGCATCTTTGGAGATGGACAGATGCTTGTTATTGGCAGCTCTGGGATTGGACCATATCGTCCGGGCGGGCAAGGCAGGGCCGACTTATGGCTTGCCACCCGAGCAACAAGTTCCGATCCTTGGGGTGAAATGGTGAATCTTGGTCCGATGATCAATAGTCCTTCTTATGACTTGTCACACTGTATCACGGCAGACGGTTCCAAGCTTTACTTCGCTTCCAATCGGCGTGGTGGGTTTGGTGGATATGATATATGGCAGATAGAAATCATAACCGTGCCGTCAGGTTCCATTGAGAAAAATAGTAATGCCGACTAAGACCTGAAACTAACGGAGAGTAACGAAAGAAAGGAGGTTTTACTAAAAGAGAATCACAGACAGAAAATTGAAATGCAAAATAACTAAAATGTAAAAAGTAGCCGGTGAGCATAACGCCGCCAAGCATGTAACTCACCGGCCCAACCTGCCCCGGGCGAACGGTTTGCGCACCCAAGGCAAGGCCCTTATCATAATACTGCAAACTAAGAAAAAAACAAGAATGGAGGTATTAATCATGTTCTTTAACAAAAAGAAAATTCTAATCTCATTGGTTTTAGCCTTTGGTACGTCCAGCGTGAGTTTTGCTTTATCTGATAGCTGGATCAGTAAAGCTGACATGCCGACGGCAAGAAGATGCATGCCCGCTGCTGTGCATGATGGAAAAATCTACATCATTGGTGGTAATCCGGAGGAAACTGGCGGCCTTAAGACGGTGGAAGTGTATGATCCGGTCACAGACACATGGTCAGCAAAATCACCTATGCCGACGGCAAGAGGAGGGCTGGGCATCAGCGTGGTAAATGGAAAAATTTATGCTATCGGGGGCATGAGAAGTCCGAGCGGTTCTTTTAATACAGTGGAAGAATATGATCCGGCCACAGACACATGGACCAGAAAATCTCCTATGCCAACACGAAGATTTCAATTATCCACCAGTGTCGTTAATGGGAAAATTTATGCTATCGGCGGGACTGGTTCATGGCCAAATATTACTTCCAAAGTGGAAGAATACGATCCTGTAACAGATACATGGACAGAGAAAAGACCGATGCCAACGGCAAGATACGCCTTATCTACGAATGTTGTCAATGGGAAAATTTATGCAATCGGAGGGGTTCTTGAATATCCTGAAATTACGTCGATAGTGGAAGAATACGACCCCGTTGAAAACTTATGGAGAAGAAAGGCTGACATGCCAACAGCAAGGTCGTTTTTAGCAACCAGCGTATTGAATGGCAGAATATACGCCATCGGTGGTGTGGCACCACACCCTGATGGCCCACCTGTTTCAATCGTGGAAGAGTACGATCCGATCACAAGCACTTGGAAAACAAAAGCTGATTTGCCGAACGCCAGAGGGCATTTAGCCGCCGGTACAGTGAATGGAAGAATTTATGCTATTGGCGGTACGACAGGAGGCTTCCCCTGGCCCGTTGTTTCGACGGTGGAAGAATATGATCCCGGACTGCCACCACCTGACTTAAACGGAGATGGGGCCGTAGACATTAATGACCTCCTAAGACTTATCGAGTCATGGGGTCAAAACAACCCAGCAGTTGATTTAGCACCACCTTTAGGGGACGGTATAGTCGATGTTCAGGACCTGGAGTTTTTAATGAGCTTTTGGGAGCAGGAACCAAAAGATCCCACACTTATAGCACACTGGGCACTGGATGAGACAGAAGGTTACTTTGCATACGATAGTGTTGGCTCCAACAATGCCATTGCCCTTGGTGGACCGGTATGGCAACCTGAAGGCGGTATGGTGGACGGTGCTATTCTGTTGGATGGAATTGATGATTACGTCATCACAAATCCTATACCGGATCTTAAAACTGGATCGTTCAGTGCTATTTGTTGGATAAACGGTGGTGCACCAGGCCAGGTCGTTTTGTCGCAAACTCGTGTGGCGAATTGGCTCTGCACAGACCTTTCAGATGGAACATTGATGACGGAGATTACAAGTTTCGGCCAAGACGGTAATCCCCTTAGCTCAGAGATGGTTATAACGGACGGTGAATGGCATCGAATAGGTGTCGTATGGGATGGTTTGTACAGAATGCTCTATGTTGATGGTCTCATGGTGGCTAAAGACACACAGGATAGTTTGGAAGGCTCGGAGAATGGTTTATATATTGGTGCCGGCCAAATTATGCTACCAGGAACCTACTGGTCAGGTCTGATCGATGATATCCGCATTTACAATCGCGTAGTAAGTCAATAACAAAAGGAAGTTTCATATATAAGGGCTGTGAGCATCCGCTTGCAGCCTTTTTTTTCCTTTCAAATGTCTCATGAAGCTTTGTATTTAAGAGAACCAGAGGTGAAACCTCCGGATAAATATTGGATGGATGGTCAAATAAACCGATTTTTTGTGAAAAACATCGATAGAACCACACCAGACAATAATTATAACAAGTGTTTGACTATAGGCTTGCTGGCAGGTAAAATGCCGCTTTGGAACGAATAAACCGGTAAGAAAGATATAAATTCTTATTTATGGGATACTTTAGGGATTAGCCGGTTTTCGTTGAGCAGGAGTCTTTTTTGATTTTATTTTTTGCTCTTATTATTTTGGACTTATAAATACAGGCAGGACGCCGAATGGCAGGTGAAGAAAAACGTCAGACAGCTAAACCGGCAGGATCTGTGAATTCTCAGCAGGAAATTCCCGGAACGCTCGCGACGGCGCGGAGCATGCCGGAATCGTTGTCCGCCGAGGCGGCGGTTTTAGGCTCGATGCTCATCGATCCGGAATGTATCGGAGATGTCGTCGAGATCGTGGAGCGAGATGCTTTTTACCGCATCGAGCATCGGCACATATTCGAGGCTTTAATTTCGCTTTATGAAAAGAACAAGGGTGTCGGAATAGATGCTGTTCTGCTTCGCGACGAGCTTATTAAAAATAACCATCTTGAAGAAGTGGGCGGCGTCGAGTATATCGCGAAGATTTTAGACTCCGTTCCTTCGTCGGCAAACGTTGCTTATTACGCAGGGATTGTCAAAGACAAGATGCTGCTGCGAGAGCTTATTTCAACTGCCGGTGCGATTCTCGATAATGCATACAACCAGACCGGCGAACCGCACGAGGCGCTTGACGAAGCCGAGCAGAGGATATTTGCCATTACGGATAGAAATATAAGCGGTGGTGCCGCTGCGCTCAAGGATCTGGTCGTTCGTTCTTTCGAGCTGATCGAAAATCGCCAGGGCGCTCACGTCACGGGATTAGCTACCGGCTACTATGAGCTCGACGATTTGACCTGCGGCCTGCAAAACGGCGAAATGATAATCGTCGCCGGCCGGCCCAGCATGGGAAAGACCAGCCTCGCTTTAAATATCACAGAGCATCTCGGGCTCATTGAAAAGGTCCCGATTGCGATATTCTCGCTGGAGATGGGCAGACAGCAGTTAGCTGAAAGGTTCCTGTGCAGCATAAGCGAAATCGACAGCCAGAAGGTCAGAAGAGGTCTGCTGAGCGACGAACATTATAAGAAATTAGCTGATGCCTGCGCGGAACTGTCCGAAGCACCGATTTATATCGACGATACTTCGACGCTGACGCCGCTTGAGCTTCGCGCCAAGGCAAGACGACTTAAGAGCCGGCACAATATACAATGTATCATGGTGGATTATCTGCAGTTAATGAACATTGGCTCGGGACGGACTGAATCTCGCCAGCAGGAAATCACAACGATTTCAAGATATCTCAAGTCACTGGCCAGGGAGCTGAACGTTCCGGTTATGGTTTTGAGCCAGTTGAATCGTGCTCCGGAAGGCCGGGAGGGACACAGGCCGAGAATGAGCGACCTGCGGGAAAGCGGCAGTATCGAGCAGGACGCAGACGTTGTAATGCTTCTGCACCGCGAAGATTATTACCATCGTGGACAGGCCGATTATGAGCCGGATAATACTGCTGAAGTGATTATCGCCAAACAGCGAAACGGGCCAACAGGGACTGTTAAACTTACTTTCAGGGAAAAAATTACGCGGTTCGAGAACGCCGCCCGTGTAGGAGAAGAAGTAGCACCATTTTAGACATAAGGAGAAGTAATTCGTGCTGATTTTTCTATCTAAGATAGGCTAAACATGAGATACAAAATACGAAATACGATTTTAATTGTTCTTCTAACGGCAGTGATTTCTAACCTGCAAGTAATCGGTGCATCGACTTCGGGCAGCGGCAAAAAGGATGTTATAAAATCAATCGAATTTGAGAACAATCGCAAGTATAAAGACAAGACTTTACGCAAGAAGCTGGACTTCGAAGTGGGCGACTACCTCGATCCGATTCTGGCCGAGTCCGGCAGAAGAATAATCGCGGAATTTTATCGAAAAAAAGGTTTTCCATATGTCGAAGTGACGCTGAACAGAAAGAAGCTGCCCGAAGGTCAAATCATCTACACTGTTTTCGAGGGCCTGCGGATACAAATTAAATCCGTGAGTTTCAAGGGCAATCAGGCTATCAAAACAAGAGATCTTAGAAGTACCATCAAGATCAAAACCAGGAGCTGGCTGCTCTGGCCGGTTTACTATACCGAGGAAAAAATCGCTGCAGATGTGGAAAAGCTGAGAACTCTTTATTACGAAAGGGGATTTCTTAATCACCGTGTAGCTGTCCAGGGCACGTCTCACATCACATTTATCATTGAAGAAGGACCGCTGTATAAAGTCAGAAATATAACACTCAAGGGCAATACGCATTATGATAACGAGACACTTCTGGCAGGTCTCGACTTAAATACCGGCGAAACCTATTATCAACGTAAAGCTCAGGCACATGAAAAACGCATTCTCAAGGTTTATCGCGAGGACGGCTATGTTGATGCGGACGCCCGGCAGCAGCTCCGGTTTGTTCCGGAGACAAACGTTGTGGACGTCGAGTACAAAATCACCGAAGGCAGGCAGTTCAGAATCGGCAAGGTCGAAATCACAGGCAACGAACAGGTCCACGATAAGGTCATAAGGCGGATTCTGGATGAGCAGGATTTTTCACCGGGCCAGTTGTATAATGCCCATATCGCACCAAAGCAGGGTGGCGGCCAGTTGGAACGTTATGTCCAAATGGGAACGATGTCCGACGAGGCCGCAATCAGACCTGCTCCGCCGACCGAGGGAGCACCGGATCGAAGGGATGCTATTGTAAACATTAAGGAAGGCATGACGGGGATATTGAATCCGGGCGTCGCCGTGGGCAGCGATAGCGGTGTAATCGGCCAGTTCATTTGGGAGCAGCGTAATTTCGACATTCAGGACTGGCCCGAAAGTTTCGAAGAGTTCATCACTATGCGGTCGTTCAAAGGCGCCGGCCAGAGCTTGAGAGTCGCGCTTCAACCGGGTACCATTATGAGCTATTATTCGGTTACATTTACCGAACCTTACTTTCAGGATAAACCGACTTCACTTGATGTGGTCGGCTCGAGTTTCGAGAGATGGAGAGAAAGCCACGACGTAAAAAAGACAAAATTACTTGTCGGATTCGAAAAGCGGCTCAAGAACCGCTGGCGACCCAGTCTTGGCTTTAGAGTCGAGGACGTCAAGATCGACAACCTCGATTTCGATGCCCCACAGGAAATTATCGATGTTAAAGGTCATAACATGCTCTTAGGCGCAAAGCTCGGCATCGGCAGAGACATGAGGAACGATCGATATGTACCAAGCGAAGGTTATCGCTTCGATGTCGACTACGAACAGTTGACTGGTGATTACGATTTCGGGAAAATTGAAGGCACTGTTGTTGGATACGGAACGCTTTATGAAGACTTGCTCGAGCGAAGAACAGTTTTAGCGGTAAAACTTCTTGCCGGCACAACCGTATCCGATGCGCCTCCTTTCGAAAAGTATTACGCTGGCGGCACAAGCACTTACGGCATCAGGGGTTTCGAGTACAGAGGCGTAAGCACAAGAGGCCTGCAGACAAATGTTCTAAACCCAGTACGAAAAGATCCGATAGGCAGTGACTGGATATTCCTGGCCAATACCGAAATAACCGTGCCCTTAATCGGCGAGAACATCGGCGCGTTGTTCTTCTTAGACAGCGGGACAATCGACACCGGCAGCTATCGCGCCTCAATCGGAGCGGGTATAGAAATAACGATACCTCAACTGCTCGGCACACGTGTACCAATGAGGTTCGAGTTTGCCACACCATTTATGAAAGACGAAGAAGACGAAAGACAAGTCTTCAGTTTCTATATGGGAAGACTGTATTAAAATATATTATCAAACCGTCAACAAGAGCCTAAATCGAGAAAGGAAATTTTATGAAGATTAAAACGGCAGTTTTAGTTTGCCTGATAAGCCTGATAGTTTTGTTATTAGTCCATGAATACAGCATGGCGCAGATGAATACCAATGCTTCGACTATGCCGATCGGTATTGTCGATATCAGACGGGCATTGCGTGAATGTAAGGCAACGGAAAAGTACAAAGAAAGATCGAATGCCGAACAAAACAAAATGGACGCTGAGGAGCAGCAGCTCACAAGAGAAATCCAGGCGCTGGCAGCCGGGCTCAGAGCTCTAAAACAGGGCAGCAGCGATTATCTGGCACAATATAAAGAGTACCTGCAAAAACAGGGCGAACTTAAAGCCCTGCAGGAATTCAATCCTCGGCAGAAAGCATCAAAACACCAACAATGGACTGAACAACTTTATCAAGAGATCCTGCGTATAACCAAGGAACTGGCCACCGTAAAGGGACTGGCTCTGGTCCTCGAAAGCGATGAACCTCAATTTCCCATTCAACAGTACGAAGAGCTTGCCATGACTCTTAATTCCCATAAAGTGCTGTACAGCAATGGATGCCTGGACCTAACGGATGAAGTTATCGCTGAGTTGGATAAAGAAGCATCGAAATTCATAAATTAATTATATGTCGTACTTTGCTGTTTGATTTTGAATGAAACTGACAGTTGAACAATTAGCCAAGCGGCTCGGTGCCGAGTTAATGGGTGATACTAATGAAATCAGTAGGCAGATCACCGCTGTATCCCCGGTTAAGGCAGCAGGCGAAAGTGAAATTACCTTTGTCTCAGATGACAAACATAAAGCTTCGCTCAGCAAGTCATGTGCTGGCGCTGTCATTGTCTCGGAATGTATCGAAGACATAGATAAGCCACAATTGATTGTAAAAAATGTTGATGCCGCTCTCATACAAGCCCTGAGAATTTTCGCACCCGATCTCAAGGCCGCAAGTGAAGGTGTTGATCCGACAGCAAAAGTTGCCGGTAATGCCAAGATAGCAAAGAGCGTATCTATAGGTGCGAACGTAGTAATCGAAAATGGAGTCGAAATCGGACAAAACAGCATTATCGGCTGCGGGTGTACAATAGGCGAGAATTCAAAGCTGGGTGAGCACTCCCGTCTTGACAGCAACGTTGTCGTTTACCACAATTGCACCATAGGAAATAACGTCATCGTACAGGCGAACAGCACGATCGGCTCAACCGGTTTCGGATATTCATTCATAGATGGTGCACATAGATTAATTCCACACAACGGCGGCGTCATTATCGAAGATTTCGTTGAGATCGGAGCCAATTGCTGCATTGACAGGGCCAAGTTCGGAAATACTATCATCGGGGCCGGAACAAAAATCGACAACCTGGTACAAATCGCTCATAACGTCGTCATTGGCAAATGCTGCCTGATAGTTGCTCAGGCCGGCATTGCCGGCAGTTGCAAACTCGGCGACGGCGTCGTATTAGGCGGCCAGGTCGGTCTGGCCGATAATATTGAAATAGGCGACGGCACGATGATTGGCGCTCAGTCCGGCTTGTCGAGCAGCGTACCGGCCGGTCAGAAACTGCTCTGGACACCAGCGATTAAGAAAGAAGATGCAATGCGAACAATCGGCCTGGTCCTGCGCCTTCCAAAGATGGCTCAGCAACTCAAGCAACTAACCAAGAGGATAGATAAACTTGAAGCTGCAGAAGACGATAAAAAGTGAAAGCAGAATGCGAGGGCGCGGCATGTTCGGGGGCAAAGAAGCCAAAGTCCTTTTCCGTCCTGCTCCTGCAGATTCCGGCATAACTTTCGTTCGGACAGATGCCCCTGAGCCGGTCCGGATTAGCGCCACTGCATCCAATCTTGCCGAGCGCAGCCGTCGCACAACAATTAAAAAAGGCTCGTTCAGTGTAGAAACAATCGAGCACTGCATGGCAGCAGTCAGCGCACTTGAGATCGATAACATTGTTGTCGAAGTGAACGGCCCGGAACTGCCGGCAATGGACTGCAGTTGTGCCGAGTATTTCAAGACCCTCAAACGTACCGGACTTATAGAACAAAACGTAAGCCGAAAAGAGTACGTAATCAGAAAACCCATCACAATCAATGCCGGTGACACAAGCATCTATGCCCTTCCTTATTCCGATGAGGGATTGAGCCTCACATACGATCTTGATTATGGCGGCCATACCGGTATTGGCAGACAAATTTTCAGTTGTCAGTTAAACCCTGAGAGTTTCGAAAGGCATATTGCACCGGCCCGAACTTTCCTTCTCGAGGCGGAAGCAAAACAATTTCAGGCCCGTGGTATAGGAACACATATCGGCCCACGTGATCTACTGGTCATCAACTCAGATGGGCCGATTAAGAATAGTTACAGATTTCCAAATGAGTGCGTAAGGCATAAAATTGCCGATTTGGTGGGCGACCTGGCGCTTGTGGGCAGGGCCTTAAAAGGTAGAATTGTTGCTTATAAAAGCGGTCATGTTCTCAATCAGCAGCTTGTCAGAAAACTATACGAGGCGGCCCAGCAGCAGGAACGTATTGCCAAATTCGGTACCGATGCTCTTTTGGATATTCGGCAGATTGCCAAGATCTTGCCGCACAGGTATCCTTTCCTGCTCGTGGACAAGGTAATTGAAATAGAAGGAGATACGCGAATCAAGGGCATCAAGAATGTCAGCTTCAATGAGCAATTCTTCCAGGGTCATTTCCCAGGCACACCAATTATGCCCGGCGTTCTTATCGTAGAAGCAATGGCACAAGTCTCTGGCCTGCTGTTTGCGCAGCGACTGGAGCATACAGGCAAACTTGCAGTGCTGTTGAGCATGGATAACGTGAAATTGCGTAAATCTGTTGTTCCCGGCGACCAGCTTATTCTTATCGCTGAGACGAACAGACTGAGGAAAAGAACCGCGCAATGTCAATGTAAAGCGATGGTCGGCGATATAGTTGTTGCCGAAGCGGAAATCAAATTTATGCTCGTTGACGATGAAAAAGTATAGAAACAGTATTTAAAAGAGGTATTATGACTCAGATACATCCCAGCGCAGTAATTCACGAAGATGCCCAAATAGACGAAGACGTCATCATTGGGCCTAATTGTGTAATTCACAGCGGAGTCTCAATCGGTTCAGGTACGATACTCGAGGCCAACGTAGTTATATATAAGAATGTCAAGGTCGGCAACAAGAATCAAATTTTCCCGAATTGCGTACTCGGGAGCCTGCCACAGGTCCTGCGTTTGAAATTGAACTCAGAGATCGGCGGGCTCACAATAGGAGACGGAAACACGTTTCGAGAACAGGTCACCATCCATCCGGGCATTCATCCGGCCGATCAGACAACAATAGGAAACGAAAATTTCCTGATGGTAGGCACGCACATCGGACACGATTGCATAGTGGAAGATAATGTTGTGATGAGCAATCTCGTGCAAATTGGCGGGCACTGCAAAATTGAAACAGGGGCATGGTTCAGCGGTTTGGCCGCTTCACATCAGTTTGTAACTATTGGTAAATGGTGCTATGTAGCAGGATTGGCCGGGCTTAATCGGGACGTTCCGCCGTTCCTGACGATCAGTGGACATTATCCACCTACAATTCGAGGAGTAAACAAGCGAGGATTGAATCGAGCCGGCCTGAGCGAAGAACAACAACAGCAAATATTCGATGCGTACAAGAAATTGTACCGGCAGGACGGCACATTACTCGAAAATGCAAAATCTTTGGCAAAAGAGGAACAAATCGATGATAATGTCCGGGCTATGATCGATTCTATAATCAAAAGCAGCGAGCATCAATATGGCAGGCACCTTGAGAAGTTCAGGAATAGTTGATAATTCACACTTTAGCAACGAACAGTTAACAACGAGAAAGGAATAATGATTGAAGCTGTAAACAACACGAAATTACGCACCGCCGTTATCGGCGCAGGTAAAATGGGAGCTATCCACGCAAAGGTTTATAACCAATTGCCGGAGAGCGAGCTTGTAGCAGTAGTCGATGTCGATTCAACAAAGGCTCAGCGTCTGGCCGAGAAGTACAACTGTCTGGCTACGACTGATTGCACAGAAATCATGGATAAGGTTGATGCCGTAACAATTGCAACTCCTACGGTGACACATCTGAAACTGGCAAAGATCTTTATCAAGAAACATATTGCGGTTCTAATTGAAAAACCCTTGGCGACTAATGTCAGAGAAGGCAGAAAGATTGTTGCCCTTGCTAAAAAGCACGGCACTGTCGTGGCGGTGGGACATTCCGAGCGATGTAATCCGGTTGCTCAGGCAATGAAAAGACTCGATATCCAGCCAAAGTTTATCGAGGCCAACCGTATCAGTCCCTATCCGTTCCGCTCAACGGACGTCGGAGTTGTGCTGGACGTAATGATCCATGACATCGATATAATCCTTTCCCTGGCGGCGAGTAAAATCAAGAAAGTCGATGCCGTCGGTGTCAATGTCGTTGAAGATAAAGAAGACATTTGCAATGCGAGGATCGTTTTTGAAAACGGCTGTATTTCTAACATTACCGCATCGAGGCTCGCCCTGAAAACCGAAAGAAAGGTCCGGGTATTCAGCCGGCAGGCATATTTGAGTGTGGATTATTTCAAAAAGACCGGCATTATTATAAAAGCCGATCCAAACATTAACGTCGTAAAGTGGATACAAGGGCACAAAGAAGCCGGTGATTTCGATATGACGAAGGTGAACTGGCCGGACTTGCTGCACATCGAGCAGCTTAACGTCGATGACAAGGAACCCATCCGTCTGGAGCAGGAGGCTTTTCTACAGGCAGTTACCGACAGAGAATGTACGCCTGAGGTCAGTGCTCAGGAGGGACTGGCTGCACTGGAATGTGCTCAGAAGATTTTAGCCTCGGTCAAAAAACACAAGTGGAAAGAAAAAATCGGCACAGATACATAGCAACCAGCCATTATTTTCATACGGATGCAATGAGAAAACAGAAAGGTAAACATGGGAACGAATATGGTAAAGCTTCACACAAGTATGGGTGATATCGTCATTGAGCTTAATGAGCAGGCTGCTCCTGTCACTGTTAAGAATTTTCTCAGATACGTCGAGGACGGCTTTTTCGACGGGAAGATATTCCACAGGGTCATACGCGACTTTATGATTCAAGGTGGCGGTTTCACAGCGGAGATGAAACAAAGCCAAACGCATGATCCGATTATAAATGAAGCCAGCAACGGCTTAAAAAACGATCGAGGCACCATCGCAATGGCCCGGACAAATGATCCCGACAGTGCAACCGCACAGTTCTTCATCAATCACAAGAATAACGACTTTCTAAACTACGCCAGCAAAGGGAATCCGGGATATGCTGTTTTTGGCAAAACTATTGAAGGTATGGACGTTGTGGATGCCATTGCATCTGTGCAAACAACAACCCGGGCCGGCATGGATGATGTTCCAGTAGAACCTGTGGTGATAATATCCGCAGAAATTGTATCGGAATAAGATCAACGTGAGGCTATACGTCCACTGGTAAATGTAGATTTTTTAAAGGTGCATATTATGATTAGCAAATCCTGGTTCTGTGGATTTTTAGTCGCTACTGTCCTGGTCTTTGGCTGCAGCGAGACAGCAAAAACGCCAAAAGCCGAAAACAAAACAGCTATACCAACCAGCAACATTGTGAAGCTTCAAACAAGCATGGGGAACATCGTTATTGAACTCAATCGACAGGCTGCTCCAGTCACAGTTCAGAATTTTCTCGGATATGTGAATGCAGGATTCTATGACGGAACGATTTTTCACAGGGTGATCCCCGGCTTCATGATTCAGGGTGGTGGCTTTACTGTTCAGATGGCTGAGAAAAAAACATTAGACCCAATCATCAATGAAGCCAGAAATGGCCTGAGTAATTTGCGAGGTACCGTCGCAATGGCCCGCAAACCCCATCCTGACAGCGCAACATGCCAGTTCTTCATTAATCACAGTGATAATGAATTTTTGAATTATATTGACGAGAGCAAGGCAGGATATGCCGTGTTCGGTAAGGTCATCGAGGGAATGGATGTTGTGGATGCCATCGCAGCAGTCAAGACGACCATTAGGAGCGCCACGATGAACGACTCCAATGGACGACCTATCGAGACAAAATTGGAGGATGTTCCCATCGAACCTATAATAATACAATCCGTAAAAGTTGTTCCGGAATAAACCGATTATTTCGATATAATTTAGCTCCCACCAGGAAGATACATATAATCGATCTCAGACCGATCGCCGGGTTTCTTGTATCTCTTTGCCATTTTTTTCGTAACGAAAACTCGCTCTTGTGCCTCTTTTAAATTGAGCAGTCAAATTAACATGAGACTAAATTTGAAAGGGAAAATCATGGCAAAGATCTCAAAAAGCATTTTCGTGTTGTTTGTGGTATTGATCTGCATCGTACTGCTGGCTGGCCATTCCACCAGACCGACCGTCGCAGCACAACCGCAACAGGCCCCGAAAGCAAAAGAACCACACAAGAATACGTGTGTCCTCGTCGAGGCATTTGTCGTAGAAGTCGAGCTCTCAGAGCTTTACGAGCAGGGAGTTAGTCCTATCGGCCAAAAACCTAATTCTGTGTCGGTGAACAATATCCTCAAATGCCTTGACACCAAGGACATAGCACAGGTCACCACGGGAGTAAAAGTTGCAGTTCCATCAGGTCATCGTGGAGAGGCCAATATTAGAGAGACTATCCAGCAAATACCTATACCAAACAGCCGAAAAGTTCCCGGCCCTGTACGACATATGAAATATGAGATTGGTAAGACATTCAGAGCCACGGCATCAGTCCAATCCAGCAGTGAAATAGTTATGAGCTTTGATTTCAGCGAAAGTACATACCGGAACATTCCCTCCATTGATGAAACTCCACCTAACGCTATAAGCAGGGAATGGTCTGGAACGGTAAATCTCTATGCAGGACGGCCCGCCATCGCCGGGGCGACGCAGGATGAAGAGACTGCGGTTTTTCTGATTATCTGCGCTGACATTATGGGCGAGTAGAACTTCGCTCAGGTTTTTAGCTTAATTTTGCCGACTGCCTGGTGGGCCAGCCGGGTAGGCTCCGGCAAACGATACCTCACGGCACAGCCAAGAACAACTCTGATTGCATCTTCCAAAAGACACTTGTGACCTACCGAGACAAAGACCGGCTTAACGTTTGTACGAGTCCTTACAACTGCTCCAATTACCTCTGGCTCTGTACTCTGCTTTCTCATTTCATCTTTCAACAGGCTGTAGGCCCCCTTTTCGAGCGGGGGCTCTTGAAATGTTCCGGTCAGCCTGCTTTTTGCGCAGCCGATTGTCGGTTTATCGAGAAAAATACCAAGATGTGTCGCCAAACCAAGCCGGCGGGGATGCGCAATTCCCTGGCCGTCGATCATAAACACATCAGGCTGCGTTTGCAGTTTCTCAACCGCAGCAAGACATACCGGAGCCTCACGAAAAGAAAGCAGGCCCGGAATATAGGGAAAAGTGACCTTTCTCGATGCACTCACTGTCTCGACAAGCTCAAATTGGGGCAGCCTTAAAACGATAACCACAGCGAAAATTCGCTCACCGTCCTTGCTGAAAGCACAATCAAGTCCGGCTACGAGTTGAGGTTTTTTCTTTAAGGGGGTAAATTTCACCATGTCTGAAAGCTCAGCCTGCAACTCTCTGGCACGCGAATAAGACAGATTCCAGCTATGCAACTTTTTCATAGACCATTGACCGTTGAATATTGGTTTTACCGGACGAAAAGCATTTTACCTTTTCGATGTGTTGTGCTACAATGCTTAATTTGTGTTAATGTCGACTTTTTACAATATTGTTACTTAAGGTCAATAAAGACGTAATATGGCCCTTAAAGCAGAAAAAGCAATTAGAATCACCGGTGCATCCGAGCATAATCTTAAAAATATCAGTCTGAGTATTCCGCGCGATAAGCTGGTCGTCATTACCGGCATAAGCGGTTCGGGAAAAAGCTCGCTTGCGTTCGACACGATTTATGCCGAAGGGCGCAGGAAATATGTCGAATCGCTGAGCGCTTACGCCCGACAGTTTCTCGAACAGATGCAAAAGCCAGCGGTTTCCGATATTTCGGGTCTGCCGCCAACAATTGCCATCGAGCAGCGAAGTGCCAGCCACAATCCCCGCTCGACCGTAGCTACCACTACTGAGATTTATGACTACTTCAGAGTGCTTTTTGCCCGCGTAGGCACACCCCACTGCTGGGTTTGCGGCAAAGAAATCACAAGCCAGCACTCTTCGCAAATCGTCGAGTCCATTCTTTCGGAGCCGGAGGGCACAAAAATACAAATATGTGCTCCGCTGGTTCGCGGCAAAAAAGGCGAGCATAAGGATATTTTTGCCCATATACAGCAAGAAGGCTTTGTGCGCATCCGTGTTGACGGTACGATTTATGATGTACGCAATGTACCAGCACTAAATAAAAATAAAAAGCACGATATCGCAGCGGTAGTAGACCGGTTGATCCTCAAGGATGCTATTCGCATCCGATTAGCAGATTCGGTAGAAACAGCATTGAAACTGGCCGACGGCGTTCTTCTCGCATTGACTCAAAAACCTGATGCGGACAAGAAAAACGGCGGCAACGGAAAATGGAAAGAAACAATCTACAGCGAGAAATTCGCCTGCCCGAAGCACCCGCAGGCAAGTCTCGAAGAATTATCGCCCCGTTTGTTCAGCTTTAATAGCCCCTATGGTGCATGCAAAAGCTGCGACGGCCTCGGAACTATTCTGGAATTCGATCCCGATCTGATTGTGCCGGACAAAAGCGTCTCGCTGGAAAACGGCGCTATCGATGCCTGGCGTAAAGGCGGCAAGAGAATGAATATCTTTTACAACAGGTTGGTCAAAAGGTTCTGCAGGAAGATGGGTATCGATAAATCAATGCCATTTAACCAAATACCGGAAAAATACAGAGCAATTTTGATATACGGTACGACCGGCGCCGACGTGAAGAAATACGGCGTGTCGTTCGAAGGAGTGATTCCAAACCTTAACCGGCGCTGGGAAAACACAACAAGTGAATACGTAAAAACCAGATTGACCAGCTATCTGTCACAGCATCCCTGTCGGAGTTGTGAAGGTGCCCGGCTTCGACCCGAGGCGATCGCAGTCACCATAGGCGGAAAAAGCATAAATCAACTTACCTCCCTCAGCATAGAAAAAGCACAGAACTTCTTTAAGAGACTGAAGCTGGACAAGGAACAAACGGTAATTGCCGCTGCGGTGTTAAAAGAGGTAAAAGCACGGCTTAAATTTATGTTCGATGTCGGCCTTGGGTACCTGACCCTTGACAGAATGAGCAGCACACTGGCCGGCGGAGAAGCACAGCGAATCCGTCTGGCAACGCAGGTCGGCAGCGGACTGGTCGGAGTCTGCTATGTGCTCGATGAGCCGACAATAGGTTTGCACAAACGAGACAACGACCGATTGCTGGGAATACTACAGCGACTTACCAAGTTAGGCAATACAGTCATCGTAGTTGAACACGATGAGGATATCATCAAAAGCGCCGACCATATAGTCGATATCGGCCCGGCAGCAGGGGCACACGGTGGTGAACTCGTCGTACAGGGTGGCATCAGCGACATTACAGATTGTGATAAATCACTGACGGGAGATTACCTGAGCGGCAAAAAGAGCATCGCACTACCCACAAAAAGAAGACACTACAATCTGAGAAAATGTATCGAGGTAAAAGCCGCGGCCGAAAACAATTTAAAGGACATCGATGTAAAGTTTCCGCTCGGCGTCTTTACATGCGTCACGGGTGTCTCCGGCTCCGGCAAGAGCACTCTGGTTACCGAGATTCTGCTAAAAGCCCTGAAACGCCGGCTCTATCAGTCTCGCGCAAAACCCGGAAAACATAAAAATCTACTTGGAACATCGCAGATCGATAAGGTGATAGAGATCGACCAGTCACCTATCGGAAAAACACCGAGAAGCAATCCGGCAACTTATACCGGCGCGTTCGATGTGATAAGAAAACTGTTCAGCATGACACGCGAGGCGAAGATTCGAGGCTATAAGCCCGGCCGATTCAGCTTCAACGTCAAAGGCGGACGCTGCGAACACTGCAAAGGACAGGGCACAAAAAAAATCGAAATGCACTTTCTGCCGGACGTTTACGTCACCTGCCAGAGTTGTAAGGGTACAAGATATAATCCCGAGACCCTCACAGTAACATACAAGGGCAAAAATATCGCTGATGTGCTCGATATGCGGATCGAAAAGGCGCTGGATTTCTTTGCGAACTTTCCGACTATCGTTCGGATCCTGAGGACATTGGCGGACGTCGGGATGGGCTATATGCAGCTTGGCCAGGCCTCGACAACGCTCTCCGGAGGCGAAGCCCAGCGCGTAAAACTCTCTGCTGAATTAGGCAAGGCAGCGACGGGGCATACTCTGTATCTGCTCGACGAGCCGACTACAGGGCTGCACTTTGCCGACATCCACAACCTTCTGAATGTACTTCAGCGGCTGACAGACTGCGGCAATACCGTTGTCGTCATCGAGCATAATCTTGACGTAATTAAGATGGCGGATTATATAATAGACCTCGGTCCCGAAGGCGGTGAGGCCGGGGGCAGAGTTGTAACCGCTGGAACGCCCGAGCAGATTGTCAAAAATAACAAAAGTTATACAGCTAAATTTCTGAAAGAAAAACTCGTCAAAAGCTAACAATAAGGCAAGCAACAAAATGTGGGAATTTCGATTGCGCGATACTGAGGATTTGAAACAATTAAGCAAGAAGCTCGGCGTCAACGTCGAGGCGATTGAAGATGTTTCGATTTTGAGCAAACCTGTGCAGGCCGGAACATTGGTCATACCTAATTCACTTGCCGTCCATCCGATGGAGGGCTGCGACGGTGATTCCCGGGGCCGGCCGGGAAAGCTGACACTCCGACGATACGAAAGATTCGCCGCCGGCGGCGCGGGGCTTATCTGGGCCGAGGCCACGGCGGTTGTTCCTGAAGGCCGGGCGAATCCGAGACAATTATGGATTCACGAAAAGAACAAGGACAGTTTCGCCGCGATGGTCAAAATGATGCGGCAGACCGCCGCTGAAAGCATGGGATCGAACCATAAGCCTGTTATCGTGCTGCAGTTGACCCATTCAGGCAGGTACAGCAAGCCGGAAGGTACGGCACATCCAATCATCGCTCAGCGCGATCCGTACCGCGACCCTCTGGCCCCCCAGCCAAAGCCGGATCCGAATAGAAAAAGCAGGATATCGGAAGACTGGCCGCTCGTGACCGATGGATACCTCGACAAGCTCCAGGACGCTTATGTCGAGGCGGCAAGAATCGCCTTCGATGTCGGATTTGATGGTGTCGATGTCAAGTCGTGCCACGGATACCTAATAAACGAACTCTTCGGCTGCCGGAGCAGGAAAGGAAAGTACGGCGGCTCCTTCGAGAACCGGACGAGATTTCCACTCGATGTGATTGATAAGATTCATCACGAACTCGGCGAGAATGCCCCCGTTACGATGCGCCTTGGAATTTATGATGCGATTCCGTATCCATACGGCTGGGCTATCGATAAAGACGATTACACCAAGCCGGACCTGGCCGAACCAAAGAAACTGATTAATCTGCTGAAGCAGCGAGGCATTAGACTGATAAATACCACGATAGCCAATCCTTATTACAATCCGCACGTGGGCAGGCCTTTCAATGAGCCGATCATCGGTGGATATGAAGAGCCGGAACATCCGTTGGTAGGCGTTGACAGGCTTGTAAACCTGACGGGTGAGATTCAAAAGCAGTTCCCCGATATTGCCATGGTCGGCACTGGTTATAGCTGGCTAAGGACTCTTTTTGCCAATGTTGCAGCGGCAAACAAAACCAACGGCCTGACTTCCCTTGTTGGAGCCGGGCGTATGGCCTTTGCATATCCGGATTTTGCAAATGATATCATCACAGATGGAAGAATGTATCCAGAGAAAGTATGTGTAAGCTGCAGTGCCTGTACGCAGATTATGCGCGACACCGGCATGACGGGTTGTGTTGTGCGGGACAACGAAGTTTACGGCCCCATTTTCGAACATGGCCGAATGAGTGACAGAGACAATCTTGCCCGGCTTGGATCGGCGTGCCGCAAATGCCAGGAGCCGACATGCCGGTTAGGCTGCCCTGCCGGCGTGGACATACCAAAATTCATCACACAGTTCCTGGACGGCGAAGAAAAGGCTGCTTATGAAACACTAAGAGAAGCAAATATATTCCCGGAAGTATGTGCATGGTTATGCCCTGTTGAACAGCAGTGTGAAGGTAACTGTCTGCAGAATTTTATTGGTGACGGCCCCCTGCCGATTGCCGAGATACAAAGGTATCTCGCCGAGCAGGCCAATAAAAATGGATGGTCTAAACTTGACATACCGAAAGAAACAACCGGTAAGAACATTGCTATAATCGGCGCCGGCCCCGCGGGTTTGTCCTGTGCGGCAAAACTTCTCGAAGCAGGACATACAGTAACAATCTTCGATGCTGCCACTGAATTCGGCGGAATGATAGAATCGGTCATCCCGGCTGAAAGACAGAGCAATTCACTCAAGAATGAAATAGCGGCAATTTTTGCGGATGTGCCGAAAGAACGCATGATTTTGCGCTTAGGCACAGAACTGAATGTCGATTTCAATCTGGATAACATAATCGAAGAGGGATTTGACGCCGTCTTTATCGGAATGGGCCTGTCTAACTCCGTCAGCATCGGCGATAAAGACGAGAACATCGACGGCTTGTGGAATGCGATGGAATTTCTTTCGGCAGCAAGAAAACCAGACGCGCCTAACCTCAAAGGCAAATCCGTAGCAGTAATAGGTGGCGGCAATACCGCGATGGACACCGCGACCACCGCCAGGCAACTCGGCGCCAGGGACGTTTACGTAATTTATCGACGGTCGTTCAAGGAGATGCCTGCATGGAGCGCCGAGCGTGAACAGGCAATCAACGAAGGTGTGCATTTTCTGATATTAACTCAGCCGATCGACTACAATGCTTCCAAAGGTAAATTGACAGGGATTAAGGTTTGCCCGACGAGACTGGGCGAGCCGGACAAGAGCGGACGCCGCAGGCCCGAACCGGTCGAGTCAAGTGCTTATATGCTCGATATGGACATGGTCGTAGAAGCAATAGGCCAGGAGCCGCCAGAGAACATCAGCGAAATCCTGCCGGGCATCGATTTAATGGCTGGCCTCATCCATACAAAAGAAGGTACGCTGGCAACATCCAGGCCCGGAATTTATGCCGGCGGCGACCTTGTCAGGGGAGCATCGACTGTAGTTGCCGCTGTAGCGGACGGCATGGCCGCTGCGAATGAAATAGACGAATATTTGGAACATTAGTTCAAAAGAGAGGATTTGCAAAATGGCAGAACGACCTGTAGCAATAGTCACCGGAGCAAGCCGCGGTATTGGAAAAGGCATCGCGAAAGAATTAGCATCGCTGGGTTACGACCTGGTATTGAATTATTATGATTTCAACGCCGAAGGCAAGCCGGATGAGTCCAAAGCCTTGCAGACACAAAAGGAAATCAAGGAACTCGGTTCGGCTTGCGAAATTTTGCGAGGCGATATCAGCAGTGCCGCTGACCGTGGCAGTCTTGTTGCTTTGGCAAAGTCCAAATTCGGTAGATGCGATATGCTGGTGAACAACGCGGGCGTCGCACCTTCAAAGCGAATGGACCTGCTTGAGGCAACTGAAGAAAGTTTCGACAGGGTGTTGGGAATTAATCTAAAGGGCCCTTATTTCCTGACCCAGCAGGTAGCAAACTGGATGGTCGAGCAGAAAAAGGCGCATCCTGAGCGTGCATACCGGATCGTAAGCACAGGCTCAATTTCATCATACACCAGCTCGCCAGCACGCGGTGAGTATTGCGTCAGCAAGGCGGGAATCAGCATGATGACGAAACTATACGCCGACAGATTAGCCGAATACGGCATCGGAGTGTTCGAAATCAGTCCCGGCATTATAGCCACCGATATGACCAGCATTGTAAAGGACAAATATGACAAACTAATCTCAGAGGGCCTGACTCCTATTAAACGATGGGGGCTGCCGGAAGATATCGGCAAGGCTGTTGGTGCCATCGCCCAGGGCAGGCTCGATTTCTCGACCGGCCAGGTAATCAATGTCGATGGCGGATTTCATTTAAGAAGACTATAGGGAGTAACAATGGACATAAAAAACACAATCGCAACACTGTTAAGAGACGGTTTTATCCTCGTTTTCAACCAGGACAAACTCGATGTCGTGAAGACCGCCGAGGCCCTTATTGAAGCAGGCGTCAATAACATGGAAGTTACCTGCCGGATAAAGCAGCCTCTGGAGAAGATGTCCCGGCTGCGCAAAGAGCTTCCAGATTTCGCAACAGGAGCGGCCAGCCTTATTGACTCACCACAAATGCTCGATATTTACAACAAAGCCCATCCCGATGACCCGCTGCCTTTGCTTGACCAAGTCGTTGACGCCGGTGCGTGCTATCTCGTCTCGGCTATTAATTTCAGTGACGCAGGCTTCGAGAAATTCGCCGGTAAAATTTCCATGATACCGGGCTGCGGCAGCGCTACCGAAATTGTCAGCCAGTTCTCAAAAGGAGCGAATCTCTGCAAGGTTTTCCCGGCAAAACAACTTGGCGGACCGACATTCGTCAAGGCAATCGATCCGGCGATTCATAAGACCATCAGCCTAGTTCCGACTGGTGGTACCAATCCCGGCAACATTCCTGATTACATCGACGCGGGCGTTCTTGTTCTGGGTGGCTCGTTCAGTATGATCGAAAAATCCACGATGAAGGAAATAATTGATGAGCAGGACTATGAGCTTTTGGCCGGGGAACTGAAAAAGATAAAACAATTAATCGACAATTTAAGAGCAGAGAAATACCCCGACTTTGATTTTAGCTCCGCTTCAATCGAGCAGATAAGCCAAGCCACTGGCAGAAATTTCAATACTAATTGATTACAAAATGAAAAAGCAAATCATGTTGCCAAGACTCCTTGCGGTCATCGTCGTCTTGTTGATGGAGACACCGCTATGTAGTAATACCGAGGCTTCTTCCGGAATACTCACCCTTAATAAAAAAGACACAGGTTATCGCGGTATATGGTACATGAATCAGCCTTCCGGCGATGAATACGTATATAAGTACAGCGGCGGGCTCGGAACATATTGTGCCAAGCACAAGCCTTTTGCTGTCTATTGCGACAAGGTCGAAAAAACATTTTTCTGCTATGGCGGCACAACAACAGACAGTAATCGAAAGCTGGTCCACATGGTCTCTTATTACGACCATAAAACAGAAATGGTCCCCCGCCCTACTATCCTGCTCGACAAGAAGACCAGCGACGCCCATGACAATCCTGTCATCTCGGTCGATGATCAAGGCTACATCTGGATATTCTCCACCTCACACGGAACATCCCGGCCCTCTTATGTGCACAAGAGCACAAAACCTTATGACGTAAATGAATTCGAACTCGTCAACGTAACAAAAATCGAGAATTCACAAGAAGTCCCAATGACGAATTTTTCGTATATGCAGCCATGGCATATGAAAGACAAGGGCTTTGTCTGCTTTTTCACCCGCTATAATTATCCCGCCGCCCGTACGATTTGTTTTATGACAAGCCCAGATGGTGTTAAATGGTCGAAGTGGCTTCGGCTGGCAGCTATGGACCAGGGACATTATCAAATCAGTGCTGCTGGTAAAAACAAAGCGGGAACAGCGTTCAATTTTCATCCGCAGGGAAAAGGTCTTAATTGGCGCACAAACCTGTATTATATCGAAACTTCTGACCTCGGAAAGACTTGGAATTGTGTTGATGGGCATAAATTAACGCTGCCTTTGACCGAACAAGCGAGCATAGCTCTTGTCCACGACTACCAGAGCGAAGGTTTAAATGTTTATCTGAAAGATATCCGGTACGATGCTGACGAAAAACCGGTGATTTTATTTATCACAAGCAAGGGCTACGAATCAGGTCCGAAGAACGATCCAAGAACATGGACTACTGCTCGCTGGATCGGAACAACCTGGCAGATAAGGTCGGCTTTTACCTCGGGCAACAACTATGATATGGGCTCACTATACATCGAGGAAGATGGGACATGGCGAATCATCGGCCCGACCGAAACCGGGCCCCAGCCATATAATCCGGGTGGTGAAATTGCAATGTGGGTAAGCAGGAACCTCGGGCAGACATGGAAAAAGATCAAACAGCTTACGAAAAATAGCCAACGTAACCACACTTATGCACGACGACCGGTTTATGCTCACCCGGATTTTTACGCTATCTGGGCCGACGGTCACGGTAGAAAACCATCACAATCACACCTTTACTTTTGTGACAAACGAGGAAACGTCCGCGTTCTGCCGCGAGAAATGTCCGAAGAGCTTGTCAAACCGAGGCTGTTGGAGTATAACACGAAAAAATAATCTGGATTGCCAAATCATCATTTGCCGGACTGGAGCAGTAAAATATGAAGACAAAACAAATAGCCGATCAAACCGTAACCTTTCATTGCTATAATACAATCATCGTCGGTTCGGGTGCCGCAGGAATGAATTGCGCGGTGCATCTGTGTGAATTCATGAAAGACAAGGGCATAGACAATCCCGCCGAGAGAATTGCCGTTGTAACCGCAGGACTGGGGCTGGGCGCATCACGCATGAGCGGCTCTGATAAGCAGACCTATTATAAGATGGGCACGAGCCCGGATGTTGCCGACAGTGCCGAGGAATTCGCCAAGAGTCTGACCGCTGCCGGCTGCTGCCATGGCGACACGGCACTGGCCGAAGGAATCGGTTCACTTCGCGAATTCTATCACCTTGTCCAGGCAGGAGTTCCATTTCCCACCGATCCGATAGGTACGTTCATCGGCTATAAGACAGACCACGACCCATACGAGCGAGCCACGTCGGCCGGCCCCAAAACCAGCAGATTCATGAGCGAATGCCTGCAAAAGCAGCTCGAACAATATAAAGTTAAAATTTACGATAGGCAGGAGGCCGCTCACCTGCTGACAGTCAGATCCGGCGAATCCAAACGAATTGCAGGTATAGTAACTGTAGATAAAAAAAATGTCGATGACTCGAATCTCGCTATAAACGTATTTCTTGCTGCAAATATCATTTTCGCCGCCGGTGGTCCGGGTGAGCTGTTCAAAACTACTGTCTATCCGAAAGCCCAGCTTGGCATTCACGGTCTGGCTTTCAAAGCGGGGCTTATCGGGGCAAACCTGACCGAATCGCAGTTCGGTCTGGCCAGTATAAAGTTCCGCTGGAATGTTTCCGGCACTTACATGCAGGCGGTGCCGCGTCTGTTCAGCACGGACGCCGAAGGCAAAGATGAGAAAGAATTTTTGACAGATCTCATCCCGACGATGAGCAAAATGGCAACGAATATCTTTCTCAAAGGTTATCAGTGGCCCTTCGATCCGCAGCGGATAGAGAATCTGCAATCGTCGTTGATTGATATTCTGGTTTTCAACGAAACTCAAAAAGGCCGACGTATTTTTATGGATTTTCTACATAATCCTATCGGCAGTGATTCGATGGACGAGTTCGACATCGATGCCCTTGAGTCGGAAGCCAAAGAATACCTGCAAAAAGCCGGTGCTCAACAGAAGTTACCTATCGAACAGCTAGCACACATGAATATACCCGCTATCGAAATATACAAGGAAAACGGCATAGATTTGTATTCCGAACCGCTTGAGATTGCGGTTTGCGCCCAGCACAACAATGGTGGCTTTGCAGTCGATAAATGGTGGCAATCCAATATCCCCGGAACATTTATTATTGGAGAGATGGCCGGAACGCACGGTGTTAAACGACCGGGTGGTTCTGCTCTCAACGCCGGCCAGACAGGTGGGCTGCGAGCGGCGCAATACATTGTCAATGTTTACGGCAGTGAACTACCAGACTATTCCGATGTTCAGTCTGAGATCGAAGAGCAGCTAAGTGATATTATCTCCAGTCTCGAAGCATATAAAAACTCAACCGGATTGGTACCGGAAGAAGTGCTGGAGGAAATCCGAAACAGAATGACCAAATCGGGCGGGCACATCAGAGAGCTAAACGATGCCGGACAGGCATTGAAAGATGCGGTCGAGCTTTACAAAAGCATTCAGCAGAAAGGCTTCAGCGTAAAAGACAAAAAGAGCATGATCGGAGCCATACAGGCCGAACATCTGGCACTTACCAGTGTGGCGTTTCTCAAGGCTGTTGTCGAACTGCTCGGTCAGGGCAGCGGCTCTCGCGGCTCCCATCTGGTTCTTGCCGAGGACGGCATTGAAATCCATCCCGATGTGATTGATAAAGCCACCGGCAAACCGCTGAAGTTCAAGCCTGAGAACCAGTCGCTGCGAAGCTCTATCCTGCAAATTGAATACGACGATAGCTCACCCGACCTATTCCACAGTAAAACTGTCAAATTAAGACCTGCGCCAACCGATCGCAAGGCCTTCGAGCCGGCTTGGCAGGATTATCGAGAAGGAAAAATTTATAGCTAATATAAAGCAGCAAGGAGAAACGTCATGGCAGTGATAAATATTAAAGCCAGGGCAGAATGCAAATATGACATCATCTCGCTCGGCGAGATTATGATTCGACTGGATCCCGGCGAAGAAAGGATTCATACTACCCGGCACTTCCGCGCCTGGGAGGGGGGCGGTGAGTATAACGTCGCCAGAGGTTTGAAACGCTGCTTCGGCAAAAGGGCTGCGGTCGTTACCGCCATTGTCGATAATCCGGTCGGGCGACTGCTCGAAGACTTGATCTACCAGGGCGGCGTAAATATTGAATACGTCAAATGGGTGCCGTACGACGGCATCGGCAGAAAAGTCCGCGTCGGCCTGAATTTCACCGAGCGAGGCTTCGGCGTGCGGGCCGCCGTCGGATGCTCGGACAGGGCAAACAGCGCCGCTTCGCAATTGAAAAAGGGAGATATCAACTGGGAGAAGATTTTAGGTCAGGACGGGAGCTGTTGGTTCCATACTGGTGGTATTTTCGCGGGACTTTCGGAAACGACGCCGGATGTAATCGTTGAAGCTGTAAAGACAGCTAAAGAACACGGCACGATTGTTTCCTATGATCTGAACTACCGAAAGTCACTCTGGCAGGATATCGGCGGACAGGAAAAAGCCATGCAGGTCAACCGAGCGATTGCTCCCTATGTCGATGTGATGCTGGGCAACGAAGAGGATTTCACGTCGGCACTTGGATTCGAGGTCAAAGGAATGGACAAAGGCTATTCCAAGCTCGACCCGGCAAACTTCAAGAAGATGATAACCGAGGTGGTCAAGAAATTTCCGAACCTGCAGGTCGTCGCCACAACCCTTCGGAACGCTAAAACCGCCTCGGTCAATGACTGGGGCGCAATCATGTACACCGGGGGCGAATTTTACGAAGCCAGTCTAAGACCCGATCTGGAAATTTACGACCGGGTCGGCGGTGGCGACAGCTTCGCATCCGGATTGATCTACGGCCTGATGGAAGGAAAAACACCGGCCGAAGCGGTGAACTACGGCGCCGCTCACGGAGCTCTGGCAATGACAACGCCCGGCGACACAACAACAGCCAGCCTTCGCGAAGTTGAAAAAGTAATGCAGGGCGGCGGAGCGAGAGTTGACAGATAAGCTGAACATTATATTTGAAAGAAATTGTCTATGATTGTCGAAGCGGTAAAGTGGATTGGCCAGACTGACGGCTATTTGGAGCTGATAGACCAGCGCCGGCTGCCGACGGAATTCGTCAAGCTGCAATGCCGGGATGTCGAGACGCTTTTCGATGCCATCAAAACACTTGCAGTCCGTGGCGCTCCGGCCATAGGCGTATCTGCCGCTTATGGACTTGTACTGGCTCTGCAAAAACTAAATGCAGATGAAAGTATAGAGAAAGCTATTGAATCGTTAGTCGGGACACGTGATTATTTAGCATCATCCCGCCCCACCGCCGTGAATCTTTTCTGGGCACTGGATAGAGTTTGTCGGGAGGCATCGTCAGCCAAAACTATACAGCAGTTGCGAGAAGTGGTTCTTCGAGAGGCTAATAAAATCTATCAGGAAGATGTGGATATGTGCCGGCGGATCGGCCAAAATGGTGAAAAGTTAATTAAGGATGGCGCCGGGATTCTAACACACTGCAATGCAGGGGCCCTCGCTACCGCCGGACAGGGAACAGCACTGTCGCCTATGTTCGAGGCACATAAAAAGGGAAAGAAATTCAAGGTTTATGCCGATGAGACCCGGCCGCTGCTGCAAGGGGCGCGACTGACTGCGTGGGAGCTTGAACAGGCGGGAATTGATGTCACGGTAATCTGTGACAATATGGCCGGGTGGCTCATGAAGCAGGGTAAAATTAATGCTGTCATAACCGGAGCTGACCGAATCGCGGCAAACGGCGATACGGCCAACAAGATCGGTACCTACAGTCTGAGCATTCTGGCCAGAGAACACAACGTGCCCTTTTATATCGCTGCTCCATCGAGCACATTTGATCTGAGCATAAAAATCGGAGCGGAAATACCCATCGAACAAAGAGCTGCCGAGGAAGTAACAACATTCGTCGGCACACAAACCGCTCCCGATGGTGTCAGTGTATATAATCCGGCTTTTGATGTTACAAACGCAGGAGATATTACCGCCATCATCACAGAGAAAGGGATCATCGAAAAGCCTAATACTGAGCGGATTTCAAAACATCTTTCCTGAATCGAAGAAAACATCAAGCGTCTTGGAAAGGAACAATCCCGAAATGAAATCAAACAATTCTAAAACCATCCTTATCGCCATTATATTTCTTGCAGTTTTGACTTCTATGTCAACCGGCAAGAATACGTCTCTGAGTCAGATATATTCGCAAGAGGAACTGGGGAAAATTCTCATGCCGCTAACCCAGTGGCGACCGTTTCCAAAAGCTAGCGAAAGGCAGGCATGGAAATCAATTCCTGAGAACATCCGCCGGACATATATCAATCTCGGCAACGAATATCTGGACAAACCAGTACCATCTCTACCGGCCACTCTTTATCTCGAATATCAGCGCATCGGCAACCGGAGCAACTATCAGAATATTTGGTACGAGCGGCGTAAGATGCTTCACTGCCTGGTTCTCGCCGAGTGTATGGAAGGCCGGCAGCGTTTCCTCGATTCCATTGCAAACGTCATCTGGGCTATTTGCGAAGAATCATCATGGACATGGCCGGCACATATCGGGGCGCAAAAGGAAGGTGTCGACCTGCCCGATACTACAGAGCCAATTGTGGCTCTTTTTTCCGCCCAGACAGCCAATTCCCTCGCATGGACGGATTATCTGCTCAAACGTGAACTGGATACGGTCTCCAAGCAACTGTGTCAGCGCATTGAGCGGGAGATTGACTCTCGAATCCTGACTCCGTACCTGCAGCGTAACAATTTCGGATGGATGGGTTTTAATCGAAGACCTGACGGCAGAGGGCCGAATAATTGGAATCCGTGGATTAACTCTAATGTGCTCACAGCTGCCATGCTGATTGAGAAAGACCAAGGCCGTCGTGTTGAATTGGCTTACAAAGTGCTACGATGTCTGGACAACTTCCTTGCTCCATATCCTTCCGACGGCAGTTGCGACGAAGGGCCAAGCTATTGGGGACACGCCGGGGCGAGCCTTTTCGGCAATCTGGAATTAATGTACAGCGTTACAAACGGGCGCTTCGATGTTTATGACGAGCCGATTATCAAAGAGATTGCCCGATTCATTTACCGCGTACACATTGCCGACGATTATTTTGTAAATATCGGGGACTGTGACGGGCGATTTGATATCTATCGCGATCTTGTATTTCGGTATGGCAAGCGAATCAACGATACGGACATGCAATCGCTCGCGGTATATAATTCGAATGAAGAAGAACTTGCAGGAACAAATAAAGCGGCACGTTCTCTCGGACGGATGCTGTATTCGATATTCAACGCATCAGAGCTGATGAGTGCAAAGAAATCTTCGCCGCCCTTTTTAGGTGACGTCTGGCTGGGCGATCAGGATATGCAAATGATGGTTGCAAGAGATAAGGACGGTTCATTACAAGGGCTATATGTTGCCTGCTGGGCAGGCCATAACGGACAAAGCCATAACCACAACGACGTAGGAAACTTCATCATATATGCAGACGGCCGTCCATTCATAATTGACATTGGAAAACCAGAGTATACCAGGCAAACCTTCAGCAGCGGACGGTATAAGCTCAAAGCCATGCAATCTGCGTATCACAACCTGCCTACAATCAACGGTGTAATGCAAAGAGAAGGCAGACGATATGCAGCGGAAAATGTAGAATACGAAAAAGCAAAAGGTTTCGCTCAAATGAAAATGAATATCGCTCCTGCCTATCCCAACGAAGCAGGAATTAATTCGTGGCTTCGTACCGTCAGGCTTAATCGAAGCAAAAATTTACAGGTTGTAGATTCTTTCGATCTCAAAGAAAAATCAAAGGACATTGTTCAAAATCTCATTACGCCCTGTGAAATTGTCCGGGATGAGCTGGGACAGATGGTTCTAAGAGATCCGAAAGAACAGCTTGAGATGGCCATCCGATATGACACTCAGAAGTTGAGTCTGGAATATGAGCCAGTCGACCTTAACGATGAAAGGATATCGAACGTATGGGGGGAGCACTTGTATCGGATTATGCTAAAGCCGAAAACGGCAATCACAAAGGACACATGGACGCTTCGATTTCACATCGTTAAAACGAATATAATCATCCAGTCAAGGTGATATTTTCATCATAAATCAGGATCAATCTACAGCAATAACTTCTTTAACGTCAGGGATCCTTTCCTTCAGAATTCTTTCGATGCCCTGTTTCATTGTCATCGCAGCCCCGGGGCAGCCCTGACAGGCGCCCTGCAGACGGACCTTAACTGTATTATCATCATCTATACCGACCAGCTCTACATCACCGCCGTGGCTCTGCAGAGCACCCCGAAGGGACTCAATCGTATCTTTGACCTTTTCTTCGAATGTCTGGTCAGTATTAGCTTCACTGCAACCACATGCTTCACACATAACAAATCTCCAAAAAAATCTTAATTGTCTGCAATTATAGCGGCAATTTGACTTTTTGCCAGTAATTTCTGTTTTTGTGTACGACTCAAAAACGTATTTGTTGGAGCTAAAAAGCAAAAAACGTTATTGACCGCAGAATAAATTGCCGAAAATAATTGACAGAGGATGGTGATTCTTGTATAATACTTGAGTATTTGCGTGAAAACATGTAAATACAACCCTGAGACATCCTGAGTATGGGATGGTTACGGGATTATGGCAGGGTTTAGAATCTTCGGATGATTCGGTCGTTTCTCTGCTGAGGAAACGATTGGCTCGCCGAAAGGACCCATAAAGCCATAGTTAACGGTTCCCGCTAAGCGGGATTCCGCCGGAATAACAATAGGGCGTCGATTTTGCTTATTGGCAAAAGACAGCCCCGATAACGTTTGTCAGGAAAGGAATAGAAAAATGAAGTCCAAGTCTCGTGCCCCGGCTCGCACAGCCGGCAAACCTTCCATTAAATCAGGTGCCCAAATTATAGTCGATACGCTCATCGAACAGGGTGTGGACACAATGTTCGGCTATACCGGTGGCGTGGTACTGCCGTTGTTCGACAGATTGTATGATGCACCGATTAATTTGATAGTCCCTCGTCACGAACAAGGTGGATGCCACATGGCCGATGCCTATGCTCGCGCCAGTGGGAAAGTAGGAGTTGTGCTGGCGACCAGCGGTCCGGGAGCATGCAATCTTGTAACAGGTCTTGCTACCGCGATGATGGACTCAGTGCCTTTGGTCGCCCTGACAGGTCAGGTTCGCACAGAACTGATCGGAAACGACGCTTTCCAGGAAGCCGACACAACCGGCATCACCCGTCCGATTACAAAATATAATTGTATCGTCAAGGATGTTAAAGACCTGGCGCGAACCGTCCGCGAGGCATTTCATATAGCATCGACGGGCCGGCCCGGCCCGGTACTTATTGACCTGCCGGTTGACGTAGAAGTTGCCAAGTATAACTCGGATGGCCCTGCTGAAATGAAGCTGCCCGGCTATCGGGTTCGGACCAAGGGACATGCCCGGCAAATAACGTCGGCCGCCAAAGCGATCAATGAATCCAAGCAGCCTGTTCTGTACGTCGGAGGCGGTGTCATCATTGCTAATGCCGCCAAAGAATTGAGTGCCCTGGCAGACAAGTCACATCTTCCTGTGACAATGACATTGTTGGGCTTAGGAAGCTACGACCAGAGAAAACCAGGATCTCTCGATATGCTTGGTATGCATGGATCAGCATATGCTAATTACGCAGTCCAGCAATGTGATCTGTTGATTGCTGTCGGAGCTCGATTCGATGACCGGGTCACCGGTAAAATAGAAACTTTCGCTCCTAACGCGAAAGTGATCCACATCGATGTCGATCCTGCCAGTATATCGAAAAATGTCGGAGTCGATATCCCTGTTGTTGGCGATGCCAAAACCATCCTTAAGGCGTTGGCCAAGGAAGTAGAATACCAGGAAAGAAAAAAGTGGTTCGACAAAATAGCAGAATGGAAGAAGAAGTTTCCATTCCGCTATGACCAGAATTCATCGACAATCAAACCGCAGTACGTAGTTGAAGAGCTTTGCCGTCAGACAAAAAATGAGGCAATTGTCACAACGGGCGTCGGCCAGAATCAGATGTGGGCCGCCCAGTTTTACAAGTTCGTCAAGCCCAGGCAGTTCATAAGCTCCGGCGGACTTGGAACCATGGGCTTTGGCCTGCCAGCAGCCATCGGGGCGCAGATCGCCAAGCCCAATGCCACTGTTATGGATATTGACGGCGACCATAGTTTCAATATGACAATGACGGAACTGGCTACGGCCGTTGAAAACAAGCTACCGATCAAGGTTTGTATTTTGAACAATGGCTATATGGGAATGGTTCGGCAGTGGCAGGAGCTTTTCTATGGCCGGCGTTATTCCAAGAGCTACTTGAAGAATCCTGAGTACGAAGCACTGGCCAAGGCCCTCGGTGCGGCCGGAATTACCGTCGAGAAAAAAACCGATGTTCCGAAGGCCATCAAACAAATGCTGAAAGAAAAACTACCCTGTGTGGTTGATTTTAGAGTCGAACCGGAAGAAAATGTATGGCCAATGGTCCCGGCTGGCAAGAGCCTGGACGAGATGAGCGGACTTGACATATTGGAAAGGTTGATCTGATATGAAACATATAATAAGTGCATTAGTTGAAAACAAGCCGGGAGTTCTGGCTCATGTTGCGGGGATGTTTGCAGCCCGGGCGTTCAATATTGATTCACTGGTTGTCGGCCGAACCGAGGACCCTGCGTTGAGTCGGATGACCATCGTCGTTATCGGCGACGACAGAGTCCTCGAGCAGGTCCGAAAGCAATTGGCTAAGGTTGTTCCGGTTGTTAAGGTTCAGGATTTTGTCGGCCAGCCGGTAGTCGCACGCGATTTGATGCTCATAGCCATATCGGCTCCACCGGAAAAACGCGCCGAGATCCTTTCGCTGATCGAAATGTTCAGGGGCAAAGTCGTGGACATCGGCCAGAAGTTCGTCATGGTCGAAGTCAGCGGGCCTGAGAACAAAATCGAGGCCTTTATCAACGTGTGCAAACCGTACGGCATCAAAAGCCTTGCCAGAACCGGAACAATTGCAATGTCACGGCATTCCAAAGCGGACATGCGCCCGACACAGGCTTCGGACGAACAAGAAAAGTAGATAATTAGGGAATTAGCCAGCGATTAATGAGCTAATTCCCTGATTATTTTTTCTGCTTTCACGTGCAATTCCTGCCGTAAAGAAGTATAAGGTTTCGGCGGAATCACCGGTAATGTTACCATTGATTCAGATGGGATAATTAGGCTAACCGGGCCAACAAATATTGTCGGCGATTTTACGATTGAGGAAAATGTCGTGCTGGAAATCAGCGATGGCCAGGTAATCATTACCGGCCACGCAGCTTGCAACGGCACCATACATCTTAAAGGCAGCAGGATTAGCCATCAGGGAGGATTGTCGGGCAATTATAATATTATCTCAGACCCGAGTGATTATAATAGCATGTAAAGTTTAGCGTTTCTTGCCGAAACATGGCTCTGGTAAACCGTATAGATTTACCATAACCGCTTTCGCGGGCACAAGCTCACGATTGTAAAGACAACCAATTTTCACTTATCTTGGGAATTCTCAATTCATTTGCTGGAGTGAGGACAGCAAATCCAGAAAATTTTTTTAAAACTCCTGCAATATTAAGATTTTCCTGCGTATGTCCTTATAGAAACATGAAAATAGTGAACATTATAATAACAGAGACTTGAACGTAAACAGAACGATCAGGAAAGGAAAAGAGCGATGAAAGCGAGATTGAGAATCATTTCATTAGTTTTCTGTATCAGCGTTTGTATCTCAGCGCCTACAGATGCCGCAGCCAATGAGCTTCCTGACTTGACGTTCGGGAAATACTTCGAGCCCTATGAGCTGAACATCGAGCCGAACGCTCCGGGCTATACGCTACCGCTGGATCTGGATGACATTGTCAATTTCAGTCTTGTATCAGACTACAATATGGGCTCTATATTGGAGTTTGTCCAGCAAAACGGCTTTGCTATATGGCAAGACGGGCTTCCGTGGTGGGGCTCCATCATGGGTGAGGGTGACAATATTATTGCATGCTACAAGGACTTGCTGGGCTCTAACAAACCTATTTTTATAACAACCGATACGCTGCTTCACCTATATCACCTTCAGTTCGATGAGACACTCAGGGATATCGAAGAGCGCGAGTTCATCCCGGATATCAATGACCTGACGGCAGCGCTGCTGAATGATGCTCTTGTACATTATGAGCAGCTCGAAGGCGATCTTAAGCAAGCCGCCAAACGGAATGTCGCATATCTGTCTGTGGCACAAAAGCTCATTGATCCAAATACAGCCATCCTGGAAATGGTATATGACATCGTAGCCGGTGAACTGGTCAATATTGAAGCCCATGTCGGATTCAAGCCGAGTGGAATTTTTATCTACTACGAAGACTATTCTCAGTACGTACCGCGAGGACATTACACACGTAGTGAACAGCTCAAGCGGTATTTCAAGACGATGATGTGGTACGGCCGGATGGCATTTCTGCTCAAAGGTGGACCCGAAGGATTGATAAGTGAATATAATGCAAGGATACAAACATTGCAAGCCTTTTTATTGGCTAACTCGCTAAAGAATGTTCGGATAAGTGAAAGAAGCGGACTTGATGTATGGGATCGTCTCTATACCGTGACGGCCTTTTATGTGGGAACTGCAGACGACCTGACACCATACGATTATTTATGGGCACTGGATCAGGTCTTCGGTGTCGGCTTCGCACTGAGTGATTTAGCCAATGCAAATAACCAATTTGCACTCAAGACAGAACTGGCCCTGCTGTCTTCGCCAGAAATCTATGGCGGCATAGGCAATATTATTTTGGATATTCCAATCACGGATGAATCGCTTAATGAAGTGCTGGACAAGACCAAGGGCATGCGCCTGATGGGCCAGCGTTTCGTGCCGGATTCCTATATGTTCCAGCATTTGGTCTCTCCGGAAGTGGGAGATTATCTGGATGACTCGGAGAACCTGCCATTCACTGCCGGAGCAGATGGTATGGGATGGTTCTGCCGGGCCTATGTGCGAGGCCTGGATGTGATGGCCGTGCTTGGATCGCACGAGGCTTTGAAAATATTGATCGATGAGGGAGATACGAACTATCTGCAGTTCTGGCAGCGGTTCGGCGAATTGAAGGATGAATTCGAGGTTTTAAGCCCGTTAGAATGGAATCGCAATCTATATTGGTCATGGCTATACACCCTGAAAGCTTTGCTGGATGAATTGCCGGAGGGCTATCCTAATTTTATGCGCACGCAATCATGGCAACGACGTCAGCTTCATGCCGCTCTGACCTCGTGGACTCAGTTGCGGCATGACACGATTCTCTACGCCAAGCAGAGTTATGCCCTGCCAGCAAGCAGTTTTCCCACACCGCCCCCACCACCCCCTGGATATATTGAACCTGTGCCGGTTTTCTGGAGCCGGTTGTTGACAATGACACAGTTGACTTCACGTGGCTTAGACGACCTCAACGTACTTACACCAGAAGCCCGAAGTCGATTCACTGAACTGGAAGAACTGCTCCAAAGGATACTCGATATTGTCGCCAAACAGCTCACCAACATAGAACTCTCGACTGAAGATCGCACATATATCAAGGTGCTGCCGGACACTCTCGAGTCAATCGTCACAGGAATGGAGGATGTCGCCCTTAAGACAACGCTCGCAGCCGATGTGCATACCTATGGGCTTGAAGGAAAAGTTGTCGAAGAAGCCACAGGCAAAGTCGATTTGATCGTCGTCGCCTGCCCGATGCCAGATGGCAAGGCATTCCTTGCTTTAGGACCAGTGCTTAGTTACTACGAGCTCAAACAGCCTATGAGTGATAGGCTCACGGACGAAGCGTGGCGCCAAATGTACGACTCGTCCAACAGGCCGGATCGCCCTGAATGGTACGTCCCGCTTACAAGATGGAATATACCAATCCCACAAACTCCACAAACTCTGCCTTCCGGACCACGTTACGGCAGACCTTAAAGATGGATTTGTCATGAATCACAACAGATACTATGGTGAGTTGGATAATCCGCTTTTTCAGTACTGATACAGTAATTTTCTTCGTCTCAGGGATGGCTTTTCAACCACGACAATCACAAACGCAATTCACAACTTTTCCACAAACCAACTTTACGATGTGTAAAACCTGTGAAATATAATTTTTTTTCGCGCGCAAAGTCAATGCTGACAGGAGCCTCGGACAAGTGGAAAAGAAATTTCGTAAAACACATTTGATTTGCTCTTGCATAGCCTAATAATATAGAAAACGAACAATGAAATACGAACCAAGGATTGAATAATGCAAAGCACAATCAAGGATGAAAGTCTTCGTGCGAGCTATAAGGACGGAGCCTGCCTGAGCGAGGCGGAACCTACAATACAGGCAATCAACGAAGCTCTTGCCAATAAAGTGGGACAGCAGAAATACCGCATCTGGTTCAAGAACTCAACGAAACTGACTTTTAGCGGCGGATACCTTAAAGTCGGCGTACCAAACCTTTTTATTGCGAACTGGATTGAAAACCACTTTGAAAATGAAATCAGCCAGGCTGTTCAATCAGTAACAGGCAAGAACGCTAAAATTACATTCACCATTGATCCGGAGCTTTCCGGCCGGAGGGCCGGTTCGAAAACCGCCTCTTCAACAGCAGCGAAAAAGGACCAGTACCTATCCCGTTTCGTAACAGACCGAGGAACCAAAAGATCCGCTATAGGTGGACAACAAAAGAAAAGGTTAAAGCTCAACCTCGATACGTTTATCGTCGGCTCTTCAAATGAGCTGGCCTACAACGCCGCCAGAGTCGTCGTCAATGAGCAGCATAGCCCGTTCAATCCGCTCTTCGTTCACGGTGGATATGGTGTCGGCAAAACACATCTGCTGCAGGGAATATGTAATGCAGTATCCCAGAAGCGGCCGCATATGAATTGGATGTACCTGTCGGCAGAAGATTTCGCCAATCAGTTTATTCTGGCCCTGAAGACAAAGAAACTGGAGGCTTTCAGGCAACGCATGCGGAAAACGGACTTGCTGGCAATCGACGATATCCATTTTCTGGCCAGCAAGCCTTCGATGCAGGAAGAATTTCTACATACATTCAACACCATCAATCTGGCCGGAAAGCAAGTAGTGCTTGCTTCCGATGCACATCCGAAGATGATCAGCCAACTGTCCGAAAAGCTGGTCAACCGATTCATCTCCGGAATGGTCGTTAAAATTGACACCCCAGACCTGGAAACTCGCTGTCAGATATGCAGACAATATGTAAATAATATTAACAGCAGTGGTTCGCAAAACGCTTATACAAAGGGCAATGCCAATAAACCGGTCCCAGAGAGTGTCATAAGATACATCGCTGAAAATATGCGTACCAACGTGCGGGAACTGGAAGGTGCCTTGCTGAAATTGATTGCATTTACGGCATTGAAGAATGAGAAAATAACAACTTCAATAGCCAAAGCCATTCTGAGCGAACATTTGGAAAGATGCGACCCGATTGTGCACGTATCGGATATCGAAGCAGCCGTAGCGACTTTTTTCGGGATCACGCCGACGAGCATGCACTCATCCAAGAAAAACAGGACCGTCGCTTTGGCCCGCCATTTCAGCATGTACCTAACGAGAAAACACACGAATATGTCCTCATCCGAAATAGGCCGGGTAATGGGCAATAAAAATCACGCCACCGTCCTTTTAGCCTGCAAAAAGATCGAAAGTCTGTTACAGAAAAACGGCGATCTGAACTGGAACGGCCCGAGCGGCAACAAGATATCGAAAGCCAAAACAGTGCTTGCCCAGCTTGAAAAAGACATCGCACGCTAAGTAGCCAGCACCAGTCACCGTCGTGTCATAGTATTATCAATAGCAATCTTCACTGCCTGTACAGCCGGTGACTCCGGTGTCTTTTCATAGGCAGCATCAATCGCCTGTTTCGCTCGGAGAAATTGCCCTGTTCGGTAATAAACATAGCCAAGCAAAAATTGCAATTGGCTCGAGCCACTTCGCGCCACCCATTGCTCAATATCGGCAATTCTGTCGGCAAGTTTGTCTTCGTCGCCCAGCATGGCTACAAGATCGATCTTCATCTGAAGATATTCGGGACTAACTGCCAGTGCCCTCGAAAGAAACAATGCGCTGCTGACATATTCACTGGCAGCAAACAATGCGTGTCCCCTTCCCGCGAGCGCCAGAGGATTGTCTGGTTGATAAATCAACGCCAGAGAAAAACTGCTCGCCGCATGATAGTATCCCCCGGCCTTCAGATGCTCCTCGGCATCGCGCATATAATGATCGAACTTGGACTTCGACAAAGTTTCAATACTGTCATGTGAGCCCATAATCCGATTAGCTTCTGCGGAAATGTCAGCTTGTGAACGTTTATTCAGCTCCTCCAGTGGAGAACTTCTCTTCTGAGAGTTGGCATAGTTCGATATTCCCGAAAATTCCAAACCAGTTTGTCTGCTGTTATCAGTTCGATTAAATCCCCCGCCTGCTGAAGGGACAGGTTCTTCTCCTTCGAAGCTGAATCCCGCCCTCTGCGGCTTATATGAGTTTAAAGTGCCGCCTGAATTAATCCGCTCCCGGGGGGCAAGCTGGTGGGAATCAGGTACATATTGCTGGTGTCCCAAAGGCATCTCCTCTTGTTTTACTGCTGAATCAGTGCTCACATCTTGATATCCATCACCTCCCTGCATGGCCGCATCGAGTGACTTAGTCAAATCTTCGAGCTGCTGTCTAATCCGTTCAAGAACATCACTTTGTTCCTGATCTCCATTCGGGATTTCCTTTCGATCCGATTGGAATTCTCTGCTCGCGGTGGACCAATTTGTGCCTTTTTGTAACAAAAGGTTATTCTGCGATGCGGTATCCATCGAGGGCTTAGACTGCTCCAAAGCGGAAATCCCCTGATGGGTAAAACTAGTTTGTTTTCCATCGCCATCCCGAGTTTGACCGGGCGTCCGAACGTTATACTTTGGTCTGAGATTCTCAATATTCGTTTCTCGATTTGAGAATTTAAAAGATTCGTCCTTTTCCCAAAGATTTTCCTGCCGTTCCCGACCCGGGATCGTTGTCGAGTATGGGCCCGGCCATTCTGTGAATTGAGTCCTGTCTGTTATGTCTTGCACCTGTTCTTTGAACAGTTCGACAGCAGATGTTTCGCCTTGCTGACGTATTCCAATTTGAGCCGGCACCAGTTGCCCTATATTCCGCGGATTTACTGACATGCTCGTTGGGAATTTGCTCTCCAGCATCAACCTTGACTGAGCCAATGGGCCATATCGAGTGTTCGACCGCTGTAAATCTGAATCAGTGGCAGAGACTCCCTGGGTAAACAAAGATTGTTCTTTAGGCTGGAACTCCAGACCAGATACATCAGTTATAGTCGAGCGGGTGTCCTGCTGCACACGTGTGCTCATCCTCGTATTTACCGGCCTGAAAACCTCCGATCGGCCCGGTATCATTGTCGTGACAGTTTCTGTCGGAGAATAATAAGGCTGAGTTCCGTAGCTATTGGAATACGTCCTCAAATCTTCTGATCCGGCCGTATCTCTTAAAAAAGAACTTAGCGCCGATGAACCAAGGCTCGAACCGAAGCTTGTAGGTGACCGGTACGGCACATCGCCACGGAAGTGCCTGCCGCGACGAACATTGCCGGTAATTAACAAATTTCCACTCGTATCTATCGGGGCAGGATTACTGAACAAACCACTGCGGAAAATGCTCGGAGGGACTGTGCTTGGGCCAACCGGATTGCCGATCCCCGGATTTTCTATCGACCAGCCTGTCGGCCAACAAAGCACTGCCGACAATACAACTGCAACCGTGAAAATCCGATTCTTCATAATGCCAAATACCTCACAACGACCCAATTGGGTAATCTACAACCGCCCGGCTACTCTATACGTCTGGGTATTGCTTGTACTTCGGCTGTTCCGCCCATGACAGTTTACTTGCTAAAGTATCCCATTTGCTGCGAATCGGATTATTCACAATCAGAAAATCACTTTTTTCCTTCTCCACCCTCACGACATCGTTAATCGACAAGTTCTCTGAGACCTGCCCATCAATAGAGATAGTAGTGCCTTCATTGACTTTTACGCCAAAAACCTCAATTATACTGTCTGCATTTATAACAATCGGTCTGAAGCTCAGCGAGTGTGGACATATCGGTGTAATCACCACGGCTTCGATTTTAGGCGATAAAATTGGCCCCCCCGCAGAAAGATTATAGGCCGTAGAACCGGTAGGTGTGGAAATTATCAAACCGTCGGTAACACAGCCAGCCAGCGGCTGACCGTCCACTAATATTTTAAGTTCTACCATTCTAAAAGGCGGTCCCGCTGTAATATAAATGTCATTAATTGCGGCCGAGCAAAACTTTTCATCCCTGTCCCTGCTTCGGCCATCGCTGAAAACCCTGCATTTAAGCATCATTCGCTTGTCTACTGGGACATTGCCCTTCTTTAAGCGGGGGAAAAAATCTTCCAGCTCGGCTTCGCTGAACTCCGCAAGGAAACCAAGTTTACCGACGTTCACTCCAATCACCGGCAAAGATGCTTGACTGACGTTTCTTGCTGTCGAGATAATGCTGCCATCACCGCCGAAAACAATCGCATAATCGCATTGTTTCAGAACTTTGATATTTTCAGCCACCGAATCTGCCGTACAGGTTTGTTTTAAGTCCTCGATGCCGTAGCTTGCCACGATTTCGGCTTTACCTTTGGCAAAGCGAAGGAATTCATCAATAGCCTCGCTTACACCCTGTTTCCTCAGGTCCCTAAAAATCGCCAATTTCGTTAGAGATTTCATCTCCGGTACCACTATTTATGTTTTCAAGATTTTCCTTACCGTCTCTGCTATTGCTTCGGCATTTGCACCTGCTTCCATAAGTTGTACATCGCGAGAATTATGTCCTATAAATCGCCTTGGCGCGCCAAGCAATCTTATCGATTCTGTCGAACAGCCCTTCTCGGCAGCCAATTCGAGCACTGCTGAGCCGAAGCCGCAGGCAACAGCGTGGTCCTCCACTGTTACGATACTCTTGCCCTGTTCCAACAACGAGATAATCTTATCATCAACGGGAGCGGCAAACCGACCATTGACAACATCGATCGCGATTTTGTCTTCAGCCAGCAGTGCTGCTGCCTTTAATGCTTCGGTCAAAACGTTGCCGTAACTGACAACCGCAACGGCAGAACTTTTTGACCTTCTAACCGTCACGCTCTTGCCCAATTTGAATGGCTTGGCACAGGCGGCCCTTACAAATTCTTTCGGCGGTATAATTTCTTTCGGATACCTTATGACAACAGGCTTATCTTCACTGAGAGCAAATTCCAGGGCCAGCTTCATTTCGATATCATTCGCCGGAGCGGTCAGCACCATATTCGGCATCATTCGTAAAAAGCCGATATCCATTAATCCATGATGTGTCGGTCCATCCGAGCCGACGAAGCCGGCCCGGTCGATACAGAAAATGACCGGCAGATTCTGCAAAGCCACCTCCTGAAATATATGGTCGAAACTTCGCTGGAGGAAGGTCGAATAAATACAGACCACAGGCTTCAAACCGTTCCTGGCCATACCGGCCGCCACATCGACAGCGGCACTTTCAGCAATCCCCACATCATAAAAACGGTCTGGAAACTTTTTGCTGAATTCCATCAGGCCCGTGCCGTCGCACATCGCTGAAGTAATAGCGACAATTCTCTCATTGCTTTCTGCAAGTTCCGTCAGATGCTCGCCGAATGCGTTGGTAAAACTCTGTCTGCTTGGCCCGGCGGCTTTTTCAACCCTGTCTCCGTTAATTTTGAACGGACCGGTCGAATGAAATATGCTCGGGCCCTGATCCGCCGGATGAAAACCTTTACCCTTCTTCGTGTAAACGTGCAGAATGGCCGGATGATTCAAATGGTTCATCGCCTCGAACAATTCTATGAGCGATCCGATATCGTGGCCGGCAACAGGGCCGAAGTATGGAATATGCAGACTCTCGAACATCTGGCTGGCCGGCAGAACCATCCTGATACTTCTCTTAATCCTCTCAAGTGTCTGGTCCGCACTTTTGCCGATAACCGGCATATGTTCCAGGATATTGCTGGTCGTCTTACGCAGACCCTCATAAGTCTGGCTCAGCCGGACTCTGGAGAAGTATTTCGCCACAGCACCTACTGTAGCATCGATTGCCATCGAATTATCATTGAGCACGATGAGCAGTTGCCTTTTGACCAGACCGAGATTATTAAGCGCCTCGAAAGACGTGCCGTTAACGATACTGGCATCGCCGACCAACGCCACGATCTTATTTGTATCTCGTGTCTCGTGACTCGTATCTCGTTTTTGGTCTTTGTTTCTTAATTCTTCATTCTTAATTCTCAATTCCTCAGCGAGAGCTAATCCGATAGCTGTGGCGATGGACGTACCTGCATGGCCCACGGTGAACTGGTCGTACTGGCTTTCTGCCGGATTTGGAAAGCCGCTGATGCCGTCATAGTGCCGCAGACGTGAGAATTTGTCTTTTCTACCGGTGATAATCTTATGAGTATAGCACTGATGCCCGACATCCCAAACCAGCATATCTTTCTTAAAATCAAAGACACAATGCAGTGCCAGCGTCAATTCCACCACGCCCAGATTGCTTGCCAGATGTCCGCCGGTCTTACTGACCGAATCGAGGATAAACTGCCGTATTTCCTCTGCCAGTTCTTTCAGTTCAGGCACCGACAGCCGTTTGACATCCGCAGGACTGTTTATCTGCTCAAGAAAATTACTCATTAAAAATCCATATTAATATAATTTTAAGTCGCTTTAATATAACAGGTTGTGAGGATAAAAGGAATCGTTTTTTATTTTACTTTATCTACGGAATCATCTATCTTCTCTGAGAATACGCAAAATAGAACGTAGGACTGTAAAAATTCTAAGGGCAAAAAATGTACCAGGTAAACCGACGTGATTTTATAAAAATAATGGGTTTAGGGGCCACCTCGGCTGTTTTACCAGGATGTTCGACGACACCAGTACGGTCTGTGCCGGACATTTCCGGGGGTAGACCTAATATCGTAATCGTGCTATGCGACGACCTGGGATATGGGGATCTGGACTGCTACGGTCATCCACATATCAAGACTCCGAACCTGGACAAGCTTGCCGCCGAGGGCATAAAGTTGACCGATTGCTATGCCGCTGCTCCGGTCTGTTCGCCGGCCCGGGCGGGGATGCTTACCGGCCGCACGCCCCACCGCTGCGGTATCTACGACTGGATTCCCGCCAATAGCCCAATGCACCTTAAAAAAGAAGAGCAAACAATCGCCACACTACTAAGAGACAACGGTTACGCAACCTGTCACGCCGGTAAATGGCATTGCAACGGCAAATTCAATTCACCCGAGCAGCCACAGCCGAGCGATCACGGTTTCGAACACTGGTTCTCTACGCAAAATAATGCCGGCCCGTCGCACCACAATCCGAAGAATTTCGTCCGTAACAGTGTTCGGGTTGGCCCATTGAAAGGATACTCTTCGGAACTGATTGTGACAGAAGCCATCGACTGGCTCGGCACAAAATGGGATCATTCGAAACCGTTCTGCCTGTTCGTGTGGTTTCACGCTCCACATGAGCCCATTGCAACTGCGCCTGAGTTTATGAAAATGTACGAGGGCAAAAAGGAGGCCATCTATTACGGCAACGTCACGCAGATGGACCATGCGTTCGGCCGGCTGATGAAAACGCTGGATGAAATGGAACTGCGAGAAAAGACTTTCGTAATGTTCACCAGTGACAACGGCCCGGAAACTCTGAACCGTTATCGCTCCGCAAACCGCTCGTTCGGCTCGCCGGGGCCGCTACGAGGGATGAAGCTGCACATGTACGAAGGCGGGATTCGCGTGCCGGGAATTATCCGCTGGCCCGGCAGAACCAGACCGGGATCGATATCTGAAGAACCGGTCAACGGGACGGACATTCTACCGAGCCTGTGCGAGATGGCCGGCGTCGAAGTGCGAAAAGACAGACCTATCGACGGCACCAGCTTTTTGCCGATTCTCAAGGGCAAAAAACTCAAACGCAAAGTTCCGCTGTACTGGCGATACAACCGCGCGCTGAGCAAGCCCTTTACGGTAGCGATGCGAAAGGGTGACTTCAAGATTCTCGCTGACAATGAAATGACAAAGTTCGAGCTGTACAATTTGCGAAAAGATATTGCCGAACAGCATAATCTTGCTACAAGCCACCCGCAGCGTCTTGAAGCTATGAAGAAAATCCTAGCGAGAATCCACTCCGAAATCGACGCCGAAGGGCCGGATTGGAATTAGTTACAAATTTAGCTCTTAACAAGTATAGCGGCGTATCCGCCGTCGTGGTCGAATCCTTCGGCCGAAGGTAATGTCAACCGCTCTGCTTCGAGAGTGAAGTTTTGGTTTTGCTTGAGGAAGTCTTTGATGCGTTCGCTATTCTCGGTCTTTTGAACGCTGCATGTGCTGTAGCAGATTAATCCGGCCGGCTTTAGCATTTCCGCGGCGCTTTCGAGCAGCCCCCCCTGTGTGTCGGAAAGCTTATTAACAGCTTCGGGCTTGATACGATAGCGGGCCTCTACACGCCTTGACAGAACACCCGTATTCGAGCACGGCACATCGAGCAAAATGCAATCAAATCGAGATTGAGAATGGAACACCACGTGGGGTATCCCACTGTGGTTGAGAACATCCTCATACGGCAAAACATCGACACTTTTTATGCCAAGCCGGGTGATATTTTCTTTGACCATTTCGAGCCTTCGATCGTCAATGTCGGTGGCGATAATTTTTGCCGAATCGCCGGTTAACTCGGCCAACTGTGCTGTTTTGGTACCTGGTGCTGCACAAAGATCAAGAATTGAGAATTGAGAATTGAGAATTGAGAATTTTTCATTCTTCATTCTAAATTCTAAATTCCTTACAGGCTTCGAGGCCGTGATATCCTGAATGGTGAACAGCCCTTCGGCAAAGCCGGGAAGCTGGGTCACATTACTTGGGCTTTTGATACGAATCATTTCGGCGTCATGGACGATCTCAAATCCAACCTCAGCGTCGCCTAATTTTTGCGTTAAAGCTTCTATTGTAGTTTTTAGCATGTTGGGCCTTATATAAACGCCCGGCCTGCGATTGGATGCAAAACAAATCTGCCGGGTGGATTCTTCGCCGAATTCTGCTAACCAGTCGGCAATAAGCCATTCGGGCAGCGAAAAAACCGTACTGAGATATTCAGTCGGACTTACCTGATAATCCGGCAGGAAAGATGTATCGAATTGACAACCATTAGCACTGTCTGCTACAAGCGTGCATTGTGCGTTCGCTTGTGATAGCGGAACCTGACGTTTACTTATATGCCTGGTGATTTGCCGCAGGACCGCATTTACAAAGCCGGACTGTTTGGCAGACCCTGCGGATTTGGCGTTGGTAACCGTTTCGTTGACGATAGCATACTGCTGGGTCGAAGGACAGTAAATCAGCTCATAGGTCCCGATGCGGATGATATTGAGCAGCCTGCGCTGAATCCTTTCGACAGGCCGGCCGGAAAATGTAGCGATTACTGTATCGATGGCCCTGCGATTTCTCAGTGTACCAAAGACAAGATCGGTCGCTCGCTGACTTTGGTTGGTTTCGTGCCGGACCTCATCCAATATCGTGCCGGCATAATTTTTCTTCGGATCACACCTATTCAGGACTTCGACTGCGATAGCCCGCGCGGATTTGATTTTTTGGCCAGCCATATTTCAAGTATCGATCCTGACAAACGAATCACCGGGCTGGGTTTGCCGGCCGTTGACGAAATCTTTGAAATCCATTAATGCCGAGCCGGCCGGCTTGATTTTCTTTATCTCCAAAGCCCCGGAACCACAAACCACTGTTAGATTTTCATCAAGTGTTCCGACCGGCAGCGCCGATTCGCAAACTTTCCCAGCCTGTGCCATAGCTATTGTAACTCTTATCGACCTGCCGGTTTTTTTTGAGATGTAGTTTGCCGAAGCTCCGGGCCAGGGCCAGAAGCCGCGGATTTTTCTTACCAGGACTTCCGCCGGCTCGGTAAAGTCCAGAAAACCATCTGATTTTTTCAGCTTCGGTGCGAGAGTTGATTTTTCATGGTCCTGCTCGATATAGACTGCCGTGCCGTCGGTTATTTTCTCGATAGTATCCACTAACAGAGGTGCCGCTAATTTCGCCAACCTGTCATGTAATTGGCCGGCTGTTTCATCCGCTGAGATATCGGTCTGAGATTGAGCTAGGATTTGCCCGGCATCCATTTTTTCGGATAATGTTATAATGCTTATTCCGGTTATGGTTTCGCCGTTAATTATCGCCCAGTTGATGGGAGCAGCGCCACGGTACTTCGGTAGCAAAGAAGCATGAACATTTATAGAGCCTTTCGGCGGTAGATCGACCAGCTCATTACCTATTTTTTGTCCGAATGCAATGACCACGATCAGATCCGGTTCATAACCGGCTATCTTTTCGACAATATCAGAAGTATTAACACTATCTACCTCGATAAAAGGTATCGAATGTTCATTCGCCCAACGGGCTACCGGCGTCGGGTGGGGCTTTCTGCCTCTACCGGCCGGATTTGGCGGCTGTGTGACAATAAATCGTAAATCATGCTCCGAATTACTTAGAGCATCCAAACACTCAAGACCGAATTCCCCGCTACCGAGATATACGATTTTCATTGCTCATCCTGCCGGATAAAAGTTGAAGGCTGTTATTACTCGTTACGATCCTGGAGTTTTTTAAGTTGCTTTCGGTGTACGATTCTGGCGGGCTGACCCATACGATTGACAATCGTTATGCCTTCGATATGGTCGTATTCGTGCTGAAGAGCTCTTGCATAGAGCCCTTCGGCCTGGTCGGTGAATTCATTGCCGTCGAGGTCGGTCGCGGTCACTTCGCATGTTGTGTATCTTCGAATCTTCGTATAGATACCCGGCACTGAAAGACACCCTTCGTCGATAGCTTCGAGTTGACCAGCCGGCGTAACCGTCGGATTCACATACGCTTTGACATTTTCTCTGCTGCCATCGAGAGAGATAATAAAAAGCCGCAGCGGCACACCCGCCTGCGGCGCCGCCAGACCGACGCCTTTGTTTCTAAGCATGATATCAGTCATCTTATCCACCAATTGATGGATATTATCATTGATTTCTTCGACCGGCTCGGCCTGTCTGCCCAATACCTCAGCCGGGTAATGTGTAATTTGACATTTATCAATATCTATCATTTTTCATATCTCGCATCAGCCAGAGGTAAACAACCTTATCAGTTATGCCGCTTGCAGTCGGTAATTGAATAAACATTTGCTTCTCTAACACTATAGATCGTCGAATTCGTCGCCATCGAACGTATTGCCGAGGTAAGAGTTTATGACAACTTCATTACGAATGATCTCAGCGGGCGGGCCTGCTCCTATGACCCTGCCGTGATCGATAATATAGGCTTTATCGCAAACCTCAAGCGTCCTTTCAACATTATGGTCGGTAACGAGGATGCTCACGCCGGAAGAAACAAGCTGCCGGATCTCCTCCTGCAAATCCTGCACGGCAATAGGATCGACGCCACTGAAAGGCTCATCCAGAAGAATCAGCGAAGGATTCGTTACCATTGCTCGGGCAATTTCAAGCTTTCTTCGTTCCCCACCGGACAGGAACCTGCCCTGGCTTTGAGCGACCTCCGTCAGCGAAAAACGCTCGATAAGCTCATTCGCCCTTTTATGGCGCTCGGTCCTGCCTATAGACATGGTTTCGAGGATCGCAAGGAGATTATCACGGACGCTGAGGCGCTGAAATATACTTGGCTCCTGTGACAAATAACCAATCCCCAGCCGGGCACGCTTGTACATCGGCAGCCTTGTTATATCGTGGCCTTCAAAGAGCACCGAGCCGCTGTTCGGGGTAACCATCCCCATTATCATTCGAAAAGAGGTGGTTTTACCGGCACCGTTTCGGCCCAAAAGCCCGACAATTGTCTGCCGTTCAATCGTAATCGATACCTCGTTGACAACGATTCTGCCGGAATACCTCTTTATCAGCCCACAAGTTTCCAAAAGTGCCATTTCTGCCATTTTCGTATCTCATATAGAATATTGCTATTCGGGCATTATAACAATACTAATCGCTTAAGCAAACAAATAACACACCTTGTGAATCTCAGAAACGGATATGAGAAAAGCTAATAAATATTCTGGTATTTTTATGATTTTTCTGCTATTAAGTATTGTCTTATATAAAAAGAGTCATCTTTTATTTAATTAGGGACGTGTATGTTTGCAATATTAAGCGATATACATTCGAACATTGAAGCTTTGTCTACGGTTCTGGCTGATATCAAGAAACGGGGCATAAAGACGATTTATTGCCTTGGCGATGTGGTCGGCTATGGGCCAAATCCAAAGGAATGCCTCGATTTGATAATCGAGAAGACCAAATGGTGTGTTCTGGGCAACCACGATTATGCAGTTTTTTATGAACCGACCAATTTTAATTACGGAGCAGAGCAAGCAAGCTTCTGGACTCGAGAGGTTTTAGAATCGGAAGACCAAAAGCAGCCTCGAGACAGACGCTGGAGTTTTTTGGGTAAGCTGCCAATGAGGCGAACGCTTAAAAGCAAAGGGGCAGCAAACTCGGCAACCATCGATTTTGTTCACGCATCGCCGAGAAGACCGATCAACGAATATATTTTCCCCGACGATGTTTATACGAATCCGCTAAAAGTCCGGCTGCTGTTCGAGCGTGTCAAGCACATCTGTTTTGTCGGCCACACGCACATGCCCGGTGTATTTCTCGATGAACCGGATTTCTATCTGCCAACAGAGCTTAGCAACGTCTACCCTATTATCGATAGCGAGAAGGCAATTATCAATATCGGCTCTGTCGGTCAACCGAGAGATAAGGACAATCGCGCAAGCTATGTTTATGTAAAAGAGAACAAAGTGCATTTCGTTCGACTCGAATACGATTTCGAATCCACAATGAAAAAGATACTTGCGATCAAAGAGTTAGATAACTTCCATGCGGAGCGACTACAAAACGGAAGATAGAAAAAATCGAATAACCACTAACTATCCGAAAAATTGCCGCTATTTTCTGTGAAAGATGAGATATGAGATATTTGATATTAATTGTAGCCGGGTTTTGCTTATTATGCGGCTGGTTTGTCGTCGAATCGGGAATTTTTAGCGATCCATCACAAACAGGAAGCGGTTTTATCCTCCTGCAGAATGTAGCAGATAATCAAGAGACAGAAACACCTGATGCACCCGAATCAGACATCCAACAACTTAAAGCGGTCGATTCAATTTCCTTCGGCGCCGATCACGCACCACCCAAAACCTTTATACTCGGAGCTATGGATCCGAATACCGAAGACCCAAAGACCGGTTACAAATTCCAGTTAGAATTGAGTTCTAAGGGGGCCAGCATCAGGAAAGCCACATTCAGCAACGGAAATAACAATGGTTTCGATGACCGCGATCCAAAAAATCCGCAGCCGCTTGTAATTATCTCACCAGTACATGACTCGCATGGGGGTGAAGTCCTGGCAATGGCTAACAAGGATTTCGAGTTTGTTGAAAACAAACATAGACTGAAGCTGAATGAGTTGCACTGGAAGAGTTTTGATGTAGAAATCTCGCCCGACCACTCGCAGACGGCTCACTTCGAGGCGATAATAAAAGTTCAAGACACCGGTGAGCCCGTTATGAAGCTGACCAAAATCTATAGAATCAGACGGGATAGCTATCTTCTCGATTGCGATATAACAGTCGAGAACCTTAGCGATGCCGAGCAGAAAGTACGTTACAGGCTAACCGGACCGGGCGGACTTGCCAGAGAAGCTTTCAGGACCGATATGAGAAAAATCGTCGGAGGATTTGCTCTGCCCAAAACAAATCAGGAGGAGGCATTAGAGGTGGTATCTTCCAGACAGGGAATTTCTTCCGGGGGATTTATTCGAAGAACGCTGGGCCTTAAAGACGCTGAGGCGCAGTACCACCAGGCACTGCGGACTGGAAACAAAGAACAAATCGAAAAGGCCAGGGAGAATTTACGGATAGGGCATAATCTTCCTGATCAATACAAACCATACAGATATGACTATTTTCTTTGGGCCGCTACAGTCAATAAGTATTTCGCAGCAATTTTATTGCCGCTTCAGGATGAAGATAAACAATACTGTGACTGGATAAAAGATAAAACAGGCTGGTTCTATAATCCTGATGGGGATAAAAAAGCCAATAGCGGCGACGAAGCAATTGGATTCGATTTTGAAATTGCCTCAAATACGTTTGCTAGTGCAGGTCAGGCAGATAGCTTAAAGACGTATAAATTCCAGCTATACCTTGGTCCTAAAGACAAGAGTCTTTACGATAAAAATCCGCTTTATAAAAAGTACGGCTTTGTCCAGACAATAGAGTTTATGGTCTGCTGCTGTCCGGCATGGATTATAAAGCCACTATCGTTTGGGATATTGGCCCTGATGAAATGGATGTATGGTTTCATCGGCAACTACGGCGTGGTTATCATCATATTGGTTTTCCTGATGCGGCTTTGTATGCATCCTATTACCAAAAAGAGCCAGATCTCAATGAGCAAGATGAGCACCCTTGCCCCGAAAGCCGAAGAAATAAAGAAAAAGTATGCTAACAACAAAGCTGAGATGAACAAACAGATGATGGCGCTTTACCGGGAGCAGGGAGCATCGCCAATTATGGGCTTTCTGCCAATGATGGTGCAGATGCCCATCTGGATTGCTCTTTGGAGCGCCGTTTACGCCAGTATCGATTTGCGAGGCGCTGCGTTTTTGCCATTTTGGATCACCGACCTTTCGATGCCGGATGCTTTGGTTAGATTCTCAACTTTGACCGTGCCACTTTTAGGCTGGAAGATAGAGTCGCTGAATCTTCTGCCGCTTTTGATGGGCCTGGCGTTTTACCTGCAACAGCAACTTATGCCGTCCCAGGCAAGCGCATCGACGAATCCACAAATGGCTCAGCAGCAGAAAATGATGAAGATCATGATGCCTTTGTTGTTCCCGCTAATGCTATACAAAGCCCCATCCGGCGTAAATCTATATATTATGTCAAGCACTTTTGCCGGTGTCATCGAGCAGCACGTAATCCGAAAGCATATACGGGAAAAAGAACAGGCTGAGTCTAAGGGACTGGTTGCCGCAACGAGCAAGACCGGCGGAAAAGTCAAAAAGAAGAAACCAAAGCCGTTCTTCAGAAATATGTAACGCTCCCGCAATGCTGATGAGAATCGCCGAATGTACGAACTACATGACACCATCGTGGCTGTCAGCTCTCCGACTTCAGATCAAAGAGTCATCGTTCGAATCTCCGGACCGAAAACACTGAATATTTGCAGGCAAATATTCAGCCTCAACAGTGCGACAAGTCCCACCTTACTTTCCAGCTTGTTAAATATCGATGACGAACTCAAAATCGATGTCCAGCTTTACGTTTTCCAGGCACCGCATTCATATACCGGCGAAAATGTCGCTGAAATTCACGCTTATACAAATTCTGCCGTGACCGAAGCTATTGTGAGCAATCTGCTGGATAAAGGCCTTCGGATGGCCGAGCCGGGCGAATTCACCGCCAGGGCATATCTGAACGGCAAGCTCGACCTTGTACAGGCCGAAGCCGTGAACGAAATCATTGTCAGCTCCAACGAATATCAGCTCGCTGCCGCTGAAAAGCTGCTGGACGGGCGATTGGGAGAAATGACCTCAAAGCTGCTCGCCGACCTGATGGAATTGCTCAGCCTCATCGAAGCAGGTTTAGACTTCAGCGAAGAAGATATCGAATTTATCACCCGAGATGAAGCGATTAAGAGACTTGTCGTAATAAAGGACCAGCTCGAACAGTTGTTGTTGGGCAGTATTCGTTATGAATCGGTAATCGACCTTCCGGCCGTTGGAATTGCCGGCGCTCCGAACGCTGGTAAAAGCAGCTTGCTTAACAAGCTACTCGGAAAAGAAAGAAGTATCGTTTCACACCGGCACAAAACTACCCGTGATGTCCTGACCGGCGTCTGCACCTTGCCGCATTGCCGGTGCGTTCTATTCGATTGTGCGGGCCTCCTGATGCAACCGGAAAACATCCTTGACGAGTTGGCGCAACAGGCCGCCATTGAGGCGCTCAGGAACAGTAATGTGGTCATATTCTGTGCCGACATATCGAAAAACGACTGGAACGATGATATCGCCATCCTGGATCTGATTGAGACAAAAACTCTCGTGCCGGTTGCTACAAAGTGCGACTTGCTCCCTGATCAGATTTTGTCTGAATCTCTTGCCGCATTGAACGAATCCTTCAGCACTGATTTTCTGCCCTCTTCCGCAAAGACCAGCGTCGGAATGGAACTGCTGCGACAGATAATCGACGGTAAATTGACAGAGAAAACAGGGGTGCAGCAAACCGGCGGTGTCGCCCTGACCGCTCGGCACAGAAAAGCTGTCAGTGAGGCAATTGATCAGATCGACGAATTCATCGACGAATTGAACGCCGGTAACGACGAGGTCGTCGTAATGATGCTTAGAGCCGCCTATCAGGCTGTCAGCGAGATCGAGCAGCCCGGGGCAGCAAATATCGACGAGCAGATTTTAGGGCAGATATTCAGCCGGTTTTGTATCGGTAAGTGAGCACGGCAAAAAAACATAAAAATGGATTTGTTCGTCTCGTAGATTTTGCTATTATTAACGCTACGTTCGACTAAGAAGGAAAAACCTCTTTTTCATTTGGAGCAGGATTAGATATGAATCTACGAAGATTAATTGCCATGATTGTGTGTCTGGGGCTGATACTAAACGCTGCGGTTTACAGCCAGGAAGATTTAAGTGTCCTGCCTGAAAAGATCGATGGTATCTCGCCGGCTGATATGATGAGTAAGTACCTGCGCCGGATCGCTGGAGAGAAGTTCGAGAATTGGAAGGCGCAGTACGAGCAGCGAAAAACGCCCGAGCAGATAGGCGAATATCAGAAACGTCTTCGCGAGAAGTTCGTCGAGGCCATCGGCGGTCTGCCCGAGCGTACGCTGCTGAATCCGCAAGTCACCGGCGTCGTTTCGCGCGACGGCTACCGCGTCGAGAAGATCATTTTCGAAAGCCAGCCGAAGCATTATGTCAGCGCCCTGTTGTTTTTGCCTGAGGCCGGTAAATACAAGCCCCCCTATCCGGGCGTGCTGGTGCCCTGCGGCCACAGCGCCAACGGCAAGGCCCACGATGCATATCAGACTATGGGGGCGCTTCTTGCCCTCAACGGCATGGCCGGGCTGGTTTTCGATCCGATCGATCAGGGCGAGCGAAGCCAGATGCCTTCACAACTTCCCAGACTTGCCGGCACAAGAGCACATACGATGCTCGGTATCGGCAGCATTTTGCTCAGCCGCAACACAGCACGATTTGAAATTTGGGACGGCATGCGGGCAATCGATTACCTGCAGTCACGACCCGAGGTCGATCCCAAGCGCATCGGCTGCACCGGCAATAGCGGCGGGGGTACGCAAACATCATACCTGATGTCGCTGGATGAACGTATCGTCGCCGCTGCACCGAGCTGCTATATAACCGGATTCGAACGGCTGCTGGATACAATCGGCCCGCAGGACGCAGAGCAGAACATATTCGGGCAGCTCGCGTTCGGCATGGACCACGCCGACTACCTGATGATGCGGGCTCCGATGCCGATACTAATTTGTGCTGCAACGGAGGACTTCTTCGATATAACAGGAGTATGGAATTCGTTCCGCTATGCCAAAAGGCTCTACACGCGTATGGAATTTGCCGAACGTATCGACCTGCTGGAAAACGATGCCGGGCATAATTATAATCGGCTTCAGCGGCAAGGTGTCGTCCGATGGATGTCACGGTGGCTGCTCGATAAAGATGTGCCGATTATCGAGCCGGAAATCAAACTGCTCACCGACAAGGAGGTTCTTTGTGCCCCGGGCGGCCAGGTAATGAATCTGAATGGCGCAAGATCAACGTATGACCTGAACCGGGATTTGGAAAAGAATCTCGCCAGTAGGCGTAAAAAGCTTTGGGGTGCCGGAAATCAAGCCAAGCTGCTGGATAAAGTACGTAACATCGCAGGCACACGCAAGCTCCCGCAACTGCCCGAACCAAAAATCACAAGTTCAGTAACTGTTGAGCAAGACGACTATCAGATCAGAAAGATGATTTTAACGCCGGAAGATGGTATCTACCTGCCGGCACTGATGTTCGTCCCTAAGACAAGCACAGGACAGCCTCCTGTCTTATATATTCACGAGGAAGGCAAAAGTGCCCTTGCCGCACCGGGCGGGCCGATTGAAGCAATGGTCAAAACCGGCAAGTGTGTGCTGGCCGTCGACGTTCGAGGCACAGGGGAAACGCAGCAGGGCAAACAGGGACAATTGAGCGGAGCCACGGGGCCGGATTGGAAGGACATTTTCACGGCATACCTGCTCGGGCGCTCATACGTCGGTATGCGAGCCGAAGATGTGCTGGTCTGCGCTCGTTTCCTGCAGCAGGAGCAAACCGAACCCATCGAACTTATCGCCACCGGCCATGTAACCATCCCCGCGCTTCATGCTGCAGCTCTCGAACCGGAGCTTTTCAACTCGGTGAAACTGACGGGTCTACTCAGCTCATGGTCGAACGTGATAAAATTAGGTCGCTCTTTCAATCAACAGGTCAACGCGGTACACGGAGCATTAACGACGTACGATCTTCCCGATCTGACTGCGACACTGGGCGATAAGCTAATTATCAAAGAGCGGCTGGATGCCCTGGGGCAACCTAAATAAAAAGAAGCTATAACTCCTAAGAAGGCAAACAAGCCAGAGCAGGTCACTTTTTTGGACCTGCACTCCGGCTTCTTGCACATTCTATTTTCCATCCGGCCTGTCTGGGAGCCGGTGGAAGAGTCAAAAACTGTGTTAGCATTCAGTTTTTAAATTTCAATTAGCTATCCTTCGCCTCGAATTCAGCGTCGATGACATCATCAGGCTTTTTCCTTTGAGCTTCTTGTTCGGGTGGCGGAGAAGCCTGTGAGGCATCTCCGGTCGGAGCCGAAGCAGCCTGCTTTTTAACTGCCTCTTCATAAAGAATCTTGCCCAATTCCTGGCCGGCGGTACCCAGGTTTTCAATCGCCTTCTTTATGGCGTCGGCGTCCTCACCCTTGATTGCTTCTTTTAGATTGTTGACCACATTCTCGATATTGCCGCGAGTCTCGGCGGAAACTTTATCCCCGTGCTCTTTGAGAGTTTTTTCCGTCGAATAAATCAACTGGTCGGCCTGATTTTTTAGGTCCACCACTTCTCTCTTTTTCCTATCTTCCTCGGCGTGCGACTCTGCTTCCCTGGACATCTTTTCGACTTCCTCATCGCTCAGGCCGGAACTGGATTTAATCTCTATCGATTGCTGCTCGCCGGTTCCGAGGTCCTTTGCCGAGACGTTCAAAATACCGTTGGCGTCGATATCAAAGGCCACTTCAATCTGAGGTATGCCCCGCGGTGCCGGAGGCAGGTCAGCAAGCTGGAACCTCCCGAGTGTACGATTGTCTTTGGCTTCTAAACGCTCACCCTGCAAAACATGGATGTCAACGGTCGTCTGGCTATCGGCGGCGGTTGAGAAAATCTCTTTCTTGCTGGTCGGAATCAGCGTGTTTCGCTCGATCAATTTGTTCATAATCCCACCCAACGTTTCAACACCCAATGAAAGCGGTGTTACGTCCAGCAGCAAGATATCCCTTGTGCTCGCCTCGCCAGCTAGAACGCCTCCCATAATAGCAGCGCCTAGAGCTACAGCCTCATCCGGATTGATACTTTTGTTCGGAGCTTTGCCGAAGATTTCCTCAACAATATCCTGCATCCTTGGAACTCTCGTCGAACCGCCAACAAGCAAAACCTCCGCAACATTAAGCTTATCGCCTAATCTCAGCTTTGCGGTGGCGTCTTCTATAGCCTTGTTGCAGGGAGCTTTGATCCTTTCCAGAACATGCTCTGCCAACGCTTCAAAATCACTGCGGGCAATGTTGACCTTAAGATGTTTCGGGCCGGAAGCATCAGACGTGATAAATGGTAGGTCCACCGTCGTTTCTGATCGGCTGCTCAATTCGCATTTGGCTCTTTCAGCGGCCTCTTTGAGTCGCTGATGCGCCATTGGGTCGTCCCGCAGGTCGATGTTGATATCCTCGGTCTTTTTGAATTCGTCGGCTAAATAGTTTATCAGTACTTCATCCAGGTCGTCACCGCCAAGATGTGTGTCGCCATTGGTTGCGAGGACCTCGAGGACGTTGTCGCCGATATCGAGGATCGAAACGTCAAATGTCCCGCCCCCGAAGTTTAATACGGCAACCTTCTCGTCCTTCTTCTTTCCTGCATTATAGGCTAGCGCCGCCGCCGTCGGACCATGGACAATCCGATCAACTTCAAGGCCCGCGATTGTGGCCGCATCTTTGGTCGCCTGACGCTGGGTATCATTGAAGTAGGCAGGAACGGTGATGACCGCTCTGGTGACTGTCTCACCCAGATAATCCTCAGCGGTCCTTTTCAAATACTGAAGAATCATCGCCGATATCTCAGGCGGCGTATATTCCCTGCCCTGAATGTTCACTCTTACCAGTTCATTTCCACGGCCAACAATACTATAAGGGACAACCTTTTCGCAAGATGAAACCTCGATGTGTCGTCGCCCCATAAAACGCTTGATTGAGTATATCGTGTTTTCAGGATTGGTTACCTGCTGATAGCGCGCAGCCTGCCCGATGAGCCGTTCGCCATTGATGGTAAAACCCACAACCGAAGGCGTCACGCGGGAGCCTGAAGAGTTAATTAACACTTTTGGCGACGAGCCCTCCATCACAGCGACCACAGAATTTGTCGTTCCCAAATCTATACCAACGATCTTTGCCATGTCTAACGTCGCCTTGACGTTTGATGTACGTATTCGAGCTTGAAAAACCTCGGAGTTCTGTGGGAAAAAGCACCGATTACTTATTGCTTATCCGTCTTTTGCCTCGAATTCGGCATCGATGACATCATCGGGCTTTTTCCTTTGAGCTTCTCCCTCTGGTGGCGGTGCCGCCTGTGAGGCGTCGCCGGTCGGAGCCGAAGCGGCCTGCTTTTTGGCTGCCTCTTCATAAAGGATCTTGCCCAATTCCTGCCCGGCGGTACCGAGGTTTTCAATCGCCTTCTTTATGGCGTCGGCGTCTTCGCCCTTAATTGCTTCCTTGAGATTGTTGACCGCGTTCTCAATATTGCCGCGTGTCTCGGCGGAAACTTTATCGCCGTGCTCTTTCAGCGTCTTCTCGGTCGAATAAATCAACTGGTCTGCCTGGTTCTTTAAGTCCACAACTTCTCTCTTTTTCTTATCTTCCTCAGCGTGAGACTCGGCCTCCTTGGTCATCTTCTCGACTTCATCGTCGCTCAGCCCGGAACTGGATTTAATCTCTATCGATTGCTGCTTGCCGGTCCCGAGGTCTTTCGCCGAGACGTTCAAAATACCGTTAGCGTCGATATCAAAGGCCACTTCAATCTGAGGTATGCCCCGCGGCGCCGGCGGCAGGTCAGCAAGCTGGAACCTGCCGAGTGTGCGGTTGTCTCTGGCGAATTCCCGCTCGCCCTGCAAAACATGGATGTCAACGGTCGTCTGACTATCTGCAGCGGTCGAGAAAATCTCTTTCTTGCTGGTCGGAATTGTTGTGTTGCGCTCGATTAATCTGGTCAAAACTCCGCCCAATGTCTCAACACCAAGCGAAAGCGGCGTTACGTCCAGCAGCAAAATATCCTTAACACCCGCGTCACCGGCAAGCACAGCTCCCTGAATTGCAGCACCGACTGCAACGACTTCATCGGGATTGATGCTCTTGTTCGGCTCTTTGCCGAAGATGTCTTTTACTATCTGCTGGACTTGCGGGATCCTTGTCGAACCGCCGACGAGTAATACCTCAGCAATTTTGAGGTCTTCCTCTCGTTTTTGGAGTTTAACTCTTGCATCTTCCAAAGCACGTTGGCACGGAGAACGAAGTCTGTCAAAGATGGATTCAGCCAATGATTCGAACTTGCTTCGGCTAATGGTAATCTGCAGGTGCTTGGGACCCGATGCGTCAGCGGTGATAAACGGCAGATTGACCGTGCTCTCAAGCTGCGTGCTCAACTCGCACTTTGCCTTTTCAGCGGCTTCTTTGAGTCTCTGGTGAGCCATCGCATCGTCTCGCAAGTCGATACCTTCGGTCTTTTTGAACTCATCAGCCAGGTAGTTTATCAGCACCTCGTCGAGGTCGTCACCCCCGAGATGACCGTCACCACTGGTAGCAATGACTTCAAGGGAATCCTCAAAAACATCCAATATCGAGATATCGAATGTTCCGCCGCCGAAGTCAAAGACTGCGACCTTTTCGTTTTTCTTCTTATCAAGGCCGTAGGCAAGTGCCGCTGCGGTCGGCTCATTTATGATACGATCAACTTCGAGCCCCGCGATCTTACCGGCATCCTTGGTGGCCTGACGCTGCGAATCGTTAAAGTAAGCCGGAACGGTAATCACGGCGTTTGTTACTGTTTCACCCAGATAATCTTCTGCCGTCTTTTTCAGGTCCTGTAGAATCATAGCGGAGATCTCGGGGGGCGTGTATTGTTTGCCCCGAACATCGACCTTCACCAGCTCATCCGAAGCCCCGGTTATTTTATACGGCACGATCTTCTCTTCCGACGAGACCTCATTGTGACGCCGGCCCATAAAACGCTTAATGGAAAACACGGTGTTTTCCGGATTTGTGACCTGCTGATGGCGTGCAATCTGCCCGACAAGTCTTTCGCCCTTATCTGTAAAACCGACCACCGAAGGAGTAAGCCGGGATCCGGAAGAATTAATCAGCACCTTCGGATCGGAGCCTTCCATCACTGCTACCACAGAATTTGTCGTTCCCAGGTCTATTCCAATTATTTTACCCATAGTTATATTCCTTTCGATATAGTTTTATACCTCATAGACCATAAGTGCAAAAAACGTGCCAAAGAAATGATTATGCCGGCCGAAGTCACTTAAATCACTTTCTAACAAGAATTTAGCTTTTTTCTGCCTCCCATTTTGTAATATCTAAATATCATTTTTCGTGCCATTTTGGCAGATACCATCGACACTATTAAGCGACAAACGAAACTATCACTCCACTCCCGTTCGCCTGTCCGGTTCTGTGGCAGGCTGGAGGAAATTCTGAGGAAATTGGCTTTGATTGGGTTTGTTTTTTCGTGCCGCACAGGCCAAAAAATTGTCATAAAGTCCTTTCAAATAAGACTTTGTGCAGATTCGCCCGCCGACAAATTGGCTTTGTTTTTTCAACTTCATTAACCGCAGATGAACGCAGATTAACGCCGATTTCTGATTTACCGCTGTCCTGTGAACCTTCATCCTAATCCTCTGATTCACTGATTTCCGCCTTCCCCTTTCTGTTATATATTCTATATTCTATTCTCTAAGTATTCTACGAACCGCAATCGAAAAAAGCGGGCATATTTTTAACAATCTCAATGAGACGGCACTCTTTGTCGTTCACCCACAGAGGACACAAAGCAATAGTCAATCGTAAATCGTAAATTTCAAGGTCTCCGTGAGACGGCACTTGTTGTATGTATTCCGTGGCCTGTGATTAGAATGATAATTTACTAAACCAGCTCACAGAAAATCTTATTTGATGAAATCTATCCGCCCAAATTGGTCGCGTACTGGATATTTGATGAGGCAGAAGGCAACATCGCTCATAACAGCTTCAATGACAATCATGGCGTACTTAATGGTGAACCTTTGTGGCAGCCACACAAGGTCTGCACATCGGCCCCGGCAAAAATCTCGATGCCGGCACATTTTTCTCCGGGTTGATCGATGATGTTAGTATCTACAACAAGGCACTAAGTGCAGAAGAAATTGCAGCCTTGGCCGAATAGCATTCCGAAAAAATGCTACCATATCAAGTCAACGTACGTACCAAACAAGATGTATCTTAGCTTTTGCGCGGGTCGTCCTGGTTTAGGGCTGAGCGGATGATTTGTGCCCGAAGGGCGTCTCTGTGGGTGGGATCGAGCGGCTTTCCATAATTTAGCTGCAGGTGGGCCGGAAGCGTTAGCATGAACAATCGATTGATCGTGGCGATGGAAAGTGCCGAAGCCTTATCCGGGTCGTCGCCGGAGCCGCAGAGCGCGCGAAGCTTTTCTATAGCTGGAGTCGAAGCACCCATGTGCTCGTGCATGTTGATTCCCAATCGCAGGTGGCTCAACAGGAATAATGCTTCCTGCGAGCTGATTAGATGAGCGTTTTGCAGCAACGCCATCGCGCGGGAGATTTTGTCGTCAAGAACGTCGGACTGTTTCGAAAGCAGTTGCGACCTGGCGGCATTTTCGTACTCGATGATTTCGGGGATGATGGTCTTTTCGAATCGCGAGACGATTTCCGACTCCGAGACACCGAGCGTAGCCTGGTTGGACAATTGATAAAGGTCGCTGGCCGCTTCTGTTCCTTCGCCGAAAAGTCCGCGCACGGCAAGATTCATGTCCTTGGCGGCGTTGAAGAACTTTTCGATCTGGTCGGTTATTTTCAAAGCCGGTAGATGCAGCATTACCGAGACCCTGATTCCGGTGCCGACGTTCGTCGGGCATGCTGTCAGGTACCCGTAACGAGGACTGAAGGCGAAATCGATCTTTTTCTCAATCATATCGTCAATACGGTTTATCTGCCGGGCACATTGGGATATCTGGCAGCCCGCTTTTAGCACCTGGATTCGCAGATGGTCCTCTTCGTTAATCATCGCGGTGAAGAATTCCCGCTCTGCGATTACTACGCCTCGCGGGCCTTTGCCGAAGGCGTGGTGCCGGCTGATAAGATGCCGTTCCACGAGAAAATGTTTGTTCAGAGTCGGGGCTTCATCCACGCTGACATAGAAGACTTTATCGCCAAGGTCGAGTGACATCATAATGTCTCTGAGCTTGTCGAGTATTTCAGATTTCTCTTTATCCGAGCAGCGGCTCAGGAATTTGTGGCCGGCAAGATTTCTGGCAAGACGGATCCGCGAGGATATTACTATATCTGCTAACGGTCCGGAGCCATCGAACCATTCATTTATATCATTGCTTATATCGGTCAGTTTCATGTTCGTATCGTGTATCGTTCCAGCGCCGTTACTGTTCGCTTTGTTTTATCTTGTCCCGTAATTCTGCAGCCAGCTCATAATCTTCGCTTTGTACTGCAGCATCCAGTTGCTGACGCAGGTTCAGCAGCTCCATCTGTTTTTTCGTGTCACGGGGTGTTTTCAATGGGATTTTGCCGCAGTGAGTAGTTTTACCATCGTGCGCTTTTTCGATAAGAGCGAGAAGCGTTTTCTCAAAAATCTCATAATCGCTGGGACAACCGAGGACGCCTTCCTTGCGGAATTGTGCCAGGGTAAAGCCACAGTTCGGACAGGCAAGACTCTGCTCCGAAGAACCGGAAAGCTCATCATCCGAAGGCTGGACGGCCAGCAGATTGCTGAGCAGCTCGTTTATCGGGATATGACTCTTGACAGCAATGTCCTGCTCAACGGCGCATTGTTCACATATGTGCATTTCCGTGCGCACTCCATCGGCTATCTCCGTAAGGTGAATCGTCGCATCGTTCTTGTTACAAATCTGACACTGCATAATTAATTTATCTTTTGAATATCATGTCTCTTCATACATGCTGCCGCAAGCATCCATCCAGAGCGGATCATTCTCCGCTATCTACTATTATAACAACAAAAGCGTATTGCACAATATGTATCAATATGAAAACGCCGAAATCCGGCAAAAAATAATCGACAAATTCAGAGGTCCACTCAAGAACGAATTTTTTATTCCCGGAACGTTGCCGAGCAGCCCGGCTCCTCCACAATCCGGACATTTTGCAGTTTTACGCCTTCGGGCAGCTCGATAAGCAGTTTCTCATAGATATATTTCGCAACATTCTCGGCGGACGGATTATTCTGCTGAAAATAGCCGATGCTCTCCAACGCCTTATTATTGAACTCGGCAACTATTTTATCAATCATTGCTTTAAGAGTCCGGAAGTCCATCACAACTCCCATATTATTGAGCTTTTCAGCGCTGAGATTAGCAGTAACCACCCAATCATGAGAGTGAACGGGCTCTTTTAAGCCGTCCGGCAAGGTCAATTGATGCGAAGCTTGAAAGTGTCTTTCTACACTGATTGAAAACATCTTTGCCGCAAATCCGAATATTGGAAATCCCGCAGGATTTTACTTCTTAAGACGCTGTTTCAAACGTTCCTGTATACTTTTCGGAATCAAATTTGACAGATCTCCGCCTAATGAAGCAACCTCGCGAATCAAGGTCGAGCTGGTGAAGCCGTACTGCTCGCTGGTCATAATAAAAACTGTTTCTATGCCGGCTACGGCCCGGTTGGTCATGGCAAGCTGGAATTCATATTGAACGTCAGTAAGGCTTCGCAGGCCGCGAAGGATTACATCAGCCTTCTTGCCGGCGGCATATTCGACCGTCAACCCTTCGAAACTTTCCACGGAAACGCCCGGCATCTTTTGTTTGTCGATCAGCTCGGTGATCATCTCCACACGCTCTTTTGGCGTGAAAAGCTGGTTTTTGACCGGGCTTCGCCCAACCGCGATGATAAGCTCATCGAAGAGTTTCATGCCCCGATTGATAACATCCAGATGCCCGTTAGTAATCGGATCGAACGAGCCGGGAAAAATCGCTCTTACATACTTCTTATTCATCTATATAACCTTGTTTCAAGAATCCGGGAATTAATTCTGCCTTCAGGTCAATTTAGGCAACATAATAAACGATTCCGGGTCAGTAATCAATCATTATTTAAGCCATTGATCAAGCCAGGCTATTACGGTTTCGTGCCAGAGTATGGAATTTGCCGGCTTCAGAACCCAGTGGTTTTCATCGGGGAAATAGAGCAGCTTGCTGGGAATTCCCCGCCGCTGAAGAGCATTAAATGTACCCAATCCCTGGGTATCGACCACGCGAAAATCCTGTGCACCGTGGATTACCAGCATAGGAGTTTTCCAGTTCTTGACGAAGTTAATCGGATTATGTTTTTCATAGCTTTCCGGATTATCCCATGGTGTGCCTTCACGATCCCACTCGGGAAACCATAATTCTTCGGTATCGTAATAAGCCATGCGTTCGCAAAGGTTGCCGTCGTGGTTGACAAGACAGCGAAAACGGTCGGGCCAGTTGCCTGCGATCCAGTTGATCATATAGCCGCCGAACGAAGCCCCCAGTGCGCCTACTCTTTTGCCGTCCATCCAGGGATAACGTTCTAAAGCAGCGGCCAGCCCCTTCTGCAAATCTTCTAAAGGCTTGCCGCCCCAATCGGCACGAATTGAATCACAAAAGGCCTGGCCGTAACCGGTCGAGCCATGGAAATCGACCATAACTGCGGCGTAGCCGGCACCGGCATAGGCCTGCGGATTCCACCGATAGTGAAAAGAATTACCGAACGAACCCTGGGGGCCGCCGTGAATCAGAAATGCGACCGGATATTTTTTATCTGGATCGAAATCGATAGGTTTGACAACGTAGCAATAAACTGTTTCATCGTTCCAGCCGGCGAAGGTGAACTGCTCATAATCGCCCATACGAACAGCAGCAATTTTCTCTGAGTTTATTTTGGTGATTTGCCGCACATCGCTGCCATCAGGATTAACCGAAAACAATTCTACTGGAGAGCTTAGACTCGACAGGCCGTAAACAATTCTATCCCCCGCGATGCATGGTGAGCCGGCCCTGCCCTGCTTGACAATAGTTCGCGTTGCGCCGGTTTTGACATCGATGGAGAAAAGGGATTTCTGGCCTGTATTTGTTGCCGTAGCATAAATAGTAGTTCCGTCCGATGAGAAGCAGATGGAGGATGGGCTGCGGTCCCAATCTTCGGTCAAAACCCGCTCGGTGCCGCCGGGCCAACGGCGAAGAATGATGCGAAACCGGTCGGATTCGTAGCCGGGCCTGGCCATAGCCAGGTAAGCCAAAGTCTTGCCGTCAGGCGAAAAAACAGGATTCGTATCCCATGCCCGGTTTTTCTCAGTGAGACATTTCGGCCGTTCAGAGCTGTCAATTGGGGCAAGATACAAATCGAAATCCGTCGACCAGGGCTCTTCTGCACCAACATCGCGGGCAGTGAAGATTACTGATTTTCCATCAGGCGTAAATACCATTTCCTCAGGACCGCCAAACGGTTTGGATGGTGTATCAGCATCCATGCCTCTCATTATATCCACAGCCTTACCCCCGTCAGCAGGCATCACGAACAAATGCGAACGCCGGCCGTCCTTCCATGTATCCCAGTGCCGGACAAAGATGCTCTCATAGATTCGTCCGCTCGTCTTTCTGCTCTCGATTTCATCGAGCCTTTCTTTTGTTTCGCCCGGCGTGTTGCAGTCCGGGAAGACTTCCATCGTAAAAGCGATATGCCTGCCGTCAGGAGCGACAATTAGATTTCCCACATCAAGGGGCTGCTCTGTCACCTGTTCGGCTTCACCACCATCAATTGCAATACGCCAAACCTGCGAAGAATCGGACCTTCCGGATACAAACCAGATAGATTTACCATCCGGGGCCCAGCGGGGATTGGAATCCGCAGCCTTGTGAGATGTCAACCGGCGAAGATTGGTCCCATCGCTACCAATCAGCCACAGGTCGGTCAGCCCTTTATTCTCTTCAAGATCCGTTTTGCGCAATACGAAAACGATCAACTTGCCGTCCGGCGAGACTTGCGGATCGGAAATCCGATCCATTGCCAGCATATCATGAATGGAAAACGGATGAGTCTGGTCGAGACTGGCTGCATAACCTAAACCGGTCACCACAAACAGAAAAATTAAAAATAAATAAATCCAACGCATAATTCTCTCCTAATCCGATATTGTCGAAAAAACAGTTGCGGATTTCCTTAGACAAACTCTATTTTCTAAGAGTCTGGTTCTCTTCTTTTGTAAGTGTAACGGGAATATCGAGCCAGAACGTAGAGCCAACGCTGCGTCCCTTCGGCGGACTTTCCATCCCAATGCTGCCGGCGAGCATAGTGGCTAACTCGGTACAGATTGCAAGCCCCAGTCCGCTGCCGGTCGTTGCACGGGTCAATGACCCGTCCGCCTGACGAAATTTCTCGAATATCTTTTCCCTATCGGATTCAGTTACTCCGCAACCGCTATCCGTTACGGCAATACGTATCATTCGCGACTCTGGTCCTGTACTGCGCGATCCGGGTGAAGGAAATTGAGCCTCAATTTCAATCCTGCCACGTGCCGGAGTAAACTTTGTTGCATTACTCAGGAAATTATAGAGTATCTGCTGGACTTTACCGACATCTGTGACAACAAGAGGCAAATCCGGCTGGACAATCAGTTTGACTTTGATTTTCTTCTTCTTTGTAAGCAATGAAAACTGAGACAGAAGATTTTCAAGTAAATCAGCTATAGAAGTTTCTCCTATATGCAGTTCTACTTTCCCGGCCTGGGTCTTCGCCAATTCCAGCAGATCGTTAATCATATTAAGAAGGCTGTTGCCGCTGGTTATAATATTCTCAGCGTATCTTTGCGCCTTTTCCTTTTTTAACAAAAGAGGCTTGTCTTTCAATACCTGAGCGAATCCTAAAATTGCATTCAGCGGTGTTCGAAACTCATGCGAGATATTGGCCAGGAATTCGCCTTTGATTTTGTTGGCTTTGAACAGCTCGATATTCCTTGCTGACAGCTCTGCGATTTTAGCATCGAGCTGTTTGTTTGCCTGCCGGAGTTTTTTCTGCGTGGCCTGAAGTGTATCAAGCATGTGGTTAAATGCTTTTGCCAGCTTTTCATATTCATCGCGTGTGGCAATGGAACTCCTGATTTCGAGATTCCCTTCGGCGACATTGTTCGCCAGTGCCCGCAACTGCCGGATGGGCCGGAGAATCAGGCGTTGTGTAATCACATAAAAAACGACTATCGCACCGGCACCGCCAATCAGGCCGGCAACGATAATCCAGACACAATTCATAAAGACTGTCCTATTGATTTCACCGGTGAGGTCCCCCGATTGTATAAGCACAGCACCAATCAGCGTGTTGAGCGCAAAGGGCTCGGCCGAACCTTGTGGATTGTGACAGCTTATACAGTGACCGGTCGCCCTGAATATTCGTACGTAATGACTCCCCAGGCGACCTTCATTTCTCCGGAGCAAAATGTTTTCATCCCGGTCCGGATCATCTTTCAACGTCTCGACCATTTCTCTGACATCTTCATCCAGTTCCAGCAGTAAATTTCCATCCTCTTCCGTGAAGTGAATCCATGTTATGTCGGTATCGTTAGGATCACGAACCTGGCCGATACCATCCAGCGGCGGTAGAGTCCGGCCGGATTCTTTTAACTGGAAATGTCGGTCGAGCAACGATATTGATCTCGAACGCCCGGAATCGAGCAGGTCTTTTTTGATAAGCTGGCCCATCCAAACATAAGGCATCGACAGTGCCAGTGTCAGGACCAGGAGCACCGCGGCACCAAAGGTGACCTGAACCTTCTTAGCCAGCGGCAAAGGCCAGAATCTCAGAAATCTTAAGAGTCTTTGCCAGATATGCCGTATATTTATACGCATAAATTCAAAACCTGCTGTTACCTGTTACTTCTGCTCTTCGGCTTTCTGCTCGATTTTATGCGAGTGCCTTTGCATTCGCAGGTTAAGCTCATCAAGCTGTTTTGTATCCACCTCGCCTGGAGCGTCGGTTAAGAGGCACTGGCCACGCTGTGTCTTTGGAAAAGCAATTACATCCCGAATATTTTCTGTGCCGGTAAGCAACATAACCATACGATCGAGACCGAAGGCGATTCCCCCGTGAGGCGGGGCACCATATTCCAGGGCCTTCAAAAAGAAACCAAATCGTTGCTGGGCCTGCTCTCTTGATATATTGAGCAGGTCAAAGACCTTCTGCTGTACTTCTGGATTATGGATACGAATACTTCCTCCGCCGATTTCAGAACCGTTGACCACGATATCGTACGCCTGTGAACGGATGTTGGCCGGGTCAGTTTCGAGCTTGCCCAAATCCTCTTCAACCGGAGCAGTGAACGGATGGTGTAGCGAATCGTAACGCTTTTCGTCCTCGTTCCAATCGAACAGCGGAAAGTCCACGACCCATACGAATTCGAATCGATCCTTGTCGTAGAGATTCAAATCACGTGCGAGTTTGCATCGTAACGGAGCTAGAGACTTGTTGACTACGTCCTCGCTATCGGCAACAAACAACAGCAAGTCACCATCCTTTGCCCCGAAGCGCTCGAATAGCTGTTTCTGCAAATCCTCGCCGAAGAATTTGGCGGCACCCCCGAGCAGTGAAAGCGAACCGTCTTCGGCTTTAACCTTGGACCAGGCCAGGCCCTTGGCGCCGTAATCGCCGACAAAGCCGGTGAGCGTCTTTTCGATATCGCTTCTTGAATATTTATCGCCACCTGGTGCGCATAAACCCTTGACGATCCCACTATTTTCAATGGCTGACGTGAAAACGTTAAAAGAAGTTTGTTTTGCCAGGTCGGAAACATCTTTGAGCTTCATATCGAAACGCACGTCCGGCCTGTCGGTGCCGTAATCAGCCATCGCTTCATGGTAAGACATTCGCCGCATCGGCACTGGAACATCAATATCCAGGATTCGTTTCCAGATTCGTGCTACCATATTCTGATGAACACCAATAACATCATCCACATCCACGAAACTCATCTCAACATCGATCTGTGTAAACTCGGCCTGACGGTCGGCACGCGGATCTTCATCACGGAAGCAACGCACAATCTGGAAATATTTATCGACGCTGCTAATCATAAGAATCTGCTTGAATAGCTGCGGCGATTGCGGTAGAGCGTAGAAGCAGTTCTTGCTCAGCCTGCTCGGCACAAGAAAATCTCTCGCTCCTTCCGGTGTGCTCTTGGCCAGCATCGGTGTTTCTATCTCCCAGAAGCCAAGCTTGTCAAAATAATCCCGCACAGCCATCGTCACCTGGTGTCGTATTCGGAGCTTTTTCTGCATCTCCGGACGGCGAAGATCGATATATCGGTTCTCCAGACGCAATTCCTCGCCCGTCTTCTCGGCACTATCCATTTCAAACGGCGGTGTTTTAGAGGTATTGAGAATCTCCAGCTTTTCAATCGCGACTTCGATTTGGCCCGTTGCCAGCTTCGGATTCTCCATACCTTCACTTCTGGGCTGAACAACACCTTCAGCAACGATAACCCATTCGCAGCGGGCCGTCTTGGCCAGTTTGTGCATTTCCGGCTGGGTCTCAGGATCGAAAACAATCTGTGTCAGACCTTCTCTGTCACGCAGGTCGATAAATACCAGATTGCCGTGGTCGCGATAGGAATGGACCCATCCAGCCAAGGCAACTTTTTTATTGGAATCCTCCAGCCGAAGCTGGCCGCAATTATGTGTTCTCTTGAGCATTACAAAAACCTTAATATCAACTTATAAAACGATTCAATAAATTCTATAAACAGTTATACCTATGCGCCATTCGGTAATAGAAGGCTACTGCTTATTCAGACATAATTTGTTCGTAATCTACTTGAATTCCATTCTTTACTTTCTCGTAGTATATAGTCTTAACCTCAATGTTCTCTCGAAGTGCAGGTTTCGTTTTATAAGTCTCAGGTTTGATCGAAACAGGAATTCCACCAATAAATCCATCAATGCCTTTCGACTCCTCAGTAAAATCCGACAGACGATAATCAAGATTTTTAATCTCAGCACCTTTTCTTAAAATTGCTTCCTGAAATCTTAAACCCACAAAAGTCTTCACGATAACCAAATCTTTCACCCATTGCTCTATCATGTCTCTATCGATCTTCTTAATCACTACCCTCAGATTTTCTACCATATACAAAATTTTTTCTGTAGCATTTTTAATAGCATCCGGTTTTCGTTTCAAATACCACTGTTCCCACTCTGTAATAGTTTTACCAGTAAAATGCTGGATAAGTTCAGTCATCTGACCAACAACTCTGGGCCTTGTCCCTTGGGCGTTTTGATTTGCCAAGTTCAAAATCTGCGTCGTATATCTCGGGAATTCCAGCGATTCAATGTCTAAGCATTTCCTGATTTCTTCATTACTGAGCTTGATCTTCATTTGGTTTTTGCCAGTCGAGTGGTTAGAGTCATAAATTTTCTTTTCATCTTGTAATCTGATGATGTGTCTGCGCTTGCAAGCCCGCTCTTGATTAGATGAGCATTTAAAAACGTTTTATTTTTTAAATATAAGTAGCAGTAAAGTCCATTACTTCCATCATGTTTTACCTCATCAAATCTTAAAAATACCTTTTGTCCTTTGGTCACATCCTCCAAAAATCTAATCGCTTTATTGTTCGCTTTTCCGTTTGGCTTCACTCCTATGAGATTTATTCGTATTCCTGTATCTAGAAGGAGTTCCGATGGAGATATTACCTCCTTGACGGAGTAGTATCGATCTACTTCTCTTTCGTTTCCATCAATTCGCGATCCGAATTTGAGAAGCTTTGGATCAACCTTACGCTCGAAAGTTACAGGGTCTTCAAAGATATAAGGAAGATTTTCGATATTCTTACTGAAGTCAACATTCTTCAATTTCTGCTCTACGATTTCGATTTTAGCTTCCTTATCGAATACGCTTATATTCTTCTGTAATCGTTGCTTTATCGCATTCCGATATTCACGATTGATTTCGTAACCTATGGAATTTCTTGAGAGCTTCAGAGCTGCTAGGGATGTTGTTCCACTCCCTAAGAACGGATCAAGAACCGTATCTCCAACGAAACTAAACATCTTAATCAGTCTCCGAGGCAATTCTTCCGGAAACGGCGCTAAATGCTGACTCTGTTTTTCGCCGCTGAAGTTCCAGTGTCCATAGAAATATTGATTCCACTCATCCTTGCTAAGTTCTGATTGTTCTTTTATTTGCTTTGACACCTTCGGCGGTTTTCCCAGTTTTTTGAATATCAGGATAAATTCGTAATCCAATTTAACGATTCCATTTCTGGGATAAGGAAAAGAGCCCATAATGGTTGCCCCACCGGTCGTATTGCAGGTTGTGACCTTCTGCCAGATAACGGCTCCCATATAATCGAAACCAATCGTCTCACAGAACCTGATAATCTCCGTGCGAATAGGGATGATCTTATATCGGCCGTAATAGACACTCCTAGCAAACTGATCGCCGATATTTATGCAAAGCCGGCAACCTTTATGAAGCACACGATAACACTCGTTCCAGACCAAGTTCAGATTGTTTATGTAGTCCTCATAACTGTCATTATAACCAATCTGCTGTTCGGAACCATAATCCTTCAACTGCCAATAAGGTGGAGATGTAACGACCAAATGTACGGATTCGTTATCCACCACATCCATTTTTCTTGAATCGCCTATTATTATGTTATGGTCGCTCATAATTGCTATGACGCTGTTATATTTGAAAACATCTACAACTTAGGTCGACCCATCAATTCCCATAACGACAAAGAAAATCCATCGATAAGGCACTGCACCGGGATTGCTGGAACATACCTGATGAACAGGATAGCATAACAGCAATGATTCGTCAATAGCGGCTTTTTGATATTTGATACCAAGACTACCACAAGCAGCCATGCAAGATAAGGCACGACCAGGTACAGCAGACAAATCCTCAGTATGTGGAAGGTAATAGTTGATTTCTCTTTAGCAGACCGGCTTTGGCTGAATCGACGGTGATTGTTAACTTGCCTTTTCCATCGACTACAAACTGGACGCGGACCGCACTCATGCCGTTAATCGTATCCAGTTCCACGCGCTCGGGACGCCGCTCGACGGCCCGAACACGCTTGAAGTACCGGTCCGTAATCCGCCCACTTGAGAGCACGCGAAGCTCGTCCCCTTCGATAGATACGACATCCGGCGGACTTATATTGTGAGCCACATCCTGCCCTGTTCTTGTTGGAATTAAGCGTGTGTTCTCAATTGTAATCCAAATCTTGAACAAGCTCTCGCCGAGCGGCTCGACTTTCACCTCGCTGATATCCAGAAGCGGCATCATATCGGCATGATACAGCGTAAAAGCCATATTGCGGTGAAGCTCTTCTTCCAGCAGAAACGAAGGCGGCACACGACCCCATTCCTTCTTCCGGCCGCCGATTTCTATCGTGCCGTACGTCGGATGTTCATATTGCTGCCAGGGCACAAAACCATCACCCATCAACACATATTTGATAAAATCTGCTTGCTGCTCATCCGAAGGCGACTCAGAGCCTTTATAAAGGTTCCTGGAGGTCCAAAGCTCATTCGTAAAAGTAAGAATACCTCGTCCGCCATAGAACCAATCGACCTCGTTTCCCCACGTTGTGTAAAGGTCCCTCCAGATGACCAAAGAACGATAATACGGCAGTATTTTTTCCCCCCGTTCAGCGATAAGATTTAACACCCGTTCATCCCGGCCTTTTATCTCGCCGCCCTCCCTGCCGGGACTTCGCAGTATCATGCCGCCGGAGTTATGATACGACTGTGCTCCAGCGATATTTGGATGTGCAAGCACAAACTCAGCGACCGCACGCGTCTCCGGCTGGCTGAAAGGATAATCCTTGGATCCGTATTGAACGTATGTCGGTTGCCAGTCATACGCCCAGTTGCGATTCATATCGTATCCGCCTCGTCCATCTTCGTTGATCCTGCCGTCACCGTCATTGTCAATCCCCTCCCAGCCAAGCAGATTGTATTCTCCAGCCTCATCCGGCCTGGTTCGCATCATAAGTTGCTCTGGATAATCCGGATGCCGTTTGAAACGACCATGAGGGTCTTTAATCCGCATCATCGTAATTTGGCCGTCATCATTTAAATCCTCAGCGTCATCCTCGTCGGCCAGGCCGTCGCGATCATCGTCGGTTGGTTCAAGTCCGGACCGGGCTCGGCCGCCACGATTAAGCCATAAATCCCGTCCATCCGGATTAATGCTGGGTACAAGATAGAAAACACGCCCGTCGAGCAACTCGGTTACTTTTTCGAGCCGTCCGTATTGATGACAAAGATACCAAGCTGTATAAGCAACAGTTTCCCCAGCCTGAACTTCGTTACCGTGAATATTGCCGTCGATATACATTCCCGGCTTCCGGTCCGGGTCGCCAACGTTTCGTGCCGTCACTTCCAGGCACCATATTTCCCTGCCCTGCGTTGACTTACCAATCGAATATAGCTTGGTAAGTTCTGGAAAGGCCCTGTTCAAACGAGTCAGAATGGCCGTAAGCCCGGCGTGATCGTAGTACCGGTTCCATGCAACTCTAACTTTACGCTGGCTCCCTGCCCCCAACGCCGGGAACGAATGCCTGGCGGGATTACCCACCCTTCGCTGGCGGGGGCGGTCTGAGGCAAGAACTGCACCGGCAAGCATCAAAATTATGCATGAAAAAATCAACACAGCTATGCAACGTTTAATTTCGATTCGGTGATTCATAATCTTATATCCTGAAATATTTTTCTTTGCCGAGTCATTCAGCGTTCGGCAGCTCGACCGAGCCTTTGACCTTCCCTGCTAACATCGAAACGACTTCGAAGTCGATTTTCTCTCGCTCCGGTACCCTGACAATGTATCGCAGCTCGACCATCCCGCCGCTTCCCCGGATTGCCGGTAGATTCGTAATTCGGCTTCCTGATAGAAACGATTCATCATCCACTTCCATCACCAGACGGGTCGGATGGACCTCGCGCGTCGTTCGCCCGTGTTCCAGCACAGTCGGCAAGAAACCCGTGTTCTCCACCTGAATCTCTATCTCGTAAACCGACCGACCCAGATGCTGGCACTCGATCTTTCGCACGCTGATACGCGGTAGTTTCTGTGCCGATTTGGTAAGAAAAGCGGCATGCTTGGCGGTAATCTCACCAACCATCTCAGCAGGAGGATTCGTCAGTGCGAAAGGACGATATCCACCGACCTCGGCACGCTGGCCGGGGAAATCCGGATGGTCAATCGGCTGCCATTCTACAAAAGCTTGCGGCATATTTTCGTCGAACCACTTTAGCTCTTTACGCTCCTGTTCGTTACGCTTGTCTTTGTCCGCACGTTTGTCACTTTTCTCAGGTTTCGATCCTGAATCCTCCGGCTCGGAGTCTTCTGCCTGATCTTCGGATTCTTCTTGCTTGTCGGTGGCTATGGAAAGCTCGACAGCAACAGCAGGACTCCAAGGTTTAGCAGCAAGCGAGAGCCGGCCCCGATGGAAATACATCCAGTCGCTGAAAGCACCAGGCACTGAGATGCCATCAAGCTCTTTTTTCAGGCCGATTGCTTCCCGATATAGCTCACCCATGACGCGATAATAGCCCGCATCGTCCTGATGAATTTTAGTCATCGGTTCTCGTCGGCCGGCTGGTTTCGCACCTTCAGGAGCCTTCAAAAGATTGTCGGCTGAGCCATAAGTCACAACTATCCCAATATTCGGATGCTCGATTACAAAATCGGCCAGCGCCCGAGTTTCGGCCTCGCTGACCTGATGGATACCTGCGTCTTCAGCGAAGAATTCATAACCATACGGAAAGTTGCGATTAAAGTTGACGCCGCCCAGGCCGTCCTCGTTCCACCGCTCATCGCGGTCGTTATCGATGCCCTCACGAAGAAATCGCCAGGCACCAACTTCGCTCTTGAGATAATCGGCTTTCAAGAGCAGTCGGTCGTCCTTTGGATCGAGAATATATTCGCCCTCCGGGTCCTCGATTCGCATCCACGTAATAAGCCCGTCATCGTTAAGGTCATCGGGGCCGTCCTCATCTAACAGGCCATCATGGTCATCATCAAAGGGCTTATGGTTTGTGGAAGTTTCGAGTTTAAGGTCGGCGAAAAAATGCCCAGCGGCATCGGGATTGAGCCGCGGCACGATGTATATCGTCGTTGTCTGAAGCAGTTTGGCGATTTCGGCATCATTCTCGTATTGCTCAAGCAGATGTTCGATCCAGGTGACCGCTGCTGTACATCCGATCAGATCGTTGCCCTCAATCCCGGCAACGACAAGCATCGCCGGCCGCGTTTGGCGATCCTGTTTTGTTCCTTTGCCAAGCTCGACGAACCAGACCTTGCGTTTGCGAATCGACCGGGCAATGCTATCGACACGCACAAGGCCTGGATTTTCCTCGGCAAGAAATGTCAGTTGTCTGTCCAAAGATTTATTGTCGTAATACTCGGCGCCGCGTGCGATTGTAAGGCTCATGGAAAGCAGAGTGACACCGAACAGCACAAAACAGCACGGCCTGACCGACGGCCGGAAAATGTTCAACGACATCCTATCGTCTCCTACAAAGTTTCCATTTACCTTTTAATGCTATCAGATTTGCCTCTTATTGCACAAGTTTATTTCGAGGAATTTTCCTTAAGCATATTGCGAAGGTAAATGTGCTCGTCACCGTTCCAGGGTTTGGTGCAGATGTCAATGTCGCCGTCACCGTCCACGTCGGCGGCCTTTGCCTCGTGACATCGCTTGCCTTTGAGGATCACGTGCTCTATCCATCGGCCGGCACGACCATCGGCGTTCTCCCAGATGAAACACTTGTGAACCTCATCCTCTGAGAGCGGCCCTCCGCCGGAGAAGACATCGAGGTCGCCGTCATTATCGAAATCCACCACGGCCAGCGAGTGAAAATCCTGCTTCGTATGGTCTGCGGAAATCACGTGGCACTTCCAGCTTTCGCCATTGCCCTGGTTTTGGAACCAGAAGACCCGCCCATCTACCGTATCGGCCTCGGCCTCAACGATGTCGAGATCGCCGTCCTTGTCAAGGTCGCAGTTCCAGACCTTGATTGCCAGACCGTAGCGGTCGGGCCGGTTGCCACCGGGCGGTGTCAGACCGGCATGTTCTGTCCACTGCAATCCTTTACCATCAACATTCTCAAACCACACGTCGCCGCGAACTACGTCGTTGTCCCCGTCGCCATCGAGGTCACCAACACCTGCCGGGCCAACACCACCGTGGATGCCGCCGCCGATATTATGCCCGATCCACTTCTCTCGGTGATTAGCCGGCATCTCAAACCATACTGTGACAGTATGGTTCTTTTGATCACTGCAGGCAACCACGTCGAGCTTGCCGTCACCGTTGATGTCGGTCGCCACGTTGTCATGACAGATGATAGTTCCACTGTCGAATCGTTCGAAGGATTCAGTGCGAGGCTTACCGGTGTTGCGGTACCATCCTGTGCCGCAGAACTGATCGATCCATCCGTCGCCGTCGATGTCGAATGCCGTACCGCCAACGTCGGTTCGGACACCCTGACCCAGGTCATGCTGAATCCATTTGTCGGGGCTGACATACTCAAACCACCATGTTCTGGTACGCTCCCCTACTACCCAGTCGAGGTCGCCATCTTTGTCGATATCAACAAGCGAAGTCTGGCCCATGCTCTGACCGATTTTAGCAATCTGGTAACACTCAAATTCCGGAAATTCCGCATGAGACAGGGGGCAAAACACACAAATCACGAAAGTAACAGCAAACAAACGCAAAACATTTCTACAGTCATAAGAAAACATCATAAATTCCCTTCATTAGTTATTGACCTTTATCTCCACCAGCTTTTTGATATGCTCGACATCCGTGGAATTTTCGACATCGATTCGCAGCCCCCTTCCTTCGGCGTATTTTCTTGCGTTCTTCAACTCTGTAATAAGCTCCTTCGGCAGGCCGCTTTTTTCCACTGCGGCAACGGCCTTATCACCAAAAACAAAAGATATCTGGAAAGAGCCCTTAAGAGGAATAAAGAAAAACAAGTTGCGTTTTTTCCGCAGTGTTTTAAGTATCCAGCCTGATTTCTGCCCATAGAACTTCCACTCTTCATTCAATTCGCCATACTCAGCTTTCAAATGCTTTTTAATCTCCCGCCACAGCCGATTCGTTTTACCCAGCGCCTTAGCCAGCATTTTATCATCCGGCATAGTAGCCTTATCCTCAAAAACACTTGTCGCCATTTCTTACCTTTCTTAGTATTGAAGTTCCTATTTCTCTATCATTCCTTCATCCCATGCTTCCGCAGCAGTCCGACAATATCGGAGTGGCCGAAATCCTGTGCACAGTCTAAAGGATATCTGCCTTCGTTATCTTTTATATTACTATCGGCACCATGGGCGATAAGAAGCTCGACGAGAAACGCGTTGCCTGCATGAGCTGCGCTGTGCAGGGGTGTTATGCCGTAGTTGTCCTTTGCGTTTACGTCTGAGCCGTGCTCAATCAACCATTCGGCCATATCTTTGCTGCCCTTGGTTACTGCCCAGAACAGCGGCGTCTGGCCGCGGTGGGTTTTTGCGTTGATATCCGCCCGGCGGGCAACAAGCACTTCGACGACATCTCTTCGGTTCGATATTACGGCCGTATGCAGCGGAGTCATGCCGAAACTGTCTTGAACATTAACGTCGGCTCCTTCGTTTATAAGCCTGCTGGCCACTTTTCCGTTGGGCGCCAAGTGCAAAAGCGTCCGTCTGAGCGCTTCACCCCGAGATTTAGACGCCTTTATTTTGATGCTTTCCGAGTCGGATTCTTTGCTCTGACATCCAAAGCCAGCAACCATTAAAAGCAGAACAATATAAACCAGGCTTATCGACTTCATTAAAATTCCTTATCTAACGAAATCTATATACTCGCTTAATAACACTGCCCAAATCATATTACCTAATTGCCAGTTTCTGCTGGTGTTTAATTTTTTTTTGTCGAAATGAATTTTTCAGTATTATTATTGCCGGTTTTAGGCCAATTTTGAAAGTAAAAACCTGCCCTATGGATATTTTTTAAAAATAGTTATATGATTTTCCATAGAAAACGAACTTCATTGAACCAGCCTCGTATGAATTAACACAAAGCCACGGGCTGAGGTATTAAACTTCACTCCCCTCCTCCTGACCTCAGCCCCTTTTTTTATACCTGTTTCCAAGATTTTACGCGAAATATGCATTCAAATAGCAAGGATCTACATGCCAACATTCTTTACAGCACAATAATCTATTTTCGCAGATGACATGGGGCTTTAGTAGCCGTGAAGGAAAAAATTAGCTGAAATACAGCATTTACAGCAAGAATTCACATATTTTAATCAAATAATCTTTCGAGTATCAAATGGAGCGAACTTTTATCGGAGGCAGGCGTATTAGCAAATAATGGATTACGGGCTGAGGTTTTTAAACCCTCCTTTCCTCCTTGCCTCAGCCCTTTTCTTTTTTAAAAAGAATCCATTAATAGGGTTTTTGGCATCCTGAACGGAGCGCGGCGAAGCAAAATTCTTGATTTCGCTTCTTTGACGCAAACGCTTCGCTCCGCTCAGAATGGCAAAAGCAAAAACCAACAATTCCTGAAAACTTTTTTGAAACATAACAACTCAGTATTGAAATATTTCTGAACTCAATCCGTCAGGACTTTTGGGATATTGCTACGGATTTTATCAATAGATCGATGCACCACACAGGAATTAGCGATAAAACCGATACTGACCAGCAGGCCCGGCAAGAGTTATATAGAAAAGCCGGCCAACTTATGAAATTTAACCGTATGTTTAGCAATCCTCGAATTGCATTTGTAGAAAAAATAATTACCAAAAAAAACTTGAATAATCCGCTTGACAAAACACAGTACGTAGATTATCATTACATCATAAACTTATGTTTAGTGGTTATTTAGGGTATTCTAAAGCGATGCTGTTTTTGTCCGGGAAAAAAATGAATTTTCTGAAAAAAAGTATTGCTTTATATAGAGTTTTATGATATATTGAAAATTGGATAGACCGAGCACATTCACAGGGCTGAGGATATCTCGCTTTTTCCTCTCCCTCCGCACCTCAGCCCTGTTTCCTTTTTTGTGCTCAATTCGGCCGAGGTTTTCCCGCCCAATATTCCTCCTGCACCTGCTGCAAATATCGGGTGAAAATTCTGTCGCCTTAACCTATTTCCAGCAAATTACCGTGCTCATGCAATAAATTACTCGATTTACTGTCTAATTATCGCCCCATTAGTAGCTTCGTGTCAGCATCTTACCGCTGCCGCGAACCTGGTTGACAAAGAAGTATCGCAAAGCATCGATGGGGTGGTCGTACAGGCCGTCTTTTTGCGGGAGTTCTCGCGGGGCGGCGGATTCCGGGTAATGATAACATTCCATTGCCTCGATCAGGCGAGGGCATTTCGGCGAAACAATCAGGCTGCTTTTCCCATCGCCGGAACGAATTGCCCGACGTATTAATTCAATGCCCTCCAGGATGCCGCTGCGCCTGAAACGCACTGCAATTCCAAATGACCGCAGTTCCCGGACGGCGCTGGTGCCGGTAACATCGTTAACACTTTTTCCTGCCGGGTCGCAAAACGTTGCCGCTACTTGTTCTTCTGCAACCGGCGTGCGGTTCTTGATTTCAACTGCGTGCACATCAATGGTTGCCCTGCTTCGAACGTATTCATCGATCACACGAACAACGCCGGTTTCGTCAACCTGAATCCACAGGCAAACAAACGGATTTACAAATCCGAAATCAAGCGCTCGATACAGCGGAAGATTCGGATCGTAATCGACGGCTCTAACGTGAACGGCCGGGTCGAACTCATCGAAGACAACATTTTGTCGTGAAGGTCGCGTGCAGAGCATCTCGGCATCCCAGCCCGCCCTGCTGGCTCGACGCATCTGTGTGATACAATCGTCGATTTTCAGATAGCCGTTCGCTTCCTTCGCCCTGCCCCGGCAGTCTTCCGACAAGGGGCATTGCGAGCAGCTTCTGCTGATACACTTTTCTATCGTCTCCCACACACACCACTTGAAGACCGGCGTGCCGAACTTCGGAGCCGATGTCACAACCTCGTGCATCAGGCCGTAAGGCCGGTGCATCGTGCTGATCAGTTCCATGCCGGCAGTAATTTTCGCTGTACTCTGCGTGGTGAACTTTGCTGCGGCGAAAACGTCCTCATCAAACAGCTCCAACTCATCGCAGCGAAGTTTCTGAACGTGTTGACCGCGGACACTGGTGGCCGACTGCGTCAATACCTCGACCCCGGAGCCGTTAATAAAGCAACATTTTGTCTTGCGGACAGGCCCATCGAGAAACTGCTCGTACCCATGATGTAGAAAGCCGGTTAGATATTCATACATCCTGCCGGCCTGCTCGCCCGAGCCGCCCAGAATTCTGACCTGGCAGTCCGGCTTAAAGATGCAATCCAAAAGTGTCGCTACGGCAGCAAGTTTAGTCTTGCCACCGGCACGATTCGCCCAAACAACCGAATCGTGATTTGCGACCAGTGGTTCATGCTTCGATTCACAAAAAGAGTGCCAGAGATAATCCATCGGGCTTTGATGTTCAGCACAGATTCTCTTATCCGGTACGTCGATTCCAAGAAAGACCTTCACATAATTTTTAAGGTCTTGTCTTGTAACAGGCCGAGTTCGCCGAAGCTCAGTGTAAAGATGAGCGGCCCTTTTAATATCACTACACGTCTCTGGAAAAGTAAGTTGTGTCATAACAATACCCCCTAATCTGAATGTTACTCTAAATTGAAGACGAGATATCTCGTCTGCGAGTTGAAAAATGTCCGGCTGGGGTGGCCCGCTAACCAGCCCTGTGTCAAATCACTGTACTATCAAATACTGTGTAACGCCGGTCTGGACGCTGACAGTTATACCATCGGCCATCTGTTGTGCCGTATATGACTTCCTCGTATTGGAAGTCAGGTCGTGAAGCATGTAGCGTTTATTCTGCTTAACTGTGAACCACTCGGGGAACTGGTTTATGCGCGGCCAGTCGAGTGGGAGCTTCATAATCGTCTTGTGTCGCGGTGTGTCGAAGAGCAGCTTGCCCTGCCATCTTCTGTTAGCCTTTATGCATATTTTGAGGATGTCACCATCTTGAAACGCTCCAAAAACCACATCTTCCCGCCATGGCTGGATTGTGAGGCCCTTTGTCTTCCAGAGGCAGTACATAATTGTGGTGCGCGCGAAATTTCCGTCGCCGTGCCATCCTTCGATTGTACCATCCGGCTTTTGCATGTTCCACATCACTTTGATTTCGCTGTCTATCCACTTAGTTGTTGATTCTATCGGCTCACGATTGTAAAGGTTTATCGCGCCTTCGATTGAATCGGCGTAACCATCGGCACTGCTGCCTTCCCACTGATAGTTTTTATAGTAGTTATTAAGGTTGCCGAGCGCTTTGAGAACAGCCTGCTGATAAGCCTCAGTCTCGTCGATGAGATACACAGTGTAAAAGCCGTTGAGATTATAGCCCCAGGTGTCAGCCAGATCCCTGTCATGTCGACCCGTCCTGTTATAGATGCCGTTGTAAAAAAGACCATGTTCGTTGCGACCGAATTCAAGAATGCTATCGAGCATTTCGTAAATGGATGCTCTATAGGCAATCTTTTTACCCGGCATGGCAAAATTAACAGTCGCGTACAGCTCACACAAACCTGAGACAATCTCGCAGCCATGGTCACGAAGTCTTAGCGCTTCTTCGTCGCGTGTGGGATGATGTCCCCCAAGTAAATAATAATCGCCGAGACGGACAGCCCAATCCAAATATTTCCTCTCGCCGGTCATCCAGTAAACACGTGATAATGTCTGGAGCATCTCACCGTTTATCTCCTGGTTTTCCGAGACGATATTACCATACTGAGTTGCAACAGGCGCCCGCAGCCACATATCGTCAAGTATGTTTATCATGCGTTCGGACCACGGGCTCGGCCCGAGCCATTCGGTAAGCGGCAACAGGCCGTCTTTGACGTATTCCGATGAGCCGAAAATTATCCGGGCCAGATTTTCTTTCGATTCGTAGAAGGTCTGCTTGGTAAAAGAATATGTATCGGGCAGGCTTGCGATTCTTGAAGTAAACCGAGTCTCGGCTCGCAGCATATTCAACATCCTGCCATCGAAAAGCGGTCGGTCTATTATGGCCGCTGTAAGCACCATAAACGGATAATTGTCCGCGGCACTATCCTGGGCGTTCCAGATGTCTTTGTCCCGGCCAAGATTTCTCGGGATCAGTCCGGTCTTCCTGTCGGCATGTCGAAGCCAGCCATTGACAAAATCCCGGCAGTGGATAAAACCTTCATTGGCAAGACGTCCATTCTCTATAGCCTGCTCGAATGAGTTTTCATCAATCTCGGCAGCTTTTCCTACACCATTTCGGGCCAACCGTTTCAATTCGCCAAGACGATTCTCATAGACGCCGCGAGGAGTAGTATCGTGCTTTTTACAAAGTGACGCGGCCATCCCTATCAGTTCGCCCATCATCCCCCCGGTCCGCATTACGCGCACGGTTCCGAGCGCCACGTGTGTTACGCTGATGCAGCGACCGGCAATCATAAGATTGCTTACATTGCGAGAATAGAGAGACCGGTAGGGAATCGGATACGGCTTTATCTTGGTAAATTTGGCAATCGAACGAAATTCTTCGCCGGGAAAGTATTGGGTATTTTTAGGATCCGGATAGTGAAGGTCGATAGTCCAGGTAGTCGTGACAAACGAATCGGGGAATCTTTTTCGACGCTGGATATCCTGCTGCTGTAATATCACATCACCAAGCAGCCGACGTGATTCACGCTTGCCGGCGATATATGCCACCCATTCGAGCTGACGGTTAGCATATTTTGCCCTGTCCCGGCTTTTGTTCTTCAGGTAAGACCAGTTACCATAGACGGCACGAAGCGCGTAATCGCGGATATACTCGAATTCGGTTATCTGGTCACGGTTCATTCCCGTCTCCCAGTCCCAGTCACCGCGGATCAGGTAATGACAGCTTTGTTCATTAAACTGCAAAGCCCAGGGACAATCAGGAAATCTTGACGGCTTGTTGCTTTGTATCGAGTACCATTGAACCGATGCGCCCATCGTCATTTTGTCGGGCACTTCCGGTGCCAGAGCTTCGCCGGTTTCGGCTTTGCTTTCACGTCCCATCCTGAAATCAGCGCCGGCCAGATATCCGAGCGTACCGTCACCGGTACAATCTGCAAACAGCGGAGCGGTGAATCGAGACTGCGTGCCTTTTTGAATATCCTGGGCAATGACTGCGACAATCCGGTCGCCCTGTTTTTCAACCTTGAAAGCATGCATGTTCAAAAACAGGTGTATATTCTGCTCGGCCTGGATGACCTTGAGTTTTCGCTGGTCGTCATAATGCTCCGCCGGCTGGGCATTGCCACGCATGCCGGTATCCAGCTCGTTAACAACACCGCCAAGGGCAGGGTACGGCGGCTGATTTACCTCTCCGTTCAAATGGACGCGGACCTCGGAGCTGTTGTTGCCGCCCAGAACGGGACGGTTCTGTATCAGCGCAACCTGCAGGCCGAGCCTCGCCGCTGAGACAGCAGTACACGTACCGGCAATACCGCCGCCGACTACCACCAGGTCGAAATTGCCTGCGTTCTGAGGCACATCAGATATACCGAGCAATCTACGGCGAAAAGCTGCCATCGACTCACCATCATTCGGCGGGATAAAATTCGCATCAGCGGAAAAGACAATCGCATCGCATCTGCCATCGAAGCCGGTCAAATCGTGCAGTTTCAGCACGACTTGATTTCTTGTTATCGCAATCTCCCCTCCATATTGCCACTGCCACTCGGCGCCTTCTGTGCCGAATACTACTTCGAGCGGCTCGTTGTCGATAATTAGCTGGAACTTGCCGGGCGCCCCCGGTACTTTCCATGGTGCTACCCAATCGCGCGTCCGCACCCAAACCTTGTACGTACCCGTTGCCGGAAACTTCACAGCGGTCGCAGCATCGCCCACCGGAACACCTAAACCATGAGCCAGCAGGAACGGCGAGCCCATCTGGTCCATAAACTGCTGGTCAATCACCCAACCGCCGCGGTTCGCGAAGCCCTCGGCCTCTACAAGAATCGTCTGTGCCTGGCCACAAGAAATCAGCACCAAGAGCAACAATACAAATACTAATGCGCTCAGGATTTTCTTTTTCATTTCAGCATTGCCTCCCTAATTCACATAGTTAGCAGTCGAAAATGTCTATAATTCTTTGCAGTATTGTATTCGCAAACAGTTGTTGATGCCAGTGTTTAATGCTATGTAGCTATTGATACGTGATTCCCTGCACAGGGATATTTATTGATCAGTTTCTATCCTGACGGGATATTTCTGCCAGGGTACTGCTCCGGCTTCGATGATGTGATTGCGAAGAGCGGCAAAGAGTGTCCGGTACATCTTATGCTTTCTGTCCAAAGGTTTCTGCTCCTGCGGGTCGTCCTTAAGGTAGTAAAGCTCCATCGGTTCATAAGGGTTGTTCTGCACGAGCTTATAGTCGCCGTACCGGGCAGCGTAATATGCCCGCCCGCTGTAGCCGCCTCCCTCGCGACGGACCCAGAATAAAAACCGGTCCTCTTCAGGCTGTGATTTACCCAGCAGCGTCGGCAGAATACTTCGCCCGTCGATCTTGTGCTGTATTTTCGCCCCTGCAGCTTCGCAGATGGTTGGATACAAATCCATTGTAAGCGATAGAAGGTCGCTGCTTGCGCCGGGCTTAATCTTTCCTGGCCAAACGGCGCACATCGGTACGCGAATACCGCCCTCGTACATGTCCTGCTTGCCGGCACGAAGCGGGCCGTTGTTGGCTCCAACGTTAAGCTGTCCGCCGTTGTCAGAGGTGAAAAGCACCAGCGTATTGTTGCTTAAGCCGGCGTCTTTTAGTCCTCCGATGACCTTGCCGATGCCGTCGTCGAGATGCTCAATTAGAGCAACAAGCTTGGCCCGCCTATCGTTGATATTCTGCTCGCGTTTCTTGACTCGGCCCAGCCATTCATCCGGCGGCTGGATTGGTGTGTGCGGGGCATTGTAGGCCAGATACAAAAAAAACGGCCGGTCTGATTTGGCTCGGTCGTTGATGTAGTCGATAGCCCATTGCGTGAACAGGTCGGTAGCATGGCCTTCGGGATCGATTTGGTTGCCGTCGAGCCGCATGTAATTATTGCCGTGCCGGCGGTGGTTATAGTAGTCGTCCATCATATCGCCGAGAAAGCCGCCGAAGTAGTCGAACCCGCGCGCGATTGGCGTATTTGGCGATTCCAGACCCAGATGCCACTTACCGACAATGGCGGTGTGATAGCCGGCTGGCTTTAGCAGCTTCGGCAGCAGTTCTGCGTGCGGAGCAAGATAGCCCCAGTTATTGGTGATATGCGTGCGAATCACACCCGGCACGCCGACCATATCGGGATAGCATCCGCTCAATAGTGCTGCCCTTGTTGGCGAGCAGACCGGGCAGTTGGCATAGAAATTATCGAACCGCATCCCGGCAGACATGAGCCTGTCAATATGTGACGTCTTCAAATCCGTCGCCCCATAGCTCGATAAATCCCCATAGCCTAAATCATCGACCAGAATCATCAAAATATTCGGCTTGCCTGCCACTCTTCGCTCCCCGGCCAGTACTTGCCCCGCCGAAGCCAGAACCGACGCCCCAATACCCATAGCCTTCAAAAATCCCCGCCGTGTGTAGTTATTGTTGCAACTCATGCTCATAAGCTCTCTTGTCCTAAACTCTTATGCAACCTTTCGGCCAATACATCCCAGTTCCATGCACGACATATCTTATTATACTTTCGTTTAATAAGCGAATTCTTATTACACTTTAGCCCCGAAAAGTATAATAAGAACTCTAACTTGCCCCCAAAAACCCTCATTAAACCTGCTATCGGATTATCGAATAATTCTAAGTTTGGGCAGCGCCTTCTTAAGTTCGGCCACCTGCTCGTCACCAACCTGTGTGTTATAAAGGTAAAGCTTTTCTAGGTTCGTGAAGCCAGACAGAATACCGATGTCGCTGACCTGTGTTTCACTAAGCTCAAGCTGTTCCAGCTTCGTAAGCGCGGAAAGAGCGCCGACGTCGCTGACCTGAACGCCGCGAAGTTCAAGCCTTTCCAGCTTCGTAAGTCCGGAAAGAGCGCCGATGTCACTAACCTGAGTGCCGTTAAGGTAAAGTTCTCGCAGGTTCGTAAGACCCGAAAGAACGTCGACGTCGCCGACTGGCGTGTCGTCAAGGTAAACCTCTTGCAGGTTCGTAAGGCCCAAAAGAACATCGATGTCGCTGACCTGTGTTTCGCTAAGCTCAAGCCGTTCCAGCTTCGTAAGCCCGGAAATAGAGCCAATGTCGCTGATTTGAGTGCTGCGAAGGTAAAGCCATTCTAGCTTCGTAAGCCCCGAAAGAGCACCGATGTCGCTGACCCGAGTGTCACGAAGGTAAAGCCGTTCCAGCTTCGTAAGCCCGGAAAGAGCGCCGATGTCACTGACTTGAGTGCCACTAAGGTAAAGCGATCGCAGGTTTTTGAGTCCTCCCAGCGATCCCAAGTCGATGACATGCACTTGGTCAAACTCAAGCCATTGTAGTTTTGTAAGACCTTTCAGCGGCCGCAAGTCCGTAATATTAGTTTTCGAAAAGGACAAACGCTGAAGATTCGTCAACTTAACAATAGAATCGAGTTTCTCTACTTGTGTATCACTAAGGACGAGTTTCTCAAGCGATTTAAGCCCACTTATTGGCTCGAGATCTTGTACGGGTGCTCCATAAAATTCGAGTTCCTTCAAATTCTTTAAGCATTTGAGTGGTTCGAGGTTCGTGACAGTATTCCATGATACCTTCAATTTCTCTATGTTTGTAAGTTTTCTCAGAAGCTCGAGGTTAGAAATTCCTGAGTCGTTGAGGTTCAATTCTTTGGTATTTTTATAATCATCATCAGTCAGCTCATCTGGCTTCTTGTCTAACTGTCGTGCCACAGCCTCATCTATGATGTCAGAATTCTTTGTCGTCCCAATAACCACAGCTATCTCGTCAGCATCAGCGGGATATTGTATTTGCATCAATCGGCCGAGATCCTCATCAGCCAGCAAATACAAAAGAACAAAGAATCTTGGATTTTGAAGTAGTTCGTGGTATTCCAGCTCCGCGAATGAAAGATCCAATTTATCAATCTTGGCTTTATTCAGGAAGTCTTCCACTAATTCTGGATTCCCTTTCCCTTCTACATTGGAGGCCGACGCAAATTCCTCGCTGATCTGGGAAATCGATTTTATGAAGTCGGTAGGTACTTTCACGGTAAGAGGGAATTTCTCATCTTCTTCTTTAGCTTTGCACACAATTCGCGACCATTGGACGAAGAACTCAATGCCACGGTTACTACCGGCTTCCGAGGCCATGGTATATTTTTCATCTAGAATCTTTCGTACAAAGAACAGTTGCAGGCCCTGAGCAAAGTTTATCCTGCCAGCATTTATCATAACTGAACCTGCGCCCTTTATGAGTGCACTATTAAGAAGGCGCTTTACTTCTCGCGGATTTCGGCCGGCAAACTTCAAAACAAGGTCCCGGAAAAGTTGTTGCTCGTCCATCGAGAGATAATCTTCGTTCCAGTACTTGAGCTTGTTTAACTGCTCATCGAAGAATTTGCTTATCTGCCGTTCGGTTGGCTCAAGTTGTACCTCGACTTGGAACATCTTGGATATGTACTGGATAGCCTTTGCCTCTTCCCTGCGTCGAATGCTGCTCTGTTCTTTTTTCTCGTATTTACCTTCTTTTTCCGATTTGACCAAGCCGAGTTTTGCATAGTGTTCAATCACAAGCCTCTCGACAACCTTTCTGTCAACGCCAACGATAAAGATAAGTTTCTCGATGTTCAAATATAAATGCATTGCTTGGATAACCTGCAACATAATTTCCGGCATGCAGCGGTCAAGGTCGTCGATGAAGATAATCATTCGCTCACGGGGATGGAGGACCTTCTTAACCCAACTTCTCAATTCGTTTTCGAAGTCACTAAGGTGCGCCCGTTCGAGATCCGTTACGTCCTGTAGCGCGGTAATAGTCCTACCAAGCTCCGTCAAGTCAAAATCTACTCCCTTCGCACTGGTGGAGGTTTCGTGCTTAAGTCTAATAGAAGCTAGAGTATTCAAGAAACTCCTACCAAGATAAGGACCAAGCCGCTCGGCAGCGTACCTAATATCCTCAAGTGTGGCGCCACGTGTGTCAATTGTCCCCATAATAGCTTCCCAGATAAGCCCGCGCCAGACATCTTGTTTGTTGTCGTATTTCCAAGGATAGAACCATACCGGATGTACCTTAAAATCGTTGGGTCCTACCGAATTGTTCCAGACATCAAGCAATGAATGCAGCCATCGCATTGCAGATGTTTTGCCCGTGCCCCAGTCACCGGTTATCAGAATTGCCATTGGAGTTTTTGTGTCTTCATGACGAATGATATCATACACAGGTCCAACCTTCCAGCGAAGATCGAAGGTCTCAGTTGAGCAATCGTCAATTCTTAGTGGATGGTCTGAAAGTATCGTCAAGTCCGGCCGGCGCTTTGCAAATTCCAAGTATTCCCGGTCCGCAACTGTCATTGTTTTCGATTCTTGTGTATTTTCAAGTACATACTTGGATTCGACACCCAGCGGAAGTACCAGTGCTTTAATGGTGGCCAATGAAGGTTTGCGTTTCTCGTTGATGATATCGTAGATTGTCGATCGGGACACTTTAGATAATCCCTCGAGTTCGGGCACTGAAACTCCTTTTTGTTCAATAAGTTGCTTCAATTTTTTTCCGACCATGTCGTGACACTCCGTGAATTATTGTTTGTATTTAACGTCAGGCAAAGGAATCTTAACGAAGCGCTCGTTACCTGCTTTTTCTAATATCATGCCGATTATGGGTTGGTTAGTCGGCACATGAATTATGTCTATCCACGTCCCAAGATATTTCCCAGGCAAAGAAACGCTTCCTTCTTCATCGGGCATCCTATCCCCAAAACCGCCTTTCACTCGTATATCTCTCGCGCAGCATCCAGAATTGGTATAGAACAATAAAATCTTGATCGGTTCCTCTCTTTGTTCCTTTTCCTTACTAACGATACGAGGTATAAATATGTATATTGCCATTATAATCGTGCTGACTGCTGCACTGACAACCAAAAATTCTTTAATACTGGTCGCACTCAATGACAACTTCAATTCGACATACCTCTCAATCTTGTTCTATATCGAACTCTTTATATAGCATGTAGAATTTATTGTCAATAAAATTTTGTAATTTTTTTCTTTTCGCCTCCTCTTCAAATAGTTAGCCAGAGGGAACTAAGTGTTAAGCTGTTTTTTAACAAGTATTTACAGGGGCAGTTGATCCAGAAACTACACGATATCTCTCGAAAAAAATCTCAGATTTTCCTTTAATTCTCTCGATAATGTTACTCGAAATAGGTTCAATAGGAACGTATCCATAAGTTATCATTCTAAGTGGAACAAGAAAATATTTATCCTAAAATGCCGAAATTAGTTCTTCTATTCGTCATTATCAGAATCCATAACCTATCCTTCTGCGAGGACGGCCAAGATTTTGCCAGCGATTTCGGTTGAGAGGTTCGGGGATTCGGGCAGTAATTTTGGGCCATCAACCGGCAGCGCGGGGGGGCCGGATGAATGGTTTCCGGCTAAAAGATTGGCCCGCATTGTGATAATGTCAATGCAGGCCTTGCGGGCGGTTTCGGGTTGTTTGGGATCGGCATCTGTGAGTCGCACTAGATTGGATGCGGCGACACGGGCGTAGTGGGCCAGCATAAACTCGCACCTGCGGTATTCCCAGGCCATGCGCCGATCGAGATGGTTGTAGAAATCCCCATCGGCCAGCCACCTGTCGTAGAGCTTTCTGCTGATATTGTGTTTTTTAAGCATGTCCGGCTCTTCCATTCGACCGTCGAATAAATCATCTATCACGGCAAGCTGTTTGGCGTTTAATGCTTTTGGTTTAGACATGGCTTTACCCTCCAATTAGCCTTATCAAAATTCCGACTTGAAATGAAAATCGTTTGCGTTTGAATCTACCAATACCGTACTATGTACGTATCTTCACAGATGACCCCCAGTGAAACTGGGGGTCATCTAATTATTCACGAATGAATCTTAAGGAAAGTCAATTCTTGTTCTTACGTCGTCTGCGGGGCCGGGATTTGATTGCTTTGAGATAGCTCCGGCTTTTCTTTAGTCCCAATTGGCGTGCTTTTGTCTTTACTGATCCAGCAGACCGGCCGAATCGCCTGGCCAGTTCATTTGTTCCCGTTTCGGGATAAAGCCTGGTAAGAATTTCTAAATCATCCTCCGTCCAATAGTTATATATGGCGGTTTTCATCCCCATGTCATAAGCTTTCTGCCTGACCGCCGTCAAAGGCCGACAAAGCTTCTCGGCTATCATCCTGGTATTTCCATGTGGGTAGAGCTTCTTGAGTAACTTTATATCATCCTCTGTCCAGGACCAGGGCCCACGGATAAGATTTTTATCTCCATTATTCGTCATTCCATAACCTCTTTCCTTACTACCAGGCATTCACATGACCAAAAACATGAAAAACAGGAAGCCCTATAGAAAAAGTAGCTCTTACATAAAACACTCAAAACAAAAGACTTATACTTTAGATGCGGCATCCCGCCCCAACTGCTAAGGAAGAAATTCCTATCGGAAATCTACCTTTTGCTAACTTGCAATACTTAGTATCGGTAATTTTAGGGTTATTGTCAAATAGTTTTTTCCTCTTTTTCTCTTCGAAAAAGTAGACACAGATTATAAAATAATCGTGATATCAGTTTTGTTAAGGCTGTTTATCGCGCTAATTCCTCAATTTCCTCGGCGCTCAGAGCAACGTTATAGGTACGGACATCGTCGATCTTGCCATTGTAGAATCGTATGTTGCCAGCAAGTGAACTAATCCACAGTCAGTACCTATCCATAGATCTCCCTTAGCATCAAGAGTGAGAACCTTGATATTGTTATGTGGCAATCCGGAGTTCGAGGTATCATACACAATCCAGTTTTGACCATCGAAATGTGCCAGACCACGTCCCACACTTGTCAAGCCCCCGTGAGTCCCGATCCATATTCCTCCATTGGGATCAGGAGCGAAAGCAAACACGGCGTTGTAAGGCAGGGGTGAATTTGACGTGTTATACACCGTCCAGTTGTTTCCTTCGAACTTCGCCACACCACGTCCGCTGTTGAAAGGATCACTCGTACCAATCCATACGTTTCCTTGATCATCACAGGCAAGGGCTGTGATGAGATTTTGGGGTAAATCTGAGCTGGAAGTGTTATACACTACCCAATCCGCCGTCCGTGAGGATGCCACCAAGGGTAATGCAAACATCGCAGCGAACACAAATTCGATAAACACAAGTCTCATTTTAGAACTATCAAACCATTCCATTTTAGTCCTTCCTTTCTGGCAGAAAGTTATTTAGAACCTGCGCCGAGTATATTGAGAATCCGCAGAACATACCCGGCATTGTTCGGACGTCTTAAACATCGCTATAACCTCCTAATGTTTAACCTCACACTCCTCAATACCTCATACTATGGCGTCGGAGTTAAGATAATATAGGACTCTTCGGAAATCTCCCACCTTGGCTGCTATCGACTGTGTAAGCTTTCGTAACGGCATAATGGCTTCTTTTTTGACAATTTCAACTCCTTTATAAACCGAACCGTTGCCTATCCTCGCTCGCTCTCCGGCTTTGTCTTGTTCTAACATCCTCCAACAAACGCAACTTCGCAAGCAAATATGACCTTCTCACTGGGCTAAGCCCGCTCATACATTCCTGAGCCTTGACGACAGCAACAATCACCATCGGTCCTTCCGGCCAGAACATCAGTCCCGTGTCGCTAGTGATTGCGAGTTGCCCATAATAATAAAGCAGGTATCGCGGCCCGTAACCGAGATACAGGCCGATCTCAAGCATCTCTTTCAATTCTGATTCTACGCTTTCCATAACTCAGCAGCATCTTTATTCGTAATTCTGACTTTTTTGACAACCGACTCTTCGAACCAGCAAAAAAAGCCGCCCCCCCATAATTGGAGCTACCTGCGCGTTTGATGCGAAAATCTACAAAATTGTAGACAGCGTTTTGGGAGTAAGTCTTTGTTGTCTAAGCAATAAAAAAAAATTTCAAATTTCTGATTTTCGTTTTCAACTACCATCGCTTTTGATCGATTTATCATAGAAAATCTACCCAGATTAACGCAACTTTATGCTCACCAAACGAGCCGCTTTTTCGGAAAAATACGTAGTCACCACAATAGACACTGACCAATTATAATCGTATATTGCAGGGCGAACGCTGTGATTATGGAGATTCGCAGTACCTTCAAGCCCCTGCCCTCTATTCTCCTCCTCCTGTATAAACAGGGGCTTTTTTATTATATCTGCAGTCACCAAATATTGACATATTGACTTGATTTGTACATAATAAGATAAGCTTTTTGGAGGAACAATTCCATGCAGCTTACAATCTGCAGTTTCTGGTCGGAATAAAACGTGTCGCGAAAGGTGCGCATAAAATATTCTCTGAACATATAAATCAACCTTGAAAGGGTATGAAAATGAAAAAGACAACTTTAATCGCAATGGTTTTAACGATTGGCCTGTCAACAGGATTTGCAAAGGCGGATTCTATCTTTGGAGAGCCGGAGAATCTCGGGCCAACTGTTAACACGGCTGATGGAGAAACTGGCCCAAGTATTTCCGCTGACGGATTATCACTCTATTTCTCCAGTGTCTGACCACCCTTCAGACCAGGTGGATATGGTGAAGCTGATTTGTGGGTAACGACACGCGATACAAAACTCGATCCGTGGAGTACACCAGTAAACCTTGGGCCGGTCGTTAACACTTCTTCTTATGAATTAGAGCCTTCCATCTCAACTGATGGATTGTCGCTTTATTTCTGTTCCAACCGGTCTGATGGGTTCGGCGGTATGGACATATGGGTAACAACTCGAAAAACAACGAATTCTGATTGGAACACACCAGTTAACCTTGGTTCTACAGTAAATAGACCTTATGACGACGCTGAACCGAGTATTTCATTCGACGGCCAGACATTATTCTTCGATTCAGACCGTCCTGGCGGACTTGGTGATTTCGATCTTTATATGACGACTCGGGCAACAATAGATAGTGATTGGACGCAACCTGTCAATGTAGGACCGGAAGTAAATAGTACTGATTTGGATAAAAGCCCAAGTATTTCAAGCGATGGATTGGCACTTTGCTTTCACTCTGGACGTCTCGGACCTCACGACTTATGGATGACCACGCGTCCAACTATCTTTGATCCTTGGAAACCAGCAGTTCAACTCGGACCAAGTGTCGATAGTCCGGCTCATGATGTTACACCAGATATCTCATTTGACGGTCGAGTACTTTTCTATCAATCTCAACGGTCTGAAGGATTCGGGAATTATGATTTATGGCAGGCACCTATCATGCCTATTATTGACCTCAACCGCGATGGTATTGTCGATGCCGAAGACTTGTGCATCTTGGTGGATAACTGGGGCACAGATAATAAATTGTGCGATGTCGGCCCGATGCCCTAAGGCGACGGCGTTGTTGATGTTGAGGATTTATTCGTTATTGCAAAGCTTCTGTTCGAGGTATATCCATCGGCGGAAACTGTAGATGTCAATGAGGCTGATAATGGCGGGCAGGTCAAGCTTGAGTTAGGCAAACTACTTGTCGTCACACTCGAATCAAATCCATCTACAGGATACCAATGGGAGTTAAATGAAATCAACGAGTCAACCTTGAAACAGTTCGGCGAAGTCGAATTCAAGTCATCCGAAACAGGCGCTTCACCAATTGTTGGCGCCGGCGGATGGGAAATCTTCCGCTTCAAAGCCGTACGTGCGGGACAGACGAATCTCGAATTTGTTTATCACAGATCATGGGAAGATGCCGAGCCTTTGGAAACCTTTTCCATCCAGGTAACAGTACCATGATCTAATAGAGTTCTAAATATATTATCTCCAGCTCATACGTTCCAGAAACGGCAGATCATTATCAGCAGCTCATCATCGGTTCTGACGTTGTAGAAAGCCTTCAGCAGCGTGACATCATCGTCGGCCATACTCGTGAACTTCATACGGAAATCTGCCTCGGTGACCGGCGTGTTCTCGAAGAACTTCAGGCATTCCCACGCTGCCCGCTGCTGGGCGAAACGGTCTTGCTTTATCAGGGCCTCAGCCCGCAAATCCCTGCTTGTCACTGGCAGGGACCGGCAATGTGCTGGTTCGACGTTCTCAATCATAATATCAGCATTCATTTTCCACTTTCTCCTTTCCTCACATATCCAAGCTCTTCTTTGAGCACTGCCATGAATACAGCAGCGGGATTGTCGCCTCGCCGGGCCTGTTTGGCGTAGTCCAGCACGCGTTCGAAAATCAAGGCATTAAATCGCCTGTTCACACAGCCTTCGAGTAGCCAGTTGGTGACATTGCGAAAGCACGTGCGGTCCGAGCGACTCCGCGGCGGAATAATCCTGCTTAGCACATCATGAAAATGCAGCGCACGAATCTTCTGGTCCGTGGCCGAGCCATTGCGAAGCGAATCCGAAGAAGAAATAAAGTGTTCAGCAGTATTCGTAAGATCTTTACTTACCTTTACGTTTCGTTTTCTTTCCTTAGTTATAGCGACCTCATTAGGGCGGCTATGGCCACCCCACCTTTTGCTGACTCCTTTAAGTCCCGCTTCAGTACGCACTTGCCGAAAGCGCTTGGCCTTTTTCAATTCTTTCGTGACGCGTTTATGCCGGATAAGGCCGTTGCGTAGCTGGAACTTTTTCGAGATTCTCTGGAAGATTTTCTCTAACTCTTCGACGCTATCGCAATTACAAATCCGACTCAGTACCTCCGGCACGGAAGTGCATTTGCCGTCGTTGGAGGTAAGATACAGAATGAGGCTGAAATAAACGCCCCGCTCGGCCGACGTAAACTGAACAAAATCGATATCCGTCAAAAACGCATCGCTACCTAACTGGACATATTTAATCTTCATCTTTCTGCTCTTTCCTGATGAAATATTGGGCCATCTCTGTTAGTGCCGCTGCGCTTCGTGCAGCTTTGGTCTTTACAGCAAGGGTATCGCGAGCCCGTGACAGGGCCTGCTCGACGATTCGTTGCTGTTCGTCATTAAGGAAAAAGATCATCGGCACGGCAAAGCTTTTAATATTTATTTGGGCTGGAGCGGACGGGACTTTTATGTTCTTGAGCTTTTCGATCTGCGTGCGTGTGAACGGCAGAAGTTTCGCCATCTCACGGGCATGCATGTTGCGATTGATTCTGTCCAGCAGAGCAAGCTTTTTCTCCAGCACATCCGAGCCGCCCAGGCGATTGAGTGTGGAAAGCAGAATGTCAGCCTCGGCATCGTCCACCTCCCAGACAACGGCATCGGCGGTCTCGTAGCCGAGGTGTTGTAATGCCCGGCAGCGATGATGGCCGTTGATTATCTGGAAGTCATCGCCGTGCCGCCTGACCACGAGTGGCTCGTATCGGCCGGTCCGCTCGATATTACGAACCAGCCGAGCAAAGTTCCTCTGGCTCATCCGATTGGGATTGCCGGGATGGGCGATGAGCTTACTGATTGGAATACTCGTTACTCGATTCTCGATTCGTGCTTCTCGCATTATTAATCCTCCTTCGTGAATTTCGGATTCAACCAGATGTAATAGACCGGGCGTGCGGTGAGCTTTGTCAGGATGTACCGCGTTCGTTCGATGCAGGGCGGCATGTCTCTGCGTCTGCCGTGGCTTTTGAGAAAGTGCCGGATCTGATGCTCGATGAACCGAGCTTCACAATCGCCGAGGCGGTCGAATTTGTGCTGCACCTGCCCCGGATCGAGCAGCTCATTTTGTTCTATGCCGATGACGCTCAGCGCTTCGATGAACTGCATGCTTGCCGTAGACGGCTGTGCTTTGTAGGCCTTCATCCCGGCTTTTTCGAAGAACGGATTTACCCACCCCATCACGGCCAGTGCCTCGACGATGGGGACATTTACCAGCGGCATCGTTTCTCTGACCAGCCGGCTCGCCAGACCGAGACCGCGGAACCGAGGCTCGATAATCACCCTGCTGATCCGGCGGATATTGGCGTTTATAAGGCCCAATTTCGTGCTTCTGTCGAGGCCGGCAAAAATATGATTGGTCGCGATGTTCCGCAGTTCCAGCACAGCCGGGGCATTTGAATAGATGATGACGCCGACTGGTGTTTTGCTGCCGGATCTGCCCAAGACAAAGATCGCCGAAGCGGGACCAGGATGACCGCCTCGATAATGATAGCGGGCAAGTCGCCTGTAATCATCGAGGCAGCCCGGCACGATTTGCAGATTCTCACAGACTGAACAGCTTCGCATTTTATTTGCTCCTTTTACGCTTATAGATAACTTCTGCTGGGCCAGACAACTGCTTTACAACAACCACATCCGGCGCCAGGTCGGCCAGGATGTCGTCCCGGCTGGAGGCAAGAATGAAAGTTGTGCCGGTACATTTTGCGAACTTGTGCAGGCGATATGAAATGACTGCCGCTGTGACACTATCAAGCTCGGAGCAAAACTCATCGGCAAAAATGAACTTCTTGTCTAAGGCCAGTGCCATCGCCAGCCGGAAGCGATACTGCTGGCCGGTACTGAGATTGGCCGGCTGATTGAGAATGCAAAAGCAGTCGTTCAGGCCGGCAACACTTAGAAAGCTAAGACTCTCAACCAGATCGGCCCGGATGCAGTCAATAAGCGTCCTGTCGTCCGGCAGAGCAATCTCAGCAAGGTTAATCTTCTCACCGGCTGGGACGGTTTTTTCAAGCTCTGACAGCAGCACACTCTTTCCGGCACCGGATGGCCCGGTGATATAGACGATGTCACCGGGATCGATCTCGAGCCGGCAGGAGTGTGTGAAGCATTGTCCGGTGAGTCTGTCGAGCGACAGGCCGAACATCCGGCAGACAGAGGCGACTTTGCTGGTGAGGGTGCCCTGCCATTTAAAAGTTTTTGATATGCTGTACGTTGGCATAGTTTATCCCCCCTAACATTAGCCGGTCCGGCGCTGTGGTTCTTTTATGATTTTTTGGATTTCGCCGAGTGCCTCGCGAACGCGGTAATAGCTCCAGCATCTTTTGTTGGCGATCCTTCTGATCGAAAGGCCTATCAGAAAGTAATCTTTCGCAATGGCAAGTTGGCGAGAAGTCAGCTTTTCACGGCACCTCAGGCAGTTGATATATGGACCATCCACCAGCCGCTTCGAGATAGCACGAATCCTGCGAGCGATGCTTGTCTCGCTGACGCCGCGGATGCGGGCAATCTGGCGGATGCTGTTGCCGTGCTGGATGTACATGGTCATAAGCAGCTTGTCTGTGCCGCTTAGCAGATTCAGTCTGCTCCGCAGCAGCTCCATCCGGCCTCTATGCAGATCTTTAAGATTGATTATTTCCTCTGCGATATTTTCATGTATTCGTTTCATTTCAAACCCCCTTTTCCGCCTCCGAACAGGCATTTCTCGCTAAATAGTGATAAACACGCTTCTGCCAACTTCGATTCCACAATTGAGCGGTCTTTATCAATAAAATATGTTATGTAAATATCACACATAATCACAATTTTAACCCCACAAACAACTAAGTCAACTGTTTTGTTATATTTTTACAAAAATTTTCCATATTTTTACCAAATAGCTGGTTTCTGCTCCACAAACGCCCTTTTTTTTGCTTGAATTCGAACGCTTTAATGGGATGATTAGACAAAAAAATGTGAACAATTCAGATTCATATTTGGATTTTACGCCATGAAAGCTCTGGTTTTGAACGAAGTCAAGCAGCCGCTGGTTCTAGAGGAAATGCCCAACCCGAAAGCCGGCAAGGGTCAGATCATCGTCAAGCTCAAGGCGGCGGCACTTAACAGACGCGATTACTGGATTACGCAGGGACTGTATCCGGGGATTCGCTGCCCTGTCATATTGGGTTCGGACGGTGCCGGGACAGCGGATTTTAAGGAAAGGCAAGTTATCATCAATCCCGGCTATAACTGGGGCGAGCGGCAACAAGCCCAAAGCAGCGACTTCAAAATCCTCGGCATGCCGGACAACGGTACCTTTGCCGAAGAGATAGCCGTGCCGAAGGAGCAGTTATTCACCAAGCCGGAATATCTTAGCTGGGAGCAGGCGACGGCACTTCCGCTGGCGGGCCTTACTGCCTATCGGGCGCTTTTCATACAGGGCAAACTGCAAAGCTCGCAGACCGTCGTTATAACAGGCATTGGCGGCGGCGTGGCGTGCATTGCGCTACAGCTTGCCGTTGCAGCAGGGGCAACGGCCATTGTGACATCGTCCTCGCAGACCAAGATCGACAAGGCACTGGGCATGGGAGCAACAGCAGGATTCCTCTACACAGAAGAAGGTTCTGCCTCGCAAGTCAATGAACAATTTGGGCCAGTCCATCTGATTGTAGATGGGGCCGGAGGAGATGGCTACAGCAAGCTTATTGATATGGCCTATCCCGGCGGAAAAATCGTCAACTATGGAGCGACAGCAGGAACGCCGAGCAACCTGGAATTGCGGAAAGTTTTCTGGAAGCAACTGCATTTAGTGGGCTCAACAATGGGCTCACCGGATGATTTCGCAGCTATGCTCTCAATGGTCCGCAAGCACAAAATCGAGCCGATAATCGATGGAGTTTTTGCTCTTAGCGACGGCAATGAGGCACTCGAGAAAATGAATGTCTCATCGCAGTTCGGCAAACTCGTGCTGCGGGTCAGTGACAATTAAACAAAGAAACGAAGGTGTTAAAATGAGCGGTACAGGCGATAGATTTCAAGAGGAAACCAAGTACGACCCGCGGAGAATGCCGGGTCACAGACTTGACTGGTCAACAAAGCCGGATTTGTATAAGGAATATCCGCAGGCCAAGAAGATCGAGCTCCCGACTTTCGAACCAAGTCAGCTCATGAGCCTGGATAAGACGCTGCGACAGCGAAAGAGCATACGCGATTACCAGGACAGGCCTATCAGCAAGGGCCAGCTTGCGTATCTGCTATGGGCCTCGACCGGCATCCAGCGTGTCGAGAACGGCTATGAATTCCGCACGGCGCCGTCGGCGGGAGCTTTGTATCCGATAGAGACTTACGTAGTAGTTAATAACGTCAAGTTGCTGGAGCCCGGCGTTTATCATTATGCTATCCAGTCTCATCAGCTCGAATTATTAGAGCAGCGAGACCTTCGACGGCAAATCGCTGCAGCAGCTCTTGGCCAAGGCATGTGCGCTAAAGCTCCGGTAGTCCTCATCTGGACGGCGATATTCGAACGCTGCAAGTGGAAGTACGGCCAGCGGGCGTATCGATACATCTATCTCGATGCTGGCCACATAGCAGAGAACCTTGCTTTAACGGCTGTGAGCCTGAACCTCGGCACATGTGAGATTGGCGCTCTTTATGACGACCACGTAAACGCAATCATTAGTATCGACGGCACAGAAGAAAGCTCCATCTGCATGGCCACCGTAGGTATCCCACAGTAACAGTAAATACGATTGTTCCACTGGAACCGACCATCCACTGGTTAAACTTTCTCATTTAGAGCCAATTTCCTACTATAGGAAATCTGCCTTTTTCAGGAAAATCAGGCACAAAGCAACAATTTGTTTTCATATTATTTTTATTTCTTAGAATCTCTGGGCAATGCCGGCTCCTAATCCCCAGCCATCGGATGTAAAAGATAATTCTGCCATCAAATCACAATCTTCGGCAATGTCCATAACGGCACCGATATAGCCGCCAAAATTACCATCCTCCTCAATATCAGCCTTTTCCAAGTTGATGGTGCCCAGCTCGAGGAAATCCCGTTCAAAGTGATACTCTCCAGACAAATGATAATAAAATGGGCCGCCATAAAGTTTCCAGCTGCCCATATCAACCGTAGGGCCGATGACAAATAGCATATCATATGTATCGATACTAACATCATCCACCCAAGGCCCGCTTTCGGAAACATCTTCTGTTTTACTCACGCTGGTATCCAGAAAGTTCATATGAAATCCAGCACCCCAGGCAGTTGTTCCACTCTTTTTGAAAGTAACTTTAGTGCCCCAACCCCAGGCCAAATCATTATCGAAATTATATCCATCCGTACTATCCGTAATAAGCCGATGGATATCACCTTTAGTTTCCGAGAGACCTAGGCGTACATAGGTTTCCCACCAATCTGCAAAACCTGAGTTAATACCTGCATAGTGACGCTGTACAGTTAAATCCTCGATCCTAAACCGGCCCTCGCCAGCGCCGGTTACAGCACCACCGTTAACAATAAACCAATTCTGGCTGGTCTTATCCAAATCCTGTACAGAATATGAATAGATATATCCCATACTCCACTGTCCTCGATTCAGTTCCGCTGTCGGGGGGCCCATAAAGTTGAGTGCAAAAGTCTGCTCACATAGTACACATAGTAATCCCACGACCAAAAACAGCCTGATTTTCATTGTCATCTCCTTTCAAAATAAAAATATTTGAACGAAACACTCGGCATAGTACCTTTATCTGTGCGAATTTGCCATCCAGCTCCTGTCATGGTGTTTTTTCTTACCTATCGCATTTATTAATGCTTCCCTGCTTTCAGTGAGAATTTATACCTTAATCTTGCCCAAATTACCACAAATTAAAATTTTTTTAGAAAAGATACCCCAAACTATTTTCACTGCTTGAATTGACCTGACCGTCCGTTTTGATTAAATTATGCTTTATCCAAGCCGGTTTCATAATGGTATTAGGAATGATAAATGCGCGATATGGACGAGCTTTTCGCTGTATTGGGGCGGTCGAAATTTCGCAGCAAGTTTCGGCTTAATGGCAAAGAAGCGGAATATCTTCGGGATAAAGGGCTGGCAACAATCCTTCAGCATGCCCGGGATTTTTTAACTAAACGACTGGCCAATGCTGAGCCGGCTAATGACGGCAAACAGACGCCGATGCGAAACCATCCGGTTTTTATTGCTCAGCACGCAACCGGGACATGCTGCCGCAGCTGCTTAGCCAAATGGCATGGCATCCCGAAAGGTAGGCCGCTTACACAAGAGCAGATAGATTATATCGTTGAGGTCCTCAGACGCTGGCTGGCCGGCCAGAACATCCGGAATCAGGCTCGCAGCCCGGAATAATTTTACTCAATATTGTCCGAAAAAATCTTTGCATTCGCTTGTCAGGGGTCTATACTGGATTTCATAAGACAGCAAAATATAGCTCGAAGGAGTTTCGTGAAAGATTAAGACAATGGATACTAAACCGGGAAGGAGTCCCAAAGTAGTCGTAATCGGTGGCACGTATGTTGATATGGCGATACGCTGCGGCCAAATCCCATCACCTGGTCAGAAAGTTACAGGTTCGGCACTTTCATACACAACCACCGGGCCGGGGCCCAATCAAGCCGTAGAAACTTCGCTATGTGGTTGTGAGGTGTACCTGATCAGCAAGGTTGGCGGCGATCCATTTGCTCAAATGGCTAGGAACAGTCTGGCTGAGTCCAAAGTTAACACTGATTTCGTCTACACTGCCGAAGCCAAGAACACCGGACTTATCGTCACCTTAGTGAACGCTACCGGCGAAAATGCATCCTGTTATTACCCCGGCGCCAATAGTGCCTTACAATCTCTGGACATAACCGAAGCTGAACAAATAATTTCCGAAGCCGACGTCTGTTTAATTCACGGCCAGTTGCCGCAGGAAGCAATCGTCAGTGCACTTCGATGTGCAGAATTGTACGGCGTCAAAGTGATTCTCAATCCAGCCAGACCTCTGGAGCAACAGGGCCAGACCGAATGTGATCTACCAATAGAATATTTCAAAGCGGACATCCTGATTCCGAATCTCTACGAAGCTGCTGATATCACCGAGCAATCGGCGGCTAACATCCGAACCGCCAAGCTTATCGGTTCGGATCTTGTAGCCCGCGGAGTTGGCTCGGCCATCATCACAATGGGCAGACGGGGCTGTATGGTCGTTGACAGAAACAGTGCCGACCATATTCCGGCGTTCGAGATTGAGCTTGTTGACCACACAGGCCGGGGAGATGCTTTTGCAGGGGCATTAGCCGCCTATTGTGCCGTCGAGAATGATGTACGAGCGGCAGCCAAGTTTGCCTCTGCGGCCGGGGCCCTGGCCTGCACGAAGTTCGGTTCAATAGAAGCCCTTCCAACGAAGGCCGATATTATAGAAATGCTTCAAAAAGAAGATATCAGTCAACAGTAAAGCACGAATCTGTGCGTTACTGTCAGTCCTTCGGTTTTATAAGCAGATACTGAGGGCTTTGCTCTGCGCGCAGATTCAAGTGCTCGGTCTTCCAGTTGATGATGACTTTGCCGCCATAGATGCCGACGAGCGTAACCTCGGTCGGGTCTATCGGCAGGGTGATATTATGTTTCGGACCTAAGGTCCAGAAGGCAACTGCCTCACTATTGCCGTTTGTCAGCTTAAAGGCAAAGTCGTTTTCGTTGCCGAGATTGTATCTCTCCTTTATGGAATAACCGGCAAGAGTGGACGACAGCACCTTAGCAGCAAGATATGCTGCTTTCGGACTAAGGTCACGTTTGACAGTTCCGAAGTGATGCTCCCGTTCGTTGGGATCTGTGCCGTCGTTCTTCCAGTCATACCAGATGCTGACCGGAATGTTCTGATAGGAATTAATCAGGAACATTCGCACCAGGTAATCAGCCTGCTGCTGTTCCGTTAGTTTGGATTTGTCCCAGTTGATGTTCGAGTATCCCCACTCGCCGGAGATGACGGGAATCTGTTTCGACGCCGGGGCGTAACGTGCGATGAGTTCGCGAAACTTCGCATAATCGGAAATTACCGTCTCCGGCGATTGCGAGCGGTACGGATGAACGCTGAGGACATCGATCCAATTAAGAAGGCCCTTCTTGAAACAGCCCTCGAACCATTCGAGTGGTATCTGCGAGGTGGCACCGGCAACGACCTGGCCGCTTGGATCGGCTTGCTTAATGCGTGAAGCGCACGCCTCAACGAGTTTACAATAATCATCCACGCTGGGCTGCGGAGTCCAGAACTGCTTAATGTTTGCTTCATTCCATATTTCCCACAGGATGCCCTTGCCGGTATATCTTTTAGCTGCGGCTTCAGCAAAATCCGCGAACGCTTTTCGGCCCCCGTCAGTGCGGACGGACCTGTCCGATTCGTATAGTTTGTTGCTGTAGTCGAGAATGTAGAGGACACGAATGCCGAGCTTTTCGCATCCGAGAGTCAAAGCGTCATAGCCCGATTCTTTGAATTCATACTCGCCCTTGCTCTGTTCCACGCGCGACCAGACAAGGTCCATTCTAATAAACTTGAAGCCCGCATCGGCAATCATTTTAAGATCTCGCGGCAGGCCAGTGAAGTGGATATTGACGCCGAAGCCGTCGGGAATAGTCGGACCGGGTAGAGGCTCAGCCCCCATAGCCACCGGCAAAAAAACCGACATAGCCAGAAATATCGCAAAGACAAATAAAAGCCGAATCCGCAAAACGGAGTTTGAAGAATTGTCTTCTGTCTTCTGTACTCTGTACTCTGTTTTCAGATTCATTTTCCACCTTTCAATTTAAGCCAGCAGTAATATACAACAGATGTAAATACATGTCAAACACAAGGCCCGCAGAGAAGAAATAAGGATGGGATTGCCCGGCAAGCAGATATTTAGATGGATGCTGAATGAGTAAGCTGTCCGTTAAGATAGGTAAAATATCTGCCAATTTTCAACCAAAAGCGATGGTAGTTGAAAACTAAAATCGGAAATTTGAAAAATTTTTTTATTCCATATCAAACAAGGACTTACATCAAAAAAGCTGTCTACAATTTTGTAGATTTTCGCATCAAAAACGCATGTAGCTCCAATTATGGGGGGCGATGATGTTCGCCCGGCCGAGCTGACAGCAAGGCAAAGCAGCCCGCGGCTGGCTCGGCATGACAATTGAATAAGGGAGAGCAAAGAATGGGATTTGAACTTGATATATTTCAAGACAAGTCACTCGAAAGCGACTACCTTGAGTGGCTCGTCGATACGCAGTCGGTCGAAATCCAGAAGCATTTCGCCCGGCTGTGGGATTACTACACCAATCCGAAGGTAGAGACGACCAGTACAGGTGCGGCCGACAGGAAGGTGAACGAATCCGGGCGTTGCTACGTGCAGGCTCAGGAATACGGCCTGCCGGCAAGAATCACCGGCATGGTGCATACCGGCCGGGCGGGAATCTTCGGCGCAAGACCCGTCAACGAAGTGCAGCGAAAAGAAGTCGTCATCGAGAACGACATCGCATGGCGAGTCAATGCTGCAGTCGATTTCCTGTTTGGCAAGCCTGTCACCATCGTTTCCAAATCGCCGGACCGGCCAAAAAGTGCAGAAATTCAGAGCATTATAAAGGCATTGTTAGCGGCTAACGGCGATATCGGGTTCTTCCAGGATATGGCAGTGCTCGGAAGTGTCTACGGCTTTGTCGATTGCTTCGTCAGGCCTGGCGATAAAATCATCGAACGCGTCACTTCTTCCTCCTCACAAATCCTCTCTGCGGATCGCCGCTATGTGGTGTCCCTCGATGATGTGCTTCAGTTCGCACAGACAATCGACCTGGAACTGATAGAGGCACCGAGAGCACTGCCTGTCCTGGAAGAAAACGATTATAAAAAGATCCGGTATTATGTACAGCATTTCGGGCAGAAGAAAAATGCACTGAGCAGAAAGAATTCATTTCTCGCAAGGCTCCTGTCAGGTGGCGCACAGGCCGGTGACACCAGGCAAGTTGTAGCCGTCACCGAAATCACCTCGGCCGATGCATGGCAGCGATACGAAGACAAGCAGCTTGTCGCCGAAGGCAGGCTGCCATGGGGCTTTCTGCCTGTCGTGCATATACAAAATATCGCCCAGCCCTACTACTACGAAGGACTAAGCGACGTCGAAACACTGATCCCGCTACAGGATGAGCTGAACACCAGGCTTAGCGATCGGGCAAGCAGAATCACGTTCCAGTCGTTCAAGATGTACCTCGGCAAAGGGATCGAGGGCTTCGAGGACAAGCCCGTCGCGCCCGGCAGAATGTGGTACACCGATAATCCTGAAGCGTCAATCGAGGAATTCGGGGGCGATGCCGCCACGCCCAGCGAATCTTTGCACATCGCCGAGATACGAGAGGCAATGGACAAGGTCAGTGCTGTAACGCCAATTGTTGCCGGTGTTCTGAAGAACAAGCTCGGAAACTTGACAAGCGCAGTGGCCCTTCGTTTGACGCTGATGGGGATGCTCTCGAAGAACGAACGCAAGCAATTCACCTACAGCGAAGGCTTAAGAAAAATCTGCCGGATGGTTCTGGAAATACTCGATATGGCCAACATCTATAAAACCGAAGAGGCTGATCGTGATGTTGAGGTCATTTTTCCAAGTCCATTGCCGGAGAACACTATGGAGAAATTAAAAGAGGCCCAGATCAAGAAAGAACTGGGCGTGCCGTCTGAGCAGGTGCTCAGAGAATTAGGATATGAGAATTCGTAAGAAAGAAAGGGAGAGGTTATGAGTCCTATTGAGACACAGGATATTTTGTCAGAAGACATAACACCGACAAGTGATAGTGACAGTACGAGACTTGTTCCGGTAGCCGAATCCATCCGCTATCGCAAACGGGCACAGAGTGCCGAGAAGAAAATCGAAGCATTGATCGAGCAATTGGCCCAGGCAAAATCGCAAACGGCGGAGCTTTCCGAGCAGTTGAGTGACATTCAGACCGAACAAAAGCTTATGCGGCAATTAGCTGCTGCTGGGGCAGTCGATCTGGAAACTGCAGTGCTGATTGCCAGAGCCAGATTGCAGGACAAAGACAATGCGGATGTGAATGGCGTGATAGAACAGTTGATAAAGGAAAAGCAATTTCTGTTCACCACCGGTAGCCCCGGCCCTGCACCAACGAAAACCGCTGGGGCAAGAGACCGGGTGACAAACAACCAGACACTTCTCGAAAGAGCAGCGAAAAAAGCGGCCACAACCGGCAGTAGAACGGATTTGCATGAGTATTTGAAACTGCGAAGAAACTATTTGTAGCAAGTCAAAAAAACCAAGGAATATTTAGCCCCCGGTTTAACCGTGGGTTCAGAAAGGAAGAATAGCAAATGGCATTTACAGGAAAAGCAACGTATTTGGCCGGTACGACCCTGCCGGAGCTGGCAGAGGATGTCTCGGACCTGGTCGGCATAGTCTCACCTTATGAAACGCCTTTACTGAACGCTTTGGGCGATCCGATGCGAGAGACGACCAGCACTCATCACGAATGGCTCGAAGATGAGCTTCTGCCCAATAAGGACGCTGTCAACGACAGCACGTTTAGCGACCCGAGTTCCGACACCGACTTTGTCGTCGACAACGGCAGCCGGTTCCGCATCGGCGACCAGATTCAAATCGAAGGCAGCGAAGAATTGATGCTGGTAACCGGTATCAGCACGAATACATTGACAGTAGCCCGCGGCTACGCCGGTACGACAGCCGAGGACCTGGCCGACAATCAGGTTATCAACATTCTCGGTAACGCCGCTCTCGAAGGCGCCGACAAACCTAACGCGAGATTCACCAACCGCAGCCGATGTGGCAACTATACACAGATTTTCACCGCTACAGTCGAAGTCAGCGGATCAGACCTGGCAGCCAGTCAGTTGGGCCTGGCAGATGAAATGGACAATCAAAAGCAGTCACGTCTGCGGGAGCTTGTCCGCGACCTGGAAAACACCGTCATCAACGCCGGCCAGCCTGCGAGCAGTCCCGAAGGCAGCGGCTCGGTCAGACGGTCGATGAAGGGTATTATCCAGCACCTTTCGACGAACATCTTCCATACGGGTGACAGCGGTTTTCCAAGCGGCACCGACCTCGACGAGGCAAAGATTAACTACGTGCTCAGAAAAATCTGGGAAAACAGCAGCGGCAACGTGAACCTTATTGTGGTCGGCGGTTTCCAGAAGCGAAAGATAAACGCGTTTTGTTCCGACAGTCGGGCGTACGGAGCCAATGACACCACCTTCACCGATATGATCGGCATTTACGAAAGCGACTTCGGCGTCTGTAGAATCGCCACGACACGATGGATGCCGCAGGATGCAGTGCTATTGCTGGATTCATCGCGCATCAACGTGCTGCCATTAGCTGGACGAAGTTTCCATTTCAAACCACTGGCCAGCAGCGGCGATTACGAGTGCGGCGAGCTGATCGGCGAATATACCATGGAGCTTAAAAACGAAGCGGCACACGGCATGATTCGCGATCTGAGCACCAGCTAAGCATTTACCCGAATTACCTTGGGGACATACGAGAACAGGAATCCCGCGTTATATGCGGGATTCCATTCTCGCGAGGAGACGAACAAAAATGGTTACTTTTTCAAATGATGCCGACATTTTGAAATACGAGCCGATCCTATTCGGCGAATTGCACCTGCCGTGGCAGGTACTAGTGGTGGGGATCGGAGCAAGCCTTAGCGGCACGACATTGATGACAAGTGGAGCGAACTTCAACACCGCACAGATCCAGGCTGGAGGAGTAGTATATCTTCAATCGGCGGATGGTTCACTGGACGGAGCATATGAGATAGTCTCGGTAGATTCGTCGACGCAACTAAGCATATCGGTAGTCAGAGCCGATTCTATAGATACAGCCGTGCCGCCACCGACAGCGACTGATATATCCTATCGCATAAGCACATTCAGACCACAGGCCGCCGAAGTCGGTTTTCAACTGACGGAATACTTCGGCATAAGACCAGGCAATCCGACAAGTGACATTGACGTCGATGATATTCTGGATACAAGTGTGCTGAGGCTAGCATCTGTTTTCGCGGTGATATCAAGCGTATATGCAATGTTAGCCGGCAAAACAAAGGACCAGAACTATTGGAATAAAAGCCTGTACTACCAGAAGCTCTCCGCCAAAGCCAGGGGGCGGTGCCGGCTTAGTATTGACGTTGGCACAGATGGTCTGGCAGATGTCACCAAGATAGGAGCTTCAGGAAGATTAGTGCGAGATTAGTTTGCAAAGAGAAGACAGATGAAAGTCACATTAGATGCACAAATGTTGTTCGACGAGCAAGCATTGGAGATTGCTGCCGACAGCTTCAGCAGGGACTCTATCGAAAGGTCTATACCCGGATTAAATGGCGTACTAAGTATTGATCTTGGATTGCGCGGCAGAAAGATTAGACAGACCGGCACGCTGCGGGCAAAAAGCAGGACACAACTGAACGAGAGAATCAGCAAGATTTCAGCATTCATGGACGGCGATATACATACACTGACAACCGGCAGCGGCACAGAATTCACTAATCTTCGTATGGATTCATTCAAGACCAGTACAGAACACGCTGACGGCTCCGGCATCGTCACCGACTATGAAATCATCTATACGCAACTGGTTTAATCGGTAGTATAAAAGGATACAGAAGAAATGTCACTTTATAATAACAGCATAGACTCGGTCAGAGTTATTGACCTGCCCGCTGGCATTCGAGCCGATGGCCAGTTCGTAAAAGAGCCTCGCGTTGCATTAGTCAAATGGCGATCAAGCTTCAGCGACAAATTCCATCAGGTATATATCAATGGCCGATATGCAGGGACAACTCTCGACAGCCAGCAAATGCAATTGCTCGTTCCTGTCCCAACATCTCCGGAAAGTGCCGTTCGTATTGAAGTTTTTGCTATTGATTCAGAATATGCAGATATAGATTTCAGCAGCGAACTCGAACAGCCTCCTGTTGACAATGGACGCATCAAAATTACGCTGTTACGGAGCCAGAATTTACCGATAGATGCTACGGCGAATATTTATTTCGACAACGGCACAGGTCAGATCAATTATGAGAATCCGCTTACTTCTAAGTCGATCCGAATCTGGCCGGCCTGGCAGCACAAAGCAGGATTCGCCATGAGCCGATTCGGCCTGAGTGATTTCGGATGGGACTCGGCAGCAGCAGTTGGCTTCGGCAAAGGGTGCTTCGGTTATGGTCAGTGCGGCCTCGACGCAGATACAATAACTTGGACAAGCCCAATCCTTCCGAGCGGCACTTATAAGTTCGGCGTAAGAGTCAGGGATGCATCGGGCAGACAAAGTACCAGCAGCGAAACCGGACCTATTACAGTAACACCAGCGGCGAGACCCGCTGAGGGATTGAGTGTTTCTTCGTTCGACAAACAGACCAATCAATTGGTGCTCAATGTGGAGAACAATGCGTAAGTTATAAAAGACAAGGGGAATATTATGGCTGAATCTTATCCATCTGACAATGAGCTGCTCAATATGCAGTCCGATAGCGAGACCGGCGTAGAGTATATACCGACCGGGACAGCACCGTATTACCTGCATTTTAGAAAACTATTGTACCGGCTGCTCCTGGCGACACGGCGCGCGAATGACCTGAGAGTCTATGATGAAGGCGGCCTTGACATAGGAGTCAAGCCGGGAAAGTTCTGGCTGGGCACCACATTAATCAACTATGAAGGCTTAACAGGCAATACGCTGGCCGACGATAAAGCGAACATTTATCTCTACCTGAACTCGTCCGGCACACTTATCACCAACGAATACAGCGGTTTTCCCGATATGACAACGACACCGCACATACGCCTGGCACAGGTTTGTACATCAGGAGGTGACATTGACTCGATAACCGACTGCCGTACCGGGCACAACTTCATAACGCCATATGGTGCCGGCGGGATAAAGAAAAGCATCGAGGCCCACACGAACGACGACACACTGACAGCATCCGAATCGGGCAGCGTACACACAAACCTTGGTGCTTCATCAACGGTAACGTTGACATTACCCACTTCAGCGCCGACGGGAACAGTTTTCAGTTTCGCCGTGCAGGCAGCCCAGCAGCTACACATCGATCCGGGTACAGCAGCAATTCTTGACGATTCCGGCCAGACAGCGGATAAATATAAATCGGCTAACACAATAGGCGCCTCATTAACAATCATCGCTGATTCAGCAGGTAATTGGGCCACTATTGCTAAAAACGGAACCTGGAGCGAGGAAGCATAAAACGCATCCGCAGGGGAGGATTCAGATATGGCAAATGAAATACACATAAACTACGCATCAGGTAGTACGTTGTACGCCGTTGTTCGCAATGCAGCAGGAGACGTCTGGTATGTTGCAGGGCAGGTCTTTGAGGCATGGGGAACAGGCGGACGGACAGCGAACGATTACGACATCAGTCTGACGGATAAAAGTGGCAAACGGTATGTAGGCAATTTTGATACGAACATCCCTGCGGGTAGATATTCGATTCAGGTTTTTCTACAGGCCGGGGCGAATCCTGCTGACGGTGACACGTTCATAGCCGGCGAAGAAATCGTATGGTCAGGGACAGGAGCAGTAACTGCCGAAAAGCTGCTGGCCAACAAAGCTGTGCAAAACAAACCAAGCGGTCACATCAAATATTACGATGACGATGGACAAACGGTACTGTTGACACATACACCAACAGACGCTGCCGCGACGATTTCGAGAACACCAGGTTAAACATGAGAATTGAGGAGGTTTGATATGAGCGGCTTTTCAGATTATTGGGAAAACAAGGTATTAGATCACATCTTTGGAAAAGGCAGCTATACACCACCGACGATATACGTGGGACTCTCGACCACAGATCCGACCGATGCGGGTTCAGGATTAGCTGAGCCGAGCGACAACGGATACACACGCGTACAAACATCCACTTCTGACTGGAACACCGCATCGAATGGTTCACTTGACAATGCCAGTGACATCGCTTTCAACCAGGCAACTGGGAACTGGGGAACGATAACCCACTTTGCCCTGTTCGATGCGGGAACAGCGGGAAACATACTGGCTTATGGTGCTTTGAGTCAGTCCAAATCAATCAGTGAATCAGATACAGCAAGGTTCAAGGCGGGTGACCTAGATATAAGCTTAGATTAATCAATGCTAATTGCAGGAGTTGAGAATGGCAACCATAAACAGAAACTGGGCCTCGCAGTCTCAAATTATCGGGACCGGCGATGGCTACATCACGCTTTCCGGCACAACCGAGTCATATTCATCCGACGTCGATACCGAGACAAACGGATATGAGGGCGCTCACGTCACCATCGAGATCGACTATGATGCGACTCCAACGGATGAAGTTAAGATCAAATTATACGGCTCGCTGGACGGCTCAAATTACGATGACACTCCAATTTGGGAAATGCAGGGCGACAAAAGCGTCGACCCACAGCAATTAAGCTTCGTTGTTCGAGACCTGGCTCATTTCAGGATCGGCGCCCAGCAGACCGGCTCGACCAACAGTCACAACGTCAGAGCATACGTTCAGTGCTGGAACTATCAGTCAACATAAGGAGACAAACATGGCCAACATACACATAGGGAAGATCAGCAGGACCGAATCCGGCAAGGGCAAAGTCGAGCTGCTCTATCACATACCCATCGACACACCGGTGGGCGGAATTGTGCCGACGCCGGAAAGCTCAATTGCGGCACAACTTCAGCAGGCCGAGATTGAAGCCCTGGCTGCCGGCTCGTTGGTTGAAGTATCACGAAACATCGTTATGCTCGCTGGTCAGATGCACACGGAGATAGCCGACTCGATTCGAACGGACTGGCAAAATACCAAGATAAACTACAACGCTAAATACAACTTTACCTATAAGTTTTATGGGGTGATATTAGATGCCACTGCTTAAACCGACCAGAGCGTTACAAATCAACTGGAGCCATCCGTTAGCCAGAGGACTGACCGGATGCTGGCTGATGAACGAAGCAACCGGTGAAATCCTCGCCGACTGCGGACCTCACCGGAATAACGGCAGTTTTCATTACAGCACATCTGCTCCAATGTGGAATCCGGGCAGACATGGTTCAGCCCTGGAATTCGGTTCCGAGCGATGCATCTACTGCGGAACCGGCAAATTCGGATGGGACCTGACCAACGAAGTCAGTGTTGTTGCATTAGTCAACCAAAGTGCCAACCAGGCCAACAATATATTTGCCCGTAGCGGTTTCATAAGACCCTGCAGACTCTCCGCTTATAGCAACGGAGCTTTCAAATGGTGGGTTTATACCGATGGAACAGACTGCATCATCAACTCAACATCATCACATGCAACAGACGGCAGCGAATTCGTTCACGTCGCAGGCATCTGGCGCCCCGGCAATGGTAGACTTTATATAAACGGCGTCCAAGAAGCCAGTGAATCTTCAAGCTCCGGCAGTTTGAGCTTTGTCAATGATTCACAACCAGTGGGCATCGGTGGAACGTATGAAGGCGGTAATTATTACTACTGCTGGAACGGCAGGATCGATTATGTTTTTGTATACAATCGTGCATTGAGCACAGAAGAAGTTAGATGGCTCTACCGACAACCATTTGCCATGTTCGCAAGGCCGATCAGCCCAGCGTTAATTACCGTCACCACGGCGACATTTTCCCTTGCCGGATCTGCAAGTGCAACATCTTCGGGATCTGCATCGTTGACCTTATCCGACAGTTTACCAAAGGTCGAGCTGAATTGGCTCAAAGATGCCCTTTTCAACGGAATGACCTCCAACGCTTTGAAGCTGGGAACAACCTTGAGTCTTGGCTGGTTCTGGGCCCGTATTGCCGGCTGCTCGGTGCTCTATCGCGGGCCAAGTATTAAAGAAACAGATTTTGATGCTGCATTGACAGTGGCCCAGACAGATGCACGTGAAATTTTACCGCCCGAATATCTTCCGCATGGAAACAACTCGACATACTTTTATGCGGTTCGACGATACAATCATTGCGGCTATCAGGAACATACATTAGCTGCCACAGCAAAGGTTTCACTCGATAACGAAGGAGAACTGGATAAGCCCCAGCCGAATAGAATTTTCGTAGCAAAAGCTAAGCAAGTAAACACCGACAAGGTTCTGCTCACCTGGTTCTATTGCCCGCTCGGACAAGAGTCACAGCCAGCGGCTTTTAATATTTATCACGACAGCCGGACCGGACAAATCGACTATCAAAATCCTCTGGCAGTGATAGGCTACCAGGGCCAGAAATTTTACAGCCACGAAAGTGGCTCTCTTGAAACGGGCAAATATTTGTTCTCTATCAGAACTAAAGATGCCGACGGTATTGAGAATAAATCTTCGGCCTGTCTGGCCATCGAACTTGATGACAAAGGCCCTGATGCAATCAATATCCTGCAAGCAGAAACTTCTTAACATCTATCCACAAATGAGAGATGATCTATGTCCAACACGATTGACTATTTCCAATCAGAACAAAGGGAACTGTCACTTCCAGCGGCTTACGTCTCGGTTCTGGTCGACGGCAAGTTGTGTCCAAATCTCGAAGCGATAGAGATTGTTCGCAGCGGCTGGCCCGAGTTCGGCTGGGTGAAATTAGCCTATAACCCGGCAGCACAAACCGATGTCGATGTAAAAACCGCCGAAAATGTTGTACACGAATTTGCAATAGGAAAGAACATCAGCATCCGGCAATACTATAACGCTGACTTGTGCGGCTCAGCAATCTTTGGCCTGCCAATTTTCAGCGGTCAAATAGAAAGTAGCGAGACACAAATAACTGCCGGTGGAGAAAAGGTCGAGATTATTGCCAGAGATTTCAGCGTAAATCTAAAACGTCTTTCAGTCTATGGCCAGCGACTCGCGAAGCAAAATGGTTCCAGCATATTCCTTGCCGGCCTCGACACAATCTTCAATCCCGACGGCAAAGGCAACGCCGGTCAGACGGAGATCGAACACGACGGCAATAGATATACAGTCTTTTGCGGTGATTCTACCCAGGGCGGGCTCTGGACATATGCCGAAGTGATTAATTATCTGCTATGCGAATACGTACCTGCAGGGCAGATCAAAAAGCCGAGCTTCAGCCGCTTGCAAGCCCTGACGGAAAATCAAATCGTTCGCGACCTTGATGTCACGGGACTGAATCTCGCCGAGGCACTGAACCGCTGCAGCGAACGAATCGGCCTGAAGTTCAAGTTCGCCCCGCGATTAGCAGACAACCAGCCGGACCAGGCGATTGTATTCTACAGGCCCGGCACAGGTAGAGTCGTAGAATTGAATTGTCAGCCAGCCAGACAACAGATCAGCATCTCCAAGACAAATATCGCACAGTTGTACAGCAGGAATAATTTCTGGCCGATCACACACAAATACATCGGTCATGGCGATTTCAAAATCTACGAAGCGACCTTCCAGCTAATCAAGGCATGGGATGCAAGTCTCGAAGATAACGACTACGACAAACTCTCGCCTACAACGAATCCTGATTTCTATAAGGTCAAAGATGTTTATCGCAAATGGTGCCTGAACGAAGCAGGCCGGTACAGCGACCCTCCTTACAATCAGGGGGATGCATTCGATTTCTCAAAAATCTTTCAGAACAATAATTATGCCCAACGCCTCAGACGATTTTATCCAACCTTGACAACCGACAAGCTGGGACGCTCACTTGGCTATTATCTTGAGGTTTCATACGACAATGGACAGAGCTGGAGGCAGTATCTTTATGCTTTCAATATCCTGCTGGATGAGTGTGGCGTGTGGCTCAGCAGCGACCAGCTCGACATCGAGACATGGATCGCAGCTTTACGGGGATTTCTGTTATTCAGAATCACCGCTTCGGTTGTTAGCGATGAAAGGCTGACGGCGGTTGTCGCCGATGGCCCGGTCAACTCGACCGCTCCTGTCATCGAGCATGTCATAACGCTGCCCCGGCAGTTCAAGTATCGTAAAGTCTCGAATCAGAGCATCTTCACGGCAGGGACAGATGAAACTCTCGGCGTGCCGAACCAAATAGATGATTCAACAGCTTTATATGAATTTGTACGCCACACTGCAGTTAATTCATCTGAGGTAATTGAGACGTTCGATATAAAGACACCAAGCCTGATGTTCAATTACAAAGTTGGTGACATCGTGAGTACAAATCCCGATAGCAGGGACATTCTGTCCTGCCGAAGTGAAAACCGCAGTATAAGGCGGATTGTAAGAGTGCAGATGGATTTCAAAAAGCAGTGCACGAATCTGAAAATCGTTCGACAACGGAGCTCATTAATATGAACAATGCAGCAAATATTGTCAATCGTCAACAGGAGCTGGATCGCCTGAGCAGGGCCGGCTCGCAGGGAATAAGCGAGGTTGCTGTTGTTACTTCACCCGGAGCACGAGCTGCGGCATGGGCTGTGAAGGTAATGAGCAATTCTTCCTACAACGTCTATAACGTCGTGGCTGTGGTGATAAACGATGCCGGATCGGAGCCAACCGAGATAGGCCAGCAGATAAAAGCAGTAAACCTGGCCGAATCGTTCACTCAGACCGGAACACTGCCGGCAGGAACATACGCTGTGATGGTCAGAGTCGGCAACAAAAACGCGTTTTATGTAAAACCATAATACCTGAATACTATCGAGGCAAATAATGACTCCACGAAATACCAAAGGCTGGCGCTTCAATCGGCAGATTAATCTTTCGGTGATAGCCCAGCTTGTACTTCTGGCCTCGCTTATCGTTGGAAGCTGGCTTAATCTGCAGCGGCAGCTCGACATGTTACAACGGGATGTTAGCATGCTGTTGCAATCGCAAAACAGCATCGAGCAGAAACTCGAATCGCTCTGGACCAAAAGCATTGCGCACGAATACCGCCTGCAGTCGATCGAGAAGGCTGCTACAACAAACCCTATTGCAGACGATGCCTTGTGAGCAGTGGAAATTGGACGAAACTTACATTGCTCTGAGGTTTAAGTAAGGAAAGAACTGAAGGTTGGAGTCAAACATCACTCATGAATAAAACACTGAAAAAACTTGTATTGAAGGAATTGTGCCCTCATGTGACATGGCACCTGACTGATGTCATGAAATCTACATTGAAGCTCCAGTTATCTCGGCTACCGCGAGGAGAGGTCTCGGAGGATGAGAGACGTTATCCCAAAACTCCGGTAGGTATGAGGGCTTTTTTGGTAAGGTTTTTCACGAGACATATTCTTCAAACACAGAACAGCCTCTTGGATTACATGATATCAGAAGATTTTATTGAAATTATCAGACATGGTAACCTACGAATACTCGACATAGGTTCAGGTCCAGCGGTCGCTTCTTTGGCGATCTCGGATATGCTCAGGTACATTCTCAGTTACATCGGAGAGGAGGAAAACTGGTCGATGGACAAGAGACTGGACATGGACTATATACTAAACGATACCTCCAGTATATGTCTGGGGACTGGCCAACGCATGTTAGCGGACTACTTTCGAATTATAGGTAGACAAGCCGGGGCAATGGTTCGGGGAAGGACGATCAGCATCCAAAGAGCATTTCCTGATAACATGCATCAGATCCGTAGGATAATGCTAAACTTGGGATTCTATGACATAATTATTCTATCCTATGTGGTTTCACCTCTGGATGAACACGCCGGCCTCTCAGGTCTACTAGCGGGGCTTCGAGATATTGAAACTCTTTGCAGCCGACGCGGAAGGATTGTAATCTTGCAGGACAAGTATGAGACGACACTCATGGGGCAGATAGGTAGGGCTCTCGGAGAACCAAGTCGACGAAAGGAATCCAGGCAGGAAATCTTTCCTATAAGAAACATCAAAGAGACTTATACCTATTGGTATTATTGTTGTTTGTATTCGCCTGTGACTAAGTCTATTGCGACACAAAACCGAAGTACATGAAGCCTACCATATCACGCAATTACACTTACCACGCGTGCAATGGTCCTTTAGGACATTCCAGATATCAGGTGTTTCTCTGCACAAGCTGATAGAAACATTCTTGTCGAAATTGCGAATGGTATCGATTAGATGTGTGTAGAATTCAATGCGTTTATTTGGAGGATAACGAAGCTTATGGTCTGAAGCTCCTCGGACAAAGTTATTATGTAGGAGTTCTCGAGCCCGATTGCCATACGCACCAGTGGCAAGGTGGAAATGGCCGGGTAGCAGACGCAACATACCGAGCGTGATATTCTCAGGTTTAACGATTGTTAATGTTTTTTCAATTAAATCAGCATAGTCCGCCTGCCAGTCTGGATGGAGGATACCCGGATCTATGCGAAACCGTATTCGGTAGCCATACTGCTGGCATTTCCTGGCCGCCTCGATACGCTCGGAAAGGCCTGCAGTGCCAACTTCATGCTGCTCGATCATCCGCCGACTGTTTAGGCTCCAGGATATAACCGTCCGATCGTTATGCTCGACGGCAAGCAGGTTATCGATATTGCTGCTCTTGGTAAGCAGCATCAGAAAGCCGCGTGACAAACCGGCAAAAAACGGAATCAGCATTGTCGTGAGATTCGTGATGTGGTCAAGCGCGAGGCTATCAAGCATCTCGCCCATATTGAAGCTGGCTTTGCCGCCGGTACCGGTCAGAGCCTTTCGGATCTGCTTGAACATTGTGTCGTAGTTGATGTTGATTTTGATGAATGGAGCATAGTTGCGATATACAAATGCAAGGTAGCAATATGTGCAAAAATAAGGACATCCATTTGACAAAGGAACAAGCTTGTAATATGAACAGCAGCGGACACTCGGACCGAGCCGGCCGTCGAAATGCCCTACAAAAGACGAAGTCCTGCCGATCATCAGAGTCCTCTTGCCAGCGAGCAGAGCCTGAGACGGTGACATATCTGACGAAGGAGCAAAACGTTGTCGCTCTATCAGCCGGACCTGAGCCGATGGGAACATTTGCAATATTCGCCGGGCTTCAGGATCATTCGCCGCTTGCCGCCATAGCAGTATTGTTTTCGGCTCGAATGATCTCGCTGTGTCCTTCATCAAATATGTTCCCTTATCTTACAAGTCGTAACATCATGTACACAGCATTATAGCGAAAAACCATTAAGGTCAACCAGAAATAAGGAGAGAAATGATGAGAGAAAAATATAACAAAGCAACGTCGCCCAAAACAGTAATCTTCATCTTTACATTTATGTGCCTCTTATTGGCAGGATGCGACAGCCTTCGGTTCGCACCGACCGAAGCTCAAAAGCAAAACGCCTGGCTGCATAACCGTACGGCAATTGTCACCGCCGAGACCGCCAGGGCAGAAGATACATCGCCGAAACTGCAGGCCTTAACACAGCTCGGCGAAGTACAGAGCCGGGCGTTCAGCACCTATTGCGGGCTGCCGAAAGAATTTCCGTCGGCCGAGACCGCCGAAGATGTTCTCGCTGAATCGAACTTCCAGCTTGCCTCGGCAGCGTTGCAGGAAAGTGCCGAGCGGCCGGATCCGTGGGAAGTGGCCGATTCAATGCTGGAGATGGGCATAGGAATCTGTGCCCTGCTGGGGGGCGTATACGGCACGCGAGCCGTACGCTTCCTGAAAGATGCCAGAGGAAAATCCGAAGCCCTGAAAGAAATCATTGCCGGCAACGAGCAATTCAAAAAGCAGAACCATACACAAACCGCCGCCTTCAAGCAGGCCCACCAAAACCAATCTTCCCAAACTCGCCAGCTCGTCGCGGCTATGAAAGTATGAGCAATTAATTGATAATTGGAGCAGTATCATGTCACAGAGAACGGGGAATATTTGCGTGGATGCCGATCGGCTATCGTTGGATTATTTGATTGCCGAGTGCATCGGGGATCCGGCGGATGATGGATGTGACGACGGCTAGACTGTGATTAAATGTCCCTTCTGACCGGTGTACTGTCTTACGGTTAAGCAGAAAGCCAGGTATTTTTCCTGTAACCGGTTTTTCAAGGGAAGTTCACTTGCCATCGATCTTAATCCCGCAGCAGGAGATTTGCACACACAGGGACAACAGAACACGATCCCCCTGACTTAGCATGTAAATCAGCGTTATTATCAGCAGATTTTCTCAAGAACAATAAAGTGATAATAAATGTCACAAACTCAACAATTTTTCTAGACGGAACTATGGGGTATATGGTATATATAGGCAATTAAGACTATTAAGTCTGCTGGTTTAGTAGTTTTGTGTCGTATTATGTATCCACGGTTCCTAGGCAAAGGCCTGATGCGTTATCAGGTTTGGAACAAACGCTGGAGTTAGGTAATGCGGCAGGAAATGGAGGAGTGATGTCAGGCATTTTACGGCCGGCTCTTAGAGCCTGGCACGGTGCTGATATTGTATCCACATCCGCCTTTTCCATATAATTCAAGTCGCATTTCAATCTTGCTCGCTTCTATACGAACCTGCAGTGCGCGAGATCCTCAGGGTCTAAGACGATATAAATAAGGAAAAACGGATATGAAAAAATTGATTACAATTTGCGTTTTGACAGTTCTGGTACTAAGCACAGGCAGCACTCGGGCAGGGATTATCTTGCAAGATCAATACCATACTGGTCGGCAAATTTTATATTACAGTCCGATCGGCCAGACCTTCACAGCCGAGGACCCATATGTAACCATCGGATTCTGGGTTGAAGACTGGAACCAATCCTCAGGCCCAATCGGCCTTACAATCGAACTTATCGAGGGTGCCGGTACCGGTGGAACATCCCTGGGAACCGCACCGATCGAAGGCCTGACGCCCGGATACGAAGGTTTCTTTGATGCCGACTTTACATCGGTAGTTCTCGTGCCCGGCCAGACCTACACGGCGATTATCACCAGCGCAAGCGAACGCGGCGGCGTTTGGGGTACGGATGGAAATCCGTATGCAGGAGGTGAGATGATCGTTTGGGGATCGCTCGATCCCGAACTCGACGCGGCGTTTCGCGTCCAGCCCCAGGCTATTCCAGCTCCAGGCGCTATCGTGCTGGGCAGTATGGGCATAGGTCTTGTCAATTGGCTGCGAAGACGCAGAGCACTATAACTATAAGTATTGTCATAATTTACATATGAAAAGAACTGGGAATCGAACATTTCCAGTTTAATAGAATCCTCGATTTCCGTTTTCAGCTTCGCGGAAAGCGGGGATTCTTTGTTTTCGGGTCGGGCGAGATCACGACTGTCGCCGATCCGCCACACACACCTCTTCCAGCCCCGCCAAGATTATAGGACCTCAGCTACCCAACCCATATCGAGCTGAGCCAAGCCAAAGAGAACCTGAGAACCAGAGAAAATCCTATGTGAATATGGAAATATAGGGAATATGTAGAATTTCAGAAATTAATTCTTGACAAAGCCCTAAGACCTATGTTAACATTTAACTTATAGAGTCAGGAGGATGTGTATCCCTGTGACTTTATACCGTATTACGAATCCACGGTTCCTGGGCAAAGACCTGATGCGTTATCAGGTTTGGAACAAAGCTGGTGTAAGGTAATGCGACAGGAAGTAGAGGAGTGATGTGAGGCGATCAATTGCCTGGATCCGTTAGCCAGGCATAGCGGTTGTTTTTTATCCGCATTTCTATTTTCCACTGAATTTGTGGTTCGCTCAATCTTACTCGTGCACAACTCGAAGGGTCGATGCGCAAGACCTTTCATAATGGAGATTCGTATAGCTACTAATAAGGATTCACACGATAAAGAAACTAATAATGATTTGTGCAATAGCACCGCTATTGCTTGCAATCACGCCTGGAGATGCAACTGCTTCAGTTATAATTGACCCGGCTGCGGGATGGACCGGGTACTTTGCCTGGAACGACGGTCTTGGCCAGATTGATGATATCTCTTTGGTTGAAACTTTTTTTGACTGGACAGAGACGGACTGGTCGATCACCCTGCCACAGCCTGGGTATATGACGTTAGTTACAGCTTATGACGGGTATATGGTCGGCGATGAGTTTGCCCTGTACCTGGATGGTTCGTTAACACCCTGGACAAGCGAATATAACGATACCAGCGGTTACTATCACGGCGAGTATGACAACCTGTTTCTGTCAGCGGGAACGCATTCCATTACGCTGCATGTAACGGCACTCGCCCTCCAGTCTACTGGAGTCCCCTATCTTGATGGCGCCGGGATGGTGGAATTTTCGCCGGTGAGCACAGTACCCGCCCCGGGCGCGATTCTGCTGGGCAGCATCGGCGTTGGTATCGTCGGCTGGCTGCGAAGGCGTAGAACGCTATAACGATAAGAGTATCGTTGAAATTTGAGTTTTAAAAGAACTCGGTTTAAAGCTGCTGGGTAAGGTACGAAGTTACTTAGCAATGGTTTGCAGCCAGTTACCGGCAAAGATTGCGAACTCGAAGCCGTTGACTACGCCGTCCCGGTTGTAGTCGGCGTCGTTAATCTCGTCTCCGAGCCAGGATTTGGCAAATTGCGAAAGGTCTCCGGTATCCACTGATCCGTTACGGTCAAAATCGCCGTAAAGACCGAAGAGCCAGTGAGGAAAGAAATCTACACCGTCGGCTCCCGCTCCCAACCGCACAATTGTGGGAACATCCAGCACGTTATCCATCGCATAAGAATACGACGGCACAAAGACATCATCATCGCCGTCATCGACACGTCCGGTGCAGTTGTAAAAGAAGTTACCGGACGCTCTTATCTTACCTGGTATCTCACCGGAATCGCGGATATAAATATAGTATGGGTCATTGACGCTGTCGAAGTAGTTGTTTTCGATAAGGCACTCGGCCTGAATTCGTGAGCGAATGCAGTACAGATTGCCCGGACAATTATAATAGTTATTGTAGATGTGCACCCGGCCGTAACGCACCGAGGGTATCCGCTGCCAGCAAAGCGAGCTGAAGAAGTTATGATGGAAGGTAATGTAGAGCCTGCCGAGATCGTCGGAGGCATTGTCGCTGCTGCCGATGAGGCTTACTCGCGACTGGTCGCTATTCGGAGCAGTGAAATAGAACTTGCACCATGAGACTGTAATCCGGTCGGACCTTCTGGTGATATCAAGACAGCCATCCTGGCAGTCGTAGAAAGTGCACTTGGTGATAACAACGTCGTTTATGTCCTCCTTCAAGCTGATGCCGTCACCTTCGCCGTATAGGCCCGGATTGGTGATATTCAACCGCTCGATGATTACGTTGGAAGAGCCTTTTTTGAATCCGAGCTGTCCCGTAATCGTAGCATTTGGATCTATGCCAGCAATTGTCTTGTTCGACCGAATGCTGACCCTACCGCCGACCGCACCAAGGTCGATCGCGTCCGAGACCTGCACAACATAAGGCACATCTACTATCTCGACAAGCTCTTTGAAGTTTTCGGCGTTATTGACGACAACTATGGTCCCTCCTTCTCCACCAGTAGTATTTTCTCCATAGCCATCAGCGGCAAAAACAGCAGTCGTCAAACAGAACAACAATACCAGGCCGGATCCAACGACATACAACAATCTTCTCATCACATATTTTCCAAACAAACATGGTTTTCAATAACACCTACAGTAATTACTATCATACCATAATCCGGCTGATTTGTCACTCTAAAACCGGGATAACTATCTACAGGATACAACGTTATTTGGTAGCATCATGCCGGCAGCAGGAGCAATTTTATGCCCATCAGCAGCAGAAAGACAGCGATGATCTTTCTAAAGTGTTCCTGTGGGATTCTATCGACGATACGCCTGGCAATCGCGGCTCCTAAAAAAGATGCTGGAATAAACAATGGCAGTCCATATAACAGCAACGTGGGCAGTCGGGCTCCATTTTTGAAATACGTAGTCAGGCGTGTCGCATCGATGAACAGGGCGATAGATCCCGCTGTGGCGATATAGACGGCCTTGGGCAAATCAAACGCTGTCAGGAAAAGACCGCGTACGGCACCGCCGATTCCGAAAACGCCGGCAAGAAACCCGGACAGTGCTCCGCCGCAGGCACCGAAGACGAGGTTCGGTCTGACTTTGAAGGAGCTTTTCAAAAACAGATAAATGACGTAGATAATAAGAAACGAGCCCAGGATTCTTGAAAGCACTACAGCAGGGATATCGAAGACCAATGAGGCACCGATATATGTCGCCGCGATTCCCGGAATGCCGAAGCTCAGTATCAGCCGCCACCTTACCCCTTTGCGGAACAGCAGCATTTTCCAGACATTGCCGAAGAAGTGAATGATTCCTACAAAAAAGAGGGTCTGCGGAACGGCATAAAAAAGCAGCATAATCGGCACCATTATTGTTGAAGTTCCAAAGCCGGTCATCGTGCCTATACCGCTGGCGATAATCACTATTACCAAAATTAATGGTATTTCCATACATTCACCTGATTATAAAGTTTATTCAGATTACTATATTGCCGAACAGCTAAAATGTTCACCTTGATTATATCAACAGATATTTCGAATCAGCCAGTTTTAACTTGTAGTAGGGAACATCGAGGATTATCATTATTTGTCTATGGCAGACGAACGTGGAAATTATGAACAGCGAATACAGACGATATGCCTGCTGATTCTGACGGCTCTGGGCATAACTGCGGCGTTATATTTCTTTGCCTCGGTGCTTATTCCGTTTGTGCTGGCCATTTTTCTGACACTCTGCCTTACGCCGGTCATCGATGTTCAGATGAAGCTGCTTCGTATTCCACGCCGGACAGCAATTTTAACAACGGTCGCCATTGGTTGTGCACTTCTAATCTTGGGAGCTTTCCTCGTTACAAAGGCGGCAAATCAAATCCTCGAAAGCAAGGACGACTACGAGAAACAGTTCCGGCAAGTGCTTATTCAAACCCGGGGACTGCTGCCGCCCGAGTGGTACACCGACCCTAACGACTCTTCCCCTGATCCCTCCGAGCCGCTGATTCGCGTTCCTACCAATACAATCAGAAAGGTGCTCACCGATATGGCCAGCAGCATCATGAACGTAATTTCCAACGGTCTTCTTGTCGTTATCTTCATGATTTTCATGGTCGCCGGCAAGGGCACATACAAAGCCACGCCGGGCAGCTTGTGGTGGGAGGTCGAGTCACGCATCAAGCGGTATGTGCTTACGATGATACTGACTTCCGGGATTACAGGCGTTCTCGTGGGATTTGTTTTGGAGGTGCTGAACGTTGAGTTCGGCTGGATGTTCGGCTTTCTGGCGTTTATGTTGAATTTTATTCCGAACATTGGCTCTATTATCGCCACGATATTACCTCTGCCGGTAGCCTTGATCGATCCGGAACTCGGCATGATCTCGAAGATACTGGTCCTGGTAATTCCCGGAGGCATCCAGTTTGGTATCGGCAATCTTCTCCAACCCAAACTTATGGGTGAATCGCTTGATTTGCATCCGGTTGTGGTGCTATTGTCTCTAATTTTCTTCGGGACAATCTGGGGAATCATCGGGATGTTCCTGGCCGTACCGATAACGGCTGTGGTAAAGATATTCCTGCAGAGATTCGGCTACACCAGTGCTATCGCTGATTTGATATCAGGAAAAACAGACATGCTGACCAAAAGTCCCTCTGATAAGTGAACTTATGAAGCACGCCTTATTAATAAATACAATTGCACTGACCGCAATAGTCCCGCCGGATCAATCCGTCGCTCAGATGCTACAGGACAAAGCAGCCGCACACGTTTACGATTTGCGTCTATCATCTTATGTCACCTCTCGCCAGGTCGAACAGCTCGCGACAAATCGGGACGTTCGTTCCAAAGCTACACAGACCATTCGTCGCATGGGCTTGACCAAGCTCTATCTTGAGATTTACCGAGGCGGTCACGTTGTCTCACCTGAGCATCTAACCTTTGTGCGCGACTGGCTAAAAGATATGAATATCGAAATCGTCGGTGGAATAGCGACCGTTCCCGGCGGAGATTTCGGCGTCCGGCAGAAAGGCCCGCTCGGCTGGTTCAACTGGCAGAACAAAAAGACACAGCGAGACCTCGAAAAAGTCATCCGCATGGCCGCGGGTATCTTCGATACATTCATCGTCGACGATTTCCTTTGCACGGGTGACGTCAGCGACGAATCCAAAGCGGCAAAAGGCGAACGTTCCTGGGGCCGGTACCGACGGGAGCTGCTTACCGAACTGGCACAATCCGTTTTCATCGGGCCGGCGAAAGAAGTCAATCCCGATATCACCATGATTGTCAAATATCCCCAGTGGTATGACCGATTTCATCTGTTCGGCTACGATACGAAAACGCTGCCGGAGCTGTTCGATATGGTCTGGGTCGGCACCGAAATCCGCGGCAGAAATACCCAGCGGTTCGGATTCGTCCAACCTTACGAAGGATTCGTAAACTATCGCTGGCTCGCAGGCATTGCCGGCGATAAAATCGGTGGAGCATGGTTCGACCACGGCGATTGCGCAGAGCACGACTTCATAGACCAGGCTTATACGAGTGTTCTCGCTGGCGCGGCCGAATTGACCTTCTTCAACTTCAGCAACATAATGGCAGGTCACCCTGACCACGACAAAGTCATTGCCCAATTCGACCGGCTTGCAGACCTGGCGGCATTTGTCCGCGAGCATCCCGTTACCGGCGTGCCCGCCTACAAGCCGCCGAACAGCAATCCGGCTGGCGATATGTACATAATGGATTTCCTCGGCATGCTGGGCATTCCCATAATTCCTGTACACAAGTTTCCAACTGACGCCCCGGTAATCTTTCTGCCTGCCCAGGCCGCCGCGGATCCGGACCTGCTGGAGCATATTAACAAAGCCCGAACAAAAGGCACTGATCTTATCTTAACAACAAATCTGCTAATCGCACTCCCGCACGGCAACGAACTCGCCAGCATGGCCGGAGTCGAGCCAGATACACAATCAAAGCCGATACGTGCCAGACTAATTCAGGAATCCGAGAAATCAGATGTCACTATCGACCTGGAATCGCCGATAGAGGGCAAAACCGAACCTGGCAACATCGTATGCACATCCGGCGGCAAACAGCTCGCCCTTCTTACCGTAAGCAAAACGTCGCAAGGCCGTATCGCCCTACTCAATACCCATACCTACAGCCAGGCCGACTTCGACGCCGTAGGCGAAGTGCTGCTCTGCCCCAGACCGCTGGGCCTGCTGGGAATTAATGGCCCGGCACTGCCGGCCCTGCGAAAGGCGTTTGACGTTACTACTTTCTTCGGGCCTGCATGTGTTACATATCATCCATTCGATTCGGCCGGCTCCGGCAACTGTGTTATCCAGAACTTTAACGATGAAACGGTTAATGTCGCTATCTCGATTGATATCGAAAAGAACAAACCAAATAAATTCATTGAGGCTTTTTCAGGAAAGTCTCTCAGTTTTAGCTCGGCAAAGTCAGACGACCGAATCGTTTTAAGTATGTCCGTCCCGGCAAGAGATCGTCTCTGGATTCGAAGCGTTGACTAAAACTGTTTGTGAAAAATTTCAAGTGAGGAACTTATGAAGAACCGAGCGATAATTCCGATTTTGTTGTCCATGGCTTTTTACTGCCTTTATTGTGTTTCAGCAATATACGCTGCAGAACAAACCGTTCTTTGTAAAGTAGAACTCGAGGAAGTTGTAACAAGATATACTCCGGCTAATAACGGTGCCGGGCCGATGTGGTGCTACGGCTCGACGGTTATCGCAAGGCAAGGCGGCGATGTTTACCTTTCTGTCATCGAGACCGGCGAAGATGTTCCGCTGCTCTGTAATACGCGCTGGCAATTGTGGCATCGTTCAGAGGACGGCTGGAAGCTCGCGCAAAACGAGAAGGAATATCGACAGCGCGAGCCCTGCCCGATTGGCCTGTTTCAAGGTGGGCCTGTTTTTCTGTCGGTCAATCCTTCCACAGAGCCTGCAGGCACGAAATACGGGCCTTGCAAGCCGCTCGTGCTTGAGTTCGATCCGGCTGATCCTGCTGCAGTGCCTGCGAAAATACATCAGCCTGCATGGGCTGACGGCACATATTTCACCGACCATTCTTACAGGGGTTTTGCCGCGGATGGAACTAACGGCGAGCTTTTACTTTTGAATATTAACGCCAGGACCAGCGAACAATTCGTTTCATACCGCAACAGCAACGGCCAATGGCATCAAAAAGGAACTATCACGTTCCCCATCAGATCCTGCTATCCCCAGGTCGCTCTGCATAATGGCTCGGCCCACGTGATGGCGATTGGTGATATTGTCGAACCGGTTGCCGAATGGAGGAAATTAAAATACGAAAAACTAAAACGCGACTGGGACTACGTCTTCCGGCGGCTGTTTTACACGTACACCGACAATATCCGCTCTACCGGCTTTTGCGCTCCGATTGAAATCGATACCGTCGAAAAGACGGCCGGGCACATTCGCAATCTCGATATGTATATTGACGACACCGGCGCCGCCCACCTGCTCTATACAAAACAGCCGCACCAATACGAATTCATCCGCGATAAGTATTTCCCGGGCGAGACGATGTACGTCTATCTGGAATATGTAATAGTCAAAGACGGCAGAATCCTCTCACGAAAGACTCTGGCTGAAAGGCCGGCCGGCACGAACGACTTCGAGCCTTCCTTCGGCCGCTTTCATATCGGCGACAAGGGAGAGCTTTATGTAATCGCTGCCGGCTCGAGCGTCGAAAATGGACAACGCACATCCGGCAACTTTCTCGGACGAATTACAGGCGGCCAAGACAAACCGAAATTCGAGCGTATCGACCTGAAGCATCCGTTCGGCAGCTTTTTTACCAACACCCCACGCGGCGGCTCAAAACAGTCCGACATCATCGACATCTTCGGTATTGCCGATGACGGCCCAAATCTTCGCTACGCTCGAATCCGGATTAAATCAAGTAAAATTTAATCCAAACCTTTAAACAAATAAACCGCTCCGGCGTTCCTTGCAACTGTACTATCCATGTAAGCGCCGATGAGGATATCTTTACCTAAGGACGCAACAGAAACGCCAAATCTATCTACTCCAATCGGAGGCAAAGGCTTCAGAAAAGTATGTAGCAGCTTTCCAGTTGTACCATCATATAAGTAGGCAACTCCAGCATTTTTAACACCTGCCTCATCATTATCGTCAACAGAAGCACCAATTAGTACGTTGTTACCAACAAAAGCAACACAACGTCCAAATACATCACCAAAATCTATCTCCTCAGAAGGTCTCGGATTTTCAAAGGTGTGAAGCAATTTGCCTGTTGCAATGTCAAATGAATATACAGCTCCAGCTGGTTTTCCGTCAACGTTAGCCCTTCCTGCAGCAATCAGGACTCTGCTGTTCGCTCCAGCAATAAAATTCCCGAAGATCTCATTAACGTCCGGTGTTGGATTTAGAAACGTGTGTTGAAGTTGCCCGGTCTTACTGTCATACATATAAACAGCTCCTGCATTCTTAGCACCTGTATCGTCCTCCGGAGCCCCAACAAAGATATTGTCCCCGACAGCCGTTACACAGCCAATGTTAAAGCCAAGAAAAGTAGCTTTTTTAGGCTTCTGAAAAGCATGCAGTAATTTTCCCGTGGATCCATCAAACAGATAAGCTGCGCCGGCACCTTCTACGTTTATTTCATCGCAATAAGCTTCAATAAGAACATCCTTATCATTCACTGCCGCAACACACCGTCCGAAGTAACTGCAATTGTCCGGCTTTGGATTAATAAACTTATGTAATAACTCCCCTGTAGTACCATCGAACAGATAGGCTGCTCCTTTATCATCGCCATCAGTGTAATCAAATGGAGCTCCAATAAGAACATTTTTTCCGACGGTTGCAACAGACCAACCAAAAAAATCCCTTTCAGCAGATGAGGGACTATTAAAAGTCTGTAAAAGTTTCCCGGTTTCACCATCGAACATATAAGCAGCTCTGGCACTGTACGCTCCAACAAGCAAGTTCTTCTGGAACGTAGAAATGGAATAACCAAACCTCTCTTGGCCACCCGGATTTGGCTTCTGGAAGGTTCGCAAGAGGTCACCAAAGCGTGGTGTGCCCACCTCCTCGTCACTGGTTTTTTGGGCGATAGAAATACCTTCTCCAGCACTCGTTTCTGCTCTCGTAGTCAATACAAGAGCAGTCGGAACAGTCAACAAAGCTAAGAACAACACAACCGTTGCCGCCAATAAACTTGGACGTCTGTAGAATCTTTTTCCTGGTCTTAACATGTTTCTTATCCTTTCCTCGATATTTTTTACTGGACCGGCTACAGCCAACGATGGGACTGGACGGATTGATTTGTTTCTGGCAGCCAATGTCTCCACAATTGCAGTGCTGTAATCCTTGGGTAGTGTGTTCAAACGGGCAATAGCCATTTCATCGCAGCACTTTTCGCGCTCTGCCCTTATCTTTTTATTTGCCCACCAGACAAAAGGATGAAACCAGAATATAGCCTGGGCGATGACCTGTAGGAAATTAACAGCGGCGTCGAAACGTACGATATGACTTATCTCGTGTCCCAGTATGTTTTTTTGATGCTCCGGTTTATTGATATTCAGAAAATCAACCGGCAGATAAATACTCCCACGCAGCAGCCCCCATACAAAAGGCTGGCTGAAACCATCCACGAGCCAGACACTCGGGAGGCTCTTGAAGCCATAGCCTGAAAATAAATTTCCAATATCATTTCTCAATCCGGACGGAAGCAGTTTCCGCCGTCTCCACAGCCAGTAATGTGCACGCAAGGCCTTGAGTAAATTGAAAAATATAAGTGCAGCGGCTCCCAAAAACCAAAGTAATCCAAGGTGCTTACGAAACGGGATTTTTGATAGTCCTCCTTCGGCCGCTTGCAATGGTAGCATTTCAAATGAAACAGAAGGTAATGCAGGAGCTTCAGTTACAGTTTTGTCAGCCACTTCAGAATCCACAGGCAATATTTCAGCCGGTAGGGATGTTGACACCGTCTCCGGCATATTTTCTTCCGGCAGAATCGCCAAGGGTATGCTGTACAATGGCGGCATGAGACACTTAGCCAGAACAATCAGCCAAAGAAGGTAGCGAACGTGTGCGCTTTTATTCCTCAGCATGATATTTACCGATGCGACTACTAATACCAGAAGAGCGATCTGCCAGCTTTGTGTAAGCAAATAGTCAGTAATCCGATTCAAAACAGTCCCCATTGTTAAAACCTCCATAAAAACTGTTTATTTCTTCTCTATCAACCTCCTGAGCTTCTTGATGTCTTCGGCGTCGATTCTGCCGTCCTCGGCAAGAAACTGCATCAACGGTCTCGGATCTCCACCGAAGAGCCTGTCCAGAAAATCAACTACCGTCCTCTTGACGACATCGTCACGTTTGACAGCAGGAAAAAAGACGTGGGCTTTACCTTTGATTTTGTGTTTTAAATATCCTTTGGATTCGAGTCGGCGCAAAAGCGTCTGAACAGTTTTGTAAGAAATGTTTCTTTTCGGCGGCAGTAAATCACAAATCTGCTGTACCGTAGCTCCATCAACTTGCCATACTAATCTCAGAACTTCTGTTTCAGCCGGGCTCATCGCTTGTAACTTCCGTTTTGTCATAACAAATCTCCTCTTACATTCGTAAGAATATAATATCTTACATATGTAAGACCTGTCAACAAGAAAAACAAAAAAATAAAAATTTTTTTCCTCTTCCCCTAAGTAATCCTTAAAAACAGCCTTATCAAGCTGAAATCGCCTCTTTTAGCAAAAACGCTAAATAGAAAGATTGTATGGGTATTTCATCTTAGTAATCTTAACTGACGGCTTGCTTTAATATTTAGGATCTTGTAGCATTACGAATGATAAACATCCAAAATCAAGCATACGGTTTTATATGAATAGACACGTTAAAAAATATCTTGTTCCTTTTTTATCTTCGTTTCTACCTTTACTTCTACTTGCCTTTGGACCTGTTTTATATCTGACAGGATGCAGCAAAAAAGAAGCTGCGAGTGAAAAACAGCGTTTGACAATCGCCGTTATTCCGAAAGGGACGATTCACGAATTCTGGAAATCTGTTCATGCCGGTGCGAATATGGCCGGGCAGGAGCTGGGTGTCGATATACTATGGAAAGGCCCGCTCAAGGAGGACGACCGAGAAGCTCAGATTTCCGTTGTGGAAAATATCATCACTCGCCAAGTGGATGGAATAGTGCTGGCGCCACTCGACGATGCTGCACTACGTAGATCGGTCGACGAGGCGATGCGAACCGGGATACCTGTGGTTATTTTCGATTCGGGCCTGAAGGGAGACAATTACGTCAGCTACGTAGCAACGGACAACTTCAAGGCCGGACAGCTTGCCGGGCAATACATGGCCAAACTGCTCGACGGCAAAGGCAACGTCGCAGTGATGAGATATGCGGAAGGTTCCGACAGCACAACCAAACGTGAGGACGGTTTTCTCGATGCAATCGCGGCCTTCGAGGGTATCGAAATCGTCACTTCCAACCAGTATGCCGGAGTAACCACGGAAAGCGCATTACAGGCGGCGGAGAACTTGCTCTCTCGATTCGGAGCAGCCGAGGGAAGCTTGCGGATAGACGGCATTTTTTGCGCAACCGAGCCGACTGCTCTTGGGATTCTTCGTGCGTTGCAGAATGCAGGTTACGCCGGCAAGGTCAAATTCGTCGGCTTTGACAGTTCCGAAAAAATGATTACCGCCCTGCGTGATGGCGAGTTGAGTGGCTTCGTCATACAAAATCCCATGAGAATCGGCTATCTCGGCGTGAAAACTCTGGTTGGTCACATTCAGGGCGAACACGTGCACCGGCGAACAGATACGGGCTCTACACTTGTCACAACAGAAAACATCGACCAACCAGAAATCCGCGACCTACTCAATCCGGATCTAAGCAAATATTAAAAGTATTGTCTCAAGGAAGCTATTCTGTCGTGGTGGAGCTTTGCTCGATAGAAATCGCTTTTACTTCTTCTGCGCTGAGGGCGTAATTGTAGATACGTACCTCGTCGATCGAGCCTTTGAAGTTGCGGTCCGGCTTCTCGGCGTTTGCCCCGATGAAAAGATTGTAGTTGTTGACTTCAATTGAACCGTCCGCATCAGACCCTACATCGTGTTCGCCATCCACGTACAGACAGATCATGGAGCCGTCATACGTGCCGGCTATGTGATGCCACCGGCCGTCGTTGACGTTGACAGTCCCGAACAGACTGCCCACAAGTGCATTGGGCACAAACGCGCCGGTACACGCGAATTCTATTGAGCCTTGAGTCCCGTTTCTTTGCAGCCTCCAGGAACCGTCGCCCTTTGTAATGATGGCCTGCCACTCGCAGTCGAAAATATCGACCTTAATCCATGCCGCCACTGTAATTTGATTGGTGATATCCAGGCTCGAATCATTACCCAGGTCCACGAAGTCACTGTCGCCACTAAACTGCAGGGCATAATCCGCCGGGCCTTCGACCCAGGTTGGATTTCCAACGATTGTACCGTGCAGATTATTACCGCTCGAATCGGTTGCCGTACCGCCAGTGCCTTCATCGAGTTTCCAGAAGCCGACAAGCCCGCCGGGACTAAAACTCCAAACGTCTCCGGTCACAACGGAACCATCCGGCTGAACTTCATCGACGCGCCAGTAGTATGTAACTGCCCGTTCAAGGGCCGGCGCAATGATGGATGTTGAATCACTAACTTCGGCAAGCAATTCCAACGCATCAGGATTAGTTCCGAGATACACTTTATGCCCGGTCGCATCTGCTCCCGGCATCCAGCTCAGTTCAAGGCCCTCGAGTTGCGTACCTATCAATCCGTCGATCGGTTGCGGCTTGATAGCTTTCGATTGGGGATTGAGGGGCGCAGCTTCAAGTTGGGCCAGCTCGTCCGAAGTAACATCTCTGGTGCTTAAATCGCCAAAGACCACTCTGTACATGTCATCGCCGATCTTCCATCGCAGCAGCACGGCGTGAGGAAATTCCGCTGTGACCTTGTCGCCGTAGTAAGCCGGGTTTTTACTCTCATTTTCAAGCGCAGCATACATCTGCCCGACTCGTTCAAGTTTCATGAGTTTGTCTAAAATCTCTTTTGGCAAGCCTCCGGAAGATAGCTCAGGAGTCAATTTCTGACGTAGATGACCGGTAATTTCACGCGCTACCGTCATCGTCGAAAGACTGCTGGGATACCTGCCATCGGCATATTCGGCAAAGAATTCCAGGACCTCTACTATATCTTCTCCCTCGTTCGTAACATCCCAGGTTGCCTGCCCGAGAAGCTTATAATCTTCGGGAATGACAGGCTCAAGCTCAGCCGGGGCCATTTCAACATTCCATTGAAAGTCGTCCATTACCAGATCCATTGAAATCTCATCGTTTTTGGCAGAGCCTTTTGCGGTCAGGCAGACTGGCAGTTTTGTATCTACGTCAACCCAAAGCCTGACCACAATACTGTCGAACATGCCGCTACTAAGAGCGGACCCGAGCTTCGTGCCCAGCACAGGATCTGTCGCTTCAATTCCCCAGACTTTAATTCCATTAATCGTATCGTGACCCAGATCGACGTGTTCGCAGTCGGCCATTGCATTCAGTAACGTCACGGGGTCTCCGTTTTTCGAATCCATTTCTTCCATTAGCTCGTCAGTGAGGATCATTTCAATATATTCTTTGTCGGCAGGCATTAAAGCGTAGAGTACGCGTTTTTCAAACAGAATATATGTATCCCTTTCGATAGTTCTCTGGGGTAGTTGTATCTGCGATTTGATACGGACACCTGTATCGTACGAAAGCTTTACTTCCGAAGTAATATGAGCCACCTGTTCGGATGGAACGCCGGGCAGTCCTTTCATATCGGCTTTTGTTCTATGAAAAACTGTTTTGATATCCTTGAGCTTATCGAGCACTTCTGCAAGAGCTACACCGCCGCTGATAGGCAGGATGTTCAGGCCGATCAACACAGCAACGATTATCGCCGCAGCAACGGCAAATCTAACCATTGGCTTACTCATAATGATTCTCCGGATCGGAACAGTATGAACTGTCGGTTGGAGCCGATGTTTTGGAAAAACGCTCAGGAGCTGCATTTTCAATTCATCACGATGCTTGGAGTCCGGAGCATCAAAAGGAATATCCTTTATAAATTCTTCTATATATTTTTCGTTATCATTCATAATTCGGCCCCTCTGCTTTTCATAGCGGCTTCTAACTTTTTCCGCAGTTTCACAGTGGCACGCTGGAGCCAACTGCGAACTGTAGAGGGTTTTTTTCCCAGACAAGCGGCTATTTCGGTTAACTTCATATTCTCGAAAAAACGCAATGTGATAACAGTCTGGTACTTTGGCTTCAAGCTTAACAGTGCTTGTTTTAAGAGAGCTTTCTTCTCAAGAAGTTCTTCATCGCAGTCGATTACAAAAACGGATCTCGCCCATGTATTGATGACAGCTTTTTCAACCACATCCGCTCTACGTTTGACACCACGCAGATGATCGTTTACGGCATTAGTTGCGATACGAAAGAGCCAGCTTCGAAAATCAGTCGCCCTGCCGTCAAAAGAATCCAGGTTATGCATCACTTTAAAGAATACTGTCGATGTAACGTCTTCGGCACCATGGCGATCAAACAACCGGCGAACACAATAATAGAACACATCCTTATAATGCAGCAGATAAAGCTCTGCAAAAGCGTCAGGGTCACTGCATGCCCTTTGGATTAGACTCGTATGTTCACTTTCGTTCAAGCTCAAGCTCATATGCCTCGGTATTCGCTTTTTGTTAATTTCAACTGTCATCGCCATTATAAACGTATAAAGAGCATAAAACGTCGCAAAAAAATCACGAAATAGGACCAAAAAATAATCCCAAGCTATGTTGGCTGAACAACCGTCATGTTAAAACATTCAAAGGTGTTGTACAAATCGCGCAAATTTGGTAAAGGAAACCTGAAATAAGAAATAATTGTTATGCCGGATGTATAATCCAGCAAGGAACATAGCCGGCTTTAATTTTCGATTTATCAATTAAATGAATCTATTCGGAGTTATGAAATGAAGAAACTTGTCGATTATTTCATCAAAGGCCTTTTGGTTTTCGTCCCTATAGCCCTGACCGTTTTTTTACTGGTATGGGCGTTCACAAGTCTGGATGCGGGCTTTCGTGCACTATTTAATATCGATGCTCATGGTATGGGATTGCTGCTGACAGTTGTATTAATCGTTGTGATTGGCTTTATCGCGTCGAACTTCCTGGGCAAGAGATTATTTGCTCTGATTGAAAAGGTTTTTACGGGACTGCCATTAATAAAGCTACTCTATTCTGCTGTGAAAGATATGATCGAGGCATTTGCTGGCGAGAAAAAAAGTTTCGATAAGCCGGTTATTGCCACAATCGCACCAGGGGGAGCGGCAAAAGTTGTTGGATTTGTGACCCAAGAGAGCCTGGAGAACCTTGGGCTTTCAGACCATGTTGCTGTATATGTGCCTCAATCATATAACTTTGCCGGCAACGTTTTGCTTTTTCCCAAAGAGGCCGTCAAGCCATTGAGCATCGAAAGCTCGCAGGCAATGGCTTTTATAGTATCAGGTGGAGTTTCCAAAGGTTCTTCATGAAAAGTGTTAATCTGATATTCCAGCTTCGCAAGAGGTCTCGAGCATGAAAAAAAAGAAGAATCCGAGTAACAAACCTTTCAAGGATTTCTGGAGATTGATCAGTCCCCAGGATTTTCTTAGCAGGACCGGCACGTTGATGATGCGAAAAAGCCCCAAAGCAACGATTTGGACGGCAGGCATTACTTCCTCGGGCTATTTGTCGAGCTACCTTGGGCTTCCCGGCTTTACCGGATTGCAGGCAATCGCCGCACCGTTCATCGTGGGCGGAGGAATGCTCGGTATCGGGGCCGGAATAAAATATATCCCCAGGACGATTTCCAGGAAATTAACGACAATTGCAGTAGCGAACGATCTGAATCTGATGGAAGATTACAGAAAGTCGCAGGTAATCGAACATCTTAACGCACTCTGGGACAAGGTATTCTGGTACGAATCCGATATCAGGTACACTCCCGAGCAAAGGCAGGCGGAACGTGATCGGATCATCGCAGATAAGAATTATCTCAGGCAAGAGATTGCCGGATGGGACAAAGATTTGCTTGGTCGCCTGGGAGCAAAAAGCGATAAAGATATAAACGATATTGTAATGGCAATGATGACTGAAAAACCACTCTCCGACAAAATCGAAATGTCGCGAGAAGGATATATCATCTCATCGATTTATGCTTTAAGACACTCTCTGCCACAGTCGAGTCAGACAAAACAAATCGGCTTCTGTTTGAATCTGTATGAAGATTTATGTGACGGCGGCTATTTCGACCAGAGCGATGTTAAGCTCTTCGAGCAGTACGCGGGGAATATCGCCTTGACGAATATCAAGAACGAGGTGGGCTTTGGTAAAATCGATGCTGCCAGGCAGATAACTAGGAAGATTTCTTGGCTGTTCTGGTTTAATCTTATAACAAGGAAGATTGCGACCGGCGTGGGAAAGGCTGTCAGAGACCTGAACGAGTATTACCAGACAAATATGTTCAACGCCCAGGTGCTGCTCTGGCCGGGTGAGGAAAATGCTAAATGGATGGATGATTCCCCGGGAGCAAAAGAAAAAGTTCTGGAATTAAGAAAATCAATCATCAGAGGAGCTTTAGGTGATAATTATGAGAATGCCGAGATTATGCTGGACAGAATGTTGCTGCCCTGCTTCGAGTTTGCAACCGATCTGAGACTCAGATACGATCCGGAGTATTGCGATGGCAGCCTGGATTATGTTAACGAAGATCGAGGGATTATCATTAAGAATAATATAATCAATGATCTTCAAGCATACGGTTATCGCCAGAAGGATATCAATCAAATGCAGGAGTTTACTACAAAGGCAGAAAAGAACATGTCAGCATTCATGGAATATTTGGACACAAAGGGGCATAAAAGGTTGTTTGATGACAAGCTTGCATTGAGGGCTGTTAAAATCATCTTTCACACAAATAAAAACGGGATAAGGAAGATATTTCAAGATAACCGTCATACTGCACACAAGTCAAATATCGACCATGAAATAAATAATGCCGTCGCCCAGAAAGAAATCTACTCCTGTAGGCTGACTGGTCTGAGATTACATCACCAATTGACAATGTTACAAATAACCGGATACAAAAATCTGGCAAAGGAACTGGCATATCCAGTAATAACAACAATTCCCGATTGAGTACATTTCAAGTACCTGAAACATAACCTTAGATCAGCATTAACACCGGATAGTATTTGTCTGTTTATAAAAAAGGCCGTAAGCATTGTGCTTATGGCCCATTGATACGTAATATGAATATATTTTGTTAAACGATTATTATTTCTCCCAAAGCAAATAAAGGCGGAGGCCTGATTTGGTTTGGAGAAGGGGGCTTGTTTTGCAGACTCTCTTGCATTATCAGATGATGGACTAATACACCTAATTTAGCGATATACGCCCAACTACCCAATACGGCAAGCATTAACCACATAACTTCAATTATATAAGTATGTATTTTCATAATATAGCCTTTAAGTAATGACCCTGTATCGGCTGGAGCCCGAATTTTTCCTTAATGATTTCACACGAATCCCTTTTTTAGACCATAATCAACCACAAGCAGATACTTCTGGGCATGCAGCAAAGAGATATTTTCAACTTATCCCGCAAAGATGAATACACCTATGTCATTATCAAAAAAGAACTTACAGCCAAAATTGTGTTTTCATCAACCGATTTGAAATATTCAATTCCCTATGAGTACTAAGTATTTCAGCATTGAAATGTACATTTTTTAGAGACGTGTTCGGTATTTTCCGCGTTAGCGACAGCCGCTCTGATACGAATGATACACTTGTGAATTCATCAGCGTGTTGACTGGCACGAAACTATTTTGTTCTTTCCAGCAAGGCAGCAGCAAATTGGCGTAGAGTGTCGGCTTTTGATCCGAACGGCTTTAATATTGTTATAGCTTCCGATGTTAGCTTCTGCTGTAATTCTTTGGCTTTCTCCAAGCCGACTACTGCAGGATAGGTGCACTTGGCTGCTTTAAGGTCCTTACCGGCTGTCTTACCCAACTGTTCACTCGATGCGGTCTCATCGAGAATATCGTCGGCAATCTGAAACGCCAGGCCAATGCGCAAACCATATTCACACAGACATTCGAACTGCTTTTGCGTTGCCCCGCCACAGATAGCTCCCATAGCAGCGGCACATCGGAACATCTTGGCTGTCTTATTTATATGTATATATTCCAGCAACTCTTCGGTTCCTTTGCCCATCCTGCTCTCAAATCTGCTATTTGTCCACCAACCACCCCAGCATCCTGATCCATTTGGTAATTCAGCTTCACTGCAACGTTCGGCTTGTCAATTTCTTTTACAAGAATCTTATAACCCTACCATCGAAAGGATGTTCTCGTAACTAAGGTTCTCTTGACTGTAGCTATTAAATATCCTCACCAAAATGTCACATATTTTATTGTTTTCTTGTGAAATTGACACTGCACGATCGCCTCCCAAAACCCATATGCCGTAGCGATTGTCTCCAACAATAAGGGGGCCTGATATGGGTACATCGATAGCTGAGATTCTGAACCGACGACCGCTTTCTGCTTCTATGTTCTTAAGCCTTTTCACGTTTTTCTTAACAATTTCAACATATTTTTTGTTCTCCGCTAATCGTTCGTCCAGAATCTCTTGCTTTGTGGCATCAGGGGAGAACAGATAAAGAAACTCCTTGTCGGGAAGTTTGTAATTGTTATGAATCCATGCCTCCAGTACATCTGCAAACTCTTTTTCGTAAGCATATTTCTTTGAATCATTCATATAATCGCGAGGACCGAGAATGATTGAAGGAGTTCGTTGATAGAGGTATAAACGTCTCTGGGCGTATCGGGTAATAGACGTTCCTAACTCGTACATCTCATCTCGTGCCATCGTATAGATAGGCTCTTTATAAAACTTGGCGATTTCTGTAACTACACTTTCTTTAATTGCAGTTCTGAGCTCATTGACTTTTCTATAATCCTTGTAGGTTACACGTTTTGTCAGAAGTTTTTGGGAATCAGAAGAAAGCTTTGTCAAAAAACTCTTAAGTTTTTGCTTGCGTTGCTCATTGCCTATTAGGGACTTAACAAGTATAAGGATTGGCTTATTTAACCTGATTGCTTCAGCATATTCTTCTTGAACAGATTTTCTGAATGATTTCCAAAGCAACATTAAAAATATGTCGCAGTTTCTAACCTCTTCTCGATAGCTTTCACACGGAGACTCACTTAGAGCGGGAAAGACCTCAAATAGAATCGGATTTACATTAATATCTTTGAGCGCTTCCTGTGCAATCTCACGGTCATATTCAAGCTCAGTCATATCTGAGCTTATAAATACATTTATTTCTCTAACTGGTGACATGGATAATAATACATTTAAGTTAAAATTCCCTGTCTAGCATATAGTGCGCCCAGAGTAAAAGAAGTCGCTTATAACGGGAGTCCAAAATGTTATCCAGATATGGGATGGCTTCTGAAATATAATTGGCTGCGAATTCCTTAGTTCTGGCGATCCCGTTGAGTTCGCTGAAAAGCTTAGTGACGGTTTGAACTTGGTCTTCTGTAGCCGAGCGGTTTCCCAAAGTGGCAAGTATCGTCTCCCTTTGTGACTCGTTGGCGTTTCGGAGAGCCTCATACACGATTACCGTCTTCTTGCCTTCTCTTATGTCCGAGCCAATAGGCTTTCCAAGTGAAGCTTCATCACCCAAGATGCCCAAGATGTCGTCCTGAAGCTGAAAAGCTGTGCCACACTTACTTGCAAAATGGGTGATAGCTTGAACTTCTTCATCCTCGAAATTGGAGGTATTTTTTCCTATGAGTGCTCCGGCCATTCCTGCAAATTCATACAAAGCCCCTGTCTTGAGCCATAACATTTCTATTATTTTATCTTCGTTGACATCTTTTATCTCAGAAAGATCATGCATTCCATAACGGATATCAAGAACCTCGCCAAAAATCAGGTTCCCAAGAACATATGACTGCAAATGTTTGATCAGTTTCAAAACTAACGTAGAATCAATTTTGGACTCTAATGCACAATCTACGAAAAACGTTATGGCCCAGCCATGTTGCGTGTCCCCCGTGAGAACCGCAATGTCCCGCCCATACTCATTGGCAAGATCAACCGGGAATTTCTGTCTCTTTCGCGAAACAGTACTCATAGCTTCATGTACAGTTGGTCCACCGCGGCGTAGTGAATCGTTATCAATGAGATCATCATGTACCAACGTCCATGTGTGAAAGAGTTCAATACCAACAGATGCAGGGAGAGCAAGTTTCTCTCGATCTGGTCCTCCGAGTGCTCCCGCCGCCATGAGGAGAACAGATGGTCTTAGGCGCTTGGCCGGTCTGTTAATGTAACTAAAGACACTCTCCGATATATCTTCAGGATTGAAATAATCTTTCACTTGGTTAGATTTCAACAGAGAAAGTATTCGTTTTTCAGCGTTGTATAGATATTGAAACAAAATATCGTATTGCATCGATATATTCCTAATGCTCAAATTCAATATTAAACAGGTAGTCTATTCTTTTACGATAATGACAAAAAAACGCCTGTCGTTTTTATCAGAGCGAATGTTTAAGGTCAAGTCTAAAAAAGTCAGATTTTGGCTGAAAGAGTAAACTATCTGGGATAGAGGTCAAAAAGACGTGAATTCATTTATTTTTACTAACTTTTATATAACCCTATGTTTCAGGATGTACTCAAGCGTTTCCTTCGATTGATTTGGTATCTCCCAGTGGGTTGAATGCTGTTTTAGTGCTTCATTTACAAGTTCCGCCTTGTTGCGTAAAAGGGCGTTGAGATCTATTGTTGAACTGCGATTTTCGATTTCCGAGCGCCTCCTGACTGTTCACTATTGACAACTGAGCATTGATTATCGATTATTAAAAAATAGTAAACAGTAAATTGTAAATAGTAAATAGCAAAATGATTCTTATACTTGGTGTTACCGCTTCCGGCAAAGGCCGGCTGGCCTTCGATTTAGCCGAACATCTCGACGCTGAAATCATCAGCATCGACTCGATGAAGGTCTATCGTCGAATGGATATAGGCACTGCTAAACCGCCCAAAGATGCCCGGCAACGCATAAAATATCATCTAATCGATGTCGTGGAGCCGAGCGACTCTTTCAGCGTCGGTGCCTTTCTCAATGCCGCTTCGGATGCTACTGAACAAATAAAGAGCCACAATAAGGAAATCGTCGCGGTCGGTGGAACCGCCCTGTACATTAAGTCTCTGCTTTACGGCCTTTTCGATGGAGCAGGAACCAATGAGCAGATTCGCGCTGAATTGCGAGAACGGGCCGAGGCGGAAGGCCTGGCGGAACTGTATCGCGAGTTAACGAAAATCGATCCTGTCGCCGCCGAGCGTATCAATCCCAACGATGCCAAACGAATCATTAGGGCCCTGGAAGTTTACCAACTTACGGGCAAACCAATATCGAGTTTCCAGAAACAATGGGAGCAGCATCAAACGAAACACGACTGGACAATAATCGGACTGAGGAGAGAAAAAGCCGATGCAAGCAGCCGAATAAACAAAAGAGTGAAAAAGATGATTAGCGCCGGCCTTGTCGATGAGGTCAAATCCCTGCTGGACGAGGAAAAACCACTGAGCAAACAGGCCCGCTGTGCCATCGGCTACGCAGAGATAATAGAACATCTTAGCGGACAGATGAGCCTGCAAGATGCCATTGAGTCGATAAAGATAAACAGCCGCCGATTGGCCAAAGGCCAGCGAACATGGTTCAAAACCTTCCAAAACATTCACTGGCTCGATATCGCCGAAGAAGAAACGCCGGAGCAAATCCTCGACGGAACTAAGAGACTTCTGGGCGAAATTGTCGCTTAGACGGCCTGCAATTGTCGCTGGGCCCGCAGGACGGTGGCGGTATCGCCGAGAACAAGCTGCTTTATCAGACTGGACGGAACCAGCGTCATTCCCACGTTGAATACTTTTTCTTCAACCATTGCCGCGATAGTTCGTGCCGTTTGCCGGCAAACACCATGCCCGGTAATCAAGTCCTCAACGATTCTGGATTTGTCCCATCGGGATCTGCCATCTGACTCTCCGGTGCCGGCAAGAAATTCAGCATCTGTAAGGTTCTGAACATCGATTGGGACAACTTCGATTCTGGAACGCTTAAGTTTACGCTTGTAATGATGCTCACTCAGCGCCACGGCGGCATCTTCATAACCGGTAGCCGCCAGAACCACCTTAATCATGGAAAAAATATCACCACTGGTGACGATACGGCGGTTGTATTGATTATAAAGAAAAAACGTCACCACCTCGGCGAATTGTTCCGCAATATCTATATTTGCCAACTCGACCTCACCGAGTGCATTATTGATAGTTCCCATCACTTTTGTGTGCAGGTATTCCTCAATACTGCCATCGGCTTTTATAACCTTTAGCTGTGTCTGTATCACCTTCCTTATGCCTCCTTGCAAAATACACCCAATCTCAATATTGTCAAAGCCAAATATTAATCAAAGAGCGTCGGCCGAGCATCCGGCTCAGCTTCTGTTATCACTTTGCTGACCTCCTTAAGCAATTCGCCCGCATCCCTGAAGTCACGATATACACTTGCAAAGCGAATATATGCAACCTTGTCAACTCTGCGTAATTGTTTCATCACGCTTTCGCCGATAAAAGCCGATGAAACTTCCTTATCGAAATTCTTAAAGATATTCTCTTCGGCCTTGTCGGCGATTCGCTGAATCTGCTCGGCCGAAACAGGCCTTTTGTAACAGGCTTTCTGCAAACCGGTGACGATCTTGTCTCTGTCATAAGGAACCCGTGAGTTATCTTTCTTTACGACATAGAGTTTGAAGCCCTCACCGATCTTCTCATAGGTAGTAAAACGTCTCCTGCATAAAAGGCACTGCCGACGACGCCTGATTACCCTGCCGCCATCGCTCGAACGCGAATCAATAACCTTATCCCGGTCTTCCTTACAAAAGGGACATTTCATTTCGTCTCTCGCATCTCGTATTGCAATTTGCGTTCGAGATACATTAATTAATCAATTCTTTCCACCTAGATCCTTTTATCTATACGCTGTGTCAGCCACAGGCAATCCACTCCTCAAAAGGCCTTCAAGACAACCCTATATATTGTACCTCAAGTATTCTAACAACAATATATGGTGTGTCAAAAAAATTTTAGATTATATTATTAATTTTTTACCGGCTCCATTTCATAGGTTAGCAAGCCAAGTCGAATCTACTATATCCCCGAACTTAAGTGCCGCCCCTATCGGAACATACTACAAGCTTTCAATTCTTATAAAGCTTATTCCTACAAACTTAGGGATCAGGAATTTCTTAAGATTTGATTGAAAAAACAGAAAAAGAATATTGAATAAAAAAGCCTCTGCGCAGAGAACGCAGAGGCCAACTCGGAAAGAAACTTATACAACCCCCCCTCAGGTCTGGTACTAAGCTTTTCACATCCTGTGAAAGCGTCGTTTCTAACCCGCCAACTCCTTCCTTCGTGCTACATTTAAAGTGTACTATAAAAAACCTCGAATGCCAAATCGAGATGCGCACTTTATCCACTTTTTTCACGGCCCGATAAAATGAAAGCTCCCCCATAAGTTATATGCAGATTTTATTATCCCGGCCGGTTTATACTTCTTCGATTTTGGCCTCGTTTTTCAATCCATCTATAAAATTATCAATGGCTTCCGACCGTATCTGCTCTTTGAGTAATTCCGTAATCCGGTCTTTTACTTTTTCAAGGGCAGCAACAGTCGCAGGCTCTCTTGCATATACCTTTGCTATATGAAAACCGAAACGGGTGCGAAAAATATCACTGATTTGCCCGGCACCTAAATTGAAAACCACATCCTCGAATTCCTCTACCATTTGCCCCCTCATAACGAAGCCCAGGTCACCTCCGCTGTCAGCACAATCGGTATATTTATCAACGACCGTTTCAAAAGCCGCGCCGTTTTTCAATTCTGCGTGTGCCTTGTTTATTGCCTCATAAGCAGTTTGTTCATCCGTCTGCCAGTTTACATATCTGACGATATGAGCCACTCGGGCCCGTTCACCCGATTTGAACTGCTCCTGATTTTCCTCATAATATTTCTGTATAGCGGCCTTTGATGGTTTCGGCAGGTCTTTACAGACATGGCTGATTCTCTGCTCTATTCTCATCTGCTTAGCGATGTCTTTCTCTATCTGCTCATCACTTTCGGCATTGAAATCATCGTATAGCTTTTTCGGGTCATCATATTGCTCCTTGAGCTTCGCCAGAGCAGCTTTAACCTGATCGGGCGGTATTTTATCACCATTCTTTTCCGCTTCCTGACTGATCAAGACCTTTTCAATCACATTTTCTCTGGACCAGTCGAGCAGTTGTGCTTCCCGCTCTTCGGCCTTCTGGTCGGCAAACACCCTTTCATAGTCCGGCCTCAGCCTTTCGACCTCCTGCTGTATTGCCAAATCCTCAATCTTTTCACCATTTACAATCAATGCCATACTTTGCCTTTCGTATTGTGATTAAAATTTCTACCTAACCGCCCTTAGCTTTTGCATACCAGTCCGGATCCTGCGCGAGTTTTTCTCTTGCCTCGTTTGTCATCATATCAAAGGCAGGGTGCGTGCTCTGCCACGACCGTTCTGTAAACGGGCTCTGACGCATCTTTTCTATCTCGGGCTCGACCTCATCGAAATAGCTGCCGTAGATGTGCAGTGAGTCGCTGATATCGACATACCTGCCCACCTTCACTGGCTCGCCTCGTTTGTCTGCGATGCCGTCGGCAATTTTCTTTTGAAGGTCGGTCAGGGCATAAACATTCATGAACCACGCTTTGTAAAGGTCCCTGCTGCGCCAGTGTGTATTCATATTGAGTGACAGTTCGCCTGCCTCATTAGCCAGCAGCCGGCACCATATCCTCTGAAGACAGGGCGGGTCATCCGTAGGTGGATCCGCAGTCGGCATCCAGGTTATGGCCTGAGCCCTTCGGCTGTGCCCGGCCTGCGAGAGGTAATCTATAATATACTGAATCTGGTCAATTTTCCTGAAAGGTTTCGGCGAAGCGGGATCTCGAATATCTTCAACAGGACAATATGAGAACAGACGCTCGTGATACGTATAGGTCCACTTGCCGGCAACAGGATCGATCCAGTGATCGTGAATCCCTTCAACAACTTCCTGCCGGTACGATTCAAGCTCCTCCGGGCCGCCCGGGAAATTCTTGTGTATCCGCGGCTCTGCGAAAGGATCGCTGACAGTAATCATTACAGTAGCGTCTTTGCTCGGCGGGTCCTGCGATTTATCATATTGAGTTTTGACATCGAAGCCCTTGTCCCATACGGCCAGAACAGCTTTTTCCCACGCTTCCGGCAGACAATCGGCAGTTATCGAAATTACAGGGATATTTGCAGTAGATACTGTAGCAGTCATTTAGCGTGATTCCTCCATAGTGAAAGGTTGGGTTCCCGGTCTTTGTTTATAAAACATACTTATGTCCATTTCTTCCTTTGTTACATTATATCGCGTTTGATATCGCGGCGGCAAATCGGCTAACAAGCGTTTGGCCTGGTAGGCATATTGACTTTCCGGCCATCTTTGAATGATTTGACGGCAGTTAGGAACCATAAGACTAAAACCGGTCATCGGCAATCGACCTATGCTCCTGCCCGGGACAGCTACGTTCAGCAGCTTTTCGGCCTCTATCTGCTCTATCTCCGAAAGCGGTTTGAAATACAGTACAGTCGGTTTAGGTTGCTCAACCTGCTTGGGAGCCGGGGGCACAGACTCGGCCACTTCGTTGCTTTCTGCAACCTGGGTCTGCTCCGGAACTTGTGTTGTCTCTTGCGTTGTTTCTTGCTCTTTTAACGGTTGCGGCTCAGCCAAAAATTTTTGCTTGTCTTCTTCGACCTGGTCATAAAAAGTCTTTTCCGGCTCTTTTGACCCCCCCGATGTCAAAAAGCCGATAAAGACGATTACACCCACAACAAGAAGGGCAAATCCAACAATTTTCAACCAAAACGTATCCATAATTATCCCACCCTTTTCTTACATTGATTATTGAATAATGGCAATTGATTATTTATAATTATACTCAGTGTTTCGATTGATGTTTACAATTTTATACCTTCTCTGATAAATAGTCAATTGCAAATGTTCACGGGTTTGATAGAGACAATGTGTACAATAAAGTCCGTTAGCCGGGCCGGTGATTCTATGGTCCTAACAATCGATTTAGGAGCACTTGCCGATGAAAGCAAAACTGGCGACAGCATAGCCATTAACGGAGCCTGCCTGACAATCGCCAGGCTTCAAGGCAACCTCGCCAGATTCGATGTCAGTGCTGAAACTCTTGCAAAATCGACGCTGGGTAAATTAAAGCCCTCATCGGAAGTTAATGTCGAGCGGTCTTTGAAAGCAAGCGATAGATTCGGCGGTCATTTCGTTCTGGGCCACGTTGACGGAACGGCAACAATAGAAACAATCGACAAATCGGGTGAATTTGCCAATATTAAATTCGCAGCCAAGGCCGATCTGCTCGATGCGATAATTGCTAAAGGCTCGGTTGCCATCGATGGAATCTCACTTACAATTGCCACTGTTGATAAAAACAGTTTCAGCATCTCGGTAATCCCGGAAACGCTGAACAGGACAACATTAGGCAAAGCAAAAATCGGTGATTGTGTCAATATCGAGACTGATATCATTGTAAAAACGATAAAAAAACAGCTCGATGAGATTCTGCCAAAGAAGCAGGGCCTAACAGCCGAAAAACTAAGACAATTAGGATATTAATAGTTTAAAAAACTGCTGAAGCTGTATTATAAAACGATATAATGAGAACTAACGGCAATAATTCGATCGCAGAGCAGCCGGTTATCGGCATAACTATGGGCGATCCGGCCGGCATCGGGCCGGAGATTATCGTCAAAGCCCTGGCCGATCCAGTGATTAGAAGAGCGGCAAAATTTGTCGTTTTCGGGATGAACGAGCAGCTTTGCTACGCCGCCGATGCCGCCGAGATCGAACCGTTCTGGGGCCGACACCAGCATGAAAAACTCAGTCGTGAATATCCTTACAAAGTAGTCGTTGCCGATTACGATGAGTATTCCGTACCCTCCTGGGTCAAAGGCCCCAGCAAGGTAGCCGGCGAAGCATCGGTTCGTTTCTGTCTTGATGCGATTGATGCCGCTCGCGATGAAATTATCGACGCTGTCGTTACGGCACCAATCAGCAAGAAAAGCTGGAATCTGGCCGGTGAGGATTGGCCGGGCCATACGGAAATGCTCGCCGACCGCTGCAAATCCCCGCGAAAGGTGATGATGTTTATCGCCGGGCCGTTAAAAGTGGCCCTGGCAACAATTCACCTGGCACTGTTCGATGTCAGGAATAAATTTACAATCGGCTGTGTTTTCGAACCTATAGACTTATTGAACGATGCCTTAAAGCAATATTTTGACATCGAGAATCCCAGGATCGGCGTGGCTGCTCTGAATCCGCACGCCGGTGAGGACGGGCAATTCGGCGATGAAGAGCAGCGAATCATTACGCCCGCTATGCTACTGGCACAGGAACATGGAATAAACTGCCTCGGCCCAATCAGTGCCGACACACTATTTTTGCGGGCCGTGCGTGGCGAATTCGACGGCGTTGTAGCAATGTATCATGACCAGGGAATGATACCCGTCAAACTGCTCGATTTCGAGGGCGCGGTTAATGTCACAATCGGTATCCCGATTATCAGAACTTCACCCGCCCACGGGACAGCATTCGACATCGCCGGCAAAAATCTCGCAAATCCGGCCAGCATGAAAGCGGCAATAACCACAGCAATACAAATGGCAAAAACGAAAAAGAATTTAGAATGTCGAATTGAGAATTGAGAATTCTTAATTCAAATGCAAACAAAGCACCAAATCCGTGACTTACTTTCTTCAGCAGGTATTAAGCCGAACAAACGGCTCGGCCAGCATTTCCTGATTGATCTGAACCTGATGAGACTGCTCGTTGATTCTGCGAATATTCAAAAAAATGATATTGTACTCGAAGTCGGCTGCGGCACAGGTTCAATGACCGAGGCTTTGGCAGAAAAAGCAGGCAAAGTAATCGCTGTCGAACTTGACCCAAACCTTTGTGAAATTGCAGAAAAAAAGCTCTCAAACACCGAAAATCTGCAATTGATTAACGCCGATATCCTCGAAAGCAAGCATAATTTAAACCCTGCCGTCACCGCCACGTTAGGTCTTGCCTGCGAGGTATGCCGGGGCCGGATTCTGTTAGTGGCAAATCTGCCCTACGATGTTGCCTCATCATTATTGATGAATTTGATCATGGGCCCGGCAATAGCTGATGCAATGTATGTGACTGTCCAGAAAGAAGTTGCGGACCGAATGACTGCTGTGGCGGCTTCCGGCAACTATGGCATATTGAGCATATTCCTGGGTGCGACCGGCGATGTGAAAACTATAAGGACCTTAAAACCGGCGGTCTTTTGGCCTCAACCACAGGTCGATTCGGCAATGGTCGGATTTGTCCGAAATCAGGCAAAATCCGGCCGAATTGCAAATATGGAGCTATTCAGCGAGATTGTACATCTATTTATGGGCCACCGCCGGAAAACCCTCCTGTCCTGCAGCAAACTGGCACATGGAAAACTTACAAATATTACTGATTGGCCCCGAATATTCCAGCAATGTTCGATTAATCCAAAACAACGCCCTGATACACTCAGCCCCCAGGAATATATCGCCATCGCAAATTGTGCTGGAAATTCCATATTTTTATATTGAAAGATATGTAAATGTAGTTTATAATATGCTGGCTTAGGCTTTAATAACGCATATTGTATAATTATAAGAACAGAAGGATAGTGTGGCGCATCTTAGAAGTTCGAGGGTGTGACTTGAAGAAGGTGTGATTTGAGCATTTAGAGGAGTATTTTTGTTATGAGTAAAAAAAGAGGATTTACATTAATAGAACTCCTGGTAGTTATCGCCATCATTGCCGTATTAATGGCCATTTTAATGCCGGCACTGCGCCGCGTTAAAGAGCAAGGCAAAATGGTAAGTTGCCTGGCAACCCTTAAACAGTGGAATATAATTGCTGCAATGTACACCGAGTCAAATGACGGCAAATTCTGGGATTCCGACAATAATACCCCTGCCTACTGGTTCATAGTGCATATGGAAGAGCGCTATCAAAGTCGTATCAAAAATAAATTGTGGTACTGCCCAAGTGCCACGAAACCCAGATACACTGAGAGTGGCCAGGAAATAGACATCTTGCACATTTACAATTCCTGGGGTATTTACACGCGGTCGGACCATGGAAGTATATGCCGCGATGGCATAGACGGCAGCTTCGGCATTAACGGCTACTGTCTAATACCGCATAATCCTTCTAATAATCCTACATATGAGAGTGGTATTTCTATAGAGGACGGGTGGAAAACCGCCGGTGGTAGTCGCCATGCAAACCAGGTTCCATGGTTCATTGAGGCTCTTCGTTTTGACCTCTGGCCATTACCAACTGATGCACCCGCCACTGAAGAGTTTTCAGCGTGGGGTGCCAACCTTATGGCCCGTTGCGCTATTAACCGCCACCAGGGATTCGTGAATGCTGCCTTTATGGACTGGTCGGCAAGAAAATGTGGATTGAAAGAATTGTGGACGCTGAAGTGGCATAGACGATTCGACACAGCCGGTCCCTGGACAAAAGCCGGCGGCGTTCAAGCAGCCAGTTGGCCGGATTGGATGAGGCGCTTCAAGGATTATTAAAAAAAACTATCGCAGGAAAATGCCGGCTGTTTTCCACTACGGACTTTCCTGTTGTCGAATAGAGTTCTGAGCAAGGTACCATCTCTGGTGCCCAGCCGGGTAACGAGGACATTCAATGGGCCGCAGTTGCTATATGGGGCTCGGCAGCACGGCAATAATATTCGTACACGGCAGCAATTGACAATTGATTTTAGTGGCTTTAGCGGTAAAAATAAAAAAAGAAGAGGAGATTTTTATGCAAAAGCGCAGAGGCTTTACCTTAATAGAGCTGCTGGTGGTAATTGCTATTATTGCGTTGTTGATGGCTATATTGATGCCGGCACTACAGCGAGTGAAGAAACAGGCCAGAACCGTGATGTGCCAGACCAATCTCAAACAATGGGGCATTATCTGGGCGATGTATACGGACGAAAACGACGGTAAATTCCCCGAACGCAAGGGCGGCAGCGACGCCTATGGGCGATGGATGGACTCGTTGGTTGACTACTACATTACCACAGAAGATATCCGCTGCTGCCCGGTAGCTCACAGAATTGCCAATCCGGACAATTTACCGAACTTGGATTGGTGGGGCTCTAAGGATATAGCCTGGGGTAAGGTTCCTCCATGGGATGCCGGAGGGGGTCGGACAGAAGGCTTTTATGGAAGTTATGGGGTTAACGGATATATCTATCAGCCCATCGGCTCTGATGTTTACGGCATATCGCCGGAGGGATTCTGGAGAACAATAAACATCAAGAATAACAGTGATATCCCCATGTTCCTAGACTGCTATTTCTGGTGTGGATGGCCGCAATCTACCAATTCTCCGCCGGAATCCGATGGCGCACAGAATCGCTCCGACGCTGACGCTATGAACCGTTTCATGCTCAACCGCCATGATGGATTCGGAACTGGCATTTTTATGGACTTTCATGTACAAAAAATCGGGCTGAAGGAATATTTCACACTCAACTGGCATCGAGGTTATAACAGGGCCAACGCCTGGACAAAGGCCGGCGGCGTCAGAGCGGAAGACTGGGCCAACTGGGGAGACGGCTGGCTGGGAAGATTTAAAGAATATTGAGAGAATTTTTAGATTCTATATAACACACAATAATCAGGATTTATAAGCTAATCGACATTTACTTCGAGAGTCTTATACGTTGTGTTACCAACCGAATCGCTGACTTTAATTGTGATGACATGATCGCCTTTCGGCAAATCTTCCTCAGAATCTATCCTAATCGTAAAATTCTCGTCCGTCGTATCATAAACTAAATCGTCCGGCACGGTACTAATCCAGTGGTCGTTACTATCAATAGTATATTCCAGCTTGTCAATCGCACTGAACTCATCGGATACCTCTATTCCAAGAACCCGATACTTCCCATTATCTTTCAAAGACGATGTGATTCTCATGTCCTTTACAACCGGCCCGGTGCTATCGACGACGACCGGGTCGCTTATCCTGCTGCCCGTCAGTTTGGTTAAAGTCGTATTGCTCGCTGCGTCACTTGCCGTGACTCTGATTTCATACCGTCCGTCCTCGACAGTTTTGCCGTCCCATTCGAAGCTCGAAGCTTCAAGATCGTCCTTTATCTCAATCCAGCTTGTCCTGCCAAGTTTTCTAAAATCGATTGTATACACCAGCTTGTCATCATTGTCGTCCTTGGTCACATAGCTGATTTTGAAGACTCCCTGTTTTGCGGCACTCTTTAATTGACTGACAGTGACCGATTCGACTCTCGGCGCCAGATTCGGCACGGTACAAGCGGTGGCAATCTCCCTTATCAGCGGGCTGTCAGTGCCATACTGGCTTTGCAGCACGAGTTTGTATTGGCAGAATCTGCCCAGCGGACATTGCAGTTGCACCGGCTCGGTTATTTCTACCGGGGCCGTCCATTCGGAGAAAGTCGGGTCGTTAACATCCTTAACGTTGCCGCTGCGAGCGGAAACCAGGACCTTGCATCCCTGCGGGATATTTGCCTCAAGCTGGAGCTTGCCCCAGGTCGCCGGCTGACCGGCATCGATCAGGTCGGATGTATAGGTCCCCTCGGAAGCGAAACCGGAACCCAGTGTAATCAGCTTTGCCGGATTAGCCGTGCCGAGATACACCGTCTCACCCGCCAGAGAAATAGCAGTAATTTGTGCCGCCTGCTCGTCCTCGTAAATAACCACCTGCTGTTCCTTCGCCGTATCGATGCTGAATAGATTGGCATTGTTGCCAGTTCCGACAAGCAGCTCGCCGTCCTTCTCTGCCAGACAGAAAAAAACTGCCGCTCCGCTGAATACATCCGTCACGAAACCGTCCTGAGTTATTTTATAAATATGGCTGGCCTGAGCTGGTTTAGTTCCCTTACGAACCGGCGGCGGTCCCGTGGGAGGTTTTGTTTTGCTTGCCACCTGTGTATTTGCAATTTCAAGCTTTATATCGCCCTTATTCTCGCCGGCACTTTCGGCGCTTTTCGCTTCCGTTTCAGGCTTACCGGGTGAAGTTCCGCGAAAAGCAGATGCTGCGAATTGAGTTTGTGTCTGGACGATTTTCGCTGAAGTTGCCGCCGCGTATAGACTTACGTCTGACTCGGAACCACTGTGGGATACCCCACGTGGTGTCCCATCTTCCACAGGCAATAGTGCCGTAATTTCGGGCTGTTCGCTGTCATATAAAACCGTCACTTTATTGGTGCGGGTATGTATCTTATAGACCAGACCTCGAGTGTCGCTTCCGGCATAAACATAGCCGTCCCTACCAATGGTAAGCGAGAGTATGTTTTTATCGCGACTGTCATAAACAAGCTGAGGTTTTTTGCCGAGAGAATTCAGTTTATAAATCTTGCCCTCCGGCCCGGTTCCCAAATAAATATTGCCGCCTTCATCGAGAGCCAGCGCGAAGATATATTTAGCATCATCCGGTTCGAATACTGTTTCCATCTTTTCACCTTCGAGCCGGCACAGTCTGCATTCTTTGCCGCTAATACCCGCCAAAAGCCTGCCGGCCACATCTGTTGCCATGGTGAAAATATGCTCATTAGATAAATACTCTTCGGCTTCGACCGTCTCGCCATTGGTCTGTTCTGTATCGTCCTTTTCTTTCTTTGATTCAGCCCGGTCTCCATCCAGCGGAACACCTTGTACCGCTCCTGGTACAGGGTAAATCTTCGTCAGCTTATTAAGGCTGTATTTATAGATGCCGCCGTTAGGGCTTGTACCGAAATAGACGGTACCGCCGCTGACAATGATACTGTTGATCGACCAGACTTCGTCAAAACCCTCGAACTCCTTAATCAGCGGTTCGGCCGCCCGGCCAAGCTGAATCGTCCCACGCGAGCCAATCACAACTTTTTCGATTCGGCCCTTCAATAAATCCGTACTGCTGGCATGACGGGTCACCTTGCTGCTGACTGCCAAACAAGCAGAACCGGTTACAAGACAGAGCAATAAAAAATTTACGATTTTCAATTTTCGATTTCCGATTCTTAAATCAAAAACCGGCAATTTATGCCATAGTGCCGTTAGGCATTCATTACGGGAATATCGGCAATCGAAAATGAGTTTATCTCTCATAACAACTCCTAAAATACGAATGCAACAATTGTTGTATATTTATTTTTCAACTGTAATCTGCAAGACTTTCTTATCAATTACAATTGCTCCTGTTTTAAGATTTTGTTCGAGCCAGTGGGAATACGGCCGGACCCTTATCGCCCTTTTTGTGTCCTGCAGAAGCAACGCCCTGGTTGCCGGCAGGTCGGGCAGCTCGGCCGTTTCAATTATTACTCCGCCCGACGGCAAAGCTAAAAGGCAATATAATTTATCTCTGTCGATTTGCAGGGAATTATTTAACGCCTCAATTAAACCCGGCAGATTTTGGGCAACGAATCTGTGAGGTACTGATTTGACCAGAAACTGCTCATAATCTCGCTGGCCGCATATAGTCAACTCATACTTTCCCGGCACAAGATCTTCAGGTATTTCCAGGTCCCACTGATACTGCCTCTTGCCCGCCAAAACAGATTCCAGAACAGCGTTTATCGCGATGCTCTGGCCCGCCTTGACCTTCGAATCAGACAAATCGACCGACCAGATACGTGAGACAACACTTCTCGGTATAATACTCATTTCGATATCTATCGATTCGATATCAACTATTCCATATGGGTTGTTCATAAGAAGCCCGATAGCACTGTAGCATTCGGTCACAACCTCGTTCAGGCCCATACCGCTGGAAACGTTCTCGAAAGCTATTGAATCGGCATTCTTGATACCGATGTTGACTTGGTACTCAATCATATGCTCAGACGGCAAATCTCCGAGCTGAAACGCCGCTCCGGCAATAACCATGCGAAGATAAAACGGCGTCAAGAGCCGATTGTTTACAAGTCGGCAATTATACTGACGTTTTTCTGTATCATTGTATCGATCTACTCGTATTGTCAGTTTGATCGTTCTGGCTTGGAGCCCGAGCTGTCCGATGATACCGGCAGCCTCATCGGTCGTCACAGCACCTACCGTTTCCAATACGCTCGTTAACTTGAATGAACTTGTAATGTTCGAGACAACTGTGTGGACTTTTGCCATTGCCATTGGCAAATCCACTTTCCCGTAACCAAGCAGGAAATGCCCGAAGGCATAGATCGTATCGCCAATAATTTCAGTAACCGTCCCGGATGTACTCATCGAAATATCACCTGAAACCATCGGTACCGCTAGAGCGGCCCCTGGCGCCAACCGGGCCTTTCCATCTGTAGCAACATTGTCAGCAGTTCCGCTGCCGCCACCGGCAACAACCATTAACCCAAAAGGCTCAATAATGGTACCCAACTGCTCACATACCCCGGCAGGCAGGCCCGAAGTAATCAAAGGACACGGCAGGTAATTCGCACCTCGAAATGCATGAGATGCTCTGACAAGCCCGTTTTTAAGCCGTTTGTCTACCTCGGCAAAATCAATGGGAGCGGTAAAATCAATCCCAAGATCCACCCGGCCGGCTTGCTGCTCAGAAATATCGGCCCGGCCACCCCGGCCAACTGCGAGCATCTCGGCAATGGGTGTCGCCCCGTAGAGCGGGTCTTTCGCGTAACTCCATGTGAAAGCCAGTGCCCCAGCCAATCGACCATCAATATAGACCGGCGAGCCGCTGCATCCGGCAACCGGTCCAGTGTGCATAAAACGCTCATCGGTCCCTTTGACCAGAATCGCATCTTTGCTGCCGGGGCTGGAGCTTGGATTTATATTCCGGATGACATCTACCACTTCCATACCGAACTTCTCAATCCCGGCAACACCGTACTCCGTCAGACAATAGGCCTCCATACCAGGCTTAATTTCATCCAGACCGATATACCTGTCAGAATCCCAAATGTCTTCTAATCCTTTGGGCTGGCCGGCCGCATATATAGCGCCCGTCAAAACGATTACTATACAAAAACGAAAAAGTATAAAGTTCTGTCTTACTTTTAGCATTGACGTCCTTTCGATTCTTTGCCGACGAAAATTCTAATCTCAAAAGATGGCTATTGCAAGATAAATCAAATCCTGCTACAATGCACCTGGTGTTTGTCGTTCGTATTGCGTGATTGATCTTGCGCAAAACAACATCGCAATACGATTTGTGCAGAAAAATACGAAATAACGGAGAAAAACATGAAATCCGACCATCGGCATGAACTAAAGACGAATGAATTAGCCGACTGGCTAAGCCACCTGCCAGAATGGACAAAGGAGAATCTCATAACAATAGTTATCGTAGCAGTAGTAGTTGTTGTGGCCGGAGTTTTATATGGTTGGAGGCTTTACAGCAAAAACGTTGTACAGGTACAGGAACAGACCGAATTTACGAATCTGATCAATCAGGTATCTGGCGGCAAGATGCAAATCCTTCAGGGCCAGCAGTCCCAGGGAAGAGACTGGTCGTTTGTACTTCTCCAGCCGGCAAACACTCTCCAAACCTTCGCTCAAAACACAAGCAGCAAGCAAATGGCTGCTCTGGCACTTATTAAAAGAGCAGAAGCCCTGCGAGCGGAACTGCATTACGGAAATGTCGAAGAGCAGTATTTAATTAACCAGACCAATCTGGCAAAAGCAAGTTACGCCGAAGCGATCGATAAATGCCCGACGAATCCTTCATTGGCCGCTACGGCTAAATTCGGTATTGGGCTTTGCGAGGAAGAACTCGGAAATTTCGAGCAGGCGAAGGCGATTTATCAGGATATCGCTGGAAATTCCGATTTCGAGAACACACTTGGACGAATCAGGGCAAAACGCCGCCTCGAAACAATGGCCGATTACCAGCAAAAGATTGCCTTTAAGCCCGCGCCTAAACCTCCGACACCCACGGTTCAGACAACCCCTACAGTTACTGGTGAACTGCCGAATATTATTCCGCCCTTTAATATCAATCGGCCCCTTGAGTTCGATACGCTCCCTGAATCTAAAGAAATGAATGAAGCTAATCCTCCCGTCGATGCTAATGTGTCCGGCAAATGATTCACAAAGTCCGATGTCAGACGGTAAACCGGAGTCCGCCAATGTGGCCCAACAGCTTCACGTCGGCCACTCGATCAGGGAACGCAGGCTCGATAAATACCTCCACGGCCGGTTCAGTAATCTGAGCCGAAGCTTCATCCAAAATGCAATCAAGCAGGGAACCGTCAAGGTTAACGGAAAAAACGCTAAACAAAGCCAAAAGCTTAATCCGGGCGACATAATTGACTTTACTCCGCCTGAGCCACCCAGCAAAGATATTCCACCCGAAGACATCCCGCTGGATATAATTTATGAAGACGAAGAGTTAATAGTTCTCAACAAGCAATCCGGGATGATTGTACACCCGGCACGTGGAAACACGCACGGAACTCTCGTCAATGCTCTGGCGTTTCATTCCGACGAGCTATCAACCGGTCTTGGCGAATTTCGCCCGGGTATCGTCCACCGGCTTGATAGAAACACAACCGGCGTTATGGTTGTTACAAAAAACGATTCAGCACAGTGGAAAATCGCTAAACAATTCGAAAACCGTCAGGTAAACAAAACATACCTGGCAATTGTCCACGGTACCCCTGATCTGACCGCCGACCGTATCAAAGTCCCGCTGGGTATCCACCCAAGAGTCAGGGAAAAATATGCCGTTCGCCCCGATTCCGGAAAAGAAGCCGTAACATTTTATGAAGTGCTCGAACCTTTTCGAGGTTTTTCTCTGCTGAAGTTGACTCCAAAGACAGGAAGAACCCACCAGATCCGTGTCCACCTGTCATACATAAAGCACCCCATCGTCGCCGACGATATGTACGGCGGCAAATTGATTTATCCCTGGCAGTTGGCTGATACCGAACCAGCGGTGCAAGAGCCGATTTTAAATCGAGTCGCGCTCCACGCCTTAAGCCTTGAATTCAAACACCCGGCAACCGAAAAGGCCGTGAAATTCGAAGCGCCCCTGCCGCAAGACATGCAAAACATCCTAAATGCACTTAGAGAATATCGAAAAATCTGACATGTGCTAACAACACACCCCCTTCTCATTGAATACCTGGCTGCGATTGTTGTTAATTACGCTAAAGTGATGCCCGGTACTTGCCGATGTCCATTGTGTCAAAGGTCGTTAAAGGTGACTACAGAAGTGGCTGCCTTTAGCAATAAAACCTCAGGAGGATTTATTGTAAGGAAATGGAAAGCTGTATGAGGACGGAAACGGGCAAACCAATGAAAACACATCATAAAGCAGACACAGCGGATAAAATGAAATTTGAAACCCAGATCGAACAACCCCAATTTGAACGTCACAGGCGCTCCTGGGCCACGTTAAAATGGTTCGAAGGAACACCGAAGACCGAAGAGGAATTCTACCTTCGTTTCAAAGAATTACCGGACGAAGATGCAACATTTCTCAAGTCGTTCTATAATATCAACGAAGACTGGGACTTGTTCAAGATGATCTGCAAATTCTGGAATATCAGGATATCCAGCGGAATGAAGAATACAGCGTGTAGAACTTAGAATTCTATGAGTTCACTTCTTCATTCTTAATTCTCTTCTTGAGGTTGCAGCCTTTCCAGTTCAGTTGTGGAGCTGATTTGCTCTTTCCTCAATATGACTCGATTTTTGTACTTGATGCCTTCCTTCATAGTTTCAAAGGATATAAATTCCAGATCGGAGCCATTGAAACTGCCTTGTTTGTTTAACCGGACATTTGCAATGTCTAGTCCAGGAAAGAACATTGATGATGAAGTTCCAAGTCCACCGATGGAAATACTATAATCCCAGCCTGAAAGCCGATGGCCGTACATAAATAAATTATCCACAGGTCCTCGGTCACCTACTCGAAATCTGAACTCAAATTGCTTATACCTATACTTTTCAAATACACTTTCTTCCAGGATAACCTGTTTTTCAATTTCCGGGTGAATGTCAGTATGATCCTGGGTGAAGATAATCTCTGTAAGCTTTAACAACTCAAATGTGTTGTGTCGGCTCTGGTCAAGGTCTAATTCTATCTTCCAGTCATATTTCCAAATATTTGTCTTCGTGTAGGCATCGTCGTTCTGTTCAAATGAGACGATGCCATACTCTTTCCGGCCTGAAGCCATCCGGTTCTTGGCAGGAGCAGTAAGCTCACCATGTAACAATGTCTGTGTAACAATCTTGTATGAGCCGTTATCCTCCATAAGATAAAAGCCCGAACCTATCAGCATGTAGTTAGGCTTATGGAAGTGAAAATACTGAATGATGTGAGACGGGGTGTCAGAAAAACATACATGCTTTTTCAGTATCTCCCCGTCTTCCTGCGTGAATTCGCGAAACGTTGCAAAGAACTTGAAGTCATGCTCACCGAAAAGAAACGTTTTATCTCTAATCTCCCTTATATAGTGGTGCAGCATTCTTTTGTTGTTGTCGTTAGTGAGCTGCTTTTTAGTGCCTTCGCTCAGCATAGAAACAAACATATCCACATTCCCAGTCTTGCGGAGACTAAAGAACTTATTGGCAAACAACAATTGGCTTTGGCTGGCCAGCTCTCCCTTATTTATGACAGAAGACAACGAAGTCTCCAATCTTTCTTCGGGAACCTCAATAAATTTAAGCGCATTGACGAACGACTCGCTTTCTTGATAAAGCGTAGGACAGACCATCTGGTCACCGGCCTCTTTTGGCCTGTTCTGGCGGTCTTTCTTTTGACAGCCCGGCAACAAAAGAACACTTACTGCGCATAGAGCCGCTGCAATGTGACCTGTCCTAATCATTTTCGTATTTCCCAACTGGCTAATCAGCAATTCTATTCTTGCGGTAATTTTGCAAGGTCGACGTCGGAGCCGGCGACCATTAGAATATCACCCTGATAAACCACTGTGCCGGGCATCGGAACATTGATAATCTTGCCCTTCTCGGCTTTTGTTTGTTTGCTGTTTTCACCGCGCTTGATTAAGACCAGATTGACATTATACTTTTGTCGGAGTTGTAAATCCATAACAGTCTTGCCGTTGAAACTGGCCGGTGCCTTTATCCGGGCCAGGCTATAGCCTTCTGCAAAATCTATCTTTTCACCTATTTGCGGAGCAATCAGCTTATAGGCCCATCGCTCGGCCGATTCGATTTCGGGATAGATAACCTCTGTAGCCCCCACCTTTGAGAAAACCTCGCCGGAAATCAAATCCTCCGCCCTGGCGTAGATTTGTTTGACGCCCATCTGGCGGAGATTCACAACCGTCAAAATAGCGGATTCGAAACCACCGCTTCCCTGCCCGATACCGACAATCGCAACATCCACTTTGTCCACACCCTGGGACTTAAGCGCCCCCTCATCGGTGCTGTCGAGCCTGACGGCGTGACTGACCTGATCGGTAATCAGCTCGATTTCTTCCCGGTTCTTGTCGATAGCGATTACCTCGGCACCACTCATTGCCAGCGCTATGGCCAGTTTCTGGCCGAATCGCCCAAGTCCTATTACAGCAAACCGTCTCATAACTCGTTCCTCATATCGCATCCGTTGATTATTGTCAAAGAATAACCAGCCACAAAATTATAACACTTTTATCCCACAATAACCGCCTCTTGTGGGTAATTGTATCGAGCCGGCTTTAAGTTAAAGGTCAATGCCGCCAAAAGCGTCAACGGGCCCAGCCGGCCAATCAGCATCATAGCAATAATAATCAATTTTCCGGCCTTTGTCAAAAGAGGCGTGATTCCCGTCGTCAAGCCTACCGTCCCAAGAGCAGAAGCCGCCTCGAACATAATATCCGACATCGTAAAGCAGTTTGAATTCTCCGTAATACTCAGCACCAGGGTGCCGCTAAACAAAACCGTAACAAAAAGTAATGTCACCGTAACCGCCCTGCCGACAACAACGACCCGAACTGAGCGCCGGAATATTTCGACTTCCTGACGTTTTCGCAAAGCTGCAATAGTCGTCATGATAATAACTGCCAGCGTGACTGTCTTGATTCCGCCTGCAGTCGAACCGGGCGAACCTCCTATGAACATCAGGAGAATCAAAATAAATTTGCTGGACGGCGACATCGCTGCAATATCAACTGTATTGAAACCCGCCGTCCTGGCTGTAATGGACTGAAACAGGGCATTGGTAATCGTGTTTTCAACTTGACTGCCCGGGCCGGATGCATAACGCTCGAACAGAAGAATCACCATGGCTCCCAGCACTATCAAAAAAGCGCTGACGCTGAGAACAATCTTTGTCTGAAGCCGCATTCGTTTCGGTGCTTCCATCGAGAGCCTGCATTGCTTATAGAACCGCTTTTTGAAGAACCTTTTAATCCTGTCAGCAGTTATATTAACAAGGTCGTAGAGAACACTAAAGCCAAGCCCCCCAAGGACAATGAGCGGACAGACCACTAAGAACACCTGCCAGCATCGGTTATAATTGACAAAGCTGCTGCTAAATAAACTAAAGCCGGCGTTACAAAAAGCGCTCACGGCATGAAAAATACTGCAGAACCATTTGTTACTAACCTCGCCGGTCCACATCCCCAAAAGGCTCAACGCTCCGACCGCCTCGATCAGAATCGTGCTGACAAAGATGAAAGCTATCATATTGCCGATTCGGCTGACCGTTCGGGCGCTGAGCAAATCCTGCATAGCAACCGACTCTCGAAGAGTGAACGCCTGGCCTAACAGCAGCGCAAAAACCGCACCGAACACGACAATTCCCAGGCCGCCGAGCTGAATCAGTACCAGAATAACCATTTGCCCCATCATACTGAAATCCCGGCCCGTATCTTTGACAATCAATCCCGTGACACAGGTCCCGCTGGTGGCAGTGAACAGGGCGTCGACAAAACTCAGGCTTTCTTTGCCCTCAGCAGATGCAGCCGGCAGCATAAGCAGCCCCGCTCCGGAAAATATCAATACCAAAAAACTCGCAATCAAAGCCCGTGTCGGATTTCTGCCGGACGCCGCCATATTGATGCTGGTCCTGCAAAGTTTCGCAATCACCTGGACAACAAGATAAAGCCCGACTGCGAAATGCCGGACTTCCGCCGACTCCGGTTTAGTCGGGGCGTACCAGCGCCCGGCGCCGATGACAGTGATTCCAAGTAAAAGCAAAAGTGGAATTTCGAACCAGTTTGCCCGCAAAAACTCGGACTTTGAGGCGGAGTTAAACATCCGGATGAGTTTCTCAGCGACAAATACACTGAGCAAGACCACCTGAACCGTATATAAAATCCAGGCCTGCAGCAAAGGCTTATCGAAACCAAACAACAAAACGAAAGACGCCACAACAACTGCCGCAGCCAGAGCATTAGCGCCGATTAATACCCTCTCCAGCGGCTTGTTTTTATAAATTATCTGCATAAATCAATTTTAACCGATTATAAGTCTGAAACTGAAAATCGCAAATCGAAATCCTTCAGGCAACATCCACCAGGCCTATCGCATCGCCGAACTTAGCCAGCAAGGCCCGGCGAATATTTTTGTGCTCAGGCTGCGTCAACATAGGATCGTTCGAAACCATCTCGAATGCATTTCTTCGAGCCATCACAAGCAAATCGAAATCGTCCACAATGTTCGCGATTTTCAAATCGGGCAGACCGTGCTGCCGTGTGCTGAACATCTCGCCGGGGCCGCGCAGCCGTAAATCATGCTCGGCAATCTCAAAGCCGTCATTACTTCTTGCCATGATTTCAAGCCTGCTCTTAGCCGTTTCATTGTCGGTCTCAGCAAACAAAAAACAATACGATTTGGCATCCGACCGTCCGATGCGCCCCCTTAGCTGATGGAGTTGTGCTAATCCGAATCGGTCCGCTCCTTCTATCACCATAATTGTCGCGTTCGGGACATCTACCCCAACTTCCACAACAACTGTCGAAACCAGCATGTCAATTTCACCCTTTCGAAATTCCGACATTACCTGCTGCTTTTTCGCGGATGGCATCTGTCCGTGCAGAAGCCCAACATTAAATTCGGGAAAAACTTTCTTCGAAAGCTGCTCCCATTCGTCGGTCGCCGCTTTAATGTCACCATTTTGCTCTACGGCGGTAATACGAGGATAAACAAAATATGCCTGTTTCTTCGCCCTTAGCCGTTCGCGGATGAATTCGTATGCCTTGGGCCTGTCATGCCGGCTGACCCATCGTGTAATCACGGCCCCTCTGCCCGGCGGCGAATGCCTGATAACAGAGACATCCAGATCGCCAAATGCAGTCATCGCCAGCGTGCGAGGTATCGGTGTAGCCGTCATCACAAGACAGTGCGGCGTCGTTTGCTTGCGCAACTGTGCCTTCTGAGCAACACCGAATTTATGCTGCTCATCGATCACAACAAGACCGAGATTCTGAAATTCGATATCGGCCTGCAATAGAGCCACAGTCCCGACTACGATGTCAATCTCACCGGAACTTATTTTATTCAAAACCTCATTCCTCTTCTTGCCGGTCATCCCTCCCGTTATGAGCACTCGCCTGACACTGCTGTTCTTCAAATATCTTTCAATACTGAGAAAATGCTGGCCAGCAAGAATCTCTGTCGGGGCCATTATCGCAACCTGCATCTTATTTGCCACCGCCAGTAAAGCGGCATAAAGCGCAATGACCGTCTTGCCCGAACCAACGTCACCCTGCAACAGTCGGTTCATTGGCTGCGATTTGCCCATGTCAGCAACAATTTCAGAAATACACTCGTTCTGGTCTTCGGTTAGCAGAAAGGGAAATCGCCTGCGGATTCTGCTGTCAATCTTATTGGAGCATTTGCACGACACCGCCTTTGAAAAATGTTGAACCTTGTACCGGCGAAGCGCCAATCCCAATTGCATTAGAAACAACTCATCATACTTTAATCTGCGTTTTGCCTGAGCCAGCTTTTCCTCATCCGGCGGCAAATGAATCCAGGAAAAAGCATCCCTTCTGGAAATCAAATCCTTCGTTTTCAGAAATTCTTTTTCATAAAATTCCGAGACAAGATTATCTAAATGACCAAGCAACGGCGCGATGATGCGTTTGATTTGCCTGCTGGACAATCCTTTGCACGCATGGTAAATACCACCGCTAAAATATTCAGCCGGTCGTGGATGTTCTTCATCAAGCACAAAAAACTTCGGATTGGTCAATTGTAGTTGATGTTTGTACAAAGTCACTTTACCCGATGCCATAATTATTTGGCCCGGTTTGAGTTGGCTTCGAAGATAACCCCCGTGAAACCATACAATTCTGCACACTCCGGTATCATCGCTGGTCATGGCCTCAAACAGCGGCTGCCTCCTATAGCTCTGGTAGTCAACCGACTCGATCAGGCCCAAAATGGTTACTATTTCGTTAGGCTGCATTTGGCCTATCTTGGTCGACTCCGGCACAAAATCCCAGTCACGAGGAAAATACTCCAGCAAATCCCCCACCGTCTCGACACCCAGTTGCGCGAATATCTTCGCCCTGGCCGGGCCAACTCCTTTAAGGAACTGGACCGGCATCGATAAGTCAGGTCCGGTTTGTGATTTCTGGTTTACTTCCGTCATGACAACGATTTATCATTACTCCCACTTTATTGTGTCGGGTCTGCCTATGTGTCATTCCCGCGAAAGCGGGAATCCAGTTGGAAATCCAGTTAGTTCATTATATCAGAATATAAGTCTCTCCATTGAGGATTAGCTTTTTCGATCAATTCAATCTTCCATTGCCTCTTCAATTTTTTCATTCTTTTTTCCAGGTTTATAGCATCGGAGATATGACTGTACAGCTCGTAGTATACGAGATTATGGACATGGTACTTCTTTGTAAATCCCTCTATAAGATTATTTTTATGCTCATACACTCTTTTGAGTAAATTGTTGGTCACACCAATATAAAGAGTTCCATTTCTTTTGCTTGCCAATATATAAACAAAGTATTGTCTCATCTCTCGATTTCGGGATTCCTGCTTCCGCAGGAATGACAACGATGCTTTTCACTTTACAAAGGCAGCAATCCAAGCCGCTACCATCGCCAACAATGAGATGAAAGTTGCCACAAGTGCAATCAAATGATTTCTGGCAGAAATCCTGCACATTTCGATCATTGTTTCTGTTTGTAAGGCAAAATTGATGTTATGGACTATTTCCGTTTCTGTAATTTCGTTAGATGGTTTATATGTTACCGCCCCCATAACGTCTCGTTGCGTTTCTACTCTTTCAACTCTTGTAATACTTGTCACGACTTCTTTGGCTAATTCCTGCAATTTTTTTAGCCTTGATTCTGTATTATCTTCTCCTAAAATAAAAGCCAATTTCCCCCGCTTTTTTTGGATTTCTTTCAGTGTCATCATCTATTCCTATATCTAAAAGAAATGTTCTAAGGCTATTCACATTTTTATTTGTCATTCCCGCAAAAGCGGGAATCAACTTGTTTACGTGATTTCTGGATTCCTGCTTTCGCAGGAATGACAATACAATAAACTTTTATTGCTCGAATCCGTATTTGCCGATGAGCCTGACAAACCGAACGTCACAGATCGCTCGGCTTATTAACTTGTCCGACTTCTTTTCACAGGCTACCAGACCCTGCACCCCTCTGCCGCCAACAGGGGCAACAATCAATCCGCCGTTGACAAGCTGCCCGATAAGGGGCTCCGGTATATCCGGAACTCCGGCAGTAATCATAATTCTGTCGAAACATCCAGCCGGCGGTAATCGTGAAGCCGGCCAGCCGCTGCTACCGTCACCAACATAAAACTCGACATTGCCAATGCCCAGTTTGCTCAAAACCTCCTGGGCCGAATCAGCCAACTCACAGAATCTTTCTATTGTATAGACCTTTTTTACCAGCTTACTTAAAACCGCGGTTTGGTATCCGCTGCCTGTGCCGATTTCCAGAACTTCGGATTCCGGATCAACCCGCAGTTCCTGGGTCATCAGAGCGACGATATACGGCTGGGAAATGGTCTGATCATTCCCTATGGGTAACGGGCCGTCGCTATAGGCCTGCGACCTATATGAAGGTAGTATGAACTCTTCCCTTGGAACCTCAGCCATCACAGCCAACACACGTGGATCGGTAATATCACGCCCTTTCAGGTCCCACCTGAGCATTTGTTCTTTGGCGGTGCTAAACTTGTCTTTGCCCTGACGCCCATGCATGACTTCAATCATCGCTTTTTCAGCATAGTTTTGCAAAGCAATTCTGCTTCACCAATAAAGAAGCTTCTCAATTAAAATAGAAGTTTGATAGCCGCAGCGGCGGCCAAAATCTGCACTACAGCGTTAAAAGCCTTCTGCGGGATGCGTTTTAACAGGAATATTCCCGTAACCGCCCCGATAGCAATAAACGGCAGCATCATTAAATTGAGTTTCACCGATTCCGCTGTTATCAAGTCCAGATTGGCACTGAACGGCACCTTAAGCCAGTTGACAACGAAAAAAAACCACGCTCCGGTCCCGACAAATTCGACTTTGGGCAAACGCATCGCCAGCAGATAAATAATCATGATCGGCCCGGCAGCATTGGCCATCATTGTGGTTACGCCCGCCATGAATCCGAGTGCTGCAGCGAACCACCATTGTGTGGGGACCGGCGCATCTTCGCCTTTGACCCTGATTCGCCAGTAATTTACGCCCAACATTACCAGAACGATTCCCCCGATAATCGGCTTGAGTTGCTCGTCGTTAACGAACTTCAAGCCGAAGTATCCCGCCACAATCCCCGCAAAAGCTGCCGGAAGCAGACGCAGCACGTGCCCCCATCTGGCATTACGCCTGTGGTACGTAATCGCAAACAAATCCGCCAGAATCAGGATGCCCAGCAATATCCCGGTTGACTGGCGCGCCGGAAGAACCAGCGCCATTAAAGGCACTATGAGGATTCCAAGCCCGGGCATACCGGTTTTGGTCGTTCCTACCATGACAGCACAAAAAGCAACTACTAACCAGCCAAATAACTCTAAATCCAATGCACATCATCCTCAATTAAAGTTTCCAATGATTTAATTAAACCTTTAGCTGTAGCACTTTATCGGTTTTGACCTGGCTTTGCAATTGACAATTGATAATCGATAATCGAAAATAAAAACAGTCGGCAACCGCCTGACAAAATTGTCAATACTTTAAGGGGATTAAAAATGAAAACGAAAAAGCTTCTCTTTTATATATTCGCTGCCATTACAGGCGGTTGTGTACCCGTTCTGTCACTGCACCCGCTTTATACGAAAAAAGATATTGTAGTTGACAAGAAATTATACGGAACCTGGACGAAGGATCCAAACGACCCTGAAACTACCTGGGAATTCAAGAAAATTGACGAACCGAAAAACGCATACGAGCTGATTTTCACCGATGATGACGGAAAGAAAGGCTCTTTCGTAGCGCGGCTTGTTAAGCTGCAAAACAAGCTTTTTATGGACGTCTATCCAAGTGCTCTGCCCTCAGACGCAAACGACTCATCTGATTTGGCCTGGCCCCACAATGCCTTTTTCCTGATACCGGCGCACTTCTTCATAAAAGTTGACTCCATAAAACCACAGTTGAAATTGCGACTTATGTTAGAACCCAATATGAAAGAATTACTCACGGAAAATCCAAATGCAGTGGAACATACATTTGTCGACGACAGGCTTGTCCTGACGGGATCGACAAAGAAACTCCAGGGATTCGTTCTAAAGTACGCCGATGACGAAAGAGTCTTTACAGACCAGGTTACTCTTAGCCGAAAGTAATCCAAAAGCGAACCGCCTTAAACGTTACTGAGTATAAATAATATGGCCGAAAAATCAGAATTTAGACGCTATTTGGTAAATGTTGATTCTATCTCTGCACACCAGCTTTTTACAGACTGTCTGGTAGTAGGGGCTGGTATCGCGGGTCTTCGTGCCGCACTCGAAGCAGCCGAACACCGCAGAGTAATCATGGTCTGTAAGGGTAAGATCGAAGACAGCAACACCTTCAAAGCCCAGGGTGGCATTGCCTCGGTACTCGATAAAGCAGATACATTCGAATCACATATCGAAGACACGCTCAAGACCGGCTGCGGAATATGTGACGAACAGGTCGTTGACCTGGTTGTTCGTCAGGGACCAGAACTGGTAGAGCAACTGCTCAAATGGGGCACAGAATTCGATCTGAAAGAAAACCATATCGCTGCTACGCTCGAAGGCGGTCATAGTTATCCTCGTGTCGCTCACGCTCACGGCGATGAAACCGGACGGGCGATTGCTGAAGCATTGATAGACCGGGCCAGGCGCCATGCCAACATAAGAATACTGGAGAATTTCTTCACGATCGATTTGGTAACCGACGAAAACAATCAGTGCATTGGAATCGTCGGTCACGAACAAAAGAGGGGCCTACAAATCATCTGGGCGGCAAATACGATTCTGGCTACCGGCGGCGCAGGCCGGCTCTACCGTGAAACTACGAATCCGGAAACCGCCACCGGCGACGGCATCGCCATGGCATACAGAGCAGGTGCTATTCTGCGGGATTTGGAATTCGTCCAGTTCCATCCGACGACACTCTATATCGCAGGAGCCACGCGAGCCTTGATTTCCGAAACGGTTCGAGGCGAAGGAGCAATCCTGCTGGACAGCAAAGGGCGGCGTTTTATGAAGGATTACCACGAAGCCGCCGAGCTTGCTCCGCGCGATATCGTCAGTCGGGCGATAATTGCTCAGATGCGAAAAACCGAATCGACACATGTCCATCTGGACGTCAGACACTTCGAAAAAGCATATTTTGCCAAAAGATTTCCCTGGATTAACGAGCTGCTCGAAAGCTTCGATATCGACATAACCAAAGACCTGATCCCGGTACGGCCGAGCGCCCATTATATGATCGGCGGCGTAAAAACGGACATGGCGGCCAAAACGAGTATTGAAGGTCTATATGCCTGTGGGGAAATCGCCTCTACGGGACTGCACGGCGCAAACCGCCTTGGTAGCAATTCACTGCTCGAAGGACTGGTGTTCGGAAAAATCGCCGGACAAGAGGTTTCAAAAAAGAAAAAAGCAACCGCCGCTTATCTGAAACACCCACTGATAAAATATCAAATCCCCCATTCGGACCGTACAAGGCTGGACGCCGACGACGTGAGGAATTCGCTTCGAGCCCTTATGTGGCGAAACGTCGGTATTACTCGATCCGCCCGACCGCTCACAGAAGTACAGGAAATCATCACATTCTGGCAAAGGTACGTGATGGACAAGGTCTTCGATTCACCGGCCGGTTGGGAATGTCAGAACATGCTGACTGTTTCTCTGCTAATGGCCCAGTCTGCTGAGAAGCGCCGGGAAAGCCGGGGAGTCCACTACAGAAGGGATTTCTCTGAAACCGACGATACGAACTTCAAGAAGCACATCGAAATCTCAAAAAAATCTGAATTAGGTCAATGGCTGTCATAGATATCTTTTTACCTGAATTAATAAAAATCATAGCAAAAAAGCCAAATTTTCGTTATAATTAAGGCAGTTAAACAAACAATAATCAATCGCCAATTGTAAATAGTAAATGAATAGAGTGGGTCGGGCGGTCGCCGGCTTCTTTGCAAGCCGGAGGAAAGTCCGAGCAGGACAGGGCGCGGTGGTGGCTAACAGCCACCCGGGGCGACCCGCGGGAAAGTGCCGCAGAAAATACACAGCCGATGTCCCCACGGGAACAGGCAAAGGTGAAATGGTGCGGTAAGAGCGCACCGCGGCGACGGCGACGGCGCCGGCAGGGCAAACCCCACCGCCTGCAAGACCAAGCAGCCGGACACTCGGCCCGGGTACGGGCGGCTTTCAGCCGCTCAGCCGGCGGGTAGGTCGCTTGCCGAAAGGCTGAGCCAATCGGCAACGGTTGGCCAAGATAAATGATCGCTGTCCGCCTTCTGGGTGGAACACAGAACTCGGCTTACAGACCCACTCTTTTAAATTGACTATTGTCGATTTATTATTGACTATTGAGTGTTTTTCTGTCAACGAATGCGTCGAAGCGCGCCTTGAACGCAACCGTATCATCTGAGACAACCATCCTGACAGTTCCATCGTAGAAATTGATATGATCGAAATCGAGTACGCCGGCACTGCTCAACTTCACAGCCAGCACAGGTGACGAGTCAAGCTCTACCAGAATCAATTCGAGCGTCTGATTGATGAGCATGCCGCAGACATGCAGTTTCTTATCGTATTGACCGGACACATCAATATCATCGCTAAGTTCTTTTATGTCATTACGGGCTGAATCCAGGACGTATCTCAATATTGCAATTTGCTTCTCGTTTTCAGATGCGTAATTTTTACCAAGTACTTCTGTTCCCAGTACCATTTCACAGTCGAAACAAAGACCTCGCCTGGGTCGCCTTCCAAAATTCCCCGCTTTGTCGTCAACAGCAAAAAAGTATTTCCGTATAACATTCAACCGGTACCGGTCAAAGGTCACCATATTGAACCACGTTCTGGATTCATCTCGGCTCTGCCCTAAAGAAGCAACAACGCGATCGCTATGGCTGACCGTCTCAACCTCAACTTCAGCAAGAAATAAATCATGCTCATCTTGAGACCTGCGAATCTTCGGCAGCGCATCGAGGGTAAGGCTCTTTTTCAGCGTGATCCGGTCGTATGACACCGATAGCTCATGCTCCTCGGAAAGCTGCTGATTCTGTGCTGCGTCGTGCTAGGATACGATAGAACAACCTGAAAGGAAAATGCCCAGATACAAACCAGCACAAAAGCACTCAGTAAGCGTCAATCTACGATTTCCAATCTTAGCATTCACAGTCGCAAATCGGCAATCGGAGATCGTAGATTGACTCGGCATCTTCGGCCGCATTATAATCCTCCCATCGTGAATCTATTGACTAAACTTCTTTGGAATCGATCCACTTCATCATTCTACGCAACTCTTTTCCAACATTTTCCAGCTTGCTGTCGTGATCCTTCTTGTATAGTTCGTTGAAGTTCTTCAAACCAGATTTATACTCGTTGACCCATTCTTTGGCGAATTCACCGGACGTAATCTCCGACAGGATTTTCTTCATCTCGGCCTTGGTCTGCGGCGGAATAATTCTCGGGCCGCGGGTCAGGTCCCCGTACTCAGCGGTGTTGGAGATGCTGTATCTCATATAGCTCATACCGCCCTGATACATCAAATCGACGATCAGCTTGACCTCGTGCATACATTCGAAGTAAGCAATTTCCGGCTGATATCCCGCTTCGACCAGCGTCTCGAAACCGGCCTTAATCAGCGAGGTCAAGCCGCCGCAGAGAACGCACTGCTCGCCGAACAGGTCCGTCTCCGTTTCCTCTTTGTACGTTGTCTCGATGATCCCCGCCCTGGCGCCGCCGATACCGTTTGCCCATGCAAGAGCAATATCCTTTGCATCGCCGGTCGCATCCTGCTGGACCGCCACCAGACACGGCACACCGCCGCCTTTTTCATATTCGCTCCGAACCAGATGACCCGGCCCCTTCGGAGCTATCATCACCACATTAACATCCTCCGGCGGAACAATATACTTAAAATGAATATTGAAACCATGGCAGAAACCAATAGTTTGGCCCGATGTCAGGTTGGGCCCGATGAAGTCCGAGTAAACTTTTGCCTGGATTTCATCCGGGATGGTCACGATTATCAGAGCCGCTCCGTCCATAGCTGTTTTTATATCGGTCGGCTTAAAACCATGCTCGACCGCGAGCTTGTAATTATCCGTGCCTTCCAATTCGGCGACTGCAACCTCGATACCGCTATCTTTAAGGTTCAAACTATGAGCGTGGCCCTGGCTGCCGTAACCAATAACTGCGACCTTCTTGCCCTTTAATGCATCGATAGGAGCATCATCTTCATAATGTATCTTTACTGCCATAATTTAATTCTCCTTATTTGTGCTAAATAAATTAGCAATCAAATTATCCTGTACTTTTAATTTCCCCGGGAAAGCCTGAGATCCGGTCAAAATTCCCATTTCCGAAGCATAATAACGGCAAACTGCCAATTAAGCAAGAAATTTATATACCAGTCAGGCTCGAATCTCGCTCGGACATTTGAGCCGTTTACTTATTTATATGTTTGCATAATTAGTACATAATAGTCATTATTCGTCAGCTACCTGAATCGAAAGGACATAATCAAATGAATCGGCAAATTCGTACATGTTGGGTGTTCATATTTATTCTATATTCTGCCTCGTATTTCTATCCTGGAATATGTGCCAAAGAGCATCGGAATTTAACCTCCGATGAGCCGGAAAATCATATTGTCGCCGGCATGAGCCAAACACGCGATGCTCTTCGAAAAATAACCAGTGGCCTGCCCAGCCAAAAGCCGCAGAGGTATAAAAAGACCGCACTCTATTACATTGGCATGCCGGGCTACAACAGGTATCGGATACCGTCGCTTATAATAACAAAAAAAGGCACTCTGCTGGCCTTTTGTGAAGGTCGGACAGCAGGAGACACCGGAGATATCGATACACTCGTCAGAAGATCCGAAGACGGCGGTGAAACCTGGAGCAAGCCGCAGGTTGTCTGGTCCGATGACAGCAACACTTTCGGCAATCCATGCCCGGTGGTGGACCAGAGCACTGGCAGGATATTCCTTCTCAGCACATGGAATCTCGGTACAGATAACGAATCCCAGATCACCTCATGGAAAAGCAAGGATGTCCGCCACCCATACGTCTGCTATTCCGACGATGATGGAAAAAGCTGGTCAAAACCTGTCTGTATTTCAGATACTGCCCGTTTGGACGACTGGCGATGGTACGCCACCGGCCCCGGAATAGGCATCCAGATTAAAAGTGGTAAATACGCCGGACGATTGGTTATCCCCTGCGATCATAGTTACACTGAAACACGGGAAGGCGTCTTTAAAAGAAACAACAGATATGGCTATGGCTCGCATGTTACTTATAGTGACGATCAAGGCAGGACATGGCAAATAAGTGAGACCATTACACCCGGCTGTAACGAAAGCCAGGTCGTGGAATTGTCGAATGGATCGTTGATGATAAACATGCGCAGCTATAACGGCAAAAAATGCCGTGCTGTATCTATCAGCAAAAATGGCGGTCAAAGCTGGTCCGAAATCACGCACGATCCAACTCTTATCGAGCCGGTTTGCCAGGCAAGCATGATTTCATGCCGCCACGACAATAATAACCTGGTACTATTCTCAAACCCGGCCGACAAAAAAAGCCGCACAAGAATGACCATAAGATTGAGTTTAGACGATGGCAGAACATGGCCGGTCAGCAGAATATTGCACGAAGGTCCCGCCGCATATTCAAGCCTTGCCGTACTTGAAAATGGTGAAATTGCATGTTTCTACGAAGCCGGCGAGAAAAGCCCGTACGAAAGCATGATTTTCGAGAAATTTACACTCGAATGGCTCACCGGACGATAAGATAAATAAAATCAAATATCAAAACGCAAAATGTAAAATTGAGGAAGAAAGCTTTTTTGGAGATAAATCCATGAGAAAATGTGCACTACTCATTGCGGTTGCTATAGCTGTAAGTATTTCAGGCTGCACAAACGGTCTTTTCGAAAGCCGGCAGAAATCCCCGCAACTCGTACACGACGTCTATTTTACGTTGAATGATGATTCGCAAATCGCCAGGTCAAAACTCGTCACAGACTGCTACAAGTACCTGAGCAACCATCCCGGCATCGTTCACTTTGCCGCCGGCCAGATTGTCGAATCACATAAACGGGACGTGAATGTTCGCGACTGGCAAGTCAGTCTCCACATCGTATTCAAAAACAAAGACTACCACGACCAGTACCAGAACGCCCCCGACCACCATAAATTCATAGAACAAAACAAAGATAACTGGAAGGCCGTCCGGGTCTTCGACACATTCATCAAATAGAAGAAAAGCCGCATATAAACCTGCCGCCAAGCTTCGATCATATCAAGGAAAAACAAGGGGAAAAGATATGAGGCAAGTATATAACTTTTCCCCTTTGCTGTCAATCTAAGTTAAGTAACTCGGTGCTACTTATTCAACTTCTTCGGCCGGGGGGATTTCCTCGAATAAATGTTCGTCAAGGACAATCAGGTCCTGTACATCGACTACGCCGTCACCCCAGGGCATCGGGCCAATGTCACCTCCTTTCGTTGTCCTTTCTCTCACTTGTTATTTCCATATAACAAATTCATTTATTTAGGCGCAGCCCGTCTAATAGTCCTTGAAATTTCTCATCCACTCCGGCCAGTCTTCGGGCTGGACGCCGCCGGCCCTGGTCCATTCGTTTGCCGTGTCGAAACGGGGTTCCCATTTGAGTGTCCACAATTCTTTGAGCCCTACCTTCCTGACCGACCAATCCAGAAACAGGCCATTGATGTAACCGTTATGCCGGTTGATGCAAAATCGGTGCATGTGGCAGCTTGGTTCGTGACGTTCCTGATATGGCGGATAATCGTTGCTACGCGGCTTGCCTTCAGTTAATGTCGCATCAAGAAATGCGGGTATTTTGGCACTGCCTTTGACAAGGTAAGTGTTAAAGCTCAAGTTCATTGAATCACTAAAAGGAATCCAAACATCGCGAAGAAATAAATAGAAATTAAAGCCATAGCTGCCTCGAAACGGCTTGCCAAATCCTGTCATCTCCCAAGACCTGAACGCGCTGCCAGATCTGATTTCACCTTTCGGTGCGTCAGCCTCGCGTCCGAATGACCATGTTCCTTTTTCTGCGGGCTCTTCAGGTACTGACGTAGCCATGGGACAGCACGTGATTCGTTCCGTGCCGGCAGGGGCATACGAAGAAACGATGCGATTATTGCTGGCTTCAAACGGACCGCGGAGGACAAAAAAGAAGGCACGAATAGGATCCGTAGGGAGGCGTCCCTCGTTATCCTGTGTATATTGGGACATAATCTGACCTACCTGCCTGAGGTTTGCCTGACAAACAATCGTTCTGGCTTGGTTTCTAGCGCTACGCAGCACGGGAAAGAGTACCGCGATCAGCAGCGCGATTATAGCAATCACCATTAACAGCTCTATGAGTGTAAACCCCTTTAGAAATCTTCGGCTTTCCCAATTAGTAGTACTTGTTTCTAATGGGGTAAACTCCTCCTTTTTAGAAATGTTTATTTTTACTCGTCTAGACAATCCGCCTTGTCGCACGGAAGTCCTCTTGCCTGACCGGTCATATTTACTCGACCCGCGCATCATAATTATCGCCCTAATTATAAAACGACTTACCTAACCAATTTTCTGATTACGCCCGACGCTTCAATAGTTGTACTCGCTGGGTGTACTCGCTGGGTGTACTCGCTGGGTGTACTCGCTGGGTACTATAACAAATTATAGCAGTATTCATTTGGTAAGTATAGATAATTTTCTTTTTTACTTTAAATTTTCTTGACTTGTATATATAATAAAAATGAAGGCAGAAACCGGCTTATGCCGGGCAGGAGTAACTCGTACCATCTCCATTCTGCCTTCATTTTTTGCATGCAATTTGCCATTCTTCACGGATTAATTGCTGATGGCAAAATGGAGAAATTTCGATTTTTTCATGAAAAAGCCTAAATCCCATCAAGAAAAGTAATAATTCAAGGATCCGCATAACACGATACGCAATAAAAACGCCGTGTCATGGAGATTTTTTAAAAAATGTCCGCTTTTTTCGATGGCGGCTCGTAGAATAGATAACATATTAGTATTTAGTATATAGTATTTGGTATATAGTGATTTGAATGAAAAAAATGGTGTTAGTTGGTGAAAAACTCAGGAATAGGTCATTGCGAGGCCCGAAGGGCCGTGGCAATCTTCTACCAACCTTAGTTGAAAAAACAAAGCCAATTTGCCGATGCGGCAAATCGTCGCAAGGTCTTATTTGAAAGGAATTTATAGCGAAATACTGCCCTTTGGAGCACGAAAAAACAAAGCCAATTCAAAGCCAATTATGATGAATATCAGGCTGGGCGCGTTATGTTGGCAATGCAGATTCGGGCGTTTCTCTTGAGGCCTTCAAGGCCGAGGCGTTTGATCGGAGATTCGGCAAATTTCGCTTCAAATGCCTCAGAATCTAAGCTCAGAATCTCCTGCAGGTCGATTCGTGCCCTGTCGCGATAGAATTTGAACTGCTTGTTCCTGCATGCCGGCGCGTTTTGCTGATAGGGGCAGGCAACGATACACTCATCACAGCCGAAGAGCCGGTTTCCGATTTTCTCGGCCGGCCCCGGCAGGATTTGGCCTTTGTATTCTATCGTTAAATAATTGATGCACAGCCCAGCGTCGAATTGCCCATCGGGCCTTAAAGCGCCTGTCGGACAAGCATCGAGACATTTGCGGCAGCCGGCACAATCGCCGTCAATCGGCTCATCCGGCGGCAGTTTCAGGTCGGTGATAATCTCGCCGAGAAATATCCGGCAGCCGAGTCCGGGATTGATGAGCATGTGGTTTTTCCCGATATAACCAAGTCCCGCCCTGACCGCCAAGGCCCTCTCGGCAAGGGGTACAGAATCCACACAAATTTTGGATTTTATGCCGGGCCCGGCAATTGACTTGATGAAATCGACAAGCTTACGAAGCCGCTCTTTGATAAATGAATGATAATCTTCATATTGGGCATAGCTTACTATTCTACCAGCCGGCTCAATAACAGGCGGTTTCGATTTATGCTTTGGCGACGTATAATTGAGGCCGACAATGATAACCGACTGTGCATGTTCAGAGAGTCTGGCCGGATTGAGCCGTTTCTGCAGATTTTTGTGCATATAATACATTTGGCCTGCAAAGCCGGAACTTAGCCACTCAGCGAAAATTTGCACTTGTTCGGCATCAATCGGCGCAGCGTCCGTCACACCTATTAGGTCGAAGCCAAGCTCGATTGCTTTATTCTTAATGTCTTGAGATAGACTCATAAAAGCAATTATACTAAATCCAGCCATAAGATTTTAGCCCGTAGTTCATTCTTTTCATTTTCACAATCAGCGGATAAAATGAGCCGGACAATATGGAATGCCCAGCACGACTTGACAATCGAATAGCAGGAAATGGAGCTTTGTCCAAAGAAACTCACCATCTGATCAGCTATATCGCGCCGGCAGCACCCGCTACCCGGCAACCGGCAACCGGCGACGAACCGTTTCTGCGGCCGGAAATTGGCTTTACGCCGAACTGGTTCCGAACTTCAATAGGTGTTGATTTCGGGCGAAAATGGCACTGCGAACCTGCATACCGGCGTGAAATGCTCCCGATTATGCATAATGAAATAAAATGCCGATTCCCCGACACGAGTATCGGCGGCATCAACAATCCGGAAAAACCTCCGGATCTGCTGACCGGCACTTATGGCTGCGTTAGTATAGCTGCAATCTTTGGGATACCGATTATATATGACGAGGATAAGTGGCCGAAGTGTGAACGTTCATATCTCAATGATAATGAGATAGACAATCTCGAACCGCCCGACCTCGATAAAAATCCTTTCTTTCAGGAGTTAATGGAACAGGCCGATTGGATTGCATCTAACGAAGGTCGGATCGAAGGATTCATCAACTTCCAGGGAGTGCTGAATAACGCCTACCGGCTGCGAGGCGGAAAAATTTTTTACGATATGGTTGATTCACCGCAACGATGCCGTCACCTGTTCGATTGTGTCTGCACGACAATGATAGACGCGGCAAAGCGGCTTTATAAGCGACAACTCCAAAGCAGCGTAAAGATTGACTTTGTAACGATAAGCAACTGCTTGGTAAATATGATCTCGCCCTCGCATTACCATGAGTTTCTCCTCCCGTTCGACCAAAAGATAGCCGAGACGTTCAGCTGTATCGGCATCCACAATTGTTCCTGGAACGCCGATGCCTATATTGACGATTACGCCACAATACCAAACTTAGGCTATATCGACATGGGGATAGACTCGAATCTTGCCAGGGCAAGGGAGGTATTTACCGGCAGCCGACGTGCATTGCTATATACACCCACAGATTTGGCAAACAAATCTTTGGAGACGATCGAAGCAGATTTGGAAAAGATTGCAAGCCAGTACGCCCCATGCGACATTGTCGTTGGGGATATTGAGGCCGGCACACCTGATGAACGAATTCTTGCATTACTTAAATTTTGTGACCGGATTAATAACAGAGTGGAGAGCTAATAAAAATGGAATCGAAAACGAATGTATTACCGAGCCCACTTCGCGGCATCATTCCACCTATGATTACACCGCTTCTGGATCGTGATACCCTTGATATCGCCGGTCTGGAGCGGCTCATCGAGCACATACTCGGCGGCCGTGTTCATGGTTTGTTTATCTTAGGAACGACCGGTGAAGCACCAAGTCTTAGCTATCGCCTTCGCTACGAGCTTATCGAACGTGTTTGCGGACAGGTCAATGGACGAGTGCCCGTGCTGGTCGGCATTACCGACACATGCTTTACCGAGTCGGTGAACACTGCCAACAAAGCTAAGGATGCCGGCGCCCAGGCAGTCGTCCTGGCACCTCCATACTATTTTCCGGCTGGCCAGGCAGAACTGATTGAGTACCTTGAACATTTGACGCCGGAATTGCCGCTGCCCCTGTTTTTGTATAACATGCCAAGCCTTACCAAGGCGGATTTCGAACCTCAGACCGTCAGAGCAGCGGCACAGATTGACGGCATTGTCGGCATAAAAGACAGTTCCAGCAATATGGTTTATTTCCATCAACTCCAATCGCTGTTAAAAGACCGTCAGGACTTCGCGCTTCTTGTAGGCAGGGAAGAACTCCTGGCTGAGACAGTCCTGCTGGGTGGGCACGGCGGTGTTACCGGCGGAGCAAATTTCATCCCAAAGCTTTACGTCGAACTCTACAATGCAGCCTGTTCACGTGATTTGCAGACAGTTGAGGCTCTACACGAAAAGGTCATGCAGATCAGCAGCGCTATCTACAGCGTCGGACGCTACGAGTCGAGCTATCTGAAGGGACTAAAATGCACGCTTTCGTGCATGAATATATGCAGCGATTTCTTAGCCGAGCCGTTTCATCGTTTCCGCAGCACCGAGCGAGATTTGATTCGCCGGCATCTTGAAGAGCTTGGAATTGTGAAAAAAGAATAAGAAGATTCTCGAAAGGATCAAAGTTTATGTTAGGAAGCCTTGGAATAATTGATATCTGCATCCTGGTGCTCTATGGCTGTGTGCTGATTGGAATGGGTCTGTACTACAAACGTAAGTGTCGCACGGCCGAGGAATTCATGGTTGCCGGCCGGTCGATCCCCGCCTGGGCGGCGGGCCTTGCCGTGATGAGTACATATACGAGCAGCATTTCATATATCGCCACACCCGGCAAAGCGTACTCAAGCAACTGGCACCCTTTCATATTTTCACTCTGCATTTTCCCTGTAGCCTGGTTCGTATGCAAATACGCGGTACCCTACTATCGGAAAATAAAACTTATCTCGGTATATGAATTTCTTGAAAACAGGCTCGGTTCCTGGGCGCGGATTTACGGAGCACTGTCCTTCGTGCTTTTTATGGTCGGCCGCATTGCCGTGATTCTCTACCTGGCGAGTCTTTTGCTGAACACGTTTATCCCCTGTAACATCGTCGTGGTCATCATCGTCCTGGGCTTCATCACGATTGCCTACACCTTCCTGGGCGGCATGGAGGCGGTAATCTGGACCGATGTTATGCAGTCCTTGGTCATGATTGTCGGAATTATATTTTGTGCCGTCGTACTTACCCGCGACGTTTTTTCGCAACCGGATTATTTGATTCAAGCCGCTTTCGATGCCGACAAGTTCAGCCTGGGCAGCACCAAATTTACTCTCGCTTCTCAGCAACACCTTTTCGACCGGACGATCTGGGTGATGATTATCTTCGGAGTCACCGAAAACCTGAGGTCTCTGATCGCAGATCAAAACTGCGTCCAAAAGTATTCATCCGTGGCCGACGAACGACAAGCCAAAAGATCGATCTGGATTGGGATGCTGATATATATCCCTTTGACGGCAATATTCCTGTATATCGGGACGGCATTGTTCGCCTATTACTCTCCCGGCGGACACCCGCTCGGAGAAGGCATAACAAAAGGCTCAGAGGTCTTTCCGTTTTTCATAGCACAGCAACTTCCGGTGGGACTCAAAGGCCTGGTGGTCGCTGCAATCTTAGCGGCCGCGATGAGTACGGTTGATTCCAATCTGAACTGCTCTGCCACTGTTTTGCTCCTGGACTTCTATAAGCGTTATTTCAATCCGAATATCGGAGAACGGGGCAGCATCGTATTTCTTCGAGGAATGACAATCGGATGGGGAATTCTTGGTACTTTTTTCGCTATCCTGATGATACGAGCGGAGAGTATTCTGGACGTCTGGTGGCAAATTTCCGGCATTTTCGGTGGCGGCGTTTTGGGTATCTTCATTCTGGGTTTACTTAGAATTCGGCTCCGGCTCTGGCAGGGACTTGTTTCAATAGGAGTCAGTATCGCTGTTATTACATGGGGGACCTTCGTGCGAGCCTCTTTCCTAAGTGGTCTCAACATTCAGATTCCCGACTCATGGAAGTGGATCGAGTGCAACCTGGACGTTGTCATTGTCGGTGCCGTCGGAACAGCAGCGCTGATAGTAGTTGCCCTGATTTTCGGATTGATGAACCGCAAACAGAACATTCAGACCTGAGAAAGCTGCTCTTAGTATGGAAAATTCAAAAATAAACAAAGGCCGTATTGTCGGAGTCATCCCCGCTCGATATGGTTCGTCAAGATTCGAAGGAAAAGTACTGGCAAATATCGATGGCAAACCCATGATTCAATGGGTATATGAGCGAGCAAGTAAATCAAAGACACTGGATAAACTTTTTGTAGCCGTAGATGACCCGCGCGTCCAATCCCGAGTAGAGCAGTTCGGCGGCAAAGCCGTTCTAACGGCAGAGCACCACAAATCGGGAACTGACAGAATCGCCGAAGCTGTTGAGAATATGCCTGCGGACATTATCGTAAATATACAGGGTGACCAGCCGTTAATTGATCCTGACATGATTGATGAAGCAGTACAGCCCATGATAGAAAATCCAGAGATTCAAATGTCAACCCTGAAAAGGGAAATTGAAAAAGACGAGTTTGACGATCCCGGTGTGGTTAAGGTCGTGGTTGACGATCAGGATTTCGCACTTTACTTTTCAAGATCATTAATCCCTTACCCTCGTTACGATGAAAATATTCGAGTCTTCGAACATGTTGGATTGTATGTCTATCGCAAAGACTTTCTTCTGAAAATATCTAAAATGCCGCAGGGATATTTGGAGAAAATCGAATCTTTGGAGCAGCTTCGTGTCATGGAGAAAGGTTACAAAATTCTGGTCGTCGAGACGAAAATGGATCGAACGGCCGGGATAAGCGTAGATACACCTGAGGACCTCAAAAAGGTAGAAAAAATAATCAGTCAGATGAAAGGCACAAGCGATGACAACTAACAGAGAACCTATCGAACTTCTCTATCAAGACCTTCCCGCCGATACGAAAGAGATGCTGGATAGCGCAATTTCGAGCATCGTATCTGTAAAGAAAAAAGGCGGCAAAATCGTCGTCGTTACCGGGAGCGGCCCTAATATTCACGAAGGAGTGACAACACTAATCGCAGAGCTTATTCACAAAGGCATAATTGACGGTGTGACAACCAGCTCGGCGGTCATCGCCCATGAAATGGCCGGGGCTTTGGAAAAAGTTAAAAGGGTAGACGGCACAAAGCTGGGACTTCCCGAAGACATTCTGCCCAAAGGAAATACTTTCGAGGCAACGCTTATGCCGGACGAGTTTCTAAAACAGCTCGAAGAGGAAATGCTTATCGATACGGCACTAATTGAAAAAATACTCTCCCTCGATGGAAGTATCATCATTAAAGCTGCCGGTAATATGGCTTATCCTTTGGGTCTGCGCACAGAGAATCTGGCAAAGGAGATACTGTTTATCGCAAAAAGCAAAGGAATCCCTTTTGAAACTGTTGCCGGGGCCGGCGCCGACAGACTTACAATGCTCGGAGCGGCCCACGCTAAAGGTATCCCGATACTGGTGACTATTCCACAATTGGTAGGCGGCGGAACTGTGGGCCTGGCCATTGGTGATTCTATTTCCATTACAGAAAGAGCGACAAAAGTTGCTCAAATGCTGCAATCCGCCGACGTCATCATAGAATCCGGCGTTGCCTTGACCCAGGAAATCCACGATGGCCCGTTTGAAACTTACACCGGACACGGCCTATGGTCGCATTGGGATGGTTTCAAAACCTATAGTTTGAAAGACAAGGTGCTGATACGCATCGATCTCGACCCGGCCCTCAAGAAAGCGTGGGAATTCGAAAAGCAATCGAGCAAAGTCCAAACCGCTATAGATGAAGGACTGCCCAAAACCAAACTCATGTCGATCCCTTTCCGAATGGAAATGTCCGGCTTTGCCCGATTGGACAAAAGTATTCCAGTCATCGCCGATTTGGGCGTCGCCTGGCCCATCATCGCACTTCGTTTAGAACAGCAACTGGGAATATCACTCGATTTCATCTCTTATCCGCAGCAGAGTCCGGAAGGGCAAAAAATGCGGAAATGGATCGTTGAGAATATTCAGCCAATCGTAAAGAAAAAACTATTTCAATAGAAACGAATGGAGAATCTTGCCGTGAGTAGAAGGTGCTTTTTACACCTGGTGGTAATACCTTTTTTGCTGCAAATATCGGGATGCGGAATGGAAAACAAAAGGATTAAGGCGGATATGTCAAACTCATCAGGTATCGTTCTGAGCGAATTCATATTCGAAGAAGCTCCTTTTGCTCAATGTCACGCATCAACTATCGCCGAGACCGAATCAGGACTTGTGGCGGCATGGTTCGGAGGTACGAAAGAAAGCCGGCCGGACGTAAGCATTTGGCTGTCCCGCCGTGGCCCGAATGGATGGTCGCCACCGGAAAAAATCGCCGATGGTTCGGAACTATCGGCAAGGCAAGTGGCCTGCTGGAATCCGGTCCTGTTTAAACCGAAACCCGGGCCGCTCATGCTGTTCTATAAAGTCGGCGACGACGAGCCGCAGTGGTGGGGTGAATACAAGACTTCCGACGATGGCGGAACAACATGGTCCAAACCTGTACGATTGCCCGATGGAATCCTGGGGCCGATTAAAAACAAGCCTATACAACTGCCGGATGGTTCGATTCTCAGCCCATCGAGCATCGAGTACTACACAAGCAGAAATCCGAGAAAAGAAGTATGGCAGGTACATCTCGAACTGTCAGAAGATATGGGAAAAACCTGGCAAAAGATCGGGCCGCTCAACGATGGCAGGGATTTTAATGTCATCCAGCCGTCGATACTGATTTATCCGAATCGAAAGATGCAGATTCTTTGCAGATCAGAATATGCCGGACGTATTTACCAGGCATGGTCCGATGATATGGGCAGGACGTGGAGTACAATGAGCCCCACGGAATTGCCCAATCCCGACGCCGGAACAGATGCCGTAATGCTAAACGATGGAAAAGCTTTGCTGGTTTACAATCACAGCACTTCAGATGGCAGAGATAGGGAGTTTCTGAATGTAGCTATCTCAAACAACGGCAAGAAATGGTTTGGCGCTTTTATGCTGGAAAACCAGGAAGGGGAATATTCGTACCCAGCGGTTATTCAAACATCCGACGGCCTGGTTCATATCACATACACATGGAAGCGGGAACGAATCAAACATGTTGTAATCGATCCGAAACGGCTCAATTTGGTTGAAATTCAAAATGGAAAATGGCCTGAACAGCACAACAATGGAGGTTTTTAATGTCTTTCAATAAACCCAGTTGGATTTTCTTAAAAAACTACAAAAGTCTCGCCGGCATGTTGGCAGTGATGATCATTTGGACGATGCCGACATTCGGCAAGGTAAATATCGAGTGGGACTTCAGTAAAAGTCTCCATGGCTGGACAGGTAATAATCAGGTGGAGAATCTCTCATTCTCATCGGAAGGTCTTCTCGTCAAATCCACAGGGGAAGATCCGTGGATCGAGGGCCCTGCCGTGGATTTGCCGGGCGATAAAATAATCAGAGCTAAAATCCGGATGAAATCGAACGCAGATCCCGGCGCCGAACTGTTTTACGGCAGAGTATTCCGGGCGGGAGATTCGGTTCGGTTCACCGCGATAACCGATGGACAATGGCATGACTACTCACTCATAATCAGAGACAAACTGGGCCCCGGCACGCGCTTTCGTCTCGATCCCTGCATCGGAGCCGGTGCCGTGACCGTCGCCTGGATCAAAATCGAAACAATCAGCGAAATCAATATCCCCTCATTGGAAAAACCCGGAGAACCAGACAGGAACGGGTCCGTCAGGACTTCAGTAAAATCGGGCGGTCTGGAATTCGAGCATTACGGAGATACATGGGGCAACTTCGCCCTTAAAGTCAACGGCGTAGAAATGGCCGCCGGATACCAGAGCGAACTTATCGGCCTGGTTTTCGACGAGCAGCCCGAATGGCTCAATCTCAAGAATGCTGACGTAACGTTTGACAATCCGTCCACAAGTAAAGCAAATTTAGAGGACAGCAAGGGCGGCACATGGGAAATCCGCAGGAGCATAAAATCCGCCGAACAGCAGGGAACGCTCATTATCGAAATAGAGCTTAAATCAGACAAAGACAGGGACATTATCCACATCCCGTGGTTGACGGTATTTCCCGGCCTTGGCACGTTTGGCCAGCACAAAGACCAGGGCCTGTTCGCAGGTCTGGAATATCTGTGCGACGAGCCCAGCAGCAGCGAGGCCGACATTGAGACGCCGGACCATGTCCGCAGGGTACCCGATCCGGTCAAGATAACCTTTCCGCTGATGGCGATAGCACACGGCGGCAACTATATCGGCGTCATCTGGGAGCCGTCCGAGGTGGTCTCGGCGACGTTCGATTCACCCGACAGGATTTACAATTCCGGCGCTCATGTAATTGCCTTGTCCGGCCCCGGAGTGGGTGACCGTCGTTTCGAAAATGCTTTCTGTGCTCAGGCGCCAATAAGACTCCAAGCAAACCAACCGCTGAAAGTCACTATGATGATCATTGGAGGCAAGGGAAAAAGCGTAGTTCCCGCAGTCCGGCATTACGTCGCTGTGAAGGGATTGCCCGAAGTGCCTCAATTCGAGGGCGGCTTCGATGCCGCAGTTGACTTACTCGCCCACGGCTGGCTGGATTCGAAAATTAACGAGAACGGTCTCTTTCGGCACGCGGTCTGGGGTGACAATTTCCCGGCAGGACCGGCGGCCGAAGCAGCAATGTACATCGACTGGCTCTCTAACCACACTGAAAATGAAAGCATCCGCGAAAGACTGAGCAATGAGAAGAATCGAGCTCTTAGCAGGATTCCGCCAGGACAACCTTTCTCAAGCGGCGTCTCGCACGCCCATCTGCCCAATACCCCTCTCGTTTTCGGGCGTACATTCGAATTTGTTCGACAAAGACGCAGCCAGGCACTCAATCTGTTGCGAAATTTCGATGAAGACGGCGTGAAACTCTACAGGGCGGGTAATACGGATTATTCCCGAACGCATTTCGCGAAACACGCCAATGGCATTACCGGACGGGACATGGCAACAATTCTTGAAGGAGCCACTTTATCTGCGGATAAAGAGCTGATTGATAAAGCATTAAAACTGCTCGATAAACAAACGATGCTTTATTCCGACACCGTACCTCGTGGAGCACAAACTTGGGAAGTGCCGCTCCATACGCCCGACATTCTCGCTTCGGCATATATGGTCAAGGCATATACGCTGGGCTATATGATTTCAAGCAAGCAGGAATATCTCGACCAGGCGAGGTACTGGGCATGGACGGGAGTTCCGTTTGTCTACCTGCAGCCGCCAACGCCCGACCGAGTTGGGGCTTATTCGACAATCGCCGTGCTGGGAGCAACTAACTGGAAGGCCCCGCTGTGGCTTGGCCGACCCGTGCAGTGGTGCGGACTGGTTTACTGCTCGGCCCTACACCTGCTGAGCGAATATGATCCCGACGGCCCCTGGGAAAAAATCGCAAAGGGCATAACTGTCACGGGCCTGCAAATGTCATGGTCCCTGAGCGATAAAGAACGCCAAGGCCTGCTGCCGGATTTCTTCGACTTAAGAGCGCAAGTTGCCGCCGGCCCGGCCATCAATCCCGGCACAGTACAGGCACATCTGGCGGAACTCTACGGCAAAGGCAAAATATATGATGTTAAAAGACTGCCCAAACGCGGCTGGTTCGTTCACGCTCCCTGTGCGATAAGCAACATTCGAGAAGACGAAGATTACGTCACGTTATCCATGGATGGCTGGGACAGCAAACAATACTTCGTGCTGATTTCAGGCATTGAAAAAGAACCTCACGAAGTCATTATAGATGCCGATAAATCACGTGCCTTGCCAGCATCTGAAATGCAATTTCATCACGAGCAAAAAATCCTTCTAATTACTCTTAAGGGAAAATCTCAAATCCGAATCAGATAAACTCACTTCGATATGAGCTTGATGGTATGCTCGAGTTCTGTTTGCCGGTATAACGGCAGAAAACTGTAGTAAGTCTCGGCGTCCGGACTTGACGGCACATATATGGAGAGCCCGGAGTATGAAGACTCAACAGTTGAATCAGGTTCTCGAACCGCCTTGCTAACAATAAGAGAATTCTCACACCAGTCAAAAAAAACGTCAAGCTCTTTGCCGGCAATGTTTTCATTAGCCGAGCTGAGAGCATAAAAATAAGACTTCAAGTCATAAAACTTTTCATTCTCATGCTCAAAAATTACAGAACAGGATTCAGGTTGATTCAGCATCGAAGCCCCCCCAAAAGATTTCAAAACCGGAGCGAGTTTTTCAGGGATTCTGTTAAGCTCTTCATTGCTAATCAGAGTGTACAGAGTGTAATGCTCATCTTCCCGCATGATAGTTTCAGCAAGGATTTCGCCGGGGATATTCGGATCTTGAGCGACCGATGCAATTGTTTTTGTGTAATAAGTATTCGGCGCACCTACAACAACCGGCGAAGCCATGATATATTCGGCGGCGTCAGCAAAATTATAAAGGTTCTGAATTGTCGCCCGGCCGCACTGCTGCAGAAAAAGGAGCCTCACCCTGCCTTCTACTTGCTGATTGAAACTCGCCGTAATTTTAGCCGCCTCTGAAGCATCAAGCCATTTGCCGGAAACAAACTGCCTGTTCCTTTTCGGATTTCTGAATGGTTTGATGTCTTTACACATCTGATTCAATTTCCCGCCATGGTTCAGGAAAACGATGCAGTAGTTTCTTGCCTTCCACTTCTTGCGCACCCATTTGAGATATTTATTCAGTTCAGCCGCATCCGCGCTGTCCTCGCCTCTCAGGATGGTATCTTTTCTGTGTGTCTTGCCGTCTGAATGGTACAAACCAATTCGCTTCATACCACTGCTGTCTATAAAATCCGCCTGGACAACGACGGCAACATTCGAGTTTGAAAGGCCCTTTCTTAAGTCACGCAGTATCACTTTGCCGACAGAGCTAAGATCGTTATCATAGGACATATAGTAAACAAAAACCCACTCGTACACATTTGTATTCGAGAGCAGCAGGAAAATCCCTAATAAGGGAAGCAATAACAATAACAACCACAACTTTGTATTGCTCGCTGAGTTTTGCATAAGATCATTATCCAACCGACAACGATTTGTTCAAGACATTTTATGCTTTTGTTATGATCTAATTTCAAACCTGAAAAACAATTGTATTTGGCAGGGGAAGGAATTATTATGGCCTGCAAAAAGAGCAAACGAGACAAAGAATTATGGCAGAAGAATTAATTGGTATAATAGGCGGAACAGGGCTTGGCGATGCACTGGCCGAGCGTATAGTTGATGCAGAGCTTCACGATATTGATACGCCGTTCGGCAAGCCGAGCACGGCGATTCTTCTCGGCAGGTTCGGTAAAAGAAACATCGCATTTCTAAGCCGTCACGGAAAAGGACATAAATTCTCTCCCAGCGAAGTTCCGTTCGCAGCGAACATCTTCGCACTGAAAAAGCTCGGCGTCCACACCGTGATTAGCAGCGGGGCCGTGGGATCGCTTCAAGAGCAAATCGCTCCCGGAGACCTGGTTATCGTCGATCAGTTCATCGACAAAACATTCAGGCGGACGAGCAGCTTTTTCGGCGGCTACGGTGCAGTGCATTGCGAATTAGCAGATCCGGTTTGCGGCCGGCTTCGAGAGATGCTTATCGACACGGCAAAAGGCATCGACGTAACAACACATCCTAAAGGCACGTACGTGTGCATGGAAGGGCCACAGTTCTCCACCCGGGCCGAATCGCTTATGCACAAGGAGTGGGGCGGTGATTTAATCGGAATGACGGCCATGCCCGAAGCAAAATTAGCCAGAGAAGCACAAATCTGCTACGCCCTTGTCGCTCTGGCAAGCGATTACGACTGCTGGAAGCCGCACGAGGGCGGCAAAGATAAGCAAACACTTCTCAAAGAAATAATTGGAAACCTCCAGGCAGCAACAAATAACTGTTTGCAACTTATAGAGGCTGCCCTTACAAGTGAGCACGAACTTATCAGCAAGGATTGTCAGTGCCGAAAGAGTCTCGATCTGGCGGTCTGGACCGACCAAAGTCAGATAAAGGCAGATGATAAAGAAAAGCTGAAAGTGCTTTTTGAATAACCTAATCCATATGCAATATTAAAACCTGAAGAAAGGGTGTTTATGAAATCAAAAGACAATCCGACTGCCAGTTCAACGCTGAAAAAAGACGATCTAATCGTTATCGGCGGGGCCGGTGGCTTTATAGCCGGGGCTCTGGCCCGTTATTTTCACGACCAGGGCTTCACACGTATTCGTGCCATTGACAAGAAAGCTCTCCCCGAATGGTACCAAGTTACCGAGGGAGTCGAATCTCTGTGCCTGGACTTGAGCGATGACTATAACTGTCGAAAAGCCTGCGAGGGTGCAGTTGAAGTTTATAATCTCGCTGCAGATATGGGAGGCATGGGATTTATCGAACGCTTCCGTATCGAATGCCTGCGGAGTATTCTGATTAACACTCACATGATTGAAGCAGCGTATCGTGCTGGCGTTCAGCGGTATTTCTTCTCATCTTCGGCCTGTGCTTACAATGTCGAACTGCAAAAAGATCCGAATGTGCGGGCCTTAAAAGAATCGGACGCCTACCCCGCTATGGCTGAACGTGGGTATGGCTGGGAAAAGCTCATGTCTGAGATGTTCTGCCAGGAATACTGGGCCGAACGCGGTCTGCACACTGCCATCGCCCGTTTCCATAACGTCTATGGCCCGCACGGCACCTGGGATGGCGGACGTGAAAAAGCCCCGGCGGCCCTCTGCCGTAAAGTCATCGAGGCCAAGGATACGGGTAAACGCGAGATCGAAATATGGGGCGACGGTCACCAGACTCGCAGCTTCATGTATATCGACGACTGCACAAAGGGCATCGACATGATTATGCACTGCGAGGAATTGATCGCCACACCAATAAATTTGGGTTCCGATTTCCTTGTCTCGATCAATGACCTGGTCTCTATTACCGAAAAGATCGGGGGTATCAAGCTGCAGCGACAATACGACCTGAATGCACCGACAGGTGTCGCCGGACGAAACAGCGACAATACTTTCATCAAAAAAGTTCTGGGATGGGAACCAGCCACCCCACTGGAAGAAGGCATGAAAAATACGTATGCCTGGATTGAACAGCAATATGCAGATCGTAAGGCAGGTAAGCGAACTGTCAGTTAAGTGATCAATGTTCCATGACTCGGCAATCAAAAACTCAAATAACTGACATTGTGGGCAACATCCCCTACCGTTTGGCCCTGGCCGGCGGATGGATCGACCAGCCCTACGTTTCGAAGCACAATCCCTCCGCTCCCGGATCTATGGTCACGGTACAGGTCGTGCCCCAGTTCCGTTTTATGGACCGCAGCGGTATTTGTTCCAGCACGCGTATTATAGCAAGGGAGATATGGAACGGAGAAATACCGGATCGTGACAAAGCTGAGTTGGTCAAAGAACTCTACCGTATCGAAAACGAAGGTAAGGCTAAAGTCTCGGGTTCCCAGGATATGATCGGCCTGATATATCCCGGCATCAACCGGCTGGATTACGACATCAATTATGAAGATGGTTATTTCCCCCGTCATATTGAATCCAACAATGATCCGGACGTTGCCACCTGGTTTAGCTCGGTTCTTTATCTGGTACCCATGAACCAACGCCCGGATGGGTACAATCCTCTTGGACGCAAGAACTTCGATCCGCAGTGGGTGGCCCGGCTTGGTAAATCAGGTAAAGACTGCTTCGAAGCGATAATCAGTAAAAACCTCACCAATCTCGGTGCATCCTTCAATGAGTGTATGCTTTGCTGGGAGACGATTCTACCGAACGTTGTCGAGCATCCGACTATTAAGCTGGACCTGAAAGCCCTGCTGGAATTCTATCAGAAAAATTATCCGGGGGCCATGTTCTCCGGATGCGGCGGCGGATACATGTATGTAGTATCGGAAACATCTGTTCCAGGCGGCTTCCAAATAAAAGTAAGGACACAAACATGAACAACAGGGAACAATCCGAAATAGCTCTCTGTGCTCCATTTGACGACATACGTTCCCGGTACATACGCCTTCTGCATGAAGCAAGTCGATTGGGCCCTGTTCACATCTACCTATGGGATGATGCCGCGATCAATACTATAACCGGCAAGCCTCCCAAGTTCCCCTTAGCCGAACGTCAATACCATCTGGAGTCAGTTCGTTTCGTTACTAAGGTTACGGCTGTCTGCGTAAACGATCCGAATGTATTACCTGATGAGGCACTCGCTACGACAGGTACTTGGGTAGTGCACACAAATGACGACACGACTGAAAAACAATCTTACTGCTGGGAACATAACATAAATTACAAGATCTTTTCCGACAAAGACCTGGAAGGTTTCCCTCAGATCGAGACCGACATACAAACCGGCAACAAAAAGGTCCTTGTAACCGGCTGCTTTGATTGGTTTCATAGCGGACACGTACGATTCTTCGAGGAGGTCTCCGAACTCGGTGATCTGTATGTCGTAGTAGGTCACGATGCAAATATCAGGGCACTAAAGGGCTCGGATCATCCCATGTTCAACGAGCACGAGCGTTTGTATATGGTTCAATCCATACGCTTCGTAAAGCAGGCAATGGTCTCAACAGGTGATGGCTGGCTCGACGCCGAACCGGAAATCCAACGCATCCGCCCTGACATATATGCCGTAAATGAAGATGGCGACAAACCAATCAAAAGCCAGTACTGTGAAGAAAATGGGATCGAATACATGGTTCTCAAACGACTCCCCAAGGAAGGACTGCCTCGTCGAGAAAGCACTGATTTACGCGGATCCCAATGTTAATAAAGTCGGTACGGAGACAAAAAAGTAGCCTAATTTCGAAGGGATAAACAAATGAAAAAACCAGCCCGCAAAACAATCACTTTTATTATAAGTATTGCTGTAATGCTGACGGTTGGCTGTGGGCCACAGGAGCCGCCAAGCGTCAAAAAGTGCAGGACGATTGTTGCTGAGAATATAGAGCTGAAGAAAGAATTAGCAAAAAGCAACAAAGAACTCGAAATCCTCAAAGAAGATTACAGCAAAGAAATCAAAGCACAAAAAAAGATGCTTCAAACCTGCCTGCGGGAAAAAGAACAATTGAAGGAAAAGTCCCGCCAAAATGTCCGAGACCAGGTAAGCAGCGTTCTTGATAACATTATGGAAGAGAACAAAAAACTTCGAGAAGAAAACACCAGACTAAAAGCACAAATAAAATGATGAAGAATTTAGAATTTGGAATTTAGAATTCTCAATTCTCCATTCTCAATTCTAAATTCCTTCTGCATCGCCGCGGCTACGAGCCCTACAAACATCGGCTGGGGCTTTAGCGGCCGGCTGGTCAGGCAGGGATGGGCCTGGGTGCCGAAAAAGTAAGGATGGCCCGACAGCTCTAATATCTGCATGATCGGCTGATTCGGCGCCTTGCCGGAAAATATCAGGCCGGCTTCTTCCAACTGCTCGATATAGCGAGGATCAACCTCGTAACGATGCCTGAACCGCATCCTGACAGATTCGGCCTTGCCGAAAAGCTTCCACGCCATCGTCTTTGACTTTATCTCTATGTCACGGCCGCCGAGACGCATGTTCCCGCCGAGACCTTCTATTTTTTTCTGCTCTGGCAGGATATCAATCACCGGTTCGGGACAGTCCGGCTCAATTTCGGTGCTGTTGGCCTTTGTCAGGCCGCAGACGTTACGGGCGAACTCGATTACCGCCATTTGAAAACCAAAGCAAATTCCCAGATACGGCAGATTATTCTCACGTGCGTATTTGACACAGGCAATCTTTCCCTCTGCACCGCGAGTACCGAAGCCGCCCGGCACTATTATGCCGTCGACATCATCAAGATGCCCAGCGGCATTTTTTTCGTTAATGTCGGTTGTGTCGATCCATTTTATTCTAACGTCGCAGCCAAGAGCGATACCAGCGTGTTCAAGGGCGTTGATTATCGAGGCATAGCTGTCGCGCACGGATGTATACTTTCCCGTGATGCCGATGGTTGCTTTTTTGTCAATCTTACCCATCTTGTCGGTGAAATCGCACCACTTGGCCCAGGCCTTGCGTTCGTTTCGCAAATCGATTCGGTCCTCGATTTTCAGCAGCCTTGCTACTTCGAAATCCAGGCCGACCTCTCGCAGCATTGCCGGGATCATATAAATGCTTGCCGAGTCGGGCAGGCTGATGACCCTCTCGAATGGAACGTTGCTGTAAACGCTGATTTTCTGCCGGACCTTTTCCGTCGCGGGATTGGCCGCCCGGCAGGCGATAATTGACGGCTGAATACCGCACTGCATTAGCTGCTTGATGCCCAACTGGGCAGCCTTTGATTTCTGCTCGCCGAGCGTCTTCGGCTCCATTATATACGTCAACGCCACGAAGCAACTGCTGTTCGGGCCTTCTTCATAGGCCAATTCGCGCATTGCCTCGATGTAGTAGGCATTCTCCAAGTCGCCGACCGTGCCGCCTATTTCGACGAATACAATGTCGGCGTCGGATTCCATGGCCAACTGGCGCAGTTTCAGCTTGACCTCGCCGGTGACGTGGGGAATCATCTGGACGTCCCTGCCGAGATAGTCGCCGTGGCGTTCCTTGTTGAGAATCGAGCTGAATATCTGGCCGCTCGTTGCGAAATTCGCCCTGCTCAAATCCTGATCGAGCATCCTCTCGTACGTGCCCAGGTCCATGTCGCATTCCATGCCGTCATCAAGCACGAAAACCTCGCCGTGCCGGAACGGATTCAGCGTGCCCGAATCGATATTCAAATATCCTTCGAGCTTAATCGGAGCGACCTTGATGCCCTTATCCTGCATCAGCTTTGCCAGGCATGAAGAGAATATTCCCTTGCCCAATCCGCTCATCACGGTACCCATAACGAACACATAGCGGCATTTACCCTTCTTATACCCTTTAGGCACAGGCGAGAAAAACTCGCTCTCCGTCGAAACGTTACTTACAGAAGCCAATAAATCTTTTTCTTTTGCCATTTATTCTCCTCTATGTCATTCCCGCGAAAGCGGGAATCCATTAGAGCCTCTGTACTCCTGGATCCCTGCTTTCGCAGCACCGTAAGGCGTCCTGCGGAGGATGACAGCTCGAATAAACCAGTTTTAATTATTTAGGTTTCCATCGCATTTCAAAATTCGCAATATCATCTTTGGTTCCGTATAGACCATCTCGACCGGCCGAAAGCAGGATAAAAGTATCTATCCTTTTTGGCTTACTCGTTTTGGCAAATTGGTAATCTCTGGTCATTTTGTAGAATATCTTCGGATTTTCAAAAAGGGGATGCTTCTTGCCTGGATTACCCGGTACACCCAAGACAAGCAAAGCCTGATTGTCTCTGTAATTATAAATGTTTTCAGGATTATTCGGATCGTTGATATCATGAGCGGTTTTAGATGTATCAGCTTTATAATATAGTATCGGCATGCCGATTTTTTCAACTGTACCAGTATGTGTAACTTGCCAAAACTCATCGCAAAGCACATATTCGTTTCCATCAAAAGGGCCGACACCATTGTATAAATCTTTCAGACGATAAGGTATTCTGTCAGGAAAATAAAATCTCTTTCTCATGTTCATATTGTCCAAGTAAGCTTGATGAGATAGATTGTTTGCGTCTGGATAAAGCATCATACCCTTGCTATCCGTGCCGTCACGTCTGAAAACCGAATCCGGATGAAATCCTTCCAAGTCTTGACCCATGATCGCTTCGACAAGTTTCATCGCACCACAATAGGGTCTGCCATTATCGTCCAGCGCCCCAGATGGCGGGTAAAAATTAAATTCACTTTTGAAAAGATCAAGTGCAGTGTCGATACGCCGGAGTTGTGATAATTGTTTCGCATGCTGAAGTCCTCTGGATCTGAGCTTATCAATAAAACGAACAAAAGCCGGTAACAACACAAAGATAAAAACAAGAAAGAGGATTACAAAAGAGGTTATAGCGGCCAAACTTTCACCCGGTAATCGCCCTGACCTTGATCTTCTACAGCATTGTAGGGTGGGGCTCATCTTTTTCCCTCTCTTTGATAACGTTTAACGAACTCGGCGTATTGCTCTGGTGTATCGATGCCGTCGCAGGTGTGTTTTACTTTGCCGACTAAAATTGAGTAGCCGTTTTCAATTGCTCTTAGCTGTTCAAGTTTTTCTATCTTCTCCAGCGGCGTTTGCGGCAGAGCGGTTATCTCCAGCAGGAATTTCTTGCGATAGGCGTAAATTCCGATGTGCCGCAGGTATTGCCCAACTTCCCCGATGCCGGAATTTTCCCGGTCATATGGAATCGGCCAGCGCGAAAAATAAATCGCTTTGTTGTTGTGACCGATTATCACTTTGACGATGTTCGGGTCGGAGACCTGCTGGGCAGTCTGAAATTCCGCCGCGAGTGTTGCCATCGTGCAGTTGGGATTGTCCATGAGCATCTTAGCGAGATAATCGATATTGCCGGGATCGATCTCAGGCTCATCGCCCTGGAGGTTCACAATAATCTCAACGTCCATATCGGCGACGGCCTCTGCAATGCGGTCGGTGCCGCTTTGATGGTCCGGCGAAGTCAGGACGCACTCGGCGCCGAAAGTTTTCGCTGCGGCAACGACTTTTTCATCGTCGGCAGCGATGATTACCTTCTCCGGCAGCTTCGCCATGCAGGCCCGCTCATAAGTATGCTGGATGAGGAATTTGCCGGTATCTTTAGCGAGAACTTTATCGGCGAACCGGGTGGAACGTAAACGTGCCGGTATAACAGCAATAACCTTCATTTTCATTCAGCCTCTATTTATAAAGTCTCTTTGCCGGGCAAGTTATACTTATTCAGGGAACCGAATTACCGCGATGCCTGTGCGGCCTCGAAATTCCAACTGGGCACTTATCGTAACCGAAAAATAAAAGCCTGTCAACAAAGCCCGGCAGAAATTTTCGTTTCCTGCACGAGACTCTTACAAAATTCGTGCTTAGAGCATCAAATAAGCTGTATTTACAGCGTTATAAATTTTCTCAACAACGCCAATTCGGATATAGTTTATTGACTATAAGGTGTTAAACCTTTATCATTATCCTCAAAACGAAATTTCAGGGAGCCATAATTATGAAAAAGGTCATAGCAGCAATAGTTCTCGTCGCTCTAACAGTCGTTTTGGCATCGGTCGGCTGCAAGCAGAAGACAGATGAAAGCGACGATACATATCGAATCGCCGTGATTCCAAAAGGTACCACGCACATATTTTGGAAATCGATCCATGCCGGCGCGGTCAAGGCCCAAGAGGAATTGAAGGCTTCCGGCGTAAACGTGGAAGTCATCTGGAAAGGACCGCTTAAGGAGGACGACAGAGAATCGCAGATTCGAGTCGTTGAGGATTTTGTAACGCGCGGCGTATCGGGAATCGTGCTGGCGCCGCTGGATGATGCGGCCCTGCGAATGCCGGTAAAAGACGCCGTCGACAACGGAATCCCCGTCGTGATTATCGACAGCGGGCTGAAAAGCGAAGATTACACCAGCTTTGTCGCTACGGATAATTACATCGGCGGCACAAAAGGCGGCGAGCGCCTGGCCGAAATCCTCAAAGGCAAAGGCAAGGTCATAATGCTGCGATACCAGGAAGGCTCGGCCAGCACGATGAACCGCGAGCAGGGTTTCCTGGACGTCCTGAAAGAAAAATATCCCGACATCGAGGTGGTCAGCGCAAACCAGTACGGCGGAGCAACAACCGAGAGCGCATATCAGGCCAGCGAAAACCTGCTGGCGCCGCTTCGGACGGCTGACGGCGGGCTGACAATTGACGGCATCTTCTGTCCGAACGAGTCAACGGCTTTTGCCATGCTGCGGGCGCTCGAAGACAGCGACCTGGCAGGCAAAGTCACATACGTCGGCTTCGACAGCTCCGACAGGCTCGTCCAGGGTTTGCGTAACGGCAAAATCCAGGGGCTGGTCCTTCAGGACCCGATTAATATGGGCTACCTCGGCGTCAAAACCGTCGTGGCGCACCTGCAGGGCCAGAAGGTAGAGAAACGAATAGATACCGGTTCGGCGGTTGCGACACCGGACAACATGGACGATCCGAAGATGAAGAATCTGTTGGAGCCGGATTTCAAGAAATGGCTGAACGAATAGATTCTCAAAAATCGGCTATCCGGCTCCAGATGCAGGGAGTATCAAAGCGCTTCGGGGCAACAATTGCGCTTCAAGATGTAAGCATCAAAGTCGCTGCCGGCCAGGTGCTCGCGCTGGTGGGAGAGAATGGGGCGGGTAAAAGCACGCTGATGAAGGTCTGCTCGGGAGCTATCAAACCGGATACGGGCCAGATGTTGCTGGACGGTAAGCCGTTTCGGCCGAATAATCCCCTCGAAGCCCGCCGGGCCGGCATAGCAATGATTTATCAGGAACTTTCGCTGACGCCGCACATGAGCGTTCAGGAAAATATCATGCTGGGGATGGAACCTTCCAAGCTGGGCGTTGTACTGGCCAAACAGGTCCGGCAGCGAGCTATCGAAGCGATTAAGGAATTCGACAATCCGGAATTGACGCCGGACGCCCGCGTCAGCAGGCTCTCGGTCGGTTCGCAGCAATTAGTAGAGATTGCCAGGGCCCTTGCGATAGGCTGCAATGTGTTGGTTTTAGACGAACCGACCAGCAGCTTGACCCAGCAGGACGTCGAGCGGTTATTCGAAATCATCGGCCGGCTTAAACAACAGGGCAGGGCCATCGTTTATATCTCGCATTTTATCGAAGAGGTCAAACGCGTCGCCGACAGGGTGACGGTCCTGCGCGATGGCAGAGTAGTCGGCAGCAAAGACGTGACGGCGATTTCGACCGACGAGATTGTCTCGCTGATGGTGGGCCGACAGGTCGAGGAGCTTTATCCACGCTCGGAACGCCAGGCGGGCGAAGTTGTGCTGGATATCGAAGACCTTGCCGGGCCCCAGAAACCTATTTCGGCAAGCCTGACATTACGGCGAGGTGAAGTCTTAGGCATCGCAGGGCTGGTGGGTGCTGGAAGAACCGAGTTTTTACGAAGCCTGTTCGGCTTAGAACCGGTCAGAAAGGGCCGGATTAAGCTGGGCGTCTACACAGGCCCGGCCTCACCACACAGGCGCTGGATGCAGGGCGCCGGTCTTCTCAGCGAGGACCGCAAGGAAGAAGGTTTAGCTTTATCATTAAGTGTTGCCGACAACGTCACGCTTTCCAAATTGAAGGGCTTCGGCCCGCTGGGCCTGGTCTTACCAAGCCAACAGGACAAAGCGACCCGGCGATGGCTTGAAGCGTTGGACATTCGCTGCCGGGGGCCACAACAATCGGTATTGTCTTTGTCGGGCGGCAACCAGCAGAAAGTTGCCCTGGCTCGATTGCTACAGCACGATGTGGATGTGCTGCTGCTGGACGAGCCGACACGAGGCATCGACGTGGCAGCCAAGGCACTGGTTTACAAGCTGATAAATGCTCTGGCGACCGGCTCACCCGCCGAAGGCCGAGAGCCTAAGGCGGTGCTTATGGTCAGCAGCTATCTGCCCGAGCTGATGGGAGTGTGTGACCGGGTGGCGGTTATGTGCCGCGGAAGGCTCGGGCCGACATACCGAATCGACGAAGTAAACGAGCACGATCTTATGTTAGAGGCAACCGGTAAATGAATTTAGAATGGAGAATTTAGAATGAAGAAAAAAGAAAATGGAAAGCAGAATTCTCAATTCTTAATTCCAAATTCCCAATTCTTCAGCAACTGGCGCCGCTGGCTCAACACGCTCAGTCCGGTCATAGCCCTGCTCGTAGTGTTCTATTTATTTGTGCTGATTGCCCCGCCCAGCTTCAAGACGCCAAGAAATATGGAAATGATCGCCCGTCAGACAACGATCGTCGGAATCGCGGCGCTGGGAATGACGCTGGTGATTATCTCCGGGGGGATCGATCTGTCCGTAGGTTCGATCGTTGCATTGAGCACGGTTGTGATTGCCTGGCTTCTTCAGTATGCCGGGGCCGGTCCTTTAACAGCAGCCATAGGCGGCGTAGCGGCCGCGGCGTTGTTCGGGCTGCTCAGCGGTGTATTGATTACCCGGCTGAAGGTCGTGCCGTTCATAGTCACCTTGGGAATGATGCTGGTCGTTCGCGGAGCGGCCAAGGGCATCGGAAGAGAGCAGAAAATAGATGTGGACCCGGCACAACTCAGATGGCTCGATGAGCTGCTGGCTTCGGTGCCGGTCGAAAGAAGCTGGATGCTCCTGCCGCCGGGAGTATGGATTATGATATTTCTGGCGATAGGGATGGCCGCCCTGCTGCGATACACTCGCTTAGGCCGGCACACGTTTGCAATCGGCTCGAACGAGCAGACGGCCCGGCTCTGCGGCGTGGCTGTCGAGCGCGTCAAAGTGCTCGTCTATACCCTGTGCGGGGCTTTCGGCGGCCTGGCCGGACTGATGCAGTTCTCCCGGCTGACGGTCGGCGACCCGACAGTGGCCGTGGGCTTAGAGCTAAATGTAATCGCCGCGGTAGTCATCGGCGGAGGAAGCCTGGCCGGCGGCGAAGGCTCGATCCTCGGAACTCTTGTCGGAGCATTGATTATGACCGTCATCGCTTCCGGTTGTACACAGATAGGCTATCCAAACTGGGTACAGGAAATTATTACCGGTGCGATTATCGTCATAGCCGTGGCTCTCGACCGCCTGCGCCACCGCCGAACAGTATAAAACCTGAGAAATGTAAAATTAAGGATGTCATCCCGAAGGGATTCCATAATTTTTATATTTTATTTTTGATATTTACATTGTCTTTCCAAACAACCTCAAAGTGCCAATTTTGTGAGGCTAATCTGCTGGACAATTCTTAAATCACTTCAGATATTCATTTGACGGACAATTTCTCGTCAGGTATAATATTTATCAAACTAATATTGTAATCTTTCGTATATAGCATATGAAATGGTGAGTTTAGAATGACAAATGTAGAATGACGAGATATAGAAGTAAAAAGGCACAAGGGAAAATGTAAAATGAGAGTAAATCCGGAGTTTCTCCGGAGGGGCTATTTGAAAAAACAAAGCCAATTTTAAAAAGGGCAAAATGACGTTAAGGCAGTATTAATAATGGTTTATGGAGATTTTGACAGGCCGGGACGGCGAAAAAACAAACCCAATTCAAAGCCAAACAAAGCCAATTTCAATGTCTAAACCACTACTATTTAATGACCGGATGAAGCAAAAATTTCGTTTTTCCTCCAACACTTCGGTGTCTTCAAGCATTATACTTATAGATGGGCGAACGCCGAACCGGACCGGATGTAGACAAGTGGATACGATAAGTGTAGATTTTGCGGTAGAGATGGACCATGCAAGCAACGAATGTTTACCAGAATCAAACTTGATGGATGTATTCTCCGCGGAGTACGGGCGCCTCAAGCGGATTATCGCCGGCATGGGATTGAACGCTTCGGACGGCGAAGATGTGTTGCAGGATGTTTCGATAAAGGCGTTAAAACAAACAAGAGCGCTTGAGAGCCCAAAAGACGACATTCGGTGGTTGATAAAGGTTACCGTCAACAGATGCCTGATGGAACATCGAAGCCGGCGAACTTTCAGCAGGCATGCCCGCGAAATACTGAAACGAAAGCTGGAAACACAAAAAACTTCAAAGGCAGCAGTTGAAAATGTAATCATTGTCGAGGAGCTTGAGATTGTGCGTGAGTGTTTGCAAAAACTGGATGATTTGTTGCTGGGGCCGATGGTATTGCGGTATTTTTGCGGCCTGAATTCAAAAGAGGTCGGCGAAGTATTGGCTCTAAGCCCATCGACCGTACGAAGCCGTCTGAGAGAAGCAAGAATGATTCTTGCTAAAGGATTAATAGAACGAGGTGTCGAACCGTAATGGAAAAGTCTTGCAAAGATATCGAACAGATGCTCGTAGATTATGCTGACGGGCAATTATCGCCGAGTGATTCAAATAAGGTGGCTGAACATTTAGCCAAATGCGAGAAGTGTCAAAAGTTAATGAACGCCTTGCAAAAATCACTTGACCTTGCCGGAATTATCTGGACAGACGGTCTGGCGGAAACAGAAAGTATTAGCATTCCAGCCGCCAAAACCAGAAAAATTAGCTGGCCCCGATATGCTGCAATTGCCGCAAGCATTTTATTGGTGGCAACAGTCTCCATAGTGTGGCATACCCTCCCAAAATCAAAAGTGAATGAACTGACGTTCGCAGAGATCGAACGTAAGATAAACGAATCGGGCAGTGCCGCCCGATTATTAGCCGCAGCGGAACTGCTCAGTGAAAACCCCGGGGCCGAAACTATCGTAAAACAGCAATACCGGCATATTGTTGAGACATATCCGGAAACGGCAGCAGCAACCAAAGCGAAATTGCGAATTCAATAACATAAGAAAGGAGTTTATAAAATGATACGTTCAATAAAATACCAATTCATGCTGCCCTTAATTTTGGTCTGCATTTTTTCGCCCGTACTGATTGCCAAGTCCGGTGAGGTTGAAACTAAACTGAAATTCGAAATCGATAACAAAAAGTCACAATTATGGAAGGGCAACAATCAAGGTCGGAATGGACGAGGTCCAATCAGACCCACACATGTGTCAGTATTTCATATACAACGGCCTCACGAAGACATGCCTTTTAGTAACGAAGGAATATTACAAGTCCTGAAGACCTCAGCAGGACAATCTTTATCAAAGCAACAACGAGAATTTTTGACGGCCTCGGACGCCATTACCTGGTGGGGTATCCAAGATATTATGAACCACGATACGGTTTATCTCTATGCGGTCAGCGAAGAAGACGCAAAAAAGACAGTTAAAGCTTATCTTGAGGTTCCAACAAATGAAGCTAACGCAAGAATGCAGGAGTACGAGGAGTATCTAAAAGACAGAAAGAAAGAGATAATAGAAATTAAAAAGGTCCTTCCCGAAAAACAGAAACAGGCCGACCAGATAGAGCCAAAATACACGGAAATCAAGAAATCTCGCTACTTTTCGCTCTCCGACGAAGAAGCATACGAAAAGGCAAAAGAAACCATGCTTGAGATGGATAAGATGCTGGACATACTGGAAATCGAGCTTGCAGGAATCCAGGAGAAACTACAATCAATAGAGAAGTATCGAAGTATTAAAAGTCTGGATGGTCATGATTTCTCTAAAGATACCCTCAACAAACTGGAACAAATGTTAGTCGAGCAAATGATTGAACTCAAGAGTGTAAAGGCCAGGGAACAAGCTGCGATTAAGATTCGCGACCGGGATAAAACGTTTGTGGACTTATTTATCCAATGGAAAAATGTGAGTGGGGAAGTAAATAGTTTAAAAGCCAACCTTGAAAGTTCTAAAAGAAGAGTGCAGGAAATGGAGGAAAGCCTAAACAATCCAACACCAGATATGCTGCCGCCGGAAATATATCAGGACAAGGTGATGATTTATCCGGTGCTTACAGAGCAATCTTGACGAGGCGGCGTTTAGCGGCTAATGTGTAGGAATGATAGTCGGCGTGATGACAACACAATTATCTTTACAGGGTGTGACCTCGCTCAAGGGCAAGCGTAGCATCGTAAAAAGCCTAATCGGCCGACTCAAAAGCCGCTTCAATATCTCTATCTCGGAAGTGGACCACCAGGACAGTAAAAGCATCGCCGTTATCGGCATTGCAATTGTCAGCAACGATGCTCAATTCATCGACAAGCAGTTCGATGCAATCCTCGGTTTTATGCGCAACGACGGCCGGTTCTACCTCGGGCAGGTCGAACGCGAAACCTTTTAGTCGTTAGTGAATGGTGAATAGTGAATAGTTGATTGAGGCCGCCTTTGGCGGCACTAAATACTAAATACCAATGACTAAATACTATTATAGTATTGTATCGACGATAAACCTTGCCCCAAGAAATATATCGAGTGCCATCGCGGTATAGAGCAGGATTTGCCGGACCGGGTGAATCCGTAATTTCGCACGCACAATAAGAAAAAGGATTGCCACAACACTACTTCCGAGTATGTACATCTTTGCTGTCTCGACAAGCAACCGGGCGTATCCATCGGCGAGTCCGGCTACGACCTGAAAATATTTCGTCGCCAGCAGCAAAGTGACAATAGAAAAGATGCCGGACAGAATTGCAGCTAACAGAACTGGCCGCTTGTCGGCCGGGCCGGCACTGATTAGTCCCTGCATCCCCACACCAATGAGAACCGAGCAACACAGCGTGCTGATTGCGAGCCAGATAATCGGGCTGATCTGAAGCAGCGAATCGCAAAATGCCGATATCGTAGCAACAACAAAGATAATGACGATGCCGGATCGCCGGGCCGCCACGGCTGTCAAGAGACGCCCTTTATGGAGAACTCCGCCGGAGCGTAGAAATCCCAATGGGGCAGCGAACATGCAAAATCCCATAACCAGAGCGGCAATCGGAACATGATAAAAACCGACTAAATTCATGCTGCGTTTAGCGACAACAAGCGGAGCCAAAAAACCGACCAGATCAGAAGCATGGAGTTTGAGCTTTATGGGAATCGGATATAATCCGAAGCGGGCAGCTAGTTGGAAGAACAACACGATAACCAGAAAAGGCAAAAGCGAAAGCAGTATACGCAGCGGTCTCCATTTGCCTTCCGGGCCGAATACGGCGGGGCAAAAAAGCCACGGTATAGCAGCAACCAAAAAGCACCCTGTCGGATGAAATTTTACCAATCCAAGCACGTAAGGCCCAAAGCCGTAAACAGCACCGGCAAAAAATGACTCGGCGAATCCGGCAATCCAGCGCCGACTGAGAATATAACAACCTAAAGAAGCCAGACAAACATTTACCACAAACAAGTCATGTAAATGCAAAGAACCAAAGCCCCTGAAATACGGATGATACAGATAGACGGCAAAAACCGTATACAATCCCGCGGCTAAGGTAAAACTCGTGTACTTCTTAGTCATTTCAGAATTACTCTGCCGGTGCCGGTAGTTATTCTGCCTATCCTGTAAATCTGCTCGCCATATCGTCTTAGCTTCCGGGTAATCGAATCAGCGAAATCCTCAGCCACGATCAGCACAAAACCAATCCCCATATTAAAGACGCGGTACATTTCCTCTTCTTCGACAGGGCCGGTATTTTGCAGAAACGAAAAAATCTTATGCTTCGGCCAGTTCGATTTTTTTATGACGGCATTGCAGTCCTTCGGCAGTACACGCGGAATATTGCCGGGCAGGCCGCCGCCGGTAACGTGTGTCATGCCGTGCACGATTCTTTTGACTTTGTATTGTGAGAGTAATCTCACAATCGGCCTGACATATATCCGCGTTGGCTCAAGCAAAACATCGCCCAGCATTTTGCCGTCAAGCTCATCCAATACATCGGCCATCTTGAGCTTAGCCTTTTTGAAACAGACATTACGAGCGAGCGTATAGCCGTTGCTATGCAGGCCGCTGGAGGCAAGACCAAGAATCACATCGCCGTTTCTGATGGTTTCGCCTGTGATTATTTTCCTTCGCTCAATCACTCCGACAGCAAAGCCAGCCATATCAAAATCATCAGGTGCATAAGTATCGGGCATTTCAGCGGTTTCTCCGCCAATCAGTGCACAGTCTGCCTGTCGGCAACCTGCCGCGACGCCTTTGACCAACTCAGCGACGATTTTCGGCTCCAATTTGTGAACCGCCAGATAGTCCAGAAAGAACAGAGGCTCAGCACCCTGCACGAGCATGTCATTGACATTCATCGCCACCAAATCTATGCCGACAGTATCGAATTTCTTTATCTGGCCTGCCAACTGGACCTTGCTGCCCACGCCATCAGTGCACGCCACCAGAACCGGATTCTTATAATTTCTCTTAAAAAGTCTCTCGTCATAGTCGAGCCGGAACATCCCCGCGAAGGCATTATGCGATTGAATGACTCGAGGCCCGAATGTGCCGGCAACAGCCGATTGAATCTGCCGAACCATCTCGTCGTTGGCGTCAATATTCACTCCGGATTTTGCATAGCTGATATATTTGCTCATCGGCGTAAAACCGTTCAATTTCCGATTTTAATTCGGAATTTAGTTCCCTTCTACTTCGTCAAACATATTCATCTGATACCGCTCCATGGTGAACTTGTTGACCGACACATCTACCGGTATTCGATATTTGCCGCTCCAGCACGCGGTGCAGTAGTGGTCGGGCGGCAATATAGCACAGGAAAGCATCCCCTCCAGCGACACATATCCAACGCTGTCAACTTCGAGGAATTCCCTTATCTGCTCCAAATCGCGATTGTTTGCCAGCAGTTCTTCTTTGGTTGGGAAATCGACGCCGTAGAAGCACGGGAACCGGATCGGCGGACAGCTCACCCGCATGTGTATTTCTTTGGCGCCGGCCAGCCGTAAAGTCCTTATCTTGCCGCGAGTCGTCGTGCCGCGAACGATCGAATCGTCTACCACGACGACGCGTTTGCCGTCAACAACTTCGTTGACTATCGCTAGCTTGAGCTTGACCTCCAGCTCCCTGAGTTTTTGATCCGGCGAGATAAAAGTCCGCCCAACGTAGTGACTTCTGACCAGTCCCATATCAAACGGGATGCCGCTCTGCTCGGCGTATCCAATCGCCGCCGAGGTGCCGGAGTCCGGCACGGGAATAACCACGTCGGCATCAACAGGGTGCTCGGATGCAAGCTGCCTGCCAACCTTCTGTCTATATAGGTGGACATTCTCGCCGAAAAACGTGCTGTTCTGCTTGGCGAAGTAGATATGCTCGAAAATACAGTGGGCCGGTGTGACAGTGCCCGGCGTGACGAAAAACCTGCTGGAGATACCATTTTCATCCAGCCGGACTATCTCTCCCGGCTCAACTTCACGAACGAACTTTGCATCTACGGCATCTAGGGCACAAGTCTCGCTGGCAGCCACATAGCAGCCCTCCTCAGTCTGCCCGATGCACAAAGGCCTTATCCCGAACGGGTCCCTCGCCGCCTCGATACGGTCGGCAAAAAGAAACAGCAGGCTATAGGCCCCCTGCAGATGGTTCAGCACGTGTGCCAGAGGATCGGGATGTCGCACGTGCGTCGGCTTAGCGAGTAAATGCGCAATAACCTCGGTATCAGCGGTGGATTTGAAGATGCTGCCGTATGCTTCGTATTCGTCGCGCAGCCTCCCGGCGTTAATCAGATTGCCGTTATGAGCCACTGCCACCTGACCCTGTGAATACTCAATAAAAAGCGGCTGAGAATTTACCGGCCTGCTGGCACCGGTTGTCGAATACCGAACATGCCCAATAGCTGTATTGCCGGTTAATTTATCAAAAACACCCCGCCCGGCACGGAATACACGCCTGACCGTACCCATACCCGTATAGCACTGAATGGTCTTGCCGTCGCTCGATGCTATACCGGCCGATTCCTGGCCGCGGTGCTGAAGGCTGTGCAGCCCGAAATACGTCTTCTGTACCGCATCGGCGTCGCCGAATATGCCGAACAGACCACAATTCTCTTTTTTCTCGGAAATCATAAAACGATTGTCGTTTATCGCAGGCCGTTTGTCAATTCGAAATCTAAAAACTGAAATTAAAGCAGCGTTATTTATCCTCCGGATACATGAATTCAGGCACACGCCGGACCTTGCCTTTCTTATTGACACAGGCCAGGAGGCTGTCACCCTCGGCCAGAATCACACCATCATTGCCGCGGGTCAGCTTATAGATATGCTCTACCTTGGCAGCCGAAACTACCGAGCATGTGGTTTCCAGAACAAGCTGCTCATCATATTGTGCCGGTCGGCGAAACTTTATATTTAACTGGGCGACTACAAAAAAAATACCTGCCGCCTCGAGGTCTTTATATGCCACACCATTAGCCCGTAAAAGCTCTGTTCGTCCCATCTCGAACCATACAGGATAAACGCTGTGATGGACTACACCACCTTTGTCAGTTTCAGCATACCGAGGTATGATATTTATCTTATGACTTTGAAGATTTAAATGTTCCGGGAAACTCATTTAATACCCACAAGACTAAATCATTATTGTATCCAGTGTTTTTCTATCTCTTCGAGCGTTTTGCCTTTTGTTTCCGGCACAAATCGCCAGACGAAGAGAAGCAGGCAAACGCAAAAAATGCCGTAAACCCAAAACGGAAAACCCCGATGAAACTTCTGAATCAGCCATGGATTTTCATCCATCATCGTGAATGTCTGTGTCACGATGTAGTTCGCCAGCCACAGAAAGACGGTTGCCACTCCCATCGCACGCCCGCGAATCCGCGTCGGGAATATCTCCGAAAGAATCACCCATGTCACCGGCCCCACAGATAGTGCAAAGCACGCGATATAACCGAGAATAAAAACCAGCAACCACATGCCCGTCGTTTGCCGCAGAAAGCCGGCAAAGCCCATCGCCGCCAGACATATTCCCATTCCCGCCGAGCCGACCAGCATAAGAGGTTTTCGCCCAAGACGATCGACTGTCCAGATGGCAATTACTGTAAAGGTCAGGTTTACAGCACCAACGATCACCGTTTGAAGAAGTGCCGCATTAGTTTCCGAGCCCATTTTCTTAAAGATTTCAGTTCCGAAATACAGAAAGACATTAATGCCCGTCACCTGCTGCAGGACAGCTAGCACAATCCCAATCACGAGCACGATTCTCATCCCCGGCTTGATTAACTGTCCCAGCGAGCCGCTCTCATGGGCAATAGCATCCTTAATGGACTCCAATTCCTGCTGGGCGTGTACCGGACCGCCCACTCGTGAAAGCACCGCTAATGCCTTTTCGTGCCGGCCGTACTTAGTCAGCCAGCGCGGGCTTTCGGGCACAAAGAAAAGTAGCACCAATAACATTAACGCCGGCAGCGCTTCGGAACCGAACATCCATCGCCAGCCGTACGCAACATTCCAGGCTTCGGTGCCCTGAAGAGCAATAAAATAATTCACAAGATACACAACGAGAAAACCCGTCACGATTGCGAATTGGTTGACCGAGACCATTCGCCCCCGGATGCGTGCGGGCGATATTTCCGCGATATACATCGGCGAGGTGATCGACGCAGCACCGACTCCGACGCCGCCGATGATTCTGAAAATCACGAACATGGTGACGTTCTTCGGCAGCGCCGTTCCGACCGCCGAGATAAAGAACAGAATCGCCGCAACGATGAGCGTCCTTTTTCTGCCCAGCCAGTCGCTCAACAATCCAGCTATAGAAACCCCGATAGTACATCCGATTAATGCGCTGGCCGCCACCCAGCCTTTCTGAAAGCTCGGATCAAGGTTGAAATGTGTCTCCAGAAAACCGATTGCACCTGCGATTACGCCCGTATCGTAGCCAAATAAGAGCCCGCCCAGTGCGGCAACAATACAAACACGAGCCACGTACAAACCACTTGCCCTTTCGTCATCAGGCATTATCACTCCATTCGTCTCTAAGGTTGATCAGACTCTTGCGAACAGTTCTCAAGGGCGTTTTTCAGCGCCCAGGCTATGAACATCGCATGATTATTGTTCTTATAGCTACCGTCGGGATTTGTGTATCTTGCTTGCGCTTTGTGGATTTCCTCGACTATTGGTGAGACCGCGGCACCGATGCGCTGGATTTCTCTGGCCGCATATAGAACGGTCTCCTCACGTTCTTCTTTCAGCCCATCTGCCAGTACAGGCAGCGCAGCTTCGCATATACCCATCCGGCACAAAACACCCGCGGCTGCAAATCGAACGTTCGGACTGACATCTTCCAGCATACTTTCGAGCGCCTCGGCAGCCGGACCGGCTTGTGGACCCAGAGCATCCAGCGCTATCACGGCCCAATAACGCACGACACTGTCCGAATCGCCGAGCAACCTGATAAGCTTTGGAATGTTGTCCGGCCCTTTCCCAACTAAATCAGCGGCAGCAAGAATCCGCCGTTGAGGATATTTACGAGAATTTCGAGTTATCGTGTATGGCGTCGAACCCTCGGCACGAATGTGCATTTCCGCCTCCGGTAACAAGCCCGTGTCACGCGTCTGAAGCATCCACGCGCGAAGCGTATTGCGCAATTTCTCAAGAACGCCCTTTGTCTCCGGGCGCCCTGCAAGATTGTTTATTTCATGCGGGTCTGCTACCGTATCATATAGCTCCTCTGTCCGTTTGGTTGCTGTCCAGAGCAATTTTTGTGCCGGAGTCAGTTCTTCTTCGGCGACAGCACGCCGCAATTCCTGCATAATCTCCGCCTGGTCGCAATACTGACTCGGCTGGATATAAGGCAGGTGAGGAAAATAATTCCGAATGTACTTATAACGCTCCCCGCGCACACAGCGAGAAAATTCGTACGCCTCGTCCACCCGGCTGGAAGCTCCGAATAGATATTTCCGCGGCTCCTTTGACTGCGAACCAAGAAATGCCCTGCCCTGCATATAAACCGGTACGGGCAAATCCACCAGGCTTAATACAGTCGGAGGAAAATCAACGAAGCTGACCAGGCTTTCGATCGTCTCTCCGGGCCGGCCCGGCGATAGATGCTGATACCGCTCGGGGAATCGTATGATCAACGGGATATGCAGACCCGAATCGTACAGCGTTCTTTTGAATCGAGGTATTCCCAGGCCGTGGTCCGCATAAAAGAAGACTATCGTATTGTCTGCCAGGCCGTCGGCTTCGAGCTGGTCGAGCAGCTCACCGACCTGTTTGTCCATAAAAGTTATCAAGTCGTAATAGCGGGCCCAGATTTTCCTTACAAATTCCGTATCGGGATAATATGGCGGCAGAGAGATTTCCGCCGGATCATGACGTACATCATGCTCAAGTTTCGATCTGTACTTAGCATAAAATTCATCGTCGGTACCGTTGATCTGCCCCTGATGCGTGGAGGTAAAGTTAAACACGCTGAAGAAAGGTTGCCCGTCCTGGCGTTTACGCCAGTGAGCTTCCGGGCTGGATTCGTCCCAAACGTTGACGTCGATGAAGTTGTAGTCCTTCTTATAATTATTCGAGCAGTAGTATCCGGCCGCTCGGAGGTACTCGGGGAAGCATTTTATCTTTTCAGGCAGCTTGACTTCGGAGCGCAAGTGCTGGGTTCCAAGAGAAGTCGCATAAACACCCGTGATCAAACACGAGCGGGACGGCGCGCAGACTGGAGCGGTTGCAAACGCTTTTGTGTATCGTATGCCCTCGCCGGCCAGCTTGTCGAGATGTGGCGTGATGGCAAGTTCATCGCCATAGCAGCCTAAGAGCGGACTTGTGTCTTCGCACGTAATCCAGAGGATATTGGGCTTTTCCCCGGTAGTTTTTACCCGGGCAGTTCGCGAGCCGGTCCGACATCCTGTCAGGGCGAGGCCGGAGGCGTACAGGCCGGCCGTTTTTAGAAAGTCACGACGTGAATGAGAGTGATTATCCATTAGTGATTTTCTCCTTTTATGGTCAGTTTACAAATCGACTTCACTCCCGAGTTGCCGGGACTTTGAAATCCCGAAGACTGCGAATGCGAGTACCATCCGGTTTAGTTAACTCGGCAATAAGCTGGTATTGACCTTCTTGTTTCGGAATCTCCATATCGAAGGTAAGAACACTTCTATCGAAAGCATCGATTCGGCAATTTGTTACTTTTTCAACAATAGTCTTTCCCTCCTGCTCGATGGCAAGGCGGACGGGCCCTTCATAGAGCGTGGGCAGGTCATTGATCAGCATTATCTCGAATTTTTGCCGTGAGCCGGCATCAAGCTGCTCGGCCCAGAAATCAATCATCAATCCAACGGGCGAAAAGGCATCTCGAACATATTTCTCGAAGTTCGGCTCAAAGATGAGCTTTTCCAGGTCGATGAAATGGTCGCTGGTAGCACCGCCTTCGGGGCGTGGTTTATCACCGGCCCGCGAATAACCGAGCCCGCAAAAATGCAGCACGCCGGCACATTCGCGATGTGCTCGCCAGAACTCCGTTAGGGCGGCTAAATAACGTGCGTAAAGCAATCGCCGGGCGGCAACGGTCGAATCGGGACCAAGCAGTTTTTCATAAACGCTGCCGGTCAGGCAGGTAGTGCTTCCATCACGATTGAGCCACAACCAGCCATACTCGTTGATAATAATCGGCAGGTGGTCATTTTCCTGTTCCTTTCTGACCGACGGCCGGCCGGAAATGTTCGCCATATCCGACAGGGCAAAATGGCTATCGTCAGCCCAGTAATCGTGCCATAACTTTGAAAAGAAATAAGGATGTGTTTCAATACAATCTTCCTGCGACTGCGGCGCCGCCCAGCCGTTATCCCACGGCCGGTTCGACAGATCCAGGTGCCGGACCGCCTGCAGGGCCTTGCCGGTTTCTTCGGTGACACTTTCGTTCTGTGCGTCCCAGATGACCACGCACGGGTGGTTCCAACGCTCCTGCATCCATTCGGTATATTCCGGGATTATCTTCTCAGCGACTGGTTTTTCCGGCGCCTCGCTCAGCAGCCAGATGGGGAACTCATCCTGAATCAAAAAGCCTTCCTCATCTGCGATGTCGTACCAGATATCCGGCGGAAAACCGATGCAGTAGCGGATCGAGTTCCAATGCATGCTCTTGAATTTGCGATGCAGGTTCCGCACCCACTCGGCCCGCCAGGGTTTGTCTCCGCGTTCGGCGTCCTCGAAGAATCGATAGACACAGACATTAGTACCCCTCATGAAATATGTCTTACCGTTCAGAACTGCTCTGCCGGTCTCTTTGTCGAATCGGAATGATCTCATGCCGAATCGTGTTGTTATCTCATCGCCCTCTGTAGCCAGTTTCAGCTCGTACAGGAACGGATCTTCCGGAGTCCACAGATTACAGTCCTTGATTGGGATATCGAAGCTCACGGTAAGCTTTTGTTTGCCGGCTGCGTCGGCAACACCTACGGCACCGCTTTCGACGTTTCTGCCTGTGCGGGCCTCATGTAATTGAAAGTGCAAATCGAAGAATCCAAGTGCACCAATATTTTCAATTTCAGCGACAACTTTCACCTTGCTTTGTTTGATGTCAGGTACGGTCTGGACTAGTTCGATATAAGGAGCACGTGTAAGAATCAACTCGACCGAGTCGTATATGCCGGGGATGTAGAGATATTTCTCGAAATCCCAGCCTGTCGGCATTCCTTCGGGCAGCGATTCGCGGTCGGCGCCGAGACGAACGATTAATTCATTCTGTTGCCCGGCTGCATTCAGGAATGGTTTTACATCAAGTAATGCCGGCGTAAAACACGGCAAATGCTCGCCGACGAGATTGCCGTTAAGAAATACTTTTGTGCCGTACTTTGCCTTGTGAATCTTCAAGATTGTCACGTCCGGCACGGGTTTATCCAGGTTGAAGGTACGGCGATACCAGAAGGCCTGCCGCCTCGGACTTTTCTTGCCGACCTCTTCGAACGCAGGTTCGGCCATATCGACAAGTCCCGGCACCGGGACCTTGTGCTCGAAAACAGCAGGAATCGAATCCATGCCGCCCTCGGCGATTTCCCACGTCCCGTTTAAGTCGATTACGAGCCTCTTGCTGTGCTGCTGTATTTCCTGCTGTGTATCCCTGCTGCAGCCGGCAAAAACAAAAAACGACGCCGCGACAATAAAAAGCAATGCTCTTTTTAGCATGTCTGTGATTCCTTTCTTAAGCTTTATCAGCGTTCTTTATTTGCCTGCTGAGACATCCCGTCCCAATGCCTCGAACATGGCCAGCACATTTTCCGTCGGTGTGTTGCATTGAATGTTGTGCACCGGGTTGAATACATAGCCGTTTTTAGCGCCAAATACCCTAAGCCGCTCGGCCACTTCCCGGCGCACATCTTCCGGAGTACCAAACGGAAGCGTTTTTTGTGTATCCACTCCTCCTCCCCAAAAGACGATTCGTCCTCCATATTTTTCGACCAAATGTCCCGGGTCCATACCCATGGCCGAGGTTTGGATGGGATTAAGGACATCGAAGCCAGCCTCGATGAATCCTTCAATCAATGGTTCGCAGCCCCCGCAGCAGTGTTTCATTGTCTTCCATTGGGTGTGGGCGTGAATCCAGTCATTCAGCTTTTTACTAAACGGTAGATAAAGGTCCCTATATCCATCGAGGCTGCAAAACAACGTATTCTGGGCCGCCAAATCCGTACCATCGACAAAGACGACATGGACCTTGTCACCCACGGCCTGGTAAAGCATCTCGAAATTCCGGATCGAGATCTCCACCTGGCCGGCGAAAACCTCTTTGATATAACCCCTTCGTGTCACCGTGCTGATATACCATTCCTCGATGTCTCGAATCCCCTTCGGGTCTTTGAGGCCCGGTGCCGGGACGTGTGCAATGTCACCCAGTCCGGCGCCCGGAAGGCCCATCGCAATCGCAAGGTCGGTCCTATGAAATAACGCATCGGCCTGTTGTTCATAGAATCTCAAGTCTTCATCGGTTAATAAGGTAAATTCTTCGAGGTTATCCACAGGATTTAACTTCGCTTCGTCGATCGGATGTTGACGTACAATCGCGTCAAAATAGAATCCCCCCTTGGGCATCCGAGCCGAGGGGGCTTGTGATTTATCACCCTGCGGGTATTGTAAAATACTGCCACCGGGTTCCGGCTCGGTATTAAAATCGCCGGGAACCAGTACATTGGTGCCGTCGAACGTTCTCCAGGGCTTGAAGTGTGAATTCGAAAATCCAAAATGATTCTTCGGGCCCGGTATGCCCACGACGTCAATCTCGAGCGCATTCAGCAGATCCATCGCCACCTCACCAAGCATTTGATACGGTTCGACAACTTTCACCGGCTCGCCCGGCTTATCCAAACCCAGCGACCGACGCAGATTCGCAACGACACTCACTTGAGCCCCACTGGTCACCGTACCGCCCAAATCGATAGGAATCCGATCAACTTGCTCGAAGGCAAGAGCTTTGAGAACACGCTCTCTGCCAGTCAGCACCGATTTTTGGTCATTATTCTTCATAAAAACTCCTACAAACACGCTTCGATATTCAATTGGCAACCGAGAATCCGGGCGGTTCGGAAACCACCTCAAAGCAGGCATTTTAACACTTTATCAGCACCATTACAAAGGTTGTGTTTTTGCATAATATCCGAAAATAACCTCAATATGCGATTAAGTATCATAACGACATAGACGATGGAAAAATAGAAAGTCTTGACAATTTGGCTCTATTCTGAAATAATTTGCTTTGCTGCCCTCGGTGTAGGGTCTTTTTTATTTTTGAACCTGAGAAAGGATATATTATGAGAAGTTGCTCTCTGAACGTAAAAATTCTACTTTGTCTTACAATATTTTTTACAGTTTCAGGTCTAAGCTGTAAGAAAAAAGATACCGATAAATTTTCGACTGATTCCGTTGTAAAGATTGCTGTTACTATTAACGGTGTCGACATTCTCGAAAGTGAGATAGAAAAACTCGTCAAACCTCAGCTTGAGAGGATCGCCAAACAGTCAGCACAACTGTCGCCTAAGTTCGCCGAGCAGTATGCTCAACAGCTCAGAGAACAATTTCTCGAACAAACAATCCGCAGGCACTTACTTGATCAAAAGGTTAAAGAAGCAAACATAGTAATCACGGACGAAGATGTGATGAGCACGATTGAAGAAATTGCCACGTCACAGAAAGAACCCCTGTCATTGGAAGAATTCAAGAAGAAAATGGCCGAATACGGTCAGAGTTTTGATGAAGTAAAACAGGAAGTTCGAGAGGGATTGGCCCGCAATAAGTTTATGCAGGCATATTGGACCGGTAAAATAGATGTAACGGAGGAAGATGCCAGGAAATATTATGATGAGAATCCCAAACAGTTCGAACAGCCGGAACAAGTCAGGGCAAGTCACATTCTAATTAAGCCCGAATTCATAGACCCTAACGCCGATCCCAACGCCGATCCGAACGAGGCTAAAACTGTGGCCAAAGCCAAGGCTGAAGACCTGATCAAGCAGATCAAAGAAGGAGCAGATTTTGCTGAATTAGCCAAAACTCATTCTAACTGCCCTTCGGCCCCGAACAGTGGCGATCTGGGATTCTTCTCCAGAGGTGAGACAACCCCAGTTTTTGAGAATGTAGCTTTCGAGTTAGAAATCGGACAGATCAGCGAGGTCGTAGAAACCGAATATGGTTACCATATCATCAAAACCACCGACCACAAGGAAGCCAGTACAACGGCGTTCGATCAAGCGAAAGAAAATATCATAAGACAGCTAACGCAAAAGAAGCAATCCGAACTCGCTGAAGAGTATATAGAATCACTAAAAGCCAAAGCGAACATTGTCTATCCAGCCGGCAAAGAACCCTCTACCGATGTAAATAATCCATAGTAAATCAGTTGGCTGATTATCAGGAGAGATTTACAAAAGCGTAGCGGGATCGAGGTTGGCCGTTTCTATGTCTTTGAAGTACTTGACCGTTCCGACCTTCAGCTCCATTATGGCCTCATCGTCACAGACGATAATCCCTTCCGGGTGCATTTGCAGGGCGCTAATCGTCCAGATATGATTTACGCTCTCTTCGATGGCATGTTGTAACGCCCGAGCTTTGTTATGACCGTTCACGATAATGAGCACTTCTTCGGCATCCATAACCGTGCCGACACCGACAGTCAGGGCCGTCCTGGGTACCTTGTTGATATCGTTATCAAAGAATCGGGAATTAGCTACGATTGTGTCATAGGTTAGTGTCTTGACGCGGGTCCTGGAAGCCAAGGATGAGCCTGGTTCATTAAACGCGATATGACCATCGGGGCCAATCCCCCCGAGGAAGAGTTTTATGCCGCCAACATCCTTCATCTTCTTTTCATAATTCTCGCACTCAACTTCAAGATCCGGCGCATTTCCATTGAGGATATTAACATTTTTTTCTTTAATATCCACATGGCTGAACAAATTGTTCCACATGAATGAATGGTAGCTTTCGGGATGGTCTTTCGGAATATTCACATATTCATCCATATTAAACGTAATAACATTCTCGAACGAAACCTTCCCATTCTTGTTTAGCTTTACCAGCTCTTTGTAAGCTCCAAGCGGTGAAGAACCAGTTGGAAGACCTAAAACAAAAGGTTTTGTCCCGGTCGGGCTAAATTCATTGATACTCTTGGTAATGTAATTCGCAACCCATTTGGAAGCTGTCTCGTAATCCGGCTCAATAATCAATCTCATAAGTTATTTTCTCCTGAATATATTAAAAAAAACTATAAAAAGGACTTTGCAAATGATATATTAACGGTCGGCATTTTGCAAATCAATTTTAGAACCACACCGTTTACAAGACTTCTAATTTTGATTGGTGCCGACGCAATTGTTCCATTCGTCTAATCAACTCATCCCCAATCGCTGTTTTTCCGGTAATATGTTTTTCGATTTCCATAACAAAGCTGTTGTCTTCGAATGTTCCCCTGACTTGTGCGAAATCGACATGTTTGGCTTCCAATGAGCCATCAAGGCCGTATCCGGTTTGAGCAGTAGCGGCAAATTCCTTCTTAACATCGGCATAAAGCATATTGTCAAGTTCAATAACAGCCTTTTTCCATTTTGCTGTAATTTCGATGATATCATCGGCCGTCATTTCCTCTATCGTCTTACCCTGCTTAGTCTGTAAGATATCTGTCACCCAGGCCCACTCATATTCTGGGTAGTATTCATGCATCGCCCTAAAACCGTCTGCTACCTGCTCTAAAGAGCCAATAGAGCCGTCTTCGATATCATAAAGCATTTTTTCCACGGCTTCTTCCGGTGCCAGCAGACCGGCCAAATCGACCCATCTGCCCGGCCCGATATCGGTTTGGGGCTTCAATACAGCTACAAGCTCTTCGGGACTCTCGATATGTTTTGCTTCCAGACGTTTGATTAGACAATTACCCAGAAACTTATCAATGCCCATCTGGTATAATTTGACGCCCCGATCTAAAGATGAATTCTTAATTTTAACACTGTGGTACGTGAAATATTCGGACGTTTCGCCGGATGTCTCTTTAAGCTTACAGAGCAAATCACGCCCATTGATCATCTTTTGAATTGTGTACGGACTGAGAAGCTTGAAGTTTATATGATCGAGTTTCCGAGGATCTTTTCGTCTGTCTCGTTTCGGCCATTTCCGAGCATCACGAACAGTTCCAACACTGCGTAAATTCACCCCCGGCACGAGAATACTCTCATCTTCGTGCTCAATCAAATATGAGAACGGCAGATCCGAAGTGTCCGAGTTTCTGTAATGTCTGCCCATAACAACAGTAAATGCCCCAACCTTGGCCGGCCAGAGCACATACGAATCGCTCGCAGTTTTAGAACCGCGTTCGACAATACCCTGATGGACAGGCCCGAGCTTATACATATGATTGCTCTGATTCGTGCCACTGCCCGCATTCAAGAACGAGAACAAACCGGCAATCAGTAATGTAGACTTATGATGTGTAACGGTGTATGGCCCGGCGAATATAGCACAGGCTTCACCGTGAAAACCGCCACAGTTAGCAAAGAATACCGAGTTCTCCGCTGAATATTGCCGGGATAATACAGTGCCCTGACCGATGAAACATTTGTATATGATTGTTCCATCTGTGATTTTAGAGCCGCTGCATACTATAAAATCTTCCGCAAAAACACCTGGTCCGATATAAACCGGATCATCAGGGCAGCTATTGACTGAACCGTTATCTAATTTGCTGATTCCCTCTATTAAACTCGCCGGACCAATTTTGACATTCTTGATTATCCGGCAGTTAACAAGTCTGGCTCCTTTACCGACAAAGCCCATTGAGCAGGTTACGGAAGCCGTGTAGTCACTTATCATTATTCGTAACTTGTCTATTACTTTAGGTTTGTGACGGTAAAACGCCATTACATAAGCCAAATGAGCAGACAGATTGTCATAAATCGGTATTTCCCTGCCTCCGGCTTCGTTAACAACAGCAATTTCCACTCCATTACCAAAACGGCTATCCCCTTCAGTGGCAAGCAGTTCGACATTGTCTATTACCACGTCATCATCGATGCGATAGTTCGCGATATAGTTTCTCACCCGGTTTATATAAACATTATTGCCAATGGTGCAGTTATGAATCGTCGCTTCGCTAATTCCCGCCGGCCTGGTAACTCCACCGAAGAAAGATACCTGCTTTTCAAACACTCCCAGCTTAACATCCCCGGAAAAATGTGCCGATTTGACGGTTTCTGCCTTAAAGCCTTCGGCGACCTGAACTTTCGACCAGTCTTCACAATCACATCCCTGACTGACCAATTGGTTAATTTGGTCCTCAGACAGTGATCGAAAGCCCCCTTGGTAATAATCAGATTCCGATGTCATTTTCTTTTCCTATTTTAATAATGCTCGACAATTTCAAAACGGCACAAAATCCTACAATTTAGCCTTTACTTTCACGACAGGCTTTCATCTTGCAAATGATCGAACTAATCATACGGATCATAACAGCTTTAATCAACATATTTATAACAAGCAAACTGTTAAATAAGAACACTCCATAAAGGAGAAACACAATACAAACACAATCAGCTTTCGACAATAAAATATCAACCTTAAGGTAAACTGACAAACCAAAACAATTACTTTTCAACCAAAAAAGTCAACTCTGAATGAATACTTAGCTAATGTAAAGATTAACAAAGTAGAGAAGCCTGATTGTTTGGGCATTTTATTACAAGCTATTTAATATTTTCATCAAAATTTGGAGGAAAATATTGGCAGGTGCCGATGATTATTGTATAAGGGATTATACTAAAACTTAGACAAAGGCTTTATCTCGCAATTATATCGCAGTAAACGAAGCAGATATTAAGGCAATTATAACAATTGCGGGATGAGGGCCTAATCACCTGTGGACTGTTCGCAATCAGGGATGATTTTTTGTCAAAAGACTGCGAATCCGAAAAACTCAAGGACGAGGCTATGCCGAATCAGGTTAGAGTAGCAAAGGTTTTAGCAACACTGCTGGCTTCGATGACAACCGGAGCGATTGTCTTAATGGCGATGGGGCATAATCCTCCATCAGCCGGCCCTTTTTCACTTTGGACCTATTACAACCTCGATCCAGTTAAAAAAGCCATTTCCTCTCGCACCGACCAATCCACGGACAATTGGAACAGCATCGAAATTTACTACAGCGGCACGCAAACAGGCAACTTAGAGCAGTTAGCATCGCTCAATGGCCTAGGAAATTCAGACGATATCGACTGTCATTTCTGCCTGTATAACGGTATGGGCGGCAGCGACGGCCAAATTCAGCCAACAGAGAAATGGCAAAAACAATTGCCTCCTACCTCTGCAAGAGGCAATAAGACCATACGAATTTGCATCATAGCTGATGGAAAGACCAAACACCCAACCGATTGCCAGCTTAAAAGAATACAAGTGCTCGTCGATGCTCTGTGCAAAAAGTTTAATATCCAGTTCAGCTCGATTGACTACCCAAGTCAATGGCGATAACAAATTCGCAATAATCCCACTTAATAGCCGATTATCTAAGCATTCGTATCTATAAAAAAATGGATGCGTACCAGAAAAACACACATCCAGGAATTTAAGGAGTGCTCTTATGTGCTAAACAGCACTATTGCGATTTATTATTCGTTATTTACAGGTCATCACCAGGCAATTTGATTTCCAAACCAAATCTCGACATTCCCACAAGTTGCAGAATTACCCTTTCTTCTTGCTACCCGGCAATATTGACCTTCCATTTATCCTTACAGTCTTCGATATCGAGGTTATTATGGCCCTAATAACGTTTCGCAGGGCAACGATATTTTCAGCAATGATCAACAAAACCGCCGCTTTAATATCAATATTGATTTTCTTTTTCACTTCTAACGCTCCCTCAATAAGCCCTGCTTTTATCTTCATTGAACATTTTTCTATACATTAAGACGTGATGAGAGAGGAATTTTATTTCATTTTTCGGAAATTATTCTCAAAAAAATTTAAAACCTTGCTCTCAGGTCATTAGGGGTGTTTTTTTTCGGACAAGATGAAGTAGATTTTTCTGCGAGCGTCAGTATATCGAATTAGAAACCGTATCCGGGAGCTTCATCTTCCAAGCCGCCGGACCGACGACCAGATGTAATAAACCGGGATACCTACGAGGATACTGCCGAGGCTGTATATTGAAGGTTTCGGCCACTGTATAAAAGCGAATACAGTCATAAAAAGAACCACAGCCATGAAGATCGCCGGAACAACCGGATATCCGGGTACGTGAAACGGCCGTTCCATCTCAGGTTTGCGCCATCGAAGTACGTATACTGCAGTTATGAAGAGTATTGCAAAGACCGACAAGCCCACCGAGGCATACTTGTACAGGTTCTGGAAGTCCGTGACGAATAGAATAACAACAGCACACACACTTTGCGCAATCATCGCGTAGATGGGAACTCGCCCATTCTGACTGACATATGCTGCTACCGAGGGAAACAAACCATCCTTAGCCATTGCGTAGTAAATCCGCGGACCGGTAATAATAAAAGCGCTGACCGTAGCCAGGAACGTCAATCCGAGCAGGACGGAGAAAACGCTGGAAGCCTTTGTCCCGAACAGGTTCCGGACTGCGAGCTGGGGAACTTGTTCTGCATTGTCAAATCCGACATCTGCCAACGGTACCGCATAAGCAAAAACAAGATTTATGGCCAGGTACAACAAAATCACCAATCCGGCACCCAGCAGCAGGGACCGCGGAAGAATCCGGCCCGGATTCTTGACCTCGCCGGCCAGATAGCTGGCGGCGTTCCAGCCGCTGTAAGCAAACATGACGTAGAACAACTGTGTAGCTGCGGTTCCAAGCTTAGTCTGCCCTATCGACTGTCCCTGGCCGATGTTTGCTAACCGTCCTTCACCGAACAGAAACGCCAAAACAACAAGAGAAACAAAAAGACCAAACTTGAGAAGTGTCGTCAGATTTTGTGTCCAGGCGGATTGGCGGTGACCAACCAGATTGGGCAACGTGATCACAAGGATGATGGCTGCAGCTGTAATTTTGATGACAAGGCCCGTCTTATCATCAGCCAATCCAAACGGTGTTAATAAATATAAGGACGAAATATAACCTGCAACAGCCAGCGGCGCCGAAAAGCCTAAAAAAAACGATGTCCAGCCGGAAAGAAAAGCGGGCATCGGGCCGTATGCTTCACGAAGGTATACATACTCACCGCCCGCCCGGGGCAGAGCGGCAGCTAATTCCGCAACGCACAAAGCCCCGCACATGGCGAGTAGACCGCCAAGGGCCCAAAGCCCGAATATTACAGGGTAATTCTTCAGCGTAACCATCATGTATCCGGGTGAGACAAGAATTCCGGTCCCCACCATGCTGGCTATTACGACGTAGGTTGCTGTTGACAGGCCAAATCCTCTCTTCAGTTCTTCGTCCGGCGTTACACTCATAGCTTGCTTCTCCAAATCCGGCGCTCCGGTTTTAATAACATCGATCAGGTAATTCTATTCATACATTCAACGAGTTATCCAGCATCCGATCCCAGATGCGGCGCTGCTCAATCAGCGCCTGGACGCGGTCAGGGACTTTGTCGCTGACTTCCAGCAACTGCCAGCCGCTCCAGCCCATTTTCACCAACAAGTCCATTTGGAGCTGGTATGGAAATTCCGTATCTTTCAAATTATGCAAATGAAGTGTATCTCCCAGCAAATCCTTCACAAGATTAAATTTAAACTCGAAACCCTCGCCCTTGGTGTCCCTTTTGTCGCTGTTAAGCTTCACACGGACACTCGGCTGAACAACCTGGTCCATAATCGCCCTGATGGTCGGCAGCTCGCCCGCATTACCGTGCGCTTCCAGACGAATCTCCTGCCCATAATCGGCGGCAAACATTCCGACAACATTCAGCGCTTTGGCAATTTGTTCGATGGTCTTTTCCCGCGGCACACCGTCATGAAAGCTGTTCGGGAATACCCGAACACCGCTGCCGCCGATATCCCGGCTGAGCTTGACAAAAGCCCTGGTATTTTCTATGGCCGCTTTTAATGCCGCATCCTCGGGTGAATCATACCATTCTCCGGTAGCAATACCCACAAGCTCAACAGGACTATTCTCAAAGCGCTTCTTGACCTCGCGACGTTGCTGCGCAGTTAGTTCCAATTCAACTCCGTGGGCATAGGACTGGCTGGTTCGCAACTCAACACCGAAAACCTCGGCTTTGGAGCAATTTGCAATCAAAGTCGGTACATCCCAGTCCTTGCCCCACTGGTAGGTAGTGAATCCGAAACGTGTCCGTCCTGCACGTTTTGTATTTTCTGCTGTCTTCAAAGAATCACACGAAGTTAATCCTACAGCAGTAGCGGCACCGGTTGCAACACAAAGGCTGTGACTCAAAAAATTACGTCGTGATAGTTCTTCTCTGTCAGAAAAATTCATTTTCAAAACTCACTTTAAATTCACTTAGTTCAATTATTTTACCTGTCGTTTCTTAAGCGTCACGCCGATGCCCGTAGTTTGCTTATGCAGAAAAACAGTTTCCAATTCCGGATTTGTCGTAATCGCTTCCAGATAATCCTGCATTTGCGAGCCCGCGTCGGTCGTATTGTGAGCCAAAATTAACCCACCCGGTCGCACTAACGGCAGCAGTTTGTTGAGATAGTCGAGATAGCCGTCCTTGTCAGCATCGATAAAAACAATATCTATCGGCTCTTTGAGCATAGTCACTTTCTCGTGCGCATCGCCCTCGATAATAGTCACGAGCTTATCGACGCCGGCCCGCTTGAAGTTCTCCCGGGCCAGCGAAGCCCGCTGGGAATCAATTTCGAACGTGGTCAGCTTACCACCGGTGGTTCGCAGTGCCAGGCAGAACCAGATTGATGCGTACCCGTTGGAAGTGCCGACCTCGACCACATGCCTGGTACCGGTCGCTTCGGTGAGCAATCTCAACACTCTACCATCCTCAGGCGGAACACTTAGCATCGCACTGTACTTCTCGTCAAGCATCTCCTCAAGCACGTCGAGGATTCTCATTTCCTGCTGTCTGCTCTCTGTCTTTTGGGCGTTCCGGCACCCTACTGCCCCTAACACGACCACCGCTGCAATTACCGAGATGGTCTTGTATGACATTTGTCGCTCCCTTTTAAATCGCGGTTATTTACAATTCCACAAAGTTTAGCACAACTAATCCGGATTAATCCAAGAGCGAACTTTATTGTGGTTTGTCAGAAATTTCCATAAAAATATAAGAAAAGATTCTCAGAGCAATTTTTACACCACGTATATCAAGAGCCATAACCTGGTTATTTGCTCTGGCGTTTCTTAAGTGTCACTGTAACACCCTGTAACTGAAGCGTCTCTAAGCTGGGATTTTTGGTAATAGCATCGATGAAGTCCTGCCCTGTACTGTTAATGTTGTGTGAAAGAATCAGCCCCCCCGGCCTAACTAACGGCAACAGTTTTTTGAGATAATCCGGATAGCCTTCTTTGTCCGCATCAATAAACAGAACGTCGATGGGCTCTTTAATTCTCGTGACCGTCTCGTGGGCGTCCCCCATGACAAGTGTAACCATATTATCGACACCGGCCCGTTTGAAGTTCTCACGGGCCAACGAAGCCCTGCCTTCATCGATATCGTGAGTGGTCAGCTTTCCACCCGTGGTCCGCAGGGCGAGGCAGAACCAGATGCCGGAATACCCGTTGGAAGTGCCGATCTCGACAACGTGCCTGGCCCCAACAGACTCGGTGAGTAATCGCAGAATCCTGCCGTCTTCCTGCGGCACGTTCATCATCCTTCTGCTCTGGTTTTGGTCCATATCCTCAAGGACGCTCAAAATCTTCTTCTCCTGTTCATCAGCCGGCAAAGGTGTATTCCCTGCAAGGGTAGAAAATCCCCCGCCACGCCTGCCGCCGAAACCCCTTCCTCCTGGCGGCTGGGCCGTCAAACTCTCAACCACCGCCAACAATAATGCCGCCGCCAGAATAACCAGCATAATCTTCTTTACCATCTTCTGCTCCTTTCGAAATTAGACTTCATTTGTATTCTAACACATGGATTCTGCCTGTTTGGGATTATAGACGGATTCGAGTGAAGTATTTATTGCAGCTTTCGAGAAAATATCACAAAAACACGACTGGCAATCACTCATTAAGACTTCTCACAGCAGCGTTTTTCAACAGGCCAAAGTCATTTTTCTCAGTAAGAACCACCCACGCCCGCCAGTCTTTTTTCCGGATTCGGACCGGTTGGATGGTCTTTACGTCTTTGAGCCAGACCAGCAGGCAATATTTACTGTCCATCTTGCCTTGCCAGTGCTCGTGGTCACCGCCGATCTCGTGGTTGTATTGCTTCTTCAAGCTCCGAATCCGTCCCGGCGTTAAATTCTCGAAAGCCTTAACCTTCTCAACGGTCGCTGTTGCACAAACAGGCCCGGAGCTGACTTTTAAAAATAACTTGTCGCCGGCAAATACCCGTCCGAAAGCAGGATGCTTCGTTTTATAAAGACGTAATTCGATTCGCTTGTGACCTTCCAGCATCATATCCAGATAAGGTTTTTTCAGGATAACCAGATGATAGTTCGCCATTGTTCTGCCGGTGGTAATCAATATTTTCTATTTCTGTTCCAGAAGGTCAGACACGGCGCGAATGTGCCCGGGCGACGTTCCGCAACATCCGCCCACAAGCCTCGCACCGGCACGGATGCATTCATCAATTCCCGCAGCAAAAACCGCCGGTGACATATCAAAGACCGTCTTGTCAGAAATCAATTTGGGCTTGCCCGCATTAGGTTGTGCCAGAATGGGCAACTTAGTTGCCGATTTGAGATAAGAGACAACAATCGCCATCTGAGCCGGATCAAGCTCGCCGCAATTGGCTCCGACAACATCAGCCCCTGCGTCAGTGAGACTTTTTGCACATTGTTCTGCCGTGTCACCCATCATTGTCCTGCCGCCTTTTTCCTCGGTTGTAAATGCAATCGAAACGATTACAGGTAACGAAAAGTTTTCTTTGCAGGCTTCAAGGGCGCAAAGGGCCTCGCGCAAATCAAACATCGTCTCGATGAGAAATCCGTCAATTCCCGATTCGGCCAGGATACCGGCCTGCTCTCTGAAGGCATCGTAGAATTGTGCTTGGTTATAATTGCCGTAAGGTTCGAGCAGTTGACCCGTCGAGCTGAGGTTGCCAAGGACATATTTGTCTTCACCCGCTGCCCGCCGCGCCAATTCGGCACCGGCTTTGTTCACCTCTCGCACTGAAATGCTCAGGTTGTGCGACTCGATAAAGATACGGTTCATCGTCAGAGTATTCGTTGTCAGAGCATCGCACCCACAAGCGGCATATTCTCGCTGGATCTCAAGCACTGCTTCGGGTGCATCGAGATTATTGCCCGCCCGGCCCATCAGGCCGCACTTGTCCAGTTCCGTGCCGATGGCCCCGTCGAGCAAAATGATTCCATCGCTTTCTAAGAGTTCTGAAAAATGCATTATTAAATCCTCCGCTGTTAAGTCATTCCACTCCGAGTCGAACTAACTCATCCTTAACCTGCTCAACGCTTTCAAAGAGAATCGTATTTAAGCCTGTTAATTTTGCTGCTCGTATGTAATTCTGTATATCGTCGATGAAGACTGTCTGGCCGGCTTTCGAACCGAGCCTCTCCAGCGTAATTTCATAGATCCTTCGATTGGGCTTCATTATTCTCTCGATACACGAAAAAACGAGCACATCGAACATAGTATAGCTTTGCTCGTGAAAAAACCTTACCGCCGGCAACTCCGTATTCGATAAGAGTGCTGTTTTATAACCCTTATCGTGCAGCGAACAAGCAAGGCCAAACATCTCCTGTTTCGGCACATATGCCGAACGAAAAGCATCATACCACTGCGACTGCACAGACGGCATCGATTTGCCCAGCTTACCGGTTATCTGCTGCCAGAATCTCTCTTCGCTAATTTCACCGGTGTGGAAATCATCCAGAAACGAATCATGCACCGGGGTGTAATCTTCAAGCGGAATGCCGAAAGCCTCGGAGCAGTATTTTAATAGCCCCGGCCTCGGATCGTCTATCAGCACTCCTCCCCAATCGAATATGATTGATTCTATTTTCTCCATCTTACACAATCCAATTATAACCTGAAAATATCCGTTGAAGGACAATACAAAGGTTCGACGAACATAGCAATATTTTTTTGCGAATCTAAGCAATTGCCTTTGGTCTTTGACGAACGGCCTGTTGCATCTTATAATCAAAGCAGAATTCGATAAGGGTCAACAGATGGAGTTGATTTTAACTGTCATAATTATTGTTCTGGTTCTGGCCGTGTTGGGGCTTTTGGTCTGGCTGATTGTCTCCAATTCCGGTAACGCAGAGAAAATGGCCGGTCAGCAAGCCTCTATCAGCTTTCTGCAACAGCAATTAGAGGCTTTGAAAACCGCCCAGGACAAAACCACCGAAAACCTTAACAAATCTCTGCAGGCAGGCCAGAATACGCTCAACCAGAGCCTGCAATCGAGCCAGAAGACGCTCAGCGAGCTGCACAGCCAGATCGGTGAACTGCAGGGCACAAATAAGCAAATGATGCAAATGGGAACCGAAATCAAGCGGCTCCAGAATATTCTAAGCTCTCCAAAACTCCGGGGTCAGATGGGCGAATGGTCGCTCGAAAATCTACTCTCACAAATCCTGCCGAAAAACAGCTACAAGCTCCAGCATGTATTTAAGGACGGCAAGATTGTGGACGCCCTGATAGAAATGCCAAGCTTCTCGGTGTCCGTTGATGCCAAGTTTCCGCTGCCCGGCTTCGAAGAAATCGTAAAAGCAGAAACCGAAACGGAAAAAATAAGGCTTCGCAAACAATTTATCAAGCACGTAACCAATCATATCGACAAGATTGCAGGCGACTATATCAGGCCCGCCGAGGGTACGTTGGATTTTGCTATAATGTACATTCCCGCCGAGAATATATATTACGAAACGATCGTCCATTATGCCGGTGAGACTCAGGATATATTGCAGTACTGCTTCGATAAAAAAGTGATTCCGGTTTCACCGAACCTTTTGTACGCCTATCTGATGACGGTGGCGATGGGCCTGCACGGCCTGCAAATCGAAAAGCAGGCCGCCGAAATCCGGCAGAATCTGAAAAAGCTCAACTCCTCTTTCGCCGACTTCGGCGGAACCTGGGACATCCTCGGTAAACACCTGCGAAACGCCTATGGCCAATATGACGAGGGCCAAAAAAAACTCGACCGATTCGGAATGCAGCTCGACCAAATACAGGAGAAAACGGAAGAACAGGAATAAGACCCCCGGTGGAACCGGGGGCTAAATAGGGGTGGGTTTGTGGCAAAAACCTTGGGATATATGATTACCTGGACGACATACGGCACTTGGCTGCAAGGCGATGAACGCGGATATGTGAAAAATGGACAAACATATCACGGAAACAAAATCCTGATGCAAAGAAACAGAAAATTACAATTACAGGATATGGTCAAACTATCGAGAAACCAACAACAAGTAGTGCGAAAAGCCATTGCCGAGGAAGCGGAATTGCAGGATCAACGTATTTATGCATTGTCCGTCCAATCGAATCATGTTCATATTGTCGCCAAATACACCCGGCAACCGATCAGCAAAATCGTGGCTTATTACAAAAAATCCGCTCGGCTTGCGTTGAAAGCTGCGGGTCACAACGGCAAGCTTTGGACAAAAGGATACGATAAAAGGTTTTGTTTCGACAGAGCAGCCCTGGAGCAAAGAATAAAATACGTACAAGACCACAACAAATAATATTTAGCCCCCGGTTTCACCGGGGGTTCTAAACGTTACATACTTAAACTTATAAAGGATACATATTATGTCAGACAATTACGATTGCATTATCGTTGGTGCCGGTCCGGCGGGTTTGGCGGCGGCTCTTTACACCTCCCGCGACAGGCTGAAAACCCTGGTTCTTGAAAAATTCATGCCGGGAGGACAAATCAATAATACCGAAAGGATAGAAAATTATCCGGGCATCGAGCGTATCGACGGGCCGGGCCTGATTCAGAACATGCAGAAGCAGGCCGAGAGTTTCGGCGCCGAGATAAAGACCGGCGGCGAGGTAACCGGCCTGGAAAAACTCAAAGACGGCAAGATCTCCATCCGTTGCGACAAGGATAAATACACCGCGAGGGCCGTCATTTTAACGCCGGGCAGCGACTATCGCAAACTCGGTGTCCCGGGCGAAGACGAGTTTCGCGGTTCCGGCGTCAGTTATTGCGGGACCTGCGATGCGCCTTTCTTCAAGGGAAAGCACGTTGTAGCCGTCGGGGGAGGAAATACCGCCGTCGAAGAAACGCTGCACCTGGCAAAATTCGCCGCCAAGGTTACGATGATACACCGACGGGACGAATTTCGTGCCGCGAGGGTTCTCGTCGAGGAGCTGGTGGCTAAGGCCGGCGAACCGGACTCGAACCTGATTATCAAGTACAGCACCATCGCCACCGCCATACAGGGCCAGGGCAAAGTCCAATCGGTCAGGCTCAAAGATGTCAAAAGCAGCAAAGAAGAAGATTACCCCTGCGACGGCGTGTTCGTTTTCGTCGGCATGGAGCCGAACACCGGATTTCTGAAAGGCTTCGTGGAGCTGACCGACAAAGATTTCATCAAGTGCGACTGCGCTTATCTTCGCACGAACGTGCCCGGCGTGTTTGTGGCGGGTGATTGCAGAATCGGAGCGGCCATGCAACTGGCCACCGCCGTCGGGGACGGGGTAGTCGCTGCCATGATGCTGAAGCAATACTTCCGGGACCCGAAATGGTGGAACGAGCCGGTTACCGATATACTCCAACCAGGCGGATGGTAAATTCAATTGACTATTGACAATTGATTATTGACTATTTGCTCATAGCCTGTTATCAATAGTCAATAGACAATAGACAATAATCAATGTTGAAAGGATTAAGTAATGGCTGGTAGTGTAATTGAACTGACCGATGCTACTTTTGATAACACCGTGCACAATTCCGATGTTCCGGTACTCGTTGATTTCTGGGCGCCCTGGTGCGGGCCCTGTAAGATGATAGCTCCTATCATCCAGGAAATTGCCCAGGAATATGAGGGCAAAGCTAAGATCTGCAAGCTTGACACCGACGAAGCTCGTGATAGTGCTATGGAATTCGGTATTAGCGCGATACCGACAATTATCCTGTTTAAGGATGGGCAGGTTGAGAAAAAATGGGTGGGTTTGACCAGCAAAAAGGACCTCGCCGAAGCAATCGACGAGTTACTTTGAAAGGGCAAAGTCTCTTACTCATATCTGACTTTTAGCCGTAAACAGAATACATAACCTGCGGTTTTACCGAAGGTTCCGATTTTGGATTGATAACAACACGCAGAGGAAATCCCAGAATGATCTGCGAAGATCTCAAGGGCAAGAGGGTTTTGGTAACGGGCGCCAGCAGCGGAATCGGCTCGGCGACGGCTGTTCTATTCAGCCAGCAGGATTGTTTTGTCGGAGTGCATTACTTCCGCACACCCGACGGGGCAAAGAAAATCCTTAAGCAGGTAAAGAAAAAAAGCGATGGCGTCCTTCTTCGCGCCGACGTCCGCAACGAAAAGCAGGTCCAGCAGATGGTCGGGCAGTTCGCCGAGAAAGCCGGCGGTATCGATATCCTCATAAATAACGCCGGCACATTAATCGACAGGCAATCCTTTGAAAACGGCACATTGGATTATCATGAAGATGTATACGCCACTAATGTACGCAGTATCTTCCTGGTAACCAAGGCCGCCCTGCCGTATCTCAAGAAAAGCAAAGGAAATATCGTCAATATCGGTTCGGTCGGCGGCCACACCGGCGGGGCCGGCGGCTCCGGCATGTATTGCGGAGCAAAAGCCGCCGTTGCTACCGAAACGATAGGGATGGCAAAAGAATTCGCCAAATACGGAATCAGAGTCAACAGCGTCCTGCCCGGCTTTATCGAGACGCGTTTCCATGAGCAGTTCAGCACCGCCCAGCGAAGGAAAGAAGTTGCCCGGCAAACTCCGTTAGGCAGAAACGGCACCGCCGAGGACGTCGCAAAAGCAATACTGTTTCTGGCAAGCGACGCGGCCGGCTTCATAACCGGTGAATATATCGCCGTCAACGGTGGTTTGTATATGAGAGCGTAAAACAAACGCAGAAACAATTGAAGGAGAGAAAAGATGCGAATTTCAAGATGTGTATTACTTAAAGTACTTGTTTCGATTGCCGTATTGATTATCCTGCCACCCGCAGCCTATGGACAACCTCAGCCGGACTGGGAAAATCCGCAGGTAGTCGGCCAAAACAAAGAGCCGGGGCATTGCACGTTAGTTCCCCACCTGAACATCGAGTCGGCACTTAGATGCGAGCGTCAGGCCTCGGAATTCTATAAATCACTCAACGGCAAGTGGAAATTCAACTGGGTAAGCAAGCCTTCGGACCGGCCGGTAGATTTCTATAAACCAAATTACGACGTAAGCAAATGGGACGAGATTCCAGTTCCCTCCAACTGGCAGATGCATGGCTACGGCAGGCCGATATATCTCAATATGAGATACCCCTTCCCCGTGAATCCGCCTTATATCCCCCATGATTATAATCCAGTCGGCTCTTATCGAACCGAATTTACTATTCCCGAAGCATGGAATGGTCGTCAGGTCTTACTCCATTTCGACGGCGTCAAAAGCGCCTCGTACTTCTGGATCAACGGCCAAAGCGTCGGATACAGCCAGGACAGCATGCTGCCCGCCGAATTCAACGTCACCAAATATCTCAGGAAAGGCAAAAATACCCTCGCCGTCGAAGTATATCGCTGGTCCGACAGCAGCTATCTCGAAGACCAGGACATGTGGCGACTGGCCGGCATTTACCGAAACGTTTATCTGTTCTCGACGCCGCAGGTACATGTCCGGGATTTTGCTGTTCGCACAGACCTCGACGACAATTATACTGATGCAACCCTCATGATCCGTCCCAAGATCACCAATTATATCGCCGAAGACCTTAAAGGATGGAATGTTGAAGCCCAGCTTTATGACGCCGAGGAAAAACCGGTTCTGTCTGAAGCTATATCCAGAAGCGTCCCTTCCATTATCCGTGAAAGATATCCGCAAAGAGGAAACGTGCCGTTCGGCCTGCTCAAGGCAACAATCGAGAATCCCCACAAGTGGTCGGACGAGTCACCATATCTGTATACCCTCGTAATAACACTAAAAGATTCCGCCGGCAAGGTTGTCGAAATCGAAAGCTGCCGGATTGGATTCCGTGAGGTCGAAATCAAGGACGGCCAGCTATTTGTGAACGGCAAATCCATCAAACTCTTCGGCGTCAACCGGCACGAGCACGATCCCGACCACGGCCGGGCCGTACCTTTCAGCAGGATGATTCAGGATATCAAGCTGCTCAAGACCCATAATCTAAACGCCGTCCGAACGTCTCATTATCCCGACGATCCCGTATGGTACGACCTGTGCGACGAATACGGCATCTACCTGATTGACGAAGCCAACCTCGAAACACATGGTGTGGGCGGCTATTTCTCGAACGTCCCGGAATGGAACACTGCTTTCATGGAACGTGCAATCAGGATGGTTGAGCGGGACAAAAATCACCCATCTGTAATCATCTGGTCGCTGGGCAACGAGAGCGGCTGCGGCCCGAACCATCAAGCTATGGCAGAATGGATACATTACTACGATCCGACCCGCCCGGTTCATTACGAAGGTGCAGCAGCAAGACCACACGATCCTAAGTATGTCGATATGATAAGCCGCATGTACGCCCGTATCCCCCAAATCATCCGTATTGCTACAGATCCGGATGACAATCGTCCCATGGTCCTTTGCGAGTACGCTCACGCCATGGGCAACTCCGTCGGCAATCTTAAGGAATACTGGGACGCCATCCGCTCGCACGAACGTCTCATTGGCGGGTTCATCTGGGACTGGGCCGACCAGGGCCTGCGAAAAACAGACGCCGACGGCAAAGAATTCTGGGCCTATGGCGGCGACTACGGCGACAATCCCAACGACGGCAACTTCTGCTGCAATGGCCTGGTCCAGCCCGACAGAAGACCCAATCCTTCACTATATGAGGTCAAGAAGGTTTACCAGCGTATCAGCGTTACACCTGTCGAGCTTCCGGCCGGAACTGTTAGTATCCGTAACGAATATGATTTTACCGATCTCAATTTCGTCAACATCTTATGGGAATTGACCGAGGATGGAAAAATAATCCAGAAAGGAAAATTACCAAAACTATCTCTGGCTCCCGACGAAGATAAACAGGTAAATATCCCATTCAAAAAGCCGAATCTGCAACCTGGCGCCGAATATCTGCTGAAGATAAGTTTTGCCCTGGCCGATGATGCCACCTGGGCCGAGCAAGGGCACGTGGTAGCGTGGGAGCAGTTTGAGATACCATTTGACGTCCCTCGGGCACCTTCGGCTGATATTGCCGCTATGCCGCCGTTAAAGCTCCATGAATCGGACACCGCCCTGAAGATCACAGGCAAAGACTTCGAACTTGCCGTCGGCAAATCAAGCGGAGCAATCGAGTCGCTTAAGTTCGACGGCAAAGAATTAATCTCCGAGCCGCTGATACCCAATTTCTGGCGGCCGCCGATAGACAACGACAACGGCAACAGGATGCCGCGGCGTTTGGGCATCTGGCGCCGGGCCGGCCGGGACAGAAAGGTCGGTAAGGTGACCTCGCAGCAGATCTCGCCACAGGTTATAAGAGTTACCGCCGAAGCTGTGCTTCCCGTCGGAGACAACTGGAAATATACATCCACTTATACCGTCTTCGGCAGCGGCGAAATAGTCGTCGCCGGCAGTATCGAACCGGGCGCCGAGCGTTCACGCGATCTGCCGCGATTCGGCATGCAAATGGCAATACCCGGTGAGTTCAGCACAATGAGCTGGTTTGGCCGCGGTCCGAACGAAAGCTATTGGGACCGCAAAACCGGTTCGGCCGTCGGTCTTTATTCAGGGCCGGTCGAAGAGAATTTCCACCCGTACGTTCGCCCGCAGGAGACCGGCAACAAAACGGATGTCCGCTGGCTTGCTTTGACCAACAAGGACGGCGCCGGTCTGCTGGCTGTCGGTATGCCGCTGCTCAGTGCAAGCGCCTGGCCGTTCACAATGGACGACCTGGAAAAAGCCAAGCACATAAACGAGCTGCCGCGGAGAAATACAATAACAGTCAACCTCGATTACAAGCAGATGGGTGTCGGCGGCGACGATAGCTGGGGCGCCCGAACACATCCGGAATATACATTGCCGGCAAAAGCTTACAGCTACAGATTCCGGCTGCGGTCGTACACGCCTGCTATGGGCGATATAAATTCCGTCGCCCGCATGAACGTAAATGTACCGTAGGGTGTGCAGCGCACACCGTTTCGCTCACGGAGGTAACAGAAATTGAAGGACCAAATTATCAGTTCAGTATTAATAATTGCAGCAGCTTGTGCGATAGCAATTTGTGCAGGCTGTCAAGAAACAAACACAAAACTCGCCACAACTAAAGCAAATAGCGAAAAAGCAGCAGCAATCTCCCTGGCGGGCCGATGGTCCTTCAAACTTGATCCGAAAGATATCGGCCAGCAGGAAAAATGGTACGCAGGCAAACTTGCCGATAGTATAAAGCTGCCAGGCTCGACAGCAGAAAACGGCTACGGCGACGACCCGGCTGTCGATACGAAATGGACCGGCCAGATTGTCAATAAGTCATGGTTCACCGACGACAAATACGAACAGTACAGACAACCCGGTAACATAAAGATTCCATTCTGGCTGACACCGGTAAAACATTACGTCGGGCCCGCCTGGTACCAGAAGCAGGTCGATGTGCCGAAAAGCTGGAGTGGCAAAAGAATCACGCTGATGCTGGAACGATGTCACTGGGAAACAAAGGTATGGGTGGATGGAACCCCAGCCGGTATGCAGGACAGCCTGTGTACGCCGCAGCTCCATGACCTGAGCGAACTTTTAACGCCGGGCATTCATACGCTGACTGTCCGTGTGGATAATTCGGTCAAATATAACGTCGGAGTCAACGCCCACTCGGTCAGCGATCACACCCAGTCAAACTGGAACGGCATAACCGGTCGGATAGAATTGCAGGCAACCGATAGAGTATGGATCGATGACATACAGGTCTTTCCGGACATCCGGAACAAATCGGCCGGGCTGCTCGTAGCTATCGGCAACGAAACAAACAAGCAAGTCAGCGGAACACTCACAATAGCAGCAAAAAGCGGGAATACTCAGCAAAGTCACACTCCTGAAAAAGAGAAGCTTAAAATCAACGCATCAGAATCCGAATTCTTCATTGAAGTCAATTATGCAATGGGTAATGACATGCTGTTGTGGGACGAATTCTCCCCAGCATTGTACGATCTTAAAGTTTCTCTTTCCGTCGAAGCTGATGGGGAAAAATTCAGCAACGAAAAGACCGTCACGTTCGGCATGCGCGAGTTCGGCAGAAAAGGGACACAATTTACCGTTAACGACCGCCTTACTTTTCTGCGCGGTACGCTGGAGTGCTGCATTTTCCCGCTGACCGGATATCCCCCGACGGACGTCGAAGAATGGCTGCGGATATTGCGAGTTGCCAAAGCCCACGGCCTGAACCACATGCGCTTTCATTCATGGTGTCCGCCTCAAGCCGCGTTCGAGGCCGCCGACCGCCTGGGAGTTATGTTCCACGTCGAATGTCCAGCGTGGGCGACGATAGGCAACGGCGAGCCAATCGACAAATTCATTTACGCCGAGGGCGACCGGATTCTAAAAGCATACGGCAATCACCCTTCGTTCTGCATGCTCGCCTACGGCAACGAACCGGGGGGACGCAATCAAAAAAGATTCCTCGGTGACCTGGTCAATTACTGGAAGGCCAAAGATCCCCGCCGGCTTTATACAAGCGCCGCCGGCTGGCCCATCATCCCGGAGAACCAGTATCACAGCACACCGGGCCCTCGCGGCCACCAGTGGGGCGCCGGTCTGAGCAGCCGCTTTAACACCAAGCCACCGGAGACGGCGACAGACTACAGCAGCTTTGTTAAAGAGCATGATGTCCCCATCGTTAGCCATGAAATCGGTCAGTGGTGTGTCTATCCGAACTTTAAGGAAATCTCCAAATATAAGGGTGTGCTTCGCGCTTTGAACTTCGAGATTTTCCGCGATTCGCTCGCCGCTAATCATATGTTTGATCAAGCGGAGGATTTCCTTATGGCTTCCGGCAAATTGCAGGCATTGCTATACAAGGAAGAAATCGAATCGGCCCTGCGAACGCCCGGCTTCGGCGGTTTTCAACTGCTCGATATCCACGACTTCCCCGGGCAGGGAACGGCCCTCGTCGGGATACTGGATCCCTTCTGGGATTCTAAAGGTTACATCGAGCCGCATGAGCATCATCGCTACTGCAGCGAAACTGTTCCTCTGGTGCGGATGAAAAAACGCACCTGGACAACAGATGAGACATTAAGTGCCGATGTAGAAATAGCACATTTCGGGCCTGCTCCGATTCGGGATGCCAATCCCATCTGGTCTGTCAACTACGCCGAGGGACGTAAAGTTGCATCCGGCAAGTTGCCTTCGAGAACAATTCCTCTGGGTAATGGAACCGAGCTGGGCCAAATTGAAGCAACGCTTGAAAATGTTGTCGCCCCGGCAAAACTTGTAGTAACAGTATTACTTGAAGGAACACCATACAAAAATAGCTGGGACATCTGGGTATATCCTGCTGAATCCGCTTCTAAACCTTTGGATAGTGTGCTCATAGCTGAACAGTTCGATGAGAAAGCACAGACGGTTCTTCAAGACGGCGGAAAAGTACTTTTGATGCCGCCGTTGAATTCCATCGATAGTGATGTTCCGGCTGCTTTTACGACAATCTTCTGGAACACACAATGGACAAGGCAACAGCCGCCGCATACCTTGGGGATTTTATGCGATCCGAAGCATCCGGCTCTGGCGCAATTTCCAACCGAATATCATAGCAACTGGCAGTGGTGGGACCTTGTCACTAAATCCAGATTCATGATTCTTAATGACTTTCCGGCTGAACTTCGTCCCATCGTGCAGGTCATCGACGACTGGAACACCAATCGCAGGCTCGGCATAATTTTCGAAGCGAGAATCGGCAAGGGCAAACTGCTCGTATCCGGCATTGACCTTAAAAACAATCTTAACGAACGCCCCGCCGCCAGGCAAATGCTTCACAGCCTGCTGAAGTATATGGACAGCAAAGCCTTTGCCCCCAAGAGCAGCATCGACGTCAAACTTATACAATCCTTATTTAGAAAGCCCTCTCTATTAAGCACTGCCCGCCTGACAATGACCGACAGCGAAGCGCCCGGTTTCGAAGCCCGCAACGTCATAGACGGCAATCCGAATACCATCTGGCACACCCCATGGGGCGACAACGCCCCTACATACCCTCACGAATTCCGGATCGAGCTTCCCGAGAGCCTTAAAATTACAGGATTCACGTATCTTCCCCGGCAGGAAATGTCAAACGGCTGGATTAACCAATACGAGGCATATGTCAGCATCGACGGCGAAAACTGGGGCGAGCCGGCGGCGACGGGACAGTTCGAAAAGAACCGGAGCAAGAAGAAAGTTCTTTTCGAAAAAATCAGAGAAGGCCGGTTCTTCCACTTTGTGGCACTTTCCGGATTTGACGGCCAGATATTCGCCTCAGCCGCGGAGATAGATCTTATTACAAAGTAGATAAAGCATTATGACAAATCAACAAGCTAAATCAGCGAACAATCAGGCAAACTACAACATGGCTTTCATCTGGCTGGTTTGTCTGGTCGCGGCTATGGGGGGATTGCTGTTCGGGTATGACTGGGTAGTGATCGGCGGGGCCAAGCCGTTTTACGAGCCTTATTTCGGAATCACCGACGCAACACCATTGCTGCGGGGTTTAGCGCAAAGCAGCGCCTTGTTCGGCTGTCTTGTGGGCGCCGTTTTGTCGGGAATCATCAGCGACAAGTCCGGCCGGAAGCGCCTGCTTATTTTGTCCGGCCTGCTTTTTACCGTATCCGCCGTCGGAACGGCATTGGCGAAAAATTTCGTCTTCTTTAACGCGTTCCGCATAATCGGGGGCATAGGAATCGGACTGGCCTCGAATCTTTCACCGATGTATATAGCGGAGATTTCCCCTGCACGTATGCGGGGAAGATTCGTCTCGATAAACCAGCTCACGATTGTGATTGGTATTCTCGCCGCCCAGATTGTCAACTGGCTGATTGCTCAGCCAGTGCCGGAGGGCGTGAGCCTGGAATATATCCTCGACTCATGGAACGGTCAATACGGCTGGCGGTGGATGTTCGGAGCCGAAACGATCCCCGCGTCAATGTTCTTTCTGCTGATGTTTTTTGTGCCGGAGAGCCCGCGCTGGCTTCTCAAGTACGGCCGGGATGAACAGGCGGCAGGAATCCTCAGTCGGCTCGGCGGCGCCAAGTACGCAGCCCCTGCTATCGAGGACATTAAGAAAACCCTCGCCAGCGAAGAAATTGCCCACGTCAACTTCCGGGACCTGTTTGAGCCGAAGCTGCGCAGAATTGTCATACTGGGTGTTTTCTTAGCGGTGCTGCAGCAATGGTGCGGGATCAACGTGATTTTCAATTACGCCCAGGAAGTCTTCGCCGCCGCTGGTTACGGCGTCAGCGGCATTATGTTCAACATCGTCATCACGGGCATTGTGAACCTGCTGTTCACGTTCATAGCGATATACACGGTCGACCGGTTCGGCCGGCGTATCCTCATGCTCATCGGGGCCGGAGGCCTGGCGGGTATCTATGCAATCCTGGGCGCCGGTTACTTTTTCCAAAGCACGGGTATACATATGTTAGTGCTGGTAATTTCGGCCATCGCCTGTTATGCGATGTCACTGGCGCCGATTACATGGGTGGTTATTTCGGAGATATTCCCGAATCGAATACGCGGCGCAGCGATGTCCGTGGCCGTATCCAGCTTGTGGGTCGGCTGCACGGTTCTGACTCTGACGTTTCCATATCTGAAAGCCGGGCTCGGAGCACACGGGGCGTTCTGGCTTTACGGCGTCATTTGTGTGATCGGATTCGCTGTGATACTGATTAAACTCCCTGAAACCAAGGGTAAATCGCTGGAAGATATCGAACGAGAGCTGGTCGACTAAAAAACATTCCTTGCAATTTACCGTCCTTTTCTGATATATAAAGGTACGTACTTAGACAACGAATCAGGAACTTTGGTAAGGTTAAGATACGATGACAGAGATTTTTTCCGGGTCTATCAGCAGAAGGAGTTTCATTCAAACCGGCCTGGCCGCTTTCGGAACATTGGTTACCCTAAATGCGGGTTGCAGCACAGGTTTAATAAAGACCGACGAAGAGAAAACCCGATTAGCGCTCTTGGCCGATACTCATATCCCGGAGGATATCGAGAACAATTACCGGGGATTCTATCCATATCGAAACCTGGAGAAAACCGTTCCGGATATAATCTCCGCCTCACCGGATGGCGTATTCATCGCCGGTGATTTGGCACGGCTGACGGGCCAATCAGGCGACTATGCCAATCTTAAAAAGCTTCTGAATCCGGTTGCGGAACAAACGCCGGTCTTTATGGCGCTCGGCAACCATGATAACAGGGAAAACTTCCTGAAGGTTTTTAACCAGACGCCCGGAGAAAAGCCTGCCGTTAAAGGCAAATACGTAACCATCGTCGAAAAGGCACCAATACGCATAATCATGCTGGATTCGCTTTTCTATGTTAATAAAGTACCGGGATTATTAGGCAAGGCGCAGAGGCAGTGGCTGGAAAATTATCTCACAGAATCCGACGAGAGGCCGACGATTCTCTGCTTTCATCATACCTTGTCGGATGGTGACGGCGACCTGCTGGATGTGCCGCGTTTGTTCAGCATGATTGCACCTATCAGTAAGGTCAAAGCGATTGTTTACGGCCATTCTCACGTTTACGGATTCTCCGAATTCGAAGGGATTCACCTGATAAATCTCCCGGCAACCGGGTATAATTTCAGCGATACTGATGCTGTCGGCTGGATAGAAGCCCGGCTGACAAGCCGGGGCGGTGATTTTGCGCTTCATGCCGTCGCCGGCAATCAGGACCATGACGGCAGCGTGACCAGGCTGACATGGCGCAAAGGATAAGAGGACGGATTTTCGATGCTTCTTTCTGCACGGATGAAAAAAAGACAATGGGTAATAGAGCACTGGGATGACCGCTGCGAGCAGCTTTCCAAATCGCTTAAGGTCTCGCCGTTGCTGGCACAGGTTCTGATTAATCGCGGAATCACCGACAGCGAAGAGGCTTCTGTTTTTTTAAGGCCAAAGCTGACCGAGCTTATCGATCCGTCCCGGATGCCGGGAATCGAACCGGCTGTTCAGCGAATAAAGCAGGCAATTACGAACAAAGAAAAAATCACCGTCTACGGCGACTATGACGTAGACGGCATAACCGGCGTAGCGATTCTATGGCAAATATTGACGATGCTCGGCGCCGATGTTGATTATTACATTCCCCATCGGATCGATGAAGGTTACGGCCTGAACACCGAGGCCATTGGGAACCTGGCAAAATCCGGCACCAAACTCTTGGTGACAGTCGATTGCGGCGTCACGGCGTTTCACTCGGCCGAGATGGCCGCACAACTTGGCCTTGACCTGATCATCACCGACCATCACCAGCGCAACTTAGAACTACCCCAAGCGGCAGCGATCGTGCATCCGGCATTGGATGAATCGTACTCGAACCAGGATTCGGCCGGAGCGATGGTCGCCTTCAAGCTGGCCTGGGCCATCGCCAACGAATTCAATCCGGGCCGCAGGCTCGAACCGAAATTGCGGGATTTCATGCTAAACGCAACCAGCCTGGCGGCAATGGGAACCGTCGCCGATATTGTGGATCTTCGAGGAGAGAACAGGGTACTTACGAGCTATGGTCTCAAAGCCCTGCCGGGCTGCAAGCTCTCCGGTATAGAAGCTTTAATCGAGACGGCGGGACTAACGGGTCACTCGCTCGACAGCTTTCACATCGGCTTTCGGCTGGCGCCGATGCTCAACGCCGCCGGACGCATGGGACACGCACGTCTGGCTGTGGAATTGCTTACCTCAGACTCTCCCGTCCGCTCGATACAAATCGCCGAATACCTCAAAGAGCAGAACAGCCTGCGCCAGCAATGCGAGCGCAAGATTTTCAAGCAGGCCTGCGAAATGATTGTCGAGCGGGATTTGAACCACCCCGACCGAAAGAGCATAGTCCTGTCAAGCGAGAACTGGCACACCGGTGTAATCGGCATCGTAGCATCGAGAATCGTCGATAAATTCTATCGCCCGACGATTATGATTAACGCCGCCGATACCGAAAACGGCATGGCACAGGGCTCCGGCCGTTCGATCCCCGGCTTCAATTTGCTAAGCGCGATTCGGGCCTGCTCACAGCATCTAAACAGTTTCGGGGGGCACAAAATGGCAGCCGGCATCAGAATCGAAACAGACAAGATCGGCCAGTTCGCAGCCAAGCTCGAAGACTACGCAAAACAGAATCTCAACGAAAACGATGTAGCCGCCAAACTTCACATCGATGCGGCAGTGCCTTTGGATACGTTTCACATCGAAACGGTCAACGAGCTGCAGTTACTCGGCCCGTTCGGCCAGGGCAACCCGGAACCGACGTTCGCCACAAAAGGAGTGCGTCTGGCATCGCCGCCCCGAAGAGTCGGAGCAGGCCGGGAGCATTTACAGCTTGCAATTACCGACAACACCGCGGCGATACGCTGTATCGGATTTCGATTCGGAAAGCTGGAGAAAAAGCTGCTGGAGCACGAATATTTCAACGTGGCCTACCAGCCGCAAATCAATACCTACAACGGAAACAACAGCGTCGAATTCGTCTTGACCGACATCCGGTTCGAATAAAATTTTCAGCCGAAGCTTACCTTTTCTCGACCGTTACTTTGTCAATCCTGAACTGCCCTAATGTGGGAGCAAGATTGAACAAATCCGCCGGCTCGCCGTTGCCGGCAGCTAAAGCGATATGGCCGGCGTCGTAGCCTCCCCGGCCGCCACCTTTGAAAGACGCATCAAGCCCCACCCATTTGCCGCCTATATACGCCTGGGTCCAGGCATGTCCGCCAAAGCCCCGATTGCCCATAAAGTCATCGACGTACGCCACCCCGGCAACAACCTGGGCAGGTATTCCGACGGCACGGCACATCGCGGCGGTAAGGACCGCGAATTCCGAGCAATCCCCCTGCCTGCTTGCTGCAACTTCCACCGCCGATGCGTAACCGACCGACAGACTTCTGTTCTCGATGTAATCCGCCACAAACGCCTCGATTTTCCTCGCCGCCTCGGCCGCATCTTTGGTGCCGCCTACCGCGCTGCGAGCAAGCTCGATAACCTTTTCGTTGTCACTCTGGAGATATCTCGTGGGTTCCAAAGCCTCCAGGACCGCCTTATCTTTGCCTTCATAAGGAAACTTAATTCCCGCCGGAGCGGCAACAGGCTCGACCTTCAGTATTACTTTGCCGTTATCGAGCCGTCGTGCTTTCTGATTATCATTGGATGGTATCGTAAAGTCGGCCCCTTCCTTTACCGGGCTCAAATCATAAGTGATGGATTTTGTCGAGGCCAGATTGCTTAGAGGCTCAGGACTCTTAAGGAACATCTTGTCGATCAATTCCAGCACATCGTTTTCGCCCAGCGCGAATTCCTTGGCACAGGCGACCATCTCAACCTGCATTCCTGCTATCGGTATGATGCTCTTTTGCATCTTAAGGTCCCGGTCAACATAACCGGTGCTGACAATTTCACCGGCCCCCGGCATAATAAGCGTCGTGGTGACTTTTCTGAGGGTGACCACGCGACCCAGCAAATCAATGTCCTGCTCCGGGCCGATGCTGATTTTAGTATCGACCGCCTGCATGATCCCGGAACTGAATATCTTGACCGAATATTCTGTGCCCTCATTCAAACCCTTTTTAAGCGTCATCAGGCGCAGGCCTTCGGCCATCAGCGCTCCCTGCGGCCATTGAAGCGTGCTCTTCTGCTCAGCCCCCATCGTAGATGAAGTCATAGTAACCATCCCCTGTTTGTCTATTCGCCCCGTTACTTTCATGGCCATAGATCCCAATTTCTGTGTCGCTTCAAAACCCAAAGGCTCGCCGCTTGTTGTCTCGATACTGGTCTCGATCATCTCAATCGTCATCGAAACACCACCCCGGCTTATAGTCAAGCTGACCTGCTCGGAAGTGGTCACCTTTTCATCTGAGACGGCCCGGCTCTGGATAGCGTGACCGACCTTTTTGCCTTCCATGAAGACGGCAAAATATTCTTTCTCGTCCGATTCGGCATTCGAGCCGGCAAAACTTGTGGAGAACAGACAGGTAATAACAGCAAAAACCAGGCAAACATTTAGAGCACATTTAATTTTCATCGTCCAATTCCTTTCTTAAGTTATGGTTATACACGATTATTATAGACTAAGAACACAATCTTTCGCTATTATATTTTCGTGTGACAGCAAATTAACTCTACATGATTCCTTGTTTTCGCCGGGATTTAGGTGTACCGGTTGCATTATTCAGCCTTTTAATCTAAGATATCCCGTATTCGATGGTCGATAAGCTATGGTTACTTAATGGGCATGCAGCAGAAAATTATGACTTTCAATAAGCTATTGACGTTAGTCCGGGCGGAAAACGGCCCGCGTATCCGTACGGATTCGAGACTCGTAAAGGACGGGGATATTTTTGTCGCCGTCAAGGGCACCGCTTACGACGGCCACGACTTTATCGACCAGGCCATTGCCAACGGCGCCAGGTTTATCGTCTGTCAGCAGCCAACATGTGATATCCGGCAGGAGATCATAGTCGTTGACGACACTACAGAGGCGGCGGCGATTCTGGCACAGGCTTGTGCCGGTAACCCGGCTTCACAATTAACGAACCTGGCGGTCACCGGCACGAATGGAAAAACAACCGTTGCATTCCTTGCTCAATCGATAATCACCCGCGCCGGCCAGAAGTGCGGCCTTATCGGCACAGTAATGTACGACACCTGCTCGGGTAGTATCCACGAGGCACCTTTGACTACGCCCGACTGTCTGGACATCGCCGCCAGACAAAAGGAGATGGTTGAAAACGGCGCGAAGTATATGGTAATCGAAGCAAGCAGCCATGCCCTTTCACAAAACCGTCTTGCACAGATAAATTTCAAGGCCGCCGCTTTCACCAATCTTTCAGGCGACCATCTGGATTATCACAAAACCAAAGAAGATTATTTAGCCGCCAAGACCAGACTCTTTTCGGCCCTTGCACCGGACGCCGTAGCGGTGCTGAACAAACAATCCCCGGAAGCCGAGTTTATCACCGGCCAAACCGGCGCCAAGCTTTTATGGTATGCTATCGGGGAAGAAGCCGACCTCACCGCCAATATCCAGTCAATGGATATAACCGGCACAGTATTCACTTTGGAATATGCCGGTAAATCGTCGGTCGTGAAGACTCCTTTGCCCGGCCTTTATAACGTCAGCAATTGTCTGGCCGCAGCGGGATTATGTCTTGCCGCCGGTTTCGACATCGAGACAATCGCTGCCGGTTTATCGGCTTCGAAAACGATACCCGGCCGACTGGAAAAAATTGACGGCGGCGACTTTTCGGTAATTATCGATTACGCCCATACCGATGACGCTTTGAAAAACGTTCTTACAACGCTAAAGCCGTTATGCAAAGGCAAATTGCGAGTCGTCTTCGGCTGCGGCGGAGACAGAGACAGAACCAAACGCCCCCGCATGGCCAGAGTTGCCGAAGAGCTGGGCGATTTCATATTCGTTACAAGCGACAATCCGCGCACCGAAAACCCAGCAAATATTATAGAGGAAATCGTTGCTGGTTTTTTAAAGGACAATTCAGAAACAATAACAATCGAGCCAGACAGAAAAAAGGCCATAGAGCTGGTGATCGAGTCCGCCGAAAAAGACGACATCGTTCTAATCGCGGGCAAAGGCCACGAAGATTATCAAATCATTGGCAAGCAAAAATTCCACTTCAGCGATAAGGAAATCGCCCGGGAATGCCTTTTAGGGAAAGAGTAAGAAAAGATACTCTCATATTGATCTGTGATTCCGGTTCCATTGCAATTATATATAATTATGCAGAGACCAGTTTTTTCACTTCTTTTTCTATTCGGCTAGAAAGTCTGTCCCTTTCTACATCCAGATCATAATCCATTTGAAGTCCCAGCCAGAACTGCGGTGAATTACCGAAATGCCTCGCTAAACGAAGGGCTGTGTCTGCAGTTATACTTCTTTTGCCATGAACGATTTCATTTATTCTTCGAGCGGACACACCTAAAGCCCTGCCAAGCTTATTCTGGCTTATGTTCATTGGCTTTAAGAATTCTTCAAAAAGAACTTCGCCTGGATGTAAAGGTGGAATTTTTTTCTTCGGCATATTTCTACCCTCAATGGTAATCTGTAATTTCAACTTCTAAAGCATTGTTATCTATCCACTTAAAGCAAATTCGCCATTGGTCGTTAATGCGAATGCTATATTGTCCTTTTCTTCGGCCTGACAACATTTTCAATCTGTTAGCCGGCGGAATTTTCAAATCAGTTAGATTTTTACTCCGATCAATCATACGCAATTTTCTGAATGCCACTCTTTGAATATCATGAGGCAGCTTCTTTGAATAATTGCGGCTGAAGATTTTTTCTGTTTCTTTACATTTGAAAGTTTTAATCATAAATCAGCTAAATTGTATAACGCATAACGTTACTTGTCAATCATAAATTTCAAAAATTCCCGATAAATCTAATAATCTCCAACAAATCAGATCAAGATAACGATGGCTATAACATTTATAGTGATAATATAGCGATGATTTCAATATCCTTGACCATTTGTAAAATTATAGCATAATCATTGCATTATATAGATAATAGTTTTTACTCTAATGATAAAAGAATTTTCAATAACAGATTTAGTGACAATAACAAGAGCTGAAATTCCTGCTACACGCTCTAAGTACGACGCATCCTCTTTCACCAGTGTAAGTATAGACTCGCGAACTATAAAAGCCGGTGATTGCTTCTTTGCAATCGGCGGCGAGAATTTCGACGGACATGATTATGTCGCCGACGCCTTCGCAAAAGGCGCAGTCTGTGCCGTCGTCAGCAAAGACATTGATGAAGAAAAATCCACCGGAAAGTGCTTGCTTAAAGTAGAGGATACTGTCAAAGCTCTTGGTGAGCTGGCCAGAGAATATCGCCGGCGGGCCGGTTACAAAGTCGTTGCGATAACAGGCTCCGCGGGAAAAACAACTACGAGGCAAATAATTTACCACGTCTTGAGCAAGTGTTTTAGCATTCATCAATCACCAAAGAGCTTCAACAATCAGATTGGTGTGCCGCTGACTCTGCTTGGTGCCGATTCGGACGTGCAGATAGTTATCGCCGAGCTCGGCAGCAATCATCCCGGCGAAATATCCTACCTGACCCGTATCGCCGAGCCGGATATCGCAATAGTCACTAATGTGCATCCCGCCCACCTGGAGGGATTCGGTGACTTGCAGACGATTATTCAGGAAAAGTCCTCCATATCCGAAGGGCTGAGACCAGACGGCGTCTTTATAATCAATGCCGATTTTGACCAGTTGGTGGACGCCTGCCGGGCCAAAGGCCTCAGTTTAAAAACTTTCGGCAAATCGGAAGGCTGCGACTATCAGGCGGGCAACATCTATCCCGATGGAACAGCCGGCCGATTCACCATCGACGGGGTGGAAATTTACCTGCCGTTGGCCGGTCCGGGTAATGTGGAAAATGCTCTCGCATCCTGGGCGGTTTGCAGTCAGTTAGGTCTGACAATCGGAGATTTTGCAGAGGCCCTTGAAACACTGCCGCCGGTTTCCATGAGGGCTGAGATACGGAATATTGGAACATTGACGGTCTTGAATGATTGCTACAATGCAAATCCTGCTTCAATGAGAAACGCGCTCGATATTCTTGCCCAAATCGATCAAACCGGCCGACGAAGGCGGGTTTTTATCTGCGGCGATATGGCTGAACTGGGCACGCAGGCCGGGCAATTGCACGCCGAGCTTGGCAAACATATCATACAGGCTAATGTGCAATTGTTGCTGACGGTAGGCAAGCTTGCCGAAATAACTGCTGCGAGAGTCAGAGCAATTTCCGGCGATAATATCCAGATAAAATGCTACGAAGATGCCGCATCGATCAGTAATAATCTGCACAAATACATAAAAGATTACGATATAATATTAATTAAAGGTTCACGCGTAGCTAAATTGGAAACCGTCGTCGAGAAAATAAAGGAACTTTTTTTCGCGAAATTTATCTCGTGAGGCGAGATAGGAAATACGAGAAGCGAGATGATATACCACTTATTATGGTATTTGCGAGATGTTTTTACCCATCGGGTCGGCTTTTACGCCTACCAGAATGTGGTTTTTCGCTCGGTAGCAGCAATATTGACCAGCCTTGTGATTGCTCTGGTAATCGGACCTAAAATTATACGCTGGCTAATGCGAAAAAAAATCGGCGACCGCCCGGAATTCCACCACGCCACATTGAACGAATTGACCAAGGAAAAGGCCAATACCCCCACGATGGGAGGCCTGATAATCATTCTTGCAACAGTCACGACCACCTTATTATGGTCGAAACTGAACAATCCGTTCATTCAAAAAGCCATCGTCCTGGTCATATGGTTCGCCGCTTTAGGTGCCGCTGATGACTGGTTGAAACTTACCGCCGGCGCGCGGCATCGCAGCAGAAACGGACTAAGGCCATGGGAAAAGCTAATCTTTCAAATCGGCGGGGCCGTACTGATAGCATCGTTTCTATACGCCGACTTCGTCAATATAGAAGATGCCAAATTATTCTGGCTCCCGTTTTATAAGCACGGCCTGCCGCTGGCCAACTGGATGTTCATACTGATAGCGATTTTCTATCTGTCGGCGACAAGCAACGCAGTTAATCTTGCCGACGGCATGGATGGCCTGGCCGCCGGCTGCGTCGGAATGGTTTCGCTGGTTCTGGCGCTGCTTTGTTACGTCGCCTCTGAAACAATGGCCCGCGCCACTCCCGTGACATGGGCGAGTTATCTTCTGCTGCCGGCGATACCACAGTCCGGCGAATTGTGCATCTTCTTCTCCGCGATCTTAGGAGCGGTGCTCGGCTTCTTATGGTTCAACTGTCACCCGGCCCAGACTTTTATGGGTGACGTCGGCTCGCTCCCGTTAGGTGCGGCAATGGGCTACGGCGCCATCGTAACAAGAAATGAAATTCTGCTGTTAGTCATCGGCGGAGTATTCGTCATGGAGCTGATGAGCGTCGTGCTGCAGGTCGGCTATTTCAAATACACAGGCGGCAAACGCCTCTTCAGATGTGCCCCGATTCATCACCATTTTCACCTGATCGGCTGGAGCGAACCACAGGTGGTAGTGCGCTTCTGGCTATTGTCGGCAGCTTTCGCCGCCCTGGCATTAGCCACACTCAAAATCCGCTGAAAGACAAATCTAACGGCAACTCTTTCATGCTACCAGCCCTTTGTGAATATCTTGAGCGTTTCTTCTAAGATGTCCTACTGTGCCAAGTCAGCGATCTCTTCTGTGGTCAGGACTACGTCGTATACGCGAATATCATCAATCAATCCAGAGAAAAAAGTGCCTGCATCGAGAGCTTGTCCTGCTCCGAGGTGCAAACCACTGGTTGTCTGTACTCCGCCTATGAAATCAGCATCTACAGCCACCTCTGCACCATCCATGTACAAATGTCGTCTCATTGTGACAATGTCATATACAAGTCCGATGTGATGCCATTGGCCATCTGTTATGATCGAGTCTGACTCTAATGGTCCAAAAAAGGTATCCATCAATCCGGTCATAAGTCTTCCTTCAGATGAACTTATGCCGAGCCATGTGCATCCCGGAAGAACGCCGCGACCTGCTGTAGTATTGCTCTGAGATATAATCACCTGCCCCGAGACGCCGCCTTTGATCCAGGCAAAGACACTAAACGCTCCGTCTGCCGGGTCTAAGATAAAATCCGTTTCGACATAATCATCAATCCCATCGAATTCCAACGCACCATTATTCATACCGCCTGTTGGTTGCCAGATTGGGTGACCATTAAGATTGCCGGGATTGTCGCCGGCACTGTCATAGGCGATGTCACCTTCCGTCTCGTCCAGTGCCCAGTGGGCTATAATGCGATAGTCATCAAACAGGTGCTTGGATAGAACAACCAGGTCCTTTACATCTACAAAGCCGTCACCCAGAGGTGACGGGGCGATGTCACAGAGCAGGTTTTCTGTGTGCCAATTGTCCACGATGAGACACATATCTGCAGCATCAACAATTGCATCGCCATTGAGGTCAATAACCGGATCAATCGCAACCTGCCATAGATCACGCATCCCTCCGATCCCTCCGGGGCGCATCGACATGAAATAAAGGACATTACCATCGAAGGATATTGTCGGACAAGCCTCCACATCTCCAGTATTGACTGCGGGTCCAAGGTTTTGTGCCGGCCCCCAGGCATCATCAATGCTCGTACGCCGAGTCATCCACAGGTCATAATCACCTGTCCTATCTGACATGAAAAACAATGTAAGACCATCGGCCGAGAGACTTGGGAAAGCATCAACAGCCGAGCTGTTTATGTTTGAACCAAGATTAGTCGGTGTGTTCCATGAATCTGAAATACTGGCCCGTGTAGCAAACCATAGATCCTGACTTCCACGACCGCCAGACCTGTCAGAATCAAAGAAGAGCGAAAGGCCGTCTATTGAAAGACTCGGATCACATTCATGAGCAGATGTATTAATAGACGATCCAAGGTTTTCCGGTGTCTGCCATAGATCATCAGGTGTTTGCCGCCTGGTCATCCAAATATCGCATTTACCCATTCCGCCGGGGCGCGGATCATAAAGGTGCCAGACACCGTCGCAGAAGAAAAGCGACAAGCCGTCAGCAGATAAACAGGGACTGGTCTCTAAATAAGATGTGTTAACAACGGCCCCAAGGTTCTCCGGCTCACTCCAGTCGTCGTTTGTTGTTGCCCTTGTCGTTATCCATAGATCGTAATTACCTGATCCACCGGTCCGATTTGAGGAGAAGTAGAACGTTAATCCATCAGCCGAAATGCTTTGACCGGCATCTTCAACACGGCTGTTGACAACCGGTCCAAGATTAGTGGCTTCGCTGAAAATGAAGTCGGCGTTTGAAACTTCAGAGCCAATACCCAACACCAAAACCAATACGAGGGCCCCCGCTTTGCGGGAATTCAGTGGAATTGTCTTTTTCATTTTCCTATCCTTTCAAAGATTGTTCCCGCTCAAGCAGGAAACGGTTAATATTTTTCCGCTGAATGGTGCGCATCTTTGCTCGTAACAGTTTGCTTGTTGAAGAACCGGCTCTTTGGGCTTGTTGGCCCTATTCTTATAAATGGCAAAAAATGAGCAAACGAACGCAGTTTCTTGAAAAATTTGTCAAGAACTGGTACAATCCATGTGAAATATCTAAAAACGGAGCTTAGCGGACGTTTATGTGTACCTTTGGTCAAAAAACCAGGCATTTAGTCGTTCTGGCCAAGGAGGGTGACCAATCTGCCTTAAATCAACTCTACAGTGTTTACGCCGATAGAGTCAGGTGGATGGTGCGCTTTCGCATGAATAAGGAGCTTCGCTCTAAGCTGGAATCGATGGATTTAGTGCAGGAAACTCTTGTCCACGCCTTTAGCGGATTAGACAAGTTTACATATAGTAACGAAGGAGACTTTGTACGGTGGTTATCGAGAATAGCTGAAAACGAGCTTCGAGGCAGTCTAAAGAAACTGCACGCCGACAAGCGCGACATTCGCAAGGAAGTTCGACTTGACAACTTTGGATCTTCTACCGAGGGTCAGCATGTCGGACCTTATGGAGCTATCCAGACCACCACGCCAAGTATGGTATTATCCGGAAAAGAAGATTTGGCCAAACTTGAGAAAGCGATAGACGGATTGAAACCTGAATATAGAGAAGCAATCATTCTGACTAAAATCGAGGGACTATCCTACAAGGAGATAGGACAAAAACTGGGCAAGAGCAGCGATGCAGTGAGAATGCTCGCAACGCGCGCCATGGCAGAGTTAACATCTATTTTCGGGAAGATTTAATGACAGAACCCGTCGAGGACAATCAGCAACAGACCATCAAAGAGGCTGTGCGGCGTTTTATCGATGCACGGTGGCAAGGTCAGGAGCCTGATATAAATGAATTCGTGGGACAATATCCTGGACTTGAGCATCAGATCAAACAGGGCATCCAGGATGCGCAAAGAATCGATGCTTTGTTTGATTCCCTTGTACAAACCGATGAAAGCGACCTTGAAGATGTAGCAAGCGGGTATGACCTTGTCGGCCGAAAAATCGGGAGCTTCGAGATAGTCGAGATGATCGGTCGTGGAGGTATGGGGATTGTCTATCTGGCCCGCGACACCAAGCTCAAGCGTTCGGTTGCTATCAAGAGTGTGCCTACTGCTCTGGCGGACGATTCGACAGCCCAGATGCGTTTCAAACGCGAAGCAGAATTATTGGCTTCGTTGAATCATCCGAATATCGCCGTTATCCACGATATCATCGAAGAGGACAAGTCCGGTTATTTGATTCTTGAATATGTCCCCGGCGAGACGCTTGCCGAGCGTATTGCTCGTGAACCACTAAAACTACAAGAGTCCCTTTCAATCGGCCGGCAAGTTGCCGAGGCTATCTCAGCAGCACACGAAAAGGGTGTCGTTCATCGTGACCTCAAGCCGGACAATATCAAGATAACGCCGGAAGGAAGGGTGAAGGTCCTGGACTTTGGTTTGGCTAAAGCAACTGTAACCGAAGGCAGCAGCGAGGTTACCGGCACTCAACCCGGCCATATAATCGGCACGCCGGCTTACATGTCTCCGGAACAGGCCCGAGTTCAGCCAATCGATAAGCGCAGCGATATCTGGTCGTTTGGTTGTGTGTTGTATGAAATGCTGACCGGCATGGTTCTGTTCAAAGGCCAGACGGCTTCCGACTCGCTGGCCAATATCCTCAAAACAGAACCCAATTTCCAACCGCTGCCGGAGAGCACGCCGGCAAACATTCGAGCTCTGCTGCGTCACTGTCTGGAGAAGAATCCACATCGCCGTTTGCGCGATATGGGCGATATTGCCATCACGCTCGAAGATACAGCGACCGAATTGCAGCACTTAACGCTGCGAACGGAATCCGTAAAAACAGACCGCACTCAACCGACGAAGGCAATTGCTGTACTGCCATTTGAGAATCTTTCTAACAACCAGGAGCAGGAATACTTCGCCGATGGCATGACAGACACTTTAATCGCCGAACTCGGCAAGATCGAAGCCCTCAGAGTCATTTCTCGTACTTCATCCATGCATTTCAAGGGTACGGATAAGAAGGTGCCGGAAATTGCAAAGGAGCTCGGTGTCGATGCCATCGTTGAGGGTTCGGTGCTGAAGGCGGGAAATGACGTTCGCATAACAGTTCAGCTCATCGATGGAAGGACCGACACACATCTCTGGTCGGAGAACTATACGGGAACTCTGACTAACATCCTTGCGCTGCAAAGCGAGGTGACGCTTGCCATCACGCGCGAAATCGAGGTTGCCGTCACTCCTGAAGAAGAGAGGCGAATCAAACAAAAGGAACCAATAAACCCAAAGGCGCACGAGGCATATCTCAAGGGCATCTTCTTCTTCGAGAAGAAAACTGAAGAAAGTTTCAGAACATCTGTTGACTACTTTAACCAGGCCATCGAGATAGAGCCAAATTATGCGGCAGCCTATGCATGGCTTTCGGCCGCTTACTGGGTCCCTTCAATTTACGGATACGGCGGAGGGCATGAGAGCTTCTCCAGAGCCAAGATAGCTGCGAATACGGCGATTAAGATAGACCAGACATGCGGGGAAGCCCATTCTGCTTTAGGCTGGATCTTTCTGATGTATGACTGGGACTGGCAAAAAGCTCGTCTGAGTCTGGAACGAGCCATCGACCTTAGTCCAGCAAACCTCAGCTACACATACTTTGCTTATGCCTGGTATTGGGTCGTGGCCGGGCGTTTCGATAAGGCCATCGACATGATGCAGGCAGCCGTGCTAATTGATCCACATTCACAAGTGCTCAATAATCAACTTGGGATTATGTACAGGTTTTCCGGGCAGTTTGAACGAGCGGTAGAACAACATAAGAAAACGCTGGAATTGGCCCCGGGTTTTGTGATAGCACTCTCTGATCTGGCTGAGGATTATCTATCGGTGTCCATGTACCCGGAGGCGATCGCATCTGTCGAGAAAGCAATGAGTCTCGCCGGACGCATACCGCTTTTAATTACGACCCTTGGAAGAGCTTATGCTGTTTCAGGCAGGAAAGATAAGGCCGAGATCCTGCTCCAGGAATTACAGGACAAGGGCAAGAGTGAATATGTTTTGCCGATGTACTTCGCCGCGCTCTGCGGAGACCTCGGAAATACTGATGAAGCTTTTAGATGGCTCGAAAAAGTTTATCAAGAAAGGCATTTCGGCATGTTTTTGCTCAGAGTACCTTCGTTGTGGAAGCCTCTCCGCATGGACCCAAGGTTTGACGACCTGCTGAAACGAATGAACTTTCCAGAGTGAGAGACAATCTCTAAAAATCAGCACCCACTCACGTCAGAGTCATATTAGAACCTGATCGACCTCAACAATGCCTGGAACAAGATCGAAAAAGCAGAACAATGGCTACGCTGAAAATCCGTTGATAAAAACCAAGGGCCGGCAAATCTGCAAGTCCCTATGGAATAACTTACAGGACTGCCAGCGCTCGTATATATGCCGATTCAATACTTCGTATGACGGTCTAACTACCCGATTGTATATTCGTATGTCGTCAATCATACTGGAGAAGAAAATGTCAAATTCAGATTTCGCCTGCCTATCTTTGTAGGATATTTTTTCTTTTCAGGCCAACTCGTAGCATGAAAATCTTAAGAGTAAAAACTTAAATTTGTATTTTGAAAAAATATTTGAATTTCGTCTGGAACCAACTTAGAATCATTGCAATTTTAAGGATTATATCTAAAAGCCGGTAATATCTGCCTAAACCAAGGCGAGAGTTTGAGTTTAAGGAATGTCACGATGACATTTGAGATCGCACTGGTCTTGCTGGTTTTAGGGATGACCGTCGTTATGTTTGTAAGTGAGCGGTTGCGCGTAGATGTTATTGCGATATGCGTGATGCTTCTTCTCGCCTGGCTCAAACTGGTCACGCCGGCACAGGCGTTTTCGGGCTTTGCCGGAAACGCAGTGATTTCTATTCTTGCGGTCATGATTCTCGGCTACGGTGTGGATCGCTCGGGAGTAATGCAGCGTCTGACGGGCCCGATTGTTAAAATGGCCGGGGCGAGTCCGAGCCGATTGACCCTGCTGGTTTCCACTGCAGTTGGTTTGATCTCGGCCTTTATGCAGAATATCGGGGCGACTGCCCTGTTTCTGCCGGCTCTTCTGAGGATATCCCGCAATACCCGGATTCCGGCGTCACGGTTGCTGATGCCGATGGGCTTCGCCGCCATTCTCGGAGGAACACTCACCATGGTGGCCTCGGGGCCGCTGATAATTCTGAACGATCTTCTCAAGCAATCCGGCCAGTCTTCATTCGGTCTCTTCGGCGTTACCCCGATCGGGCTGGCGCTGCTCGGCGCGGGATTGGCATATTTTACGATATTCGGCAAGGTGGTCCTACCCGCGCGCAGAAGCAGTGCAGACGAGGAAGCCGGCGGTCAGCAGGAGCTAATCGAAAGCTGGCGTTTGCCTACGCAAATTCATGAGTGCGTCATCAACGCAGACAGCAAGCTTCTCGGGAAGACACGGGAGGAGGCGGAGCTATGGAAAGAATACCACCTGAACCTTCTGGCATTATCGGAAGGCGATGAGATATTTTATGCCCCCTGGCGCTATACGCGTTTTGCCGCGGGTCAACACCTTGCTTTGATGGGACAAACTGACGAATTCGAGCGTTTCACGGCGGATTACGGACTCCGGCGCGAGCAGGCCGGACCATTCACACAGCGTGCCGGGGCGGACCAGGGCGGATTTGCAGAACTTATTATTCCACCTCGTGCCCCGATCGTCGGCAAAACACTCCGCCAAGTCGCTCTTCGTAAACATTTCGGAGTCGAACCGATCATGCTGTTGAGCGGCCGAGACCAGATTCGGGAGGATTTCTCGGATGAAATTTTTAACGCCGGAGATGCAATGATCGTCTATGGGCGATGGGAAAATATCAAGGCCATGGACGACCGCAAAACTTTCGTGCTGGTCACGCCCGTGGAATCGAAGATCACCGGCCGGGCCAAACCGGTAACGGCCTTACTATGTTTTCTCGGTGCGATTGCTCTTGTACTGTCCGGCATGCCGCTGTCAGTCAGTTTGCTGACCGGCGCGCTGGCGATGATTCTGCTAAAGGTCCTCACGATAGATGAGGCGTATCGGGCGATTGACTGGCGAACGGTTTTTCTTTTAGCCGGTCTTATCCCGCTGGGCATTGCCATGGATAATACGGGTGCGGCCAAGTACATCTCGGGCCTTCTGATTCGGTTTCTCGGTCAGAGTCATCCGCTGTTGATTATGACCAGTGTCGCGCTGCTGGCGACCGTTTTTTCCTTATTTATGTCGAACGTCGCGGCAACGGTCCTGCTCGTGCCGTTAGTCATTACTATGGGTGTGGAGGTGAGCATTGATCCCCGGGCTTTGGCTCTTCTGGTGGCGGTCTGTGCCTCAAACTCTTTCGTGCTGCCGACCCATCAGGTAAATGCCCTGCTGATGTCACCGGGCGGCTATCATAACATGGACTATATTAAGGCCGGGGGCATTATGACGATTGTATTTATCGTGATTGCCGTGGCTCTGGTCTATCTGATTTTTGTATGATTTTTTGTATGTTGAGCAATAGGAATATCATGAGGCCGATTTTATGAATGTATTAGATTCTATTTCGTGGATTATCGGAATTATCGGTATTGGGGTGATCGTCTGGGGTGTGATTCGAACTCTGGTTCGAGCAGTCGTCATGGAGCTCACCCGGTGCAGGTTCAAACATACCTGCTGTGAAAGAGAGGGTCTGCGGCGTGAATTCGGCTCCTATCTTCTCCTGGCGCTCGAATTTTTAATCGCCGCCGATATCGTGGGCACAATCTCCCATCCGACACTGGAAGAGGTGGCCGTGCTCGGGAGCATCGTCGCCATAAGAACGGTCATCAGCTTCTTTCTCAACAGAGAGATGCAAATTGCCCAGAAACACGAAAAAATGATGATGAAGGATGAGCCGACAAAGGCAACAGATTCGTGATGGTTCCTCTTGCTGCCGGCGATTGGTTCCTCTTGCTTTCAAGACGGTTCTTTAATATACTTCCGGCGAATACGCAAATGTGGTCGGTATGTGATTTATGATTTTTGCTATTAAGGAGGTCAGAGATGTTTGTACAACAGTTTTTTGTCAAAGGTCTGGCGCACAGTTCCTATCTGCTCGGCGGGAGCAAAAAGTGTGCTATCATTGATCCACGCAGGGATGTAGATGTGTATCTGGAAGCGGCCAAAGAAATGGGGCTCAAAATCACCCATATTCTGGAGACCCATCTTCATGCCGACTTCGTCTCGGGACATTTGGACCTGGCTGAAAAGACCGGCGCGATGATCGTGGCGCCGAAGTCGGCCAAGTGCAAATTCAAGCACAAGGCGGTGGCCGAGGGGGACAGGTTCAATATTGAAAATATGCAGCTCAAAGTGCTGGATACGCCCGGGCATACGCCGGAACATATTACATATGTCGTAACGGATAAATCCAGAGGTCCGGAGCCGGTTTGTATCTTCTGTGGCGATGTCTTGTTTGTAGGTGATGTGGGCCGGCCCGATTTGTTCCCGGGAAAAGCCAAACAACTGGCGTCGCAGTTATACGACAACCTACATCAGAAACTGCTGAAGCTGCCGGATTTCTGCGAGGTTTATCCTGCACACGGCGCCGGCTCATTGTGCGGACGGGCAATGGGCGCAAAGCGGGCAAGCACAATCGGATATGAGAGGCGATATAACGCCGCTCTGCAGATTGAGGACAAGCAGAAGTTCATCGAGTCACTCACAACCAACATGCCTGCCGCTCCGGATCATTTCAGTCGATGCAGCGCTATCAACGGCAAAGGCCCGGTTCTCGTCGGCAAGCTGCCCAAACTGGCGGCTATGTCACCACAGGCGTTTGCCCGTACGGCTAAAAAACCAAATACGATAGTACTTGATATAAGAGACTACGAAGCCTTCGGGGGCCAGCATGTCCCCGGAGCCTATCATGTCGATTTCGGCGGTAATTTTGCTACCTTCGCCGGCTGGATTCTGCCCCCCGATAAGGATATCCTGCTGGTGGCCGCTTCGCCCCAGGAAGCGCAAGAAGCCGGCGTATGGCTCAAACGTGTCGGTCTGGACAAGGCTGTCGGCTTTTTGAGTGGCGGAATGTTCGCCTGGTCCAAAGAGGGGCTGCCGACGGAACACGTTAAACAGATAGGTGCGATCGAGTTATATCAAATGGTCAACAAAAAACGGGGACTGGCGTTAGTGGACGTGCGGGCCGTCGGAGAATTCCAGACTCATCATATCAAAGGCGCCGTCAATATCCCTGCGCCGGATTTGCGTCGGCGATACAAAGAATTGAATAAAAATAAGCACGTGGTTCTTGTATGCAGCACGGGACATCGCTCGAGTCTGGGGGCGAGCCTGCTCCAACAGCGGGGATTCCGCGACCTCTATAATGTCGCCGGAGGGATGACCGGTTACAGTGCGGCAGGTTTTGCTGCGGAGTGCCCGATGTGTATGGCCCCCCATGTGCCGCAGATCAGGCCGATGTGAGTTGATTTCAGCGTACGTTGTGTTGATAAGAATGATATCGTTAGGGAGGACACATTATGGAATTTTTAAGGGCGGAACAATGGTCGCCGTACCTGGTCGGCGCTCTGATTGGTGTGCTCAGTTGGATAACGTTCGTCATTTCCGACAAGCCCATCGGCTGCTCAACGGCGTTCGCCAGAACGGGCGGAATGATAGAAAAAATCTTCCGGGGTCAGAAGACCGAAGAAAGATCATACTATAAAAAGTTCGCTCCCGCTGTCGACTGGGAATGGATGCTCGTGCTGGGCGTTATCATAGGGGCGTTTCTTTCGGCCTGTTTATCCGGCGGATTCTTATGGCAATGGGTGCCGGGATTCTGGAGTGAAACAGTCGGTACCGGCCGATTCGCCCGATGGGTGCCTGCTCTGGCCGGCGGGATTATTATGGGTTTCGGAGCGCGTTGGGCCGGGGGCTGTACGAGCGGCCACGGCATTAGTGGAACACTCCAGTTGGCGGTAAGCAGCTGGCTTGCAGCTTTGTGTTTTTTCGCCGGGGGAATTGCCAGCGCCATGCTGATTTTTTACGTTTTTGTCTAAAACAAAAGGACGATAGAAATGCTGCAAACATTACACGAAAATAAAAAAATGCAGTTGACGCTCGGTCTTGTGATGGGGGTTGTTTTCGGCTTTTTGCTGCATAAGGGCGGGGTGACAAAATACGACATAATAATCGGGCAACTGCTTTTGAAGGATTTCACCGTCGTTAAAATCATGCTCTCGGCGGTCCTTGTCGGGATGATAGGCGTCCACACGCTCGGCAGTATTGGATTGGCAAAATTACATCCGAAGCCCGGCTCTATTGGTACCTCGGTACTCGGAGGCCTGATATTCGGAATCGGATTCGGCATTCTGGGTTATTGTCCGGGTACTGTAGCGGCCGCCGTCGGTACCGGCGCTCTTGATGCATTGTTCGGCGGCGTGGTTGGTATTTTGCTCGGAGCATGGATATTTGCCGTAACATATCCGAAGTTGCATGGAACTATCCTTAACAAAATGGATTTCGGCGAACTGACCCTCCCGCAGCTTTTCAAGGTAAATCGTTGGGTCGTTGTTATACCGGTGGCAATATTGCTTGTCGTCCTGCTGTTACTCATCGCAAAAGCGGGATTGTAAACACGTTTGTCTTTTATATTCGCCTGTGATTGACGATAATTCAAAGCTGACGTGTTGAGGAAGATAGTATATGCTGAAGAAATATTTCCCGATTTTCGCCTGGCTGCTGAATTATCAAAAAGTGAACCTTCGCGGCGACCTGGCCGCAGGATTGACGGTTGCAGTTATGCTGGTTCCCCAGGCAATGGCTTATGCGATGCTGGCGGGTTTGCCGCCGGTGGTAGGATTATATGCCTCTACGCTTCCGATACTCGCCTACGTGTTACTTGGTTCATCTCGACATCTGGCGGTTGGACCGGTCGCAATGGTTTCCCTGCTGGTTTTTGCCGCCTGCTCCAAAGAGGCACAGGTCGGCTCGCAGGATTATATATCTTTAGTGGTGACTTTAACTATTATGGTCGGCCTTCTGCAATTGGCCGCAGGATTGTTCAGACTGGGATTTGTAGCGAATTTTTTCTCACACGCAGTGCTGAGTGGATTCACATCCGCAGCAGCCATCGTCATATGTCTCAGTCAGATGAAGCATTTCCTTGGGATTCAGTTACCCAATGAGAATTCGGCTTTCCGTCTGATTTTAATTATCATCGAGCACATTCGGCAAACAAATCCGGCGACACTGGCGGTCGGCGCTTGCGCTATTGTCGGTCTGGCAATCATAAGGAAAAAGTACCCGAGGTTTCCAGGCGCTTTGCTGTTCGTTTTTGCCGGAACGCTTGTAGTTTATCTGTTCAAGCTGCCGGATGCGGGAATCAAAACAGTCGGAAATGTGCCGGGAGGTCTTCCTGGTTTTTCTTTGCCGCGTTTTGACCCGGCCCAATGGATCAAACTTTTTCCGACTGCACTGGCGATAGTTTTTGTCGGATACATGGAGTCAATTTCAGTGGCTCGATACGTTGCGGCGAAAGAAAAGTACGAAGTCGATGCCAATTCGGAGCTGCGTGGTCTTGGTCTGGCCAATATCATCAGCTCGCTATTCTCGGGCTATGTTGTTACCGGAGGGTTTTCACGCACGGCGGTGAACTACCAGGCAGGGGCCAAAACAGGGCTTGCATCGATTATTACCGCGGTGATTGTCATGCTGACTCTGCTTGTTCTGACGCCGTTGTTCTATTACCTGCCTAACACAATTCTGGCGGCGATTATCATTGTAGCTGTTGCCGGCCTGATCGATTTCAAGGAGCCGATTCGCCTGTTCAGGATAAAACCGGCCGACGGGCTGACGTTATTGCTGACCTTCATATGTACGCTCGGTTTGGGCGTCGAATGGGGGATATTGGTCGGTGCGGTTTTTTCCCTGGGATTGTTTATCAGGCGAAGTGCTCATCCTTATATAGCCCGGCTCGGATACCTTGAAAGCGAAGATGTCTTTCGAAATATCGAGCGGTACCCGGAAGCGCAAACTTATCCTGATATCTTGATTTTTCGGGTCGATGCTTCATTGTATTTTGCCAATATGAGGTTCGTTGAAGACAGGCTCAGGCAGTGGATTGAACGCAATTCGAAACTCAAATGGGTGCTCTTTGATTTCTCGGGTATTAATGATATTGACGCTGTGGCCGTCAGCACCATGGAGAATATTATCAAAGCATACAGCGAGCGGGGGATTCGATTTGCATTTTGCTGCATGAAAGGCCCTGTGCGTGACCTTGTCGCAAAGGCCGGGTGGGATGAAAAATATGGTGAGTATATCGGATATCGCTCATTGCAACAGGCATTAAAACGAATCAGAACAGATGTTACAGATTCAAATTCTTAAGAATTAACGAAAATATTTTAACGACTAAAACATAAGAATATTAAACCATAAATTCAGTTTGAGCGGAATCAAGTGAAAGTTCTTAGATCGGAGCCGTAATAATTGATTGGTAGCTCCATGGAACCACTCGAAGTTGTCAAAGATTGATGGCACAGATTCGGTGACACACATTCACACGTGTTTTAATCCCTTAACGACCTAATCACCCTCTACAAAGCCTGGAACAAGCCGGACATAGCCGAACAGTGGCGAGCAAAACTACCAAAAGATAGTCGTTAGTATTTGGTTGTTAGTATTTAGTACCGCCAAAGATGGTTTTAATGAACCATTCACTAACGACCAACGACTAAACACTATTCGCTTTAGCGCATTTATTCGTCGTGATGTTCGATATGAATCTGGACGTTTTCCCTGTAGCCCTGCGGATCGTCGGAATGCATTTTGTCTAATTTGTGCTGTGCCCAAAAGATTTTCACAGCAGTAATCCCGCAGCCAACTCCGGCAACAAAAAACACTATCGAGGCAAGTACGGCAAACAAATCCCGCAGAATATAGACCAGGAATCCAAATCCGATCAGCAGCAGTCCCGTAATGAAAAGTCCGGCTGCGAAGTTTCTCGACGCCTGAGAAATCACGTTCGTGTAAAAACGAAAACTCATAATTTAAGCGCCTCATAATAAAGGAAAAAGCGGGCCCCGTTTGGGAACCCGCTTTAGATTCGGTCTTCTAATACATCCCGCCGCCTGGAGGTGCGGCCGGGGGTGCTTCCTTCTTTTCTGGAATCTCACTGACAACCGCATCGGTCGTTAGCAGTAACGAAGCAATCGAAGCACCGTTCTGCAGTGCGGCCCTTTCGACCTTCGTAGGTACAATCACGCCGAATTCGACCATATTGCCGTATTTTTTACGCAACGCATCATAGCCGAAGTTTTTATCCTTGCTGTCCATTACCTTCTGGGCAACTATTGAGCCGTCAAGCCCTGCATTCTCAGCGATTTGCTTGATCGGCGCCACGAGCGCCCTGCGGACGATATCAACGCCGATTTTCTCGTCTCCGGTGGCCTTGACTTTGTCCAGCGCCGGCAAAGCTCTGAGCATTGCTACGCCGCCGCCCGGCAGAATACCTTCTTCTACCGCCGCCCGGCAGGCATGAAGAGCATCTTCCACGCGGGCTTTCTTTTCCTTCATCTCAGCCTCGGTTGCGGCACCGACATTAATCTGGGCAACACCGCCGGCCAGCTTCGCCAGTCTTTCCTGCAGCTTCTCGATATCGTAGTCACTGGTTGAATTATCGATCTCGTTCTTTATCTGTTCGATCCGTCCTCTGATAGCTTCAGTGCTGCCGCCGCCTTCGATAATTGTGGTGCTGTCTTTGTCGATGGTAATGCGTTTGGCCCTGCCGAGCTGGCGCAGCTCGATGTTCTCCAATTGAAGCCCAAGGTCTTCGAAAATTGCATCGCCACCCGTCAGAGTCGCAATGTCACTGAGCAGGGCTTTTCGTCTGTCACCAAAACCAGGCGCCTTGACTGCTGCTACCTGCAGTATTCCCCGCAGCTTGTTGACAACCAGCGTCGCCAGAGCTTCGCCCTCGACGTCTTCTGCAATCAGCAAAAGAGGCTTGCCCTGCTTGGCCACCTTCTCCAGCAGAGGAACGAGGGATTTTACAGAGCTGATTTTCTTTTCGTGCACCAGGATGTAAGGCTTATCCAGCACAACTTCCATATTCTCCAGATTGTTGATAAAGTGCGGGCTAAGATAACCCTTATCGAACTGCATACCTTCGAGCAGCTCGACCGTCGTTTCGAGGGATTGGCCTTCTTCGACGGTGATAACACCATCTTTGCCGACTTTTTCCATCGCTTCAGCAAGCTTTTTGCCGATCTCTTCATCCTGGTTCGCCGAGCAGGTCGCCACCTGTTCGATTTGCTTGGTTGACTCGATAGGCGTGGCCATATTAAACAGCTCATCGACGATTTTCTCGACACCCTTGTCGATGCCGCGTTTTACCTGCATCGCGTTGGCCCCGGCGGTAATGTTCTTGAGACCTTCGTCGAAGATACTCTCCGCCAGAATCGTCGCGGTCGTTGTCCCGTCGCCGGCGACGTCCGAAGTCTTGGACGCCACTTCTTTGACCATCTGCGCGCCCATATTCTCGTAGGCATCTTCCAGCTCGATTTCCTTTGCCACCGTCACGCCATCTTTGGTTACGAGCGGCGAACCGAAAGATTTTTCCAAAACTACGTTTCTGCCGCACGGCCCAAGCGTGATCTTGACCGCCTTCGACAGTTTTCTCACGCCTTTCTGAATCGCGGCACGTGCGTCAGTACCAAATGCTATTTTTTTAGCTGCCATATTTCTCTTTCTCCTATTCTGTGGCTATTTGTTTTTTCCTGCTTACTTTTCAATTACCGCCATAATATCCGACTCGCTCATAATCAGATATTCTTTGCCGTCGATTTTCACTTCCGTTCCGGCGTAACTCGTGAAAAGTACCATATCACCCTTTTTCACCTGCAACTTTCTGACCGTGCCGTCGTCGAGCATTTTGCCCTCGCCGACGCTTACGATTTTACCTCTTTGAGGTTTTTCTTTGGCACTGTCCGGCAAGACTATCCCGCCCGCTGTCTTGTTTTCCGCTTCGAGACGCTGAACAAGCACCTTATCTGCCAATGGTCTGATCTTCATCTTGTGTTTACTCCTTTCGATAAAAACTGTTTATTATTCTTGCTTAACAATCATCCCCATCCCTAAAGGATAAGGCTGCCAACTGTCATTCCCGCGAAGGCGGGAATCCAATCTATTTCGCAATAGTTCTTAACTCCTGATCTGGTCCCCGAACACGCTGCTGCTGTACTTCTTTATAAACAATCTGTGAAGCTGCTGCTGGAGGATAGCCATATCAACCGGCTTGTCGATTACGCTGAAAACATCGAGCCGCAGCGCCATATCCAGCAACGACTGCCCCGCCCTGCTTGTCAGAAGAATGCAAGGCAGCAAAGGATAGTCCATTCGGATTATTTTAATGGTCGCAAGCCCGTTGGATGTTTCCGAGTCCATATCCACTATTGTGGTATGAATTCGCTTGTTTCTGATAATATGGACAAATTCAGATGGATTCTCAGCCACTAAAAGATTAACGCCTCTTGGCCGAAATATCGAGCGCAAAGCCTCCGGCCAGGCCCAGTTCGCCTCACTGGCCAGAACGTTAATCTCTTCAAGTTTTGACAGGTTTGAGACCATAACATTTACTTTTGAGCAAATACCGTGCCAGAGAATCTTCGCTCGCTCCCTTTGGAGTTAAGTGCTTAATTTTAAGAATGTTACAATATTATGGTTAATTTGTCCGATCTGCCAAAAACACCTTTGGGCTATGATTCTCCTGCCAACCTGACAGACCCGGATTTGCAGAATTCTGGCTTGTATTCTGACCGATTCTGTGGTATTATCTAATGTAAAGATATGGGGGGCTGGAGGATAGGAAAGTGGCAATTAAGAAAAATTCACTAATATTAGACATAATCCTGTATATACTAACCTTAATATTGTTCTGTCCGTTTACCTACAGCAAGGTGATTTATGTCGATGATGATGCAACCGGGGCTAATGACGGCACAACTTGGGCGGATGCCTATATATTCCTTCAGTATGCCCTCGTCGATGCTAATTCGGCCGAGAAACCAGTGCAGATTTATGTAGCACAAGGTATTTACAAGCCTGTCTTAGGGGGAAGTAATACACCAGAAGACCGCGAGGCTACATTCCAGCTTATCAATGGAGTAACCCTCAAAGGCGGATACGCTGGTATCGGTGAGCCTGATCCAAACACTTGGGATATCGAGGTATATAAAAGTGTCTTGAGTGGCGACTTAGCTGGCAATGACATTTACGTGCATGATGTTTGTGATTTGCTGTTCGAGCCCACACGTGAGGAGAATAGCTATCATGTAGTCACAGGTAGCCATACAGATAATACAAGTGTCATTATGGGTTTCACGATTACAGGGGGCAATGCTAATCACCTCTCCTATATGGACTTAATCTTATCACATGGAGCAGGCATGTATAATGAGCGTGGCAATCCATCTATCAGGAACTGTAGTTTCATCAGGAATTCTGCAATTTCTAGTGGCGGTGGGATATACAATGATTTCAGCTACATTACAGCTTCTGATTGCAACTTCACAGAAAACTTAGCAGTAGAAAGTGGCGGTGGAATAAGCAATCATTACAGCAATCCTCGCATTGAGAGATGCAATTTCGTGGATAACGTGACCACCGAGAAGGATCTGATTCGGCACGGTGGAGCGGGGATGTACAATCACAGTAGTAATCCAATTGTGACAGATTGCAACTTCACACAAAACATCACTCCAAGTACTGGTGGGGGCATGTATAATTACGCCCATAGCAATCCAAAAGTTTACCACAGTCGATTCGTTAACAACTTAGCGGGTTTGGGTGGGGGCATACACAACGACTACTACTCTGCTCCCACAGTAGCCAACTGTTGCTTCACAGAAAATGCCACCTATTCGTGGGGCGAAGGGGGTGGAATATATAACAATATATACAGCACTGCGACTATCACCAATTGTGACTTCGTTCGTAACTACGCTGGCGAGAGTGGCGGTGCTATGTTCAATTGGAGTAATGACACACTCGTTAAAAATTGCATTTTCAGAGGGAACTCTGTCGGCGATCCTAACATTATGACTACTTTTGAAGGCGGTGGCATGAGCAATCAGATGAGCAGCCCAATAGTTGTTGATTGCATTTTTGAGGCGAACGTTGCGAAAGGCCTTCTGGCTCAAGGAGGGGGCATGTCCAACTATTGGGGGGAAAGCCCGAAAGTCACGAACTGCATGTTTATTGGAAACTTCGCCCAAAAAGGGGGTGGTGTCAACAATCACGGCATCGGTACCAATTCGCGATTCATTGATTGTAGCTTCAGGGCCAATATTGCTGAAAACCGCGGCGGTGCTATGTATTGCAGAGACAGTAAACCAACGGTGATCAACTGCACGTTCAGTGGGAATAAGGCTCTCAGTGGTGGAGGAATAGGAGGTGACAAGTATAGCGACACAACCCTGGCCAACTGCATATTCATTGGAAATACTGCCCACGATGGTGGTGGGATGTATAACCTTACAGGCAATATACGACTTTCCAACTGCGAGCTAACAGCAAACACGGCTGATTATGGTGGAGGAGTTTACAGCTCTGACTGTAATTTGACCACGACCAACTGCGTTATCAAAGGAAACTTAGCAGGTAATTATGGTGGTGGGATTTACAACCACGGGAGTATTACAGCTTTGATCAACTGTACATTTGCCGAAAATGTAGCGGGAATCGGAAGTTCTTTGGCTTGTAATCGATACGACTTTTGGACTCGGGGTGCTGTTGATATAACCAACTGCATTCTTTGGGACGATAGTCAGGGAATATGGCAATACGACAACAACGCCTCGATAATTACCATCTCCTACAGCAATGTACAAGGCGGCTGGACGGGAGATGGGAACATTGAACATGATCCACTCTTCGTTGCTCCCGGTTTTTGGGATCCCAACACAGTCTGGATCGATGGCGATTATCATTTGAAATCCCAGAGCGGACGTTGGGATACGAATAGTCAAACATGGATCCAGGATGATGTAACGAGCCCATGTATCGACGCCGGTGATCCGAATTTTCCCGTTGCCTTTGAGCCATTTCCCAACGGAGCCATTGTCAATATGGGTGCCTATGGTGGCACTGCAGAGGCCAGCAAGTCGCCCTCTGGAATTCAAAGCAAATATGGCGGGGGTACAGGAGAATCCGATCTCCCTTATTTGATTTACACAGTCGAACATCTGAACACCATCAGCGCCGAGACGAACGACTGGGACAAGCACTTCAAGCTCATGGCAGATATCGACCTGTTCAATTATAGATATATTGCGGCCGTAATTGCTGCGGATGTCGATCCGTGTGAACCTGGTTTTCAGGGAATGTCCTTCACGGGAGTTCTCGATGGCAACGGCCATAAAATCTCGAATCTGACAATTACCAGTGGTGACTATGTGGGGCTATTCGGCCAAACAGAATTAGGGGCCGAAATTAAAGACCTCCGAATCACTGATGTCAACATTACTGGCTCTGATTACGTCGGCGGATTTGTTGGCTTCAGTAAAGGTAATATCTCAACATGCTACTGCACGGGCACAATAAGCGGAGACCAGCGTGTCGGTGGAATTACCGGCAGAAACTGGAGCAACAACATTACCGCATGCTACAGCACAGCAACAATTACAGCAAACAGCGATGCAGGCGGAATCGCGGCCAACAATTACGGTAGCATTACAAATTGCTATAATATCGGTGCAATCAGTTCATATCGTGACGCAGCCGGACTTGTGGGTGAAAATTACGGCACCATCGATAAGTGCTATAGCATCGGTGCTGTCAGCGGAGATAGCAGATCCGGCGGATTGGTGAGCTATAACTGGTCAGATGGAGGTATCGTCTCAGGTTTCTGGGATACAGAAACCTCCGGCCAGTCAACCAGCGATGGCGGGACCGGCAAAACAACTGCTGAGATGCAAACGGCCTCTACCTTCTTTGAGGCCGGATGGGACTTCGAGGATGAAACTACTAACGGCACAGAAGACATCTGGTGGATACTCGAAGGACAGGACTATCCGAGACTTTGGTGGCAAAATTCCGATTTATGATTTACGACTTATGAATTACGATTTTTCCACGTATTCCGCGGTTTAAGAGACTGATATTCCACAGCATGCAATACACAATGCTCAACACGCATTACAAATAAAGCCTACCCTTGTATCTTAGATTCCAGGCTATATAAAAAGTGTGGCGTTCTTTAACAACTATATCGTTCGGGCGGGTTTTTGGGTTGCAACCCAAAAACCCGCGGCGGCAGCCGAGATCGTCCTGCCCT